>Ga0302325_10000326_pt1 | contig 136175 bp, 128 predicted proteins | sample Palsa_T0_2_FD_201948 | JGI IMG/M metagenome (GOLD analysis project Ga0302325, IMG submission 201948) | Peat permafrost microbial communities from Stordalen Mire near Abisko, Sweden - Palsa_T0_2 | ecosystem: Environmental > Terrestrial > Soil > Palsa > Peat permafrost | place: Sweden: Abisko...
ACGCCCCCGTCCGCGCCGGACCCCTGGTCCGGCCCTTGCCAACACGGGAGAGCGTGAGGCCGCCGCGGGCGTCGGCCGCGGTCCAGGGGGACCGCCCTACATGGCGGACTTTCTTAACAAACTCCTGGGACGGGAGACCAGCGCTGGGTAGTCCGCTAAATGTTGATATTTAGCGGACTACCCAGCGCTGCAAGCCCGGCATAAGTCAGCTAGTATTTATAACAGCGTAGTCTGAATGCGCAGTTGTCGCTCGTGGTTCCTGGTTATCTTAGCCTTGGCAGTGGGCGTCCCCCCGGCTGGCTTGGCCGCCAGTCCGAAGCAGGCCGCTGAAAAATCCTTCAAGGACGGGCTGCGTCTGGAAGGGGCGAACCAGTGGAAAGAGGCCGAGGCTGCCTACTCGGAAGCCATCCAGATCGATCCCAATGCCGCGGCGTATTATTTCCATCGCGCGCGCGTCCGCTATTTCAGCGGCGACTATCCGCATGCGCTCGAAGACTCGGGTGTCGCCACGCGCCTGGACCCCAACAACGGCGAGGCATACCAGCTTCTTGGCGACATCGATGAACGGCTGAAAAACACGCGCAAGGCGCTCTCCGATTACAATCGCGCCGTTGAGCTGGGAGTAAACACGCCGGCCATCTTCCTCAGCCGCGCGGCCGCGCACACCCAACTGCGCGAATATGATGCGGCCGTCGCCGACTACACGCTCGCAATCAAGCTGCGCCTGGATAATCCGGACCCTATCCGGCAGCGCGGCGATCTCTACAACACACTCGGCCGCTACCGCGACGCCATCGACGATTATGACCAAAGCATCAACCTGAAGCCGGATAATCCGGAGGCGCTGCTGGGCCGCGGCTTCTGTTGGGGACAGCTGGGCGATTATCATCGGGCCATCCAGGACTTCGACCAACTGCTCGAGCTCCGCCCCAATGACGGCAAGGCCCTCACCCTGCGTGGCGCCGCGCGGTTCCGTCTCGATGAGAACGAGAAGGCTGTTGCGGACTTCAACGCAGCCCTAAAGATCATGCCCCAGGAGGTTTATCTCTATCTGGCGCGCGCAGCGGCGCTGGTGAAGCTGGAGCGGCACGCGGAGGCGCTGCAGGATCGCGAACAGGCGGTAAAACTGGCGCCCAATTCAGCCGAGGTTTACCTGGCGCGCGGCGGCTCCTACCATCAGTTGGGACAGCACGAGAAAGGCTTGGCCGATCGCAGTAAGGCGATCGAATTGAATCCGGATCTTCCCGAAGCTTGGTACGCTCGCGGCAGCGCTTATTATTTGTTGGGGGACTACGCCAAAGCCGCATCTGACCTGGCGCAGGCGCTGCGTCTGCGTCCGGATTACAAAGCGGACGCGGACGTCTTAGCGAAAGCACAGGAGCGCCTGAAGGCAGCTGAGAATGAAGCCGAGAAGGAAGCCAAGAATGTTGCGCCCCCGGCCCCAGCCACTCCAGCCGCGCCGGTGGCGAAGATTGAACCGCCGGCGCAGCCCACACCACCCCCGCCTGCGCCTTCGCCTATACCCACAAGAGCCGTTGTTCCGGCGGGAACCGAACAGGAACACGAGGCGCGCGGCCGCGCGTTCACGCAGGCGGAGAAATTTCCGGAAGCGCTGGCCGAGCTTACCGAAGCCATCCAGATCGACTCCAAGGCCGCCCGGGCTTACAACGCGCGCGGCTACGTCTACCTGCGCCTGCGCGATTATCAGCGCGCGCTCGCCGACTTCGATAATGCCATCGGTCTGGATCCCAAGTACGCCAATGCTTACATGAACCGCGCCGCGACGCGCAAGGCGCTCGGCGATGCGGCGGGCGCGGCTAAGGATGTTGGAGCGGCGGCCAATTTCAAAGCCGCGCGCTAGGCATTCAGCCAATTCGCAAGTTCTGCCGCCGGGCAGCGAATGCCCACGTAAAACGTTCCGAACAGCGCATAATCCGCGCTCACTTCATCGAACCGCATCTCGTAGATCAGTTTCTTGAACACCAGCGGATCGTCGGCGAACAGATCCACGCCCCACTCCCAATCGTCGAACCCGATGGATCCGGAAATGATCTGCTTCACTTCGCCCGCGTACCGGCGGCCCACCATGCCGTGCTCGTGCATCTGCCGCTGCCGCTCGGCCATCGGCAACCGGTACCAGTTCTTCAACTCGCCACGCCTGCGATCCATGGGATAGAAGCACAAGTATTTGTGCGGAGGCATGTCCGGAAACAGGCGTGGCGCCATGGCCGCGCGCTGCCGCGCCATCACTTCTTCGATCTCCGCCGTCCATTCCGGCGAAAATGGCGCAATACCGCGTTCCACCAATCCGCCGTACGTTTTGAGGCTGGATTCGTACAGCCCCAGCTCCACCACCGACAAGTAGGACGACGCCGGCTCCAGGTAGTCCCAAAGCCCGAGCCCCGCCAGCCGCCGCTCCACCTTGTTCAATTCGTCGAAGGAACGCCGGAAATGCACCAGGATCAGATCGCCTTTGTGCCCCAGCAGCGAAAACGCCGCGCTTTGCCCGCCTGCTTCGCGCTCCATCTCAGCCAGCGCGGATGCCGCTTCCTGCGCGATCTCCGCTCTCCCGGCCGGCGCAAGCTGTTTCCATGCGGTCCAGCGGACGCGCAGCATCTGATGCAGCATGCTGGCGCCTTCCAGCGTCAAAGGTACGGCCGGCAGATGCTCGGCGGCGATTTCCGGTGGAGCGTTGGTGGTGACGGACATAGGGAATCCTGCTGCTATTCTATCGAACGGCTTGCTATCATGAGCATGCACCATGCCTGATCTACGCTCGGAGCACGCTCCGATGTCCGACGCCGTCACGAACTCCATCCGGGTCGAGGTCCTGTCCCGGCACTCGCCCGAAAACTCCCGGCCGCAGCAGGGCGAATGGGTCTTCGAATACACGGTTCGCATTACCAATCAAGGAAGCGACACGGTGCAACTGATCAGCCGTCACTGGATCATCACCGATGCTCTGGAGCATGTCGAAGAGGTAAAAGGCCCCGGCGTGATCGGCGAACAACCCGTGCTGGCGCCGGGCGAGTCGTTCAAATACTCCTCCTGGTGCCCTCTCAAGACCCCAACCGGCCTAATGCGGGGTACATATCAGATGGTGCGCGCCGGTGGGGAGAGGTTCGACATCGAAGTGGCGCCATTCGCTCTGAAAGCGCGCTACACCGTTCATTAACTTCTGCGATTTTGTCGCCGCATGCCGCACTGTAAGGCATGAAAGTTTATCTCTCTCTTCTCCTGACCAGCGCCTTGATCTTGGGCGCAACCTCGTTGGCTTTTGGCGACTCGAAGAAAAGCGAAAACAGCGGCCATAAGTCTCGCAGTTCGACGCACCATCGCAGTTCGGGCTCCCATAAGAGCGGCAGTTCCGGCTCCAAGACCCAGAGCAACGTGCCTTCGAACTAAACTGCCGTCGAACTAACCCAAGCGCGGGCACGCGTGGTAACTTGTCTGTTTGCCAGCGCCCCCTTTCTCCTCCCGGCTGCACTGGGATCTCGCCCCCAATCGCCTGAGCCAGTTATTGGCTGAAAGACGATCGGCCGGTGTGCCGATCCTGGATCTCACGGAATCGAATCCTACCGCGGCCGGGTTCGCCTATCCATCGGATTCGATTCTCTCCGCTCTCTGGGATCCCCGCTCGCTCCGTTATGAGCCTGCCGCCGCGGGGATGCCGGCCGCTCGCGGCGCAGTCTCCGAATATTACTCAGGGCGAGTCAGTCCAGATCGCGTTCTGCTGACCGCCAGCACCAGCGAAGCCTACTCTTTCGTCTTCAAACTGCTGGCCAACCCTGGCGACGAGGTGCTGGTTCCCCGCCCGTCGTATCCGTTGTTCGACTATCTGGCCGCACTCGATTCCGTGCGCGTAGTCCCGTATCCGCTGGTGTACCACGGATCATGGGCCATTGATTTTGACCGGCTCCCAAGCTCCATCACTTCGCGCTCGCGCGCCATCGTGCTGGTGAACCCGAACAACCCCACCGGATCGTTCCTCAAGCAATCCGAGCTCGGTCCGCTTCTCGCGCTCTGCCAGGAACACAAGCTGGCTCTCATTTCCGATGAAGTTTTCGCCGATTATGTATTGGGTGATCAGCCGCACCTGCTGCGTTCACTGACCGGAATCGATGAAGTCCTGACGTTCTGCCTCAGTGGTCTCTCCAAAGTCGCGGGTTTGCCGCAGATGAAGCTTGGCTGGATCGTGACGGGCGGTCCGCGTCGGGATCGCGAGCAAGCTTTCGAACGCCTGGAGCTGATCGCCGACACCTATCTTTCCGTCAGCGCTCCCGTGCAGTGGGCAGTGCCGGTGTTACTTAGCCTGCGCAGCGGCCTGCAGCGGCAAATCCTCGGGCGCGTCCGGGCCAACCGGGCTTTTCTCGCCGGCCAGATCGGCCCCAGCTCTCCCTGGAACCTGCTCGCCACCGAAGGCGGCTGGTACGCGGTGCTGGAAGCGCCGCGCATTCACAGCGAAGAGGATTGGGTGCTGATTCTGCTCAGCGAGGATAGCGTGCTGGTCCAACCCGGCTTCTTCTTCGATTTCGAACGCGAGGCTTTCTTGATAATCAGCCTGTTGACGCCGGAGGACATTTTCCGTGAAGGCATTCGCCGGATTCTGGCGCGTGTCTAAGCCGGCTTCCGGATATCGGCTTCCGTTGCCGGCGCCGACGCTATCCGCTCGTTGGCCAGCTCCATCAGCTTCTCGCAACAGCCACTCAACGAAATGGTGATATCCCGCAGACCGGCCCCGGAGAAATGCAAGTGCGGCGGCTGGTGATGATCCGGACAGCGCAGGCCACGCATCTTGTCTTTGGTCGATTGCTTAAACCGCTCGACGCGTATGCTGTCGAAGTCCGCCACTGTCAAACAGTCTAGCATCTATATGTTACAAACAGGAGGCAGGGATCATGTCTCAAAGACCTCCGCGCCGAGCCGGTGTTGATTATCCGCGCCGAGCCGGCGCTGATTAAAAGGGAGCCCCGGAGCCGCGGTTCGAAAGATAGCCCGGCCGCCTGGGGTGGAAAAAGGGTCGCAAATAAGGCTCCCAACGGCCCTTTTGGGGGCTTGACAACCGGTCCGACATGCTTAGAATGGGGATAATCTCTCTTCTTATGCAGCCCTGCAACCACACCCGCACGGAAATGTTGGCCAGACGCGACGGTGTGGACTACCTGCGATGCCTGGATTGCGACCAGGTGTTTGAAGCCGAAGACCTGGAAGCTATCGTTCCCGCCTATGACGAGGACGACCAACCCGCCGCTTAGCCGGCTTTGCCCCTGAGATTTTCCACCTCCGTTTGGTACCACATTGCTACCTACGGAACCTGCGATCCTATATATGGAAGTGACACCCTTTCGCATTGTCGCCATCGGCGGTGGAACCGGGCTTTCCACGCTTTTGCATGGCCTGAAACGGTATGCCCTGGAACCCCGGGAGGTCGAAATCACCGCCATCGTTACCGTTACCGACGATGGCGGAAGCTCCGGACGCCTGCGCCGCGAATTCGACGTTCTGCCGCCGGGCGATATCCGCAACTGCATGGTGGCACTCTCAGAAGACGAGGCCCTGCTCTCCAAACTGTTTCAATACCGCTTCTCGGAAGGCCGGGGTCTCAAAGGACACAGCTTCGGCAATCTGTTTCTTACCGCCCTCACGAACCTGACCGGCGATTTCGTACAGGCCGTAAAAGTCTCTTCGGAAGTTCTAGCCAGCCTAGGCCGCATCTATCCCGCAACCAATGCCAACGTGGTGTTGGAGGCTGAACTGGAAAACGGGTCGATCGTCAAAGGCGAGACCCGGATCGGCAAAAGCCGTTCCCGCATTCGCCGCATCCGTTTGCATCCGCGCCATTGCGAACCGCTTCCGGAAACCCTGGCCGCTATTGGAGACGCCGATCTCATCACGCTCGGGCCCGGTTCCCTCTTCACCAGCGTGATTCCCAACCTTCTGGTGGAAGGCATTGCGCCGGCCATCCAGCGCAGCCGGGCATTAAAGGCTTACTTTGTGAATCTCATGTGGCAACCGGGCGAGACCATTGGTTTCCGCGCGTCCGATCACCTGGACGCCATCCATCTCCACGCCGGCATGAAGCTCATTGATGCAGCGGTAGTGAATACGCGCCCCATTACCGCCCGGCAAAAACGCCGGTACGCCGCCCAGAACGTCCGTTCGGTGCTCAATGATGTCGACCGTCTGGCGGAAATGGGGTTGCAAGTGGTAGCTACCGATCTGCTCGCATCCGGCGAAAGCGTGCGCCACGATCCGCGCGCCTCCGCCGAGGTTGCACTACAATTGGCAAAGCGCGGGCAGACGGCCCGCCGTAGAGTGCGAGTCCTCGGAGAGCGTTAGCTAACCTAACCAAGTAAATGGCATCCCAGACCAACGTGGTGATCCTGGCCGCCGGCCTCGGCACCCGGATGAAATCCAAGCGTGCGAAAGTGCTGCACCGCGCGGGCGGCCTGACATTGATCGAGCATGTGGTCCAGGCGGCAGCGGCCGTCGCACCTTTGAGCAACGCCACCGTTGTGGTGGGCCATCAATCGGATCGGGTTCGGGCGCTTCTGGCGCCTTCGGGCGTCCACTTTGTCGACCAAACCGAGCAAAAAGGAACCGGACATGCTCTGCTCGCCTGCCGGGACTCTCTTGCCACCCAGCCTGGACTGGTGGTGGTGCTCTATGGCGACTGCCCGCTGCTTTCACCCGCCACTCTTGCGGAGCTGGTGGGGCGCCAGTCGGCCAGCGACGCCGCAGCCACCTTGATCGTCACGCGTCTGGCCGATCCCACCGGTTACGGCCGCATCCTATTCGGCGACAAGGGTGATGTTCGCGCCATCGTGGAACAGAAGGCGGCCACGCCCGCGCAGCTTGCGATCCCTTTCATTAACTCCGGCATCTATTGCTTCCGCGCCGCTCTGTTGTGGAAGTATCTGCTGGAAATCAAGCCCGACAATCCCGCCCACGAATACTATCTGACCGATATTGTTGAGATCCTCGGCCGCGCCGGCCATACGGTGGCAGCCATGGAAGTGGAGAACCCGGCGGAACTGATGGGCATCAACACCCGCGCGGAGCTGGCCGAAGTGGACAAGATCTTCCGCGAACGCAAAGTGCAGCAGCTGATGCTGGCGGGCGTCACTATCGAGAAGCCGGAGACCGTGACGATCGATGCATGCGTGCGCATCGGCGAGGATTCCATCGTGGGGCCGTTTGCGCAAATTCTCGGGCGCACCGAGATCGGCGAAGATTGCACAATCGGCGCTTGCTCCATCGTCGAAAATTCAACGCTCGCCTCCGATGTGGAAATTGCCCCGTTTACCAGCGTGGTGGATTCGCACCTCGATACCGGCGCCAAGGTGGGACCCTTCGCGCGCCTGCGGCAGGGCAACCGAGTCGGCAAAGGCGCGCGCATCGGCAACTTCGTGGAGCTCAAGAACACGCGCTTCGGCGCGGGCGCCAAAGCCAATCACCTGGCCTACCTTGGCGATTCCGAGATCGGCGATCATGCCAACATCGGCGCCGGCACCATCACCTGCAATTACGACGGCCGGAACAAGCACCCAACGCACATCGGCAAGGATGCTTTTGTCGGCAGCAATTCCACGCTGGTGGCGCCGCTCGAAATTGGCGACGGCAGCTATATCGCCGCGGGATCGGTGATCACCCAGGCCGTGCCGCCCGAGGCCTTGGCGATAGGCCGCTCCCGCCAGGTGAACAAAGAAGGCTGGGCCGCGAAAAGGAAAAAGAAGAAGTAGCTGTCTCTTTTCGGCCGGCTACTTTTTCTCGGACTGCTTCTGGGACGTCCGCACCACCACCAGGCGCGCCACGTCGCCGTCGTCGGTGCTGACGTAACCTACCGTCACTTTCACGCGAACGCGTAACTTGCCTTCGATGCGCGTATCGGACTTAATCGCAAACGTGTGCTTTTCGGCGGGCTTGCCCAGGATGCTGCGCGACACCGTGATCTGGGTAGCTGTCACTTCGACAATGGGCCCGGAAAAGGTTTGGTCGTACTTAGGCTCGCTCTTGGCGCTATCACCGTTGCTGGATTTGTCGCTGTCGGATTTCCCGACGCTGGCGTTTTCTTGCGCCCCAGCCCCAGTCGCGAGATGCGCTCCGGCAACAATCAGCAAAGTCGCGAAACGGAGCCGCACTCTTGCATCATAAACCAAGCCGGTTAGCACAGAACCCGAGTTGGTATTAAACATTCTCAATGTGTTGAGTCTTTTAGGCTTATCGGCTTGCAGATTCGCACGAGTCGCAAGAGTCGCATGAATGGGCGGTCCAAGTTACAAATTTCGGATACAAAGGCCGGGCACGCAGTGAATCTTTCAACTTGTAACACTGGCTCTTTTCAGAGTGAGAGGCGGAAGCACATCGCACCCGCCTCTTGGATGTATTTTCGCACGGCCGTGTACTTGTTGGGTTCGGAAGAGGGGTATTATGTCTGCGTGAAGAGTCTAGGAAGGCGGCCGTCTCAAACTTTCTCGACTTTTCCGCCGACTGCCAACGTAAGCTGGTACATTGCCAGCGGAGAGCGACTTCCATGCACCCGAGCCTCTTTGCGTACGCACCATCCGAGTTGAGCCAAGACGCGTTTCTGTGCTGGCTTCTGAGTTGGTTGAACGTGCCAAGTCACCCGCTACGCGGCGTCGCCCAGGCGTTTGTGCAGCGTGTCCTCGACAAGGCCGCCGCGGACGTACCGTGGTCCGATCTGCGACAGGTTCACGTCCGACGCCAGTTCCACGCAGTCGATATAGTTGTTGTCTTCGAGTTCTCGTCGTGCCCAAAGCTCTGCTTCGTCATCGAGGACAAAATTGATGCCACGTTGACGGGCCCCGATCAGTTAGAGCGGAACATCAACAACGTTCGTTCGCATACGACCGAGTGGCGTCCAGCCGCCGACATTGACGAGGCACGGTTTCAAGGCGTCCTAATCAAAACCGGCTATGATTTCGACCTTCCGGTCCCCCCTGGCTACGTCAAAGTCAACTACGAGGACATTCGCGGTTGGCGAAATGACGTGGCGACGGACGCACGCAGCGACATACTGGAGGACTGGCTGGAAGCCTTCTCCCGGCGCCTGCACAAGATAGACGCCCTGGTCAGCATGAGTGGCGACCTCGCGGCGATAGGAGCTGGGGCAACAGCGCAGACGCTTGCGGACGGACGGTCCCGGGACAACCGGCAACTTGAGAGCTGATGGGCCGATCCCATCTTCCAGTACAACTTCTGCAAGGCACTGTTTAGGATCGAGCCCCACACTTTCCTCCCAGTCAAGGAGGGTCCGTACCGCGAGTGCCGTTTTCACCCTTGGTATGACGCATCACGTATCGAGTACATCTCGCAGGGCACTTCGTACGGTCGCCCCTGGACTCAGTACCACTTCGACTCACGGGATGACCTATGGTTCCGGCAGGCGGGCCTTTGGGGTGTCAGCCTTCGGTACTACAAGAGCGCGAAGACGAGCGCCGACCTTGAGCACATGCGGCGCGTGGGAGCAGCACTCCGAGATCTCCTCCATACCATACGAATTGAATTGCCGGCTTTTAAGAGCGGCGAATCGCGCACCGAGTCAACGTGCCTTCTCATCGATCCATGCCGGAGTGGAGACCTCGGAAGCCTTTCGGAGTTGCATCGACGCTTTGTGGAGACTGAATTCAAATAGAAGTGGTAAAGGATTCTAGGCAGTTCACGCCTCTACCTTGGATAATCGTCATTATAAGGTGGTCAACTCAGCCGCCCCGTCCGGGTTAGAGATTAAGGACGGCACCGGTGACGATCTTCGGACCCGGTATGGTATTACTCTTGCTTCACACGCATTTACAACACCAGCACGGGATGATACAGATTCGGCATGCGCGCCTCACCGATCGCGATCAAATCGCCATCCGGACCCAGCGCCTTTACGTACTTCGCGCCCGCTCTTTCCACGAACGGCGACAGGCGGAAATCCTTGCCGTGCCGGATCTGGCCGGCGGTGAGCGCATCCACGGTGGCGTTCGGAATCTCGGGCAAAACACTCGAGACTGGAATCACTGCCTGGTCTAACGCGCCGCCGCGCGCCAGATCTTCCAGCGCTTGCAAGGTGCGTGCCTGGCTCTCGCTGAACTCGCCCGAAACCGTCCGGCGCAGCGCTGTAAGAAAAGCCCCATAGCCGAGTTGCTGCCCAACATCATGCGCGATGCCGCGGAGATAAGTTCCCGCCGAGCAACGGACGCGAATGCGGGCCGTGGTCCCATCGAATTCCGCCAGATCGAGTGCGAACACCGTCACCTCCACCGGTTTCATTTCCACGGCAATGTTCTTGCGCGCCAGCCGATAGGCCGGTGTGCCCGCAATTTTCTTGGCCGAGAATGGCGGCGGCGTTTGCAGAATGGTCCCGCGAAACTGTTCCAGCGCCAATTCCAGCTCCGCGCGTGTGAACTGCGGGACCACAGGCTCGGATATTCGCGCACCCTCGCGGTCATAAGTGTCGGTGGCCCATCCGAATTGAACCCACGCGTCGTAAGTCTTCTCAGCGGAAGAAAAGAATTGGGCCAGACGCGTGGCGCGGCCCAGCACCAGCGGAAGCACTCCGGTGGCCATCGGATCGAGCGTGCCCAAGTGTCCCACCTTGCGCGTGTTCGCCAGACGCCGCATGCGATTCACAACGTCGTGCGAGGTGAGACCCTCCGGCTTGTCGACAATGATAACCCCATCCACCAGACCACTGTAACAGCGCACTGGTTTTCCGGAGGTTCTACAATTGAATCAGGCAGCACCGGGATTGCCGCGTGTCCTACTCCCCACCCGCCGATGGAGGGATCGTCCGCCGGAGGTCCCGCCATGCTGGAGTTCTTTCACCATCTTCTGGAATCGGATTTCATGCCGCACGGCTACTGCTTCGGCTGGAAGCCCGACATCCTGTGGCTGCACGTAACGTCCGACGCCCTGATCGCGGTCTCCTACTTCTTGATTCCGTTCACCCTGATCTATCTGCTGCGCGCGCGGCCCGATTTGGATTTTGGGTGGATGGCCGGCTTGTTCGGACTCTTTATTCTTTCCTGCGGCGCCACGCACGTTCTGGGTATCGTCACGCTGTGGCATCCGGTTTACCGCCTGGAAGGCGTGGTGAAAGCGGTTACCGCGCTGGCATCGATGCCGACTGCGATTTTACTGATGTGGCTTACGCCCAAAGCCATCGCACTTCCGAGTCCCAGGCAGTTGCGCGCCGCTAACGACGAAGTTGTCCGGCTCAACAGAGAACTCGAACGTCGAGTGGAAGAGCGCACCGCCGCTCTGGTAGAAGCCGAGCAGCGCTACCGTCAACTGTTCGAGTTTAATCCTCTGCCCATGTGGGTTCGCGAACCGGAGGGCGGCCAATTCCTGGCCGTGAATCCCGCCGCCATCGAGCTGTATGGGTATTCCGAGCAGGAGTTCCTCTCCATGTCCCTCCATCAGCTTGCGGCGGACGGCGAATCCGGATGGCGAGAAATCGAAGACAGCGGAAAGCCGCACCTCCAGCGCCACGTCCGTAAGTCGGGCCGTCCGATTCTTGCCGAGGTGCGATTCCGCAATCTGGTATTTGGTTCCAAGCCCGGGTGGTTGGTGGTGGCCACCGATATCACCGAACGCAAAGCCCTGGAAGAGCAGTTGCGGCACTCCCAAAAAATGGAGGCCGTCGGACGTTTAGCCGGCGGAATCGCGCACGACTTCAATAATTTGCTGACGGTGATCCTTGGCTACACCAACGTCGCCCAAAACAAAGTGGCCGCGGACAGTCCGGTGCTCCGAATGCTATCCACTATTCAGCGGGCCGCCGATCAAGCCGCTGCGCTCACCGGCCAATTGCTGGCTTTCAGCAGGAAGCAGGTTACCCAACTCCAGGTTTTGGATCTCAACGATGCAGTGCGCAATATGCAAGAGATTCTGCATCGTCTGATGGGTGAGGACGTAGCGGTAGCGATCATCCCGCAGAAGGAACCGTGTCTGTTGGAAGCCGACGCGGGCCAGCTTTCGCAAATCATCATGAATCTGGCCGTGAATGCGCGCGACGCGATGCCGCAGGGAGGCAGTCTGACAATCGAAACACACGCGGTCTTGCGTGAACGGGAAGATCTGGGACACAATAACATTCGCCCCGCCGGCCGTTACGCTATGTTAGTTGTCACCGATAGCGGCGCGGGAATGGATGCTGAAACGCAAACCAGCATCTTCGAGCCGTTTTTCACTACCAAAGAGGTAGGCAAGGGAACCGGGCTGGGTCTTTCCACGGTCTACGGAATCGTGACGCAGCATCACGGTTGGATCGATTTGTATAGCGAGCTGGGGCACGGCACTACCTTTCGAATCTGCTTTCCCGAAGCGCAGGCCGGGTTGGAGGACGCGCCTCCCGCCATTGTCGAATCCGATGCTCGCGGGGCCGCAACCATTCTGCTGGTGGAGGATCAGGAAGCCCTGCGCCTTCTGGCCGAAGAAGTGCTTAGCGACGCCGGTTACAAAGTTCTGTGTGCGCCCAACGGACGCGCGGCACTGGATCTGCTCAAGGAGCATCCCGAAGACATCCAATTGCTGATTACCGATGTAGTGATGCCGGAAATGAACGGGCCGGATCTGGCGGATCGATTATCGCGGTTGCGGCCGGGCCTGATCGTACTGTTCGTGTCCGGCTATTCCGGCGATGCGCTGCTGCATCGGGGCGCCATCGAGAGCGGTACCGCCTTCCTGCAGAAGCCTTTCCTGCCGGCCGCGCTGCGGACGAAAGTGGCGGAGCTTTTGGGCAACCATAACGGCGTCTCGAGGGGGTAAAACTCCCGAGTTACCGAAGGAAACCTGGCGCGCCGCGGGCACGTCTCCTGGAGTAGCAATATCGCATTTCGCTTTTTCTCCGAAACGAATTTCGATTTGACTTAGGCACTCTGATCCGCGGAAGCAGTTCAGTTGCCGGCCGGTGGGCATCTTCCTCCGAGTGCTCACCGGCTTCTATTTTTCTAGCGAACGCCGGGCCGCGCGAACAATGCTTTGCGGCAACTCATAGTTTTCCACTTCGTCCAGCCCGCACCATGCCACTTGGGGCGCTTCCGCAGTGCGAGCAAACTCCTGGGAGCTTGCGCCAAAGGCAAATATAAGATCGTGATGCAGATGGAACGGCTCGCCTTTGCGCGCTGGAATTCCGTGCACATCCATACCGGCCAGGCGGGCAGGTCCCGCTCCTGCTATTTGTATCGCGGTCTCTTCGGTGGCTTCGCGCCGCGCGGCGCCGCCTAAAGTTACGTCGGTCTTTTCCACATGGCCTCCAGGGAGCAGCCAGCGCCGGTGCCGATGATGGTGCATTATCAGGAACTGGCGGCCGTCCGGATGGAGCGCAACCGCCGTGCAGGTAATGTGGCCGGGATGAAATTGATGGCGCGAAAACGGCGCTGAGGTGAATTCGAGCAGCGCGAAAATCAGCTCGCGGCTCTTTTCTTCTTCGGGCGAGGCATCGAAGGCGCGGACTAAAGCGAGGGCTTCGGCAGTCTTATCCATCCGAAGGCCCGCATCAAAACTCGATGGCGGACAGCACCTCTGACGGCCGTTTGTCGAAAGCACGGCAGATGGCGAGCAGACTCTCGATGCTCGGCAGATTCGCACCTCGCTCGATGGAACTTATCTGCGAAATGCTGAGTTTGGTGGCGCCGGCCAGGTCTTTGAGGGACCAGTCGCGCTCCACGCGCAGCATCTTGATCTGATGTCCCAGCCGTTCGCGCAAGCGATCCTGCGCCGTGCGTCCGAACCCGTATTTGTCAATCGCATTGAGCAGCGTTTGCCGCAGCTGCGCCAGCGAAAAAGGCTTCGAGATATAGTCGAAGACCTTCATCTTGAAGGTGGCGCGCATGTCTTCGAGCGACGGATAGCCGGTGACGATGATCACGCATAGTCCCGGATAGGCAGCCAGCAATTGCTCCAGCACCTTGTCGCCTTTGAACTCACCCATCTTCATGTCAAGCAGCACAATGTCGGGGAGGCGCTGTTCACATGCGGTAAATAGCTCATCGGGGTGCCCGAAGGCGCGGATGGAGTACAGCCCGTCGTCCTTCAGCGCGTCTTCCAGGTAATTGCAGAAATCGGGATCGTCGTCGAGAATGGCCAGATCCACACCGTCGGCTGGAGGAGAATCGGAGGCCCGTTCCGGGACCGGCCTGATTGCCACGTTAGCTCACTCCCGCGCGTTTCGCGCTAGACGCGGGCAATGTCACTTCCAGACAGGCGCCGCCCTCCGCCCGGTTGGACGCGGCAATGGTTCCACCGTGCTGGTGAATGATGCCCTCCGCTACGGTAAGCCCCAGCCCGGTGCCCTTCGCATCCAGACGCGTGGAAACGAATGCTTCAAACATGTCGGGCAGCACGTCGGCCGCGATGCCGGGGCCGTTGTCTTCCACCGCTACCGAGATCCAAGGCTGCGCATTACGATTCAGGCGCTTGGAATGGACTGCGATCTCGCCCGAAGATGGCATGGCATACAGCGCATTGCGCAGCAGATTCACAAAGACCTGCACCAGGCGATCGGAGTTGCCGTGGACCACCTCATCGGCGCCCACCCGATTGGCGAAGCGCGACGCGGCGGCCTTTTTGTCGATGGCCACCAGAGCCCAGGCTTCGTCGATCAAATGGCGCAGCGGCACCGGTTCCATGTGCTGTTTACGGACCCGCGAGAAATCCACCAGGCTCTCGCTGATACGGCGAATGCGCTGCGTGACGCGCAGCATGCGGGCCAGGCGCTGGAGCGTGGCCGAATCGTCGGTAGTCTCGGTGAGCTTTTCGATGGAGCCTTGCAGCACCGTGAGCGGCGTGTTGAGCTCGTGCGCCACGCTGGCGCTGAGCAGCCCCAGGCTCACCAGGCGGTCCTGCGCTTCCAGCTTGCGCAGCGCTTCCTCCAAATCCTCCTCGCGCTTGCGGAGTTCCATGACCGTGGCGTTGCGCGAGCGCATGATGTGGCCGATTTCGTCGCCGGGGATGAAGGCTTCGCCGATCAGCTCGCGGTCGCGGTCGCCGTGCTGCGTGGCCTGGTCCGCTTCCAGCATGAGCTGCAAGGGGCGGTAGACGTACAGCGGCATAATGGTGGTTTCGAGCGCCAGCACAGCGAGGATATAGATAGCGCCCAGCACCACGAACAAGTTGGTTTTCGCGTGGTCGGGAAGGTATGGGTACAGCGCGAAGTAAACGCCGATGGCGAGGATGAGGAAGAACACGTTGTGCAGCACCATGAGCTTGAGGCGCACTTTGAGATCGCCGAAGAGCCGGGTAACTCGCTTAGGCGACCGCACGGGCGCCGGGACGCTGAGGGATTGTGTTCGGATCACGGGTGCACCTGTTCTATACGATTCTACGCCGGTGGTTTAGGGATTAGGGATTCGTCGAGAACTGAGTACTTAGAATAAAACGGCCCCGGCGATGTGATGGAATAATCAAATGAAGCGGCTGACCATTCCGAAACTGGCCGTCATCCTCGCTGCGCTGGTGTCGTTCGCATGGATCGTTGTTCTGTACGCGCTGCCACCGAGTCCGGCGAACGGACCGCGTGCGGCCATAGTGCTGGCAATACCGGTCGGATTGAGTCTTTGGGGACTATCCTCGGTCAGGACCCGCCGGATGGCCGGCGCCGCGATGCTGGTGTTCTCACTGCTGGTGTTCTTCGTTTCCGTCTGGATGATTGGGCTGTCTTACTTGCCCAGCGCGATTTTGTTGCTGGCCGGCAAAAGGGCCGGCGCCCCGGGTCACTGATACGTGCTGTTTATCGAAGTGCCGGTAAAGCCGAAGCCAATCCCGAAATCGAGACCGCGCGCGGTGAAGGTAGAGTAGCTGGCCACGTTCTCCACGATCAACATTCCGGAACCTGCCGCCAGGGTGCTGGTCACGTAGGCGGGAACCGTAAACTCTCCGCCGCTCTGATTGGTAATGCAGGTAAAGCTACCGTTCGCTCCGGTAGTTCCATTCGATGAATTGCCAGCGATAATGACGTAGGTACCCGGGCCGCCACCGCTCCATTCTACCTTCACTCCTTGTGCGCGGTTAATCGTCGCGCCTGCGCTTTGATTGGTCCAATCGAGAAGGGGGTTGGGGAGATTGATGGTGGTCTCGAAAGAGCCCACATCCGCTCCTCCTCCTCCGTTATAAGTGAAGGCGCCGCCCGAGGAAGTAATTGCGTTGGCTGGGAGTCCCGCTTCGTACTCGCCCTTCAGGAATGACATCAGGCCGTAGCTTCCGGCAGGACCTGCCAGGCTGAGGGTCCCGGCGTCCAAGCCAGTAAAGGTAGGGAGCGTGCCGCTCAGGGATATGACCTGCGTCACGAAGCAACTCCCGATCGAAAACGTTGAGCTGCTCGAGGATCCGAACGACCCGCCGCTGATTTTACTAAAGCTCGCGAACGCGATGTTCTCGGTCTTCGGCGTGTTGTTGGTCGTCGATGTAGGCTCCACTAGCTGGGCTACGAACACGTCTCCATCGCTCACTGTGCTCTGGCCGCTCAGGGTGCTAATGGTAGATCCCGAAATTCCGAGGACGGAATCATTGCACTCGCCACCGCCGTTATTGATTGCCAGCGATCCAAAATTGGAGACCGTGAGGGAACTGCCAGTTCCAGTGACTGCAACCACGGCGACATCACAGCTCTCCGGGGCGTTTTCCGGTATCGTTACGTCGATCTGATTTAAACCCGGATAGCCTGAAGAACCGGCGTAGAGAATCTTGCCAGGAACTCCGCCAAAGTAGATTTGCAAGGGCGTGCTTACGGCGTGCGGCGTGGACGTAAACACGGTGTCGCTATCCGCGGTGTCGGCGCCCAGACCCGAGCCCCACAGAACGATCGTTTCTCCCGGGCTCGCCGAGTTGGTGTAGTTATACAAAGCTCCAGTGCTCGTGTTCGTGGCATCCAGCAGACCGCTGCCGGTGCCGTAGTAGGTATCGAAGCCCAGGGCGTAGGGCACCACTTGGATTGCGAATGAATTGCTCGCGGTATTGTTGTACGTCACAGTAATAGTTCCGGAGCCGGTGGGCGTGTTGGACGGGAGAACGGCCGCGATCTGCGCGGGAATCGCGTAATACATGCCCGGTGTGACGGTAGTGCCACCCACGGTGACCGATATCGTCGCCCCCGCTAGCGTCTTCGGTATTCCCGAGCCGCCGCTCGATTCGAGCGTTAGGGTTCCCGAAGGCGCATTCGCCAGGCCTGTGCCAAAGATCGTGAAAATGGTTCCCGGGGCAATACCCGAATTCGGGAAGCCTGCTGGGATGTAGCTGTAATTGTTCAATACGTTATTGATGGTGGGGTCGGCGGCGGCCACCATGGGGAAAGCGATGGCGAGCACGGCTAGGGCCTTACGAGAAAACAACTTGGACATAATCCTCCTCTTGGGGTGGCGCAAACTGGGGTGGCGCAAACTGGGGTGGCGCAAAATGGGGTGACGCAAACGGTGCGTATGACAATCTCATATCGATCATACGCGAGAATCCTGACCGGATACGATCCGGCCAGACCTTATAGCGGGCCTCAGAATCTACGTAGGACGGACTTAGTCCCCCGTGACCGGCTCTGCAGCCAGCCGCGCGCTGCCGATCTCCTGATCCTTATACTGCAGCTGGTACAGCTTCCAGTAAATTCCGCGCATCGCCAGCAGCTCCTGATGTGTGCCCATCTCGCGCAGCTTGCCTTTATGCATTACGATAATGCGGTCGGCGCGCTGGATGGTGGAGAGCCGGTGCGCGATCACGATGGAGGTTCGGCCTTCCACCAGTTGCTCGAGCGCTTCGCGAATCCGCAACTCGGTTTCGGTGTCCACGCTGGAAGTGGCTTCGTCCAAAATGAGGAAGCGTGGGTTGTGGGCCAGAGCCCGCGCAAAATTGATGAGCTGTTTCTGGCCGGTGGAGTATCCGGCGCCCCGTTCGCGTACCGGCTGCGCAAAACCTTCGGGAAGAGTTTGTACGAAGTCCAGCAGGTTCACGCGCGCGGCAGCATCCCGGATCTGGCCGTCGGAGATACCGGCAGTGCCCAGGCGAATGTTTTCGGCAATGGTGCCGGTAAACAGATGCGGATCCTGGAGGACAACTCCGAAGTGGCGGCGCAAGTCCTCGATTGCGAAATCGCGAATATCGATTCCGCCGATGCGGATGACGCCGCGCTGTACTTCGTAGAATCGCAGCAGAAGACTCGATATGGTGGTTTTTCCCGCGCCGGTGTGGCCCACCACGGCAACGGTCTCGCCCGGTTCGATGCGGAAGCTGACGTCGCTCAAAACCCAATCGTCGTCCTTATACGCGAACCAAACGTGCTCAAACTCCACCGCGGCGGCCAAGTGCGGAAAGGCCATGGGTTGAGCCGGCGATTGGATCTCGACGGGGGTATCCAGCAGTTTGAAGACGCGCTCGGCGGCGGCCATGGCGGATTGCATGATGTTGTACTTTTCGCTCAGATCCTGGATGGGACGGAAAAACCGCATGCCGTATTGGAAGAACGCTACCACCACGCCAATCTGGATGGCGCCGCCCCGCACGCGGAATCCGCCATAGGCCAGCAGCAACGCCAAAGCCAGCATTCCGAGGAACTCGGCGATGGGATAAAACCAGCCGTAAGCGATGATGGCGTCCTTGAAGGCTTCCATGTGATCGCGATTGATTCGCTCGAATTCGGCGCGGCTGCGGGCCTCCCGATTGAAGAGCTGCAGAACCGCAATGCCGCTGATGTGCTCCTGCAAATAGGAGTTAATCCGCGCGATGGCGATACGAATCCGGCGATAGCTTTTCTGCACGGAGCGCCGGAATTGCATGGTGACCAGCACCACCAACGGCATCACGGCAATCAAAAAGGCGGTCAGGCCGGGGCTCAATTCCAGCATCGCGACGACGACGAAGCTCAACATGAGAAGGTCGCCCAGGATCATCAGGAGGCCGGAGGAGAATAGTTCATTAAGCGCGTCGACGTCGGTGGTAATGCGAGTGACCAGGCGGCCCACCGGGTTGTGGTCGTAGAAGGAAAGGTCCAGCTGCTGGAGGCGGGCCATCATTTCGCTCCGCAGATCGAACATGGCCTTTTGCCCGACCCATTGCATGATGTACTGCTCGCCGAAATCGCAAAACATGCCGAAGATCACCACCAGCAGGTACAGAAATGAAATTTGCGCCAGGCCGGTCCAGGGGCTTGCGGCCAGGTATGGATCGAGGACGGTATGAGTGACTTTCGCCGAAGGCGCCAGGTAGCGATCGACAGCCAGAGCGGTCAGGAGCGGACCGAGCACTTGCAGCAGGGCATTGAAGATCAGCAGGACCAGGGCGGCAAGAACCGGTAATTTGTAGGGCCGTATATAAGCGAGCAGGCGTCGCATGAGACGCCCGTCGTAGGCTTTTCCTAAGACCTCTTCTTCCACGGGTAATTTCAGTTTAACGCGCGTGGGTTCCGCTTCCGAGTGGTCGCGGTTCAGTCATTGGCTAGTGGTGGGGCGGCCCCCTTGGTCCGCAGGCGACCCCCGGGTCGCCCCTCTGGCGCTTGACCATCGATACTCGCTGGCTTGCTTCACCAACCCAGCCCGCACAGGATTCGTCTCGATGTAGATCCGGACCCTCTCAAATTCCCGCTCCTGCCGGACCAAATGGTCATAGCTCTCTCCTCCCAAAAGCGTCTCCCTGTCAATGCCAACATAACGTTGGCTCGCTTGGCCGTGATGCCCTTCAGCGACTTCGTCAGTTCAGGTAGTGGGACGGCTGGAGTAGCGAGTAAATGAACGTGATTGGGCATGACCACGAAGGCATGCAAGAGGTAGTGCCCGAGGATGTCCGCGTTGTAACGAATGGCTTCCACGATCATGTCGGCGACGGCTGGTTGGCGCAGGTAGTAGGGTCCATCACGAGCTTCATCGAGCAATCGATCCATCGCGGCAAATGCCTGGCCAGAGGTGAGCGCATTCCTCGGGAAAGCTCTGTGGGGCGGCAGACTGTCGTAGAGGCGCCAGGTGAGGAAGACGGGCTGTTCGATCTCAGACAGGTGCGGAAGTCGCCGCCGATAAAATGTCATGAGGAGAAGTTTCGCCGGGGATGCGAAAATCTCATCGAAGAGCCGACCAGGGGGTCGGCTGCGGACCGGGGGGTCCGCCCCACCAGCCATTAGCTTTGGATTCGCCGGAAAGCCAGTACGGCATTGAGTCCGCCGAAGGCAAAAGAGTTGGAAAGCGCGAACTCGAGGGCGGCTGGACGCGCGATATTGGGAACCACGTCCAGATCGCAGGTTGGATCGGGCTCCGTGAAGTTGGCGGTGGGAGGAAGAACGCCATGCTGAAGCGCGAGCAGCGTGGCGACGGCTTCGATGGCGCCGGCTGCGCCCAGCGTGTGGCCGTGCATGGACTTTGTGGAGCTGACGGCCAGACGGCCGGCATGCGCGCCGAAAACCTTGCGAATGGCCGTGGTTTCTGTCGCGTCGTTGGCCGGCGTGGCCGTGCCGTGTGCATTGATATATCCGATTTGAGCAGGATCGACTCCGGCGTCGGAGATGGCGGCGCGCATGGCGCGAGCGGCGCCGTCCCCGGAAGGCTGGGTGATGTGGAACGCGTCCGACGACATGCCCAAACCGACGATCTCGCCGATAACCGGCGCGCCACGGGCGCGTGCGGCATCCATCGGCTCCAGCACCAGCATGGCGGCGCCTTCGCCCAGGATCAGCCCGCGCCGGTCCTTCGAAAACGGACGGCAGGTGTCCGGGGAAACCACGCGCATGGCCTCCCACGCTTTCAGGAAACCCAGACTGAAGACGGCCTCGCTTCCGCCGGCGATGGCCATGGCCGCGGCGCCGTTCCGCACCATCCAAAATGCCTGTCCGATGGCGTGACTCGAGGAAGAGCACGCGGTGGAAATGGTGTAGGTGGGTCCCACCACGCCGGTTTCGAGCGAGATGCGGCTGGCGGCGGCGTTTTCCATGGTGCGCGGAATGGTGAACGGATTCACGCGCGGGATGTTGTTACGGTAGAGATTGACGAACCCCTCGTCTTCGGTGGTTTGGCCGCCGGCGCAGGAGCCCGTGATGATGGCGGTGGATTCGCGCAACTGCTGAGTCCATTGGACCCCCGCCTGGGCGATGGCCTGGCGCGCCGCGAGCGCGCCGAATTGAGCAAAGCGGTCCAGCAGCCCCACTTCTTTCTCGTCGAAGTATTGCGCCGGCGAGTAGTTTTGAACCTCGGCGCCGTTGGTGAAACGGAGCAAGGCGCGGTCTACGGCTTGGATGGGAGCGATGCCGGACCGTCCAGCCTGAAGCGCTTGCCAGAATTCACCGCTGTTGCCGCCCAGCGCCGAGATGACGCCCAGGCCGGTGACAGCCACGCGGAGCTGCATCTTAAGCGCTAACCGCCGCCTGATTTCCTTGCGTCCCGTCTCTTTGAGCACCCAGCAGCTTCGCCAGGCCGTCGATCACTTCCCGGACCGAACGCATTTCCTGGTCGACGTCCACCGGGATATCGATATTGAATTCGCTCTCCAGCGCGAAAATAATGTTGATGGCGTCCAACGAATCAACGCCAAGTTCCTGGAACGTACTGTCGGCGGTGACGTTCTCATGCGGAACGCGCTGGGTTTGGGCAATGACGGCTCTGACCCGCACCGTCAGTTCTTCGTAGGACATAAAATGTCGGTCACCTTCTCGAAATGGAAACCTTGCTCCATCAATTTCGGCACAAGCTCGCGAACGGCTTGGATGGTAACACCGATGTCGGGACGGCGCTCCAGAACCCGGCCATCGTGTAAGCAGAGAATCGCGCCCTTGGCCGCGCCATCCAGCAGGCGTGAGACCACAGCGGGGGCCTGCCATTTCCAGTCTAGCGCGATGGTGCTCCACATCACGCCAGTGAGACCGAGGCGCTGTTGCGCGGAGCGAAGGCCGATCCAGCGCACGCCGTACGGAGCCCGGAAATAGCGGGGACGGACACCGGTGGCGTGTTCAATGGCTTCCTGAGCGGTGGCTAGCTCGCGATGGATGAAGCCGGGCGATTTCAGCGCCAGAAGACGATGAGATTGGGTGTGGTTACCGATTTCGTGTCCCGCGGCCGCCACTTCGCGCGCTGCATCGGGCAGCCGGCTAACATTGGCGCCGCATTGGAAAAACGTAGCCGGAGCGCCATGGCGAGCCAGGATTTCCAGCAACTGGACGGTAGATTCACTGGGACCGTCGTCAAAGGTGAGGGCAATGGCGGGCCGGTCGGCCGCGCCTCGCCAGACCGAAGGAGCAAACCAGGAGCAGGAAGGGACGCGAACAGCGTAAGCCAGTGCTCCTGACGACGCCAGCGCTGCACCCATCGCCGTTTCGAGAACGCGGACAAGGTCCGTCATAGAGGGCTTGGGGTAAGCGTAGCAGGTATTAAAAAAAAAGCCGGGCGCAGGGCGTCCGGCCCGAGGAGCACTTCACCGCAAATCTGAAAATCAGGCGAGCAAGCCGCCATGCCCCAGGCAGGCCACTTCCCAGCCCGAGACACGGTAGCGGGCCAGCATCGGCGGCAGCATCAAATCCACGACGTTGGGTTTCGCGGAGCGGAAGCAGCCTGGAGCGGACACGATCGGAACGTCGTCTTTGTAGCCGAGCAAGAAGAGATTCCCAGGCTCCACGGGGGCCAGGAAACGCTCGATTTGACATCCCGCGCGAACCAGGGCGCGGCCGACCACATCGTCCGGTCCCGCCGGAGCGGTGGTGGATGCGACCAGCACCGCGGTTGGCTTCGCCCGGAGCAGGTGCTGGAGCGAACGGGCCACGACATTTTCCTCCTCCACCGACGAGAGGACAAAACTGGCATTGGTTCCGAGGCGATCCAAACGCTGGCGCATGATATTTTCAAACAACTGCCTGGCCCGTTCACCGTTGACCGGGTCAGTATAAAGAATGGCCACGGCCGGTGTTCGGATGGGCCGGGACTGCAAGATGGGACCTCTTTCCTTGACGATCGAAATCATCGTATCCAGTTCCGGCTTGGCAACCGCGAACGGAGTGCTCTTGACAGTAGCTACCCGTTGCCCGGTGCGCGCATAAGAAAAGTTGAGAGACGTGGCGATGGCCATGCTGGCCGTGCAATTGATCTGTTTCAACAGTTCATCGTCCACCAAGACGCAACACGGCTCGGTGGTGAATAGGTTCGCCCTCCCTCCCGCGGCAAGACGGATTTCGAGCGCTCCACAGCCGATTTCGCTCGCGACCTGCATGACAGCGTCGTCCTCGCCAACTTCGCCTTCCTCCAACTCGGTAACCCAGACCTCATTCATTCCTTCGGTCTCGAGCATCCGAGCATCTTCTTCACTGATCACGTGGCCTTTGGCAAGCAACTTTTTGCCCCCGGCCCGAAATATCGTGCAGCAAAGTATTCTTCCGGTTGACTGCTTTACGTCAATGGTCTGTGCCTTCATAGACCGAAGTATCCCTCCCGGAGTTCCGCTTAAGTATGTTTACAAATTATACACAGGCGTAGTGAGAAAGCCAGGAAAAAATCTCAATCTGCAAGGAATTTTGAAATGAAAGCTCAAAATCCAGGGAAAGCATCAAATGCGCTTGGGGTTGGGGAGCTGGACGAGATCATGGCTGGAATCCAGGTAAACAGCGGGAGTCGCTTCAAGCCTAAGGGCTTTGTGTACAGCGATTTCATCGCAGCACTGGAACTTGGGACAAGACAGGCAATCCTTCCAAACTTTCAGGGGGAGTAAGCCACGATCCACTTGCTCGAAACCCATTTTGCGAAAAAAATCGGGTACATAAGTGAATGCAAATATCGCGTGAAGGCCGTTGGTGACGGCCTCCTTCTCCAGAGCCTCCATCAGGAAAACCCCTACACCCTGCCTCTTAACCTCCGGGGCCACCGCTAAAGACCTTATTTCGCCCGACGTTGGGGTGTAGAAATGCAATGCGCCGCATCCAATTAGTTGTGAGCCGGCATATACAACCGTGAAGTCGCGAATGTTTTCCGACATTTCAAACTCAGTCCGGGGCAGCATGATTCCCTCCGCAGCATAGGAATTAATCAAGCCCAGCAGCGCATGAATGTCGCGCATGCTCGCCTTGCGGATTGTGGGAGTTTCTCTGACAGCGCTGTAGTCCGAGCCGTATAAGGCCGGCAACTCTGAGATGGAGCTAGGCATTGGGCACTCCTACTGGAGCAACCAGACGAGTGCCGAGGGGATCTCCGGCTAGCAGTTTCGCGACCACATCGGGAGTAGCGCCGGGAGCTATTACCACTTCGGCCGTTCCCGTTTGGAGTGCTTCCAGGGCGGATTCCAGCTTCGCGCGCATACCGCCTGTGGCGACTCCGGAAGTGATGAGGCGCCGGCATTGATCGGCATTTAATGTGGAATAGACTACATTATTTTCGCTTTTGACGCCATCGACATCCGTCAAGAACAGGAGTTTGTCCGCTCGGACAGCGCCAGCTACCGAGACCGCCATCTGATCGGCATTGACGTTGAAGAATTGGCCCTGGCGATCGCCCGCCAGACAGGCGATCACCGGCAGGTATCCGGCGTCGAGTAGTGCATTCGGGAGACGGGCGTCGGATCGCACAGGCTTGCCGACCCAGCCAAGCTCGGCGCTCATTTGCCGCGCTTCCGTCAGCAGGCCATCCATGCCGCTAAGGCCCACCGCTGGAACGCCGTACGCGATAAAAGCCGCCACAAGTTCCTGATTTACCGAACCCGCCAGGATCTTGACGACTGCGTCCAGAACTTCGGGCGTGGTTACCCGGAGGCCGTTCACGAAGCGGCTCTCAATGCCGTGTTCGGCCAGATAACGCGTCATTTGCTTGCCGCCGCCATGAACAACCACGGCCTTCAGGCCCTGCTTTACAGCCGAAGAAATCTCGGACGCCAGACGCCGGCGCGATTCCGGTGCGTCTAGCAAAGTGCCGCCGAGCTTAATTAGTACTTTCACGATATTAGTACTTTCAAGATATTGGTACTTTCACGATATTAGTACTTTCACAGTGCGAGTACTTTCACAATAATCCCGCGCTTTCCTCGCAGCCCAGGATCAGATTCATGTTTTGGATGGCTTGACCGGCTGCTCCTTTCACCAGATTGTCGATGGCGCTGACAATGACGGCGCGGCCGGTGGCGGCGTCGAACTTGAACCCGATGTCGCAGAAGTTGGTGCGGTTGACGGCGGCGAGGTCGGGCAGGCTGCCGGGCTGATAGAGGCGAACGAATTTCTCGTCCTGGTAGTACTGGAGATAAATGTCGAGAAGGTTTTCGGCCGACTTGATATTCGGCGTGCGCACATAAATGGTTTCAAGGATGCCGCGCGGGACAGGAAGCAAGTGCGCGGTGAAGCTCAGCTCCGTTTCGTCGAGACCGGACACCATCAGAACTTCGGCAACGTGCCGGTGATCGAACACCGAATAAGCTGAGAAATTGTCGGTGACCTCGCAAAAGCTGGTTTTGAGACTGGCTTTGCGGCCGGCGCCGCTCACGCCGGACTTGGCGTCGCAGATGATGCCGGCGGATCGATCGGCCGCCCCGCTTGCGATCAGAGGTTGAATAGCCAGATTGGCGGCCGTGGGGTAGCAGCCGGGGTTCGCAATCAGGCGCGCCGTGCGAATGCGCTGGCGGCAGAACTCCGGCAGCCCATAGACCGCCTCTTCGAGCAGTTGGGGCGCGGTGTGCTCTTGCTTATACCAACGCGAGTACGTGGCGGCGTCGCGAAGGCGGAAAGCGCCGCTGAGATCGATGACCTTGGCGCCGGCGTCCAGGAGGGCGGGCGCCAGTTCCATGGAGACTTCGGGCGGCGTGGCGAGGAACACAACGGCCAGGCCCTCAGCGCGGACGGAATCGGGCGTCGCGGGGGCGCGGCGCTGCTCTGGACGATTGACAGGCGCCGGATGGCCTTCCTGATCCTGACGGTGCGCAAGGAGGATCGGCTCGGCCTGCGGGTGTGCACCGAGGAGGCGGACCAGTTCCGCGCCGCTATAGCCGCTGAAGCCGACGACCCCTGCCTTATATTTATTCATCACTCTGAATAATTATACCACTACCTAGTGGCGGTAGTGGATACCGATGCGTTGGTTAAGTATGCAAGCTTGGAGGGGTCAGCACTTCATGACTGCTTGGGAATACAGCAAATGCATTGATTCACCGTCTGAGTCCAACTCCGAGCATACATTGATACCGCCCAGCGGCTCCCAGCCGTCTTTGAGGCGAGCGTTGACGCGCTCCTCCAGTTGTTCGTGGTTGATGTCGTGGATGACTTCGTAGGTCACGGCTTTGGTCCTTCGCCGGTCAATTCGTTGTGAAGTCTGACAGCCAATTTGTAGAATGCGCGGTTTTGCTCGGTGTCGTCTTCTCCTGATGGCGCAACCATGAGAGGCGGAATAGCAGAGGGCTGTAACTTGATCGGTCCACTGCCAGCTTCGTAAATCGCGATGTTCAGACTAAGCAGATAGCGGAGCAACTTAGCTGCGCCCCAGGGCATGGTGACCGCAGTATGCCACTCAACGTTAGGCCTGCCTGAAACTTGGGTTAGTTGGCCAAGTATGATCTTGAAATCCCATGAGCTGAGTTCAAAGTGAAAATTGTTTGCGTAGACGGCTGTAAAATCATCAGTAAGATTCTCGGCTATCGGACCGGCAGCGGTCTGCTCGGCAGCCGTTATCTCGTCGCTTTTTTCGTCCATAATGTTCGGCGTTTCTTTGTAATTGGATTCCGCACTCCAGACCGGTGGTGTAGTCCTCGTTTCTTGCGTGCCGTCGTTTCTTTGTTACAGCTACGTTGTTCGCGCTGTGCTATTGCGGGTTCTGGCAACCGTCTATCGGAAGTTAACGTTCCAAATTGGTGCGCATCAATGACGCCTGTCGGCTCCATCGAAGTCAGACCCGTCGACGGCCTTGCTTTAGCAATCTCCTCAACAACACGAGTCATCACCTCGTTATGAATCCGCCGGATGTGATCTAAATCAGATGAATCACCGAGCAAAAACCCTGTTGGTGACTGCTTGCCGCTCTCTATAAAGGCGTCCTGAAGTGCCGTCTTTTCGGGCGACGGGACCAATTGTCGAGTCGTCGCAGCAGCGAGTTCCGGCTCAAAACTCTGGACGCTGAATGAATCGGGGTCGAATCCCTCGCTTCGGTGTATCAGTTCTCCGAAGGGAACAAAATCAACATCTAGTCCAATGTCGAATGCCGAAGCGATTCGCTGAAGCGTATCAAGATTCAGTTTTCGCTCTCCGGGCGTCTCGATTTCAGAGATGCGCGGTTGCGCCATTTTTGCACGCCGCGCAAGCTCGCCCTGTGTCCACTGTCGTTCCATGCGAAGGGCACGTATTTTTGTAGGCAAGCCAAGAGAGATTTGAGCCGCGACGTAGCCGTCCCGATACCCCTTCTCCTTCATTTCAGCGATCAATGGGGAGGATATATTCAATGGTCGTTGCCTTTCCTTGTTCGATCTCTTTCTTCCGCTCTACGGCAGAATCTAAACATTCGGTTGGATAATACTTCTTGCCGTCATGCGTGCATCCAATCAACATCACGAATACGCCAACGTGCTGCTCTTCTTTTGGACCGTCAGTCTTTGGGATGCTCACTGAGTAACCGATGATTCGATGCGGCCTCCCACACCTCCAGCGTAGTTCGCTCAGACCTCGATATTTCTCTCCGTGAAGGCCATCGATCACTGGATAGCTCCATTTCGCCTCCCTCGCCCTGTCTTTGAGAAATTTGTCCAAAAACGCTTTGGGTGCTCCTACCGCTAACTTCTTCCGCCAGTCCGTGATCGCACGCCGACCCATCGGAGAGACGTACTCCTCCAAACTCCATTTGATGCTATCAGATATTTCGTATATTTTCAAGGCTTAACCATTGACTATGGTATACGCAGAATCGTATAATTACAGTGTGGTTGACATCAAAGCAAAAGGCCAGCATTACCCAGTAGCTAAACAACTGGAAACGATGGCCTTAGCTTCAACTACTGGTGGGTTGGCAGAGTGGTCGAATGCAGCCGACTGTAAATCGGTAAACGGCGCTTCTACCGCCGTTCTTGGGTTCGAATCCCTAACCCACCGCCAGATTAGCTCCCCGGTGAAGGCTGGTACCTCCACCAGGGAATCGAAACGTACAGCCGAAGCCGCACGAATCCGCAAATTCAGTATCCGGCTTTTGGCTGTGGAACTCAACAGGAGATTTCACGGTGACTTGTCACAATTGCCGGATCGACGCCCCAAAGCACGGAAAACATCGCAATGGACTCCAGCGCTATCGCTGCTCCCAATGCGCTAAAACCTTCACTGAGGCCCACGAAGAACGGTTCCAGATGGAAGACCACCTAAAGACCGAACGCGGGCTTCTAGCCGTCCGGTTGCTCGTGGAAGGCAACAGCATTCGCACAGCCGCCCGTATAACCGGCCTGCATCATCGCACGGTCGTACAGCTGGCCGTAATCGCGGGCCAACGCTGCGAAGCGCTGTTATCTGCCAAGGTTCGCAACGTGCCAGTGACGGACGTACAGTGCGATGAGATTTGGACGTTTGTCGGCAAGAAGCGCGGCCATCGGCGCGGCAACGAAGAGAACTTTTCCGAGATCGGCGACGCATGGATCTTTGTCGGAATCGAGCGGAATACCAAATTGGTTCTGGCCTTTGAATTAGGCGGCCGTGGCGTGAAGAGTGCGACACGCTTCATGCACAAGGTCGCGAGGGCGACCGATCCAAGCCAGAAGTTCCAACTAACCACAGATGGATTGCAAGCCTATTCAACGGCCATCGGCAACGTCCTAGGACACCAGGGAGAGCGCGTAGACTACGCCCAGCTCGTGAAGATCTACAAGCTTGACATCCCCGAGGATCAACGGCGCTACAGCCCACCACGTCTCGCTGAAGCGATACCAACGCCGATCTACGGCAATCCCGAGGAAGCGCTAATCTGCACCAGGCATGTCGAACGCCAAAACTTGACCATGAGGATGTGCATGCGCCGTCTGACTAGGCTGACGAATGCCTTTAGCAAGAAATGGGACAATCTACGTGCGGCGACCGCCCTACACTTCGCCTATTACAACTTCTGCAAAGTTCATGGCACCATCCGCAGAACTCCTGCGATGGCCTCCGGCCTGACCGATCACGCTTGGGACCTATCCGAACTGTTCGCCTGACCAACGCATGAGTATCCACTACCCAATATCCCGCTGCAAACACAATCTCATGAGCGCATAGGTTACCGTCATTTCTCACGCCCAGCGCGCTGCCACCAGCCCCGAAAAGTTCGCGCTACAATGGGCGTCTTGCCCGCCATGCCCCCGGTTTTAGCCAAAGATCTTACCGAACTTAAGGAGATTCTACAGGCGAAGTCTGTGCGATTCGGCGCTTTCACACTGGCATCGGGTCAAACCAGCGATGTTTACGTGGACTGCAGGCTGACCACTTGCAGCCCTAGGGCGATGCCTCTGATTGGGCGGCTTTTTCTGCGTAAGATGGAGGAAAAGGATTGGTTCCCGGACGCTGTTGGGGGCCTGACAATGGGGGCAGACCCGATTGCCTTCGCCATCGCCCGGGAAAGCCTGGAACGGCTGCCGCCAATCGACTGTTTCATCGTCCGCAAAGAGAGGAAGTCGCATGGAATGCAAAAGGTCGTTGAGGGCCTCGAATCCACCGAAGGCCGCCAGGTCGTCATCGTTGAAGACGTTTGCACTAAAGGCGAGTCTACTGGGTTGGCTATCGAGAACGCCAGGTCGGTAGGAATGGAAATTCTTGGCGCTGTCTGCTTGATTGACCGCGAAGCAGGCGCTACCGAACTGCTCCGGGACAAATACGGGGTGGAACTTGTGAGCCTCTTCAAATTGTCGGATTTCAGACAGTAGGCCACGCACCAACACAACATGGAGCCGCCACCTGCGCCGGTGAGGCTATCCGGCTCGTAGCTCGGCTATCCCTTCGGCTAGACAAGTGCCCACCCTAAGGCACAGGTTTCCATGTAGAGTCAACGTGATACGGATGGTTCCTGGTGGAGGCAGAACTGCTAGTACTGGCACGCTGGGAGGCGACTCGGATCCAACCCCGGGGCCCCGTGCCATCGAGTGCCCCACCCCGAGCGCGCTCCCAGCGTCGGAAAGAGGCGCGCCATTAGCCCGGCGGTTGAGCCACCAGCTCGGCAACCGCGTGCCGATGGCCTGGCTCCTCAGGTTCGCCTTCCCGGTAGTGCAAGATGCGCCAGCCCTCGAAGAATGCAAGGAGCTCGCCGGGGTAAGCGCGCGCCGGCGCCTCTTGCGGCTGATCGGCGTCGGCGACATGCACCATCGCGATCAGCAAGCCGCCGGGCCGGACCGCGGACTGCATGACACGAATTAAACTGCGCTGAAGATAATAGCAGGCTAGAACCAGCTCGTAGAAGTTTGCCGGAACCTCGAATTTGTCCGCTTCCAGATCGGCGACGCGCGCGTCGATGGACGGGTTACTTGCGCGCAATAGTTCGATGGCGGTTGACGAACCATCCACGGCGGTTACGCGCCAGCCACGCTCGGCCAGGTACAAAGCGTTCCGGCCGGGGCCGCAGGCGAGGTCCAGTGCCGAGCCCGGAGCCAGCAACTTTGCGAATTCAACCACCAGCGGCGCGGGGGTCGCAAGAGCCGGCTCGCCGGCGCGATAACGCCGGTCCCATTGATCAAGCCCTGTCGGCATCACCGCGTTTTGCCGACAGCTGGAACACGCGCTTGAGGACACGAACGGCGCGATCGATTTCCTTCTCGCCGGCGATGTAAGGCGGCAGGAAGCGCAGCACCGTCTCGTGCGTGCAATTGATCAGCAGGCCTTGCTCGATGGCGTCCAGCACGATTTGCTTGCCGGGAATGGTCAACTCCACACCAATCATCAATCCTTGGCCTCGCACTTCGTGGATGAAGGCGAACTGCCTCTGGAGCTCTTCCAGTTTGGCCCGGAAGTAGCGGCCCATTTGGTCGATGTGCGGAAGCAGTTCGTCGAGAATATCCAGGAACTCCAGGGCCACGCGGCAAGCCAGCGGCCCTCCGCCGAAGGTAGAGCCGTGCATGCCGGAACCGATGGACTGAGCCGCGCGGTCGTTGGCGACAATCACGCCCATCGGGATGCCGCAGGCCAGCGGCTTGGCTGCCACCAGGATGTCGGGAAGCACGATGGGATCGGAAAGCTGGTAAGCGAAGTGCCTGCCCACGCGCCCCACTCCGCACTGGATTTCGTCGAACACCAGCAGCGCATCGTAACGGTCTGCCAGTTCGCGCGCCTTGCGGACGAATTCAATAGACATGGGGAAGATGCCGCCTTCGCCCTGGATCCATTCCATGACGATGCCCGCCGTGCGCTCACGCACAATTTGTTCCAGCGCCACTTCGTCGTTGGGTGGAACGAAACGCGCGCCGGGAAGCAACGGCTCAAAATCGCGGCGATACTTTTCCTGGCCGGTGATGGAAAGAGCGCCCAGCGTGCGCCCGTGGAACGAATTGTGCAGCGCCACGATCTCGAATTTTTCCGGATTTATTTTGCGGCCGTGTGCGCGAACCATCTTCAGCGCACCCTCCATGGACTCGGCGCCCGAGTTGCAGAAAAACGTGCGCTGCAAGCCGCTGGCCTTGGCGAGACTTTCGGCGAGCGGGCCTTGATAAGCATGGAAGTAGAGATTGGACGTGTGAAGCATGCGGCCGGCCTGCTCGCGAATCACCTTCACCAGGCGCGGGTGCGCGTGGCCCAGCGCATTGACGCCGATGCCGGTGATGAAGTCCAGATAGCGCTTGCCCGAGGAATCGAAGAGGTAGCAGCCTTTGCCGCGATCGAGCAGCAGCGGATAGCGGGCATAGTTCTGGAGCAGGTACTCGCTTTCGATGGCTCGCACGCGGTCGAGAGCGCTGGCAGTCTCGGCTTGGGCCGGCAGAACAGTGGACATAGCATTCATGATACTCGCCACGCGCCCCGTTCACGGCACGCGCGGGATTTTGGCGGTCCCTTTTTCAACGGCTTGCCGGTTGCGGCCCATCGCGCCGCGCAGCCGGCTGGTAGAGTGCGGCCAGCATGGCTACAACAAACCAGGACACCACGCAACAACAGTTCGACCAGGCTTACTGGGCCTCGCAACCCCCTGAGGTGCAGGCGCTGCAGGGCATGGCCGATCCAGACCAGCGCGCCAACCAAGCGGCCGAGCTGGCCACCAAGGGATTCACCATCGACGTGCCCATCATGGTGTGGGTATGGGACGCGTACCTGGTGATGACGATGCGCGCCCAATACGGCTATACCTGGGTGCCTTCGGCGCTGCAGCCGCCGGTGAGTATCGCGCCGGGCGTGGCGCAGCCGGGTGTGGTGGCGTACAATGCTTTGGATCCGCCTGCGGGCTCCATCAAAGTGTCCACCAATATCCAGGACTACCCGCCGTTCAATCCTCCGCCGCAGCCCGCGCCGCAAACGCCGTCGGGAAGCGACCCGGTGGGATTGCTATCCATCGGCAACATCTATCTGTCGGTGCCGGGGGAAACCTATCCGGACGGCGCCACGTTCACCGATAGCCGCGGAACGTTTCAGAAACACATCGTCGTCACACCTTTCGGCCGAAGCTCTTATTGGGAGAAAATCGCTTAACCTTTTCAAGCTTCGTCGCTGCGGGGGTCGCGCAACGATTACTGCGCTAAAATGGCCGGTATGCGCAGCCCATGGATTACCCCCCGAATGAACCATCCGATCCGGACGCAGATGCACTACGCGCGTCAGGGCGTTGTCACTGAGGAAATGGAATATGTCGCCAGGCGCGAGCACGTCACCGGCGAACTGATCCGCTCGGAAGTCGCGCGCGGCCGCATGATCATCCCGGCCAACATCCACCACACCAATCTGGAGCCCATGTGCATCGGTGTGGCCTCCAGCTGCAAGATCAACGCCAATATTGGAAATTCGGCTACCACCTCGAACATCGACGAAGAGGTGGAGAAGCTGCGTTACGCGGTGAAGTACGGCGCCGATACTATCATGGATCTTTCCACCGGCGGCGACATCCCGCGCATCCGGAAGGCGATCATCGACGCGTCGCCCATCCCGGTGGGCACGGTGCCCATCTACGAAGCGCTGGGGCGCGTGCGCCGCGTGGAAGATCTCAACATCAACGTGATGCTGGAAGTGATTGAGGAGCAGGCCGAGCAGGGCGTGGACTACATGACCATTCACGCCGGCGTCCTGGTGCAATACGTTCCGCTCACCACCAAGCGCATCACCGGCATCGTGAGCCGCGGCGGCGCGATTCTGGCCGAGTGGATGGTGAAGAATCACAAACAGAATTTCCTCTACGAGCACTTCGACGAGATCTGCAAGATCTTTCAGAAGCACGACGTCAGCTTTTCTCTGGGCGATGGCTTGCGTCCGGGCTGCGTGGCCGACGCCAGCGACGCGGCGCAGTTTGCCGAGCTGAAAACGCTGGGTGAGCTGACCAGGAAGGCTTGGAAATATGATGTCCAGGTGATGATCGAGGGTCCCGGCCACATTCCGATGGACCAGATCCAGATGCAGGTGGAGAAGGAATTGGAGATGTGCGACGAGGCGCCGTTCTACACGCTGGGCCCCCTGGTGACGGACTTCGCTCCCGGCTACGACCACATCACGTCGGCCATCGGCGCGGCGATGATCGGCTGGTACGGGGCCTCCATGCTGTGCTACGTGACGCCCAAGGAGCACCTGGGGCTGCCGAATCGCGAGGACGTGAAGCAGGGCATCATCGCCTATAAGATTGCGGCGCATGCGGCGGATATCGCGCGGCACAGGCCGGGCGCTCGCGACCGCGATGATGAATTATCGCGCGCACGCTACCAGTTCGACTGGCGCAAGCAGTTCGCGTTGTCGCTCGATCCCGAGACGGCCGAGGCCATGCACGATGAGACGCTGCCCGAGGAAGGTTTCAAGGACGCGGCATTCTGCTCCATGTGCGGCCCGAAATTCTGCTCGATGAACCATTCGGCCAAAACCGAAAAATTCACCGCGGAGGACGCTGAAGCGGTGCTGGCGGCGTCGCAACCGATCGTGACGATACAGCAGTAACGGCTTCACGCAGCCGAGCACATCGTACGTGTAGCTTTCTAGAATCGTACGTCCGTGGTAGGATGACCTTATGAGGGTAACGGCATCGAAGCTCCGGGCGGACATCTACAACATCCTTGACGAGACTCTAAAGACCGGTATCCCCGTTGAGGTTGTGCGTAAGGGGCGCGTCCTCAAGATCGTTCCAGAATCCAAGCCCGATAAGCTTAGCCGCCTGAAAAAGCGCGACTACATCGTAGGGGACCCGGAGGATTTCGTCCATATTGACTGGAGCAAGGAGTGGAGTGAGCTAAAGAAGTGACGTATCTCGATACTCACGTTGTAATCTGGCTATTTGGAGGCGAGCGGCATAGGCTCAGTACCGCGGCGACCGAACAGATCAGAAACGAGGAGCTGTTGGTTTCGCCCGCCGTTGTTCTCGAATTGCAGTTGCTTCATGAGATCAAACGACTAAGAGCCGTTGCCCTCAAGGTCATCGAGCGATTGTCATCGGAAATCGGTTTGGCCGTGTGCCGGCTTCCGTTTACATCGGTTGTAGAACAGGCTGTGGCGCAATCTTGGACAAGGGATCCGTTTGACAGGCTCATCGTCGCCCAAGCCAGTGCCAACGATGCAGCGCTGGTAACCAAGGACGGAGAGATTCGGGGCCATTACAAACGATCTATTTGGTAAGGAACACGGCCGAAATCAAGAAAACCGACGAAGAGTGGCGTAAACAGCTAGCGGGTTCCGCTTACTCGCTGAGTTCCGGAACCAGTTCCACGCGGTCCATGGCGAGGAAACTTCGAATGTGCGGATGCGTGGATTTCTCCAAATCCGCCACAGGGCCGAAATAAATGGCCTCTCCCTTGTAGAGCACCACCACGACATCGGCGACTTTGCGCATCAGGTCCAGATCGTGCGTCACCACCACGGCAGTGAGCTTTAGATCGTGCTTGAGCTTGAGCATCAGCTGCGCCAGAATATCCGACATGATGGGATCCACCATGGTGGTGGGCTCGTCGTAGAGGATGCACTCAGGCTGCGCGGCCAGGGCGCGGGCAATGGCCACAGCGCGTTTGTAACCGGTGGAGAGATCGGCCGGATAGGCGTCCTTGAACTGCAGCATGCCCACCATGGTCAGCAGGCCGTCGACGACGTCTTCCTTGTTGTGCTCGTCGTAGTCGTCGCGCAGCTCGAGCGAAAACAGGATATTTTCGGCAACCGTGAGCGAGTCAAACAGCGCGCCGCTCTGGAACACCATGGTTACCTTCTTGCGGATCTCACGGAGCTGCGCCTCGGTGTAGTCGGTGATGTCCTGATAGGCCACGAAGACCCGCCCCTGGTCGGGCTTGAGGAACCCCATGATGTGGCCGAGGCTGACGGACTTCCCCACGCCGCTCCGGCCAATCACGGCCACGGTTTCCCCCACGTTGACGTAAAAGTTGGCATCGACTAAAACGGGGCGATCGAACGTCTTATAAACATGGCGAAACTCTATGTAGTGGAGTTTGTCGGTCATCGCTTTTCAGTGGGGCCGGTCAGGGCACCTTCGCCTCGAATTCGGCCCATTCGGCGGGGGTGTTGACGTTGGCCAGCGTGGAGACGTCAACGGGTATCCAGATGGCCCCGATTTCTTTTATCAAGTCCCGCATTCTCAATCGTTTATCGCGAATCGCGCGTCCCAGCGCAGGCAGGCAGCGCCGATGGTAAACGGCGCACAGGGGTTCGGGCTGGCCATAGGGTCCCACAGCCGCTACGCAATTGCGCTCCGCCGTCTCAGCCCGGCGAAGCAGTTCCCGCAGGCAATCCGCGGAGACGGCCGGCATGTCGCAGGCAACCACCAGATTCCAGTCTGTCTCGGTAAGGCGCAAGGCAGTGTAAATGCCGCTCGCGGGACCGCAACTTGGCAGCTCATCGGGAAAGACCGCCAAGCCCGGGCGCTCCAGCCGCTCGGGATCGCCGATCACTCTTACCGGACCGGCCACCGAGCCAACGGCTTCCTGCACGATTTTCGCGACGTGCTCCACCAGGGTTGTTCCGCGATAGGGCAACAATGCCTTGTCCTGGCCCATGCGCTTACTTGCCCCACCGGCCAGCACAAACCCCGAGGCTTGCATGAGAGAATAATACCATTAGCATCCCAATGGCTCAGCGGAAAGAAAACCTTGCGGACGGCAGGAATCCGGTTATAATCGGAGAGAACAAAAGGATGCGATTTTGTTTGGAACTTATTCTGGGAGTGGCGGTTTTGGCAGCGCTCAGTGTGGATAGAGCGCCCGCTGCCAGCCTGCCCGCCGGAGGCGCGCTACCCGCCCGCGCGGTGTGGGTGGTGAAAGTGGACACGCGCACCGGCAAGCTGGTGCGCAGCCTGGCTCCCGCGCCCAGTACCAGCGTGGAACCGCCGCCGGACGTCCGCGGCCTGGTGGCGGAAGCCGCCAAGACCTTCGACGTCAGTCCGCTGTTAGTGGATTCGGTGATTCAGGTGGAGAGTAACTACGATCCGTTTGCCGTTTCACCCAAGGGCGCGCAAGGCCTGATGCAGTTGATGCCTGGAACCGCACAGCGCTTCGGTGCAACGGATAGCTTCGATCCGAAGCAGAATATCGAAGCGGGCGTCCGTTATCTGAAGTTTTTGCAGGACACCTTTCAGGACGACCGTCTGGCGATCGCGGCCTACAATGCCGGCGAGAAGGCCGTGGCCCGGTACAAGGACGTGCCGCCCTATCCCGAGACGGTGAGCTACGTCGCTAAAGTAGGCAAGAAGTACGGGCAAGCGAAGCGCGCGGCCTTGAATAACCAGAGCAAGCACGAAGCGGAGATTACGGAGGAGCCAAAGGCGCCAAGCTCAAGTGAAGAGCCGCCGAGACACATTCTCGCGTATGTGGATCCAGAGGGTAAGCTACACATCGCAACCCGTTAGCACCCCCGCGCGCCGGTGGAGTGCGGGAGCAGTGCTGTTGTTAGCACTCGGCGTAGCACTCAATCAGGCGAGCGCCGCGGATCTCGGAGAGCCTCATCACGTCACCGCGGTTCGCTTCTGGTCACTCGGCGCGGTAACGCGGATCGCGATCGAGACGGACGGCGATTTCGAGGTAAAGTCGGACCGCTTGGATAATCCCGACCGCCTGTTCTTCGATCTTACGGGCACCCGGCCCACCTTAGGGCGCAAGGGCATGACCGTTATTCCAGTCTCGGATCACTTTGTCAAGCAGATCCGCGTGGCGGAGCCGCAGCAAGGCATCACGCGCGTGGTGCTGGATCTGGAAGCGGCCGTTGAACCGACCACGTCGCGCCTGGACAATCCCAGCCGGTTGATCATCGAGCTGCGCGCTTCCGGGAGCGCGCCAGAAACCACCGAAGCCCCGGTCAAAGCTCCGCCCACCCTAGTGGAACCAATTCCTGTTCGGAAGCCCGCCGGGCGCCGGCCGTTCACACCACCGCCTGCCGCCCAGCCAGCTCCTATACCCGCGGTGGCGGCGCAAGAGGCTTGGCTGGACCCGCCTCCCGAACTGACCTGGAGGAATACCGGACCCTCAATTCCGGTCGCGCTAACCCCCAACTACAAGCTGGCCCTGACGCCGGCGCCCGCTCGAATGAGCCCGGTACCGGTTTTCGCCAAACCGGCATCCGCATCCATTTCTCCCTCCGCCGGCAACGTGGTTTCAGCTACCCCACCCATCGAGACGGCTCTGCCCGCCAAACGAAATGCCTCAGGCGACCGTTCGATGATTCGCGTGCTGGGGCTGAAGGTGGGGCGCATCGTGCTGGACCCGGGGCACGGAGGGCACGACACGGGAACCGTTGGGCCGGAGGGATTGCGCGAAAAGGACCTGGTATTGGATGTCGCCCAGCGGCTTGGCCGGTTGATTGAAAGCCGCATGGGCAGTGAAGTGATTTTCACCCGTACCGATGACACCTTCATTCCGCTGGAGCGCCGGACCGAGATCGCCAACGAAGCCAAGGCCGACCTGTTCCTGTCCATTCACGCCAACTCCTCGCCGCTGCGGAGCGCCGCCGGCGTGGAGACTTACTATCTGAACTTCACCACTTCACGGAGCGCGCTGGACCTGGCCTCGCGAGAAAACGCCGGTTCCGAGATGAGCGTTTACGAGTTGCAAGGGCTGCTGGAGAAGATCGCCCTGAAGGACAAAGCGGAGGAGTCGCGAGAATTCGCGAGCCGCGTGCAAGCCGCGTTGTACACCGTGTCCGCTAAAACGACGGATGTACGCTCGAAAGACCGCGGGGTAAAAAAGGCGCCTTTTGTGGTGTTGATCGGCGCGTCGATGCCGTCCGTTCTGGCGGAGATCGGATTCGTCAGCAATGCGCACGAGGAAAGCGTTATGCGGCGCGAAGAATATCGCGAGCGCACCGCGGAGGCGCTATACAAAGGGATTTCGAGCTACGCGAGCTCATTGAGCCACTTTCAGGTGGCGCAGCGGCATTGATTCCGCTGGTTCACGCGCGGCTCAGTACCTAGGGGGCTACCACCGCGGGTTCCACCGGTTCGATTACCGCCGGGCGCTCAGGCCGGTGGATCTCAACGCGGTTGCGGCCGGATTTCTTCGCAAGGTACAAAGCCTCGTCGGCCCTGCGGATCAACGCTTCCTGCGTGCAGTTCTCACCGGGCCTGGCGGCGGTGACGCCAAAGCTGGCGGTAACGCGCAAAGCGCTATCGTTCACCGACATTTCGGTCTGGGCCAGCTGCTTACGCAGGCGGTCGGCCTGTGCGAAGCACTCCTGCTCAGTGCAGCCGGGAAACAGGATCAGAAATTCCTCGCCGCCGTAGCGGCCGACGCAATCGTACTGGCGTATACCATTTTGCATGCGGCGGGCCGCCTCCCGGAGAACGGCGTCCCCGGCCACATGTCCGTAAGTGTCGTTGATGTTCTTGAAGTGATCCAGATCGACGATGACGACTCCCAATGGGCGCCGCTCGCGCTCCAAACGGGCCAGTTCGCGTCCCAGCTCACCGAGGATGGAGCTGCGGTTCCACAGGCGCGTAAGGGAATCCCGGGTGGCCTGATCGCGGAGATCTTCCCGGGCTTTCAGCAACTGGGACTGCAGGTCCACCAGCCGGATGCCGGCCCGCAGGCGAACTTGAAGCTCATTCTGGTCGAAAGGCTTGGTGATGTAATCGTCGGCGCCCGCCTCCATGCCCTCAATCAGGTCTTCCTTTTGGCTCTTGGAGGTGAGCAGCAGAATGTAGGTATAGGGCTCGCCGTCGCGCTCCCGGATGCGGCGGCAAACTTCCACGCCGGTCATGCCCGGCATCATCCAATCCAGAATGATGAGACCAGGAGCGTCCTCGCGCTCGAGAAGCTCCAGGGCTTGGGCGCCATCGCATGCGACCATTACTTCATAGCCCCATTTGCGCAAGGTGGCTTCGAGCAGGTGCCGGGAGACTATGCTGTCATCTGCAATTAGAATTTTCACCGAATTTCCGCTAGTTCACATGCCGTTACTTCAAATGATTTTGAATTCTAATTCCCTCATCGGCTGCGATGGAGCGTAACGTTAGCGCGGGAGAGCCGTTAGGCGAATCGTCGGCGCAGGCTACGGCCAAGGCCACCGTCGCAGGAAGGTGAAATGCCCTAGTACCAAACTTAGTACCAAAACCTGGATCCGGCCTGCGAAACACTCCCTTAAGGTGGTGGCTCGAGGCTGCGTTTTCTTACAGTGCCGCCCGCCTGATGGACTCCTCCAATTGGTCCTTGGAAAGGCTGGTACTAATGAACAATTCCTGGCGCGCGCCGGCGCTGAGCGCAATGGCCTTCCATCCGTTGCCGGTGGGCACGGTCACCCGGACTTTGACCCCGCCCCTGGCATCCCACACGGGACGAATTACCCCCGGAATTATGGATCGAATCGCTACCGGGTTGTCGTTCAGCAGGCGCTCCAGCAGGCTCCGCAGGCCGTCCAGGATGCTATGCTCCACCTTCAGCTTGCCCTGGACCTTGCGGAGCCGCATGGCAGGCTACTTGAAGCGCTTCCGGTACTGGAAGTCGATGCTGAAAGCCCCGTTTTCATCCCGCAGCGCCACGGCCGACCATTTGCGGCTGAAATCCCATTCCACGCGCACAATCTGTTGGCTGGTCACCGCCAGGTTTGTGATGTAGGTAAGGGTGACGTTGGACGATACCTGCTGTTCCAGGCTGAGACGGGCCTGCGGAACGATGGTAACGTCGGTGAGCTGCGGATCGATCTTGATATGGCTGACCCCGAAGAACTGCTGGAGGCGCCCGGAGTTTGGCGCAATGGCCTGAGAGAGCAGCGAGTTGCTTCCGTCGCCCAGTCCCAGGTAGCTGTTGTTCAGATTGGTTGACGCCTGCTGGGTAGTCAGGGGACCGGCGGTGGAAGGAGTGCGGCCCACCGCGAGCAACGCGACAATGTCGGAAGCCTCCAGCGGGGGATCGGACCGATAGGAGAAATTCAGCTTGTCTAAAGATCCTGAAAAGCTGATGTTCACCGTGATTCCGCGCACTTGAGTGGACAAATCCATGTTGATTACGGGCTCGATTTTTGCCGGATTGTTGAAGCTGATTTCGCCGCGGTTGATGCTGTACTTATTCCCGAAGAATTCAATCTGGCCCGAGTTGACGGTGATATGTCCCAGCAGGATGGGGCGGTCGGGAGTGCCACGCACACGCAGGTCGGCATCGGCTTGGATATTCCGCGTGAGCGAGGTTTCTACCTCCAGAGTCCGTTGAGTGGCCACACGCACGTCTAATTGCAACCCCTGTAGATATTGATTGGGAGCGCTGGCCGCGGGTGCAGTGGTGGAAGCCAGCAACGCTCCTACGTCGGTCCGGGGATTGAAGGCCGCTCGCGTTACCGACACCGCGCCCGACAATACGCTGCTATCGGAGGTGCCAACCAAAGCCAGGGTGCCATCGGCCGTAACGCTGATGCCCTCCGGCGAGCGATACCGCACACTGCGGGCGGTGGCCTGAAGGCGATAAACCAGAGCGCCCCCACGGAAGCCCAGGAAACTGCCGCTTTCAAACGAAATGTCGCCGCCGCCGCTCTTGCCACTCAGGTTCTGCACGGTGGCGCGGTTCCTATCGAACAGGATCAGCCCGTTGGCGTTGTCCACGCCGTTCGGCACATCGCGCAGAAATAAGGAGGCGTTCCGCAATTCCAGGCGCCCTTCTACTTGCGGTTCGGTGAGGGAGCCACGGACGGTTACGTTGACGTTGGACACGCCGGCCCCGAGCAGGTCCGGGTTGAAGAGCTGAAGAATCGAAAAGTTGATGCTGCCTTGAATGGCTACATCCCATGGATTCTTCGAGTTCAGCATCAAGCGGCCGCTGGCGTCCAGAGTGGTGTCTTTGGCGATAAAGCTGGAACGGCCGAAATCGATGGAGCTGGTGGTGGCCACAATGTGTACCGGTTGAGCATTCCGTAGAACCAGGTCTTGCAGCGGTGCGCCCCCTACCGGACGCGCGTTGGCGCCGGCGTTGAGCTGCACGGTAGAGAGCGTCAGGTCCGCCTTCATCGACGAAGGTTGATTCAGCGGACCGGAGACGGTGGCCTCGCCTTCCACAAAGCCATCGAAGGGAAGGTCCTTGCGCAGGTGTCTGCCGGGGACCAGATCGTGCAGTGTAGCGAAGGAGATGCGGGGGATGGGAACGTGCGCTTCGCCGCGATAGTCGCCTTCCATCCGCCATTCACCGCTCCCGTGAATCTGCACGTCGTCCAAAGTAGCCGTCGCGGCCAGCGTGAGAAGCGGCAGCCGGGTGGCGGCGGTGAGGGTAAGATTGCCGTAGGTGCGGCCCTGGAGCGCGGCGTTATGCACGCTAAGCTCGCCATTGAGCGACGTCAAATCCAGGACGCCGTTTACGATTTTGGCGCCGCCGCTCGCCTTCAGGTCGAGACGCCCGCCCAGGCCGCTTTCGAAATTCTGAACGTGCTGGATCGCGGCGAGGTCCACGCCACTGGCGGCCACCTCGAAGCGGAGCGAGCCGTCCTTCCAATCCGTGGCCGGATGATTGTAGTCGCCGGAGAGAGTGATGCGTCCGGCGCCGCTACGGGCTTCGCCATGCGACAGTTCGAGCGCCGTGGTGGTAAACGTGACGTCGGCGCGAGCCTGCGCGAAGTGCTCGTCATAGGCGGTGAGATTTTCCAGCGTCACCGCGCCCGTCGCCAGCGGCTCTTCGAGCGAACCGGAAACGCGCACCGCCGCGGAAATCAGACCGGTGGCTGGCGGCGCTTTCCACCCGGCTTCCGCGGCCAGAGTCTGAATGTCGGCGGCGTGCAAGGAAACAGTGGCCGAAACGGGACTGCTCCCTTCCAACTTCCAGTGGTGTAATTCCGCCCGTCCGCTGCCTTCCAGGTGCATCTTGCCCTGTTCGACGGTGAAGGCCTGGAGCACGGCAGTGGATTGATCCACAGCGAACGTAGATGTGACGCGGTCCAGTTGCTGGCCCTCCAGTCTCAGCTTTCCGGCATCGGCTTTGCCTGAGATCCTGGGATCCTCCAACCTGCCTCGGATGGAAGCGTCGATGCGGGCGACACCGCCGCCTTGCAATTCTACCGGCCACCGGGCGGGGGCTGGTTCTCCCAAGGCGCGCAGCACGGGAAGCGCGTCGTTCAGATTTCTCGAAACCACATGCACGGCCAGATTTTCGCCGAGAGTCCCCGACACGGCTGCGTGGGTTGAGCCAATATCGACCTGCCAATTGTCGAGTTGCAGCCGGCCCGCGCGTTGATCGTAGTTGATGGCGAGCGAACCGGAGACCGGCACGCCGCCCTCGCCCGGCTCTAAATTCAACTGCGCGCTGGCGCTGACTCCCGCCATTCCGGAAGGCGTTAGCCGCCCATCCACTTGCGCCGCTCCGCTCAGCGTTCCGTTCAGCGCCCCGGTTTGCCGGCCGGCCAGGCGCCCCACTTCCGCGATGGTCACGCCTTCGATCTCGCCTTTCGCGCTCACCTTCTTCAGGTCGTCGATCTGGGCGGAGCCACGGAAGCTTCCCTCAGACGAGGAGAGCTGGAGACCCGTCAGGTAGATCCAGTCCGGCGTGAAATCCGCGTGCGAACTCAGGGCAATATCCCCCACCTCAACTCCTTTGTGCAGGTAGCCCAGAGAGCGGCCGGTAAGCCTTCCGACAAACCGGTCGGTAGACGATCCGCCCGCTGTGACTTGTCCCTGCAACCATACCTCCCCACGCGGTTCCAGCGGAGTGGGGAATATTTTGTTCAGGTCCTGAACTGGGATCGCGGCGGTGACCATGAATTCCGCGTGAGGCGCGAAAAGATTGCTAATGGTTCCCTGGGTCTCGATTTTCATTCCGCCGGATGCCAGGTTCGTGCGCAGCACTTGAATCGTATTCCTGCCCAGCTCCACCTGGGAGTCCATGGCAAACTCGACGGGAGCGCGTAATTTGGGCGACGAGATCCGCAGGAGCGCCGAGGAAATGGCACAGAGATAGCGCGGCCCGGCAGTTTGGCCCGCAGTCTGGCCCGCAGTCTGATAGACCAGAGTCATCTGCAGATGTTCGCCGATCGCATCCAGCGGCACCCGCCAGGAATTGTAAGCCGCCACACCACGATGGATTTCGATAAGCCGCACCTTGAGATCGAGAAGGTCTTCCACCACGTTCTGGTCGAAGCGCGGAATCTTCGGCCGTGGAATATTCGTCGATCCGGTCGGATCGATGGTGATGTACATGCGCGGGCGCTCGACGATCAGCGACGCGATGTCTACCTTTTTCTCCAGCACCGAGATGATTCGCAGCCCGATCTGGACTTTGTCCGCGCGAAACAGGGGTGGAGCCGAGGCTGGCTCGGTGCCGTGCAGGACCATCTGACTTACTTCGGCCGTCAGATTCTGCCAGTTGTACGAGAAGCTTCCGATCTCAACGCGGGTGCCGGTGGCACGCTCCACCACCGATACCATTCGAATGCGGACCAGGTTCTTGAACCACGCGGTCTGAACCAGCAAAACGCCGGCAATAACCAGAGCGACGGCAAGGCCCGCCAGGCCGAGTAGACTGAACGCGACGATTTTGGCGTGCTTCATCATTGAAGAGCCGGGTCGAGATAATTGATCGTCACTTGCTTGCGCGTATCTTTGATCCACTCTTCCAGCGCTTGATCTATCCGCTTCTGAGTCAAGATCTCCTCGATCTGATCGCGAGACTCCTCCAATGTCGGAATCGGCTGGGTCCCTTTTTGCTGCCATTCGGATACCTGCTGTCGATAATATGCTTGCACATTCGCAGCCGGAATCTGTATCCCGGGCCGAAACCTGTAATCGATAAATCGCAGCAGCGTCAACTGCCACCACAAGCGCCGCGTCAGCTGGTCAGCGGTTATGCCGTAGGATTGGAGCGCATCCTGAAAGGCGGTTTCGCTGGGATACATGGCCTTCAGGCTGTCGAACGGCGCGCCGGCCTCGCTGAGCTCGGGTAAAGGATAACGGCTGAGATCCATTTCGCGCTTGATCAGCGCCTGTTCAATCAGCCTGGCGGCCGCCTGTTTCTTGGCGTCGGCGCTCAAATCGGGCTGCTCTCGATTCAGGAAAGCGGTGACGCGAATCTCCTCCTCCACCTGGGATTGCGTGATCACCTGGTTGCCGACGGCGATGACCATGCGATCGATGATTTCCGCGGGAAGAAGCGCCGCAAGGGAGACGAGGAATACGAGGGAGACAAGGACTTGCGTTACTGAGGCACGACCACGAGGGAGTGGTTTGGCCGGCATCAAAACGCCTGCCCCAACGAGAAGTGGAACTGGAACACATTAATGCGCTGCTCGGTTCGCGGTACCGACGAGCCCATGACGCCGCACTGGTACAACTGATTGATGGAACCCTCGCACCCGAAGAAGCGCGGCGAGTTCGGGCTGAGCGAAAAATCCACGCGCACCGGACCCAGCGGAGTGCGATAGCGGAGCCCGAATCCGAAGCCCTGAACGGCATAGTCGAAGTCCTGCAGATTCTCCTGGCGGAATCGCAGACTGATCTTGTTTACGGCCGAATACACGTTGCCCAGGTCGTTGAACAGCACGCCGCCCAAGTTATCGCCGATCAACGGGAAGCGCAACTCGATGGTATTGGTGAACAGCGCGTTGCCGCCAATGGGGAAGCCGGTGCCCGGATCGCGCGGTCCGGCCTGGAAATCCGGAAACGCGCGGTTCGAAAAAGCGCCGCCGCCGAAGAATTCTTCCGCCAGCGGGACTTCCGAGGACCCAGCATAACGCTCAATGATGCCGAAGTCCGTGGTTCGCGCCAGAACCAGGTCCTTGGTGAGCTGATAATAGGACGAATTGCGCGCCACCACTCGTCCGAAGCCGATCTGAGATCCAAGCCCATGCAAAGCCAGGGCCAGATCGATACTGGTGTAAGTTCCGTGGTGTGAGTCGATTGGATCGTCCCGCTTATCCTGGATGAAGCTCATCGAGGGAACCAGTACATGAACCGGCTGCGCGAGCAAAGGGATCAGATCGGAGCTGATGAGGGGAGTTCCAAGAATAATGGCGTCGCGATAAGTAATGCGATATTGCAGCGTATCCGCCTTCGACAACTTTTGTCCCAACTGAACGGAACCTTCCTCGCGCTGCGCGTTAAAGGTCCGGACGTCGTGCGAACGATCGAACAATCCCGAGAGTTGCAAGCTCAGTTTGGGATTGCCGAGGAATTGCGGCGCCACGTAGGTGAGCAGGGCGCGCTGCTCCAGGGTGGAGACCAGCGTCTGCAAGCTCATGGTGTGCCCCAATCCGAAAAAATTGAGGCGGCTGATGCCGAACGAGAAGCGCGGACTGAAACCGTTGGCTCCGGCCGGAGAATCGAGCGACGTGGTGCCGCCCCCGATGCGCCCGATTTCCGCGCCCACGCCGACATTCATGGAATATCGTCCGGCCTCTTCGAGCGAATACAACACGTATTTGGTAGGCTCGTCGCCATCGGGATTTTGAATGGCCGCATCCACGCGCGAAAAAATACCGAGATCATAAAGCCGCCGCTGGCTTCCGTTGATCTCGCTTTGAGAAAGCGGACCACCCGCGCGCAGACTGATGCGGTCTGTCACCAGGTCCGGCCGCGTTCGCTCAAGACCGTCCACTACCACGTTGCGCACGTAGATCCGCTCGCCGGGGGTCACGGTGAACGTCAGGTCCACATGGTCGTCTTGGGACGAAGGGACGGTCGTGAAATCGAATTTCGCGGCTGGATAGCCATTGTTGAAGTAGTAATCCAGCACGTTGTCGCGATCGCTGGCGACGGAGACATCGCTGTAGGGCTGTCCCTCGGTGGAGTGCAGGAGCAGCATCAAAGCCGGCCGATCATCGTCCGACACACCTTCGAAGGCAAGCTTGGAAACGAACCATTGAGGGCCTTCGACGATCTCAATGAAGATCGCGATCTGCGCTTTGACGCCGTTGTAATCGTCCAGCACGCGGGAGGTGACCGTCACATCCCGGAAGCCATTCCCGCGATAAAGACTCCGGATGGCGTCCAGATCGCGCTCCAACGCGCTGCGGCTGTAACGGCCGTGGCGATAACGAACCAGCGTGGCGGGCATCACGGACATGCGCTCGCGGATGGTTGGGCCGTCGAAATAGCGATTGCCGTGGATTTCCAGCTTCACCAGCCGGTGCCGGCCGCCGAGAGTGACGCGATAGTCGATCAGCTGCTCGCCATTGGCGGGCGTCGCCATCGTATAGTCGGCCGCGGCGTCGAAATACCCTTGCGTCTGGAAGTAGGATGCCAGATCGCGCGAGCCTTCCTCCAGCAAGTCCCTATCCACGGAGCGCTCTTCATAGATGGGCAGCAGGCTGCGTAGTTTCCGCGCAGAGAGCTTCGCGCCGCGCAGACGCACCAGCACCGGCGGACCTGGGTTAATAGAGAGTTCGGGGGTGACAGTGTTGGTTTCGGCATGATAATCCAGATTCACCAGGTTCACCTGCGCGAGCAAATGATCGTGCTTGGGATACCAGGATCGAATGTCGTCGACTCCGTTCTGAAGGCGGGTTTGAGTGAGCTGATGCCAGCCGAGCCATCCACCGAATCGCATCCAGCCGCTGGAATGTATCAGACTCGGCAGGGGCCTCAGGGTATCGCCGCTGGCCACCAGTCCGTCAAACTTGGCGCGCTGGCCGGGGGCGGCTTGAAAATCGATATGGACCTCTTGAGTAGGTTCCCTTATGGAGGTGGCGGGCTCAACGCTGGCGTTATAAAAGCCGTTCCGCTTGAGCAGATCCGTGATATAGCCAACCGCGGCGGTGGTATCGCTGGGCGCGTAAGCTCCCCCGAGCGTGAGCTTGGTAGCCACCAGCAATTGCCCTTCGTTGGGCGGCTCCCCTACTCCGTTCACGTCGAAGTATCCGATGAAATACGCGGGTTTGGTGATGAACTTGAGGTTCACTCCGCCCGGCGCGAGGGTGGCGTCGACGGCGATGTCTGCGTACTCGCCGGTTTGATACAGGCGCTGGATGGAGTCGCGCAAGTCCGAGGCCCGCAGCGGTTGGCCGATCCGCAACGGCAGCATCGCCATCAATTGATCGAACGTAAGCGGCTGCATCGCCGGGTCAAACTGCACTCCGGCTACGGGTTTGCCTTCGTATTCGTTGGACGCCGCGCAAAGCAGGATCGAGCACACAGCGGCGAGCATGGGCGTACTGATCCACAAGCCCAGCCGGGTCGACACAAGCGACCATCTTAACGCATCGCCTCCTAGCATAAGGCCCCGGTTGGTACCATCTGGTTGTATGAGGACCTCGGTGTGAGCCCGCGGGATCACGAGCGCTATTCGCGGCAGATCCTGTTCCCAGGGATTGGCGAACCGGGCCAGCAACACCTGTTGGACGCTCGGGTGGCGGTAGTAGGTTGCGGCGCTTTGGGGAGTTTTCAGGCCGGGGCGCTGGCGCGGGCGGGTATCGGCTTCCTGCGGATCATTGACCGGGACTATGTGGAATTGAGCAATCTGCAGCGGCAGTGGCTGTTCGACGAGTGCGACGTGGAGCAGGGAATGCCCAAAGCGGCGGCGGCGGCACGCAAGATCGCTGGCATTAACTCCCAGATCCTGGTGGATCCGTTGGTTGCCGATCTAACCGCTGCTAACGCCGCGGACGCGCTGGACGGCATGGATCTGATCCTGGACGGCACGGACAACTTTGAAACGCGCTATCTGATCAACGATTTTGCCGTGGAGCGCGGCGTTCCGTGGATTTATGGCGCGGCGGTAGGCAGCTACGGGATCGCAATGCCGGTGATTCCGGGCAAAACGGCGTGTTTGCGCTGCGTCTATCCGGATCCGCCTTCGGGCGCGCAGCCGACCTGCGAGACGGCGGGAGTGCTCGGGAGCGTGACTGCCCTGATTGCGAGTTGGCAGGTGAGCGAGGCGATCAAGATATTGTGCGGTGTTGAGCCGGCGCGTAAGATTACCACCGTGGATGTATGGAGCGGCGAGATCCGGCAGGTGGCCGAGCCCGGACCGGTTGCGGATTGTCCCACCTGCGGGCGGCGCGAGTTTCCGTATCTAACGGGAGAACGGCGCGCGCCGGTCAGCCTGTGCGGTCACAATGCGGTGCAGATCCATGAGCGGGCGCGCCCCTTGGAGTTGCGCGATCTTGCGGCTCGATTGGCGCCGCTCGGTCCGGTTCGCTCCAACGAGTTCGCGCTGCGGTTTGAAGCGCCTCCTTACTTGCTCACCATCTTTCCCGACGGCCGCGCCATCGTCAAAGGCACCACCGATGTCGGCATCGCGCGGAGCTTGTATGCGCGGTATATTGGTGCGTGAGGTTCTCATGCGGCGAATTTTGCCGGTTGTAGGTGGTTGCGTCCTTTTGGCCGTTCCCGGCTTCGCACAACGGGGCGGGCATGGTGGTGGCGGGCATGCTAGCGGGGGCGGAGGCATGCACGGCGGCGGGTCGATGGGCGCGCGCGGTGGCTTTTCTGGCGGTGGCTATCACGGCGGTGGTTATCGAGGCGGCTTTCGGGGGATTGGCGGCTATCGCGGCTTCCGTGGATTTTACGGCTACCCCTATGCCTACGCCGGTTATTACGGTGGCTTCTACAATCCGTACTTTTGGGATAACGGCTACGGGTGGGATAACGGCTACGACACGGGCGGCTACGGGTATCCCGACTCTGGCGGGTATCCTTCCTATGGAGCGCCGAATCCCTATGCGGAGCCGAATCCGCCGGTAGTGGTGATTTCGAATCAATCGGCCCCTTGGGCGTCCGCTGCGCAGCCACCCCCGGCGCCGGCGCTTTGGAACGCCGGCCCCACTGCGCAAGCCAGGAAGTATGAAGACACTCTCTTCCTGCTTGCAATGAATGACGGCACCATTCGCGCGGTGCTGGCCTATTGGGTGGACGGCGCCAACGTGCATTACGTGACCATGGATCATGAGCAGAAGCAGACGCCGCTCTCTGCGCTGGATCATGGCCTGAGCGAGCGCTTGAATCGCGAGCGCAATGTGACTTTTCACTTGCCGGGCTGATTTACAGCAAGGCGCGCAATGCGCGCTCCAATATTTCCAAATCCTGTTCGTTGTTGTACAGGTGCGGCGATACGCGCAGATGACCCCGCCGGGCCGCCACTAGAATTCGCTGTTCTTGGAGCGCTCGCGCCACGGCTGAAACATCAAGGCCGTCGAACCGGGCCGCAACCACAGGTGAAGCGCAGCCGGCTACCTTCGCACCGAGGCCGCACAGCATCCCGCGCGCCTTCGCGGCCAAATCGAGAACGCGCTGTTCGATGACATCGGGACCAATCTCCAGAATCAGATCGAGCGAAGCTTCCATGGCGTACAGCAACGCAAAGGACACGGACCCACCCTCGTATTTTTCGGCGCTCGCCAGCAATTCGGGAACTCCATGATGCAAGTTGTCGACGTTACGCCAGTCACGATGGCTGCGCCAGCCCACCACGTTGGGATGAAGCCGCTCGCGTAATTGCGGAGCTATATAAAAAAATCCAGCGCCGTTGGGCGAGAGCAACCACTTGTAGCCGTGAACCGCCAGCATGTCCGGTTGAATGCGAGCCGCATCGAAGCGCAAAGCGCCCACGCTCTGGGTGCCGTCAACATACAACAAGACGTCGCGCGCGTGCAGGTAATCCGACATCTCCGCCAGGGGCGGCGTGAATCCCGTGTTGTAGTTCGTCGAACTCACAATGGCGAGGCGCGTCCTGGCGTTCACGGAGTCGTAGAAACAATCCCAGGGACAAGCGATGGTTTCAACGCCAAAACGCTGGAGCAGGCCAGGCGCATAGAGATTGTTCGGAAACTCGTGCTGCAGCGTGAGCACGCGGTCGCCGGGTTGCCAGTCGATCCCCGCGAGCAACAGCCCAAGCGCGGTGGACGCATTCGGAACGAACGCGAGGTCCTGGGGCGCGCAGTTGATGAGACGGCCGATCTTAGCCCGAATACGATCGGCATCGTCATACCAGGCGAGAAAATCTCCGCAGGCCAGTTCATCGCGATGAGCGAAATGCCGGGCCACGGCGTCGGTAGCGCGGCGCGGCAATTGGCCGAACGTGGCGGTGTTGAGATAAGTCCAGCTATCCAACGCGGGAAACTCGCGGCGAACGGCGTCCCAATCCACGTGCGTCATCTTTTTTGGATTTTGGATCGTGACAGTCACTTTTGGATCATCACCTCGGTGGACTTGACAACTACCTTCACCGAATCGCCCTCCTTCAGGCCCAGTTCTTCCGCGCTGGTGCGCGTGATGACGCTTTCGATCAGGTTGTCGCCGACCTTGACCACAACGTGCGCCATGATGGAGCCGAGCTGTACGCTTTCGATGACGCCGGGAAGTTGATTTCGCGCTGAGAGTGCCATGTCCACTTGTACCAAAACAACTAGAGCAGCCGCTGGCCTGCCGCGCGAGTGTCGTAACCGCCCAGGCTCTCCAGTTCCCGGCGGTAGTTCGATCGGCTCAGCGTTTCGAGTAAGGTTTGGATGCTGGGCATGTCCAGATGCTGCCGCCGGATTGCCAGGTCGTAGCGCTCGCTGAGCAGTGGGATGAACCCCAGGCCGAACACGCGCGCGGCGGCCCGCGTGGCGATGCAGCAATCCGCCTGGCCGGATTGCACCTGCCAGGCTGCCTGCAAGTGTCCCGTCGCAATTCGCTCATACCCGCGCACGTTTTTCGATTCGATCTTGAGGCGCTTCAGATTGGAATCGAGCAAAGCCCGGCTGCCGGCGCCCTTCTCGCGATTGACGATGGTGACATCGCGCCGGGCCACGTCTTCCATGCCTTTGATATTTTTTGGATTGCCGGCCGCGGTGACGATCCCTTCCTCCCACACCGCGAAAGTGATGACCGCTACGGCGTTTTTGGGAAACATCCGGCCAATCTCCGGAAGGTTCGATTCGCCGCTGGATTCATCGCGCAGGTGCGTGCCCGCGATATGGACGCAGCCTTCCTTAAGCAGCTTCAGCGATTGTGAGCTGTTGCGCTGCGCCAGAACCAACTCCACGCCGGCGGATTGCAAGTGGTGAGCCATTACCGAGATTCCCGGATCGCAGCCCGCGATGAGAATGCGATTGCGAAAATCGCCGACGGCGTCGAAGACCTGGACGTCGGTGCGGCCGTTCTTGGGAGGTTTGCCGGCCACCACGGCGTCGCTGACGGGAAAATACCATGGGACCGGCGAAGGAGGCGAGGCCACCAGGCGCTTGTTCACGCGGCACAGTTGCACCGGCTGTCCTGGATACAGGGCTTCCGATCCCGGCAGCAGCGTCGCTTCTTCCGAACGCAGACTGGCGGATTCCTTCGGGGGAAGCGCGAAAAGATCTTCCACCTGCACTTCCAGAGCTCGGGCCAGCCGCAACGCCACGGCTGTATTGGGGACGTAGCTGCCCGCTTCCATGGCGTAAATAGTCTGCCGCGTCACCCCCACCACCTGCGCGAGCTGGGCCGCGGAGATGCCGCGTTTTTGCCGGAGGGTTCCTAAATGATTCTCGATTTCTGGCATGAGGTTTCGCGCTGGACGGAAGGGCCGTATCTCATACGCTACTCTGTCGTGTTACAATAACATCGTTCGGCGCCGCATGAGATTCCGCAACATCGCTCTGCTGATTATCGTAGTCCTTTGCGCCGCCGGCTTCCAACTCACCACCTCGGCGCTGAACCCGCCCAAGCCCGAAATCACCGTCGCGGCCGCCGCCAACTTGACCGAAGTGGCTCAGACGCTGGGCGCGGAATTCGAGGCGCAGACCAAGATTCATCCGGTTTTCAGCTTTGGATCGACGGCGGTGTTGGCTACTCAGATCGAGAACCAGGCGCCGTTCGATGTCTTCCTGTCGGCGGACGCAGAGCACGTGGAGAAGCTCGATCGCGAGGCTCTGCTGGCGCCTGGCAGCAGCGCGGTTTACGCGGTGGGCGTTCTGGCGATGTGGATTCCTCCCGGCAGCAAGGCGCAGATCGGAAAGATCGACGACCTGAAAGCGAAGGACGTGCAAGTGATCGCGCTCGCCAACCCCAAACTGGCTCCCTATGGCGCGGCGGCGGTAGAGACATTGCAGCATGCGGGCATCTGGGACCAGGTGAAAGACCGCATCGTCTATGCGGAAAACATCAGCATGGCCAAACAGTACGGCACCTCGAAAAACGCCGACGCCGTGTTCACCGCTTATTCGCTGGTGTTGAAGGAAGCTGGCAAGGTGATCCAGGTGGACGGGGCCTTGCATCAGCCCATCGTTCAGAAATTGGGTGTAGTAGCCCGTTCCCAGCATCGGGAGTCCGCGCAGGCGTTCACTCGTTTTGTGCTGACTGGCCCGGGCCGCGACGTCCTGGCCCGCTTCGGCTATAAAACACACTGACACAAGGTACACTGACACTTATGAAGTACACGCGCTGGTTGCTGGCGGCCATTTTGCTGGGCGGCGTTCTGTTCGCCCAGGCTCCGGCAACAGCCGTGCTGTCGGTGCAGGGCGACGTTCGAACGCCTCTCTCGCTCAGCGCGGACGATCTCGCCAAAATGCCTCGCGAAACGGTTTCACTGCCTGCGCCGGATGGAACCAAGATCGTTTACGAAGGCGTCACGCTGTTCGAAGTAATGCGGAAGGCCGGCGCTCCGCTGGGCAAGGAACTGCGCGGGAAAGCCCTTGCCAGCTATGTGCTCGCCAAGGCGCACGATGGCTACCAGGTCACTTTCACGCTGGGTGAATTGGACCCGCAGTTCGGCAACGAATCCATCCTGCTGGCCGACAAGCGCGATGGTAAGCCTTTGCCCGACAAGCAGGGCCCGTTTCGGCTGGTCTGCCCCAACGACAAGGAGGGGGCGCGGTCAGTCCGTATGCTGGAAACTCTGGAAGTGGTCCGCCTCGCCAAGTAGGTTTGAGAGCGCCAGCTCACGTTTCCAGCGCCACTAAGGAGCCAAAGGCGCCACGATCAGCGGCGTTGTGGTGGGCTGATCGGCGCCGGCTTGGTTCTCCACTGTTACGGCCACGGCCGCCGCAGACGCCAGGTCCAGCGTGCCGGGACGGACGTGCATCGCGCTGCCATCGTCCTGCGACTGGAACAAGCCCGCCGGAACTGGATTCGCGCCTTTCCGAATGATCCACATTTCGTAGATCTTGTCGGCGGGAGTGCGTGGCAAATTGGACGCGATCAGCAGCACGCCGCGCGCCGCGTTCACGAAGACTTTGCCTTGCGGCGGCCGGGGCTCGGAGCCGCCGAAGGATACCTCGGCGGTGCGCGGGCCCGATAGAATGGCGAAGGCCTGGGTCAAGCGTGCGATCTGAGCGGTCTGGCGGCTCATCGCATCGGACAGTTGAGAGGCCTGCTCGGAGTACCGGCGGCTGCTCAGGGCGAAATATACCGCCACCACCAGCAGCGCCGCCGAAGCCAGAGCGAACGCCCACCCCAGCAGCCAACGGGAGCCCCGGTCTTCGGATCCAACCGAAGCCAGGATGCGGCGGCGAAGCCCGGACGAAGGCTGCGCCTCAGGAGCGCTGGAGCCGATCAGCGCGGTAATTTGCGCTGCCCGCTTCACACCCGCCATGCAGACCTCGCATCCTCGATTGAGGTGAGCGCGGATCTCGCCGCGCTCGGGCTCTTCGGCGATATCCAAGGCGTAGAGTTCATAATGCTCGCGGAGTTGGTCGCAGTTCATGACGACACCGCCACTCCCAGTTCATCGCGCAAGCTCTGCAGGGCCGTGCGCACCCAGGTCTTGATGGTGCCGAGCGGCTGTCCCATCTTGGCCGCCATCTCCGACTGCGACAAGCCCTCGAAATACGCCAGTTCCATGACCGTGCGGTAATTGGGCGCCAGCTTGCCCATGGCCACTTTTACCCGGCGCGCTTGATCGGAGACCAGAATCCCAGCCTCCATCTCGTTATACAGCGGCGCATGATCGGTCTCATTCAGTTCCACGGCGTTCCGCTCGCGGCCGGCCGACGAACGCAAATAATCGATGGCCCGATTGCGGGCGATGGCCAGCAACCATGGGCCGATGGCGCCTTTTGCAGAGTCCATCGAGTGCACGCGGTTCCATACGCGAAGAAACGTCTCCTGTACCAAATCCTCCGCGACCGCCTGATCCCGGACCACGCGCAGAACCAGCGAGTAGGCCAGCTTGCCGTAACGATCGTACAATTCGGCCAGAGCCTGCTGGTCCCGGCGCTTTAGGCGCTCCACCAGCGAGCGGTCATCGGGACCTGCGAATACCGCCAGTAGGAGCGGGAGCATCACGCCGGCACACATCGGTGTAATGAGATCATATCCTGCCCGGGAGAAAGAAGCGCGCCGTTCAGTTCAAGCGCGCCCAATGGTTACTACGGAATTGGCGAGAAATTGGATTGCTTCAGGATTGCCCTGCCCCGACTATCGAGGCAGGGCGTTTTCCGCAGTACTTAGACCGCCACGGCCTTTGCGACGCCATTGATGGTCTTCAGGATGCGCGAGACGATTTGGTAGGGATCACCCTCGGAGTTCGGCCGGCGATCCTCCAGATAGCCCTTGTAGCCGTTCTTGACGAAGTTCACAGGCATCCGGATGGACGCGCCGCGATCGGAGAGACCGTAGCTGAACTTGTCAATGGCTTGCGTTTCGTGCAGACCCGTCAAACGCAGATGGTTATCCGGGCCATATACGGCGATGTGCGCAGCGATGTTTTCCTGGAACGCCTGCATCAGGGATTCAAAATATTCCTTGCCGCCTACTTCGCGCAGGTGCTTGGTCGAGAAGTTGCAGTGCATGCCAGATCCATTCCAGTCGCCCCGGATAGGCTTGCAGTGCAATTCCATATCAACTTCGTATTTCTCGCAGAGGCGCATCATCAAATAGCGGGCAGTCCACACGTCATCGGCGGCTTTCTTGGAGCCCTTGGCGAAGATCTGGAATTCCCACTGGCCTTTGGCCACTTCCGCGTTGATGCCCTCGTGATTGATACCGGCGGCCAGACACATCTCCAGATGATCTTCGACGATTTGGCGAGCCACGCTGCCCATGGTTTTGTAGCCGACACCGCAGTAATAAGGGCCTTGTGGAGTACTAGGGTGCCCGTGTTCCGGGAAGCCCAGAGGCCGGCCATCCTTAAACAGAAAATATTCCTGCTCAAGACCAATCCACAAGTCCGGATCGTCTTCGATGGTAGCGCGCGCGTTAGTGGAATGCGGCGTGCCATCCGGGTGCATCACCTCGCTCAGGACGATGTAAGCGCTCTTGCGGCTGGCATCCGGGTACAGAGCCGCAGGTTTTAGCACGCAGTCGGAGCTTTTGCCCTCGGCTTGCATGGTAGAACTGCCGTCAAAACCCCAATTGGGCAGGTCGGCAAGGGTGGGTGGATGCTCAAATTCCTTGATTAGTGTCTTCCCACGCAGAGAAGGAACGGGCTGTTTGCCGTCAAGCCAGATGTATTCAAACTTGTATTTTGTCATAGTGTTTGGAAACCTAAGTGGCAAGTGCCCCGGTCATAACACCACCGAACACACTGCCGATCCTCCATTTTCAATGAGCGTATCCCGCTTCGCAAGACCTTCGCCCATCAAATGTCTTTATGGAGGGCCTTCAATAAAATGATTGGTGGGTTGTATGCCCTATATGTGCGTAGCGCTTAAGCCAGATCCAGCGCGCGGAACATCGCCAGCCGCTGTTCACGAATCGGATCGCTCACCACCCTGCTCTCATTGTTGATCACCATGGTAGGCCGCTCGGCCGCATTGAAGGTCGGCCAGTGCGGCAACTTGGGCGTATTCGGATCGCCCGTGCGCGCAAACGCTAGCCACGCGTCGCTTACCTTGTCGGCCAGAGCCATGGCATCCGCGCCGCCGCCGGTGAGTCCGCGCGAGATCTGCACGTTGTCAAACGCAAATGGAACCTCGATGGTGTGGGGCGAGTGCAGCCGGCCGCCCTGCACCGGCGTTTCCCAGGTGAAGTAGTACAAATGGACCGGCCCTTTACCCAAAGCCGCGCGCCGCTCGGCGATCTTCATAATGGGCGCGCCATAGCGATAATCGCTGGCAATGAGAAAGAAAAGGTCCGATGGCGTAGCGCCCGGATTCAGCTTGCGATACACCTCGGTCACAGACTCACTGCCGGCGCCGATCAGGTTCTTCAGGCGGCTGCGCATCCCCGCTTCATCCAGCGAGAATGCAGCTTCGTCGGTCTGCAGCGTAATTTCGGTGCGCGTCGAGCCCAGCATGAGCGGCACATCGGCTGAAATTGGAGACGCCGCCGGGTGGAACGGATGCTTCGGCACAGCGTTGCCATCCACGGTTGGTGAAAAGCCCTGCGTCATCTGATCCTGCCCGCCCATCTCTTTCAAGACGGCGAAATACGCGCCCATAATGCGCTCCACCGGCAGCTTCTGCACATCGCGAACCTGCGCTTTACCTACATTGAGCTTCGCGAGCAACATTTCGGCGACGCGGATGGCTTGTTCGCGTTCCACCAGTTTGATGGTAGGCCCGCTCTCGATCACGGCCCGATGAAACAGTCCCTTGGCCGACGGCATCCCGAGCAGCGTGCCCACTTTGCGGCCGCCGCCCGACTGGCCGAAGATCATCACTGTGTTCGGATCGCCGCCGAACTGTTCGATGTTATTCCGCAGCCAGCGCAATGCGTGTACGATGTCGAGCATGCCCGCATCGCCGGACCACGCGAAATCGGAGCCCCCGAATTCGGCCAGATAGGTGAACCCGAGCACATTCAAGCGATGGTTGATCGTCACCACCACCACGTCGCCGCGGCGCGCCAGATTGGCGCCGTCGGTACCCGGCGAAGAGCCCGAGCCGGTGACGAATCCGCCGCCGTGGCACCAGAACAGAACCGGCCGCTTGCGTCCGTCCTTGAGCGCGGGAGTCCAGACATTCAGCACCAGGCAGTCTTCGCTCTCCGGCGGAAGATTGGCGCTCGCCACCGATAAGGGCGACACCGCGCGAACGCCGTTCGGGTCGCTTTGCGGAGCGCTCGGTCCATAGTGCAGCGTATCTCTAACCCTGGTCCACGGCGTGGGATCCGCCGGCGGCATAAAGCGGTTCTGCCCCGCGGTAGTGGCTCCATACGGAACGCCTTTGAAGATTTTGATGCCCTGAACTTCTCCACCGCGGATCTTACCGGACACTGTCTCGGCGACGACGAAGCTCTGGCTGCTTTGCCCGCGGGCAAGCACGGCGGTGGCCGGAGCAATGGCAAGCAACGATGTTTGTTTTAGGAAAGTCCGACGATTCGTCATGGAACGGCCTCCTGAATCATACCGGAGTTGTGCTCTCCAGTATACGACCGTTACTCGCCTAGTCACGAGAGTTGGTTCGTTCCGCCAGCGGCCTCCGGCTTGACTGGTCGTTTTCGCGGAAACGATAGCCGACCTGTACATCGGTGAGGAGATACTTCGGATTCGCCGGATCGTCCTCTATTTTCTTGCGCAACTGGCGCACAAAAGTGCGGAGATACTCCACTTCATCCCCGTATTCGGTTCCCCACACCGCATTCAGCAGACGCCGGTGCGTGATCGGCATACCGGCATGGGCCATCAGATAATGCAGCAGATCGAATTCCTTGGGCGTCAGATGGATCAAATTGCCCGCTTTACGAACCTCCCGCCGGGCAGGGTCCAACGCGATGTCCCCGGCCCATAGGACCGTATTCATGTTGCCTTCCGAAGTCTGGCTCCGGCGAACCGAAGCGCGAACGCGGGCCGTCAATTCCCGGATGTGAAAGGGCTTAGTGACATAGTCATCCGCGCCGGCTTCCAGGGCTTGCGCTTTATCCTCTTCGCTGTCTCGAACCGTAAGCATGAGGATCGCAATGCGCGGAAGCAGCCGGCGAAGCTGGCGGCAGGTCTCCAAGCCGTCTATGCCGGGCATATTGATGTCGAGCAAGACAACGTCGTAAGGAGTGGTGCGCACCAAAGCCAACGCATCCTCTCCGCCGGCCGCTTCGGTAGTTCTAAACCCTAGGGTTTCCAATGTGATGTGAAGAGCGCGCCGGACGGACGCATCGTCATCCACGATCAGAATATTTCCTTGCGACGTGGAATTCGTTGAGTACGGCGGAGGTCTTTGGCTCACTTGGTTACTGGCATCCACTGACATCATTTACTCCGCTGAAATGGTCTAGAAATGAGTATGCAGAGGCAGGTATGAGGAATGCATAAGTAGAGTGAATAACTATAAGTAGAGTGACTAAACTAAGGATGCGCTGCTACAGCGAAATCGGGTTCGCGAAAATGATATCCGATGTGCGAATCCGTTAGCAGATACTGGGGATGGGCCGGATCATCCTCCAGCTTTTTCCGCAACTGACGCATGAAGGTGCGAAGGTACTCCAGTTCACCGCCGTATTCCGGCCCCCAGACGGCGCTGAGCAGACGGGCGTGCATCATTGGTAAACCGGCGTGTTTCATCAGATAAAGCAGCAGATCGAATTCCTTGGGTGTGAGGTGTACGATTTGCTCGTTCTTTTGCACCAGGCGGCGCGCCGGGTCCAGCCTGATCGAGCCGATCGCCAGCACCGCATTTGGATTTGCTAAGGGAGCACGCGAGCGCCGGACCGCGGCGCGCACCCGGGCCACCAGTTCGCGGACCGGAAAAGGCTTACTCACATAGTCGTCGGCCCCGGCTTCCAGAGCCTCCACCTTTTGGTCCTCGCTGTCGCGAACGGTCAGCATGAGGACGGCCATACGAGGGAATTGGCGCCGGATTTCCCGGCAGGCTTCCAGACCGCCCATGCCCGGCATACTGACGTCCAGAAGAACTGCGTCGAAATTGTTCGTGCGCAGCAAAGGCAGGGCCTGTTCGCCGGTTACGGCCTCCGCGACGTCGAAGCCGACCGTGCCGAAAGTAGTGCGAATTGCACGGCGGATGGACGGTTCATCGTCCACGATCAGAACTTTGCCTTGCGATGCGTTCACGGTATCCATTTAACCCCCCGTTCCATGCGCGGAAGAGACAAAAAGAACGTGGTGCCTCTGCCCTTTTCGCTCGCCACCCAGGCGCGTCCCCGATGCGCTTCCGCCGCTTTCTTGGTAATCGATAAGCCCAATCCGGTTCCGGACGCCCGATGATGCGGCTCGGGACTGCGGTAAAAGCGTTCGAAAATCCGCTCACGATCCTCCGCTCGCACTTCCGAGCCTTCGTTGTGGACCGAGATCAGGATTTCACTGTCGCGGTCGTCCACGGCAATCGAAATTGGAGACCCCGGCGTTGAATACTTGGCCGCGTTGTCAACGAACTGCATAATCGCTGTGCCGATTAGCTCGCGGTCTCCGTAGGTGACGCAACGCTGATTCGTAATGGAGACCTGGGTCGGATGGCCGCCCAGTTGATCGGAATGTTCGGTCAGGATGTCGTCAATGAGCTGCGGAATCAAGACGGGTTCCTTGCGCAGCTTGGTCTCGGACGCTTCCAGCCTCGCGGTCTGCAGCAACCGGGTGCTCAGAACATTCAGCTTGTCGGACTCCTCGTCGATGAGCGTTACTAAGTCTTCCTGCGCCGGATTCAGGTTCCCCGCTTCGAGCAGGCCGGAACTAGCGGTTCGAATCACGGTCAGCGGAGTTTTGAAAGCATGCGCCAGGGCGTCTAATACCGCCGTGCGCAATTGCTCGCTCTGGCGCGCCGCCTCCGCGTGGCTTTGCTTCTCGAAGGAACGCGCGCGTTCTAAAGCGATGGCGGTGAGCGATGCGATGGAATCGGCTAGCAGTGCGTTCAAGTTGTTTCCCCGCAAAACAATGGCGCCGATGGAAGTGGTTCCCGGCCGGAGCACTCGCCGCCACGTCATCTGGCCCGGCAGGTCCGCATTGCGGTCTTCGAGAAACGTATCCTTGGCGGCGGCTTCCAATTCCGGACTTGCCGCGCCGGACGTGTCCACGCGCGCCCCCGCCGCATCAAAGAGCGCTACCGCATCTACCTGGACCACGTCCCGGATCTGGGCCACGATCTGAGCTCCAGGCAGTAGCTGGGGATTCATGAGAAGCGTGCGGCGGCTCAGATCGTAGAGTTTCTCCATGCGGCCGCGCTCCAACACAGCCTTGCGCGCTTGCTTCTCCATCTGAATAGACAGCCGGCTAACCAGCAAGGCGGTGGATTCGAACGTAATCAGCGCCACCCAATTCTGAGGGTCGCTTATGGAGAAGGTGAACACCGGCGGAACGAAAAAATAGTTTAGACAGCTTAAAGCCACCAGCGAGGTGACGGTAGCTTCCCAAAAGCCGGCGATCAAGGCCACCAGAACAACGATCAATAGATGCAGAAACCCGGTGGTGGCGAAGTTGACATCGAGACGGAGCCCGCAATATGCCGTCAGCAGCACGGCCGCCGATCCGGCTAACGCATACCCTGCGAAGCGCGCGGCGTCTGGCTGCCCGGTCCTCGGTTCACTTTGCGTCATGATGCTGGCTCAGTGGAAATAAGACTGACATAAAGATACACTGAGACCCATCAAGAAATCATTAACAAGTCATAAAGATAGACGAAAGATCGCGCGTTCTTAGTGTTGCGCGCCGGCAACCTTGAGCGTGGTCTTTGGCATTTCGAGACCTGCTCCTAATATAGGATATGCCGGCAAAAGCCTTGGCGCCGCTCGAGCGCTATTTCGAATTCAAGAAACTGAACACCACCTGGAAAACCGAGATCCTGGCCGGCGTCACGACGTTCATCACCATGGCGTATATCGTGTTCGTCAATCCTTCCATCCTGAAGGACGCGGGCATGCCCGTCCCGGCGGTGTTCGCGGCTACCTGCCTGGCAGCGGCGTTCGCCACCATCCTCATGGGAGCGTTTGCCCGCTATCCCATCGCGCTCGCGCCCGGCATGGGGTTGAACGCCTATTTCACTTACACCGTAGTGAAGGGGATGGGCGTGCCATGGCAGACCGCGTTGGGCGCGGTGTTCCTCTCCGGAGTGGCGTTCCTCATTCTCACCTTGGCGGGCGTGCGCCAGTGGATTATGGCGGCGATCCCGGCGGAATTGTACGCCGCGGTCAGCGCCGGCATTGGCCTGTTCATAGCATTTATCGGCTTGCGGAACGCTGGCATCGTGAAGGCCGATCCGGCAACGATCGTCTCCATGGGAAACTTGCGCGATCCAAATGTAGCGCTGGCCGTGTTCGGAATCCTGGCGATCGCGACGCTGCAGGCCTGGAAGGTGCGGGCGGCCATTCTACTCGGCATTCTTTCCACCACCGCCGTCGGCGTGGTAGCAGGGCAAGTTCATTGGCAGCCGCAATCCTATCGCTGGAGCGATATTTCCGGGACCATGCTGCACCTCGATGTTCGCGGGGCCGTGGGACTCGGGCTACTCGAAATCGTCTTCGTGTTTCTCTTCGTCGATCTGTTCGACAACGTCGGCACATTGATGGCCGTCAGCAAGAAGGCTGGCTTGCTCGAAGCCGGCAATCGAATTCCACGCCTGAATCGCATCCTGCTGACGGATGCCGTCGCCACCATCGGCGGATCGTTGCTCGGCACCACCACGGTGGTGAGCTATGTTGAATCCGCGGCGGGAGTAGCAGCCGGTGGCCGCACCGGCGTTACGTCGATGGTCACGGGAGTGCTGTTCATCGCGGCTCTGTTTGTCGCGCCGCTCATCGGGGCGGTGCCCTCGGCGGCGACGGCGCCTGCCTTGGTGGTGGTGGGCGGGCTGATGATGTCCGCCATCGCGGAGATACCGTGGGACGACGCCTGCACGGCCTTCCCCGCATTCTTGACCCTGATCGCCATACCGCTGACATTCAGCATCGCCAATGGTCTGGCTTGCGGCATCATTTCCTACGTGCTGATTCACATTGCGCGCGGGCGAGGCCGGGAAGTCCCCTGGGCCGCATATTTGTTAGCGGCGCTACTAATCATCCGTTTCGTTTACATCGGAAGCAAAACGTAGCTATTGCGACGACAGCCGCGCCAGCGCCTCAGCTTGCGCGAGCGTCCCTTGCGCCATCGGCACGGACTTTCACCGATTCCAGTCTTTGTAGATAAGATATTTTGCGGGTGTCTTTCCCAGCGCTCCGAACCACTGCGGACAATATGACCCCATCCAGATGAAGTCGCCTGCCGCCACCGGATACCAGCAATCGCCCAGCCGGTAGATGCCTCCGCCCGCCAGCATCAACAATCCGTGCTCCATCACATGCATCTCCACCATGGGAAGCGTCGCGCCCGGCGCATAGGTCATGCTGTTGACTGCGAAGTCGAAGGACGGATCATCCGGTATGAGCGCGCGCAGTTCCAGCGCCTCGTCTCCCATCAAGGGCGCGCTTGGGACGGCGCTCTCGCGGCCGGTGAAGCTCGCTGGCGCATGGACGCCGGGCAACGGCTGGTAAGGCTTTTCGATGATCGCGGCCCGTGCGTCGGTTTTTGCCGAGATGGCCGCTCCGTGCTCCGCTGGAAAATACGCATAATCGCCGCCATCCAAAACGGCGCCGTTGACTTCCACTTGTCCTTCCAGCACGTACACGAATCGTTGTGCCGCAGCGGGCGCAAGCGAGCCTCCAGCTGTAAACTCGGCCGTATATTGCGTAAACCCTGCGCCCAAGGCCGGAGCAGCGTGAACGATCGCGGTCGCCTTTCGCATTCCCGGCAGTGGCGCTCTGACGAACGTGTCGGGAGTCTGGAGAATATGGTCGGCTCGGTGAGCGCTGCGAGTTTGTCCTAAGTGATGCATAAGCTTTTTAATCCCGAGAAGGCCTCACAAACCTGCCGCCGCAGTGCGCGGTGATTTCTCCGGATGCGTAAATGGTCTCCCCGCGACGCATGGTGCGCACCACGTTGCCGCGAAAGGAGCGTCCGAGATACGGACTTAGGGCATGCCGCTGTTGCAGGTTTTCTGGGCGCAGTTGAAACGATCGGGAAATGTCCACGAACGCCAGGTCCGCGTCCATTCCGATAGAGATAGCGCCTTTAACTGGAATCCGAAAGCGGCGCGCTGCCTCGGCTGCGACCAGCGACGAGATCCGCTCGAGCGGAAGCTGCCGGCAATGATAGCCTCGATCGAGCAGCACGGCAAGAGTCGACTGTACGCCGGCGATTCCGCCCCAGGCCCGTCCAAAATCGCCGCTCTTCATGTCCGGCGGCGCCGGTGAATGATCCGATGCCACGATGTCCACGGCTCCTGCCAGCAATTGCGTCCACAGAGCCGCCTGTTCGGCTGAGTCGCGCAACGGCGGCGCGCACTTCGCGACCGCACCCAGCCGTTCGACATCGTCCGCTGTGAAGAAAAGATAGTGCGGGCAAGTCTCAATTGAGACATCCGTCCCTAGCGCGCGGGCCTCCGCTGCCAGCGCCACGCCACTTCCTGAACTGACGTGAACAATATGCAGTTTCGCTCCAGCCTCGCGAGCCAGCAAGGTTGCGCGCTGGATGGCTTCCAATTCGGCCAGCACGGGCCGCGATGCCAGAAATGACTTGATGCCGCTTTCACCCTGCTCCACGCGCTGTGTCAGCTCCTGGCTTTCCGCGTGTACCGCCACAGGCAAGCCAAGCCACGCCGCTTCACGGAGACCCTCGAATAGCGTCAGATCGTCGGCCCGCGGAAATTCCGGCAGGCCGGAATCGCAGAGGAATGCCTTGAAGCCTACGACGCCGCGATCAGCCAATTCCGCCATTTCGGACACGTTTCCGGGAATCAGTCCACCCCACAGAGCGAAGTCCGTAATGGAGGAAGCTTCCAGCGCTGCGCGTTTCTGGTCGAACGCTGCGGCGTTGACGGTACACGGCGTCGAGTTCAACGGCATGTCGAAGAAAAGCGTTCCGCCGCCTGCCGCCAATGCCCGGCTGCCCGTGGCCGCGCCTTCCCACTCCGTGCGTCCCGGCTCGTTGAAGTGGAGATGCACGTCGATCAAGCCGGGAAACACATGCAATCCGCGCGCGTCGATTTCTTCCGCGGCTCCTGGGAGCTCCCTTCCGAGCGCGACGATCTTGCCATCTTCAATCGCGATGTCCTGCGTGTCGCCTCTCACCACCAGGTCAGGCATGGCGCTGTCCCAACTGCTCGAGAAATCGCGTTCCAACCTCCAGCGCGGCCCCCACATCCTCGGCCAGAACTGTTTCGTCCGGATGGTGACTGATGCCGCCCGGGCTCCGCAGAAACAACATCGCTGCCGGCATGCGCCGAGCGACAATCATGGCATCGTGTCCGGCGCCGCTCGCCATGCGATGGATGGGCCGGCCAGCGCTCGCGACAGCGCGCTCCAACATCCGCACGAGATCCGAATCCATCGCGACAGCTGGCTGATCCAGACGCCGCTCCCACGAAACTGTAAGGCAACGCGAGGCCGCGATCCGCTCCGCGTAGCTCAACAGCCGCGCGACCAAATCATGACGAACGGCGTCGTCGGCGTGCCGGACATCCAAACCGGTTGCAGCCGAGCCTGGGATAACGTTGCCGGCGCCCGGCGACACGTTTACGCGACCCACGGTGGCCACAGCGCCTGGAACCGAGCGCGCTTCATGCTCAACCGCCGTGATCCATTCCGCCGCGCCAGCTAATGCATCCCGCCGCAGATTCATCGGCGTGGTCCCGGTGTGGTTGGCCTGGCCTTCAAATAATACGTCCAGACGGCTCTGGCCAGAGATCGCGTCAACGACCCCGAGCGGCAGGTTGAGACTTTCCAGCACGGGACCCTGTTCGATGTGAAACTCGAGATACCCGAGCGCATCATCACCTGAGCGCGCTTCGCCGATACGGCTCGGATCTAATCCAAATGCAACGATCACGGGGGCGATACTCGCGAGCAGCTCAGTGTCTAAATCGCCAATGAACGCGCGACTCCCGATGAACGGCACGCCAAATCGCACGCCTTCTTCTTCCGAGAATCCGATCACTTCAATCGCAAACGGCAAGCGGCGTCCGCCCAGGCTCTCGATCAATTCCACTCCAAGCACGACACCCAGGATTCCGTCGAACGCCCCGGCGCGCGGAACCGTGTCGAGATGCGAACCGATGAACAGCCGCGGGGCATGCGAACGATTGGCTGGATAGAGTCCCCTGAGATTCCCAGCATGATCGATCATCACGCTCATGCCCGCCTGCTCCATCCAAGCGCGCACCTGCGCGTGTACCTGATGCATCGGCTCGGATAGAAAAGTCCGCGTCGTGAAACCAGCCTCTTCGCTCAATTCCGCCAGCAAGCGGCACCGCCCGATTACATCCATCAAGATCCCCGATACGTGCTATAGCCATACGGGCTCAGAAGCAGCGGCACGTGATAGTCGCCCGTGGGATCGGCGACGCCGAACCGGATCACCACCTCATCTAGAAACGGTGGATCGCCCAGCTCCACTCCCACGCTGCGAAAATAGTCACCAGCGTGAAACGTCAATTCATAAACGCCGGTTTCGAGACTGTCGGACGAAATCAACGGCTGGTCCGTGCGGCCGTCGCTATTAGTAATGGCCGATTTTACGAGCTTGCCGCAAAAGCGCAAATCGATCTTGAGCCCTCGCGCTGGCTCTCCGCGCGCAGTATCGAGCACATGCGTAGAGATGCGGGCCATATTATCTCTTCAAGCGTAAGCCAAGAATGCCGAATGGCGGCCGCGCTTCGGTGTAAACGCCGAGCTCCGCGCCGCGTTCGGCGATGGTGTCCCAAGTCCGGTTGTTCGCCTCCAGATGCACTTCGGCGATGCCAGGAATGTCCGCCAGCATTTTCGTGCCGATCTGGTAAATCACCTGCTGGATGCTTCCCGATTCGAAGCCGTTGAAAATTTCGCGCACAATGCCGCGCACCGACGCGGTAACGGCGCCAGAGTTAAAACCGGCCGCAGCTTCCGTGTACAACCACTCCACATCCAGCCACATGTGCAACGGCCGGTTTTTGATGTCGGGCAGCGTCGTGTATCGATCCCGCACGAAGCCGTGGAACGCGCTGCCACCCAGACGCAGAAGTTTGAAGCCGCGGATACCGGACGTAATTTCGACAACTCCAGTGCGATCGAGCTCCAGGCGCGCGGTGGCGCGATCGCCTCCGGCCGGTGAGAATGCCACGTCGCTATTGGGCAGCGCTTCATACGGGATCTCCTCCGCCGACATCTGCACGCCGTCCACTTGCGGATAAAGGTCCAGGAACTTCGCGCCCAGAAAGCGGCAACAATCCTCCAGGTCCGCGCCCTCGTAATTGAGCATCTCGCGCTGCACGAAGTTCTTCATCGAATCGGTCGCGATCAGACCGGTGTTGTCGCCGGTGGTGTAGGTCTGCCAGAATGCGTCGCCGTATACCAGGATCGTGATACTCGCGCCCAATACCGCGCTGGCGCCTGCCGCAACCTTGCCGTCCCGGTTCAAACGGTAGACGATGACGTCGCCTTTGCCGTAATAACTTCGCTTCCAGCCGCTCGCAAACTGCCCTATCACGCTCTGCTCAGGTCCTCCAGCCGAAATCTCGCGATACGGTACACCTGCCGGAGCGCTTCGCGGTATTCATCCTCCGGCGTAGCCTCCATTCTCGCCTGAAGCGCACGCAGAATGTCGTGTTTCGTGCTTCCCTTCACCGCCAGCAGAAAAGGAAATCCGAACCGGCCGCGGTAGGCCGCGTTCCATCGATGAAGCTGCTCGAATTCCGCCGGCGTCAAGCTGTCCAAACCCGCGCCGGCCTGCTCCGTTGTCGAAGCCTGGCTTAAGCGTGCGCGCGCGCCCAGATCCGGATGCGCCTTCAAAAGCGCCAGCCTTTCGGCGAACGCCGCTCGCTCCACTTGTTCCACCATCGCGGCATGAAGGGCATCTACACTGGTGAATGGCCGGGCATCGAAGACGCGTTCGGCCACCCACGGCGATTCCTCGAAGATCCAACCGAGAGCCTCCACGAAACTTGCTTGATCCATCGCATTCAACTCGGCCAGCGTCACTGCTCGTCTGCGGCGGTGGAGCGGTAGACAACCGATCCTTCGACGCGCACCTCGCGCACGCTCTCCGCGCCCGCCAGAGTAAAGATCGCAGCCAGCGCTTGCTCCGGACCTTGCTCCCGCTCCAGAACGGCGGCCAGAGGGCTATCGGCGGGCGGACTGAGATACACCAAGTCAGCCGATTTCCCCGCGCGAAAATCTCCAGTCTCATCGCCCAGCCCCATCGCTTCGGCTCCCGCCAACGTCGCCAGATAAAGCAAATGGCCGGCATCCAGAAGCATCCCCTCGGGCGAGATGCGCTGCAGCAAGTACGCCTGCAATCCTTCTTTGAGCATCCCGAACCCGGTGCCGCCTCCCACATCGGTTCCGAGCGCGCAGCGCACTCCGGCTTGGATGTGACGCTGCATCGGGAACAGCCCGCTGCCGAGCGCGGCATTGCTCGATGGGCAGTGCGCCACGGTCGCCCCGCTCGATGCCAGGCGCTCCAGTTCGGATTCGGTGGGATGAACATCGTGCGCCAGTACCGTGCGCCCCCGGTTGAGTCCGAACCGTTCGTAGACCGCCAGGTAGTCGGCGGCCCAGGGAAACAGGCGCGCCACCTCGGCGATTTCCTGAACATTTTCGTTTAAGTGCGTTTGAATCAAAAGCGCCGGGTGCTCGCGCAACAGCGTCTGGCAAACTTCCAGCATCGCCTCCGATGTCGAAAGCGCAAAGCGCGGCGTGACGGCGTAAGTTAGACGGCCACGGCTATGAAAGCGCTCAATCAGCAGGCCGCTCTCGCGATAAGCCTGTTCCGGCGTCTGGTGCAACACCGGATTGAGCAGCCGGTCAGACAGCACTTGCCCGGCAGTGATCCGCAGCCCCGCGGCCTCCGCGGCTTCAAAAAGCGCCGCCGTTGCGGGAGCGAAGTGCGCTCCAAACACGAGCGCGGTTGTGGTTCCATGCGAAGCCAGCGCATGCACGAACCCACGGGCCACGCGGCAGGCGAGCGAATGATCCGCCATGCGCGCCTCTTCGGGCAGAGCGCAATGCTCCAGCCAGTCCAGCAGTGACCGGCCCAATCCGCCCAGCACACGCAGTTGCGGGAAATGAATATGCGTGTCGATGAATCCGGGCAAAAGAAAACCGCCGCGCAGGTCCACCGTCGGGGCGTCCGGATGCGCATTGCGAACGCTCGCATAGTCCCCGCACGCGGCCACGCGTCCTGCACGGATCAGCAATCCGCCGTCCGGGAAGCTTTCCAGCGCTCCGGCATCTCGAAACGGATTGCGCGGCGTGTGAAACAGGGGCGCGCGCAGCAGTTCGCCCCCTGGCGCGGGGATCACTGGGTGGCACCAACCGGGGTGGCCTGCGCCTCCCGCTCGGCGCGCGCTCGCTGCACAGCGAAGAATACGCCCTCGGGCGTCGCAGGACTTTCGAGCGACACCAGACCTCCTCCGCCGAACGCAGCGATCGCGTCGCGCAGCGCTTCACGCACCGAGATCGCCAGCATCAGCGGAGGTTCGCCCACGGCTTTAGCCCCGTAGATGGTGCCAGGCTCCGAGGCGCGTTCCAAAAAGTTGACTTCGAAAACATCCGGGACCTCGGTCCACGAAGGCAGTTTATAAGTGGACGCGCCCGCGGTGGCCAAGCGCCCCTGGGCGTCCCACACCAGCTCTTCCAGCGTCAACCACCCCACGCCTTGGATGAATCCGCCTTCGATCTGCCCGCGATCGACTAACGGTGAGACCGAATCGCCCACGTCTTCCAGGATGTCCGTGCGCAACAAGCGATAGTCGCCCGTGAATCCGTCCACCTCCACTTCGGAGACCGCGGCGGCATAGGCGAAGTAATGGAATGGCGCGCCCCGGCCGGTTTTTGGATCGTAGTGAATTTCAGGCGTGCGGTAGTAGCCATGCGCGAATAACGGCACACGCTGCCGGTAAGCCGCATCGCAAACTTTCGCGAACGGAATCGCTCGTTCCCGCTCGCCCTTGGGAAATACCAGGCTATGGGAAAATTCCACCGCGTCCAATTGGCAGCCGAGCAGCCCGCAGGCAACCTCCGCCAAGCGGCGGCGAAGTTCAGAGCACGCATCGGCCACCGCAGCGCCGTTTAAATCCGTGCCGGCCGAGGCCGCGGTGGCGGACGTATTCGGAATTTTGTCAGTGCGAGTGGACATAACGCGCACTGTTTCCAGATCCAGACCCAGGCTCTCAGCCGCGATCTGTTGGATTTTGGTGTGCAGCCCTTGCCCCATTTCGGCGCCGCCGTGATTCACCTGCACGCTTCCGTCGCGGTAAATCAACACCAGCGCGCCAGCTTGATTGAAGAATGTCGCGGTGAAGGAAATGCCGAACTTCACCGGTGTGATGGCCAGGCCCCGCTTCAAGTGTGGATGACGCGCATTCCATTGCTCTATCTCTCGGCGCCGCTGCGTGAACCGGCTGGATTCCTTGAGCTTCCACCACACGATTTCAATGCGGCCGGCGTCCTTCACCGGCTGTCCGTAATGCGTGCTGTCGCCTTCGCGATAGAAATTACGTTCGCGGACCGTCTCCGGCGCCAAGTTAAGCCTGCGCGCTGCCTGATCCAGAATCTCTTCGACGATCAGCATGCCTTGCGGTCCTCCGAAGCCGCGAAAGGCGGTCTGGGAAGTTTTGTGCGTGCGGCAGATCAGGCCGGTCAGTTCCGCCGCGGGCAGCAGGTACGCGTTGTCGCAGTGGAACATGGCGCGCGACAGCACCGGCTCCGATAGATCCAGGCTCCAGCCGCCGTCGGAATAGAGCGCGATCCGCACGCCTTCCAGGCGGCCGTCCTGGTCGAATCCCGCCGTGTAACGCGCCAGAAACGGATGTCGCTTGCCGGTGAGCGCGAAATCCAGCGCTCGAGTCAGCCTGACGCGCACCGGCCGCCGTGTTTTCCACGCGCCCAACGCCGCGATCGCCGCCCACGGATTGGCTTGCACTTCCTTGCCCCCGAAAGCGCCGCCCATGCGCAAACATTCCACCGTTACTTTGTTGCGTGGGATTCCCAGCACCCGCGCGATCACCTCCTGGGTTTCGCTCGGATGCTGCGTGGAGGAATGCGCCGCCACGCCGCCAGTTTCATCCATCCATGCGATCGCGCATTGCGTCTCGAGATAAAAATGCTCCTGCCCGCCGATCCGCAATTCGCCTTCCACGCCCAGCGCACTGGAGTCCATCGCCGACATATCGCCCCGCGCCAGCTTCACAGGAGCGGAGTGGAAACTCCCCGCCAGAATCGCATCTTCCATCGTGAGGATCGCAGGCAGCGGTTCATATTCCACCGCTACGCGCGCGGCGCCGCGCTGCGCCACATCCAGAGTTTCTCCCAGCACCCACGCCACCGGTTGACTGTGGTACATCACCTCGGTTGGGAACAGCGGTTCATCGTGCCGGTTCGATCCCGAATCGCCTTCGCCGGGAACATCTTTCTCGCTGAGAACGGCAGCCACACCCGGTTCCCGCCAGGCGGCGGAAGCATCCACCGCCTTCACCAGGGCATGCGCATGCGGCGATAGCACGGGCCAAGCGTGCAGGATGCGCGGAAAACGCAGAACCAGATCGTCGGTGTAAAGAGCCTCGCCCGTCACGTGCTCGCGCGCGCTCTCATGCGGCACCGATTTGCCGGCGATCTTCAAACGGCTGCCTCCCGCCGCTCCCACAGGAACTTCGCGACCAGGCTCTTGGCCACCGCCAGCCGGTACTCGGCCGAACCGCGGTGATCGCCGATCGGCTGGATGGTCCCATCTAGCGCCGCTTGCACGCGCTCCACGGCGGCGTCATTCCAGCGTCGTCCCAGGATGGCCGCCTCGGCTGCCAGAGCGCGCCAGGGAAAGGCCGCGACGCCGCCAAACGCGAACCGCACGCGCGCAATTCCGCCGGCCGCGTCCCAATCCATGGCCATGCCTGCAGCCACCGTGCTGATGTCGTCCATACGCCGTTTCGCCACCTTGTAGAATCGTACGAACTCGGGCAGCGGCTTGGGAATTTCGATAGCCACGATCAGCTCGTCCGGGGCAAGCGCCGTGCGGCGGTAACCGATAAAGAAGGCATTAAGCGGAATGCTTCGTCTTCCTCGCGGGCTCGCAAGATGCAGCCGTGCGTCCAGCGCCAGTAGCAGAGGCGCGGCATCGCCAATCGGCGACGCAGTTGCGAGATTCCCTCCCAGGGTCGCCCGGTTGCGAAGCAGCGGGGAAGCGAACAGCCGCAGCCACTGGAGAAAAATCGCCGGCGCATTCGTCCAGCGCATAGCGATTTCATTCAGCGGAAGAGCCGCTCCGATGGTGACCGAACTCGCGTTGTCGGAAAACTCGCGCAGTTCCGCCATAGCTTCCACGCTGACCAGGTGAGGCCAGCGCCGGGCCCGCAGATTCGATTCCACCACCAGATCCGTTCCACCGGAGATCAAGCGGGCGGCGGGATCGCCGGCCAGTGTCGCCAGGCCCAGTGTCGCCAGGCAATGCTCCAGGCTGCCGGGACGCGAGAACCGCGCGCCCGAGGTTTCGTACTCCATCGCCTCCAGCTTCGGCGGGGGCCGCGACAGGCGATCGAGAAAAGTTCCCGAAGGCGCTGGACCAAGCGACACCGCGGCGTCGCGGATTGGCCGGTAGCCGGTGCAGCGGCACAGATTGCCGCCCAGTTCCTGCGGATCGCACGGCCCCACGCGTCCCGGACGATATTGCTCGGCGAAGAGGCTCATCACGAAACCCGGCGTGCAGTAACCGCATTGAGAGCCCCCGCCAGCGGCCATCGCCTGCTGAACCTCCGCAAGCTTTCCATCGGCCGCCAGGGCTTCCACTGTATAGACCTCGTGCCCGGCCGCCATGGGAGCCAGCATCAGGCAGCTATTCACGGCGCGGTATTCGCTTCCGCCCGCGCGATCGGCAACCAGAACCACGGCGCACGCCCCGCACTCGCCTTCCGCGCAACCTTCCTTGGCGCCCGTCAGGCCTTGTGCGCGAATATAGTCCAGAAGCGTGGTCTCAACGCCGGCATCGTGGACAAAAACCCGCCGGTTATTGAGCGAGAATGCGGGGAGGCTTAAGCTGGCGGACGTCATCTACTATCATGATATTGCAGCCGTCGGATTATCTCGACGGATCATACCTTGCCATGGAGCCGGTCTTGGATGCGGATGAAGTGCGAGTGCTAGGTGCGCTGCTCGAAAAGGAGATTACCACCCCTGAATACTATCCGCTTTCGCTCAACGCCCTGCTCAATGCCTGCAATCAGAAATCGAACCGCGATCCGGTGGTGCATTTCGACGAAGATACCGTCGAGCGCCTGCTGTACACGTTGCGCGACAAGGGATTGCTGCTGAACATCACCGGCGCCGGCAGCCGCGTCCCCAAGTACGGCCACCGCCTGTCGGAAAAGCTGAATCTGGGCCGCCGGGAGCTGGCTCTGCTTTGCGAACTGATGCTGCGTGGCCCTCAAACGCTCGGTGAGCTGCGTACGCGGGCCGAGCGGATGCAGCCCTTTGACGACCTTGCCGAAGTGGAGTCGGTGCTGGATCGCATGCCGGAGCTGGTCGCCAGGTTGCCCCGCCGCCCGGGCGAGAAGGAAGCGCGCTTTGCGCATTTGCTCTCCGGACCGCCTGAGGTGGCCGGCTCGCCCGCTGAACAGGCTGCACCCGCGGCGTCGCTCCCGCGGTCGGATCGCGTGGCCGAACTCGAAAACGAAGTGGCGCAATTGCGCCGTGAGCTGGAGGATCTGAAGCAGCAGTTCGCGGGATTCCAGAAACAGTTTGAATGACTGCGCAGCGTTTAACCGCGCTGCCGCTGGCGATCATCGCGGCCGGGTCCTAAAATTTCTCAGCGACATTGTCAATCTGAAAATCACAGTCTAGGAGCGCACCCGCAATGGCAGGTTCTGAAACGCATGGCGAGCCGCCTAGGGTGGAGTTTTGTCTCCTGGAGCGAGTAAAGGGGTATTTTGCCCGTTCATCCCCGGAACGGATAAGGCGTCGATCGTGCCAGATATGTGCGCTCTGTGTCGGAATGTTCTGTTCTTAGCGTCAAGCACGAAAGCTCAAAATAATCAACGCGACTGTGTTCCTTCATAGCTTCTGGCGGAACTTCAAACACAAGCCATCCCTGAATCTGGTGCATCCTAGCAATTGGTTGCATGGTTTTATAAAGCAGCGAATCGGCCGGATAGATGTCGTACGTGGCGCCAGTCCCAACTACCTCTTTGTGTATTTTCGTGGAGATCTGGAGGGGAGGAAACTCGATCTCATCACCTTCCACGAAGCGAAATTTCAGATTGTAGGCCAAGACAGAGATCTCATCCTCGCTGTTGTTCACCGTCGTCGCCAAGACAGTGATCGGAAGCATCCTGATCCCATTGTTGAATGCACTGTCCGTAATCACGTTCGGAAGGATCGACAGTGCCTGTGGCCGCATATACCTGTCGTATGTCAGGTACACAAGATTCCCGGCTGTCAGTACCAAAATAATCCAAACTGGAATTTTTTGGTCTTGGGGCCCACAATGAAGAACAGGCCCGTTCCAAAAATAGTTATCCCGTACCAGAGGAGCGCATCTTTGATCGGCATGCGACCAAGCGCACAGCCGTGGGGACTGGCTAGTCAAAGTATGCTGCTGGCGGGTCAGCGCCCCCGAAAAAGTTGACTTCACCAGATAGTCGACGAAGGTGAGGCGGGCGAATCGGCCCGCCTCTGCCGATTCCTCAGGCGATGCGCTGATCGGGAACGGTAACTCGCCCCGCTCCCAGACGCCGGATCGGCACTACTTGCTTTTCCAGACAACTGGAAACGTTCTTCGACGGACCGTGGAAATAGTCGTCCACCGGAAACAGCGAATAGGGTTCCAGTTCCCGGAACACACGCCCCAATTTCTGTTCGATGCGGTAGATGGCATGAAAGAAATTACCCCGGTCCATGCCCAGCTTTGCACAGCACATCTTCCAGTCCGCTCCCAGCAGGAAATGAAACTGGAAGATGCGATTCTCAGCGTCAGTCAGAGTGCGTTTGCTGACCAAACAAAAGTCGGCTGCGAACTCTTCATCCTTGCGGCCCCAGGAACCCCTGCGGTCCTTGCCAGGTAACGGATCCAGCGTCACGCGGCTCATGTACTTCTCACGGCTAACACAATCGCGGAAGCGATCAAAACATGCCCGGAAAATAGCTCGTAACACGCAATTGCAAGGATGCGTCGCCCCATGGCGGCCGATTCGCAATCCTAAGCCCAGGCAGATGTTGCACGCAGGCGCGGCTAGCGCCAGCGTTTCGGACCGTGTCCATTCCATATATCGTACTTATCCTTAAAAAACCCGGCATAACAACCGAGTCAAATCAGCCGACGTGAGTTCCAGTCTCACGGCGCCCGCCAGTCACGTCAACGCAAATGGGCGCCGCCGCTAAGAAAGAATCCCTTCATCTATCAGGAGAGAGTGCGATAAGGCCAAGGCGGTCATTTACTTATATAGTTTCGCCTATTGGCCGCGTTTAATGGTTTGAATATCTCCAGCTTTCTATTTTTCCCTATTACTACTGGAGCCTATTTCAAACTGAAATACGAGGAGAGGCCAACTTGACCTTCCAGGACGCACGCCACAAGCTTCTGGCCTACGTCCGGAATGAAGTTCGCAACGGCGAGCTTACGGAGAGAGGACTCGCTCGTCTGATCGGCATTTCGCAGCCTCATGCCCATAATGTGCTCAAAGGTGTTCGAACTCTCTCACCCGAGGTTTTCGATCTGGTATTAAAGTACCTTCAAAAGTACCTTCACTTGTCCCTCCTCGATCTGGCGCCTATTGAGGAGATCCAAGCCCAGTTCCAGCGCCGTCGCGCGCCCGACCGAGTGGCCGAAGTTCCTTTTCTTGCAACGCCCATCGGACCCGGCAGACCGTGGCCCGCCGGCCTGAACTGGCGCAGGAGTTTTCCTTTGCCGTTTTCTTCCGTCACGGCCCCGGCAGAACTGATGATGGCAAAACTGGCCGCCGACCCAGCCATGCTCACTACGCTCGGGTCCTTTGACATTGCGCTTCTGGACACCTCCGGGCAGAGCCGGTCATCGGTCTCTCCTCAAGGCCTTTACGTCGTCGAACGGAACGGGGAAGCGGTGCTGCGCGGCATTCGATCGGGAGCGCGCCGCTATTACCTGGTCACGGACGCGGACCTGGACACTCCCGCCGACTGGGAGCCGCTCGCGCTCCCCGCCGCCCAGTTCGGCGCGGCCGTAAAAGCGCGTGTGTGCTGGCTGGGCCGGGAGCGCGATCGGGATGAGCTGTCTCAGCGCGGCCGCTTTTTGTACGATCCAATCTCTTCGTAGGCGTCCAGCACCTGCTGCGCGGTCCGCTCCCAGCTGAATCGCCGCGCCTGTTTGAATCCACGCTCGACGAGCAGGCTACGGCGCGGCCCATCTAGCAGCACCTCACGCATCCCGCGCGCGATGTCGAAAACATTTTCCGGATTTACGATTTCCGCCGCATCTCCCACCACCTCCGGCAGCGAACTGACGTTCGAGCAAACCACCGGCGTTCCGCAGGCCATCGCTTCCAGCGGAGGCAGCCCGAAGCCCTCATAGAGCGACGGAAAAACGAATGCCGAAGCGGCCTGGTAAAAGGCTCGCAGGGTGTCGATGGGCACGAACCCCAGAAACCGCACCGTGTCCTCCACCCGGCTTTGGATCACGGCATGCCGCAGCGCCGGATAGCGTGAAATCTCATCGCCGATGATCAGCAGACGCAGGTCCCGATAGATAGGATGCTCGCGAATTTCCCCCCGCAGCACCGCGAACGCCTCCACCAGCCGGGGGATGTTTTTCTGCGGGTTCGTTCGCCCCACGTACAAGAGGAACGGATAGTGGATGCGATAGCGGTCCAGCACGCGCTGAATTTCGGCCGGGTAGTCTGGCGGGTAGTCTAGTGGATGACCCGACTCTTCGCCGCGCACTCGCGCCATTTCCGCGGCACTGGGAGCATGAAACGTCGGATCCGGCGCGTTGTACACCACGCGCATGCGGCTGGCGGGGATGCCCAATACCGCCTCCACGTCGCGGCACGTCGCCATGGACACCGCCATCACGCGATCGGCCCGTAGCAGCCCGCGCCGCAGATAGAAATGCCGCAAACGGTTGCGGTACCCCAGCTGGCTCGCAAACAGCAGCGTGCTCATGTCGTGGATGGTCACCAAATAGGGCTTTGGCATCAGCAGCGGCACCGCGTTCAGCGGGATATGGAAAAGGTCGGCCTCCAGCTTTCCGAGGAACAATCCATAGCGGATCTGCGCCAGGCCGCCTGCGGTAACGCCTTGCCACCTGTAACCCCGCGGAAAGATCACCGTTTCAAAATTCGACGGCAGATCGGAGAACTCCGGAACTGGCCGCTCGGTGGTAATCAGCAGATATCGGTTATGATCGTCCACCTGCGCCAGCGCGCGAACCAGATTCCGGATGTAGGTTCCGATGCCGAAGTCCGCCACGCGGCGGGTGTCGAGAGCGATCCGGAGGGGCATCGGGAGCGGCTGGGCCTGGTCGGCTTAATGTCAAGCCGTGCTGCGCGCGAGCTTCCAGGGATACAGCGGGAAACGGTCCGTCAGTTCCGTCACCCGCCGCCGCACCGCCAGAAGCGTCTCTTTGGTCTCGACGCCGGATTGGATGCCGTTTAGCGCTTCGGCAATCAATGTCGCCACCTGGCGCATTTCGGACACGCCAAAACCGCGCGTGGTCACCGCCGGGCTGCCCAGCCGGATGCCGCTCGGATTCAGCGGCGGATTCACATCGAACGGAATCGCATTCTTATTCACCGTGATGTAGGCTTCATCCAGCGCCGTTTCGGCCTCTTTTCCCCGCACCCCTTTCGCGAACACATCCACCAGCAGCAGGTGCGTGTCGGTTCCGCCGGAAATCACCCGAAAACCCTCTTGTTGCAGACCTTCGGCCAGCACCTGCGCATTGTCGATCACTTGCTTTGAATAAGTCCGAAACTCCGGCGCCAGCGCTTCCAGGAAACACACCGCCTTGGCTGCGATCACGTGTACCAGCGGACCGCCCTGAATGCCGGGGAAGAGCGCCTTGTCGATGGCAGCGCCATATTGGGCCTTCGCCAAAATCATGCCCGAGCGCGGGCCCCGCAGTGTCTTGTGCGTCGTCGACGTCACGATGTCGGCGTATTCACATGGATTCGGATGCAGCCCCGCGGCCACCAGCCCCGAGATATGCGCCATGTCCACCAGGAAAATCGCTCCCACCGCATCGGCGATCCGCCGGAACCGCGCAAAATCGATGATCCGCGGATATGCGCTGCCCCCCGCGATGATCAGCTTGGGCTTGTGCTCTTCGGCCAGCCGGGACAGTTCCGCATAGTCGATCCGTTCGTCCTCGCGGGTCACCCCGTAGGCCACTACACGGTAGGTCTTGCCCGAAAAATTGAGCGGATGGCCGTGCGTGAGGTGTCCGCCGTGCGCCAGATTCATGCCCAGGATCACGTCGCCCGGCTGAATCACGGCAGAGTAGGCCGCCTGATTGGCTTGCGAACCCGAGTGCGGCTGCACATTCACATACTCGGCCCCGAATAGCTTCTTCGCCCGCTCGCGCGCCAGGGTTTCCACCGCGTCCGCGAACTCGCACCCCCCGTAATAGCGCTTACCCGGATATCCCTCGGCGTACTTGTTGGTGAATACGGACGCGGTCGCTTGCAAAACTGCTTCAGAAGTGAAGTTTTCGCTTGCGATCAGTTCCAGACGGCTATGCTGGCGCTCCACTTCATTCTGAATCGCCGCATAGATTTCCGGGTCGACGGCAGAGAGCGGGCGCGACATGCGCTCGGTATCGTTCATAAGTTCTAGTGTAGTGTACCGGGAACGAATCATCGTCACCCATATCGCCTACTACACCCACCCGACAACTCAGTAGTAAATGTATTTTCCTTTAACCCCTTCACCGTTTCTGGCCGATGGAAGAGCGTCGGAGGTAAACCCTCATTCTAGACCCCGCAAGTCTCACTCCTGGCCCGTTCACACCAGCACGTCACAGTCTGGCTCCCAGAGTCCTGTGCATTGCGGAGCGGTCCGAGGAATTTGTCGGCGAAATTTTGCTCTCGTCCGCGGTTAGTGCCAGCTGCGCCGGGGAGGGCCTGAAGATACTGCGCCGTCAGGACTTCGACGTCGTTCTGGTAAGCCTTCCTCTGGCCGACTGCACCTGCGCTTTAAACTTGCTCGAAGAGCTGCAGCAGGCCCAGCCGGGTACGCCGGTGGTTCTGCACGCTCCTGACGCCACCGCCACGGAAGTTGTGCGTCTGCTCCGTTTAGGCGCCTTCCATGTGTACGCGCAGGGCGATGCCACCAGTCTGCTTTTCCTGGCCGCTAATTCCAAATGGGCGCGCGAAGCAAGCCCTCTCTCCGTCGAATCGGATTCCGCGCCCTGGCGCCGCTTTCTCATCGGCGAAAGCCGTCCCATGCAGCAGGTCGCGCAACAGATCCAATTGGTTGCGCCGCGCCGGTCCACCGTCCTGATTAGCGGGGAGACCGGAACCGGTAAAGAGCTGCTGGCCCGCTCCATCCATGCCGCCAGCGGGCGCAGCCGGTCGCCTCTGGTGGCCGTCAACTGCAGCGCGCTTCCGGAAGCTTTGCTCGAGGCCGAGCTGTTCGGCCACGTCAAAGGCGCCTTCACGGGGGCCATCGGACAGCGTATCGGGCGTTTCGAGGAAGCCAATCACGGCACTCTCTTCCTGGATGAAATCGGCGACATGCCCTTCAGTTTGCAAGCCAAGTTGTTGCGAGTGATCCAGGAGCGCGAGTTCCAGCGGCTAGGCAGCTCGGAAACCGTCCGTGTGGACGTCCGTGCCATCGCCGCCACGCATACGGATCTGGCCGATCTGATCAAACAGGGCAAGTTCCGCGAGGATCTATACTACCGGCTCAATGTCGTGCCAATTACCTTGCCGCCGCTCCGGGAGCGTCCCTCCGATGTGCCCCCGCTCGCCCGGCATTTCATCGAGAAGATCTGCCGGGAAGAGAATCTTTCCGCCAAGCAAATCTCCCAGGAGACGCTGGCCCGCTTGGCCGAGCATGACTGGCCCGGTAATGTACGTCAACTGGAAAACGCGGTGGAAAGGGCCATCGTACTGAGCGGCGCGCGCACGGAGCTTTTCCCGGGAGATTTCCCACTTCCGCCGCGCCGGCATCCCGTGGCTTACCAAGCCGGAACGCAGCCCATGATCGCAGTTCCCGATCAAGGTCTCGATTTCGAACGCACCGTTGGGAGTATCGAGTTGAACATCCTGGAACAGGCCCTGCGGAAAACTCGAGGCAATAAAAAACTCGCAGCCGAAATGCTCGGGCTGAAGCGAACCACGCTGACCGCGAAGCTTAAGAGCCTGGCGGCGGTTGGCGCCGCGGGCTAGCTCCCGCCTTCGGAGCCTGGGCCGTTTCCTGCACCAGTGCCGCATGCACGATGAATCGCTTGGGCGCCGAACCCACGTAGTAGAACGGATAGCACGTCACCAGAGTAAGGGTCTGGCCGCCTGACGCCCGCAGCACGCTCACATCTCGCGGAGTGACGATGCGGGTCGATTTCACCACATACCGGTAGGTGCCGGTTGTGGTTTCCAGCTCGATCGAGTCGTCGGTGCGAATATTCCGCAGTGCACGGAAGAAAGTATCGCGATGCCCAGCCAGCCCAACATTGCCAATGTTCCCCGGCAGCGCCGTTCCCGGGATATGGCCCACCGCACGGCGCAACGTGCCTTCATCCGCGCCTTCCCGCACCATCACCGAAAGATCCAGGCGCGGGACGGCCAGCCGCCCGATCACGGATCTTTTGGCGGGTGGACCAATACTCGGAACGTTGCCGGGCGCTCCGCTCGCGGTTGGCCCGGACTTCGGCATTTCCGCCATCTCGGCCTTCTCGCGACTGCCGCTGAACAGCCAGCGCGCTTCATCGCCGATGAATCCTCCGGCGCTGGGCGTCAGTCCCCGCAGCGTCTGATCGAACGCCCAGTCTTCATATGCCTGATAAACGGCGCTGCTTGCATTCATCCAAACGAAGCAATCCACCGCCAGGAGTCCCGCCAGCAGCAATACCCACTCGAGCGCTCGCAGACCGCGCAGGGTTTTTCGACCAGTCGCCTCATCGTCCTTCCAACTCAGCCGCGCCTTCATCTGGACTCCGCCGCCTTATCCGAAAACTCGTAGCTGGTCCGGGTTCGCACTATCAACTTGGGATGATCCGGCGACGATGCCGTCACCTTGATATGCCGCACAACTTTGCCCTCGGCGGCCGGTACGTATCCGATCGTGTACCGGGTGCGAATGTCCTTGGCGATCTGGCGGCAGATCGGCACAATTTCCTCCAGCTTTTCGAGATGGTAGAACACCCCACCGCTCACCTGCGCCAGCTTTCGCAGCACGCCATCGTTCTTCTCGGGGTCGTCTTCGTCGTAGATGCCAACCGTATAGATGGTCGCCAGCGACGAGAGTACATCCTGCATCACTTCCTGCTGCGTGTGGGTGCTGTGATTGTCGCCGCCGTCGCTGATCACCACCAGCGTCTTCTTGGCCTGTCGTCCGAACTTCAGCTGATCTAGAGACATCTCAATCGCGTCATACAACGCAGTCCTGCCTTCTGGATCGCCTTGCCACAGCGCTGAACGCAAGAGCTGCATGTTATCGGAAAACAGCACATCGTCCGGCAAGCCTCGGCGCGCCTTCTCATTAAAGTTGACGACAAAAATTTCGTCCTTGGGATTGCTGTCGTGGAAAAAAACCAGAGCGGCTGTGACCACTTGCGCCTTCTTCGGTCCCATGCTGCCGCTTTCATCCACCGCCACCCCCACCGTAACGGGAATGTCGGAGTTGGCAAACTGGCTGATCCCTTCCGGCTTGCCGTTCTCAAAAACCTTAAAGTCGTCTTTGGTGAGGCCGGAAACAAACCCGCCGGCTGCATCTTTCACGCTCACGTCCAGCAGAACCAGCCGCGAAGTGGTCTGGATGGTGAACTCCTGTTGTTCGCTAGCCTGGGCCGCGGTAGCGGGATCCTTCGTTTGACCCCCACCACCGGCGCCGGCAGCCGCCCATAGAAGTACACCCGCTCCCAAACACACTACGCGGCTATAGATCATGAACCCTCCGATCGGTTCTGATATTACGACAAACGGAACCCGCGAATTAGCGCGAACAGACCAAGCGACAACATGCCGGCCAATCCGATCAACGGATAGGGGCTGGCGGTCTTGGGCAGTTCCTGGGGGGCGGCAACTGGCTCTACAGCCGGCGCGGGCGCGGGAGCTGCTTCCTGGGGCGCCGGCGGCGGAGTTTTCTGCGCCACTTGCTGAGGCTCCGGCTGAGGCTCCGGCTGTGTTTGCGTCACTTCCGCCTGCGGCAACTCGGCGGCCTGGGTAGCTTCGGTGGTGGGTACCGTCTGCTGGGTCGCGGCTGCAATCTGCACCGCCGCCGACTTGGGATACGCAAATTCCTGCCCGAAGTTATCGCCCGGGTAGAACCAAGCCCTCAGGGCTTTGGGTTGTCCGGGAGGCGTTTCCCAGAACGTGAAGACCGTCTTGCCGGTGGGTTGAATGCGATAATTCGGAATCGCCAGGATGGTGGTCTGCAGTTGAGTCTCATCGGCGTTGAAAATCTGAACGATGTGACGGTCTGATTGGGAATCGAGCAGCTTGATCACGTACGTTCCGGCCGGCAGCACCTTGTTGGGGACCTGAAACGGTTCGTTCACGGTCAACACTGTCTTTTTGTTCCATTCATCCGCACGGGCGCTCGATGAGAGCGCAACTCCCAGCAACCCGACGGACGCCATTGCAACAACAAAACGGGTCATAAATAACTCCTTCTCTTTGGTTAAATTGCCGCTTCGCGATCGCATTACGGCAACCGCACGGTTTAAATTTGGCCGGCCCGTGGCCGGTCACCTGCACTTACCTATCGCAGCTTTGCTGCCAAAGACGAAGTGACCTCGATTCAGCGGATTTTGAACGGAGCCGCCTTAGAACAAGAAAATATTACAGACCCCGCGCTGTATTGTGGACTCGGAGTGTCGGCTCCTAGACACGCTTTTCCGGGCAGTTACACCTATCTTTGCAGCGGATCCTCCACCCACGGGGGAGTTGCTTGCATCAGACGGCCCAGTTCGGGCTCCAGCAAACTCATCTCTTGCTTCATTTCCCAAGCAACTTTGCGATAACTGAAGTGCCCCTTTATTCCGGAACGCAGCCGCGCGATGTATTCGGCCTCGGCAAAATCCATCTTGAAGAGAAAGCGCGAGCGCGTGGCGAAAGGAAGTAGATAATGACCGCCGGGCGTCGGCAATGTCACTGCCAGGTTACAGGCGCGTGATAGCAGCGCGGAGTATCGCTCGCTCAGCCCTGCCCCGGCGATCGCCTCCGGCGTCTCAAAGCCGAACTTTGCAGAGTAACTCTGCCGGAACTGCTGGCAGCGGCGGTGCCGATGCAGATCCCGATAGGCGCCGATATCCATGACGATGTCGAAAACATAGGGCTCGCTCCGGAAATTCCGCAACAGCTCATCTCGTCTGGTTCTGGATTGCAGGGCAACGTCAATTACCTCATTCCTCCGCGCCGCGCTCCAGGAACACGCCATCTCGTATAACTCCCGATACGGCCGATCCGTCAGCGGATAGAGCAACGTCGTCACGATGTCGGCCGTCGTGTCGCCTGGTTTCATCAGATCCACTGGTTTGATCAGATCCGCGGACGCATGTGCGCCGAGATTCTGCGCCGCCCAGGTGCGCAGATCTGCGCGGCTGCGCTCGATGTGCTCATCGGCTTCCAGGTGCCGCGCCAATGTCGGCGCCACCGCTTCACCCGTTGCGGCGGCCCATTCGAGACAGGGTGGGGCGGCGCAGGCCTGCGCAATTTCTTGCGCTAATTCGCGCAGCTCCTCATACTCGGAAGCCTTCAGCCGCCGCACTTGCCGCTCCAGCGTCCGAATGCTGGTCACTTGTCCCACGCCCGTGGGGATGCCGAAGCACAATAAGTAGCGCGCCACATCAAAAGCCCGCGCCTTGACGTTGCGCTCATACGCTTGCGCGCTCATGGCTTCGGGCCGGGGTAGTTTTCGCGCCAGATGATCGAAGACTTTCGCGTGCACCTGGTGATAGCCGGTCAACAGTTCCGCCGCTGCCTGCTGATAGACGGCCGCTTGTGCCGCATCGAACTCCGGCGGAGTTACAAATCCCGACTTTGAGAAATCCTGATAGCGCGACGAGCGCGCCTGCCCATCCCAGAGTTGCTCGTCCTCAATTTCAGTGGCGGCCAGTTCGGAAATGCCCTCGAAGCACAGCACCACATGACCGAGGTCGGCAATGGATGCGTGCCCGTATTGAAAATAAAAGCTCTCGAGAAACTTGCTGGAATCGTGCGTGCGCACCCACTCCAGCGAATCCCGAATCGAATCGGGCGAACGGCTGTAACGCGCCAGTGCGAACGCGCTTTTCTCCGGCGGCATCGGCGACAGCGTGAGAACGCGGCGCTCTTTCATCAACCGTTGAACTCACCCTCCGGTTCAAAATAACACACAAGCTTTGGAGCTAAGATCGAGACTTGCGAGAATCCCTCCTGCACCGGCTTTCACCCTGGACGTTCGCCACGGTAGCCGTTCTGTTCGTCGCGCTCTGGCAATGGGCCACCGTAACCGCCAACTACGCAGGCAACTGGACCGCGCTTTTCTGTACGGGAGCGCTGCAGCGCCATCCGGCATTAGTTCAGACCGAGCACATCTATTTGTTTCAAAACTCCACCGGCTTTGACGGGCAGTTCTACCATTACATCGCGCATGATCCGCTGCTGCGATCGGACTTGAAGAACTACATCGACGATCCCCGCATGCGCTACCACCGCATCTTGATCCCACTGCTGGCTTACGGGCTGGCCCTGGGCCAATCGCGGCTGATCGATCGCGCATACCTGATCGTGTGCCTGCTCGGCATCGGGCTGGGCGTCTTCTGGAGCTGCCGCTTCGCGCAACGCTCGGACCTGGCCGCGGCCTGGGGACTGCTGTTTCTCGCCATGCCTGCGATTCCCATTACCGTGGATCGGCTGGTTGTCGACGGCGGGCTGGCGGCGCTGACGGCGGCGTTTCTGTATTACAGCCCGTCGGCGACATCCCGGCCGCTAACCTGGAAGTTGTTCGCGGTCTTGGTCTGTGCCGCCCTGACGCGCGACACCGGCATTCTATTGGTGCTCGGATACTGCGCCTATCTGGCGTGCCGGCGCGAATTTCGGATGGCCGGCCTTTGCCTGTTGAGTGCGGCGGCCGCCATCGTTTGGTTCGGCTATGTTCAGGCCAATACCACCGGCCAGTCCTACCGCCCTGCGCTGCTTCCCTTTGCGTCCATTGTGCGAGCCTTGGGGCATCCATCCGGATACCCGGCCGATGTCCCGTTCGCCCAGGCCGTGGTCGCCGCGGATTACCTGGCCTTCGCGGGTGCGTTGCTCGGCTTCGGATTCGCGCTGCTCTGGTTCGCCCGCGCCCCCTGCCATCCCGCCCGTATGGTTGCGGCGCTGTTTGCCTTGCTTGGTCTCCTCGTCCAGATCACCGGCCAATGGGAAAACGTTTACGCGTTTGGGCGCATCTACACGCCGCTGTTACTGTGCCTTGCGGCCATCGCGGCGCCGGCTCGAAACGCGTGGCTCCTGACGCCCGTGGCGCTGATGCTGCCGAGAATCGCGATCCAATTCGCCCCGCAAGCGCTGGGAGTAATTCACTGGATTCTTATGTGGTAAAGTCCAACTAATGCGAATTCTGCTTTTGACGTTGGCCGCGGCGCTGGCGGCGCAGGCGCAAAAAATAACCGTCGAGTTCGATCAGGCCGCCTATTTTCCCAAGTACCGGACCTTCGCCATCCGCGACGGGCAGTTGAACAGCAACAACCCCGCGCTGAACAGCGAACTGGTCCATAAGAAGATCGATTTCGACATCCAACGCGGGCTCACCGCCCGGGGCCTGGTGCTGGTGACCACGGGACCATCCGATCTCAATGTGCGATACCGGCTGGGGGTGGCTCGCAAATCCGAGCTGGAAGCTTTTCCCGCCGGCTGGCGCGGCTTTGGCACGGCTATTGTGAGGGTGCCGTACGCCGAGGGCACGCTGGTCATCGACCTGCGCGATCCCACCACGCGCTCGCTGGTCTGGCGCGCCATTGCCAGCGAAGATAAACCCGACGCCATCAAGATCGAGGGCAAACTGGACGACATGGTGCGGAAGGCGCTGGACAAATATCCGCCCAAGCCAAAATAGCGCGCACGCCTCGCATTTTTGGTGGACGGCGGGGGGATCGAACCCCCGACCTCTGCATTGCGAACGCAGCGCTCTCCCAGCTGAGCTAGCCGCCCACTTCGGTGTGCAATCTCATTTTACTCTAAAGTTGCCAATCCCTAATCCTCTAATCCCCAACTTGCTAAACTGGAATTCTCCCCGCGACAATGATCAAGCGCATCACCGTGCACGGCGCCCGCCAGCACAACCTCAAAAATATCGATGTCGAGATCCCTCGCAACACTTTCACCGTCATCACCGGACTCAGCGGCTCCGGCAAATCCTCCCTCGCGTTCGACACCATCTACGCCGAGGGCCAACGCCGCTACGTAGAAACGCTCTCGCCTTACGCCCGCCAGTTCCTCGATCAAATGGAGCGACCCGAAGTGGATTCCATCGATGGCTTGAGCCCCGCCATTTCCATCGAGCAGAAAACCACCAATCGCAGTCCCCGCTCCACCGTCGGCACCATCACGGAGATTTACGACTACCTGCGCGTGCTCTACTCCTCCATCGGCGTCCCGCATTGCCCCACGTGCGGCATCGAAATCTCGCGCCAGAGCACCGAGCAGATTTTGCAACAAATCCTGACGGTGCCCGAGGGCGAGCGCATCATGATCCTGGCGCCCATTGTGCGCGGCCGCAAGGGCGAATACAAGAAGGATCTCGAAAAGCTTTTTCGACAGGGCTTCCTGCGCGCCCGCGTGGATGGCGTGCTGCGCTCGCTGGAGGAAGATATCCCGCTCGACAAGCGCAAGAACCACACCATCGAGATCGTGGTGGATCGTCTTCCGCTGAAGCCGGGCTCGGAAAAACGGCTGGAAGCCTCCATCGAAACCGCGGCCAAGCTCGCCAACGGCCTGGTCACGGTCTCCGTGGTCAACGGCGAAGAGAAGCTCTATTCGCAAAAACTCGCGTGCCCCAACTGCGGCTCCAGCATTCCCCAGCTCGAACCGCGATCCTTCTCCTTCAACAGCCCGTTTGGCGCCTGCGAAACTTGTCACGGGCTCGGCAACACCTGGAGCTTCGATCCCGCCAAGGTCATCGTCGATTCGTCCAAACCCTTGCTCGACGGCGGACTCGGCCCCGGCGCAACTTCCTCCTACATGCAACAGCAGCTCGGCGACGGCGCCGCTAAACTGCGCATCAAAATCAATAAGCCGTTCGAAGATCTGCCCAAGAAATCGCAAGCCTTGCTGCTCGAAGGCGGCAACGGATTCGACGGTATTATCAAGATCCTTTCCGACACGTTCGAAGAGGCCGGTCCTGGCTATCGCGAGTGGCTGATGGACTACATGTCTCCGGCGCTCTGCCCCGATTGCCACGGACGGCGTTTGCGCCCGTCCAGCCTCGCGGTGCGCGTCAAAGGCTTGGGGCTGGCCGAGCTGACCGAGATGTCCATCGATCGCGCGCTGGCCACCGTCAAAGCCTGGAAGCTCAACGCGCGCGAGCAGCAGATCGGAACGCGCGTCGTCGACGAGATTCGCAACCGGCTCGAATTTCTCACCGCCGTCGGCCTCAATTACCTCAGCCTGGCGCGTTCGGCGGCCACGCTATCGGGCGGAGAAGCCCAGCGCATTCGTCTGGCGACGCAAATCGGTTCGAAACTTCGCGGCGTGCTCTATGTTTTGGATGAGCCTTCCATCGGGCTGCATCCCCGCGATAACGATCGCCTGCTCGATACGCTCACCCGTCTCCGCGATCTCGGCAACACCGTATTGGTGGTGGAACACGATGCCGAGACCATCGAGCGCGCCGACTATGTCATCGACCTCGGGCCCGGCGCGGGCCGTCTCGGCGGACACCTGGTGGCCGCGGGCACGCCTCGCGAAATCGAAAGGAATCCGGCCTCGCTCACCGGCCAATATCTCTCCGGAGCCGTTCGCATCGATCCGCCTGCCGGCCGCCGCCATGGCAACGGAAAGCAACTCATCGTGCGCGGCGCGCGTGAGCACAATCTCAAGGATGTCACCGTCGAATTTCCGCTCGGCTGTTTCATTGCCATCACCGGTGTTTCGGGAAGCGGTAAATCCACGCTGATTAACGACATTCTCTACCGTTCGCTGGCCAAAGAAATCTACGGATCGCACGACGCGCCCGGCCGGCACGATTCCATCCAGGGCCTGGAAAATATCGATAAAGTTGTCGAGATCGATCAATCGCCCATCGGCCGTACACCGCGCTCCAACCCCGCCACTTATACCGGCCTCTTCACGCCCATCCGCGAGCTCTACGCCATGCTGCCGGAATCGCGCGAGCGCGGCTACAAGGCGGGCCGCTTCAGCTTCAACGTGAAGGGCGGCCGCTGCGAAGCCTGCCAGGGCGACGGGCTCAAGCGCATCGAGATGAACTTCTTACCGGATGTGTACGTTACCTGCGACGTCTGCCACGGCCGCCGCTACAACAGCGAAACGCTGCAGGTGAAGTACAAAGGCCTTTCGGTCGCCGACCTGCTGGCGTCCACGGTGGAAGACGCCGTCCCCATTCTCGAAAACATTCCGCAGATCAACGCCAAGCTGCGCACGCTGCACGATGTCGGTCTCGGCTATATTCACCTGGGCCAGTCCTCTACCACGCTCTCGGGCGGAGAAGCGCAGCGTATCAAACTGGCGCGCGAATTAAGCAAGCGCCAAACCGGCCGGACGCTTTATATCCTGGATGAGCCCACCACCGGTCTGCACTTCGAAGATGTGAAGCGGCTGCTTGACGTGCTCCAGCGCCTGGTGGATCTGGGCAATACTGTCATTGTGATTGAACATCAGCTGGATGTGATCAAATCGGCCGACTGGGTCATAGACCTGGGCCCGGAAGGCGGCGAGAAGGGCGGCAGCGTCGTGGCGTCCGGAACGCCCGAGCAGATTCTGCGCTTCAAGAAAAGCCACACCGCTCACGCGCTCGAAAAAGCGCTGCGCTCCGGCAAGGTTGCCTGAGATATTTCGCATGAGTAAGTACACCCACGCGCCGCTGAGTTTTTCAGGACTGAAAACCATCCCTATTCAGGCGCGCGGCGGCAAGGTTCGGGTCGAACATTTTGCAAAGCCGTATTCGGGTGGAGGCATTTCCGCGTGGCTCGATTCGCTTCCGCACATTCTCGCGGCCGACTCGTTCCGCTCCGTTGTCGACGCTTTGGTCAATGCCCGCGCCCGCCAGAAAATGATCCTGTGGGGACTCGGCGGCCATGTCGTCAAGTGCGGCCTCGCGCCCATTCTGATCGATCTCATGCGCCGCGGCTACGCAACGGCATTCGCAGTGAACGGTGCGGCCGCCATCCACGACTTCGAAATCGCTATCGCCGGACAAACCAGCGAAGAAGTTGAAGCCGTGCTCCCGGATGGCAGCTTCGGCGCGGCGGAAGAAACCGGCCGCGAGTTCAACGCTGCCTTGAGCCACGGGATGGGCTTCGGAGAATCTCTCGGCCATCATCTCGAAACCATCGCCGATCCGCGCTTTGCTACGTCCAGCCTGCTGCGCGAGACGTATCGCAACTCCACTCCCGTCACCGTCCACGTCGCTATCGGGACCGATACGCCGCACACCCATCCCACCGCCAGCGGCGACGCGTTGGGCCGCGCCACGCATCACGATTTTCGCCTGCTCTGCTCCCTGGTCAAAGACATCAACGACGGCGGCGTTTATCTCAATGTTGGATCCGCCGTAGTTTTGCCCGAAGTCTTCCTGAAAGCTGTTTCCGTGGTGCGCAACTTGGGCCATCCGCTGGCCAATTTCACCACGGTCAACTTCGATTTTCTCCAGCACTACCGGCCTAAAGTAAATGTCGTGGAACGTCCGCACGCGCAAGCCGGCGGCCACGGCTATTCCATCACCGGTCACCACGAAATCATGATCCCCCTCCTCGCCGCGGCCCTTATCGAGCGCCAAGCATGATTCCGAACGATACTCCAGGATCCCTGAGCCCCAATCCCCGGATCCCCTTCTGGGACTACACCGATCTCTTGCTTTTCGCTCTGCTCGTGGTTTCCAGCCTGGCCGTTTCCGTCCTGGCGGGTGTGGCGTTTACGAAGTTCAGTGTTTCACTCCGGCAGCTTCTGGTTCAGGTTCTGTGGTACGCCCTCGCGTTCGGGGCGCTCAAGGCCATGCTTCTGTTCCGCTATGAGCGGCCTTTTTGGCGGTCTCTCGGTTGGCGTCCCATTTCTTTCAGCACGGCGGCGGGCGCAATTCTCACCGGACCCGCGCTCGTCATCTCCATCGGCCTGCTCCAGTTTGCATTACGGGCGCCGGAGATCGAGCCACCATTCGAACAGATGCTCGGTTCTCCTGGGACCATCGTTTTGTTCGGTATCCTGGCCGTCATTCTCGGCCCGGTGGCCGAGGAGCTCGCCTTCCGGGGATTCCTGATGCCCCTTTTGATACGCAGCCTGGGAGCGGCAGGTGGCATCGTCGTCACCGGCGTCATCTTCGGAAGCATTCATGGCTATGAATATCAATGGTCCTGGCAGTATATGCTGCTGATCTCGCTGGTTGGCTGCATCTTCGGCTGGACCAAGTACCGGACTCAGTCCACACTCGCCTCCGCACTCATGCACTCCACTTTCAATCTCACGCAGTTCGCCGCGCTCATTTGGCATCAGCGAAGCATATGATCGAAACCATACATGATTGAGACCATACAATGGACCGATTCCGGCGTCGTGATGATCGATCAAACACGCCTGCCGCACGAAGAAGTCTACGTAACTTGCACGGACCATCTCCAGGTTGCCCAGGCGATTCGGTCCATGGTCATACGGGGCGCTCCAGCAATTGGTGTGGCTGCCGCCATGGGGATCGCCCTCGGCATGAAACAGGCGGAATCCGCCGACCAATTTGACGAGATTTGCGAAGCCATCCGCATCACCCGGCCCACCGCGGTCAATCTCTTTTGGGCCATCGAGCGCATGCGGCGCGTGTTCAACGATCTGGCCGCCCGCAGCCTTCCGGAGGTCCGCGCGAAACTGGCCGCCGAAGCTATCCAGATTCGTCTCGAAGACATCGCCATCAACGAGTGCATCGGAAAGAACGGCGCAGCGCTGATTCCGGACGGCGCTACCGTGCTCACGCACTGCAACGCGGGCGCGCTCGCAACCGCGGGCTATGGCACCGCGCTGGGCGTGATTCGGGCGGCCGTCGCTTGCGGCAAAAAGATCGACGTTTTCGCCGATGAAACGCGGCCGTTCCTGCAAGGCGCGCGCCTCACCATCTGGGAGCTGCAGCACGACCATATTCCCGCCACGCTGATCACCGACAACATGGCCGGGCACTTTCTTCACTCGGGCCGCATCGGTTGCGTTGTAGTGGGCGCCGATCGCATCGCGGCCAACGGCGACGTCGCCAACAAAATCGGCACCTACTCGCTGGCGGTGCTCGCCAAAGAGAACAATGTTCCCTTCTATGTCGCCGCGCCCATCTCTACTCTCGATCTGAGCCTTTCCTCCGGGGACCAGATCCCCATCGAGCAGCGCTCCGCCGCCGAAGTAACGCACGTTCACGGCGTACCTGTCGCGCCTGAGGGCACCGACGTTGCGAATCCCGCGTTCGACGTTACGCCGCATCGTTACGTCACCGCCATCATCACGGAGCGCGGCGTGGCCCGCGCGCCCTTTTCGGACACACTCGGAAACTTGACTGAGCCGCGCGCGTGAGCAAGCGGTTTTTTGCTTTGATAGGTTAAAACCATGCTGCGCTGTCTTTTCTGCCTTCTTTTCGCCACCGGCGGACTCCTGTTCGCCGCCTCGGGTGAGCTTTCGGACCGCCGCGCGCCCGGCTTCTCGCTGCCCGATGCCGCCTATGAGCACTACTACGACTTGCAGGATTACGCGGGCAAAGTGGTGTTGATCGACATCATGTCCACCCGTTGTCCCCATTGCCTGCTGGCATCCACGACGCTGGAACAGGTGAAAGCGCGCTACGGCGACAAGGTCGCGATCCTGGAGGTGGTGCTCCCGCCGGATAACCAGGAAACGATTTCCAAGTTCATTCAAACCAACAATGTCACTGTTCCGGTGGCGTGTGACATGGGCCAAATGACGGCTTCCTACTTTAAAGCCACTCCAGCCACCATGCAGCACATCGAAGTTCCTCACCTGTTCCTGATCGACCGGAACGGCATCATTCGCAACGATTTCGGCTACGACGAAACTACGCGAAATGTCTTTGAGGGTGCGGGATTGTTCGCAGAAATCAACAAGCTGTTGAAGTAAATACCGGTCACAGGTGGACACCTGGTGCTTCGGGTATCCTGCCCCCGTTTCCTCCAAGTTGTTCATTCCTAAGACTTTGTGGACAGGTCTTCTATTGGCAGGTTAATTGCTTAGATGTTCGCAAGGCTGCGGAGTTCGGTAGCACCGATTCGGCAGATCCTCAGTCAAAGAGAGGTTATGCGTTTATGAAAGCTATAAAATCAACACCATTGCAAGACGAATTCGAGAACGTGCTGATCGCCGAACTGGAGGAACTGCATAAGACCGAGAAAGCTTTACAGAGGATGTACCCTCGGCTCAAAAGGAAGCCGCAACTGCGCACTCACTTCCTGCGGCAGCTCGCCGACATGCAGCAGCGCGCGCAGCGCCTTGACGCGGTCTTGAATCCGGTGGGAGCAGTCCCATTCGCTCCAACCATTCTCATGGCTCACACTTCGGTGGCCTAAGGCCTAATACTAATCATTGCGCTTATTTCCATGATGATGGGCCGTCTTGAGTCTACCGGACCGGCGGCCTCTCTTCTCATCGTCTTCCCGCTGGCTGTGCCTTCCGCCGGATTGAATTTCCCTAGGTGTTAAGATGTGTGTGAATCTTTTCCATGGGCACTCACGGTGTGAAAGTGGTAATCATCTATCCACGGCCTCAAGACGAACAGGCTTTTGAAGAGAGCTACTTACGTGAACACGTACCGATGATCGAGAGTAAACTCAAGGGTCTCACTCGGCTGGTTCTCACCAAAGTAACTGGCTCACCACAAGGCAAGATCGCAGCCTATCGGCTTGCCGAAGTCTATTTTCCTTCGATGGGGGAGCTCGAGAGCAGCATCGAATCCGACGGCGGGAAACAGGTAATCGCGCATGCCCAAACTATTTCCAGCGGCGGCGTCCCGTTAATACTATTTTGTGAAGAAGAGGCTTTCGTCTATTGGTAGCGGAAGGTTGATTTTATTTTGCCAGAACCTCTTTCACTTTATCCAGCAGCGATCCCAGAGTAAATGGCTTTTGCAGGAACGCCGTGCCCGGCCCCAAATCGCCGGCATAAACCGTGGTGTCGTCGGTGTAGCCAGAAACGTACAGCACCTTCATATCGTGCCCCTGCGTTTGCAACCGTTCCACCAATTCGCGTCCGCCCATTTGCGGCATCAGCACATCGGTGATGAGCAGTTCCACCCGCCGGCCATGTTCGCGGCAAAGAGTGAGTGCATCCTGGCCGTTGGCCGCTTCCAGCACTTCATAGCCTTGACGCCGCAGGATCTTCCGCACCAGCGCGCGGATACCCGCTTCATCTTCGACCACCAGAATGGTTGCGAGCGGCGCCGGCGGTTCGGGCGCGGCAGGCAACGGCTCGCTTGCCATCGCGGCCTCCGTGGCGGCTTCGCCCGCGGGCGATTCAAATCGGGGAAGAAAGACACGGAACACGGTTGCGGATCGCGGGGCGTTCGAGACCGAGATATCGCCGCCCCATTGCCGCACCATTCCGTAGGCACGAGACAATATTGCCGCCACGTCGTCCCACGGCTCTTTGCCGGGCAATGAGCATTCGAACAACGCGGCTCTGGCTTCGGCATCCAGCGGCTGTCCCGGCGCAACGATCGAAATCACGGCATAGTTGCCCGGCCGCATCGGGGCGCCTGGACGCCGCAAGTCTTCGGTCACCTCCAGGCGCGAGGTTTCAACCACGATCTTTTCGCCCGCGTGCATGGCTTGCCGCGCTCGCTCCACGATGGCAGTCATCACTTGTTCCAGTTGTGCCACGTCGGCGCGGACGCGGCTGGGTTCCCCCGCCATGCGGAACTCCAGGCCCACATGCGTTCCCAGTAGCGCGCTCAAGCGCGGACCGAATCTTCCGAGCGTGGATTCGAGATCCATTTCGATAGCGCCGCCGCCCTGCCTGCGCGCGAAGGAGAGCAATTGGCTGGTGAGCCCGCTCATGCGGTCCGTGGCCGCCAGGATCTCTTGCACGTCGGCCCGCAGCGTGCTGCCGGCGGGCAAGCCAGTGAGCAACTCTTCGCTATATCCGGTCAGGATCATCAGCATGTTGTTCAGATCGTGCGCCATGCGGCTGGCCAGGCGCGATACCGCTTCCACGCGTTCGGCTTGCACCAGCTGATCTTCCAGCATGCGGCGTTCGGTGACATCCACTGCCACCCCGATCATGTAGCGCGGCTGGCCCCCGGCGTCTTCCGATGTGGGAAGCAGGCGCGCATACTCCCGCAGCCACACGCTGCTACCGCCTGCCGTGATGGCCTGGAACTCGCACGAGTGCGCGGCGCCGGTCTCGATGGCGCGCTGGTAGGATTGCGCCACCCAATCGCGATCGGAATCGTGTACGCGATCCAGCCAAAACGATGGATGGCTGGTCCAATGTTCCGGCGCGAAGCCCAGCAGTTTCTCGGCTTGCGGGCTCGCGAAGGTAAAATTCATGGACGGCAGTTCCACCGCCCAAACAATGGCGTCCACATTATCGAGGAATTGTTTGGCGGAAATCGCGGGCAAGACTTCCGCGATCGGAGGTTCCACCGCCAATTCGGGTGGCGGGGCTGGCTCGGCTGCGATCGGGGCAGGCGCAATTACTTCCCGCGGCGCCGGCACATCAGTCAGGTCTTCCACCGTAAGCAGCGCTTCCTCGGCGGCTTCCTCGTCCCAATTGCGAACCGCCAGAATGCCTACGCGCAGGCGCCGCTTGTCGCGCCCGTTCTCAACCATCACTCCGGTTTGCTGGACGCCGGTCTTCAAGACTTCCTCAATGCGATCCAGCAGTGAAACAGGCAGAATGGTGTCCATGCGGCGCGGCGTTTCGCCGCTGTGCAGTCCGAAGATCTTGCGCGCGGCGCCGTTGGCCATCAGAATGCGCAAGTCCGGCGAGAGAACCAACAGACCCACCGGAATGGACGCAACGATCTCCTGGTAGTAGCGGCGCTGCGTCTCCACCAGCGCCAGCAGGCGTGCGACCTCTCTACCCCGCCACTGATCCAGGTCGGCTCTTTCCATGCGATTCCAACTAACAGTCTCAACTGTAGCGGTTGTTCGAACAAGGTACTTTGGGCTAGAACCGTACTGCCAGGTACTACCGGGTTCCATCCTGCTGGTTCCAGCACTATCCACCACGTATGTTTTATGGACTCGATAAAAAGAATTCGTTGTGACGCTCATAGCGTCCTTGCGCCATTGACGCGAAAATGAAAGGATGCGATCCATTGCCTGCCTCCGCTGGATTTCGCCGCTGGTCCTGTTCTTGTCCGCGTGTTCGGACGCTCCCAAAACCGCCGTAGAGAAACCGCCTCCCAAGCCCCCCGAAGCCCTTACCGGCCGCCAGGCGTTTCAGCGTATGTATCCACAGGCGCGCGCTTGGGCGCCCGATGCGCAGCCGCTCCAAATCAGCAGCCTCAATCTGGCACGGGTGAAAGCCGGCCAGGGACAGGCAGGCGTGTGGCAGGTGATTTTCGTATCGCTTTCGCGCGGCAAAGCCAAGACCTATACATATTCGGCTGTGGAAGCGGAAGGCAACTTGCATGAAGGCGTGTTCGGTGGCCTCCAGGAGGACTACACGCCACGCGGGGATGCGTTCCCCTTCCAAAGCGTGGCTATCAAGGTGGATTCCGACGAAGCCTACCAAACGGCGGCCGCCAAGAGCGCGGACTATATCCAGAAGAATCCCGGCAAGCCGGTGATGTTCCTGATGGAGTTGGGGAAGCGCTTTCCGGATGTCACGTGGCGCGTGATTTGGGGCGATTCCGTGAGCACCAGCGACTATTCCGTTTTTGTCGACGCCACCACTGGGAGATATCTGGAAAAAATGCACTAGAGCCGGATGGAAATGTATTAGAGTGAGGCTTGCGCACGCGTGCGTTGCTTTTTCTCCCGCTGGCCGCCTATTTGGCGTTTCCGACGCGCAACTTCTATTGGGACGGCGTCAGTTTCGCGATTGAGATCGAAAAGAATTATCCACCGTCCGGCCTGCTTCACCCCAACCATTTGATCTATGAGCTGTGGGGAGCGTGGCTGTACGATTTCTTTGAGTGGGCCGGCCTTCCCATACGCTCGCTGTATTTGATGCAGATTGCAAACTGCGTATTCGCGGGACTCGCGGTGCTGCTGCTGTACCGCTGCTTGCGAATCCAAGGATATTCGAGCGAGCACGGTGTCATGGCCGCATTGACGTTTGGGTTCTCGGCCACCTGGTGGAAGTTTGCCACCGACGCAGACGCCTACATTCCCGCAGTCTTCCTGCTGCTCTGCGCCTATCTTCTACTGGTACTTGAGAACCGGCGAACGATTTGGCTCGCCGGGCTGGCTCATGCCGTCGCCATGCTGTTCCATGAGCTTGCAATTTTCTTTTTGCCGGTTGCTTTGCTGCTGCTCTGGAAGCGCCGTACGATGATCGTCGCCTATTGCGCAGCAGCGCTGGCGCCCGTGGCAATTGCCTATGTTTGGGCCTACCAGGCTGCAAAACCGGCCGAAGGTTTCCTTCGTTGGCTGACTTCGCATTCCCCCGATTCCGGATTTTCTCTCAATCCCCTCCGGGACTTCGCCTATACGCTGCGTGGAACAGCTCGCCTTCTCTTCGGCGGACGGCTGCCCGACGTAGTGCGTAACTCTGTTTCCGCGGCGGCCTGTGTTCTGCTCGCATGTGCGGTCGTCGCGTTCTTACTCTACGCTTGGCGCGCGCGGCCTTTCCTATGGTCGCCGCCGCCATCCGTCCTCCTTTTGTGGGTGAGCGTATATGCGGCATTTCTCTTCTTCTGGATGCCGCAGAACACGTTCTATCGTTTATTCTATTTGGCTCCGCTGGTCTTGATTCTCGCTATGGCGCTCGACGACGCGCCCCAGGTCCATCGGGCCGGCTTCCTGTTCGCCGCTGTGCTGCTGCTATGGAATTTTCTGTTCCTCGCCTATCCGGAGTCGCGCGCGGAGTTCAACGTTCCGCTGCGCTTTGCGCTGGCACAGCACGACGCCTGGCCCTCCGGCAGCGCTATCGTATTTCATCGCTTTCATCCGGATTTGTGGACCATCAGCTATTTCAATCCGCAAGCGGCCTGGATGGGCCTGGAGCGCGCCGATTTGAGCGACATGGAGCGCGATCTCGCGTACGCGCGCAGCCAGAACAAACCTTTATGGGTGGAGCAGACGGCCTACGAGTTCGTGGCTGGGACCGCGGAAGGGCGAAAATGGCTCATGGAACACGAGCGGGTTGACGAACTGCTGCGCTTCAAGGACGAAAAGCACGAGTTTGTTTTTCACTCCATCCGCTAGTTGGCTTTGGGCCGCTTCTTTTTCGGGATTTCAAGAATCGCCGGCGTGCGCATCTGGACGACTGGAATCAGCGAGCGCCTGGATTCGGCCGGAGACTGGCGCGCCTGGTGGGCGAAGGCCTGGTTCAGGGTAGACACGAATTCCTCGATCTGATCCTGCATCGCGGCCATCTTCTCGCGCATGTTGAGGATGATCTCTACCCCGGCCAGATTGACGCCCAGGTCGCGCGTCAGCTTGAGAATCACCTCCAGCCGCTCCAGATCGTCGTCGGTATAGAGACGCGTGTTGCCTTCGCTGCGCGAGGGCGCGAGCAAACCTTCGCGTTCGTACAGGCGCAGCGTTTGGGGATGGATCTGGTACTGCTCGGCGACGGCCGAGATCATATAGGCGGCTTTGGATCGAGCTTTAGCCATGGCGAAACCTTCTTACACCTTGCTCCAAATATCTTTGCGCGGATCTTCGGTGTTGGCTTGCGACAACTCACGCAGCAGTTCCCGGGTGCGCTCATCCTGCGCTTTGGGCGCCTGAATCACCACTTCCACAATCTCGTCGCCGCGCTGATTTTTGCGAGTATTCATGACGCCTTTTTCGCGCAGGCGAAACTTCTGCTGATTTTGGGTTCCTTGCGGCACCTTCAGCAAAGCCCGCCCGTCGATGGTGGGGACTTCAATCTTGGCGCCCAGCCCGGCTTCGGACACAGTGACAGGAACCTGAATATGAATGTCATCGCCGTCGCGGCGGAAGAAGGCGTGCGGATCCACGCGGACGGTGATGTACAGATCGCCCGCACCCCCGCCCGCGCGTCCGGCATTGCCCTTACCCGCCACGCGCAGCCGCGAGCCCGACTGGGCGCCCGGCGGAATGCGCACTTCAACAGTTTCGGTTTTGGACAAGCGCCCGTCGCCGTGGCAGGTGGGGCAGACGTTGCGCAGACGGCCTTTGCCGTCGCAGCGCGGGCAAGTGAGGCTGAACTTCATCGCGCCCGCCATTTGCGTCACGTTGCCTGTGCCATCGCACTCCGGGCAAACGGTGGATGAGCCGCCGACGGTTCCGCTGCCGTTGCAGGTCTCGCAAACTTCCTGGCGCGCGACGTTGAGGCGCACCTGGGTGCCCCGAATGGCTTGCCAAAAATCGATGTCGAGGCCGTATTCGAGGTCCGAACCTTTTTCCGGACCGCCCGCCGGTTGTTCACCGCGCCGGTTGCCGAAGAACTGGCTGAAGATGTCGCGAAAGGCTCCCGTGCCGCCCGGCTGCGCTTCGCCGTGATTATTGACGTAATCGGAAAAATCGAAGCCTCCGAACCCCATCCCCGGTTCACCCGCGCCCGCTCCTGGCCCGCCGCCCGGACCTCCCGGTGGAATGTTGTCGGAGTAAAAACCGTATTGATCGTAGACCTGCCGCTTCTTGGGATCGCTCAGGATGTCATAGGCTTCCTGGACTTTCTTGAAGCGCTCTTCGGCGGATTTGTCGCCGGGGTTCAGATCGGGGTGATACTTGCGCGCCAGCTTGCGGTACGTCTTGCGGATCTCGTCTTCTTTGGCAGTGCGAGACACACCGAGCGTTTCGTAATAATCCTGTTTGCTTGCGGTGGGCATGGCGCTAATTTTTATTCCCCGGCTCCGGTAGTGCGGGAGCCGGGGATGTAAAGTGCGAATTACTTCTTGTCGTCAACGTCCACGAATTCGGCGTCGACAACGTTGTCCTTCGGTTTTTCACCGGAGGCTCCGTTGCCATCGGGGCCCGGGCTGCCTTGCGGCGGCGTACCGCCCGGCTGGCTGGAAGCTTTGTACATGGCCTCAGCCAGTTTGTGGCTGGCCGTCTCCAGTTTGGACGTGGCCTGGTTGATGCGATCGATGCCACCTTCCGACATCGCCTTCTTGGTATCGGCGAGCGCTTCCTCCACCGCCTTGGCGTCGTCGGCGCCCACTTTGTCGCGATGCTCCTTCAACATCTTTTCGATGTTGTAGACCATGGCGTCGGCCCGGTTGCGGGACTCGATTTCTTCCTTCTTCTTGCGGTCGTCAGAGGCGTGCGAATCGGCGTCCCGCGCCATCTTCTCCACTTCGTCCTTACTCAGGCCCGAAGAAGAAGTAATGGTGATCTTCTGTTCGTTGTTGGTGGCCTTATCCTTGGCCGTGACGTTCAGGATGCCGTTGGCATCGATGTCGAACGTCACTTCCACCTGCGGAATCCCGCGTGGAGCCGGAGGGATGCCCACCAGCTGGAACACGCCCAGCATCTTGTTGTCGGCCGCCATGGCGCGTTCGCCCTGGTAGACCTTGATCTCCACCGACGTCTGGCTGTCGGACGCAGTGGAAAACGTTTCGCTCTTGCGCGTGGGAATGGTAGTGTTCCGCTCGATCAGCCGCGTGAACACGCCGCCCAGCGTTTCGATGCCGAGCGACAGCGGAGTGACGTCCAGCAGCAGGACATCCTTCACTTCGCCGCCCAGCACGCCGCCCTGAACCGCCGCGCCCACCGCCACCACTTCATCGGGATTGACGCTCTTGTTGGGCTCCTTGGCGAACAGATCGCGCACCTGTTGCTGAACCTTGGGCATGCGCGTGGAACCGCCCACCAGCACCACTTCGTCGATCTGCGCCGGCGTCACGCTGGCGTCGGCGATGGCCTGTTTGCACGGTCCAGAAGCCCGATCCAGAATATCGGCCACCATTTGCTCCAACCGGGCGCGCGTCAGCTTCTGGTTCATGTGCTTGGGACCAGAGGCGTCGGCCGTGAGGAACGGCAGATTGATTTCGGTTTCAAGAGTGTTTGACAGCTCGATCTTGGCCTTTTCGGCGGCCTCCTTCAAGCGCTGCAACGCCATCTGGTCCTTGGAGACGTCGACGCCGGTTTCCTTCTTGAACTCCTGCACCAGCCAGTCGATAATGCGCTGGTCGATGTTGTCGCCGCCCAGGTGGGTGTCGCCGTTGGTGGATTTCACCTCCACCACGCCGTCGCCCACTTCGAGGATCGAAATATCGAAGGTTCCACCGCCAAAGTCATACACCGCGATGGTTTCGTTCTTCTTCTTGTCCAGCCCGTACGCCAGGGCCGCGGCCGTGGGTTCATTGATGATGCGCATCACCTCCAGGCCAGCGATCTGCCCGGCGTCCTTGGTGGCTTGGCGCTGCGAATCGTTGAAGTAGGCCGGAACCGTGATCACGGCCTTGGTCACCTTTTCGCCCAGGTACGCCTCGGCTGCTTCCTTCAATTTTGTGAGAATCATCGCGGAGATCTCTGGCGGGGAGTATTTCTTGCCGTTGATCTCGACGCGAGCGTCGCCGTTTTCGCCGGCCACTACTTTATACGGCACCAGCTTCATCTCTTCGCTCACTTCGTTGAAGCGGCGGCCCATGAAGCGCTTGATCGAATACACCGTGTTCTCGGGGTTGGTGACGGATTGGCGTTTGGCCACCGTGCCCACCAGCCGCTCACCGCTTTTGGTGAACGCCACCACGGACGGCGTGGTCCGGCCGCCCTCCTGGTTCGGAATGACGACTGCTTGTCCGCCTTCCATTACGGAGACGACGGAGTTGGTCGTTCCCAAGTCTATACCTATGATTTTGCTCATTCTTCCCTCAATCTCTCGGCTAAGAATCCGGCTTTGTTTTAGCCTGCAATCATTATCAAACTTTAGTGTGTTGTTGTCAAGTACCCATGAGTCTGAGTTGTTTCAATCAGTTGGAAGTGGTTCATGGGACAAGGATCGAGGGAGGAGAAGCGCCGGGAGATCGGCACCGTCAATCAGGGCAACCGTCGAACTGACGAGCAACCATTTGTTCAGTCGCCTGATGAATTCCATTCCTAAGAGGGCGTCGTCTCCGCCGATCACGATCGCTCCAGTCACGGAATTCGCTGGTTGAGCAGGCGCGGTTGATGCTGCCGCCGGAGATTCAGATGGCGGCCGAATCTCGATAGTGCCTTCTGCCAGAAAGCAACTTATCAGCGAACCATCCGCCAAATTGTATTCGCCAGTGCCGTATAGCACTAAGCCCAGAGGCAGGGCTAGCGTGATCGGAAGCATGAGGAATCCAGCGAAGCCCGTGTCAACGAAAGCGTCAAGCTCAGCAAACTGAGTTGGGTGTGTTCCGCGAACGCGGATTGTCAGCCTCGGCTGACCGTTTGGATCAACGTATCCGATCTGGGCTGACATGCCGAAAGGTCGGGCGAACCTCAAAGGCACCGCTATGTCCCACGCGAATCAGGTGGAATAGCCCCTTTGGATACTTGGCTCTAGCAGAGCCTAACGCCTCAGTCGCGGTATTTCCAAGAGTTGCGGATTCGTCGAGAATATTGATGGCGACGAACTTTCCAAGGCGAGATTGTTCGTGCTCCGCCCTGTACAAGCGTTCGTAGATTTCTTTCCAGCTTCCGAACTTTCCAGCTTCCGAAATGGCTCTCGGGTCATTGAGGTTGGTAGAAACAGACTGAGCTTGCATCGTGGTTCCTCCGACCTTCTTCATGCGCCATCGCGCAGCATTCACCACTATGGTAGCACCCGAGGAATCCAGGAGCTAGAGTTGAGAATCCAGAACTTTGCGGCTTTGGCCGGTCCGGCGACGCTCCGAACCTTGGCTTTCTTGAATTCTGAATTCTTCGGGCAGAATTTGAAACACCAGTCAGGCCAAGCGTGGACCAACTAGAACAGGCTCACCGGAATCTGAGCCAGGTCCATTTCAACCCATCCGGTCCGGCCGGAGTTGAGCTTCACCTTGGCCCACCAATATTTCTTACCAAACTCGATGTAGGTGGCAGCGCAATGGTCGCCGCCGCAGCCGGTGCCGTCCGGCAATTTCGCGAACGAGATGTCCAAGTTGGAGTAATAGCGTCCTTTGAACCAGGCGGCTGAAAAACCTTCGCCTCGGTAGGCGTAAGTGAGAATGATGTCTCCGCGCCGCAGATCCGGGTCTGGCAGGTCGCGATCCATCCGAATCCGGCCCGGCATGAATGTGATGACCACGCCGTTGATGCCGGTTACTTTATCTCCGGCGGCAAGTTGCGCGATGGCCCGGCGCGCCGGTTTCCAAGTGTCGTACACCGTCGCCGGTCGGTGTGCCGTCCACGTGCGGTACGCGCAGGTCTCGTAGGGGCAAGCCCCCCAGTCATAGAACGGCAGGGCGGGGGGCGGATACTGCTGGCAGAAAGTCGCAGGCAGAATTCCTGAACAAATCAACAGCGCCGCGATCCGCACAGCCACCAGCTTACTTCGCAAGGAAGCCGGCAGGCTACCACCGCGAGTAGGGTTTACAATCAAGCCATAAATTATGTCTACCATCCAGCGCATTCGCTTGGGCGAGCTGGCGGCCCAGCTAGGCTGCACACTGCACGGCGGCGACCCCGATCTTGAGATCACCGGCGCGGCGGGCGTCGAGCGGGCCGGTCCCACCGAAGTGACGTTTCTGGCCAACCCCAAGTACGCGCCGAAGGTGAAGGAGACGCGCGCCGGGGCGATCCTGGTGAAGCAACCCCTCCCACCAACAGAGACACAGGCGCGGCCGGCCAGCCTGGTGTCGGCAAATCCTTATCACGACTTTGCCCGGACGCTGGCTTTGTTCTATCAGCCGCCGCGGCCCAAGCCGGGCATCCATCCGCAAGCGTCCGTGGCGGCTTCGGCCCGGATCGGCGAAGGCGCGTCGATCGGTGCGTTCGCGGTGGTGGGCGAGCACGTGAGCATCGGCAAAAACGCCGTGCTGCATCCCCACGTGGTGATTTACGAAGGCGCCGTCATCGGCGACGACCTTTACGCGCATTCGCACGCCGTGGTGCGCGAGAATTGCCGCCTTGGCGATCGGGTGATCCTGCAGAACGGAGTGGTGGTGGGCAGCGACGGATTCGGCTTCGCCAAGACGCGCCAGGGAACGCACTTCAAGATCGTGCAATCCGGCGTCACGGTGATTGAAGACGATGTGGAGATCCAATCGCTGACCTCGGTGGATCGGGCCACGGTGGGCGAGACGCGCGTGAAGCGCGGGGCCAAGATCGACAGCCTGGTTCAAGTGGGACACGCCTGCGTAGTGGGAGAAGACAACATTATTTGCGCGCAGACGGGTCTGGCGGGCGGATCGGTTCTGGAGAAAAACGTCTTGCTGGCCGGGCAGGTGGGAATCTCCGGCCACCTGACCATTCACGATAACGCGGTCGTCTATGCGCAGAGCGGGATCGGCGGGGACGTGGCCGAAGGCGCGGTGATGTCGGGATCGCCCGCGTTTGAGGCGCGCGAATGGCTGCGCGCCATCACGGCGTTTCCGAAACTGCCTGATTTGCTGAAGACAGTGAGACAATTGGAGAAGCGTTTGGAGCGCCTGGAAGGCGCCACTCCGTCTCAATGATCGACGACCATCCCAATAACAGCCACCGGCCGGTGGCGTATCTGAACGAGACTTTTCTCGAGAGTCCGGATGCGCGAGGCTTGCGTATCCTCTCTGAGTACCTGGAACCGTTGTCGCATTTTCGCGATGAGAAGATCCAGGACACCATTGTCTTCTTCGGGTCGGCCAGGATTAGCGAAGCGGGGCCGATGGGCCGCTACTATCGCGATGCGCAGACCTTGGCGCGTCTGGTGACCGAGTGGTCCAGCAAACTGGATTCCCCCTCGCACCGTTTCGTCATCTGTTCGGGCGGCGGGCCCGGCATTATGGAAGCGGCCAATCGTGGAGCCGCCGATGCGGGCGGCAAAACCATCGGGCTCAACATCGGGCTGCCATTCGAACAGCGGCCCAATCCGTTCATCACGCCCGAGCTGTCGTTTGAGTTCCACTACTTCTTCATGCGCAAGTTCTGGTTTGCGTATCTGGCCAAGGCGCTGGTAATTTTCCCAGGTGGATTCGGAACCATGGACGAGATGTTTGAGGTGATGACGCTGGCGCAGACCCGCAAACTGGAAAGCAAGATCATCATCGTTTTGTACGGAACGAAATTCTGGAAAGAAGTGCTGAATCTCGATGCGCTGGTGGAGCACGGGACCATCGATCGGGACGATTTGAATCTCTTTCAATACGCCGACGATCCCGAAACCGCCTTGGGCGTTTTGCAGGAGCAGCTGACCCGGTATTTTCTGGAGCCGGAGAAGCCCTTGCCGGAAGCGGCGTCGGAAACTCCCGAGATCGCCAAATCGCGCGTGTGAATCTTTCCATCAAATCTTTTTGGAGCAAGTCCGGGAAGGTAGACAAAGCCTTCGCGCTCTTCCTGCTTCTCTACCTGCTTTCGTTGGCCGCGTGGCCCGACACCGGATTTGAAGGGATCGTCGCGTTCGTAACCTTTTGCCTGGGTGCTTGGATCGCGCTTCGTCTGTTGCGAATCGGGCTTCGCAAACTAACCTGGCGGCTGCGCAATCGGCTGATTGTAGCGTACCTGTTCATCGCCGTTCTGCCGATTCTGCTCATTCTGCTCCTGGTGGGGCTGGGCGGATACATGCTGGCCGGTCAAGCCGCGGCGTACGTGGTGCGATCCGAATTGGACCGCCGGCTGATCCTGCTTCAGGCCGTCGCCGAAGATTTGAAAGCCTCCCGGGAAACGATGCAGCGAATCGTTGAAACGCAGGGGCAGCGCTTTCCCGGGCTGATCCTGTGGGCCGCTCAGAATGGTGCGAGCCGAAAGTGGCCGCCCGAAGCGGACGTGAATCTGCCTGCCGGCTTGCCCGTTAAGGCCAGCGGCGTAGCAGAACGGGATGGACGTTATTACGCCTGGGCGGATGACATCGAAGGCGATCAGCAGACACTGGTGGTGATGCCCCTCTCGCGCCGTTTCCTGAGTGGGCTGGCGCCCGGGTTGGGCGATTTCTATTTTTTGCAGCGTGAATTTTCGGGACCCTCGGACGTGGGCACGGGCGCCGCGCCTGGGACCGCAAGCCGGCAGAAAGTCAAGATAACCGCGGGTTCCACCAAAGCTGGTGCCCAAAGTAACGGGGATTTTCGGTTGCTGCCGGCCGGCGGCGACGCGCCGCAGGTGGTGATTCCGCCGCCTGTGAATCGGTTCGACGTGGATGTGCGCTGGGGGTCGCTGATCCCGGCGGTGGAATGGGCGCATCCTAACAAAACCGACTCGGCTCTGTTGGCCGTCCATACCCGCCTGTCTACGATTCTCGCGACGATTTTGAGGCCGGGCGACGAGCTGCAGGGCGGCGTTCTGACGGTGTTTTATGTCGTGGCCGTCGCGTTTCTGATTGTAGCCATCGCGGGATTGGCCATTGGGATCTCGATGTCGCGCAGCATCACCGGCGCCGTCCATTCGTTGTATGAAGGAACCGAGCGAGTGGTGCGTGGCGATTTTTCGCATTTGATTCAGGTGAAGGGGCGCGACCAAATTGCCGAGTTGAGCACCTCGTTCAATACCATGACGCAGAATCTGGAGCGGCTGCTCGCCGTAGCCAAAGAGAAAGAACGGATGCAGGCTGAGATCGAGATCGCGCGCGGCGTGCAAGATCAGCTCTATCCCAAGGCCCCGCCGGTGTTCGAGGGCCTGCGGGTGCTCGGCATGTGCGACCCGGCGCGGATGGTGTCGGGCGATTACTACGATTACCAGTTGGTGGATGGAAAGCTCGCCATCGCCATCGGGGACGTGGCGGGGAAGGGGATTTCCGCCGCGCTGTTGATGGCCACTATTCAGGCCGCCATGCGCATGGAGCTGCGCGCCTCCGCCGAACTGCCGGCCTCCAGGAATGGTCTGCGTTTCTCCACCGCGCGCATGGTTTCCGAGCTGAACCAGCAACTGCACGCCACCACGTCGCCGGAAAAATACGCGACGTTCTTCTTCGCCATTTACGATCAGCAGACCGGTATGCTCACATATACCAACGCGGGCCACTTGCAGCCGGTGCTTTTCCGCGGCGGCGCGGCCACGTTTCTAGAGGTTAACGGCACGGTGGTTGGAGCGTTTCCTTTTTCCCAGTACGAGGAGAGCAAGCTGGAGCTCAAGAGCGGAGACCTGCTGGTCTGCTACACCGACGGTGTCACCGAACCCGAAAATGAATATGGCGAAATGTTCGGCGAAGAGCGTCTCATCGAATTAGTGGCCAAGAATGCGGACCGGGACGAAGCGCAGATCATCGAGAGCGTCATGGAGCGCGTGCGCGAGTGGACCGGCGCGCCCGAGCTGTCCGACGACATGACCGTGCTGCTGGCGCGAAAACGGTGAGGTAGCCACAGCATGCGCCGCTTTCGCAATTGGATCGTAATCCTGGGCAGCGGCCTGGTGCTGATCGTCAGCTGCGGAACGCTGGGATTCATATGGATCGAGCATTATTCCCCTTTCGACGCGTTCTACATGACGCTGATCACCATCACCACGGTCGGCTACGGAGAATTGCATCCGCTCAGTTTTTACGGGCGTATTTTCAATTCATTTCTGATATTCTTCGGCGTAACCATGATGCTGCTCGCGGTGGGCGGCATGACGCAGGTCATCATCGAGCTGGAACTGACACAATACTTCGGGAAACGGCGGACCGCGAAAATGATTGACAAGTTGGAAGACCACATTATCGTCTGCGGTTTCGGCCGCGTGGGCCGGGGCGCGGCTCGTGAGCTGCAGCGCGCCGGTGTTCCACTTCTGATCGTGGACAAAAGCGAGGACCGCGTGGAATGGGCGTTGCGGGACGGCATGCTCGGCGTGCTGGCCGATGCCACCGACGACGAGACGTTGAAACACGCCGGCATCATGCGGGCCAAGGGTTTGATCGCTACCCTGCAGAGCGACGCCGACAACCTGTTCGTCATTCTGTCGGCCAAAGCATTGAAGCCCACGCTGCAGGTTTCCGCGCGCGTCGCATCCGAGCAGAGCGAAAAGAAGATGCGGCTGGCGGGCGCCGACTATGTGTTTGCGCCTTACGATATGACCGGCAATCGCATGGCGCAAGTAATGCTCAAGCCGCACGTCTTCCAGTTCATCGATTTCACCACCAAGAACATGGGGCTGGACGTCGGTATCGAGCAGTTCAGCGTGTCCGCTTCGAGCGAGTTTGCGTCCAAATCGCTGGCTGAGAGCAAGATTCGCAGCGACCTGGGCGTCATTGTTCTCGCCATCCGGAAATCGGACGGGCAGATGCAATTCAATCCACCCGCGGAGGCCGAGATTCAGGCGGGCGATTATCTGATTGTGATGGGCGAGGCTGCGAACCTCACCAAGCTGGAGCAGGTGCTGGCCGAGGTGCGGGCGTGAAAATCTTAACGGCAGCGCAGATGCGCGATGTCGATCGGCGCACCGCCGAGCTGGGAATCTCGAATATCATTCTGATGGAGAACGCCGGGCATCGCGTGGTGGAGTTTCTCGAACGCGAGTATTCACCGCTCGCTAAACACCGCATCTTGGTGGTGTGCGGCAAGGGCAACAACGGCGGCGACGGGTTGGTGGTGGCGCGGCAGCTTTATACACGGGTGAAGCCGCAGTGGTTGCGCGTGGTGCTGGCCGGCGATCCATCGGAAATGCGCGGCGATGCTTCCGAAAACTATCGGATGCTCACGGCGGTGGGCTGCCCGGTGTCGTTCGAGATCACGCCGGAGATGCGCACGGCGACGCTCGTGATCGATGCTGTTCTGGGAACGGGCCTGGCCGGCCCGGCCAAAGGCCAACCAGCGGAGTTGATCGCAGCGATCAACGAACAATTTCCAATAGCAGATGTTGTGGCCGTGGATGTTCCCTCGGGTGCGGCCAGCGACTCGGGCGAGCTTCCCGGCCAAGTGGTGGTGCGCGCAAAACACACCGTCACGTTCACCGCGCCGAAGCCCTGCCTGGTGCTTTCGCCCGCTTGCGATCTGGCGGGTAGAGTACACGTCGCGCCCATCGGGAGTCCGCCGGAGTTGTATGAAGGGGACCCGGGCATTTTGCTTTCGGTGTCGAATGCTGAGGATTTTGGCGCGTTGTTCCAACCGAGGGTGTCCGATTCCAACAAGGGCTTGTACGGTCATGTACTGGTGATCGCGGGCGGGCGTGGGAAAACGGGAGCGGCGGCCATGGCTGGGATTGCGGCGTTGCGCGCTGGCGCAGGGCTATCCACGGTTGCTTCGGCGGCATCGGCGATTACGGCCATTGCATCCTACGCGCCCGAGGTCATGACGGAGCCGCTGGCGGAGACCGACGCCGGGTCCATCGCGATGCGCGCGCCCGACGATCCCGCGCTGGCGGCGATTACGGCCAAGAAGACCGTAATCGCGATCGGCCCCGGCATGGGGCAGCATCCTGAAACGGTGCAATTCATCCGGCGGTTCGTTCAGGAATCGAAAACGCCGATGGTGGTGGACGCGGACGCGCTGAATGCGCTGGCCGGGCAGCGCTCGCGATTTGAAGGGCCTCGTATATTCACGCCTCACCCCGGCGAGATGTCCAGGCTGACCGGTAAATCGATCGCAGAGATTCAGGCGGATCGCATCGGGAGCGCCCGCGCGTTCGCCGCCGAACATGGCGTCTATCTGGTGCTGAAGGGGAATCGCAGCGTGATTGCCTTTCCGGATGGGCGGGTCTGGATCAATCCCACCGGATCGCCTGCCATGGCGACCGGAGGCACAGGCGATGTGCTCACCGGTCTGATAGCGGGGCTGATTGCGCAATTCTATGACGCCCAATTCCCGCAGCAATTGGAGAACGCGCTGCTCGCGGCGGTCTATCTCCATGGTCGCGCGGGCGAGCTGGGCGCCCAGGCGATTGGCGAAAAGTCTTTCATGGCCACCGATCTGTTCGAGTTCCTGCCTGAGGCGATGCGTGAAATCGCGGATCTATCGCACCGAGTCTGAAGACGAGACCATCGCGCTGGGCCAAAAGCTGGCAGCGGAATTGCCGCCGGCCGCGGTGGTGTTGCTGATCGGGCAACTCGGCGCGGGGAAAACGACGCTCGCCAAAGGAATCGTCAAGGGGTTGGGAGCGGCGCGCCCCGAGGACGTCTCCAGCCCCACGTTTACATTGATTCACGAATACAGCGCGAGCGTTTATCATATCGATCTCTATCGCCTGGACACGGCCGCGCAAGTGGCGACGCTGGGCCTGGATGAGATCTTCGACCGGCCTGCGGTGGTGCTCATCGAATGGGGCGAAAGGTTTCCAGAACTCATGCCGGAAAACCGTATTGAGATTCGGTTGAGCGGAACGGAAGAGTGTTCCAGAGAGATCGAAGTGCGCGCCTTAGCCCACAGAGGCGCGGGCATACCAGATTTGTTTTGATACATTGGCCCGCGCCTTCGTTGTGGGCGATCAACAGAGGTACAATGGAGCCAACCCTCCCCCCTGTAAGGAATCAGAATGAGTTCCGCGCGGCCGTTCGTTCATTTACATTGCCACACTGACTACTCGCTGCTCGACGGCGCTTGCGAGATCGGGCAGTTGATGGATCTGGTGGTGGAGCAGAAGATGCCTTCCGTCGCGATGACGGACCACGGGAATCTTTTTGGAGCGGTTGAGTTTTACAACAAAGCCAAAGAGAAGGGCGTGCATCCGGTGATCGGATGCGAAGTCTACGTCTCGCAGCAGGGCCTGGCCAGCCGCAGCGAAACCGATCGCTACAACCACCTGGTGCTGTTGTGCGAGAACCAGGATGGCTATCGCAATCTGCTGAAGCTGGTGTCCACGGCATTTCTCGAGGGTTTCTATTACAAGCCGCGGATCGATAAGGATCTTCTGGCCCGGCACTCGCAAGGTTTGATCGCGATGTCGGCCTGCCTGCGCGGCGATATCAACGAAACCATCCTGGCCAATCGCTACGAGGAAGCCAAACGTCTGGCGTACGGCTACGCCGACATGTTCGGCAAGGAGAACTTCTTTCTCGAGATTCAGGATCACGGCCTGGATCAAGACAAGCTGGTCATTCCGGAGCTGCTCCGCTTGTCGCAGGAAACGCGCATTCCCCTGGTGGCCACCAACGATTCGCACTACATGCGTAAGGGCGACGCGCGGGCCCACGAAATTTTGCTGTGCATCCAGACCGGCAAGACTATGAGCGATCCCCAGCGCATGCGGTTTACCGTTCCGGAGTTTTATCTCAAGACGCGCGACGAGATGCTCGGGAAGTTCGGTGAGGTGGAAGAAGCGCTGGATCGCACCTGGGACATCGCGCAACGCTGCCAGGTGAGCCTGGAAAAGGTCAAGGAGCCGTTCCCGAAGTTCGACGTTCCCCCCGAACACTCCACCGACAGCTATTTCGAGTATGTCGCCCGCCAGGGATTCGAAAAGCGGCGCGGCCGTCTGGAAGCGCTGCGCAAAGCAGGTGGATTAAAGCACGATCTGCCCGAATATGCCGAGCGCCTGGATCGCGAGATCCGCATGATCCAGCAGATGAAGTTCTCAGGCTACTTCCTGATCGTTTGGGATTTCATCCGCTTCGCGAAATCGCGCGGGATTCCCGTGGGTCCGGGCCGCGGCTCGGCCACCGGCAGCCTGGTCAGCTACGCGATGGAGATCACCGATATCGATCCGCTCGAGTACGGCCTGCTGTTCGAACGCTTTTTGAATCCGGAGCGCATCAGCATGCCGGATATCGACATCGATTTCCATACCAGGCGGCGCGGCGAGGTGATCCAATACGTCACCGAGAAATACGGCCGCGAGCAGGTGGCGCAGATCATCACCTTCGGCACGCTGGGCGCGCGCACGGCCATCAAGGACGTGGGCCGGGTGCTCGACATCGGCTTCGCCGATGTGGATCGCATCACCAAGCTCATTCCCACTACACTCAACATAAAGCTGAAGGAAGCCCTGCAGCAGGAGCCGGCCATCGAAGATGCGGCTCGCAAGGATCCTCGGCTGAAGGAAGTTCTGGAAGTGGCGTGCAAGGTGGAGGGCATGGCGCGCAACTCCGGGATGCACGCGGCCGGCGTGGTGATTTCGCCCGTTCCGCTGCGCGAACTAGTCCCTCTTTGCAAGACCAGCAAAGACGAAATCGTCACGCAGTACGACATGGTGGGCTTGGAGAAGCTGGCGCTTCTCAAGATGGATTTTCTCGGGCTGACGACGCTCGACATTATTCAAGACGCCGTAGCCCTGATCGAGCAGTATCGCGGCGTGAAGCTCGACACCGGGAAGCTGCCGCTCGACGACGCAAAAACTTACCAGGCCGTTTTCACCAAAGGCTTAACCAGCGGCATTTTCCAGTTCGAATCGTCCGGCATGCGCGACATTCTTCGCCGTTATCAGCCCGATCGGCTCGACGACCTGATCGCGCTGAACGCCCTCTATCGTCCCGGGCCGATGGACATGATCGACGACTTCATCGATCGCAAACACGGCCGCAAGGAAGTCGCCTACGACATCGCGGAGACCAAGGATATTCTCGAAGAATCCTTCGGCGTCATTGTCTACCAGGAACAGGTGATGCAGCTCTCCAGCCGCCTCGCAGGCTACTCACTAGGCGAAGCCGACATCCTCAGGCGCGCCATGGGCAAGAAGAAACAGGAGGAAATGGACAAGCAGCGCGAGCGTTTCGTTTCCGGCGCCAAGGCCAAAGGTTTCCCGCAAAAGAAAGTCGAAAAAATCTTCGACCAGATGGCCAAGTTCGCCGGCTACGGCTTCAATAAGTCTCACTCCGCCGCCTACGCGTATCTGGCCTACGTGGTTGCGTACCTCAAAACGCATTACCCGGTCGAATTCATGGCCGCACTGCTGACGTCGGAAATGGGCAACACCGACAAGGTGGTGAAATACATCAATGAGTGCCGCGAAATGGGCATTCCGGTGCTGCCCCCGGACGTGAATTCTAGCGGAAGGGATTTTTCTCCCGATGGCCAGGGGATTCGCATGGGCCTGTGCGCCATCCGCAACGTGGGCGCGGGGGGCGCCGATGCCATCATCGAAGCACGCGAAGGCGGAGGGCCGTTCAAATCGCTGTACGATCTTTGCGAGCGCGTGGATCTGACCAGCGTGAACAAGCGGATTCTCGAAAACTTCGTCAAAGGCGGCGCGCTCGCCAGCTTGGGCGGTAACCGCGCGCAACTGACGGCCGTGATCGAGAACGCCATGGAGAGCGGGCAACGCGCCTGGAAGGACCGCGAGAGCGGACAAGCCGGACTGTTCGGCCTGGCCGAAAATGAGCCCCAGCACGTGGAACATCCCTTGCCGGCGCTTCCCGATTGGACCGTCCAGCAGAAACTGTCGGGCGAGAAAGAAGTGCTTGGTATCTTCGTCACCGGTCATCCCTTGGATGAGTACTCCGACAAAGTGGCGGAATTGGGGACGCACGACACTGAAACGCTGGAAGGCCTGGAGCGTGGCGCCGAAGTGGCCGTCTGCGGCATCTTGACCGGCATCCAGCGCAAGCGCAACAAGGAAGGAAAGTTGTGGGCGGCCATGCGCCTGGAGGATCGTAAAGGCGGTGTGGAAGCCATGGCGTTCTCTACCCAGTACGACCGGTTGCTCACCGCACTGGTGGAGGATCAAGCGGTGCTGGTGCGCGGGCTGGTGCTGCCCGAAGAGAACGGTCCGCCCAAGGTCTCCATCCAGGATATTGTGCCGCTCAACGTGGCCCGGGTGAACCTGCCCGCTCTGATTTCCATTCGCGTGGGCCTGGGTGTCAACGGGAACGGAAACCCGGATAAGGCCGCAGCGCTGAACCATCTCTTTGCTCGCAAGCGCGGTGAAACCGAAGTCCGGCTGCGGTTGGAGAAACCCCGCGATTTTTCCGTTATCCTGGATGTGGCCCCCAAGGTGCGCCCCGACAAGGAGTTTTGGGCGGAAGTGGAACGGATCTGCGGGCCGGAGTCGTGGGAGATTCTGGCCAGTTAGTACCGCCCCCTCTGGGTCCAGCGTCCTCCATGGCAGAGAAACCAACTCATCCTACCCCTGAACCAGAAGCAGCAGTGACTCCCGCGACCAATCCCACCTGGGAGCGCGTGCAATTGGCGCGGCATCCCAAACGGCCCCACGCCTCGGACTATATCAGCCGCATTTTCACCGGATTCTCGGAGCTGCACGGCGATCGTTTTTATGGCGACGACGCGGCCGTCATCGGTGGGTTCGCGCTGTTGGATTCGGCATCCGTCATGGTGATCGGGCAAGAGAAGGGCCGCGACACCAAGCAGAAGCTGCATCGCAATTTTGGGATGCCGAAGCCGGAAGGGTATCGCAAGGCCATGCGCCTGATGCGAATGGCCGACAAATTCCAGCGGCCCATTGTAACCTTCCTGGACACCATGGGTGCGTATCCGGGCATTGATGCCGAGGAGCGCGGCCAGGCCGAAGCCATCGCCAACAACTTGCGCGAGATGTCCCGCCTGGGCGTGCCGGTGATTACCGTGGTGATCGGCGAGGGCGGCAGCGGCGGCGCGCTCGGCCTGGGCATCGCCAACCGCGTCTACATGCTCGCCAACGCCTACTATAGCGTGATCTCTCCGGAAAGCTGCGCCGCCATCATTTACCGCGATTCCGGACGCGCCGCGGAAGCCGCCAAGTCGCTGCGGCTCACGGCGCCCGATCTGGAGGGTTTGGGCTTGATCGACGGCCTGGTGCCGGAGCCGGCCGAAGGCGCGCACACGGATTGGAATAAAGCCGCGGAATTCGTCCAGGAGACCATCCAGAAGGCGCTGGCCGAATTAGCTCCGCTTTCGCGCGAGCAGCTGATCGACGACCGCTATAACAAGTTCCGCCGCATGGGAAACTTCTTCGCCGAAACGCCCGGCGCATGAGTAAAACGGTCACCATCGGGATTGTCTTTGTGGTCGCAGTGCTGGCCTTCCTGGTCTATTCCAGCATGCACATCGCGAAGTATCGCGTCCAGGTGTGCGTGGCGTTTCACGGGGCCAATCAGTGCCGCACCGCATCGGCGGACACGCAGGATCACGCCTTGCGGAGTGCGCAATCGAATGCCTGCGCGCTGCTGGTGTCGGGAGTAACCGAGACCATGCGATGCGAGCGGGAGAATCCGCTGAGCGTGAAGTGGTTGGAACAGAAGTAGCGGAAGCCCTGGCCGTCAGAAGCGCAAAGGGGCGGCGCGCACCACCAAGCCAGCAAGGAACTGCCCTGCGCCGCACTCCGTTTTGCGCGGGTTCCTTAGTTTAGAAGTACTTCTCCGCCAGTTCCGGTTTGACCAGCATCGCCTGTTGCCAGCAGGCGCGAGCTTCTTCTTCCTGCCCGAGCGCTTCCAGCGCATGGCCCAGGTTGAGCAGCGCTTCGGCGAAATCGGGTTTTTCTTCAGTGGCCCGGCGATAGGTGCGGGCGGCGTCTTCCTGCAAGTTGGACTGCTGCAGCAGGACGCCGATGTTGTAGTTCAGTTCGGGGATGCGTTCCCCCAGCTGTTCCAGCTTCGCTTCGGTGTCCAGAGCCAGCACGTAATCGCCCCGGTCGACGGCCACGGCGGCCAGCGCCCGCAGCGCGTCGGTAGACCGAGGATGGGTAGCCACGGCCTGAGTAAAGGAGGCTTTCGCCGCGTCCAGATCGCCCGAACGCCGCTGGGCAACGCCCAGATTCATGAGCGCCTCAAACCAATCGGGCCGCTTGCTCACGCACACCCGAAGCGGCTCGATACTGCCCGCCGAGTCCCCGCGCAACAAGCGCAGATAGCCCAGACGGAACCACGCGTCCTCGCGCTCCGGATCCACTTCCACCAGCTTCTCGATGCATTTTTCGGTTTCCGAAGAGTTGCCCAGACGGTCTTGCACGATGGCCAGGTTCCACAGGGCGGACGGATTCTCCGGCGCCAGCTGCAGCGCCCGCTCGTAGGCTTTGCGCGCTTCCGGCTGATCGCCGCGCTCCTGCAGGGCAGCGCCTAGGTTGGCATACGCCAGCGCGTTGTCCGGCTTCAGTTTCAGGGCTTCGGCGTAAGCTTGTCCGGCCTGCTCCAGGCGATTGGTTTTTTGGTAAGCCACGCCCAGGTTGAACCAGGCTTCGAACGAACTGGAAGCGGTCTTCACCAGTTGCGCGCCCAGCTGGGCAGCTGACTTGTAGTCGCCGCGCGCCATCGCCGCCGCGATCATCCCGGTTAATCCGGCTTGCGCATTGGGGCGCAAACGGAGCAACTTGTCGGAATATTCGCGGGCCTTGTCGTGCTCTCCCCGCGCCAGAGCCAGCCGGATCATATTGGTCACCAGTTCGGCGTCGCTGGAGTTGTTCGGCAGCAGCTGGTTATAGCAATCCGCGGCTTCCTCGGTGCGCCCCAGCAAATGGAGCGTAACCGCTCTGCCATACTGGGCCCGGCTGTTGTCGGGCTGCGCATTCAGGCATTCTTCAAACGCAGCTAGGGCGCTTTCGGGCCGGTTGCAATGCAGCTCGCAGATTCCCGCGCCTAGGGTAGCCTCGGCCAGTTTCGGATCCAGACCGGCCGCTTTGTGGAACGCCGCAACGGCCTCTTCGTAGCGCTTCAACTTTTCCAGGCAGAGGGCCGCGTTGAAGGTTGCCGCTTTGTGCCTGGGCTGCGTTTCGAGCACCTTTTGGTAGTCTTCGAGCGCATTCTCGAAGTGGCCGAGCTGGAACTCCAGGTGCGCCTTGGTCCACGCCAATTCGGGCAGGTCCTCGCCGCCGTCGATGGCGTCCCGGATCTCGCGCAAGGCCTGCTCCGTCTTGCCGTCCATGTTGAGAGCCAGCACCTTGGCCAGCGTGGAAGACTGCACCGGCCGCTTCTCGCTCGCCGCCTCCAGAAAATCGGTGCGCGCCAGAGCCTCCACCAACTCGTTGTCAACAAACCAAAGCCACTGATCGTTCGTCTGTTCCGTCTGTTCCATGGATGCTTTCTCTTACTTGGCCCTCTTACTCACTTACTGCCCTGTGCCGCTTAGATATCGAATCGACACCGATTTCACTTTTCCTCGCTCTTCCCGCTCGTTCAGGAAGCCCGCGCCGCCGGCCTTCAACTGGTCATCGGTCCAACTGTCAACTTGCTGCCCCTGGATGTAGGTGGTGAACTGGGGACCTCGAACGTCAACGCGAATGTTGAAGATCGTATCCGCTTGTACGGCCAGGTCGATGGGCACGCGCCCTACCTGCGTCTGCCTTCCACCGGTCACCAGATACTTGAATAGGGCAACCTTGGTAGACAATCCGGTGGAAACCGTCATCAGTTTCATCGCGTAATAGTTATCGGGATCTGCGGCGCGGAAAACCCAGCCTATGCTTTTGGTATCGATGCTTCCCTGGAATTCCAGCCGGTAATCGGATAGCTTCAGCGACGGACGGTAAATGGTGATCTCGCGGCCCGCGTGCATGCCAGAGGGGTCTCCGCCCCAGTCCTCCACCCAGCCGCCTTCGCCCAGGATGATGCTCGGACCCGAGGCGTCGCTCGAAACTGCCGGATTCCCACCGGTCGGCTTGGACGCCTTGGCGCCCCCCCACCCCAGGAAGTAAACACAAGCCATTAACAGCAGCAGAATGGCTATCCCAAGCTTTACTTTGAGTGAGCCAAGCCCGGAGGCGCTGGCGGGTTGAGCCAGGCCGAAGCTGGGTACAGTTTCTTTCTTGGCTAGCGCTGCCATGGGCTTGGATGGCTCGGCTGCCTTTGGCGCTACTGCATCCGCGATTGGCGTTACGTCTGCCACAGGCTTCACTGTTTCCTCCGTCGGCTCGGGTGTCGAAGCCGGCTCTTTTTCCACTGCCGGCTGTTCTTCCACTGACGAGACCTTCCGGGCGGGTTCCCAACTATCAGGCTGTGCAGCGCTGGCCGCTGAAACCGGGGTGGGCTGCGACCCCGCCGGCGTCACCGCTGGCTTCGTCGCCTCTACTTTCGGCGATACCACTTTCACCGCTACCGGTGCGCCGGCCTTAGCCGCGGGGTTGGGTTGTTTGGGTTGCGTGAGACGAGCGGCGCGCTTGCCGCCGGACGCGGGTTTCGACGGCCCCTGCGTGTGCACAGCCGTGGGGGCGGACGCATCGGACTTGCTCTCGGCGGGGGCTTGCGACTTCGAGGGTGGGACGTAGCCAGGCGCCAGCGCAACCTTGGGACGCAGGGGAAGGGATTTCAGGTGCGGCAGAAGCGGAGCGACATTGGTGGGGAGAGTTTCGCCTCCCATGGGTACCGGTTTGGCCGGAGGAAATAGCTTGATCGAAACGTCGAACAATTCGGTGGCGGGCCTTGGTTTAGGCGCTTCGGCCTCTTCGGGAACGGCTCCCGCCACTTCAACTGGCGCTTCCGGCGGCTCCTCCGCCGGCTCCTCCGAAAGCTCAGAGGTTGAAATTGTATCGACGCGTCCCGTTTCCTGTTCCACCAGTTCGTCATGTAGACGAGAGAGCGCTTGGAGCGAGGCCCGGGGAGTGTCGACGCCGGCGAATGCTTCCATTGGCGCCTTCGCAGGGACAAGATCGGGCGGTGCGATGTCATAGCGTCCGCCGGACAGCACCACAACGTCCGAATCTTCGGCGGGAAAATCGATCCCTGTAGGCGAAAGCTCCAGCAGCTGCGAATCGTTGAACAGGACCGTGCTTTCAAACCCATTGCTCTGCGCCAGGACGCCCCGTACGAAGCTTCGGTCCGCATCCACGGCCACTGGGCAGAACGGGATGTCGAGGGCGATCCAAGCGCCGGCCGGCAATCGTTCGCTCGGCGTCACCTTCTTGTTCGCTACCGGCGACCGCGGAGGATCGGGTTGAGCGGCGCTGAACTCCCGGGGCGACAGGTCGGCGGAAAAGGCGTGTTCTCGAATGGAGGACGCCGTAAGCGGCAAAGCGAGCGCTACCAAGTCCGCCGGCGTCAGGCCGAAGGCGTCATTTTGGAGCTGCCACTCCGACATTGCCGGCCCAGCCGAAGGATCCACCCAAGCCTCGAGGTAGGGTGTTTCCTCCGCCAGGGCAGCCACCGTTGGACTTTCGATCAAGAACCCGGCTGTTCCTACGGACTGAGGCTCCGCACCTACTGGCGCTTCCCCACCCACTCCTGCTCCGGCGGACGAATCTCCCGCATCGGCCGGCACTAGAACGGCGGGTTCCGGCTCCCTCAGGTGTACTGCCGGTACTGCGGCGGCCGGCGCCGTATCCGCCGCAGCGTCTGGTACAGGCTCCTCCACGGCTACTGAAACGCTGGGTGGCGCGCTGTGCTGGGCAGGCGTCTGAGAAGGCGAGTTAGTGGTCTGTTGCCCTTTCTTTTGTGCTTGCAGCAGGCGGCTTAGCGCCAGCCGGTTGTATTCTTCCTGGTAGCTTTGCTTGTGCGTATCGGAGCAGAAATCGCCTCCACCGGTCAGTCTCTTCAGCAGCGCCAGCTCCTTGCCGCAGTACAGGCATCGCATGTGCGAGTAATCGGCTCTTCTAGGCGATTAGTGAATACCTCCCGAGGGTGTTTCCATACGGTAAAGCACTTATCAAGCCGTTCTCAGGCGGTCGCCCTACTACCTTCGGTGAAAGCATGAGCGTTTGCTACAGACTAGGCGTGAGGGGGCAAGGCTTAACGGCTTGCCACTTCAGCCTCCAACCGGCCCTAGCTCCGGCTGACAAAGTAATGTGTTTATCGGTAAGACTTCCTAAAGTTGGGGCCTTATCCAAACGATCTTACTAGCAGCGCGGGGTACGCCGGCCTTCCACGAAGACGTGGGTGCTCAGCAGGAGAAGAATTATGGTGAAACACGAAGCTTTGAAGAATCATCTGGAGACGCTGCGCAACTCAATTCCCGAGCTGCGGGGCGTGCTGCTGGCTTCTACCGAAGGGCTGCCCGTGGCGCATTCACTGTCGAACGGAACAGATCCCAACCGCGTGGCCGCCATGGCCGCAGCTGCTTCCAGCCTGGGGCGCCGCATCAGCGAGAGTATGGCCACCGGCGGCCTTTCCGAAGTGAGTATTCGCGGTGATGACGGTGTTCTGTTCGTCTACGCCGCGGGTCCCAAAGCCGTGCTGGCCGTCATCGGGCCCATGGGTTCGAACGCCGGTTTGATTCACCTGGAAGCGCGCGGTATCGCCAAGGAAATCGGAGAGTTGTTCTAGACCTTCGCAGGCGTGGTGCCCTGAAGCTCTCGGCATCCGCCGTGGGTATGCTGGCTTGGGTATACTGGGTGGCCGCTACTAATCGATCTCACGCTACTCCGGTTGTGGGACGATCCGGATGTACGGCTTCGGCGACTTCCACCCGCCCGGGTACTTCTGCTTCGCTTCTTCTTCGGTTACAGCCGGGAGGATGATCACGTCGTCGCCGTGCCTCCAGTTCACCGGCGTGGCAACTTTGTGCTTGGCCGTGAGCTGGATGGAATCCAGCACGCGCAGCACCTCATCGAAGTTGCGTCCCGTGCTCATGGGGTAGCTGAGCATCAGTTTGATTTTCTTGTCCGGCCCGATGACAAAGACAGTGCGCACGGTGGCATTGGCCGCGGCGGTGCGGCCCTCCGATGTAGCGCCGGCTTCGGCTGGCAGCATGTCGTAGAGTTTGGCCACTTCCAGCTCTTTGTCGCCGATCATCGGGTAGTTCACGGCATGGCCCTGCGTCTCCTCGATGTCCGCTTTCCATTTGCTGTGGCTGCCCACCGGATCGACACTCAGCCCGATAATCTTGCAGTTTCGTTTGGCGAATTCCGGTTCGAGCCCGGCCATGTAGCCCAATTCCGTAGTGCAGACCGGAGTAAAGTCTTTAGGGTGCGAAAAGAGGATCGCCCAACCATTGCCGATCCATTCATAGAAGTTGACGGTGCCTTGTGTCGTTTCGGCCGAAAAGTTCGGGGCCTCATCGTTTATACGCAAGCTCAAGGTGGATCTCCTGACAAAAGTTTCGTTCGATGGTTCGCAAATGCTCAACCAGTATATTATGAAACGCCTTCCGTCCCCTTCGGCGAAACCACCGGCAGTTTCGCGGCATCCCAGGCGGCCAGGCCGCCGGCCATCTCGATCAGATTGGTGATCCCGTATTGTTGCAGGATGCCGGCTGCTATGGAAGAGCGGTAGCCGCCCGCGCAATGAACGGCAATGCGGCGATCGCGCGGGATTTCGGCGATCCGCTCTTGCAGATGGTTGAGCGGAATGTTCACGCTGCCATCGATGTGTTTAGTCACCCACTCGCGCGGATTTCTGATATCCAGCAACAGTGGCGGATCGGGGCTCGCCAACTCCTCCACCACCATCGGGGCGCTGATACGCTCGGTCGGCCACACCAAGTCCCCCCGCCCGGCAAGCGCTTCCATGCCTCTATCCATGTAGCCTTTGACGTGATCGAAACCGATACGGCCGAGGCGCAGAGCGGCTTCCTGTTCGCGTCCCGGCTCAGCAATAATCACGATGGGCTTGGTGCGGTCGAGGACCGTGCCCGCCCAGGTGGCGTATTGGCCGCCCAACCCAATATTAATACTGCCGGCAAGATGCCCTTTGGCATACTCGGCCGGATCGCGGACGTCGAGGATCTGAGCGCCCGCATCCCCCATACGGAGGACTTCGTCGAGATCGATGGGATGGAGAACCTGTTCGAGCATGTTGTCCAGCGTGGCGCGCTCGCGAGTGTTGAGGATGGCGTCGAACGTGAAGTACGGGGGAGCGTCGGGTTGGTCGGCGGTGACCAGCCGAATGAATTCGTCTTTCGACATGGGCTGTAGCGCGTAATTCAATCGCCTTTGATCTCCCAGGGAAGAGACCGTGTCGGAGGAGAGCTGCTTCCCGCAGAGCGAGCCGGCGCCGTGCGCCGGGTAAACCAGCGTCTCGTCGGGAAGCGCCAGCAGTTTGTCGTGCAGCGAGTGGTACAGATGGGCCCCGAGGTCGTTGGCGCTCCACCCCAGCGACGCGCGCAAGTCGGGGCGGCCGACGTCCCCGATGAACAGCGTATCGCCCGTCAGGACGGCGTGAGGTTTGGCCGGGTCCTTCTGGAGATCGAACACCAGGATCGAGATCGACTCGATGGTGTGGCCGGGGGTCTCAAGCACTTCCAGGCGCAGGCCCGGGAACTCGAGCCTATCGCCGTCCTTCATCGCCACGAAGGTGTATTCGGCCTGGGCGCGAGAGCCGAGATGGATGGCTGCACCGCAATGATCGCGTAGTTCCAGATGGCCGGCGACAAAGTCGGCGTGGAAATGGGTGAGAAAGGCGTGGCGGATTTGGAGCCCCAAGTTCTCGGCGTCGCGCAAGTACCGCTGAATATCGCGCTGCGGGTCGACGATGATAGCGGTCGAACTGGCCTCGTCTCCCAGCAGATAGGAGGCGTGCGCCAGGCAGCCCAGATAGTACTGTTTCAGAATCATAATGGCTTCTACAGGCTAGCGCCTCGTTTGTGGCGCCTCCGGAAGGTCCCTACTTTGCCGAACTTTTTTGTTGCGGCCCCCGCTCCGCTTGCGCCATAGTAGAACTGAACCACCATGTAGGGCGCAGTCGAACGAACCGCAACAGCCGAGAAAACGTCGCGCGCGCTCCACGGGTAAATTTATATGGGCTCAGGCGATTCTCGATGGCGGACGACTTTCTCTTTCTCACCGAACTGCTGGGCCTCAGAGTCTATGATCTGAAGGGCCGCCGCCTGGGCCTGGTCAAAGACGCCGCCATTGTTCCCCTGATTCATCCCTCTCGCGTGGACCGCTTCCTGGTGGGCGGCGGATGGGCCTGGCTCAATGTTCGGTACGATCAAATCCGTTCCATCTCGCTCGACGGCATCTTCCTCAAAGACGAACAGCTCACGCCCTATCATTCCGACGAGTACATGCTGCGCCTGGTCCGCGATCTGCTCGACCAGCAGATTATCGACGGGCAGGGCCGCAAAGTGGTCCGGGTCACCGATGTGACCTTTCGGATCCAACACGAAGCGGAAGGCCAGGTGATCAACATCCTGGACATTGACATCGGACTGCGCAGCGTATTGCGGCGGCTGGCCCAGGGCGTGGTCCCGCCACGCTGGGTCCGTCGCATCCAAACCATGATTCCTCCCCATTCCATTCGCTGGGAGCACTGCAGCATTATAGAAGCCGATCCGCAGCGGCGACTGCGGCTCAACGTCAGCAACAAAATTCTGGAGCGAATGCATCCCGCGGATCTGGCCGACATCGTGGAAGATTTAAGCCCGGACGATCGCGAAGCCATCTTCGAGACCATTGACAGCGAAGTGGCCGCCGACACGCTCTCTGAGATGGAGCCGGATGTCCAGGCCAGCATCTTAGAATCGCTCGAGACCGAGAAGGCGGCCGACATTGTCGAAGAGATGTCGCCGCATGAAGCAGCCGACGTGCTGGCGGAACTGGAAGAGCAAACCTCCGAAGACATCCTGGAGGAGATGGAAGTGGAGCCCAAGGCCGAAGTGGAAGAGTTATTGGAATACGAGGAAAACTCAGCGGGGGGCCTGATGAATACCGAGTATGTGGCGCTGCCGGAAAACACCACCGTGGCCGGCGCCATGGAAGCCCTGAAGGCGCACGAAGAAATTTTGGAATCCTTGAACACATTGTTTCTGGTGGACTCCGAGGATCGGTTGCAAGCAGCCATGCCGCTGGCCAGGCTGTTTACCGCCGCCGGCGCCACGCCGCTCAAGGAACTGGCTCCCGAGACCCTGATTCACGTGGATGTAGAAGAGCGGCAAGACCGGATTACCGAGCTGTTCGACAAGTACAATCTGCTGACCCTTCCGGTCATCGACGCCGAAGGTAAGCTGGCGGGCGTCATCACCGCCGACGAAATTATTTCGCTTTTGCGGGAAAAATGACGAGGGAAAAATAATTAAACGCTTTCGCTATCAAATTGCGATCTTTCTGTCGGTTATCGGTCCGGGATTAATCACCGCCAACGTCGATAACGACTCCGGCGGCATTTTCACCTATTCGCAAGCCGGCGCGAAATACGGTTACTTGCCGCTGTGGACGCTCATTCCCATCACGCTGCTGTTGATCGTCACGCAGGAAATGTCCTCGCGCATGGGTGCGGTTACGGGCAAGGGCCTTTCGGATCTGATCCGCGAGGAATTTGGTTTGCGGACCACCTTTTTCCTGATGATCGCTCTGGTGATCACCAATTTCTCCAATGTGATCGCAGAGTTCGCCGGCATCGCGAGTTCGCTGGAACTGTTTCACATCAGCCGCTATATTTCGGTCCCGATCTGCGCGGTGGCGGTCTGGTTCCTGGTGGTGCGCGGCAACTACCGGAGTGTCGAGAAGGTCTTTCTGGCCGCGTGCTGCTTGTATGTCACCTATATAATTTCAGCATTTCTGCTTAAGCCGGATTGGAAAGAAGCGGCCATCTACAGCGTCAAGCCGATTCTGATGTTCGACAACGACTACATCAGCATGCTGATCGCGATGGTGGGCACGTCCATCGCGCCGTGGATGCAGTTCTACCTGCAGTCGGCCATCGTGGAGAAGGGAATAACGGCCAAGGAATACGTGCAGTCGCGGATCGAGGTAGTGGTGGGCTGCATTTTGACGGACGTTGTAGCGTTCTTCATCATCGTGTCCTGCGCCACGGCCATCTGGGCGCACGGACCGAAGGATATTAACGATGCCGCGGATGCGGCGGTGGCGCTGAAACCCTTTGGCCAGTACGCTTATCTCTTGTTCAGCGCGGGCCTCTTCAATGCGTCGTTTTTCGCGGCCTGCATTCTGCCGCTTTCGACCGTGTTTACGGTGTGCGAAGGACTGGGCTTTGAATCGGGCGTGGACAAGCGTTTTCACGAGGCACCGGAGTTCTATTGGCTGTACACGCTGCTGGTGGGGCTGGGCGCTGCAGTGATCCTGTGGCCGCATTTTCCGCTTATCAAGGTGATTCTGGCGTCGCAGGTGTTGAACGGCGTGCTGCTGCCATTCGTACTCATCTACATGGTGATCCTGATCAACAAGAAGGGCCTCATGAAGGAATGGACCAATTCGGCGGCCTACAACGCGGTGGCGTGGGTTTCGGTGGCCATCATGATCGGGCTCACGCTGGCGCTGGCGTCGATTACGGTGAAGCAGATGATGCCGCAAGCCAAGGTCATGCCGGCCACGTCAACTCCTCTCGCCCAAGTGCAACGCGTCCCCCAGATGCAAAGCTACGATTCCAAACGTCATGCGTTCAAAGCGGACATTCACGAATCCCGCATCGCGCATCTGATTCGCCAAGCCGTCGGCATCGGGAAATTTGCGGACTGATTCCGGCAGGTATGTGTAGGCGTCCTTGGAGCCTGAAATCATGCCTCCGATGGTTGGTAGGATGGCTCGCGAGTAGAAGCCGTAGAGACTGGCGAGCAGCGGCTTCGGCGGCCGGGAGAATTCAAGAATCGCGAGCGTGCCGCCTGGTTTCAGGATGCGCCGCAGCTCCCGGAGACCGGAGTGATAATTCGTCAGATTGCGAAATCCGAACGCGATGGTCGCCAGGTCCAGCGATGCGCCGGCCATGGGAAGCTCCAGCGCGTCGGCTTCAAACCAACGGCCGTTGGCGTTTTTGCCTTGGGCCTTTTCGAGCATTGGATGACAAAAGTCGCTTCCGAAAATATGAGCGGATGGGGATCGGGTATTCAGGGCCAGCGTCAAATCGCCGGTGCCGCAGCAGACGTCCAGGACCTTGGCGCCGGGCCGTTCCAGGATGTGAGCGACGCGCGAGACTGTGCGCGAGCGCCAGTAGCGGTCGATATTCATCGACAGCAGATGATTCAGCAGGTCGTAGCGCGGTGCGATGCGGCCGAACATGCCGCGCACCCATGCCGCAGCCTGCTGCTCAGTTTCCGCGCCGGCCGGGGTGGCGCCGGGGGTGGTTGGGTGGGTCAACAAGTGAGCGCTTCCTTGATGGCGGCGGCCACGAATCGCTCCTGGACGTCGGCAGTGATCTTCACCGAGCCGATGCGCTCGGGAAGGACAAAATGAATCTTACCTTTCACCGTCTTCTTGTCGTTCTTCAAGCGAGCTGCAATGCGCGCCGGATCCACTCCCGCGAGCGTCGGCAGCGGACCGTAGGAATTCACGCAGCGCAGAATCTCGTGCTTGTCGCCTGGCGAAAGCACGCGTTCCATTTCGCCCAGCAACGTCGCGGCCTTCATCCCCCAAGCCACCGCTTCCCCATGCAGAAACTGCGAATAACCGGTCTCGGCTTCCAGCGCGTGGCCGAAGGTATGGCCGAAGTTCAGGATGCGGCGCCGGTCCTGTTCCTTTTCGTCGCCCGAGACCACTTCGGCTTTAATGCGCACGGAATCGCAAATCATGCGATCCACTAGATCCGCTGCGTGCGATAACACTCGCTGGGGTTCGCGGCTCATCAGCCAGAACAGATCGGCGTCGGCGATCACGCCGTGCTTAACGATCTCGAACAGGCCGGCGCGGTATTCCCGCTCCGGTAGCGTGTCCAGCACCGCCGGATCGATGATCACCGCCAGCGGTTGATGGAAGCTGCCGATCAGGTTCTTCCCGGATTCCAGGTTAACGCCGGTCTTGCCGCCCACCGCCGCGTCTACTTGCGCCAGCAGCGTGGTGGGCACTTGAATCACCGGAATTCCGCGCATGAAAATGGCGGCCAGGAATCCGGAAACATCGGTGAGAATGCCGCCGCCGAACGCAATGATGACGCTGGAGCGGTCTCCGCCCCGCGCCACCATCTGCCCGGCCAGCGTCTCCACTTCCGCCAGACGCTTGCGCGGTTCGCCTCCTGGAAAAAACAAAACCTCGGGTTCGCCCAGAGCAGCCGCGAGCGCCTCTCCGTGCAGCTTCCACACGTCTTCGGTCGAAATCAGAAACACCTTGCCGGCGCGCTCTGGAATGTACTCGCGCACCTTCGTGAGCCCGCCGCGCTCTACCAGCACCGGGTAGCGGCAATCAGGCGTCTCAACGAAATAAGACGGCATACAATCGTTGTACCATGTGGTTAAATTGTGACGCGCACTAACGCGGCATGCGGTAAAATAGGATTTCCCTCGCATCGCATGGCAACGCTATCGCGAGGGAGTTGAGAACCCACCCAACATGAAAGAAAGAGTACGTTCCACAACCATCCTGTGCGTCCGCCGGGGTGGGAAAGTGGTGATGGCCGGAGACGGGCAGGTGACGCTGGGCGCGGAAGTGCTCAAGGCTTCCGCCAAGAAGCTGCGGCGTCTTTACAACGACAAGATCGTGGCCGGGTTCGCCGGCTCTACAGCCGACGCCTTCGCGCTCTTCGCGCGGTTCGAAGCGAAGCTGGAACAGTTCAACGGCAATCTGGCGCGTTCGGTGGTAGAACTTGCCAAGGAATGGCGGACCGATCGCGTGTTGAGGCACTTGGAAGCGTTGCTGCTGGTGTCCGACGCGAACAACACCTACATTGTGAGCGGCAATGGAGACGTCATTGAGCCGGACGGCGAGATCGCTGCCATCGGGTCGGGCGGCCCGTTCGCTAAAGCCGCGGCCACCGCGCTGATCGAAAATACTAAACTGGGAGCGAAAGAAATCGCCGAAAGATCCATGAAGATTGCCGGACAAATCTGCATCTACACCAACGAGACCGTGAACTTCGAGGAGTTGGGTTAAGGTGGGGAAAGCTAAATGGTGATTTATCTGCCCGGACAGGCGCTCGACGAAACCCCGCTGCTGGATGAGTTGACGCCCCGCGAGATCGTTCAGGAACTCGATAAATACGTGATCGGTCAGGCCGATGCCAAGCGCGCGGTCGCCATTGCGCTGCGCAACCGCATTCGCCGCCAGAAACTGGAGCCGGAGCTGGCCGATGAGGTGATGCCCAAGAACATCCTCATGATCGGACCCACCGGCGTGGGCAAAACGGAGATAGCCAGAAGACTCGCCAAGCTCGCGAACTCGCCGTTCCTGAAGGTGGAGGCCAGCAAGTTCACCGAAGTGGGATACGTTGGTCGCGACGTGGAGGCGATCATTCGCGATCTGGTGGACATCGCCATCGACATGGTGAGGGAGGAACGCCTGGAGGAAGTGGCGGAGCGGGCCGAGAAGAACGCCGAGGAGCGGCTGCTCGATCTGCTAATGCCGCCCCAGCCGGAGGCGTCGGAAAGCGCCGAGCGCACCCGCGAGAAGCTGCGGGAAAAGCTGCGCGCCGGCAAGCTGGACGATCGCATGGTGGAGATCGATGTTCGCGAGCGCGGTCCCACCTTTGAGATCAGCACCAATACCGGTCTGGAAGAGATGGACGTGAATCTGAAGGACGTCCTGCCTGGACTGTTCGGACAGCGTACCCGCAAACGCAAAATGCGGGTGGCCGAAGCCGGGGAATACCTGGTGCAGGAAGAAGAACAGAAGCTGATCGACATGGATCAGGTGACCCGCATTGCGCTGGACCGCGTGGAGCGCAGCGGAATCGTGTTTCTGGACGAGATCGATAAGATAGCCGGGCGCGAGGCCGGGCATGGCCCCGACGTCAGCCGCGAAGGCGTGCAGCGCGATATTTTGCCCATCGTGGAAGGCACCACGGTAAACACGCGCCACGGGTTTGTGCGGACCGATCATATCCTTTTCGTCGCCGCCGGCGCATTCCATGTATCCAAGCCCAGCGATCTGATTCCCGAACTGCAGGGCCGTTTTCCGATTCGCGTGGAGCTGAAATCGCTCACCGAGGCCGACTTCATTCGCATCTTGAAGGAGCCCAAGGGCGCGCTGGTGAAGCAATACATAGCGCTGATGGATACCGAAGGCATCAAGCTCTCATTTACCGACGACGCCATCGAGCAGATTGCCGGGTTCGCCGCGCGCGTTAACGAAATGTCGGAAAACATTGGCGCGCGGCGCTTGCACACCATCATGGAGAAGCTGCTCGAAGAGATCTCGTTCGCCGGGCCGGACCTGAAAAAGAAGAATGTGCGGATCGATGCCGTGTATGTCCGCAAGCAACTGGCGGACATTGTGAAGGATCAGGACCTGAGCCGGTACATTCTGTAGCCGATGCGCGCGTTGGCCGTCATACTTTGCGCGATTGCGCCGATACTCCTGGCCGGATGCGGCTCCATCGGCGAACCGCTGTATCCCGCCTTGCGAATTCCTTCCCGCGTTACGGATCTGACAGTGGTGGAGCAGGGCAACAATCTCGACATCAATTTCACCATCCCACCGCTTACCATCGAAGGCCTGCCGCTGAAGGAGATTGGCGAGGTGGAACTGCGCGTCGGCCCCGGACCGAGTAACGGCTGGAATGTGGATGAATGGGCGCAGAGTTCCACGCGTATCGGCGTGCCTGCGCCGGCGGCGCCGGGCCCCGTACAGGCCATGGTTCCAGTAAGCAAGTTTGTCGGCAACGAGGTAGTTGTCGCCGTTCGCGTGATGAATCCCAAGGGAAGGGACCCGGGATGGTCGGATCCCAAGATCTTCGAAGTCAAGCCGCCGCTCGCGGACCCCGCCAACTTCCATGCCGCGGCGGATCCGAAGGGTGTCGCATTAACATGGAGCGCGCCGGCCCCGAGTCAGTTTCGGATCTTTCGCCAGACCGAGCAGCAGCAGAAGCCCGTCTTGCTCGCCACCGCCACCGAGCCGAACTACCTCGACATCAGCGCCGAGTTTGGCAAAACCTATCGGTACTCCGTTCAGGCCTTGCGCGACAATGTCGAGAGTAACGTGATTGGGCCGCAGACCATTACGCCCATCAACGAGTTCCCGCCGGCCGTCCCAGCGGGCCTGACCGCTTCCATCGGAATCGGCGCGGTGGAGTTGGCCTGGAACCGGAACGCGGAGTCCGGTTTCCAGGAATATCGTGTCTTGCGCTCGGAAGAGGGTGGACCGTTGGTCGAGATTGCGCGTGGATTGGACGCGCCTATCTACTCCGATCACGCCGTTCAGAGCGGAAAGCGTTATCTCTATCAAATTCTGGCCGTGGCTCAAAACGGGCACGGCAGCGCGCCTTCGGAAGCCGTGGCGATTATTGCTCCATGAAAGCCGCTCACGATAAAAATTGCTCCATGAAAATTGCCCCATGAAAATTATCCGTTACAGTCTCAATCACAACACCTCACCCTGGGCGACGGACTCAGATCCCGATGTCCGGCATGGCGATTTCGACGAACTCCCCCCGGGCGCGCGGCTGCTGCCTCCGTGCTCGCCTACTAAGATCGTCTGCGTCGGCCGCAACTATGCGGAGCACGTCAAGGAAATGGGCAACGAGATTCCCGCGGAGCCGACCATCTTCTTGAAGCCTCCCTCAGCGCTGATCGCCTCGGGCGACGCCATCGTTTATCCGCGGCTGACCGAACGCCTGGATTATGAGGGCGAGTTAGGCGTGGTGATTGGACGCCGCGCTCGCCGCGTGAAGAGCGCGGACGCAGCCGCCTACATCCTGGGCTACACGCCGGTGAACGACGTCACCGCGCGCGATCTGCAAAGGAAAGACGGGCAATGGACGCGCGGCAAAGGGTTCGATACGTTTTGTCCGGTGGGGCCCTATATCGTTCCACGCGATGAAATAAATCTCAGCGGCCTGCGGGTGCGCACCTTCGTGGATGCGGAGAAGAAACAAGATGCGGCCATTACGGAGATGATCTTCGGCGTGAATGATATAATCGCGTATGTAAGCGCCTTCATGACGCTGGAGCCGGGAGATCTGATCGCAACCGGCACGCCGGCCGGCGTTGGTCCGGTGCAGCCAGGGTCGCTCGTCCGTGTCGAAATAGAAGGCCTGGGGGCGCTGGAGAACACCGTCATCGGAGAGGACGAGCTGTAACAAAGAACGTGCTTCAGAGCGGCCCCAGCTTCCCAGTCGTGCAAACGGTTTCCATTGGCGTCGCGTCTCTGTGCGCGGTGGCCGCGGGTATTTTCGTGGTTCTGCGCATCCGGCGCAAACCAAAGGATAAGGAAAAGCTCCGTCGGCTGGACGTAAACGCGAATGGCCGGCTGGGCGACGCCACCATCATCGACATCGGCGACGACGCCATCTTTTACGAATACTCGGTGGGCGGTTTAACCTATATGGCTTCCCAAGACATCTCCCAGCTGCGTGAACTGATTCCGGCCGAATCGCATCGCCTGATTGGACGGCCGGCGTCGCTCAAGTACTCGTCGCAGAATCCAGCCAATTCCATCCTGTTGTGCGAGGAGTGGTCCGGTCTGCGCGTTGGACCTGCCAATCAAGCATCCGGCATGGTTTCGTGACGCGTGTCGTGACGCGTCCTACTTCTTGGCGGCCGGCGTTGGATTCCCCATTACCGCCGGCGCCTTCTCGGGTGCGGCGGGCTCGGGCTCAGGCGTGCTTGCAAGCTTCTCTTCCTGCGTGTCCATCCCCTGATTGCGTACGATGATGGAGATGCGCCGGTTGGACGGATTGGTGGAGTCGTCTTTCAGCAGCAGGCGTTGATCGGCGAACCCGCGCACCTGGCTGATGCGGTTGTTGTCGAGTCCGGCTTCGCTCAGGATTCTACGGGCCGCGTTGGCGCGATCCGCCGAGAGTTCCCAATTGGAATAGTCCGGACGGCCGCCGTACGGAGTGGAGTCCGTGTGGCCTTCGATCGCGATCTTATTGGGGAGTTTCACCAGCTCGGACGCCAGCACGTTCAGAAGTTCGCCTCCGGCTTGGGTGGGCGCGGGGTTGCCCGTCTCAAAGAACAGCCCTCGCTTGGTCTCCAGCAGATCGATGCGGAGGCCTTCGGCTGTCATGGTCATCTTGATTTGATTCTGCATGTTCTTGAATGCAGGAATCTGCTTCATGGCTTGCTCGATCTTCTCTTTGATCTCTTTCAACTGCTTCTCGGTGAGCGACAGGGTTTCGCCGATGCCGGCGCTGGTGGAACCGGTCTGATGGCCTTTGCCGGTGGGGTCCTGAAAATAGCCGCCAACGGCCTTCTGAACTTTTTCGCTGGCGCTCAGCAGCCATAGCACGATGAAGAGCGCCATCATAGCGGTCACGAAATCGGCGTAGGCCACTTTCCAGGCTCCGCCGTGCTCATCGTCATGTTCGCCGGCCTTTTTGCGGACGATGATGATTGGCTGGGCGCCTTTTTTCGCCGTCAAGCGGCCGCCTCGGTCGCCGGAGCGCCGGCTGGTTTCCGGCACGCCTTATCCATTTCCTGGAAGGTGGGTCTGACGTGGTGAGGGATGGCGCGGCGGGCGGCTTCCAGCGCCAGAATGGGCGGCACGCCTTTCATGAACGCGAGCAATCCCATGCGCAGGCACAGGAAATATTCGCCCTCGGCATTCGTTTGTTTCTTGATGTTGGCGGCCATGGGTCCGAGAAATCCGTAGCAGAGAAGAATGCCGAGGAACGTCCCCACCAGCGCAGCCGCCACTTTATGCCCGATTTCTTCCGGCGGACCGCCCAGCGCGCTCATGGTGATGACGACGCCGAGAACAGCCGCGACAATTCCCAATCCAGGCAGGCTGTCGGCCATGGTGGAAATGGCGGCCGCCGGCAGCAAGGCTTGTTTGTGCAGCACCTCCAGATCGGTCTCCATGATCTGGTCCAGGTCATGCACTTCCACGCCGCCGGCTAGCAGCGTTCGCATGGTGTCGCAAAAGAAGTGCATGGCTTCGTGGTCCTTGGCGAAGGACGGATGGCGCTTGAATAGCGCGCTCTTTTCGGGCTCGTCAAGATCGTTCTCGAGAGCGGTGATGCCTTGTTTGCGCGAAGTGCTGAAGAAGTCGTTCAGGAATCGCAGTGTGTCCAGATAAGTGGTCGCGGTGTAGCGGCCGCCTTTAAATATCGAGAGGATACCCGCTATGATCGACTTCAGAATATAGGGTGGATTCCCAATGAGGACGGTGCCGATCGCGGCGCCGCCGATGATGAGTAGCTCGGCGGGCTGCATGAGAACCAAAAGGTTCCCTTTTTCCATAAGATAGCCGCCCGCGATGCACCCGAGGACGACGAGGATACCAATGATCGGAAACAACGGACGAATCTCCCGCTTTGGAACGAATCAAGTATTAGCCGGCATGCAATTGATCGGCGGGAAGGGGGTACTACTGTAGGTGCATCACTAGGGTGGGTTGATCGCATATCCGCCGCCAATCTCCGATTCCCAGATCTCAGATTCCAATCCCCACCCCCGATGCAGTGCTAGCCTAGTAGCAGAGGGTCCTGGATTTATGGAAACTGACGGCGCCGGCGGATTTCGCGGCGTCAATCTCACCAAGAAGTTCCGGTCCGGCGGGACCGATTTAGTGGTGTTTCAAGATCTTAGCTTCTCCATCGCCCCGGGCGAGAGTGTCGCACTGATCGGGGAATCGGGCGCCGGCAAGAGCACCCTGATGTACCTGCTGGGAGGTCTGGACAGGCCTTCGGGGGGTACGATATACTTCGGATACAAGGACATTTCCAGTTTTTCGGACACCGAGCTGGCTGAGTTTCGCAACCGGGAGATTGGGTTCGTTTGGCAGAATCATTCGCTGCTGCCGGAGTTTACGGCGCTCGAGAACGTGATGATGCCGTTGCTGATACGGGGGGATCGTATTCAGGACGCGGAGCCTGTTTCGCTCGCGAGGTTAGATGAAGTTGGATTACGAAACCGCGCGTCACACCGCGCGGGAGAATTATCGGGAGGTGAGCAGCAGCGGGTTGCGGTTGCTAGAGCCTTGGCAGGTAACCCCTCTGTTTTACTCGCCGACGAGCCTACCGGGAACCTGGACTTTCGGACGGGCGAGATGATCGTTTCCCTGTTGCAGGATCTGCATCGCTCTCATAAGCTGACCTCCATTTACGTCACGCACAATCTCTCGTTCGCAACCCGGTGCGACCGGATTCTGCAGTTGGAAAAAGGCGATTTGACCCGCTGGTCTGGAGACGGAATACCTGCACTGTCGTCTGGGCCTGGAACATCCGATAATGTGTAAGGACGGCAGTTATTATGTTTGAACGTTATACCGAGAAGGCGCGCCGGGTGATCTTCTTTGCAAGATACGAGGCCAGCCAGTTTGGAAGTCCCTATATCGAGACGGAGCATCTGTTGCTCGGTCTTCTTAGGGAGGATAAAGCTTTAGCGAATCGCTTCCTGCGGTCCCATGCCGCCATCGAATCCATTCGCAAACAAATCGAGGCGCACACCACCATTCGGGAAAAGGTTTCCACTTCCGTGGACCTGCCGCTCAGCCACGAATGCAAGCGCGTGCTGGCCTATGGCGCCGAAGAAGCCGAGCGCTTGAATCATAAACACATCGGAACCGAGCATCTGCTGCTGGGTTTGCTGCGCGAAGAGAAGTGTTTTGCCGCCGAGATTCTGCATGAGCGTGGATTGCGCCTTTCGCAGGTGCGTGAGGAAATCCAGCGTTCGTCGTCCGAGAAAGTTGCTTCCAACCGTCCCAAGGAAAGCTCGCTGCTGGCCGAGTTCAGCCGCGATCTGACACAAGCCGCCATGGACGGCTCGCTCGATCCGCTGATCGGGCGCGATTACGAGCTGGAGCGCGTGGTGCAGATTCTTTGCCGCCGCACCAAGAACAACCCGGTGCTGATCGGCGAGCCCGGCGTGGGCAAAACCGCCATCGTGGAAGGCCTGGCCCAGAAAATCGCCGATGGCGACGTTCCTTCGTTCCTGGCCGACAAGCGCATCCTGGCTCTGGACCTTTCGCTGATTGTGGCCGGCACCAAATATCGCGGCCAGTTTGAAGAGCGCTTGAAAACCATCATGAAGGAATTGATGGAGAATCAGAACGCCATCATTTTCATCGACGAGTTGCACACCCTGGTGGGCGCGGGATCGGCCGAAGGTTCGCTCGATGCCGCCAATATTTTGAAGCCGGCCCTTTCGCGCGGCGAGATCCAGTGTATCGGCGCCACCACACCGGGCGAATATCGCAAGTCCATCGAGAAGGACCGGTCGCTGGAGCGCCGCTTCCAAGCCGTCAAGGTTCCTCCGCCCAACGAACAGGACGCCATCCGCATTCTGTTCGGCATCAAGGAGCGCTACGAGAAATTCCACGCCGTGGCCTATACCGACGAAGCCATCGAAACCGCGGTGCACGCCTCAACGCGCTTTATTCCGGACCGGTTCTTGCCCGACAAGGCCATCGATCTGATCGACGAAGCGGGCGCGCGCGTAAAGCTGCGCCAGACCACGCTTCCAGGCGAAGTGGCCGACATCCAGAAGCGTATCAAGTTCATCGTGCATCGCATGGAGAACGCGATTGCGAATCACGAGTTCGAGAAAGCGCGTTTCTATTCGGACGAGGAGCGCAAGGAGCGCGAGAATCTGCGCCTGTTGCGTGAAAAATACAATCTGGACGACACCTCCACCGGAGTGGTCACCAAGGACGACATCGAAGACGTGGTGGCGCGCTGGACCGGCGTCCCGATGACCGCCATCCGCGAGGAAGAAATCTCCAAGCTCATTCGCATCGAAGAAGAGCTGCACAAGCGCGTCATCAGCCAGGAGAAAGCCATCTCGGCGCTGGCGCGGGCCATCCGCCGTTCCCGTGCCGGATTGAAGTCTCCAAAGAGACCCGCTGGATCGTTCCTGTTTCTCGGCCCCACAGGCGTCGGCAAAACCGAAGTGGCGCGCGCGCTGGCCGAATTCCTGTTCGGCAGCGAAAAATCGCTCATCCGCTTCGACATGTCCGAGTTCATGGAAAAGCACTCGGTTTCCAAACTCATCGGCTCGCCTCCCGGATATGTGGGGTATGAGGAGGGCGGCCAGCTCACCGAACGCGTGAAGCGCGCTCCCTACTCCATCATCCTGCTGGATGAAATCGAGAAGGCCCATCCGGATGTCTACAACATCCTGCTGCAGGTTTTTGAAGACGGGCAACTGACCGACGGTCTGGGCAACACGGTGGACTTCAAGAACACCATCATCATCATGACGTCCAACCTGGGCGCGCGCTTCCTGGACAAGAAGGCGTCCATTGGATTCTCGGCGCCCTCCCTCAGCGGAGTTCCGTCCAAGGTGGAAGACCAGGTGATGGCTGAAGTGAAGAAGGCCTTCAATCCGGAGTTCCTGAACCGGCTGGACGAAGTAATCCTGTTCACCTCACTGAGCGACGAAGACCTGCTGCGGATCATCAGCCTGCTGGTGGAACAGATTAACATCAATCTGGTGGCCAAGCAGATCAAGATACGGGTCAACGAAGACGCCGCCAAGTACATCCTGGAGAAGACGCTGGTGGATCGCAGCTACGGCGCGCGCCCGTTGCGCCGCGCGCTGCAGAAGTTCATCGAGGATCCGCTGTCGGAAGCGCTCATCCAGGGCACCTTGCCGCGTCCTTCGGAGCTAGAGGTTTACCTGGGCGAGACCGGCATCTATTGCCGGCCGATCGCGAGCGAATTGGCGGGCGAGCTGCAAGAGCAGCCGGTTGGCGCTCCCGCTGAAGCGCAAGCAGCGGGGCCGGCCCCCTCCATTTCGTTGTATCCGTTCTAGTCTGTCTAACGGCTTGGTTGAACTCATCGCCGTCTGTTCGTTAGGTGCGTGGCTGTATCTTCTTACCGCGCGCGGCGGCTTTTGGCAGATCAGCGCCGCAGCCAGGTCGTCGCACCCTGGGATCGGCAAGAGCGTTTGCGTCATCGTTCCGGCCCGCAATGAAGAGTCCGTTGTCGGACAGGCCATAGCATCGCTTCGCCCCTGGCGCACGATCTTAGTGGACGACCATAGTTCGGATCGCACGGCCGCGGTAGCAGCGCAAGCGGGCGCTTCCGTGGTTCAGGCCGCTCCGCTTCCTCCAGGATGGTCCGGCAAACTCTGGGCTATTTCCGAGGGATTGAGGCACGCTGGTTCGATTGCACCGGACTACTGGCTCTTCACCGACGCCGACATCGTTCACGCGCCGGATAACATTGCCGAATTGGTGGCGCGCGCCGAAGCAGACCAACTCGATCTGGTCTCCATGATGGTCAAGCTGCGCTGCCGGTCGTTTGCCGAAACGCTTTTGATCCCCGCCTTCGTCTTTTTCTTCTTCATGCTCTATCGCCCCGCCTGGGTCAACCGGCGCGATCGCAGGACTGCGGCCGCTGCCGGTGGTTGCATTCTTATCCGCCCCAGCGCTCTGGACCGGATCGGTGGCATCGCAGCTATTCGCGACGCGATTATCGACGACTGCGCCCTGGCGCGCGCTGTCAAGCGAACCGGCGGGGGGATCTGGCTCGGCGTAACCGACGACACGGTCAGCATTCGCGAATACAGCACTTTCGCCCAAATCCGCGCGATGATCTCGCGAACCGCCTTCGCCCAACTTCGACACTCCGCTCTGTTGCTGGCGGGGACCATCCTGGGAATGGCCGTCATCTATCTTGCACCACCGCTGCTGCTTTTCGCCCGAAATCCACTTGCGGCTATTTTCGGACTGGCCGCCTGGATCCTGATGAGCATCGCGTACTCACCGGCGCTGCGCTTCTACGGTCGGTCTTTGGGATGGTCGCCGCTGCTGCCGCTAGTGGCGTTATTCTACCTGTCGGCCACTATCGAATCGGCCGTTTCTTATTGGACCGGCCGGGGCGGCGTCTGGAAAGGCCGGGTGCAGGACTCCAGGTGACTTTGGTACACGGTCGATTCTCTCACTGCTCCAGTTTGTAAATCGTCAGACCGCTGAGCATCTTCGGATAAAAGTCGGTGGATTTCTGCGGCATCACGCCGCCCGAGAACGCCACCTTCGCTACTTGTTCTATGGTTACCGGCTCCAACAGGAAAGCGATCTGCGCGCCCCCGTTTCGAACCTTA
>Ga0302325_10000327_pt1 | contig 136065 bp, 95 predicted proteins | sample Palsa_T0_2_FD_201948 | JGI IMG/M metagenome (GOLD analysis project Ga0302325, IMG submission 201948) | Peat permafrost microbial communities from Stordalen Mire near Abisko, Sweden - Palsa_T0_2 | ecosystem: Environmental > Terrestrial > Soil > Palsa > Peat permafrost | place: Sweden: Abisko...
CCTGGTTGATAGGCTGGAGGTGGAAGAGTGGCAACACTCGTAGCTTACCAGTACTAATCGCCCGTTCGGCTTGACCATAAAATTTACTCGGTGCAGAAAAACAGTTCTCAGTTCTCAGTTGCCAGTTCTCAGTTCGAAACTGAACTGGAACGGTGATGTTGTTTGGAAGTTGTTCGAACCTGGACGACTGAGAAGCAAGACTGGAACTGTTGCGCCGACGAAAAGCCGAAGTATGAACGTGGTTGAAATCGGAAACAAACAAACATGAAAGTAAGCCACACCCAATCTATTCAGTTGTGAGGCATCGCCCTCACGATCTTTGAAAAATCAGCTTTTAGCTTTTAGCTCTTAGCTTTTAGCCCAATCCAACGGGTTGAAGCTTTGTGCCGGAGGCCGAGAGCGAGATCAAGTTTGCAGCGATGATTCTCTGACAATGGCGATGGCATTTTCGCCGGGAGATTCGAGCTAAGAGCCAAGAGCTAATAGCTAAAAGCTGCTCCGACTTGTCGGTGATCTTACCGCGGGGGATCCACCCGTTCCCATCCCGAACACGGAAGTTAAGCCCCGCAGGGCCGATGGTACTGCACGCGCCAAGTGTGTGGGAGCGTAGGTCGTTGCCGGCATTAATAAAGGCCGTTGAGAGAAATCTCGACGGCCTTTTCCTTTCTTATCTAATCAAGAAAGGAAACCTTTTACAGCCGCAAATTTGTGGTCGCCGATTAGCCTAGAAATCCGAGGGGCGAGCAATGTCACGCTCCTTGAAATAAGTGCTAAGTGCCTCCCGAACCGAATTCTCAATTTGGTTTCGAAATCTAGCCTTGTCAGGCCAGACTTCTCTATAGCCTTAGCGACCCCGTCCGTGATCACCGATTCCAAGCACCACCACAGGAATGCGGCCGCTGCTCCGAAAAGCACGATTTCTTTCACGAAATGCACGTTCTGTCCTCCCTTTTTTTCCCGGAGGGATTCGGCCTACAGTCTCAGTGTTCAGGTGCGCGCGTGCAGCTACCGGCGTTGTGAAGGTCCACGCTACGCAGCTTTCGTCAGGTCGGCCCTTTCCAAGGAAAATCGCCTGTATCCCGAATTTCGTTTGTACTGCTGATACAACGCGTCTTGCTCTTTCTTGAAGCGATCCATGTCCATCGTCCAGTGGTCGGTCCATTTCCAGGAAGCTATCTCTCGCATGGCTGCGTTTCTGCCTATTCCTACCTGAATCGTGCTCTCAAGAAAAGCAATCTCCTGCTCGATCAGATACCGGTCGCGACGCACTTTCCTAAGTCGCTGATAGACCTGGAACATCTCGTTGCAGGGTTCCACCAGCACTTCATTCAACGGCTTTTCCTTGCGCAATCGCTCCGCTTGGTAGATGAGTGGCTGGGCTTTCTCGACAAAGGACCGCGCATCTTCCACTGCGAGGTCCAATTCTTGGGCGGAAACGTGAAAGAATTCACCGTTCTCGGCCCGCCTCGTGTCCAAGAGTTGATGAATATACGTTTCCAATTCTCGTGCATACTCGGTTTTGATCGTCCGGTAGAGCTTGAACCTCTCAGACGAGCCTGTGGAGAACCCGCGCTTTCGATCCTCGGGCGAATTCTTCGTTCGGCCAACTTTAAAGCAATCGCTGTCGCCCAGTTGAAAACAATAAACGCTCTCCACCTCCACGGCCCCCTGAGATCCGCATTCGATCATTCCTGTCATTGCTTCAATCACATTTATTCCCTTCTTAAGGCAGTCAAAGAAAATATTACCTAAGCCTGAGTTTCTGCGAAGAAATGTTTCAACATCAGAATGATTCGCGGTGCTGAAATGGGAAATTCACTACTCCCGAAAAACGGGTCCCGGAACGAGCCGCCGGAGGTGAGAAGCGGCCATCCCGAACACGGAAGTTAAAGATCCTTCGCAAAGAACGCTCAGGATTTCGGCAGAAGGCTCCCGCGCGCAAAGGACGCGCGCTCACGCCTTCTAGGCGCCTCAAGTTAAGCCCCGCAGGGCCGATGCTACTGCACGCGCCAAGTGTGTGGGAGTCCTTCGGCTTCGCTCAGGATAAACTCCGGTCGTTGCCGGCATTAATAAAGGCCAGTCTGAGAAATCAGATTGGCCTTTTCCTTTTAGGCGGTAGTATTTTCTTTTCCAGGGAGAGCGAAAAACAATGCGCCGGTACCATCACATCGGAATTCCCACTAATGAAGCGAAGCCTGGCGAGACCCACTTGAAACATCTGAAAGTCTTTGTCGTCAGCCATGAGAAAAGCGAATTTGGCGTGGAGTGGGTGCGTTTCGAAGCGGACGCGGCGGTCTCTGATCTGGTCCGGCAAGTTCCGCACGTCGCGTTTGAAGTGGCTGATCTTCGCCTCCGAGCTGGCTGGCCGCGAAATCCTGATTCCTCCCAACAGCCCGTCCGACGGCGTCCGCGTCGCGTTCATCGTGGAAAACGGCGCACCCATCGAACTGCTCGAATTCACCGACCCCAACCATCCTGCCCGTCGCTAGGAGAGCAAGATGCGAATATAAACAACCCATCTAAAGCGCTTCGACGAGCTCAGGATAAACTCCGCTCGTTGCCGGCATAAATAAAGGCCAGCCTCAGCGGCTGGAAGCCGCAATGGATTTTGCCGCTGTTTCGGCACGACCGAGGTCGTGCCCTTCCCGGTCGTACCTTTCTGCGAGTGGATAGGAAGTCAAAATCCCCATCCCTTCGGCACCGCTCAGGGCAGGCTCTGCCGCAAAGAACGCTGCAAGGATGGGGCAGCCGCGGCTTCTCTGCTGCCGAGCGGACAGCAGATTCCTCCTGTCTCGCTGCGCTCGCGCGTCGGAATGACAAGGGTAATGAGGCGCTCGCGCGCGTGGGAATGACAGGCTTGTGGGACGGCGATAGCTACTTTTGTGGGAGTCTACTTTCGTGGGTATCGTCTGCTTCCTGGGGCGGGTTATTTTCTTGACTTCGATCTGGGTGGGTGGAATCATTTTGATATAGCCGACTTGGCTGATATAGCCCCTTCCGACCGGGTGGTCGGAGGGGTTTTTTGCGTTTGGGGGGCGGTGCATTGGAGGTAGAGATCCTTCAGCGACGATAACCCTGTCGCTTCAGGATGACAAAGAGCGACGATAAGGCCGTCGCTTCAGGACGACAAATCTATATAAGGAATCAATCGACATGGGTGGGATCACGATTTGGGCTGTGGCGGGGGGATCAAGGTCAAGAGCAAAATCAGAATCAAGGTCAGAATCAAAGGCAAAGTCAAAGGCAACGGACAGGAGTGTCCGTTCCACACAGGCAGAAGCAACGTCAAGAGCAGCGGGCGAGGGCGCCCGCTCTACACTTACTCCGAAGCAATTGGGAGAGATTGCGGAGGCGGAGTTTATTGCCAAGGCGGTGGGGATGGGGTTTGTGGTAGCGAAGCCCTGGGGAGACAGCGAGCCTTATGACTTTATTGTGAATGTGCGGAAGAGTTTTCATTTCTGGCGGGTGCAGGTGAAGTCGGCGCACACGATTGGAGCGGATGGAGGGTGCAGCTTTCGGGCGCACGATCATGAGCAGAAGTCGTATACGGCGGAGAGTATTGATGCGCTGGTGGCGTATGCGCGTCCGATGAATGCGTGGTATGTGATGCCGGTGCGGGTGGTGGAGGAGTTGAAGTCGTTGATGCTGTATCCGGAGAGCCGGAAGAAGCGGTCGAGGTTTGAGAAGTGGAGGGAGGGATGGGAGGTTTTTCGGCGGGCGGTGCGGAGAGCGCGGCGGTGAGCAAGAATAGCTGATCTCCGGTTGCGGCGGAGAGTGCAGTGAAGGTAGAGATCCTTCAGCGACGATGAAACTGTCGCTTCAGGATGACAATACTTTTTGTGGTTGCGTGCCAGTCTAAGAACTCAGATTGGCCTTTTCCTCTTGCGTATAATTCACTGCGAGGGGTGACCTTGTGAGCCTGGCCAGAAACCCAATCCCGACCGCAACTCGGCTGCTGGCGGCTCTCACTCTGCTGATGGTGCCCAGCGTCTCGCTTGCCGGAGAACACTTCGATGGCAAGTGGCTCACCACGGTTTCCTGCGAATCGGCCAGGGATGCACTCGGCAATTCCTTCCGCTTCGTCAGCGAAGTCAAGGACGGCAACTTCCGCGGCCTCCACGGCACCGAGGGCCAGCCCAGCTCCCTGCTGATCGAGGGCAAGATCGACGCCGACGGCGCCGCCAAGCTTTACGCCACCGGCCGCACCGGCGCCAAAGAATACGTGCCGGGACGCGATACGCCCCGCGGCACCGAGTACAGCTACAGCATCGACGCCCACTTCAAAGCCACAACCGGTACCGGCACCCGCATCGAAGGCCGTCCCTGTTCCTTCCAGTTCGAGAAGCAATAAACCGCCAAAGTTCAACCTTTCTCAATCCGGCTATGCGGCGGTTTGTTGTTGATACGCCGGGACAAAGGTTTCGGCGACGAAGGTTTCGAACGGCGTTGGCGTGGTGTTGCGGGCGGTGCGCGGTTCGAGGGCCCGCATGTGTCCAGAGTTCAGCGCGGCCGCCATCTCGAGGATCAGGCCAGCGAGATTTTCTGACATTCCTGTCTGAACCATTGCGGCTCGAACTTGATCGTCGGCAGCATGGATGTATTTGAGGTCGGGTTTGCCGAGGGCTTTGCCCAGGATGATGGCAGCTTCAGTGTAGTTAAGATCGCGCTGTCCCTGGACTTCGCGGGTGTGCTTGCCGACGAAGTCGAGCCGCAACAGTTCATCGGCGGCAGCGGCTCCGATATCGCGAGTGGCGATCATAGGGAGTTTGAGATCCGGACGAACCGGGCCGACCGCGGAGCCCAGCATGCGAATGGCACCGGCTTGCGGCAGCGTGTTTTCCATGAAATAGCCGACGCGCAGGTGGAGTGCGTTCAGAGAGTCGATCTGGTTGAGCTTTTGCTCGAGGTTGTGAAGGCCGACTACGGGGCCGGTTCCGCTGGGTTTGTCGGCTCCAAAGCTACTGAGCGAAACAACATTCTTAACCTTTGCGTTTTGTACGGCGGTGGCGATCGCGTCGCTGACCTTCTCCTGATAAGCGCGAAAGTCGTTGCTGGTGTGGTTGGGTGGAATCAGGACATAAGCTGAGTCTGCCTTGTGGAAGGCTTTGGTAAGGGCTGCGGCGTCGGTGACATCGGCGACGAATACTTCGGCGCCCTCCGCCGCCAGAGGTTGCAGGTGAGCGGCGCTTCTGCCGACGACGCGAACCTTCTGCCCGCGAGCGAGAAGAGTCTTCGCCACCACGTGCCCGGTATTGCCGCTTGCTCCCAGAACTACGTACATATTAAATACCTCCGTGAATAATTTGGATGCGGCAGCGTGCGGTTGGATTCCACGCAGAAAGACACGCAGTGCAAACTCCTGGCGGGTAGGAGGGTTCGCTCCAGACGCGATTGCGGGTATAAATAAGGAGCGGGTTGCGAAATCAGGTGCGACCTAAAAGGGGCAGGGAATGGCGAGTGGGGGTAGCTCGAGACTCAATGCGGTAATTCTGGATTACGGCGAGGTGCTTTGTCATCGGGCGTCAGACGAGGAATTCAATCGGTTGGCGAAGGTGTTTGGCGCGGATAAGAATTCGTTCCGGGCACTGTGGGAGAAAGATCGGGGCGCGTACGACCGTGGAGATATTACGGCGGAGGCGTATTGGACCGCGCTGGCGAAGGATGCAGGGGCGGGAATCGATGCCGAGCAGTTGGAGCAAATTTACGAGTGGGATATCGAGATGTGGGCGAATGTGAATGCGCGCATGGTCGCCTGGCTGGGGCAACTGCGCCAGGGTGGAATCAAGACTGGGCTGCTTTCGAATATGCATCCGGCGATGATTTCGCATCTTCGGGAGAATTTTGACTGGCTGGATCTGTTCGACTTCAAGACGTTTTCCGCGGAAGTGCGCTTGATCAAGCCGGACGCTGCGATCTATGAACATACGCTGCGAGGGCTCGGGGTGAAGCCTGAGGAGACGCTGTTTGTGGATGACCGGGAGATCAATGTACAGGCGGCGCGGGAACTCGGAATTCGGGCGGTCCGTTTTCAATCGATCGAGCAACTGAGGGAAGAGTTGGAGGCGATGGAGTTTTCTATTTTGCCGGGTGCGTAGGGGAGCGAGAAGGCTGCGGGGTCGACGACGGAAAGCTAGAGCAGAATCAAGGTCAAGATCAAGATCAAGATCAAAAGCAAAAGCAAAAGCAAAGGCGGCGGACAGGAGTGTCCGCCCCACACGAGTGGGCGCCGGTCATTGCGGCAATGACCGGCGCTTTTTTATGCGCTACTGAGCCGGGGTTTCAGTCGGGGGTTGGATGTTGGTTTTGACTTCGGAATTGACTTCGGGAGCGGTGACGGGATTGATCTTGACCGTGGCTAGGATTTTCTCCAGGCGCTGGAAGACTTCATCCGGATCGACTGCTTTGGTGGTGGACTCGGCTGTGGGTGCGGCCGGGAGTTCGGTGGTTGCGACTTTGATGGCGAACTCGTAGCAGGCGCCGTTCTGGAAGACGTGGTAATACTTCGATACTTCTTTGCGGCGTCCCTGCGCAGCGTTGGTTTCGGCGGACTGGAGTTCCATGTCGCCAATCATTAGTTTTGAAAGCGGGAGCTTGAAGACTTGCGCCGTGGCCTGCACTGCGGGATCGGCCGGGGTCGCGGGATTCGGCTGCGCGACGGAGAATTCGCCGCATTGATCGGCAGTGAGAGTCTTGTTCACGCTGACGTTAAAGAAGGCCGAAGCCAGGTCGGAGTTGGGATAGATTGAGTCGGGGACGGCGACCGCGGCGAGCGCGGTTCCGCCGGGCTGCACGAAGTCCATTGGGATGGGACTGGAGGAGACGAGCTCGGTGGCGGCGGCCGACGTCTTGAGCGCGTAGCTGCGCGGATATTGGAAAGAGACGCCGGAAGCATCGTCGACATAGGTTACGGTGGGCGCGACTTTGCGGATGACCCTCTTGTGCACGGGCTTGGCTGCGGCTTGCAGCGCGGGCGCGGGACTGGTTGTGATGGGCGGCATGGGTTGAGTGATTGGAAACTGGTTAGTGGAGCTAACGGGTTTGGGTTTTTCGCTGGAGCATCCGACGGCCAGGGAACACGCGATCAGGAGCGCGGCGAAAATCAGAGTGCTGGTGTTATCGAAGCTGGTTTGAGCGTGATTGGTCTTACCCCAGGCAACGGAATTGAAAGTTGATGGGGCGGTGTGAACTGCATTGGCGCGAAATAGGTTGATACGGGTCATGGTTGGTCACCTCCTGCTGCTGAGCAGCGCACTGGAAGAGTGCACGGAGTGGGCCAAGGGCGCGCGGGTTGATTTTATGGGGGTTAGCGCAGTTAGGGATGGAGGCGGTCGTAGCGTGGCGGACACTGTGTGGGGCGCCGGACACGGGGTGGAGCAGTTCTCGTAGCAGGGATTTACGGTTCGACGATTGCTCCCATGTAGAGAATCGCCTGGGTCTGATTGTCACAGATGGCAAAAAAGAATGGACGGTTCACAATCATGCGGAACGGCTCTGGACGCGGTCCTGCAGATACGCCACCAACAACGCCGCCGACTATTCCAGCGGAGACGACTTCGGTTCCCTTCTCATCGACGGTAAGCAATACGACTTGTAGAACACGAGTCAGCGTAGCCCCTTCGGGATTCGAGACGGCGGGGGCAAAAGATGAATTCGTTGGAAAAGAGCGTTTTATTCCCAAATCATCGAGAATCGCGGTTACATTCCCGCGGTATGAAGATTGAAACCGTGGAAGTTCAAGATAGCCCTCACGGGAATTGAAGGCCGAGGTCCAAGCAGCCCAATTATCGGCAGTAAGGGACTGTTCGAAATCTTTGAGCGAGGAATCCTCATCCGGCAGAAAGACGTACATTGCTGCGTGGTAGTAGCGGAGACGCACAGCTTGAAACTTATCTCCGCGAAGGTAACGGAAACTCCCACCATTTTCCATCATCGGGACTTCCTTCTTCTGGCCCGAAAGGAGGGTGAAATCGCCGGGATGCGTTTTGCCTGGCCAGAATGGATTGATCCAAGTGCCTTTGAACCAGGTGGTGTCCAACAGAAGGAAGTCATCCTTCTGCCAAGAGTCGAGGACATGCGTCAACTTGCCGCCCGTGTGTTGTGCTGCCCAGGCGTTTACGGCCTTCACTGCGGCTGGGCCTCTATCTGGCACCGATACGGTGTGGAACGAATAGAACTTCTGGGCAGTCTCAAGGAATTTGGAGCGGAATGAGGCAGCTGGCTGCAACCACAAGGATCCCGCCAAAACAAGGCGCTCAGCCGGCGGTGAACAACAGATCGGTGGGGGAGCTTGTCCATTAGGGCGAGTTTTCGACAGATGTCTCGGCGGGGACGGGGAATAAGAGAGAGCCTGTCGCAAGGTGGAGTTCTGTTGGTTGATCTCGTCCTTGGAAAGGTTATCCAAATCGAATGCATGCAGGATCTCTTCACGCGCATTCGTATCGGCACCGTTCTGCAAAAACGAAAAATCGGTCGAGAGCGCGGTCGGGGCAATTATGACGTTGCGATCGGAGGTTTGGGCAAGCGACTGGCGGAAGAACGTGAACGCGAATCGCGTGTTGTCGTTGACCAGAGTTTCATAGTGCCCCACGTCCTGCGCAAGAACCCGAGGCAAGGTTGACAATGCGACGAGCAGCGCCAGCAGCCAGATGTTTCGGGCCATGTCTGTCTCCGAACCTCACAGGGTGGGACTCTCCGTTAAGAGCAATGATCGCATTGATAGAGAGATCGAGGAAGTTACCTTCGAGTAACCTTTGAAGCGGCAGGGAAAGCCGTTCCGGGGCTAAGGCCAGGCTCCAACCGAAAACCAACACCGGCACAGCGGTCTCACCCCAAACCATATGCGAAGAGTCAGCTTTGGCCGAGGAGCAGGGCTGCGCCCGGCGGACAGCCCCTTCGACAGGCTCAGGGAAAGCTTAGGCCCGGCTGTCCCCACATGATCAACTGCTGAATCTCCGCATCGTCGTTTGTTGAATCTCCTAATTGCGATTACGCGGCGGCGATGCGGCGGATCAGATCTTGTTGCTCGGATTTGCTTTCGGCACCGATGGTGAAGGCGTCGAGGACGCCGAGCGAGAGAGCATATTTGATGGCGTCATCCTGGCGATTGCGCAGATCGCCCTGGCCGAGAATCTTCATGCCGATCACGGCTTTGCCGGCGGCTTTCATACTTCTCAAAACCCCAACGACCGTCTCGGGATCGGCGTCCATGTGCGAGCCGATGGGATTGATGCGGGCGAAATCGACTTCCACCCAGGGTGACTTGGCAGCGGCGCGCAGGGCGTCGATGCTGTGGCAGGAGCAGCCGTGGGCGCGGATGATTCCCTTCTGCTTGGCTTCGGAGAGCACGTCCATTACGCCTTTGAAGCGCACGGTCCAATCCGGCTCGGTGACGCAGTGCATGAGGCAGATATCGATGTGGTCGATGCCGAGTTCGCGGCGGAAGCGGTCGAGATCGGCGCGGGCGGTGGCGGGATCGCGGGCCCAGGTTTTGGTGAGTACGGTGACTTTGTCGCGAGGAACGTGCTTGAGCGCTTCGGCGACGTGGGGATGGCTTCCGTAGGAATCGGCGGCGTCGAAGAAACGCAGGCCTTGATCGTAGCCGTTGAGAAGAAGATTGGAGAGTCCGGTGACGCCGAGCGCGGTTTGGTTCGAGTGGTGACCGGAGCCGACCGTGCCGGTACCCATGGCGAGGCGACTGGTGGCGATGCCGGTGCTGCCGAGGGTCACGATGTCGGAAGCGGCGAACCTGGTGGGCAGTTTGGTGTCGGCGAGGGCAGCGAGAATTTGTCGCGAACTGAGCCATGTGGCTCCGAGGGCGGTGGTGGAGCGGATGAGGAATTCGCGGCGAAGCATGGGGGACCTCCGGCGCGGGCTTCGGCCTTGCGCTTTCGATTAGGCTACATCAGGGAGTGGTCAGGCAAACGGGATTTTTTCATCTGCGAAAGATCTTAAGCACAGGAGGCACAGGGGAACACAGGGCAATTCGCAGTCGGCTTATTCGAATTGTTTGCGGAAGGCGGCGAGTTGTTGCTGCATGTCTGCGACTTCCCTTCTTAGCTCCTGAAGTTCGTTTTCGAGGTTGGACAATCTGTCGTCAGTTGTGGAGCGGACGTGGTCGGACGCGCCAGAGAGCCTGCCCTGACCTTGTCGAAGGGGCGCGCGCGCCAGATCCACGTCGGCTGCCGCGGGCGCGTCGCTGGAGAACAGGTGCATGTAGCGCGATTCTTTAGTGCCGGGCTGGCGCGGGAGCACGGCAACGAGCGGCGGCTGGCGCTGGCTGAGGCGGTCGAGCGTCGAGATAACGTCGTCGAGAGCCTCGAAGCGATACATGCGTTCGGTGCGGCCGCGGAGTTCGCCGGGAGTTTGCGGGCCGCGGAGTAGAAGCACGCAGAGGACGGCGATCTCGCGGCGATCGAAATTGAAAACTTCCTGCAGGCGATGCTCGTATTTGGTGACGCGGCTATCGGCGCCGCTGGCGGAGCCGGCAAGACGTTTTTCCTGCAGTGTGGCTAGAGCGTCGCTCACAGTATCTTCATCGAGGGTCATCACTGGCTCACGATTATTTTTTTGATTGCAGGCATTGACCAGAGCGTTGAGAGACAAGGGATAGTAATCGGGAGTGGTGATGTCTTTTTCGATCAGGGAGCCGAGGACGCGGGTTTCGATATCAGTGAGGATCATGGGACGGTTGTTCGGTCGTTAGTCGTTAGCCAACCGTTGTGCCAACGGCCGATTTGAAATAACCGCGTCTGCAAGCGTTATGCAGAAAGTTGCCGGACAAGAGTGTCCGACCCACACGTTCTAGAACAGCGCGGTGGGGCGGCGCTTCCAGGGTTTGCCTTTTTCCTGGGACACTTTCTCTATGTCGTTCACGTAGGCTCCGACTTGGGTGAGAAGGTGGTGCAGATCGTTGCCGACGCTGAAAAAGGAGAAACCTTTGTCGAGAAATTCGCCGACACGCGGAGTGCCGAACAGGAATAGGCCGAGGATCACATTGTTTTTGCGGGCGTGTTCGATCAGTTTCTTGGTGGCGGCGTCGAGTTCGGGCGAAGTGTACATGTGGGGAAATTCGTACTTGTTGTAGAGGCCCATGGACATGCAGAGATCGTTCTGGCCGAGGAAGAGAATGTCGACGCCGGGAACGGCGGCGATTTCGGCGATGTTTTCGATGCAGGAAGCGGTCTCGACCTGCAGGGCGATGATGCCTTCTTTGTTGAAATTGCCGGCGTAACCGAGGAGTCCGGCCTTGTTCATGCTGCGTTGTGGAAAGTAGACGGAGCGCGTGCCGACGGTGGGATACTTGGTGCAACTGATGGCTTGGCGCGCTTCTTCGGCGGTGTTGATGTAGGGAATGAGAACGCCATCGGCGCCGAGGTCGAGCGCCTGCTGGATGCCGGGACGGTCGTCGTATCCGCCGACGCGGACGAGAGATTTGGCGCCGCCATTTGCGATGCCGCTGAGCATCGCGGAAAGTTTCTCGTGATCCATGGGGCCGTGTTGAGTATCGACGAGCAACCAATCGTAGCCGCTATGCGCGAGTTGCTCGGCGACGGTGGGGCTGTGGGAGTTGAGGAACAGGCCCATCTTTGGAATTCCCTGGTGCAGCTGCTTTTTGAATTCGGAACCGCTCAGAGCGGGTTCGGGCATGCGGAGTTTCTCCTGAGAGCAAGTTGAATGTTGTAGTTTACAGTACACAGCTGGAACGACGGTGCACGCGACATTAATTATTTGCGAAGCCGTGACCCGGGGACAGCAGACCGGTGGCTTGGTATAGTCTTGCGAGATCATTTGGTGTGCGCCGCGAAGCAAGGCGCGCAAGGAGCGAAACATGGGGATGCTGCTGAACTGGTTGCTGAGTGCGCTGGCGGTGTGGATTATGTCGCGGTTGGTGCCGGGAATTTCGGTCAGCGGTCCGGTGGCGGCGCTGATTGCGGCGCTGGTGATTGGCTTTATCAATGCCACGGTGGGAGTGGTGCTGAAGATTCTGACGTTTCCGCTGACGCTGGTGACCTTGGGACTGTTCTGGCTGGTGATCAACGCGCTGATGCTGGAGCTGGCTTCGGCGCTGCTGGCGCCGGGATTCCAGGTGCGGGGATTCTTTGCGGCATTTGTGGGAGCGATCGTGCTGAGTCTGGTGAATATGTTGCTGAAGTGGCTGGTGCGGCCGCCGGGGGCTAGTCGCGATTAGCGATTAGCAATTAGCAATTAGCATTCAGCACTCGGCCAGACACGGGTCGGGGACTTTCTGCGAAACCTGGTTCCGATGTGGTTACGGTTTCGGCTTGCTCGGTTTGAGGGATGCCCAATCTTCATCTGTGAGGGCGCGGCCCAGGGTGGTGAATTCTCCGGCGCCTTGCAGAAATTCTCCACCATCCATGCGGATGACTTCTCCGTTAATGTAGGCGGAGCCGTCGCTGACCAGAAAGGCTGCGAGATTTGCCAGTTCTTCAACAGTGCCGAAGCGGTGCATGGGATTGCGGTCGAGTGCCAGCGCTTCGAGATCGGGGCGTGGCAGGAGGCGGGAGAACGCGCCTTGCGTGGGAATGGGACCGGGAGCGATGGCATTCATGCGGATTCCGCGGTTGCCCCATTCGACGGCGAGACTGCGGGTGAGGGCTTCGACTCCGGCTTTTGAGATAGCGGAGGGAACTACGTAGGCTGAACCGACCGGAGCGTACGTGGCGGAGATGCTGAGGACGGTGCCGGAGTGCGCGGCTTTGAGCCAGCGGCGTCCGCAGGCCATGGTGGCGTGCAGTGTGCCGAGGAGCACGATGCCGATCACGGATTCGAAGGCGCGCGGAGAAAGTTCCTCGGTGCGGGCGATGAAGTTCCCGGCGGCGTTGTTGACGAGAATATCGAGCGGGCCATCTTTCCAGATGGCGTCGATCATGGCTTCTACGGCATCGAGATTGCGGACGTCGCAGGGAAGCGCGTGGATTGGGCCGGAGGTGGAGAGCTCGGCGGCGGTTTTCTCGAGAACGTCTTCGCGGCGGCCGCAGATGTAGACAGTGGCGCCGAGTTCGAGGAAGCGGTGAGCCATGGCTTTGCCGAGTCCGGTGCCGCCGCCGGTGATGAGGATGCGCTTGTGGTGGAGAAGATCGGGAGTGAACATTCGTGCTTGCCCTCGATTCTGTGGGAACGACAGCGAACAGCAGTTTCCTCGCCGGGCTCCGCCCGACTCGGAATGACAAATTATATGAGAGTTGACAGCCGGCGGGACGCCGGCGCTATACGTCGCAGGCGACGCGGAAGCCGTAGTCGGCGTAGTGGAAATCGGGAGGGATGCTGGAGCGGGCAGAGCAGCGGGAGACTTTTACGTGGTGGCGCCATGATCCGCCGCGGGAGGCTTTGCGCTGGCCGATTCCTGAGCGAGGTTCGGGGCCTTGCGGATTGCGCTCGGGCGAAGTGGCGTAGTAGTTGGGATCGTACCAGTCGCTGCACCACTCGTGGACGTTATCGCAAATGTTGTGGAGTCCGAAAGAGTTTGGAGCGTAGCGGGCGACGGGCTCGGGGCCGGTCTGCCAACGGGTGGCGTAGTCGGGTAAAGATTGCGGCAGCTCGTCGCCCCAGGGGAAAATGCTTTGCTCGAGATCGCCGCGGGCGGCGCGCTCCCATTCGGCTTCGGTGGGAAGACGGTAGGCGCGTCCGGTTTGCGAGGCGAGCCATTGGCAGTAACGCTGCGCGTCAAACCAGGAGACGCCGGTGACGGGTTGCTGGGGATGATTGAAATTTTGGTCTCGCCAGAACGGCGGTGGGTCAGAGGCGGTGGAACTTACGAAGCGTTCGTATTCGGCGTTGGTGACTTGAGCGGCGGCGAGGAGAAGGGCGTCGATCCAGACGCGGTGAATGGGACGTTCGCAATCCTGGCCGGAAGCGGAGCCCATGAGGAAGCAGCCTTGGGGAATGGAGACGAGGGTGGGCTCGATTGCGGTCGAAGGGCTGAGTTGAGAATAGGGATGAGCGGCCATGGCTTTCGGAGAAGTGTTTCCGGGCATTCCTTGTCGAGTTAAAGTTTAGCAGCATGGCGGCGAAGGGAAGATCGCGATGAAAAAACAAAAGCTCCAGTTCTCAGCAAAGATCGAGGGAAAGGAAGCAGGGGTGGTGGCCGCGATCACTCCTCCGGTGGACGTGCCGGAGTTTTTTGGAACGCGGGCGCGCGTGCCGATACGGGGGACGATCAACGGATACGCGTTTCGATCGTCGCTAATGCCCTGTGGAGGGCGACACATGATGCCGGTAAACCGGAGCCTCTGTCGGGGCGCGGGAGTGAAGCCGGGAGATGTTGTTGAGGTTGTGATGGAACGGGATGAGGAACAGCGGACCGTGGAAGCGCCCCCGGTTTTGAAGAAAGCGCTGACGAAAAATAAAACTGCGCAAGCGAACTGGGAAAAGCTAGCGTTCACCCATAAGAAAGAGATGGCAAATTGCATTGTGGGGGCGAAACAAGAGGAGACGCGGGCGCGGCGACTGGCCAAGGTGATGGAGGTTCTTAAGACCGGTGCGAAGTGGACGGGGTGAGCGCGTTGCTCCCAGAGGCTAAAGCAGCACTTCAATGAGGTAACTCATATCGCGTCCGAAGCACTGCGGCGCCAAAAAGCAAACACCCACCAAGAGAAAGCGGCTAATATCCGCGCAATTCGCGAACGACGGTGGCGATGTCGTTTTCCTGGAAGAGGCGGATGGCGGCGATGCCGGCGGCGCCGGCGTGCAGGCAGGACTGAGCGTTCTGCAGAGTCACTCCTCCCAATGCGAGCACGGGGATTTCCGAGCGGCAGGCTTGACGAAGAGCATCGAGCGCCGCAGGCCGAGCGCCGGGCGCGTCCTTTTTTTCGAAGACGGGAGCGAAAAGGGCGACGGTGGCGCGGTTTGAGGCGACTTGGGCTACTTCGGCTGGAGAGTGACAGGAGATGGAGATCAGCGGGTCTTGTGGTGAGACTTCGCGGGCGGGGGTGCCCGCGCCACACTTCCATACTTGTCGAACGTCTTTCGGCGAAACGTCGTTGGATGGAAGGTGAACGCCGTCGGCTGCAGCGGCTAGAGCTACGTCGGTGCGGGAGTTGATCAGGAGAGCGGTTCTCAGTTCTCGGTTCTCAGTTCTCAGTTGAAGGATGATGCGCATTGCATCTTGGGCTAGCGATTCGAGGTCGCGGGCACAGAGGTCTTTTTCGCGGAGCTGTATGTAATCGATGCCGACGCTTGCGGCCTCGGAGATTTTTTCGAGGAGACGGCGGCGGCGCGCGGATTCGTCGCCGGGGAAGGCGGAGCGGTCGGTGATGTAGTAGAGGATGCTGTGTTGAGCCATCGGCTTTGAGTTTAAGACACGAGAGACGAGTGTCGCGATAGAAATGCCTCGACGCGCCCATGGTGATGCGAAAGAGAGGGATCCTTCGACTCCGCCAGACGATTCGCTTCGCGAATCATCTGGCTCCGCTCAGGATGACAGGGCGAAGTGGGTCAGGGCCTGGTCTTGGCGATCTCGGGGAGGACTTCCTGCTCTTTTTCTTTCTTGGGTGGGCCGCCGAGGTGATATTCGGTGAGTCCGTCGCGCAGGAACGTGAAGGCGTCTTCGGGGGTGTCAACGAATTTGAACAAGTTGAGGTCTTGCGGGGAGACGGTGCCGGCGTCGACGAAGGCCTGGAAGTTCATGATGCGGTGCCAGTACTCGCTGCCGTAAATCACGACGAGAATTTTCTTGGCCAGCTTGTCAGTTTGCGCGAGGGTGAGGATTTCGAAGAGTTCGTCGATGGTGCCGAAGCCGCCGGGGAAGATGACCAGCGCTTTGGCGAGATAGGCGAACCAGAACTTGCGCATGAAGAAATAGTGGAATTCGAAGTTGAGCGCGGGCGTGATGTAGGAGTTGGGATTTTGCTCGAAAGGCAGATTGATGTTGAGGCCGATGGTCTTGCCTCCGGCCTCGTGGGCGCCGAGGTTGGCGGCCTCCATGATGCCGGGACCGCCGCCGGTGGTGACGACGAAGCGGCGGCGGCGGGCGGGAATCTGAATCGACCACTCGGTGAGCATGTGAGCCAGGCGGCGGGCATCTTCGTAGTAGCGGGCCATGTCGACCGCGGCATGAGCTCGCTTCTGAATTTCTTGCTGCTCGGCGGCGGGCACGTGCGCGGCATTTTTCTCGGCGGAGGCGAGATTGTTTTTGGCTGCATCCTCGCCGTGAAAGCGAGCGGAGCCGAAAAAAACGACCGTATCCTGAATCTGCTCGCGGCGAAAACGCGCCAGAGGCTCCTGGTACTCGGCAAGGATGCGCAGAATGCGTCCGTCGGGACTGTTGATGAAGGGCTGATTCTCGTAAGCCAGAGGCGCGGGGTTGAGCTTATCGACCATTTAGGAGACTCACGTTCTGCAATCTGAAAATCGAGGAGCCGTGCGTGCAGGCTACCACACTACTGTGAAACTACTGGTGATCGTGATAGTGGAGGGCTTCCCAGAAGCCGATCCAGATGTCGAGCAAACCCAAGCCGGTACACAGGCCGCGAAAAAAACCGGTGGAGATCAGGGTACGAAGCCAGGGATAGGACAGCAGAAGATAATTGTCGGTCCACTCGGGGGTCCAGGGCAGGATCACGAGCAGGACGCCGGCGACGGCGCTAATCAGCACGAAAAGGAAAACGGAGGTGCGGTGCAGCAAGAGTTGTACGCCGGTGTGCGACTGGGCCACAGGGGTGGGCGGGCGCCGATCGCGGATCCATGCGCTGTTTTCGGACTGCGCGGGCACCGGCTGGGCAGGCGCGGCGGCGCCATTTTCGACGGGTAATTTGGGATCGGTGGTCACTGGGCGCTCCGCGGAGACAGTGACGGCGCAGGCAAAAACCAAGGTCCCTCGCTGCGCTCGGGACGACAGGCGCGCTCGGGATGACAGGCGTGCTCGCTCCGCTCGGGATGACAAAGGCGCTCGGGAAAAACTAAGTGAGGGACAAAACCCATCGGGCTATTCTACGACTTCAGGGGCTTGATGCGCTCGGCGACGTCGCGATAATCGATGTTGCGGCCGTAAACCTCCATGAAGTGCTTGAGCGCGGAGGCTCGATCGCCGGCCGTCTCATAAGCGGCGGCGAGTTCATAGTGGAGAGCGGTGCAGGTCTCTTCGTCGATACCCGGGGCAGCGAGTGCTTTCTGATACCAGCGAATGGCGGCCTCGGGCACGCCTTTGTCCAGGAAACATTGGGCGAGCCAGGTGTACGTCTGCATGACTTGCGGGAAAGGATGCCCGTGATCGACGGCCTGGCAGGTCTTCTGCAGTTCACCAATCGCTTCATCGAGCAGGCCCATTTCGCGGAAGGCGATGCCCAGATTGTAGTGAGTTTCGGGGTCTTCCTCAGTGGTGGAAGAACCCGCTTCGAGATGTTGTTTGAGCTCACCGAACATTTCGGCGAGATCCACACCGGCATCTTCGCCAAAGGGAGAAGACTTGGCAGCGGCGGGAGCTACGCTGGGAATAACCGGAGGGGCAGGCGGCTTGAGAGTTCCAGGCACGGGTGCAGATGGTCGCGGCACCGGCGCCGAAGCTCGCGCCGAAGGTGCGGGTGCGGTGGAGGACGCCGAGGCGGCCGCAGCGCTGGCGGCGGCAGGAGCGCTGATCGGCGGCGCAGGCGCGGGAGTGGGCGCAGGCCGAGGTTGAGGCGGAGTTGAGGCAGCAGGAGCTTCGACCGGAGCGGACAGAGCGTGGGGCGCAGGCCCAACTTCCGCAACCGGAGCGCCCTTGAGAAAGTCGTTACCCAGAGAAGCTTCAAGATCGGCGACGAACTCGCCCATCACCTCAGTCTGCGGCACACCGAAGGTAGTGGCTGCGGCCTCACCGACAGGTTCAAGTTCAGGGACATGGCCGGGATGAGGCCGTTCGTCAGATTGGAGTTCGAACTCCGAAGCCGGGGCTTGAGCCGAAGCATGCTCGACTGCAGGTTGGGCTTCGTGCGGGATCGCTCCCGGGAGGAAGTTATCGCCCAGGGAAGACTCGAGATCAGAAACGAATTCCTGAAGCACTCCGGGCGCCGGCTGAATTACTGGAGGCTCCGAAATGGGAGACTCGGCAACGGGAGGTTCGACCGCGGGTGGCTCAACGTGCAGCACAGGCTGAACGTGCGCTTCCGCGACAGGCTGTGGTTCAGGAGAAACTTGCTCGACGACGGCCGGGGATACTTCGGGCGCGGCTGGAATCTCGTCGATGGTGAATTCGGCGGAAGGTTCATCGGTGGCGAATTCGGAAATGGCTTCGACAGTGGAAACCTCTTCCACTTCCGCCGGAGCGGCCTGCTGCGAAGCAGCTTCGATTTCGGCTCGAAGGGTTTCTAAGATGGCGTGGTCCGTGGTGAGAGCCTGAAGCTTTTCGAGAGCGGCGGAGGCCTGCTCCGGCATGCCGTGCTCGAGGTAGAAACGAACCTCTTCGACGTTTTCGGCGATCTTTTCGGGGTCGACCTTTTCGGTTTCCTGCTTATCGAGCTTAACTTTGTCGACCGTTTTCTTGGCAGGCGGAGCGGCTGGCGTGGCGTGGTGGGCCACGGCGTCAGGTACCTCGACTTCCGCGGTTTCGGCGCGCGGGGCGTCCTCTTCGATGGTAAGCGAATCATCCCACTCGGAAGAGAGATCGATTTCCGCCGGAGTCGGGTGAGACTCGGCGACGGGCGGCGCGTGGTGGTGGTCCTGAGCCTTATCTTGCTCCTGATCCTGATCGTTGACGATGGCGAATTCGAGGTCTGCCGCGGGCTCGGGCGTGGCGGCGGGCCAGGGCGCGGCGGCTTCGGCCTCGACTGGAATCTCCTCGAGAGCTGGTTCTGCCGGAGTGGATTCGTCAACGATGGAGTCCGGGGCTACGGAAACCATGGAGCGCTCTTCGTAGCGATCGGCGAGCTCGCCGTAGCGAGTGGCCTCTTCGGGGTATTCCGCTTCGGAATAGACGCTTTGCAAAGTGCGGCAGCAGACGGAAGCTTCGGCGAAGCGCTCCGCGCGGGTGTGCAGAGCGGCAATCCGCTGGTTGAGGCGAAGATCAGTGGGCGCCTGAGGCAGGGCAGCCATAAGCGGGCCCAGAGCCTTGGCAGGCATGTTGTAGGAAATGAACAGTTCCGCATCGGTGAGAGCGGAACGAACCGCGAGGGCGACCGCATCGGAATAATGCTGGTGGATCGCGGGGGCGGTCGCTTCCAATTCGTCGATCATGACAGCGGCTTCTTCGACGGAAATGAGCCTGGCGGCGGCAGGACCCCCGAGCTGGCTGACCACCTGCTGATAATTGCTCATGTGCAGGGGATTGCCCGGCTCCATGGTGGCGAGCTTTTGGTAGAGATCGCGAGCGCGGGGCAGATCACCGGCCTGCACGGAGGCGTGAGCCAGCAACTCGATGACCTCAGTGAGGTGAGTGGACTCTCCGGCCTTCTGGAAGAGCTCGAGAAGTTTCTCGAGCGAAGCGGGATTGTCGCGCACGTGCCCGATGACGGAGTGCAGGTTCTTTAATACTTTGTCGGAATCCTCGGCAAGCAGGCGGTCGGAGTGCTGGTCATAAACCTGGAGCGCGTTTTCATACTGACCGGCCTGCATGAGGGCGTCGGCGAAAGTGGAGATGGAGGCGAGGTCGTTGTGAACGGTCAGGAGCTTGCTGGCTAGAGTGCCGGCGTCGGAGAGGCGGCCGGTTTTCAGATAAGCCTTGAGCAGATCGCGCAGGCCGTCTGGATTGGAATCGAGGTCGGAGACTTTCTGCAACGATTCGATGGCGGCTTCGGCGTCTCCTGCCTCGAGCAGATTGCGGCCCTGCATCAGCAGCGCATAGCCGTTGCCGGGATCGAGGGTGAGCATACGCTGCAGAACTTCGTCGGCAGCGCTGAGCGAGCCCTTGGAGCGCAAGGTCTCGGCCACGGCGGAGAATATCTGCCAGGCGTCATTCTTCTTGCCCAGGCGAATGTAGACTTCCGCCAGGCGGATGCGCATGTTGGTATTTTCCGGATCCATTTCCAGAATCTTCTGGAAGATGCGGACGGCGTTATCCAACTCGCCGGATTTCAGGAATTCTTCCGCGACCTGCAGGTACTGGGCGCGAGCATCGTTGAAGAGTCCCTGCTGGGTGTAGAGCTCGGCCAGCTTCAGCACGCTCTCGAGCGAAGGCTTGAGCTTGCTGATCTTCTTGTACATGGCGATGGCCTTGACCGTGAAACCCTGAGAGGCATAGGCATCGCCTACAATCTTGAAAGCATCGGTGGCTTTGTCGACTTCACCGAGGCGGGAGTAGAGGTCGCCAACAGTGTTGGTGACGGTAAGGTCCTTGGGGTCTGCCTTGAGGACCTTTTCGTACTCAGCGATGGCATTTTGCATCTTGCCCTGCTGGACATACTTCTCCGCAGCGCTGAGGACCTTTTGCTTGTTGAACCCGAAACCGAACGCCATAAGAGTACGAACTCCAGCCGCTGGTCTTCGCCGAGAAACTCGTGACGGCTCCTGGGAGTTTTGCCCGGGGGAACGTCACGTGGCCAAACTCCTATTGGAGACATGACCGGTTGGACAAGGGCAATTGTACGGCTGGAAGGGGGTAATCGTGTGGTTACCAAGGGTTACCGAAAGGGAGTGTACGAATGGGTTACCAAGGGAATCAAGGGGCGGAACGTGGAGTTACGACCTCTTTTAGTACAAAAGCGCTATGTGGTGACGGTGGCGACTGAGTGTAATCTTCCGGCTGCGCTTTGAAAGGGCGTGACTTCTGTCGCGCCTTTCAAACCTCGAGTTGGAATCGATGGAGGAAAGTCAACCATGACTTGGATCAAAACCATACCGATGGCGAAGGCCGATGAAAAGCTGCGCAAGGCGATCGAGGCACAGCGGGCACTGTATCCCGTGGAGTATGCCACGCCGGTGCACCCGGATGAATCGGGCGGGTCGACGATTGTGGGGTCGCATACGCTGATTCCGGACGCTCTGTTTCACTCGTTCGCCACGTTCGGCGCGCTGATGTCGCCGGATTTGCCGCTGAGCCGGCGGCAGCATGAAATGATCACCACCATGGTCTCGGTGACCAACCGGTGCAAGTATTGAATCGAGTCGCACGCAGAGTTTCTGCGTAGGGTGACGCTGGATCAAGAGCTGGTGGAGGCGCTGGAAAAAGACTATACGACCGCGCCCATCACGCCGCAGGAGCGGGTGATGGTGGATTATGTTGTCAAGCTGACCAAGGACGCGACCAAGTGTTGGAAAGATGATATTGAGGGGTTGCGGGTGGCGGGGTTTGACGATCGCGGGATCTTGCAGATTACTTTGATTGCTTCCTGGTTTAATTACATTAATCGGGTGGCGGATGCGCTGGGGGTGGGGAGAGAGTGAGTAGGGAGTGAGGCGGCGCTATCGGTAAATGATTGTTTGACGGACCAGCCGGGTCATGATTCGAGGGGTTCCGTCGGCGGGCGTGAACCAGCGCCTTCTTTCCGTCCAATTGCCGTGATCGTCGTAGGTGATCTCCCACTCCACGTTTCCCGCTCGTATGCTCGATTTGTGCTGAGAATCAACGAAAATTTCTGACCCGGTTTGCTCCTTATCCGATACGTCAAGTCCGCGGAGGTTGGTGAGGATTCCGTCGCGGTCGAACTCGAAGGTTGTGTGAAGAACCAATTTCCCGTCGATATCGTAGAACCTTTGCTCCCCGGAGTGTTTTTCGTCATCGTAGCGGGCAACCAGCTTGCCCGGAATCGGGGAATCGTCGTCGCCAGATCCCAGCTTAAACGGGTCGGTGGACTGCTCAACCACGCGGCCCTTATCGTCATACTTGAAAGTCACATGGTACCAAAGCTTCAGCGGATTCCCGTCGGAGACCCTCAAATCGACCACTCGCCCTTTGTCATCAACGGTCTGAATCTGTTCGAAGACCCTCTGCCGCTTATATTTTCGCAACCTGCTCAAAGTAATCTTATTTCCTGCGTAGGAGATTCCCGTCAAGGTTTGCGCATAAAACTCGTATCCAAGAGGCCTGCCTTTTGAGTCATACTTGAAGTTTACGTAATCATTCGTTGGTTGCCCGTCGCGACCGACCTTAAACTCAGAAAGGCGGCCATCCTTGTCGTAGGTCCAACGTTGCCACTCATTCCAGTCAGATGATTTCCCGTCTTTTGGATGATGGGTAACGTTTTGGCTTTGCAGCTTTCCGTTCTCCCAGACATTGATCGTCGTCGATACGCGTAGGGAATCCTCATACGTGGACTTGATTAAGTGACCATCGTCGTCGAACTTCATGGCAGTCGTGGTGTGATATGGGTTAGGGTTTTGGTTCGGTGACTGAGTTTCCTCGCGTTCCACGCTGACGACCGGGCCTTTCACGTCTACAGTGTTCCGATACTGGAGAGTGCCCTGCCAGATCGCTGTCATCTGCGAGAAGATCGGCGGGTTTTTCGGAGGGCCCGGTAGGTCCGCGATGGCTTGGCCTGCCGGCAGCGTCGACATCTGGCCAATCGAAACACAGCGCAGCAAGACAAAAGAGCTGAGGCACAGTAACGAGCGTCGTCTCATTTCGGCTTCATGTTACGGCTAAATCTGCGTCCAAGCAATTGTGCGATTGTTCCCTTCTGCTACTAAACTTGCCTGAGAGGCAGGGCTGCAGTTTACTTCTCTGCCACCACTCTCACTCCATGGCTGAGTCTTTAGCAGAGTTTTTTCTGGCGAACTTTCAGGCGCATCGCAATGAGCGCGCTTATGGGCAGCGGTGTGGCTACCGGATGGAGTGGTTCACTTACGGGCAGGTTTTGGAGATGGCAGTGCGGGTTCACCAGGAGCTGGAGACGAGAGGGATCGGCAAGGGCGACCGGGTAATGCTGTGGGGGGAGAATTGCGCGGAGTGGGTTGCGACGTTTTTTGGATGCGCTTTGCGGGGAGTGGTTGTGGTTCCGATGGATGACGGGGCGTCTGGGGAGTTTGCTGGGCGGGTTGCGGGGCAGGTCGAGGCGAGGTTTTGGGTTTGTTCGCGGAAACATGCACTGGACGCGGGCCGGGCCGGTGCGGTGCCTTACGTGGTGCTGGAAGTTTTGTCGCAGATTGCCGGCGGGACGCCGGCGCTACGGTCCGATTTGAAAGTGGCGATCGGGCGCGATGACATCCTGCAGATTGTGTTTACTTCGGGGACTACGGCTGTGCCTAAGGGTGTGGTGATTACGCATGGGAATGTGCTGGCTAACATCGCTCCGCTGGAGCGGGAGATGCAGGGGTATTTGAAATATGAGCGGTGGGTGCATCCGGTGCGGTTTTTGAATTTGCTGCCACTAAGCCACGTGTTCGGGCAGTTCCTCGGGATGTTTTTGCCTCCGCTGCTGGGCGGGACGGTGATCTTTCAGGAAGAGCTGAGACCTGCGGAGATTGTGCGCACGATTCGGCGGGAGCGCGTGTCGGTGCTGGTGAGCGTACCGAGAGTGTTGCAGTCTTTGAAGCAGAAGATCGAGCGCGATCTGGAAGACGATGGAAAAACCGAAAGCTTCCGGCGGCGCTTTCGCGAATCGGAGGGCAAACGCTTCCTGCACCGATGGTGGATTTTTCGCGCAATTCGCCGTCAGTTTGGATGGAAGTTCTGGGCGTTTATTTGTGGAGGCGCTGTACTCGATGCCGAGGCGGAAGACTTCTGGCAACGGCTGGGTTACGCGGCGATTCAGGGATATGGGCTGACCGAGACGACGTCACTGATCAGCGTGAATCATCCGTTCAAGCTGGGGAAGGGATCGATTGGGAAAGTGCTGCCGGGGCGGGAAGTGAAGCTGGCGGAGGATGGCGAGATTTTGATTCGTGGCGGCGGAGTGGCGGCGGGGTATTGGGATCAGGGTGGGAAGGGGCGAGCGGCTGGCGAGGTTACGGATGCTGGCAAGGTTGCGAATGCTGGCGAGGTTACAGATAAAGACGGGTGGTACCGCACCGGAGACGTGGGCGCTCTGGATGAGGCCGGGAATCTTTATTTCAAGGGGCGGAAGAAAGAAGTGATTGTGACGCCGGCTGGGCTGAATATTTATCCCGAGGATTTAGAGGCAGCCTTACGGAGGCAGCCGGAGGTGAAAGATTGCGTGGTTGTGGGGATTGAGCGCGGAGGAAATGCGGAACCTTGCGCGGTAGTGATTTTGCGCAGCGATTTGCGGGACGATACAAGAGTCGCGGGGGTGGTGGAAAGGGCGAACCAAGCGCTGGCGGAATTTCAGCGGATGCGGATGTGGGTGCAGTGGCCGCAGGAGGATTTTCCACGCACCAACACGCAGAAGCCCCGACGGAACGTGATTGCGGAGTTCGCGACACGGCAGATTCTTCAGAAGAGCGGGAAAGATGTTGCGAGCGAGAGTCCGGTGATGGAGTTGATAGGGCGCATCACGGGGCGAAGCGCGAGTGGGCGGAATGCGGGATCGGCGCTTGATGCCGATCTTTCCTCCGATCTTTCCAAAGATCTGGGACTGAGTTCACTTGACCGGGTGGAACTGATTGGGGCGCTGGAGGATCGATATCAAGTGGATATGAGCGAGACGCGATTTAGCGCAGCGCGGACCGTTGGCGATATAGAAAGCATGTTGCGCGGTGAGGTGCGGCAGCACGCCGAGTATCACTATCCGCGATGGGTGTTGGGGTGGCCGGTGACGTGGCTGCGATGGCTGGCACATTACTTGTTGATGAGGCCGGCCATGATTGCGCTGGGTTGGCCGCGGATTGAAGGGCGCGAAAATTTGCGCGGAGTCAGCGGACCGCTGCTGGTGGTTTGTAACCATATTGCAGATGTGGATTTTGCATTCGTGCAGGCGGCTTTGCCGGCGCGGCTGCGGAACCGCATTGCGATTGCGACTCGGGGAGAAGCCCTGGAGGCGTTGCACACGCCGGCTGCGGGCAGAAGTTTCTTCGGCAGAATCTACGACCGCACGGGGTGGTTGCTGGGGGTTTCACTGCTCAACCTGTTTCCTCTGCCGCGCGAGGCTGGGTTCCGGCAGAGTTTTGCTTACGCAGGTGAGGCCGTGGACCGCGGCTATAGCGTGCTGGTGTTTCCGGAAGGACGCCACACCGTAGATGGCAAGATGAATGCGTTTCGCGCGGGGATTGGGTTGCTGGCGAACAACCTGGGTCTTCCGATGTTGCCCATGAGAATTACGGGACTATTCGAAGTGAAGCATGCGGGCAAGAAGTTTGCGCGGCCGTGGAGAATTGGTGTACGGATTGGGCGGCCGATGAAGTTTGCGGAAGGTAGCGATCCGCAGCAGATTGCCCGGGAGTTGCAGAGTGCGGTGGAAGCGTTGCAGGGTAGGGCGGAGTGAGGTCAAGAGTTGTCGATTGGCGATACGGATTGTCCGGGCGCAAGCGCGGCTGAGAGTCCTGCGATCGAGAGGTGAAGAAAAAAGCGCCGCCATTCGGTTGCGAATGACGGCGCTTTTGTTGGAATCTCGGGTTGGACCGTCGGACAAGCGACGGCGAACTCAAGAATTACGGTGCGATATCAACCTTCACGGGCTTCGAGGGAATTCCGTTGGCCACGACAAAGAGTTCGCTCGCGCCGGTTCCGATGGTTGCGGGAATATCGAACTCGGTGGAAACGACGGTGGCGCCTGTGGCAACGCCCATCGTGCTGTGGTTGTGGGTGCGGCAGTAGACGACGGCTTTGGTGGAGGCGTTGACGACGCGAACGAGCGGATAGTTGGTTGCCATCTGCGCGTCATCGCCGTACATTGCGCCTTGCGACAGGCCGTTGAATTGCGTGCCCTCGATAACGTTGTCGGTGCTCCCGGCGGTCAGCTTCTTAGATACGGTGGTGATGGTCGGCTGCCACGCTGGTTCGTACGTTCCTACCGGCACATAGATCTGTGCGACCTTCCCGCCACCGGCTTCGGTGTAGAAAATCTGACCGGTGGGCAGAACCAGCATTCGTCCGTAGTAGGTTGGATTGCCGGATGAGTCGGCGGCAGCGGGTGCCGCGACCAGGCTCGTGCCGTTGAACTCATAAAATGTAGTGGGGGGCTCGTAACAACTGTTGGGGCCGACAGACACCAGCACATTACCGTCGGGGAGAAGAGCCGCGGGTCCGTCGGTGATTCCGTCTCCTTTCGCGAAACTCGGTCCCGCCGACCACACTCCAGTCGACGAATCGAAGATCGCAGTGGTGTTTTCGCCACCGGTAGCCCACACAGTGCCGTCAGGACGCAGCACAGCCGGGCCGATCTCGATGCAAGGATTCACGAGGTTGCTGGGAGTGTCGCCGGCGAGCGACCAGGTTCCGGTGCTGGGATTGTAGAGTTCGGACTCGGGAGTGCTCCACGTGTCCACCACCAGCACGTCCCCGGAGGGCAGCAAGGTCCAGCCCTCTTCGGAGTTTTGGTCGTTTTTGCCTGTGCCGGTTATGGTCCATGTCAGCGTGGTCTCGTCGAGCAAAGCTTGCTCCTTTTCGACGCTGGCGGGGTCGCACGATCCGCAGTTTCCCAGCATGAAGGTCCCGTCAGCCAGGACGACGCCTGATGCGTCTCCGACATCCCTCCAGCCCGTGGGCGCAGTAACCGCGGTCCATGTATTGGTGGAGGAGTTGTAATACGCTCCGAGGGGGGTTTCGACGCCGCTGCCGAAGTTGTATTCTCCGCCCTGGACGATCACGTTGCCATCTGCCAGCACTGCAGAAGCAAAATAAAGTGGCCCGTAATCGGACGGCATGGAGGCCAGCTCCGACCATGTGCCGTTGATGTAGCTTCCTGTACTGTCGGGGGTCAGGCGCCACCAGTTGCTGCTGCTGTATTGGTGCACCATGACAGTTCCGTCGGTGAGCAGGAGCGATGTATCGACGGCAAAGGTGGGTTTGTTCTTCAGATTTTCCCATGTGGCTGTAGCGGCGGATTCCTGGGAGTTGGCGATGGCTGACCACGCCAGTAGAGTCAGTAGCGCGACTGCGAGTGTACGGAAAACCTTCATTGGTGTCCCCTCGTTATCTAATTTTGATAAGCGTGAATTTTGAAGCGGACGTTTCCACAGTGCAACGCCGCAGTTGACGGAAGTTGTGTAGCTTGAGCTTCGGCTTGGAATTTCAAGGCCGCCGGATTATAACGCGGTTCTCACGAGTTCGATCTACTTCAACATAAGATTTGACAATTTCTTTTGGGCGAGCGGCGAGATGCGAGAAAAGTTTGCAGAATCTTGCACAAATACCTGCGGCGGGAAGACAAAACACTAACTTTTGTCTACAGCTTAAATGCTCCGATCGCAGGTGAGGATGGCGAGCGTCTATTCTTCGTCTATGCCACCATCGTCTTTGTGCGGGTCTGATTCGACTTGCACTTCAGGCAAGCTTGCGCCGCTGAGAGCGCGATTGAGCGCGGGAAGATCTGAAGTCTCGAGCGCATTCCATCGTTTCATTACGTCCTGAGCGTCGTGCTCCACAGCCGCACTGGCGTCTGACTGCGCCACGGTTGGTGGGGCGTCGACCTGCCATACCTGGCCATATAACACAGCTATTTGTCCGTTCACTCGCGTGAGAGTGGCCTCGTCGGAAGGTGCCGCCGAACCGGCTGAGGCTCCAAGGACGGCCGTGAGCTTGTTCTGAAAAGCTTGAACGGAGTCGCGGGTTGCGCCGCTAGCCTGCTGGCTCAGTTTCAGCAACGGCTCGCTCAGAGATTCTGCCTGCAGCACCGCCCGAGAGGTCTCACTAAGAAGCAAGGCCAGCTGCATTTCGAGCTGAAATTTATTTTCGAGGCTGGCGGCAGGGACGTTTACGCGAGGGTCCATCTTTACCGTGAAGGACGCGGTATAACTCTTTCCGTTGGCGGTGAGGCGTGCGGTATAGGATCCCGGCAGAACTGTTGGGCCAAGCGGGTAACGAGGAGTGTCTCCGGGAATCGCTGAGATGGGATACTCATGGCGGGTGGAATTGGGCGCGGGATAGTGCAGGTCCCAAACCCAGCGGTGCATGCCGGCTTCGGACGATAGGGAGGGAAATGGACGGAGCCAGTAGAGAGGGATCAGTTGTTTCTTCAGGTCGGCCTCTGCGACGTCGGGCTTGTCCGTGCTGGAAAATTTGCGAATGAGTTGGCCGTGAGTGTCCAGGATTTCGAGAGTGACTGGAACGTACGTGGCGCGCGCCAGATAGTAATCGATGACTGCTCCGTCCGGCGGATTGGCGGCAAAAGGCTCGTCGGGGGGAAGAGGAGTGTCGGTATAGTTATCGCGCTGCACGCGGTAGGCGGGCGCAGGAGTGAAGAGGTGGGCGTCCGCGGTGGCGAGAGAAGCCGTTGCTTCGCGCAGCGGGGAGATGTCATCGAGAATCCAGAACGATCGGCCGTGCGTGCCGACGATGAGGTCGTTATCGTAAATCCATAGGTCGCGCATGGAGGTGTGCGGCAGATTCAGTTGCAAAGACTGCCAATGGTCGCCGTCATCGAACGAGACCCAGACCGAATTCTCCGTTCCGGCGAAGAGCAGGCCTTTACGCACGGGATCTTCGCGAACCGTGTCGACCGGTCCGATTGCGGGAAGGCCGGCGGTGATCAACTTCCAGGTTTTGCCGCTGTCATGAGTGCGGTAGATGTAGGGCTGCTCGTCGTTGATGCGGAAGCGGCTCACGGAAGCGTAGGCAGTGACGTCATCAAAATGTGAGGCGCTGATTTGCGTGACTTTGCTCCACGGCGTTAGGGCCGGCGGAGTGATGTCGCTCCATTTCTTGCCGCCGTCGCGGGTGAGCCAGATCAGACCGTCATCGGTACCGGCCCAGAGCGTGTTGATGTTCTTGAACGAAGGGGCAAGCGCATAAATTACTCCGCGCTTTTTCTCCGCGTCTTTGGGGACGAGAGTGCCGACGCTGGAGGGAACGCCGGGATTCTGACGAGTGAGATCGTCGCTGATGGTCTGCCAGGAATTTCCGCCGTCGGTGGTTCTGAAAAGCACGTTGCTGGCGAAATAGAGAGTGTGCGGATCGAGGGGCGAAAACATCAACGGCTCGGTGCGGTCGGTGCGATATTTCGGACTGCGCAGAGGGATCGGTGTGATGTTCTGTACTTGCCCGGTGGACCAGTGAAATTTTGAAACTTCGCTTCTGCCGCCGCCGTAAATCACGTCGGGGTCGAGCGGGTCGGGTGCGACGTAGCCGTATTCGATCACGCCCACGGGATGCCATTCGCGATAGGTGATGGCGCCGTCGTTGCCGCGGCTGGAGAGACAGACGGAACCGCTTTCCTGCTGGCCTCCGCAGACGCGATAGGGGAACGTGGGAGTCACAGCGACGTGATAAATCTGCGCGGTGGGCTGGTTGTACCAGGAACTCCAGGTGGCTCCGCCGTTGACGGTGACGAGCGCGCCCTGGTCGCTGACCAGGAGAATCGTGTTGGGATCGTTGGGATTGATCCAGAGATTCTGGTAGTCGTCGCCGCCGGGAGCGCCGCGGAATCCGAACCACGTCTTGCCGCCATCCGTAGATTTCATGGTCACAGTGCTGGCGCTGTAGAGAACGTCTGGATTCTTAGGATCCACTCGCGGGATGGGGAGATCGCCGCCGCCGATGCGGCCGGACGGGCGTGGATCGTCCGTTGCTTTTGACCAATTCTCTCCGGCGTCGTCGGAACGGTAAACGGCAAGCGCGCCTGAGGCTGTGCCGAGCGTGGCATAAAGGCGCCGTGGATCGCTGGGAGCGATGGCGACATAGACTTGCGAGAGATCCTTGGGCAGGCCGTTGGTAAGAGGACGCCACGTAGTTCCGCCGTCGGTGGATTTGAACAATCCTCCGCCGGTTCCGTTGACTTCGTTGCCGTCTTCCCATGGGCCCTCACGTACTTCCCACATCGAGGCGTAGACGGTGTCGGGATTGGAGGGATCGATCTCTACGTCGGACGCTCCGGTGTTCTCGTCTTTGTAGATGGCTTTCTGCCAGGTCTGGCCACCGTCGGTGGAACGGAACAGGCCGCGCTCTTCATTCGGTCCGTAGGGATGGCCGAGTACGGCGGCAAAGACTCGATTGGGATCGCGAGGATCCACGGCGAGTGCTGGGATTTGGAAACCATCGCGCAGGCCGAGGTGAGTCCACGTTTTTCCAGCGTCGGTGGATTTGTAGATACCGTTGCCAACGGAAAGATCGGGGCGATGCAGGCCTTCGCCGCTGGCAACATAAATGATGTTTGGATTTGATGGAGCCACGGCGATGGCGCCAATCGACTGCGTAGATTCGTGGTCGAAGATAGGATTCCACGTGCGGCCATAGTCGTCGGAGCTCCAGACTCCGCCGTTGACCTGACCCAGGTAGAAAGTATTCGGCTGGCTGGGAACGCCCGTGGCGGCGCGAGTGCGGCCCCCGCGAAACGGGCCGATCATGCGCCAATGGAGATCCTGATATGTGTTCTCGGGAATCTGTTGTGCGCTGCCGGAACCGATTGACAGGAAAACCGAGATGCAGACGAACAGCCGCACGACTAGCTGGGATGTGGTCAATTGGCCCCCTAAAACGCGAAACACCAAACTAAGCAGCATAACTCAAAACCGCAGCGATGGGCCTAGCCGATCTCGGCCAAGGTTTGCGCCAGGCCGCCCGGCTTCAAGGCTGCTGTTGCCCCGGGCTGGCTGGCGACCCAGGCTCCCACGCGGTTGGCGGTTTGGTTGATTTGCGCGAGCGACGTTCCGCGGAGATATCCGTGCACCAGGGCCGCGGTGAATGCGTCACCCGCGCCGACGGTATCGGCGACCTTCACTTTGAAGCCCGAATGTTCGTTGGATTCATCGGCCGATACTAAGATGCTGCCGCTGTCACCACGTGTCACGCAGACCAACTTCAAGTCGTATAAGGAAAGCAGCCGCCGGGCCGAGTCTTCCTCGCCGCGATGTTCGAGTTCGAATAGATGCATCATTCTCGGGAGCTCTTCGTGGTTTAGCTTGACGACGTTTGCGAGCTTCAGCGATTCGGCGAAGACTTGGGTGGTGTAGAAGTGTTGGCGAAAGTTGACGTCGAAAACCCTCGCTGCGCTTGGGTACAAAGCAAGCAGGAAACTACGAATCGTGGAACGGCTGCGCTCGGCCCGTTGCGCGAGCGATCCGAAGCATACGGCATCGGCTTGTTGAGCCAGCTTCTGCCACTGCGGCGTCCAATCGAGAAAATCCCAGGCGACGGACTCGGAAATCTCGAAGCGCGGCTGACCGGTGCCATCCACTTCGACCTTCACCGTTCCCGTAGGATGGGCTTCGTCTTTCTGAATGAACTCGGTGGGAAGAGCGAGTTCATCGAGGCGACGAATCGCTTCTGCGCCGAGAGCATCTTCGCCCAAGCGGCTGGCGGGAATTCCGCGGTCGCCGAGGAGGGAGGTGATGTAGGCGAAGTTGGCTGGAGCTCCACCGAGTTGTTTGCCGCCGGGCAATAAATCCCAGAGCAATTCGCCCAGACCGACCACGATATGTTTCTTACTCAGCATGAGATCTTCCGCGAAGCGGCGGATAGTTGCAGCGACCAACAAACTGGCGGAGAATCGGAGGGAACGCGCCGAGGTCGGGCATAGCGCGGGTCTTGCCGCAAAATCTGGAGATCTCAACCGCCATGATGCATTCTGTTTATTTCAAGAGCTGGGTAAAGACAGTTACGCTGCTTCTGGCGCTGGCTTCACAGCATAGCGCAAATTTGCCATTTGGGGCGTGGCAGCGTGCTTCCGAAACTCCCGTGATCTCGCCGCAGGGCGACGGATGGGAGTCGGCGGGTACCTTCAATCCTTCTGTGATTCTGCGCGACGGCAAGTTCGTTATGCTCTACCGGGCCCAGGACAAGGGCGGCACGTCGCGCCTGGGCTACGCCGAGAGTGCGGACGGGATTCACTTCACGCGGCGGAGCGAGCCGGTACTCTCGCCAGAAGAAGATTACGAAAAAACTGGCGGCGTGGAAGATCCGCGGCTGGTGCAGTTCGGCGATACCTACTATCTGACCTATACCGGCTATAACAAGAAAGACGCACAACTGTGTCTGGCGACTTCGAAGGATCTCATCCACTGGGAGCGGAAAGGCGTGATTCTTCCCGCTTATAAGGGACGCTGGAACGTTCGCTGGACGAAGTCGGGAGCGATTGTGCCGGAAAAGATTGGCGGCAAGTACTGGATGTACTTTCTGGGGACAACACCGGACAACAACGACCAGATGGGGCTGGCCTCTTCGACCGATCTGTTGCACTGGACGGATGCGACCGATGCGCCCGTGTTGCCGGTGCGCGCGGGAAAGTTTGATTCTCGCGTGGCCGAACCGGGGCCTGCGCCGATCGTCACGCCCGAGGGAATTTTGTTGATCTATAACGGTGCTGACGACAAGCTTGTGTACCGCACTGGCGTGGCGATGTTCGACCGACATGACCCACGCGTGGCGATCTGGCGGACGGATGACGGCGTCTTCGCTCCCGAAAAACAATGGGAGAAAGTGGGGCAGGTTCCGAACGTGGTGTTTGTAGAAGGCATGGTGCGGCAAGGAGAACGGTACCTGTTCTACTACGGAGGCGCCGATACCAACGTTGGTGTGGCGGAAGCGCCGGTTATTTCCCAGGAAAACCGGGAAAGGCCGCTTGCACAACATTGACTGCTATCGATGAACGGCGTGATATCTCGAAAATCAGGGTCGTTTATCGGCTCACAATTTAACGGACTTCGGGCTTGCTGCGAACTGCATGGTGCGGAGAATACCTTCTCCTTCCTTCACGAAGATCAACTGATTCGCCTTCACGTTCTTGAGCGTATCCACGTGGCCGCTAGGCCAGCGGATTTCCAGCACGTCCACGTTCTCGGCCTTTCCAATGCCGAAGTGGATGCGCAAGTCGTTTTGTGAAATATAACTGCCTCCGCTGCGGACTTCGTCGATCTGCCGGTGAGGCTTGGTTTCTCCGGGAGGGCGGGTTGTGCAAATGAGGCGAGCGCCGATGCCGCTGCGGTTCGACTTGGCGCCGATGGTGCGGATCTTGATCCAATTGTTGCCAAGCGTGGACGCGCAGCGCAGGAGCTGAGGATAGTCGTTGATGGTGTTGACGACGACGTCGATGTTGCCATCGTTGTCGAAATCGCCGAAAGCGCAGCCGCGCGCGGGCACGGGGTCGGAAATGCCGGCACCGGCCTGCAGGGAAACATCGACAAAGCGGCCGTTGCGCAGGTTGCGGTAGAGCAGTTTGCGCTGGGCGTAACCGGACTCGGTCTTCAGTTGCTCGACCTCGGGGTAGACGTGGCCGTTGCAAATCAAAATGTCAGGCCAGCCGTCGTTGTCGAAATCGAAGAAGCCGCAGCCCCACCCGAGAAATTGCGTGTGCGCGCCCAGGCCTGCCGTGAAGGTCACGTCTTCGAAGTTACCGTCGCCGAGGTTGTGGTACAGCGATGGAGTATCGCCGGCGAAGTTTGTCTTGAGCAGGTCAAGGTTGCCATCGAGGTCGTAGTCGGCAGTGGAAACGCCCATGCCGGCTTGGGGTTTGCCGTCTGGGCTGAGGGCGCAGCCTGACTCGATTGCGATGTTTTCGAAGGTTCCGTTCTTCTTGTTGTGATAGAGCGCGCTGGCCGCGGAATCGTTGGCGACGTAGATATCGGGCCAGCCGTCGTTGTCGAAATCGGCGGTGAGAACACCCAGGCCATAGGTGCTGCTGGTGCGGAATATTCCCGAAGCCTCGGAAACGTCAGTGAAGGTGCCGTCGCCGTTGTTGTGATAAAGAATGTTCTTGCCGCCTTGAAGACCGGGTGGGCCGCATGCGACCATCGCGCCTTTGTAGAGACAGGGGCCGGATTCGGGGACAGGAGCGGTAGCGAGGTCCATGTCGATATAGTTGGCGACGAAGAGGTCAAGGCGGCCGTCGCGATCGTAATCAACGAAGGCGCAGCCGGTGTTCCAGCGCGTGCCCTTGCCGGCCACACCGGCTTTCTGGCTGACGTCTGTGAAGGTGCCGTCACCGTTGTTGTGATAGAGAACATTCTTGCCGTAGTAGGTGACGAAGAGATCGTCCCAACCGTCGTTATCGTAATCGCCGACGCAAACCCCTTGTCCCCAACCGGAGTGAGTGAGCCCGGCCCTGGCAGTGACATCGGTGAAAGTGCCGTCACGATTGTTGCGGAAAAGATGAGACGTGGGTTCGCTACCTGCGGGAAAGCCCTCGAGGCGCCAGCCGTTCACGATAAAAATGTCGAGCCAGCCGTCGTGGTCGTAATCGTAAAACGCAATGCCACAACCGGTAGTTTCGAGTAGATACTTGTTCTTGTGTTCTCCACCGAAGATGGTTTTCACATTCAAGCCTGATTCGCGCGCGACGTTAAGGAAGGTGACGCCGAGATCGGCGTCCGGGGTTACAACTTCTTTCCGATCCATCGTCGAATGCGCGGCGATGCCGGCGCGCAGCCAGCCGGGGCGAATCATTGCCAAGATGTTCTCGAGGGACAAGACCAGCGCGGACCGGCTGAGAGACGTCAAGAATAATCGGCGTGAAGGGAACAAGAGGTCGGTACCTGGCCGGTTCGGCTCGTGCTAGAATTCGCCCCTACTTCTTATATGCAGTGAACATGGAGTTTGCAAGCTCCGACCGCGCTTGAATAGCTGCGACGGTGCGCACTCGCAACAGCCGACATGACGCCGGCGCTACACTGGTGCTACTCCACGGGAGGTTTTGAGCATGAGGAAGATCGCGTTCTGGTTGGCCGCAGCTCTGGTTAGCGTGTGCATGGCGGGATCGAGTGCCGCCGCGCAGACATCATCCCATGCGGTAGATGCCGAGGGGCACCAATGGTGGCAGCACGCGGTGTTCTACGAGATTTATCCGCGCAGTTTCGCGGACAGCAACAATGACGGCATCGGCGATCTGAAAGGGATCACGTCGAAGCTCGACTACTTGCGGGACCTGGGAGTGGATGCAATGTGGATTACGCCTTGCTTCCCTTCTCCCCAGGTGGACTTTGGCTACGACGTTTCGGATTACGAGAATATCGATCCGATGTACGGAACACTGGCGGATTTCGATGTGCTGGTGAGTGAGGCCAAGAAGCGGGACATCCATATCGTTCTCGATTTCGTAGTCAATCACACCTCAGATCAACACAAATGGTTTCTGGACTCGAAGTCGTCGCGCACGTCGGCACATCGAGACTGGTATATCTGGCGCGACGGAAAAGGGCCAGGCGAACCTCCTAATAATTGGGTTTCGCTTTTTGGAGGATCGGCGTGGAAATTCGATCCTGCCACGAATCAGTATTACTACCATTTTTTCTATGCGGCGCAGCCCGATCTGAATTGGCGGAATCCAGCCGTGAAAGACGCCATGTTCGAAGTGACGCGCTGGTGGTACAAACGGGGCGTCGCGGGCTTCCGGCTGGATGCGGTGGAAACGTTGTTTGAGGATCCCGGGCTTCACGATAATCCGATTGCCAGTCCCGGCAAGAACGCTTATGGGGATCCGATCGAGAAGAACGAATACAACTCGAAGTTGCCCGAACTGCATGAGGTGTTGCGTGGATTGCGGAAGGTGGCGGATGAAAGCGACGGGGTGCTGATCGGCGAGACCTGGACGGCGGACGTGGCTGAACTCAACGAGTACTACGGCAAAGGCAACAACGAACTGCAATTGCCGATGGACTTTCTTTTCGCCATGGTGAACAAGCTGTCACCGGCGGAATTTCGCAAGCAGATTGCAGCGGTGAATGCGGCCTCGGGATGGCCCACGTTTGTGATCAGCAATCACGACATTGTGCGCTCGTACGACCGCTATGGCGACGGCAAGCATAATGACCAGATCGCCAAGCTCATGGCAGCGCTTTATCTGACGTTGCGCGGGACTCCGATTATGTATTACGGGGAAGAAATCGGGATGAAGACTACGCCGCCGACACGCAAAGAAGATGTGAAGGATCCGATTGGGCGCACGGGATGGCCGGAGGAAAAAGGGCGGGACGGAGAGCGGACTCCGATGCAGTGGGACGAAAGTGAAAACGCGGGCTTCTCGACAGGAACGCCGTGGCTCCCAGTGCCTCCGACCTATAAGACGCACAACGTGGCGGATGAGTCGAAAGATCTGGGTTCGGTCCTCGAGTTCTACAAGAGCGTGCTGAAACTGCGGCACACGAACCGAGCACTCCTGGATGGAAATTACAGTGCGATCAACGAGGATGATGCGAACGTTCTGTCGTATGTGCGCCTCTATAAGGACCAGGGCGTGGTGGTGGCGCTGAATATGTCGGACACGCAGAGAACGGTGAAGCTCGATTTGAGGAGCACGGGCTTCGCTTCGGTCGAAAGGCTCCTGGCGACCGGGCAATCAGCCGCCGCAGGTACCGAAGTTTCACTTGAGCCCTACGCGGTGTTCATCGGCGAGCTTAGGAAGTAGGCAGAGGCAGAACTAGGAGTGCGATTCTCTCTCTCGGATTTTCTCCCATGACTTTGTGCGGGAGATGGCTTCGTTCCAGCCTTGGCGCATGGCTGCCGCCTGAGAGCGCGGCAGGCATGGTTCAAAGCGGCGTTCTTCTCGCGGCAAGTCTGAAATTACCTGCATGTCTTTCCAGAAGCCCGCGCCCAGGCCAGCCAGAAATGCGGCGCCGAGCGCGGTCGTCTCCGTGATCGAAGGGCGCACCACGGGCACGCCGAGAATGTTGGCCTGAAATTGCATGAGGCTGTCGTTGGCGGAGGCGCCGCCATCCACCCGCAATTCTTTAAGAGGAGCGCCGGCGTCGGTTTCAACCGCATCCATCAGATCCGCGACCTGATACGCGATACTTTCCAGACCGGCGCGTGCGATGTGCCCTGCCGTGCTGCCTCGCGTGAGGCCAAAGATTGCGCCGCGCGCGTAGGAATCCCAGTGCGGAGCGCCCAAGCCTACGAACGCGGGGACGAAATACACGCCGCCGTTGTCGGAGACAGAATTCGCCAACGTTTCCACTTCTGAGGAAGCGCGAATAATTCCGAGGCCATCGCGCAACCATTGGACGACAGCTCCGCCAACAAAAACGCTACCTTCGAGGGCGTAGTCCGTCGTATCGCCGATTTTCCAGGCCACAGTCGTGAGCAAGCGATGCGTGGACGCGACGGCGCGATGGCCCGTGCTCTGCAACATGAAGCAACCGGTGCCGTAAGTATTCTTGGTGAGGCCGGGGCCGGTGCATTTTTGCCCAAACAGCGCGGCCTGTTGATCGCCGGCGATGCCTGCGATTGGAATGCCGTTTAAACCAGCGACGGCGCTGACTTCTGCGTAAACCTCGCTGGATGGTAGGACTGCCGGCAACATCGACGCGGGAATTCGAAAGAGATCCAGAAGGTCGTTATCCCAGCGACCGGAATGAAGATTGAAAAGCATGGTGCGCGAGGCGTTGCTGGCGTCGGTGACGTGTACGCGGCCGCCGGTCAGCTTCCAAAGCAACCAGGTGTCGACCGTGCCGAAGGCCAGACGACCGGTTTCGGCGAGCTGGCGGGCATTTGGTACTTGACCCAGAATCCAGGAGATTTTGCTGGCGGAGAAATAAGCGTCGATCAACAAGCCGGTGCGCTGCTGAATCAGATTTTCGTGGCCTCGCGCTTTGAGTTCCTGGCAAAAGGTGGCTGTCCGGCGATCCTGCCAGACGATCGCATTGTAGATGGGCTTTCCGGTGGCACGGTCCCAGATGACGGTGGTCTCGCGCTGGTTTGTGATGCCGATAGCAGCTATGTCGCCCGGTTTTGCACGAGCTTGGGACAAGGCTTCAAGGGCAACCGCGATCTGCGATGCCGCGATCTCTTCGGGATCGTGCTCAACCCATCCAGGCTTAGGAAAGATCTGCGTGAACTCACGTTGGGCCACGGATCGGATGGTGCCGCGATCGTCAAACACGAGGGCTCGGGAACTTGTGGTGCCCTGATCGAGAGCGAGAATGTAAGGCAAGAAGCCTCCTGTTTTCCGCGCACGTTGACTAGGATTTCGGTTCGGACGAAGACTGCGATGCACGCAGAAATCGCCGAATGCCAAAATCGTAAGCCGCAGCTCCGACGAGTCCGCCCAGCAGCGGCGCAACGACAGGCACCCACCACACCCGAGGGCCGTCGGTGAGACCGTTGTTCTTGAAGCCGGCAAGGGCCGTGAAAAGGCGCGGGCCAAAATCGCGAGCGGGATTAATCGCGTATCCGTGCATGCCGCCGAAGCTCATGCCGATGGCTACGACCACCAACCCGATCATCGCCGGCGCGAGATTGGATCCCGGAGGAACGTTGAGTTCGTCAGTAATGGCCAACACCAGCAGCAGCAGCAAAGCGGTGCCGATGACCTGATCGAGGAATCCTGCTTGAGGCAACGCCGGAAAAGCAGGAAAAGTGGTGAACACCCCGGCGGTTTTTTCCAGTTGAGGGTCGAACTGACGGAACGCGGGCAGATAGTTTCGATATACCAGTGTGGCGGCAAGGAACGCCCCCGCCGTTTGCGCAAAGGAATAAGGCAGTACCTTGCTCCACGGAAAACCGCGGAACACCGCTAGCGTAAGGGTAACCGCAGGGTTGAGATGGCCGCCGGAAACTTTTCCCGCGACATAGATTCCCATAGTCACGGCCAATCCCCAGCCCAAAGTGATGTTGGTGTAGCCGCCGTGGACAGTAGAGCCGGGAGCGCTGGAGGGGAAAAGAACGACCATCGCAACCACGCCGGTGCCGAAGAGCATCAAGACGAAGGTTCCGAGGAACTCGGCGATCAACTCGGCAAGCAGAGTGGGCTTGTGGTTCATGCGGCGTGCTCCTGCGCTGTCCCGCGAGCGGCTTTTCGGGCCGGGAACAGTCTAGCAAGGACTTGGGTCTGTCTCCCGCGCGGGCGGCGGATTGATCTCTCCGAACTGGTTCCTAAAGATGCAAGATACGGCACCGTTTTTTCTTGACAGGGAGGGCGTGGCCTGTAAGATAGAAGAATATTTATTCATCATGATGAATAAATATTCACAATGAATAAAGCCTTGCGACAGAGAGCCATTCTGGAAGCGCTGAAGCAGGGACCCGTGGCCAACCAGGAAGATTTGCAGCGGGCATTGCGCAAGCGGGGATTCAAGGTAGGGCAGGCGACGCTGTCGCGGGATATCCACGATCTGAGCCTGAGCAAGACGGCGACCGGCTATGTGATGCCTCAAAACGAGGGCGTTGCTGGTTTGGCCTTGCCTCCGGTGCAGCGGCTGGTTCGGGAGTTTGTGCTGGAGGTGCGGCAGGCGCAGAACCTGCTGGTGGTGAAAACGGTCATCGGCAGCGCTCAGCCGGTGGCGGCCGCGCTGGATGAACAGGAATGGGAGGGAATGGTGGGGACGATCGGCGGTGACGACACGATTTTGATTGTTTGTCCCGACAAGGACGCCGCCAGGAAAGTTGCGGTGCGGATTGAGGAGATGCAGGGCTGATGTCTGCAAAGCTCAAGAGCGCGGTGCTGGGAGCCACCGGCTATTCGGGGCTGGAGCTGACGCGCATTCTCGAACGTCATCCGCGTTTAGAGAAGCCCCTGCTGCTGCGGCGGCAAGACGGCAGTGCCGGGGCCACCGACTTGGCAGAAATTTTTCCCGAGTTGTCTGGCAACGGAGGTTATCCCCTGCGAGCGCTCTCGTGGCCTGAAGTGAAACGCCAGGGAGTGCAGCTGCTTTTTCTGGCGACGCCGCATGAAGCGTCGCGGTCGCTGGTGCCTGAGGCCATCGCGCAAAGCTTGCGCGTGATCGATCTGAGTGGAGCGTGGAGGCTGAAGCAGGCGCAGCATCGCGCCATTTACTCGTTTGAAGACGCGGACGCGGTTACTGCCGCGGAACTGACGGCGAAAGCTGTGTATGGCCTGCCGGAGTTGAACGGCGAGCGCATTGCGGCGGCTCAACTGGTGGCGAATCCGGGATGCTATGCCACGTCAGTAATTTTAGCTTTGGCGCCGCTGCTCAAGGCCGGACTCGTTGATCGGAAACGGGGAATTATCTCGGACTCGAAGTCCGGGGCGTCGGGCGCGGGCAAAGCTCCTACGTCGCGTACTCACTTCGTCTCGGTGGCGGATAATTTCTCCGCCTACTCGGTGTTTAATCACCGGCATCTGGGAGAAATGGTGGAGCAGTTGGAACTGGATGACGCGGAGCTGACCTTTACGCCTCATCTGCTGCCCATTCCGCGCGGAATCTTGTCGACGATTTATGTGCATCTGAATCGGGCGATGAAACCGGCGGAAGTGGAATCTTGTTTGCGCGATTTCTATTCTGGCAAACATTGGGTACGGGTTTTCGCGACGCCGAAGCTGCCGGAGCTTTATTTTTCCCTGCACACGAACTACTGCGATCTGGGGTTCTGCCTGGCGGAGGACGGTCGGCGTCTGGTGTTGGTTTCCTGCGTGGACAACTTGCTAAAAGGTGCGGCGGGGCAAGCGGTGCAGAACATGAACCTGATGTATGGATGGGAAGAGCGGGAGGGTTTGCAGTGACGATTGTGGTGAAGATTGGCGGAGCGGCGATCGAAGATGCGGCGACGCTGCGCAAGTGTGCCCAGTCGATTGCGGAGTTGGCGCAGGACGGCCACCGCGTGGCCGTGGTCCATGGCGGGGGCGGCGCTCTGACCCGCATGCTGGAGCGTCTGGGGAAAAAAAGTGAGTTCATCGACGGGCTGCGCGTGACCGATACGGAAACTCGGGACGCGGCGCTGATGGTATTGGGCGGGATCGTCAACAAGAAGCTTGTAGCGGCTATTCAAACAGCGGGCATGCCGGCCATTGGATTCTGCGGAGGTGACGGCATGACGTTCCGCGCGCGAAAGAAATTTGTCCACGGCCGCGATTTGGGTTTTGTGGGCGAGATTTGTTTCGCGGAGCCGTGCTGGATCGAGGCGTTGTGGCGGCAGGGAGGAATTCCAGTTCTCGCTTCACTGGCATTGGGCGCCGACGGCGAATACTACAACGTAAACGCCGATGAAATGGCGGCATCGTGCGCGGCAGCCTGCCACGCCGATACGTTGATCTTTCTCACCGACGTGCCCGGAGTAAAGGATGCCACGGGAAGCGTGATGCCCTGGCTGAGTACGAAGCAGGCAGCCGAGTTGGCGGCTGGTTCGATCATCAGTGGAGGCATGTTGCCCAAGCTGCAGGCCTGCGGGCAGGCGCTGAAGCAAGGTGTGGGGCGAGTGAGAATCTTCCCCGCAAACGAGGCGGAAGTCCTGCCTCAGTTCTACCTGACCAAGTTGTCGTGTGGCACGGAGGTTGTCTGTTCGTGAGTCAGTCAATCATCGCCGGTTACAGAGCGCAAACTGTGGGTACGCAGGCCGAGAATAAGGAGTCAAACTTGAATACGCATGTGCAGGGCAGAATGGCGGCAACTCCGGAGAGAGTGCCGCAAGTGTTTTGGTGTCCGGACCTTGTCTCGACTCGCGACCTTGGGCCTGCTGGTGTGGATGCGGTTCTCCATCTGGCCAGCATCATGAAGTCGCGGCCCACGGATTTTCGAAAGGCGCTCTCGGGCAGGCAGATGGTGATGTTCTTCGAGAAGCCGTCATTGCGAACCCGGCTGACGTTCGAGGCCGGGATGGTGAGCCTGGGCGGAACGGCGATGTTTGTCGACCAGACTCACGAACGGCTCGACGCCCGGGAAAAGTTGAGCGATGTGGCGCACAATCTGGAGCGCTGGGTGGATTTGATTGTGCTGCGCACGTATTCGCAACAAACTATCGAGGGCATGGCGCAGCACGCCCGTGTTCCAGTGATTAACGCGCTCAGTGATCTGGAGCATCCTTGCCAGGCCTTGGCTGATTACTTGACGCTGATTGAGCGGTTCGAAGATGTTAAGGCGCGTTGTCTGGCGTATGTTGGCGATGGTAACAACGTGGCGCATTCGCTGCTGCTGACGTGTGCGTGCCTCGGGTCTTCGATCCGCGTGGCGACTCCGCTGGGCTACGCGCCCAATCGGGAAATTGTCGCGACCGCGCGCGAAATCGCCGAGGAAACTGGCGCGGAAATTCAATTGCTGACCGATCCGCACGAGGCGGTCGCAGGGGCTGATGCAATTTACACGGATGCGTGGACGAGCATGGGACAAGAGCGGCAGGAAGAAAAGCGGGCGAAGATATTTCCGCCTTATCAGGTAAATGCCGACCTCATGGCGGAAGCCGCGCCTCACGCGGTGTTCATGCACTGCCTGCCGGCGCATCGCGGGCTGGAAGTGACGGACGCGGTGATGGATTCGGAGCAGTCTCTGATTTTCGAGCAGGCGGAAAACCGCCTGCATGTACAAAAAGCAATTCTTTATTTGCTGCTGGGCGGCGGCGATCGCCTGCCCGCAAGGAGTGCTCATGCCTGAAAAAGTTGTGCTTGCCTACTCGGGAGGGCTCGATACCTCCATCATTATTCCGTGGCTCAAGGAAAATTATTCCTACAGCGTGATCGCGATGGTCGGCGATGTGGGCCAGGGCGACGACATTGAGGCGGTGGTCGAGAAGGCTTATGCAACGGGCGCAAGCAAGGTACTCGTCGAGGATCTTCGCGAGGAGTTTCTGACAGGGTATGTTTTTCCGGCACTGCGCGCTGGTGCGGTGTACGAACATAAGTATCTGTTGGGCACGTCGCTGGCGCGGCCCGTGATCGCAAAACATCAGGTTGAAGTCGCTCTGCGGGAGGGAGCGACGGCCGTGGCGCATGGATGCACGGGCAAGGGGAATGATCAAGTCCGCTTTGAGCTGACGTATCAGGCGCTGGCGCCGGAGCTTAAGGTGATCGCGCCGTGGCGGGAGTGGACGCTGAAATCCCGCGAAGATTGTCTCGACTATGCGGAGCAGCACGGGATTCCAGTGGCGGCCAGCCGCGAGAAGATTCACAGCCGCGACCGAAATTTATGGCACCTTAGCCACGAAGGCGGAGAACTGGAGGATGCGGCGAACGCGCCGCTGCCGGCCACGTGGCAGATGACTCGCTCGCCACAAGAAGCGCCGGACAAAGAGGAGAAGGTGACCATTGGATTCGAGAAAGGCAATCCCGTTTCCGTTGACGGCATGAAACTCGATCCGGTGCCTCTGGTTGAGTTGCTGAACGAAATGGGCGCGCGTAACGCCATTGGCCGCGTTGACTTAGTAGAGAACCGCTTCGTGGGAATGAAGTCGCGGGGATGCTATGAAACGCCCGGTGGAACCTTGCTGATTGCGGCGCATCGCGAACTGGAAGCGTTGTGCCTGGAGCGCGAGGTGGCGCACTTCAAGCAGCATGTAGCGTTGAAGTACGCTGAGCTGGTTTATTTCGGATTGTGGTTCACGCCGTTGCGCGAGGCGCTGGATGCTTTCGTGGCCAGCACGCAGACGGAGATGACCGGCAGCGTGACGCTGTCTCTATATAAGGGAAATGTTTCGGTGGTGAGCCGGAAGTCCGACCATTCGCTCTACCGCACCGATCTTTCGTCGTTCACGATGGGCGATAGCTACGACCAGAAAGATGCGGAGGGGTTCATTCGAATTCTCGGGCTGCCTTCGCGCACGCGAGCGCGAACCCGGCTGGAGGTTACACGATGAAGATGTGGTCGGGCCGGTTCCGGCAGACGCTGGACGCGCAATTCGAACGCTGGCAGCGGTCGTTTGAGTTCGATCGCCGGTTGCTGAGTTATGAACTTGCGGCGAGCGCGGCCCACGCTCGCGCCCTGAAAAACGCAGGAGTTCTCTCCGCCGACGAACTCATCAGCATTCTGGAAGGACTGCAGCAGATTGGCGAGATGGCTGCGGCCTCCAAGGGCCTAGTTGAAGACGATGATGCTGAGGACGTGCATCACTTCGTCGAGAAGCAGCTTGTGGCGCGGATCGGCGAGGTGGGATACAAGCTGCACAGCGGGCGCAGCCGTAACGAGCAGATCGCGACCGACCTACGCCTTTACGTGCGTGCGGCGATCGATGAACTGCGAAGCGAACTGGCCGATGTCTGCGGCGCTTTCACGGATCGGGGCGAACAAGCGGGCAACGCGGCGATGCCGGCTTACACGCATTTGCAGCATGCCGAGCCTGTGTTGGTAGCTCATTGGCTATTGGCCTATGTCGAAATGTTCTTGCGGGATGCGGACCGGCTTGCCGATTGCCGCAAACGCTTGAACGTGTGTCCGCTGGGTTCTGGGGCTGTGGCCGGCGCGACGTTGGCGATCGATCGCGCTTTCATGGCTCATGAACTCGACTTCGATGGTCCGACGGCGAACAGTATCGACGCCACCAGCGACCGCGATTTCGTATTGGAGTTTGTGAACACGCTTTCCTTGCTGGGGCTGCACTTGAGCCGGTGGGCGGAGGAAATGATCATCTTCTCCTCGCAGGAGTTTGGGTTTGTGCAGTTGCCTGAGGCTTATTCCACGGGCAGCAGCGCCATGCCGCAGAAGAAAAATCCAGATCTTCTGGAACTGGTGCGGGGCAAGGCCGGGCGCGTCATGGGGAGCGCGGTCGCGCTCCTGGTCGCTCTGAAAGGCCTGCCTCTTGCTTACAACAAAGACTTGCAGGAAACGCAGGAGCCGCTGTTCGATGCCACGGATACGGTGCTGGGGTTATTGCCGCTGGTTGCCGGGTGGATGAAAGCAGTGCAATTTGACCACGAGCGCATGAACGAGGCATCTCAATCAGGATTTATGAACGCGTGGGCAGCGGCGACTTATCTGGTCAACCGCGGAGTTCCTTCGCGCATCGCGCACGAGCAGATCGGCAAGGCGGTGAAGCTGTGCCTGGAAAAACAATGTGAACTTCAGGATCTAGCGCTCGAAGAGTTGCGTGCTCTTAACTCCGCATTCGATGAGGGATTTTATGAGTGTGTGAAACCGGCTGCGGTACTGGCGATCCATGACGTTGTTGGGGGCACTGCTCCAGCCCGAGTGCGGCAGGGGATTGCAGCGGCGCGACACAAAATCGAGTCCCTGCGCGAGGAGGTCAAGATTCATGCGCACGCGTAAAGCTATTTTGCCGGACGCGGAACAGATTCACGAACTCATCTCCGCTTATGCCGGCGATGGAACCTTGCTGCCGCGCACGCTGGCGGAGATTTGCGAGAACGTAAGAGATTTTGTCGTTCTGGAAAACGAAGGCCGCGTCATTGGATGCGGAGCGCTGCATCTTTACGGCACGCATCTGGCCGAGATTCGCTCGATCACTGTTGGGCCTCGGGTGCAAGGCCAGGGCGGGGGTAGCCGATTGATGAAGGCTCTGATGGCTGAAGCGAAACGGCACCGGGTGGATTGCATCTGCCTGTTTACGCGGGCACCCGAGTTTTTTGCGCGGCAGGGATTTCAGATCGCGCAGCGCGAAGATCTTCCCGACAAGATTTACAAGGACTGCCACGTCTGCCCCAGATTCCACCGCTGCGATGAGGTCGCCATGGTGCGGGGCAAGTTGCCCACATTCGCAATCCTGCCCGAGCCGGCCAACTGGCTGGTGAAGTTGCAGGACTTGGCTGGCAACGCGGTGTGACTGCGCGATTCCTGATAACGGGCGCGCGCTCATCGTGGATCGTTTAATGAAGATCGTTTACTGAAGATCGACTGGCTCCGCAAAGAGAAATCCCCGGCCCCGGCTGCCGGTGCTATGATTTCGAGCGGAAGCTACAACTATGGCAATCGCGCCCCCGAGCCCTTCTACCGCGGTTTCTCCTGAGTCATCAGCGTCGTCTACAGGCCCACTGGCAGTGGTCACCACGTTATTTTTTATGTGGGGATTTTTGACCTGTCTCAATGACATTCTCGTTCCTCACCTGAAACCAATTTTCGATTTGAATTACGCAGAGGTCATGCTGATTCAGTTTGCCTTCTTTGGAGCATATTTTCTTTTCTCCATACCTTCGGCGAAGGTCATTGACTGGATAGGCTATCAGCGATCGATGGTGGTGGGTTTGCTGACCATGGGCGTGGGCGCATTTCTATTTGTGCCCGCGGCCAGCGTCCCATCGTTCCCGCTGTTCCTAGTCGCGCTGATTGTTCTGGCCGCGGGCATTACCTGCCTACAAGTAGCGGCCAATCCCTATGTGACAGTGCTGGGTAAACCGGAGACGGCTTCGAGCCGCCTGAACCTGACGCAGGCGTTCAACTCATTAGGAACGTTTCTGGCTCCGTTCTTCGGCGGCCTTTTGATTCTGAGCGCGGCGCCCAGGACGATGCAAGAGATCCGGTCGCTGGCACCGGACGCCCTGCAGGCCTATCGCTTGCACGAGGCGGCCACGGTCAAGACTCCCTACGTTGGTTTGGGCATAGCGCTCGTGTTGCTGGCGGTCGCGATCGGCAGTTTCAAGTTGCCGAAAATCCCCCACGCCCAGCACAAAGTTGGCGAGAAGGTGAACGACTCCATCTGGAAGCATCCCAACTTGATTTTTGGCGCGATCGGCATTTTTGTCTATGTCGGTGCGGAGGTTTCGATCGGAAGTTTCCTGGTGAACTATTTCAGCCAGCCTGAGATTGGGGGTCTTACCGAGAAGGTTGCAGCCAGCTTTGTTGCCTTTTACTGGGGTGGGGCCATGGTCGGGCGTTTTATCGGGTCTGGGCTCTTGCAAAAAATGAAGACTGGCGGGCTGCTGGGCATTTGTTCAGTCTGCGCCGCTGCCCTCGTGACAATTTCCATGCTCAGTACGGGACACTTCGCCATGTGGAGCATCATCCTGGTGGGGTTCTTCAACTCCATCATGTTCCCCAGCATCTTCACTCTGGGCGTAGCGGAACTGGGCCCGCTTACCGGAGACGGCTCCGGGATCATGATCATGGCGATCGTTGGTGGAGCCCTTATCCCGCTGGCGCAAGGTGCGATCGCCGACAGGATCGGAATTCACCACGCCTTTTTCCTTCCTGTAATCTGCTATCTCTACATCCTGTACTTCGCACTGAGCGGTTCGAAACCCAATAGCGAACGTCACGCCCGGACCTAGCTGCGCTAGGTCCGGGGCAACGTGGAGTAATCGTATAGAGATCGGGGCAGCGGACAGGATAGGGGGAGTTAGACCTGTACCGAGATCAGTTCCGGGGTGCATCGGGAATTCTGCATGGACTTGACTGCGTCTTCGGCCGTGAATCTTCCCATGGCCAGCGCCAGCTTTTTGTTGGTTGTCGTCTGAATTGGAATCCGGTCAATTCGCAGGATGTATTCGGCCGCACGGGCGCCGCCACGGTTCACTTTCACAAGAAACTTGGTGTTTTTCATGTTTTCTCCTCGCCGGACGTATGGAAACAGACGAATCAACTAGAGTGGGATTAACGCGAAACCCGCAACGCGACAGCAGTGTCTTGAACGCAATTCCTCTCTCAGAGCTGCGCTATGGAAAAAACCTAAGAAAGGTCAAATTGGCCCCAGTACCTGAAAGACTAGGAAAAGATATCTACTTAGTTAAGATGGTAGGCTCATTTACAGCTCTTGTCAATATGCACGGGACTGCACATGATGTGGAATCGAGGCAGTCGTCGCTCGAATCGCGAGAGGGCTCAGGGTTGCAAAATCTGGCCAGCCTGCGGACGAACCTGCTGATCCTCGATTTCGCTCGCTTCCCAGCCACCGCCGAGGGCTTTCACCAGATAGACGGAGCTCACCATTTGCTGGCCGAGTAACTGCGTCTGCAGCCGTTCGCTGGTGAGCAGCGTGGTCTGCGCGGTGATGACATCGAGGTAACTGGTTACTCCGCCGATATAGCGGTTGTTGGCAATCGTCAGTGCGCGGCGCGCATCTTCGACCGCTGCGCCCTGCGTGGAAAGTGCTTGAGACAGCGTGCTCAGATTACTGATTCCGTCCTCGACCTGCTGGAATGCGGTGAGCACGGACTGGCGGTAGTTCGCCACGGACTGATCATAGACGGCGCGCGCGGCGGCGAGATTGGCGCGGTTGCGTCCGCCTTCGAAGATGGGCTCCAGGGCGTCAGCGCCGAGCGACCAGAAGAGGCTGGGCGCGTTAAGGAGCGTACCGAGATCGCGGCTTTGCCATCCGCCGGAACCGCTGAGCGTGATGTGCGGATAGAAAGCAGACCGCGCGATGCCGACCTGCGCATTTTGATACGCCATGACGCGTTCTGCCGTTGAAACGTCGGGACGGCGCTCCAGCATATCAGACGGCACTCCGAGCGGAACCGGCGGCGGCGTGGCCTGCAACGGCGCAACCGGCACGCTGAGGCTGGAAGCCGCCTGGCCCACCAGCACCGCGATGGCGTGTTCATACTGCGCACGCGACTGCTGCACCAGAGCAAGCTGTGACAGAGTGGAATCAAGCAGAGCCGCCTGCTGTGCAACTTCGAGTCCGCTGGCAATGCCGCCGCTGTGTCGGTTGTTCACCAGATCCAGCCCCGTGCGCTGATAGCCCACAGACTTCTCCACCACCTGAAACTCAGCGTCCAGTTCACGCAGCGAAAAGTAGTCGGCGGCGAGTTCGGCGGTGAGAACTAACTGCACGTTTTGAAGATCGGCTGCGGTCGACTGCAGGGAAGCATTGGCCGCTTCCACGGTATGGCGCACCCGCCCGAAAAGATCAACCTCGTAGCTGAGCGAAAACGGAATCGTATAAACGCTCTGTGTGTAAGAAGTATCCTGCGAATAAACAGTGATGGGCTGCGGCAAGCCCGGGACGCTGACGAGGGTCGGACCTGCGCCATTTAACGGGCGATTGGCCCCGGCGCGCTCCCGTAGCGCGCTCGGATCCGCCGAAAGCTGCGGAAACATGTCCGCGGTAGCCACGCGGGCTAGTGATCGCGCCTGGTCTAAACGATCGCGTGCGGCCACCAGAGACTGGTTGGCCTGGAGCAGCTGTTGCTCGTAGGCGTCGAGCGCGGGATCGTGAAACACTTGCCACCACGAACCTTTGGGAATTGCGTCCTTGGGCGCGGCCTGCTCCCATGGCGGCTGCGTCTTCCATGCGTCCGGCGCAGGCGCGGGAGCCGCCGGCCGGCTGTAACGCGGACCCACGGTGCATCCGGCTGCCAGACCGAGCAGCGCGAGAACGGTTGAGATTGCGGCTCGCTTCACGATCCGCTGCCTTTCTGTTGGTTCGCCGACGGCTGCGCCACGTTGACCTGCTGCCCGTCTTCGAGCGAGTCCGGCGGGTTGATGACGACCTGGTCCGTGGGCGAAACTCCGCCGAGAACCTCCAGCGTCGCGCCGTAATCGCGTCCTATATTGATGGGCCGCAACTGTACTTTGCTGTCGGGACCAATGACGGCAACCTGCGCACCCTCGGTGCGGAACAGCATCGCATTCACCGGAACCGTGACCTTATTCACGCCGTTGCCCACGGCAAAGTGAACCTCGCCGAAGGAGCCCGGCAGCAAACGCCCGTCCTTGTTAGGCACATCGACCTCCGTCAATAGAGTGCGCGTGGTGGGATCGATCGCCTCGGCAGTGCGGGCCACCGTGCCGTAAAACTTCTGGCCGGGAAACTCTTGTAAGGTGACAGCAGTCTTAGCGCCTACCTTGATGAACGGCGCGTAGGCCTGTGGAACGCTGGTGTAAACCCGCAGCGGATCGACCCGCGCAAGGTCGAACAGCTCGCGGCCGGCGGCGCCGGCTCCAGCGTTGATGAGCGCGCCGGGATCCACGTTGCGCTTGGTGAGCACACCGGAGAACGGCGCGTAGACTTCTTTGAAGCCCTCAAGCTGTTCGAGGCGGCGGACGTTGGCATCGGCGGCGGCCAGGTTGGCCTGGCTCTGCTTGTATCCGCTGGCTTGCTGGTCGGCTTCCTGCGCGGAAACCGAGTCGGTCTTACGCAGGTTCTCCCAGCGATCGGCGCTGATTTTAGCCAGCTCCATTTGCGCTACGATCTGCAGACGTGCAGCCCGGCTCTGGTTCAATTCCTGATCAACTTCAGGGGTGTCGATCTTGGCCAGCAACTCGCCTTTGGTCACTCGACTGCCAATGTCCTTGTACCAGTGCACCAGGTAGCCGCTGGTGCGGGCATAGATCGGCGATTCCTCGAAGGCCTGCAAAGAGCCAGGCAGCACCAGGTCTTCATCAGGTTTTTCCGACAGCGGGTGAACCACGGCGACCGTCGGCACAGTTTCAATTTCCGTCTCCTTGGCCAGCGCGCGCTCGTGGCTCATGTGACTCCAGAGCGTGAGCGCGCCGGCAATGAGCAGCACCAGCACCAGCACGCCGACGATCATCAGAGCTTTGCGCGGCGGCGCGGGTGGAACCTCGGGCGGTTTCTGAATGCCTGGAGGCTGGTGCCTGGAGCGCTTTTGGATCTCTTCGATCTCCTCGTCACGCTGGGCCTGAGCACCCAGCGCATGAGGCTGTTCTTTCTCGCTCTGCTGTGACGGACGCGTACTGCCGGCTTGCCCGGACTGCTGCGCGTCTCCCAGCGTTGGTTTGGTTTCGTTCTCTACGCTCATGCTCGACTCCGATTCTTGCGAAAACTGTTTATGCGGTTACGCCTGCTCTTGGCGCGCGCTTGGCTTCCCGGCGGCCATGGAACATGGCAAACACGCTAGGCACAAAAAACAAGGTGGCGACAGTGGCAAACAGCAGTCCACCGATGACGGCGCGACCCAGTGGCGCGTTCTGCTCGCCGCCTTCGCCGAAACCCAGAGCCATCGGAACCATTCCGATGATCATGGCCAGTGCGGTCATCAGCACAGGGCGCACGCGGGTATATCCGGCGGCGACCGCGGCCTGCACGGCAGGGATGCCTTCGTCCATCTGTTCACGCGCGAAGCTGACCATCAGGATGGAATTTGCGGTGGCAACACCCATGCACATAACCGCACCAGTGAGCGACGGCACACTCAACGTGGTGCGGGTCAACAGCAGGAACCAGCAGATTCCCGCCAGCGCACCCGGCAATGCGGCGATGATGATAAATGGATCAAGCCACGACTGGAAGTTGATGACGATCAGCAAATAGACGAGAAGAATCGCTCCGACCAGTCCCACTCCTAAGCCGATGAACGACGAGCGCATGGTGACCACCTGCCCGCGCACCACAAGGCGAGTGCCGCGCGGCAAATGGCCGTCGAACGTCTTAAGCACCTTGTAGGTGTCCGCAGCGACCGCCCCCAGATCGCGATCCTGCGTGCTGGCGTAAACGTCGATGACCTCCTGCACGTTGTAGTGGTTCACGGTAGCGGGCCGCACGACCGGAGACAACTGCACCAGGTTGCCCATTAACTGCGTACCCTGCTGCGAAGTTACCGGGATGGTCATCAGATCTTGCATACTGGTGATGCGGTATTGCGGCGACTGCACAGCCACCTGGTAGGTAACCTCGTTGCGTGGGTTGAGCCAGAAGTTCGGCGACGTCTGAAAGCTTCCGCTCAGCGAAACCAGCACGCTCTGCGCCACGTCGCGTGCCGTAAGCCCCACCTGCGTAACCCGCGTGCGATCAATGTCCATGTAAAGCGTGGGGAAAGAAAGCAACTGCTGCACGTGCACATCGGCTGCGCCCGGAATGTGCCGCATTTTGCTGGCAATCTGCTGCGCGATCAGATAGCTGCTTCCCATATCCGTGCCGACGACCTGCACATCGATGGGCGCGGGCAGACCGAAGTTCAAAATCTGGGTAACGATGTCGGCCGGCTGGAAAAAGAACTCCACGCCGGGAAAGCGCCGCGGCAACACTTCGCGCAGATGCCGCATCAATCCCGCCGTGGGAGGGTGATGCTCGGGGTCAAGTGCGATCAGAATCTCGGCATCGCTCGTGCCAATGGTTCCATTGGAGCTGTAGGACTGGTTGATGCCGGAGTTGGGGAGGCCGATATTATCGAGCACTGTCTGCAATTGACCTTTGGGAATCTCCTGGCGCAGCGTAGCCTCAATTTCATCGCAGAGTCTCGCTGTCTCTTCGACGCGCAAGCCGGGACGGGCGCGCACATGCAGGCGAAGTTGGCCTGCATCCACTTGCGGAAAGAAGTCTTGTCCCAGGAATGTGAATAACCCGAGCGAGAGCAGACAAAAGACCAGGAAGAAAAGCACGAAAACGCCGCGGTGCTCGAGGGTGGTTTCCAGCAATTGCTCGTAGCTGCGGCGGAAATCTTCGAACTTGCGCTCAAAGCCGCGCTGGAAGCGGCCCAGGAACGACTTAGGCGCTTCCGCGCGATGCTCGTGCCCGCGCATGATGAACATGACCAGCGTGGGGATGAGGGTTCGTGAGAGCAAGTAGCTGGCCAGCATGGCGAAGCTCACAGCCTCGGCCAGCGGCACGAACAGGAACTTCGCCACGCCTGCCAGGAAGAACATGGGCACGAACACGATGCAGATGCTGAGCGTGGAGACCAAAGCCGGCACGGCGATCTGTTGCGCGCCGTCAAGGATGGCTTGCCTCATCTCCTTGCCCATGGCAAGGTTGCGCTCAATGTTTTCGATTTCCACCGTGGCGTCGTCCACCAGGATGCCGACGGCAAGCGCCAAGCCCCCCAGGGTCATGATGTTGATGGTTTCGCCGAGGGCGCCCAGCATGATGATCGAAACAAAGATGGAGAGCGGGATGGAAACGCATATGACGATCGTCGGACGCCAGTCCCCAAGGAAGATGAGGATCATGACGGCGGTAAGAAGTGCCGCGATCGCCGCCTCGCGCACCACGCCCCAGATCGACGCCCTCACAAACAGAGACTGGTCAAACAACGCGGTCACCTTCAACTCGGGTGGCAGGGATTGCGCCGCCTGCACAACAATGTTCCTGATCCCAGCGACAATTTCCAGAGTGGAGGCGTTGCCGTTCTTGTAGATCGACATCAGCGCTCCGCGGTTTCCATCCTGACGCACAATGTTGGTCTGCGGCGAGAAGCCGTCGCGTATGTGGGCCACATCGCGCATGTACAGCGTGGAGCCGTTGGTGGTCTTGACCGGCAGGTCGTTCAATTGCGCGATGGTCTGCGGCGTTCCGTTCATCTCGACGTTGTATTCCGTAGGGCCGAGCTTGACCGTGCCGGTGGGAAGGACAATGTTCTGCGCGTTGACGGCATTGACAATGTCGTTGGGCGAGAGCCCGTAAGCCTGGAGCCTCGGCAAGTCCAGATCCACCTGAATCTGGCGAATCTTACCGCCGTAAGGATACGGTGTAGCCGCCCCCGGCACCGTGGCCAGAAAATTACGCAGGAAGTTCTGGCCGAGATCGAAGAGTTGCTGTTCTGGAAGAGTCTTGCTGCTCAATCCGAGCTGAACGATCGGCGTAGTGGAGGCGCTATAGGAGATGACCAGAGGCGGCACCGTACCGGGGGGAAGGCCGCGCAAAGTAGTCTGGGCGATCGCGGTGATTTCTGCGACGGAGCCCTGTACGTTCGTCCCCGGGCGGAAAAAAACTTTGATGACGCCCAAACCGTTTACCGACTGAGACTCCGTGTGCTCGATGTCGTTGACCGTGGTCGTGATGCCGCGCTCCGAAGGGGCCACGATACGGTCAGCCATGTCCAGCGGCGCCATGCCGGTATAGGACCAAACCACCGAAACCACTGGAATGTCGATATTCGGAAAGATGTCAACGGGAGTGCGGGAAGTCGTGACGAAGAACAAAATAATGATGACGATCGCCATTACAACGAACGTGTAGGGACGTCTGAGAGCTAATGCAACAATCCACATCGGCTAGGCACGACTCCAGAGTTTCGAGTGAATCAAAACGGGGTTGCACGGCACGGTGCAAAGAGAATCCCCACAGACGTAAAATTAGATTCGATACTCTGCGTATTGGATTCTAAACACTTACTAATTATATGGTAGGGTTAGACCATGCGCCAGAAATCTCCTGCTCAAAGGAATGGCGACAGAGGCGGCAACAGGCGCTCTCCGGGCCGTCCGCGTAGCGAACAAGCCCGTGTTGCCATCCTGCGTAGCGCATTGAAACTGTTGGGAGACAATGGCTTTTCCGATCTGACGATCGAATCCGTGGCGGCCCACGCCAATGTTGGGAAGGCAACGGTTTACCGCTGGTGGCCCAACAAGGCTGCCCTTATTGCGGACGCATTCGCCAGCAGCACCACTCGCAAGCTCCGCTTCCCTGACGCCGGCTCCGTGTACACGGATATGAGCCAACAGATGCGCCAGCTCATCAAGATCTTTCGCAGCCGGCGCGGGCGCATTGTCTCTGCGATTCTGGCCGCAGGCCAGAGAGACCGGGACGTCATCGCAGCTTTTCGGGAGCGTTTCCTGAAGCCACGCCGTCAAGAAGCATACGAGACGCTTCGCCGGGGCATTGCGCGCGGCGAACTGCGCTCGGACGTGGACATGGACCTGCTCCTCGATTCGCTCTACGGGCCTATCTACATGCGATTCCTCATACGCCATGACGAGCTGACGCCTGAATTCGTCGACCGTCTTTGCCAGTTGGTGCTGAGCGGCGCCAGGGAAGCATGAATGCGTCACGACTACCAACCACGAGCCTCGGCGCCTAATTCATCACAGCGATTCGACCTTGTACAAACCCCGCCGTTTGTATAAGAATTGTCTTCCTGCCGAACGTTCGATACTTCGTCTCTGGGGGCATTTCCTGTATTTCAGGCCCAACACGCTCACCGAAGCGGTACAGGCGCTTGGCCTCTCCGGGGGGCAAATCTTAGCGGGCGGAACTGACTTTTTCCCTTCCCTTGGGGATCGATCCGTAACCGGGACCGTAGTAGACATTTCGGCTCTGCGGGAACTCAAAGGGGTGATTCGCGAAGCGAATTACATACGAATCGGCGGGCTGACTACCTGGACCGAGATTACGAAGGCGCAGCTCCCGAGATGCTTTGACGGGTTGAAGGCCGCCGCCAAAGAGATAGGCGGGATTCAGATCCAGAATCGGGGAACTGTGGCTGGGAATCTTTGCAACGCATCTCCGGCGGCGGATAGTGTTCCACCGCTGCTTGCGCTGGATGCGGAAGTAGAACTGGTTTCGCTCGCTGGTGCGCGCCGCATGCCATTGGCGGATTTCATCGTGGGCAATCGAAGAACGGTGCGGCAGCCCGGCGAGATTCTTTCCCAGATACTGGTGCCCCGCGCTGCCGAGGACGCTTCGTCAACATTCTTGAAACTGGGTGCTCGGCGTTATCTGGTGATTTCCATTGTGATGGTTGCGGTTGTGATCCAGAAGGATGCAGCGGACCGCGTTCGCGAAGCCCGCGTCAGCGTGGGATCCTGCTCGGTGGTTGCGCGGCGGCTTAGGGAACTCGAACATGCGCTGGTTGGAGCGCCTGTTGAATCTGGCCCGGGGGTGGGGAGTTTGGGTTCGCTCGTCACCGCGGATCGCCTCCAGGATTTGTCACCCATCGGTGACGTTCGCGCGACGGCAGCCTATCGGCATGAAGCAGCGGTGCGGCTGGTGCAGCGTGCGCTTGATGTATGCGCGGAAAGTCTATAGATGGCGACCATCGCTCCCACGCCGGAAACCAAGTGCCTGCTCAAGCTGATCGTCAATGACCGCGAAATCTCTGTGGCTTCGGCTCCAACTAAAAGGCTCTCGCGGGTTTTGCGGGAAGAGCTTGGACTGACCGGAACAAAAGTTGGCTGCGACGCCGGGGACTGCGGTGCATGTACCGTCTTGCTCGACGGAGAAGCGGTTTGCTCTTGCCTGGTCGCAGTGGGTCAAATCGAAAATCACTCGATCGTGACCGTCGAGGGACTGAAATCCAGACCTCCATTGTATGACCTCCTGCAGGCGGCATTTCTTCGTCACGGCGCCGCGCAATGTGGCGCGTGTACGCCGGGCATGCTGGTCTCGGCGACAGCGCTCCTTGAGAAGAATAATTCTCCTTCCGAGGCCGAGGTGATGAATGCGCTGGGCAGCGTGCTTTGCCGCTGCACGGGATATCGGAAGATTATCAACGCAGTGCGGGACGTGGGAGCGAAAAGTACAGATGCTGCGTGCCCCGCAGCAGGTACGTCGGTGGGGGAACGGTTGATCCGTCTGGATGGAAAACAGAAGGTCGAGGGCACTGAAATCTACGGTGCGGACGAAATTCCAGCCGGCGCTCTCACGCTGCGTGTTATCCGATGCCCGTACCACCGGGCGAAATTTCGCTTCGGAGATCTGGAAGCGTTCATCGCGGCTCATCCGGGCGTCGACGCAATTCTCACTTCCAAGGACGTTCCGGGCGACGATTGCTACGGTGTGATTCCGCGTTTTGCCGACCAACCGGTTTTTGCCCACGCGAAAAACGAAGCCAGGCATCGAGGAGAAGCGGTCGCGGCGGTTGTCGGCCAAGCGGAGGCGATTGAAAGTCTCGATCTGGCAAACTTCCCCGTAAGCTGGGAGGAACGGCCTGCGCTACAGACAATCGATGAGGCTCTCGCGCCAGGTGCTCCGCTCATTCACCCGCATCGTGCCCAAAACGTACTCACTCGCGGACGCGTAGAGCGGGGAAATGTTGAGCAGGCGCTGGCACAAGCGGACGTGGTGGTAGAAGGCGAATTCGAAACCGGCTTCGTCGAGCACGCCTGCATCGAGCCGGAAGCGGGATTTGCGCGGCGCATCGGCGACCGGATCGAGATCCAGGCCTGCACGCAGTCACCTTACATGGATCGGGCGGACATCGCGAAACTTCTGGGAATTCCCGCTGACTCGGTTCGAATTATTCCGACGGCAGTCGGCGGCGGTTTCGGCACCAAGCTGGACTTGTCTGTGCAACCATTTCTTGCGCTGGCCGCATGGCGATTGCGGCGGCCGGTGCGCATGGTCTATTCGCGCATTGAGTCGATCATGTGCACCACCAAGCGCCATCCCGCGCGCATGCGCGGCCGTGCCGGCGCGAGTAAAGACGGAAAACTGCTGGCGCTGGATTTCGCTGCCGATTTCAATACTGGCGCTTATTCCTCGTGGGGGCCCACGGTTGCGGCTCGAGTTCCGGTGCATGCTTCCGGACCTTATTTCGTCCCGCACTATCGAGCCCTGACGCGGGCCGTTCACACCAACATCGTCCCCGCGGGGGCCTTTCGTGGCTTTGGAGTGCCGCAGATGGCGATCGCGCAGGAACAACTTTATGATGAACTTGCTAATCGCCTGAGGATCGACCCGCTGGAATTTCGTATTCTGAACGCACTCGACGATCGAACTCCTACCACCACGGGGCAGGTGATGGGAGAAGGCGTTGGCATTCGCGCCTGCTTCGAAGCCTTGCGTCCCCAGTGGAGTGCGGCGCGAGCTGAAGCCGTAAAGTTCAATGCAAAGACACGCGGGCCAATTCGCCGCGGGGTTGGAATCGCCGGGATGTGGTATGGATGCGGGAACACGTCGTTGCCGAACCCTTCTACCGTGCGCATCGGACTGAAAAAGGATGGCAGGATTGCCTTGCACCAGGGAGCGGTCGATATTGGCCAGGGATCGAATACCATCGTGACGCAAATTTGCGCGGATGCGCTGCGCGCGCCAATCGATCGCTTCGATTTGATTTCCGGAGATACTTCCGTGACGCCCGATTGCGGCAAGACCTCCGCATCCCGACAGACGCTGGTTACAGGCAGAGCGGCGCAGATGGCGGGGGAGCACCTGAGGGCGGCCATCCTTCGACTGGTTGGTTCGGGCGGAGACGGGATAGACGCTGCAAGTGGAGAAGCGGCCGTTGAGTTTGGCGATGGCACGCTAACCATCCGGAGAGGCGGAGAACGGTGCAGTGTGTGTTTGCAGGACCTGCCGCTTGACGGGCATGGCTATGTGCTGACCGCGGAGGAAACCTTCGATCCACCCACCAGCCCGCTCGACGAAAACGGCCAGGGTATTCCGTATGCCGTGTACGGATTTGGAGCACACATGGCGGAGATTGCCGTGGATATTGATTTGGGGACGGTGCGCGTTCTGAAGATTGTGGCGGCGCACGATGTAGGCCGCGCCATCAATCCAACTTTGATTGAGGGGCAAATTGAGGGCGGGGTCGCTCAGGGACTCGGCATGGCGCTCATGGAGGAATTCTTTCCGGGCAAAGGCGAGAACTTGCATGACTATTTAATCCCCTCGATTGGAGACATCCCTCCAGTTGAGTCGATCCTGATTGAATATCCGTCTTCTATTGGGCCATTCGGAGCAAAAGGCATTGGTGAACAAGCCGTGATCCCGACGGCACCGGCGATCCTGAATGCGATTCACCATGCTACCGGCGCGCGCATGCGCCGAGTCCCCGCCACACCGGATCGCATACGCGAAGCCATAGTCGCGAACGCTTCCAGCGGCCGAATACCCAGGAAAACTGGAGACGCCCGTGGCTGACGACGATGCCATCCGCTGCGACGCGTGCCCTGTGCTCTGTTACATCAAGCCGGGAAGGACGGGCGCATGCGATCGCTATGCGAACGACAAAGGGCAGTTGGTGCGAATTGACCCGCATGTCGTCCTCGATCGCGCGCTTTCACGCGGCGACTCGGTCGTTCCTTTTCTTGAGCGGGATCGTGAATGGGACGGCAGCATCGTGAGCCGTTCGGAGACTTTTGTCACGGCGATTGGCGCGGGTACGACATATCCCGACTACAAGCCGGCTCCGTTCATCATCTCGTCCGCGGTCCAGGGCGTGGACATGGTCACGGTGGTAACGGAAGGAATCTTCAGCTACTGCGGGGTCAAGGTGAAGATCGATACTGATCGATATCTTGGCCTGGAGACGAATCTGGTGCGGGCGCAAGGCGAGCCGGTGGGGCACGTTACGACGAGCGAGTACGGCTCGCAGATGCTCTCGCTCGGCGGCGTTCGACATCTCACTGGAGGCAGCCGCAGAGAAGGCACGGTAACCTGCGAGACCCTGCTGAGTTTGTGCGACCGGAAGCCAGTGGAACTCAAGATCGACGAAGGCGCCACGGTGGTTGTGCAGGCCGGCAAGCCGCCCATAGTCGATGGCGTGCGGGAAGAGCGTATGCGCGTGGGGTGCGGCTCCGCCACGATCGGAATGTTCGCCAAGCAATGGCAGGGCAAGGTTGATGAGGTGGTGGTGGTCGACGACCACATCACCGGAGTGCTCTCGGAGCACCAAGCCGGGAAATTGCTGGGCATCCCGGAAACCGGGATCGAGATGAAGGGCCGGCGCTCTACTCCGGGGCGCTATTTTCGGGTCGCCGAGCCGGGCACAGCTTGGGGAGGCACCAACATCGATGATCCTCTATCTATTCTTCGGGAGTTCGATCCGAAAGTTGCCTGGCCCGGACTTCGATTGCTCATGGTGAGCACCACGGGAGAGCACCACGCGTACTACGAACTGGACGAAGCCCTCCGCCCGGTGGAAAGAGAATTGCCCGCCACACTTTCCGAATCGGTAGCCCGGATCAAAGAGAATTGTGAACCAGCTCTGTCTACCGTTCTGTTTATGGGCGGAGCAGGAGGGTCGTTGAGGGCCGGCGTCACAGAGAATCCCGTAAGGCTGACGCATTCGGTGAGGGACGCGCTGACCCGCGTCACTTGCGGCGGTGCGCCGGTTTACGTGTGGCCCGGAGGTGGGATCACCTTTATGGTTGACGTGAGCCGCATGCCGGAGAGAGCGTTCGGCTATGTGCCCACGCCGGCGCTGGTCGCTCCCATTGAATTTACTCTGAAGCTTACAGACTATTCTGATTTGGGCGGCCACATGGATCATGTTCGTCCGTTGGATTCCGTCCTGCAGAGCAGCGAAAGCCGGCGCCATCTCTCGCCTAACCGGGAGAATCCCTGGCCGCTTTCCGTTACGAAGCCGCCGAAGTCAGATCCGGGATCAAATCAATGAGGGAACAAGCTCAGATAACATTCTTGCCCGATGGCCGCCGGTTGCATCTTCACGATGGACCGATCGATCTGATCGTTCAAGCGTTCGGGAGCGGGGCTGAAATAGAAATTGCGTATCGAGCGGCGGCAGAGCGCTTCATGACTGTTCTCGATGAACTCTGCAGTGAGCTTCAGATTTTGCGGCAGGCGGAGGGAACCGGTGGTCCAATGGCTGAGGGAGTGATTGCGCGGCGCATGGCTGCAGCAGTATTGCCCTACAGCGGGCGTACTTTCATCACTCCGATGGCCGCGGTGGCGGGCGCAGTTGCGGAAGAGATTCTGGAGAGCATGACGTGTGCCGCAACGCTTTCCCGCGCTTACGTCAATAACGGTGGGGACATCGCGCTATATCTTGCGGCGGGTGAGCGTTTTGTGGTGGGAATGGTCGAGCGGCCGGACCGTCCGTCGCTTTTCGGCAAAGTCGAACTGCACTCGACACACCCGGCGCGAGGCATCGCGACCAGCGGCTGGCGTGGCCGCAGTTTCTCGCTAGGTATCGCCGACGCGGTGACGGTTCTTGCAGACCGCGCAGCCATGGCGGACGCCGCCGCCACGGTCATCGCCAACGCCGTAGACTTGCCGGGCCATCCCAACATTACCCGAGTATCCGCCCGCGATCTTGCGCCTGATAGCGACCTAGGCGAGCGGCGAGTGACTCGCGACGTCGGCGATCTTACCTCAGACGAGATTGCCGCGGCGCTCGATGCGGCGGTTCTGGTTGCCCACTCGATCGCCGCACGGGGACTGATTCATTCTGCGGCTTTGCATCTGCGCGGCGACACTCGCATTGTTGGCGTGAGCGTAGCCTCAGGCGAGTTCGGGGCCGAGGCAGAGAATTTCAGCAGGAGTTTGATTCATGCCTGAAGTTCAGATCCGAAAGAAGTTGACGGCTGTCGAAGAAATTTTCCACGAAGGCGGACCGGCTTCGCCGGTGCCGTTGCGGCGCGCGGCCGCGTTGGCCGTGATTCACAATCCTTTCGCGGGTGCGTACGTGCAGGAGATTGCGGGGTTCATGGATGACTTGAAGCCGCTGGGTTTGGAAATGGCGCGGTCGCTGGTGGCCGCGCTGGGCGGAGATGCGAAAGTGGTCGAGGGCTACGGTAAGGGAGCGATTGTGGGCGCGGCGGGGGAGCTCGAGCATGGAGCGTTGTGGCACGTGCCTGGAGGCTACGCCATGCGCGAGATTCTCGGCGATGCGAAGGCGATTGTGGCTTCGACGAAAAAGGTGGGCGGACCGGGGACACGGCTCGATGTTCCGATCACGCATATTAATGCTTCTTATGTGCGCAGTCATTTCGATGCCATGGAAGTTGGACTGGCCGACGCTCCGCGGGCCGATGAGATTGTACTGGCGCTGGTGATGACCACGGGGCCGCGCGTTCATGCCCGAGTTGGAGGGCTGAAGGCTTCGGAGATCAAGGGAGAGGACGGACTGCGATGAAAGCCACCATCCGCAAGATTGTGACGTTCGTGGAGGAGACCAGGATCGAGATGGGAAAGATTATCGATCCTCCAACTCGGCGTGCCGCTGCGGTTGCCGTGATTGAGAATCCTTACGCCGGAAAGTACGTGGAAGATTTGGCTGAGCTGATGACCATTGGCGAGGAATTGGGCGAACTGCTCACGCTGCGAGCGGTTGCGGCTTTGGGCATTCCCGCGACCAGCGTTGAGAGCTATGGCAAGGCCGCTGCTGTCGGCGAAGACGGCGAGCTCGAGCATGCTGCAGCCATTCTGCATCCCAAGCTCGGTACGCCGGTGCGGAGAGTGCTTGGCAAAGGCGCGGCGCTTATTCCATCTTCCAAGAAGCGAGGCGGGATGGGAGTCGTCCTCGACCTACCTCTGGGGCACAAGGACGCGGCTTTTGTCCGCAGCCACTTCGACGGCATGGAGGTGCGAATCAACGACGCTCCTCGCGCCAACGAAATCGTCGTGGCGGTCGCGATCACGGATAGCGGCAGGCCGCTGGCGCGCGTTGGCGGGCTGACCAAGGATCAGATCAAGGGTGAAGACGGTTTGCGGTAATGAGGCGTCGAAGAAGTTAGCGGTTACTGTTTTACGATCTCCGGCACCGTCGTTGCCGGCGGTGTGTTGCGGCTGCGCTGCGCGCTTACGACGCCATCAATGATCACCATCCCAATCCCCGGCAAATCTCCGCGCTGAATGCTTTCCAGCACGGTTTTTCCTGGCGAATGCTGGGCTTTGTCGATCATCACGAAGGTTGCGGCGCGGCCGGGTTCGATCAGGCCGCAGTCGAGATTGCGGATTCTTGCGGTGTTGCCGGTGGCGAAGCAGACGGCGACTTCGGCGGGTACATCTGCGAGAGACGATAGCAGGGAGATCAGGCGCAGGATGCCCAGGGGCTGCACCCCGGAGCCGGCGGGCGAATCCGTGCCCAGAATTATTCGATCCAGTTTCTTCAACTCTCTTGCCGTGCGCAAGGTGAGCAGCGCGGCTTTTTCGTTGCCGTTGTGAACGATTTCGAGAGCTCGCGGCGATTGCTCGCACAGCGCGACGATCTGATCGTCGGGCAGCGCGGTGTGGCCGCCGTTGATGTGGCCGATGACATCGGCATCTGCGGCGAGGACTATATCTTTATCGATCAAGCTGGAGCCGGGGATCGATGGTCCACCGGTGTGAATCGTACTTTGAATGCCGTATTTCCGCGCCCATGCAACCATCTGGCGGGCGGTGGCTCCGTCTTTCACGCTGCCCAGGCCAACCTCTCCCAGCATGGTGACGCCGGCGGAGGCCAAGTCTTTGAAATCTTCCTCGACCATGCCGTGCTCGATCACCGGTGCGCCGGCATGAATTCTCACGCCGCCGGGGCGAAAGGCGGAAAAGGCGCGCTGCGCGAAGATGGCCATGGCTTTCAGGCCGACGAGATCTTTCGGGCGGCCGGGAGTATGAACTTCGCCAGCGGAGATCATGGTGGTGACTCCGCCGTGCAGATAGCTGTCGATCCAGCCGATCTGGTTCTGGCGCGGGGTCCAGTCGCCGGCAACGGGATGCACGTGGCTGTCGATTAGTCCCGGTGCGAGCGTTGTGCCCTTGGCATCGATGACAAGGGTTGCGCCTTCGGGATTGATGTCTTTCTGTTTGCCAACGGAGGCTATTTTCCCGTCGATGGCGAGTACAGTGTCGGCGTCGAAAATTGGGTTCTTCAGATCGCCGCTGAGCAGCAGACCGATGTTGCGGATCAGAAGGCGGGCCTGCGTCTTCGGGGTTTTAGCGGGGTCGTCGTGAGCCATGCGGCGCACCTCTTTCAGCCACGCGCTGAGTCACATAAGCGGCTGTGGATTTCCAGTGTACAAATAGTTCTGGCGGCGGTGTGCGGCAAGCGAGAATTTCGGTAAATCGGGATATCCCCTACCCAACCCCGCGCGATTGGAATCATCAGGTTGGCGGGAAATTTTGTATTGATCCTATGGCCACAACAGCTTACGGGTAAAATCTTGCATTTAAAGGACTTTCGATCAACGATTTTCTCAACCTGTATACCGCTGGCCGTCACGATCATGGACTCATTTTAGAGGGCTCGCAAGGTTAGATGTCACACGGGCTTTCACAGGTGAGAGAGTTAGGGTCAGACTAAAATCATTAAACGCCCTTCGGCTTTGCTCAGGGCAGGCAGGGGAAACAGGGGAACGCAGAGGTTTGCTGCAGCAGGTCGAGAGGAACGGCAATGGTATCTCGCAGTGTGGTTTTCTGGGAAGTGGATACCCAGGCGGATTTTATGCTGCCCGGCGGCAAGCTCTACGTGCCGGGCGCCGAACGATTGCTTCCTAATATTCGCAGGCTCACGGACGCTGCCCGGCAGGGGCGTGTCTTTCTGGTGTCGCACGGGTGCTACCACACGAAGGACGATCCTGAGTTCCAGACGTTTACGCCGCACTGCATTAAAGGGACCGAGGGCGCGGCATTCGTTCCCGAGGCGTTGACGGATAAAGTTGTCACCGTGCCGAACGAGGCAACGGCAACGCTGCCGCGCGACTTTGCCCACTGCCAGCAGATCCTGCTGGAAAAACAGACGCTCGATATTTTTCAAAGCCGGCATGTTGGAAAACTGGTAGAGCGGTTTAGCGAGGATATTGAATTCGTGGTCTTTGGAGTGGTGACGGAATATTGCGTGCGTTTCGCGGCAAAGGGATTGTTGGATCGCGGCCGGCGCGTCTCCGTGGTTCAGGATGCGATCGAGACTTTGAAGGCTGAAGATGGAGAACGCACGGTGGCTGAACTGCAAGGCATGGGCGCAAGATTTTTCAACACTGACGATGCTCTCGCTTTGCTTGATCATTCGAAATAGCCTGTGCAATTCCACGGTGATTTATAATCCAACCCACTGATGAACCTGACTTCTGGTACAAAACTTGGGCCGTACGAGATCGTTAGCCTGCTGGGCGCGGGAGGGATGGGCGAGGTGTATCGCGCCCGCGACGCCCGTCTGAAAAGGGAAGTGGCGATCAAGGTATTGCCGCAAGCCCTCTCACAGGATGCCGAACGGCTGAGGCGTTTCGAGCAAGAGGCGCTCGCCACTGCTGCACTAAACCACCCCAATATTCTCGCGGTCTTCGACGTTGGAACCAATGAGGGCTCGCCTTACGTTGTGTCGGAATTGCTGGAGGGCGAGACGCTGCGCGAGCGGTTACGCAGTGGGGCGATGGCGGTGCGCAAGACTTTGGACTACGCGTTGCAAATCGCGCATGGGCTGGCCGCGGCCCACGCAAAAGGAATCATCCATCGCGACCTGAAGCCGGAAAATTTATTCCTAACGAAAGATGGGCGGGTCAAGATTCTGGATTTCGGCCTGGCCAAACTGACTCAGCCCGATCTGAGCGGAGATGGAGGCGTCGCGCCCACCTCGCTGCCGACCATGACCCACGCCACGGAAGCGGGTGTGGTGATGGGGACGGCGGGTTATATGTCTCCCGAGCAGGTGCGCGGAGTGGCCGTGGATGCGCGCTCCGACATTTTCAGCTTTGGGGCAATTCTCTTCGAGATGATTTCCGGCAAACGAGCCTTTCATCGGGAGACTGCCGCCGATACGATGAGCGCGATCCTGAAGGAAGATCCGGCGGATTTGAGCGAGACCAATCGCAATGTTTCTCCGGCGCTGGAGAGAATTGTGCAGCACTGCCTGGAGAAAAATCCGGAGCAGCGGTTTCATTCCGCCAGCGATATCGCATTCGATCTGGAACATCTTTCCGGGATTTCCAGCACAAGCGCGAGAGCAATGGCAGTTGCGGGTGCGCGGCCAAAGGGCAGGTGGCTGGCCGTGTTCGCTGGTGGGCTGGCGCTCGCGTTCGCGCTGCTTGCTGCCGGATGGTGGCTGGGCCGAGGCAGCGGCCCGGCGGCCCTCGCCGAGTACCAGCAGATTACTTTTCGCAGGGGCTCCATCGGCCATGCCCGGTTCACACCCGATGGCAGCATTGTTTACAGTGCGTCGTGGGAAGGAGCCGAAGATCAACTGTATATCGCCCGCGCGGACGACCCAGGCTCCCGCGAGCTGGGACTGAAGGACGCGGAGTTGCTTTCGATCTCCAAGAACGGAGAGTTGGCCGTCCGGCTGAGGACGGTGTTTTTCGCCGGCTATGCGCGAAGCGGGACGCTGGCGCGGGTGCCGCTGAGCGGGGGAACGCCGCGAGAAGTGCTGGACAACGTACAGGACGCGGACTGGTCGCCGAACGGCGACAGCATGGCGATCGTCCGGTACCTTCCGGAAAACGGCCACTGGCGTTTGGAGTATCCCATTGGCAACGTCTTGATCGACAGCATCAACTGGATGAGCCACCCCAAGATTTCGCCGGACGGAAAATGGGTGGCGTTTGCCGATCATGAGAACAATGGAGGCGACGACGAAGGGTCGATCGCGGTGATTGGCTCGGATGGAAAGGGCAAGGAGAAGAAGCTTTCTTCGGGCTGGTCGTCGATGGAAGGGATTATCTGGTCGCCTACGGGCGAGGAGGTCTGGTTTGCCTCGACGAACCATGGAAGTGGACAGAGCCCGCGGGCTGTAACTCTTTCTGGCAGGTTGCGGACGATCACGAACGTTCCTGGAGGCATGTGGCTGGAGGATGTTCGGAATGGAACAGTGCTGGCCGTAACGCACCAGCAGCGGGTCGGGATCCGGGGACTGGCGCCGGGTGCGAAAGAAGAGCATGAACTGGGGTGGTTCGGCTGGTCGCTGTTGGGCGACATCAGTCCCGATGGGCGCAAGATTTTGTTTACGGAGGCAGGCGACGCAGGCGGGCCTGACTATACCGTATTTCTGCGCGACACCGATGGATCGCCCCCGTCGCGCATTGGCGAGGGTGACGCCATGGCTATTTCGAACGATGGAAAATGGGCGATCACGAAGCCTCCGAAAGGCGGACCCATGAATCTGGTGCCGACCGGAGCCGGCGAAGCGAGAGCGATTACGCATGATGCCGTTAACTACGAATCGGTGCGCTGGCTGCCTGATGGCAAACGAGTGCTGGCGAGTGGAATTGAAGCAGGGCACGGGGCGCGCGACTACGTGATTGATCTAAGCACTGGGGATGCAAAGCCGATCACCCCGGAGGGCATCGCGGGGGTACACCTGTCGCCGGATGGCAGGAGCACGGTGGTATTGGCGTCCGATGGGAACTGGGGAGTTTGGCCACTGGAGGGCAGCGGTATTCATCCCATCCCGGGGCTCGACTCGGTCTACTACGTCATCGGTTGGTCGCCGGATGGAGGATCGGTGTACGCGGTCTCCAGTCGAGCGAACGAGAAAACCGCGAAGGTGTACAGGGTGAACATTGAGACCGGAAAAAGGGAGCTGTGGAAGACCTTCGGGGGAGATACGGAGGGGGTCAGAATAGTTGGCCGGCTTCAGCTTTCAAGCGGTGCGACGGCGTATGCATACACTTACTCGGTGATACTGTCGCAGGCGTACGCGGTGACGGGGTTGAAGTAAAGACGAGGTGAGTGGATTACCCGGCCAGGGTTTCGATGGCTTTTACCGCATCGGCAGGAAGCGCTAGCTGAGAGCTGGCGAGATCCTGCGCCATGTGCTCCGGGCTGGAAGTGCCGGTGAGCGGGAGCATTCCGAGCCTGCGGGCGAACGCAAAAATAATCTGCGGCGCAGTGGCCCCGGAACGAGCGGCGAGGCCTGCGACTACAAGATGATGGAGCACTTCTGGATTCGCAGTGAGCAGCGAAAATCCCTGATACGTGATTTTGCGCTCGTGGCAAAATAGTCGGACTTCGCGGTCCCAGCCGAGGCGGGCGTAACATCGGTTCTGCACGAACGCGGGCGCTTGGGAGTGAACTGCTGCCATTTGCTCAAGCTGGCGAAGTGAAATATTGCTTACTCCGAGCAGGCGCGTGCGGCCGGCATCACGCTCTTTCGTCATTGCGTCCCAAACCTCGGTGTCGGCTTCGGTCCAGTCATAGCGCGATGAGGGTCCGTGCAGCACGAAGCTGTCGACATAGTGGGTACCAAGATGATCGAGCGAGCTGGCCAGCGATTGAGCGACCTGTACGGATAAGGTGGCTGCGGGATCGTAGGGCAGGCGGTGGTCCTGACCGGGCTGATAGGTGAATTTCGTCTGCAGAAAAAGATCTGCGCGTGTGACCACTCCCGCGCGATAGGCGGCCGCCAATCCCTGGCCGACTCCGGCTTCGAAGTAGTGCCGCCGCTGGTTGGCTGTGTCGATGCCCCGAAAGCCTGTGCGGAGCGCCAGCTCTACTAGGGCCGGGGTGCGGTCTTCCTTCCAAGCCGTGCCGTAAAGAAAATCGGGAACGAATACAGGTTGCGGAGTTGGCATGCGCTATTTTGCCATGACCGCGCGATACTCGATATGCATTACGGCTTCGCGCTCGCAGTGGCAGCCTGCGGATTCTTCACGTAAGTGTTGAGCCAGTTGTTCATCTCCCAAAGCATGTGGAGGACGGACTCACGGGCCGCATAGCCATGCGATTCCAGAGGCAGCAACACAAAGCGCACCGTGCCACCCTGACCTTTGATGGCGCTAAAGAGGCGCTCGCTCTGCATGGGGAATGTGCCGGTATTGTTGTCGGCCTCGCCGTGGATCAACAAGATGGGTGTCTTGATCTTGTCCGCGTACGAAAATGGGGACATCTTGTAATACACTTCGGGCGCCTGCCAATACGTGCGGTCCTCATTTTGAAATCCAAAGGGCGTCAGCGTGCGGTTATAGGCTCCACTGCGCGCGATGCCGGCCTTGAACAGGTCGCTATGAGACAGCAGGTTTGCAGTCATGAACGCGCCGTAAGAGTGGCCCATTACCGCGACCCGGTTGCGATCGGCCACGCCGAGGCGCACGCCTTCATCGATTGCAGCCTGAGCGCTGGCTACTAATTGTTCTACGTACGTGTCGTTCGGCTCTACCTTACCCTCGCCGACGATGGGAATCGTTGCGCTCTCCAGCACTGCGTAGCCCTGCGTGGCAAAGGGCACGGGCGATCCCCAATACAAGAAGGGAAATTCGTATGGAGACCCGCTGATCTGTCCGGCCGCCGCTTTCGTTTTGTATTCCGTGGGATACGCTTCCATCAGAGTTGGCAGCGGACCGTCTCCGCTTTTGTAACCTGGCGGAAGATAAAGATTGGCGCTCAGCTCAACTCCATCGGAGCGCTTGTATTTGAGAACCTGCTTTTTCGGCAGCGGTGAATTGCCGTACGGATTGAGAAATTGCGTAACCTGCTCCAGGGAATTTTTGGCGACGTTCTTCAGATAGTAGTTCGGGCTGACTTCCGGAGATTCTCGTCGAATCAGAATGGTGGGAGCGGCCGCGTCCAAAACTACGGAAGGTGATTCAAAGAACGGCGCTGCCGATTGCCATACCCGCACGGTCTTAACCGCAAGAGTCGTCGGGCCGGCGTTGGCGTTCGCCAGGCTCAATACGGAAACAAACGGTTGGTCTCCATCCGGCGAAGCTCCTTCGGCGTGCAGGTACAAGCCTGTCCCGTCAGGCGTTAACTGCACAATGGATTTTCCCGCTCCGTTCATTACTTCAAACGGTTCGCCAGGATCGTGATAGTGATCTTCAAAGGAACCTTCGAACAATTTCACTTCGGTTCCAGGAGCAGCCGGAGATACTTCGAGCATGATCCGCTTACGATCCTTCCAGCGCTGCTCTTCTACGATTGCGACGCGGTCGTTTCCCCACTCCATGCTTCTGAAGCGCAGAGGAAGCTCGGCAAGCTTTTGCGGTGGCGCCTCGAAAGGCGCATCCTGTATGAATAGCCGGTCGCGAACCGGCGCTTCCTTCGTTGGATCTCCGCCATCGGCCGCTTCTGCCCAGAAGACTGTCGATGGCGCATCGCTGCGCCATTCGAAGTCGCGAGGTCCGGTTTCTACAGCGTCGTGAATGTTTGGGATCGTATCTTCGAGAGGCTTGTCGGCAAGTTGCTTGACGTTCCCGCTTTTCAAGTCGACTACCGAGATTCTCTCGGGAAACATGTAGAAAGGCAGCAAATAGGAATAAGGGGGATGGCGTTCGTCGAGCAACGCATAGCGCCCGTCAGGAGAAGCGGAGGCGCTCTCTACTATGCCGGGTTTGCCGACGGGTGCGATTCTGCCGTCGAGCCCGACCACTACCACCTGAGAGGTTGCATAGTAGTTGAAAATAGCCTCGTCTTCGGGATTCTTCAGCAGGTCTTGAAACGTTGGCCCCGGTGTGACTCGCCCGAGATTCTCCTGGATGACGGGCCCTGTTGGCACGGCGCTGCGAGCGGGCGCGGCTGCTCTGCCTTTCGGCACAGCCTTGCAGATCAAGCTTCGGCTGTCTCCCAACCATTCACACGGTCGGCCGAAAATTCCATTCAGCGCAAGATCGGGCACACGCCGCGCTTGCGCCGAGGCTACGTCGACGACCCAGAGGCTCAATCCGGCATCCTCCGGCGCATCGCTGACGCTCACGAAGAAAATGTGACGGGCATCCGGCGACCAGCCGGCAAAGCGAATCTTCGCGTCCGGGGGCGGGCCGGCGATCGGCCGCTCCGTGCCATCGGGCAGGGCTTTTAGGCTCAAGGCGGTGACATAGCGGCCGCGGCTGGGTCCGTTAGTTTTGGGATTGAAGCGTAGACCTGCCAACCGCAATTCCGGCTGAGCCAGATCGGCTATCGAGGGCAAACCCGAAATCGCTTCCATGAGCAGCCATCGGCCGCTCAGCCCACTGCCGGGAGAGACTTCCACGCTGGGCGTGGGCCGTATGTCCACCAGATCGATGAGCGCCTTCGGTGGTTCCTGATACTTGAGGCTGGTCTGAGCTTCGACTGCGCAAAGTATTCCGGCAAGAAACAGCAAGAGAAAGAAGAATCGACAGAAAAAGCATCGCGCGTTTGCGAACTTCAGCCTGAGACCAACTACGCCGCAAGTGTTCATTCAACCTGGCCGCCTTGTCGTGGATGTCAATAAATGTAGCGACGTACATTGTCTCCTCAAGAGTGATGCCGCACAACTCCTTTTTGTTTAGCCGATGCGACGGCTCAGAGTCATTCTGTGGTGAGGGGTTTTTCTTTTGTGATCGTTCCGGATTCCGGGAGGTGTTTGCGGGCGGGGCGGAAGTGCACACGCCCGCCTACGCGGCCTGCGAGGTTGACGGTTGCTTCACCCTATGCGAGCAGGTTTAGGCCGCTCTGGCTTCCATATACGCTTTCTAATATGGAAGTTGTAAGGTCAGGGGCGCTGGAGGCCATCGGCAGTTTGGTTCGAAAACTTTAGAACAATTCTCAACCAAGTTGAAGCCGTAGCGTTGCCTCGCTCGGTGATTCAATTCAAATGATTGCTCTGCGGACTCGTGTCTGCAGGCGGTTTCTTGTGTTCTTGCTGACACTGTGTGTCTCGCGGTTTACATCGTCTTGAGCGGTGACCTCTGGAAATCCTTGGAAATCCCCCATTTTCTGGGGTATCCAATTTTGGTGCGTACCTTGCTTTCTATTTGCAGCGTCGGTTTCGCAGTTTATAGTGCAGTGTTCAGAAAGCAGGAGTCATGAGACGAACATCGCTCGTCTCTGTCCAAAGCGCAGTAGCGGCTGGCTTCTTCCTGGTGCTTGTGCTCGGAGCGGTCGTGGTGTGGCGGGCCTCGCGGGCACTGCATTCGGCTGCACAAGATGTCCGTTCGGAACACGAGATCCTCTTTCTGGTTCGACCGCTTCCGGCGGTGAACACCGATTTCGAGCCGATCAGCTCTCCCGCTGTATTTTTCCAGGCCGCGCATTTCCAGGATCATCTTTATGTGGCCGGCCCGGCAGGACTGCTCGAATATGACACGAGCGGGGGTCTGCTCCGCCAATACACCGTCGGCAGCGAATTACCTGGATCGCCGCTGATTGCGCTCGCTCCCGCCGTTCTGGCCGACGCTCGTGAACCCGAACTCATCATTGCGACCGCCAACGACGGACTGCTGGCTTTCAATGGGCGCGCCCTTCGGCAGATCTTGCCCTACGACTTCGATACGCGCGCCATCACCACGATTATGTCGTTCGCTTCCGGTCATCTTCTTATGGGGACCAAGAAGAAGGGCGTTCTGGTCTACGACGGGAAGCGGATCACGGTTCTGCACTCCACGTTGAAGGACAAGTACGTGACCGCGCTTGCGGGCAGCGAGTCCGATCTTTGGATCGGTACTTTGGCCGGAGGCGTGCTTCACTTCCATGCGGGTGAGACTGACAGCTTCGCCGAAGCCGAGGGATTGCCCGATCCGCAAGTCACATCGCTCGCCGTGGCCGGTGACAACACATACGTTGGTACGCCGCTCGGCGTAGCGGTCTTCGATCGTGGACGGTTCTCCCGGGTGCTTGCGCCCGGAGTGTTGGCCACTGCGCTGTTCGCAACTCGCGACCAGCTTTACGTTGGCTCAGAAGATCAGGGGATGATTTCGGTTCAGCTCGCGGGGCGCCGCCCGAATCCAAACGCCGGGCAAGATTCGCAATTATCCGAAGTGCGGCAGCTTTTTGTTTCCGGGGACACGATGTTCGCGGTGGCTCGTAACGGGCTCTACCGCATGAAGCCTCGCGAATTCGGGTGGCAGCGAGTGCTGGAGGCAGGCGCAGCCATCCTGAGCGATCGCAATATTTCCGCTTTGGCAACGGATGGGAGCGGCCGGCTCTGGGTTGGGTATTTTGATCGGGGCCTCGACATTCTTACCGCCGATAGCAGCCGCGCCACCCACGTCGATGACGAGCATGTGTTTTGCGTCAATCGAATCTTTCCCGATGCGAGGGCCGGCACAATCGATGTGGCTACCGCGAACGGACTCGTTCGCTTCGACAATGCCGGCAACGAGCAGCAGGTGCTGACTCACAGCGACGGACTTATTGCCGACCATGTGACCGATGTCGCCGCCTACCGCGATGGGCTTGCCCTCGCGACTCCCGCCGGACTCACCTTCCTCGACGCCACCGGTGCGCGGAGCATGTATGCATTTCATGGTCTGGTAAATAACCATGTCTATGCGCTCGGCGTTTCCGGCGACGAGCTCATGGCCGGCACGCTCGGTGGCATCTCCGTTCTTGACAAAGGCAACGTAGCGGCGAACTACACCACCGCGACTTCGAACCTGAAGCACAACTGGATCACTGCGGCGGTTCCGGTCGGCGGCGAATGGATGGTCGGCACCTACGGGGCAGGCGTTCTTGGGCTTGACCGCGCTGGGCATTTCCATTCTTTCGAGAAGGCTTCCGGACAATTTGAAGTAAACCCGAATGCAATGCTGGTAACTCCGGATTATGTTCTGGCGGGCACTTTGGGAAACGGTTTGTATCTCTATGATCGACAGTCCGGGCGCTGGTCCGTGATCGACAGCGGATTGCCGTCTTTGAACGTGACCGCACTTGCTCGCGGCAATGGCTATATCTACGTGGGCACTGACAACGGGCTGGTTCGTATTCCAGAGCAGAAACTGCGCTCATGAAAAATCTCATCTTTTCGATTCTCATCTCGCTCTTGACGTCGACACTACTGTTTGCCGACGCGGGCATTCTTATTCCTCGCGACAAGCAGCAGCCCGATCCCGCGATCCTCTCGCTCGAAGAAATGGAAATCACGATCCGCATCGACAATGGCGACGCCCGCGTGTTCGTGCGCCAGGTGTTTGCCAATCACACCGGCGGCATTCAGGAGGGCAACTACATTTTCGCTCTGCCCAGCCACGCTACGATCTCCGATTTTGCCACGTGGGACGGGCCGGTGAGGATTCCCGCCGTTATTCTCGAACGCAAGCGCGCCGAAGAGATTTACAACCAGCTGAAGCAGCAGTCGATCGATCCCGGCCTGCTGCAGATGGGGGAACGTGGCTCCGAAGAAGCCAAGCGCACGTCTGTTTTCAGCGCCCGCATCGTTCCGATTCCAGCTTTCGGAACGAAACGGCTGGAGATCGAGTATCACGAATCGATTCCGGTGGAGAATCTGAAGTCGTACTTCGCCATCCCACTGCGACCGGACGCATATCAGGCCCAGGCCGCGCGCCATCTTCGCATCAATTTCGAACTGCACACAGCGCATGCCATTCGCAACTTTCAGGCGCCCGCAAAGAACTTTCCACTGCAACTCGAGCAGAACACCGCTCACCTCGTCCAAGGCCATTTCGAAGGAGAGAACGTCAACCTGGGCGAGGATTTCGTAATCACTTACGATCTGGATCCCGCGGCGGCGGATACGCTGCAGATTCTGACGTATCGCAATCCGGTTAGCGGGCAGCCATCGCCAACCGAAACCGCGCCTGTTCGTACCACGAACGAGCCCGGCTTTTTTGAAGCGGAAGCTTTGCTCGGACCCGGGACGGGGTCCGCTCCCACCGCAAGCGCAGCCAGCGGCCCTCCCAAGACGGTTATCGTATTGTTCGATACATCGCTTTCCATGCAATGGGAAAAATTAGAGCGCAGCTACCAGGCTCTGGAAACGCTGCTGCGAACGCTCCGCCCCACCGACCATTTCAGCCTCGTGGTCTTCAATTCGGAAACCCACGCGTTGCCGCTCAGTGCTGCGAATGGCGGCAACGTCCAGCACGCAATTGATTTCGTCCGCGCCAGTCGATTGCGCGGTGGCACCGATATTCAACGCGCGCTCCAGGCCGGACTCCAACAGGCTGCAGATCCTGCGGCGTCCAATGCTTATCTGGTGATTCTGAGCGACGGCGGCGCGACCCGCGGTCCCATCACGAACGGAAAACTTGCAGCGTGGTACGCCTCGGCGTGGAAGCAACTCCTGGAGACTCAGCGCCCGCGTACTTACATTCTCGCCGTCGGCGACGATGCCAACTTGCCGCTATTCCGCATGCTGGAACGGCAGGATGGAGTGCTCGAACACGTGCTTTCGACCGAGCCCATGGAGTTCAAGCTGAACTCGTTCCTGTCGAAGATCGGCCGAAGTCCGATCGGGCAGTTGGATCTTGCGGTCGTGCCGGAGAGCGCCGTTGATACTGTCTACCCGCTGCAAGCCGCGACTTTTTCCGGATCGCTGGCTTCGTGGGTCGGACGTTACCAGAAGCCGCAGGAGAACGTCACCTTCGCGGTGCGCGGCTTGCGCGACGGGTCTCGTGTAGAGCTGACGGGGAAAACTAACTTCCCGCGCGAGTCTTTCGATCACCCGCAACTGCCTCGTCTCTGGGCTCGAGCTCGCGTGGATGCGCTGCTCGAGAAGATCGAGCGCGAAGGCGACGATCAAGCCACCATCGACGAGATCATCCGCCTGGCGCGCCAGTACAAGTTCGTTACTCCCTACACTTCGTTCCTGGCTGTGCCGCGTGCGTTGTTGCGTCCACGCGTCATTCGGCCTGGCGACCCCATACTTCGCGTCAGAACCGACCCATCGATCACGTCTGTTGTCGCGCTGTTTCCGTTTGGATTGATGCAGCCGCTGCGTCACCTCTCGTCGGAAGATATTTGGCAGACCCGCTTTCTTGCTCCCACTGACATGCAGGATGGGACCTACACCGTGCGCCTCATCCTGCGCGACCAGCTCGGCAGAACGTATCGTGAGTCGAAAACGTTCGTGATTGCCAGCAAGCCGCCGGTGGTCGAGGTGAAGCTCGACCACAAACGCTTCCAGCGCGGGCAGGCGATCGACCTGAAGGTTCACGCGTCGCAGAGCACGCGGACGCTGGTAGCGCGGCTGGATGGTACGGCACCGGTTGAACTCCGCTGGGATCCGCGAGCAGGCGCCAATACCGGCGAGTTGCTCATTCCCGAACAAACCATTCCTGGTTCTTACAAACTGACGGTCACCGCCGAAGATATTGCCCACAACATCGGCACCGGGGAGGTGCAGATTGAAATCCTTCCTTAATTCATCGCGCAGAAGGGTATCGAGCCGGCGCATGCGTCTGCTGGCTATGGCTGTGTTGGTGCTTGCGGCCGGCTCGGCCATCGCTGCTCTGGGCGAGCTGCCCTCGTGGGTTCGCAACATCGAAGGATCGAGTGTGCTGGAGGCTGCTTTCTTCCGCATGATGCCGTTGCCCGGAGGTGCCGTGCCCTTTCGACGTCCTCCGCGCGAGACGCGTCCCGCGCTCTCCGAACTCATCAAGAATCAGCCACGCAATGGCGAACTATATTCTTTGCGCGCTCTGGAGGACCAACAGCAGCTCGATTTCAAAGCCGCTGAATCGGATTGGAAATCCTACGTCGATAACTCATCGGAAAAGATCGAAGCTCAGCTCGCGCTTGCCGACTTCTATCATCGCCGTTTGCGGCCAGCGGACGAGATCAAAATACTATCTCTGGTTGCAACTGCCGCGCCCCTTGCGGCCGAGAAACTCACAACGTCCACGCAACAACGCTCCTGGCAGGCGTTTGAGCGCATCTTCGGCGTGGTGCAAGCTCAGGGCCTCGCAAAAGACGCTTCCATCGCTCAGTACCGCGCCTGGATCGCGCGCTATCCGCAGGAGGAATCGCTTTACGTACGGTTCCTGCAATTTCTGGTTGCGCAAAAAGAATATGCCGCCGCCGGACAGCTGATCGCCGATTACCGCAAGCAGTTTCCGGGCGATCAGGTTTTTCCGGTGAGAGCGAAGGCGATGGTTGAATATCGGCGTGGCTCTGCCCGCGAGGGCTTGGCGGTGTATGAGCAGGAGTTTCAGCCGCTCTGGGACCCCGACTTGGTGAAAAGTTATTTCGATCTGCTGCGCGAGACCCAGAATCTTCGGAAGTTTCTCGACCAGGCTCGCGCCTCGCTGAACTCCGATCCCGAGGACTTGAACGCAACCGCCCGCATTTTCTATTACTACCAGCAGCAGGGCAAGCTTGAGGTGGCGCAGCAGGCAATCGCCGACTTCCGTCTACACAAGGAAGCTAGCAAGTCGCCGTGGACTTCGCAGGAACTCTACATCTGCGCACGGCTTCTGGAAGACATTCATGCCTATCCCGAGGCAGCGCGATATTATTTCGCGCTCTACAACAGCACGGGACGCTCCGACGCGCAGGAGCAGGCGATTGCCGGGCTCACGAATATTTTGCTGACCGCGCCGGAGATGCCGATCCGCTTTGGTTCGGGCGAACTCTCCATGTATCGCGACATCGCCACGATGGATCAGGGGCCCGGCTATTTGAACGGGATTCTTTCTCTGATCCTGAACACAACCGAACCAGCTTTGAATTACTCAACGGAAGAACAGCGCGCGGTGCCTTACTTTCATCGTTCGCGGGCGGCCGAATTGCTGGCGCTGCTCGATGCGAAGTTCCCGGGTTCCGCTCGGCGACCTGGACTTCACGCCGGTCTGCTCCAGTTCTATTCCGCCACGGCGGAAAGCGACGCGGTCATTCAGGGTGGGCGCGACTTTCTTGCGCAGTTTCCGAAGGCTTCGGAGCGTACCGCGGTTGCACTGCTCATGGCTGATGCCTACTCGCGCAAAGGCGATACGGCGAGTGAATTCGCCATCTACGATTCTGTGCTTCAGGAACTCGCATCCCAGGCGCAGAACGTGCCCCTGGGATCTGCGACGGAAGGGATGAATTCGTTTTACTACCCGCGCGGTGCAATGAACGCTGGCATGAATAACGCCGCTGGGGAGGGGGAAGAAGGCGAAGGAGAAGCGGAGGGCGGAGCACAGGGAAATACCGGATCGCGCCGACCGATCGCAGGGGTTTTCCAGATCAGTTCCGCCATCTCACCTGCCCCATCGGCTGGAGCGCGTTCCGCCGAGTACGAGCGGGTTTTGGAGCGGTATCTCGCTCGCCTGGTGCAAATGAAACAAGTCCCGCAGGCGCTGACTGTGCTGCGGCGCGAGATCGACCGCAACCCTGACGACCCCGGCCTATACGAACGGCTCGCGGTTTTTCTTGAGCAGAACCAGTTAGGAGCCGAGCAGGAAGAAGTCTACCGCCGCGCGATGTCGCGTTTCCCGGACCGCTCGTGGTACGACAAGCTGGCGCGCTTCTATCTGCGTCAAAGAAGGAATTCCGACTTCGAACAGCTGACACGCGAAGCCCTCAAGACTTTCAGCGGCAGCGATCTCGAACGGTACTTCTACAACGTCAACGGCGGCGGCCCCGTGCTGTACCTGCGCTTGAATCAGTATGCCAATCAGCGTTTCCCGCACAACCCGGTATTCGTTCGGAATCTTCTCACGGCCTACCGAACGCCCGCGACCACCGACCCGGTTGCCTGGGAATCGTTGTTGCGGCAGCACTGGTTCGAGGAAGCGAACCTGCGCGCTGAGTTCTTCGAATTTCTCTCCCGCACGGGCAGACTGGAAGCGGAGCTGAGTGCTTTGCGCCAGAGTGCGCCGGATGCTGCCAGTTGGGATGGCAATCCTGCCGCCGCCGAATTCCTGGCGAATGCCAACCTGTGGCGTTCGCACTTTGAAGAGAGTGCGCCTGTGCTGCGATCGCTTGCCGGTCAATATCCCGCCGAGTTCGAGATTGCGCGCACCGCTTCGTCCGTGTATCGCTCCCTGGCGTACTTCGATTCCGCCGATACGGCCATCGCCGCCCGGATCGAAGACAATTTGCTTCAGGCCAATCCGGGCAATACTGAGATCCTCGCGCGTGTTGGCGATATCTATGCCGACCGCGATCAGTTTGCGCAGGCCGCTCCGTACTGGGAACGGATTCCACAAGTATCGCCGGGACAATCCGGCGGATATCTCGACGCCGCTACCATCTACTGGGATTACTACGATTTCGATAACGCGCTGCGCCTGCTTAAGCAGGGGCGCGCTCGTCTCGCCGATCCCAATCTCTATTCCTACGAGGCAGGCGCTATCTACGAGAACCAGCGCGACTATGCGCACGCTATCGACGAATACGTAAAAGGCTCCCTCGCGGGCGCCGACGACTCGTCTGCCGAAAACCGCTTGCTCCAGCTTGCGCGCCGCCCCAAGTTCCACGACCTCGTTGATCACAGCACTGCGAGTATCGTGGCATCATCCAATCCCTCTATGCCTGCGATCTATCTGCGGGTGAAGGTGCTGGAAGCTCAGAACCGCAGGCCGGAAATGGAAACGCTCCTCGACACGATGACCAACGGCACAACTTCCATCGAGCAGGCGGAAGACCTGGAAAACCTGGCGCAACAGAAATCGCTCGAAGCTGTACGCCAGCACGCGCTTGAGAAACAAGCCGTACTCACCACCGACCCCGTCGCCCGCCTCGAACTTCGCTATGCGCTGATTCGAATGTATGAAGGCCGCAAGGATCTCGCGTCGGCGCAGAAGAACGTTGAAGCGCTCTACCGCGAGAATCCCAAGATTCTTGGCGTTGTCCGCTCCACGGTCGATTTTTATTGGCGCACCAAGAACTATCCGCAGGCAATCTCGGTTCTGCTGCAGGCCGCCAGGGACGCTTATCCCGAGCTGAGCGCTCAGTTCACCTACGAGGCCGCTCGCAAATCGACCGACGCGAAGCAGTACCCGCAGGCGCGCGAACTGCTCGCGCAGCTATTGAAGGATTCTCCTTACAACGGTGAATACCTTGCGGCCATGGCAGACACCTACGCGCAAGCCGGTGACGATCAGGGTTTGAAGCAGTTCTACACGCAAAAGATCGCGCTGTTCCGGTCTGCGCCGCTGCCGGCGGATGCGCGTAAGGCGCAGGTTGCCACCTTGTGTCGCGGTCTGATTCCCGCGCTCACTCGAATGAAGGACTACGCGGGTGCGGTTGATCAGTACATCGAACTCATCAACAGTTTCCCGGAAGACGACACGCTCGTCACCGAAGCCGCGTTGTATGGATTGCGCTATCAGCGCCAGCAACAACTCGTCGATTTCTATGCGAAGACGGTCGCGCAATCACCGCGTGACTATCACTGGTCCACTGTGCTGGCCCGGCTGCAGACTAATCTGGAGGACTACCCGGCTGCGATTGAGACCTACGCCAAGGCGATCATCGTGCGGCCGGATCGCTTCGATCTTTACACCGCTCGGGCCGGTCTCGAAGAACGGCTGATGCACTTCGACGATGCAGTCTCCGACTACGAACATATCTATCAGCTCGCGTACAAAGATCCGCAGTGGATGGAGAAAATCGCTGCTGTGCGCGCGCGCCAGGGTAAAAAGACTGAAACCGTAACCGCCCTCAAAGCCGCGTTGATCGATGGCCGGCCGGAGAACGCGTCCAACTATTTCGAGGTCGCCCACCGCCTTGAATCCTGGGGGATGCTTGCGGAGGCCCGCACTTTCGTCGAACTCGGAATCAAGACCGCCGGACCTGAACTGCTGGCCTCAGCAGAGAATCAGCCCGGCGCGAAGACCTACGTTCGCATCATGACTCGCCTCCGTCAGCAGGAGCTGGCATACACCAGGCTGCAGAGTTCGCTCGCGGAAGCATCTTCGAACCTGCCTGTCCTGAAAGAACAGGTCGCAACGCGAGGAATCGCCGCCATCACGGATGCCCAGTGGCGGGACAGAGTGCTCCACATGCGCATCGAGACTGCGCGCAACGGCATGGCCGCCGTTCTCACGGAGATGGGCAATACCGTGAACACATACTTCACACCAGAGGAGAGACTCGGCTTTGCGCACTTTGCCGAATCGAAGAAGATCGGCATGAACTTTGCCGACGTCGAGAAGTTTGCGATTCCTCTTGTCCAAAGCGCCGCTCTTGCCGACCAGGAATCCCGATGGCGTTTCGAGGTGATGATGCAGGATCCGAATCGCAATCCGAATTTCTATAGCCGCCTGCCAGCCTTTGTGGGCCTGCAGCGCCGCCGGGGACGTTTTGCTGAACTTGGATCGCAGTTGGAGCAGTTCGCAGCGCTACTGCCCCGAACCAACCACAATGCTCCGCTGCTTGAGGCCGCCGACGCCTACCGCTCCGCCGGCGACAAACAAAATGAGTTGCGAATACTCTCAAACATTTCGGCGTCCTATCTCGACAACACCCACCAGCAGCATCTGTTCCAATTGCTACTGGCGCAGCGGCCAGAGGAGCTGGTCGCGATCAGTTCGGGATGGAATTCCGCAGGCGAAAATGCCGCCAACTTCGCGGTTGCGAACGGAGGATCTGCGCTCGCGCGCAACGCAGTTGTGGCTCGCGGAAAAAGCCGTCCGCCGGTCTGGACCAAGTCGTATCTCGGGCTGGTTGGACTTTACTATGCCGAGCCCGCTGCCGATGTGAACGAAGCATTCCTCGGCGCCCTCGGAGACAAGACGATCGCAGAGCGCCTGGCCACACCGGTTGACCGTGCGCAGCAGCTCGCCGGCGATACTTGGTTCTACTACGGATCCCGCTACGGCGAGTACCTCGGGACCACGAAGCAAAGTAATCCTGAGGACTATCTTCCCGCCATCCTGGAGCAGAGCCCAGCGTCGTCTTTCGGATATTTGACTTTGGCTGACTATTACTTTGGCTCAGGCGACATGGAACACGCTATCGCGGATTACAACCACACGCTCGAACTCTCTCCCAATCGTCCGGATATTCACGGCAGTCTTGCCCTCGTTTATTACAAGCGCGGCGATCGGGCTGCCGCCGTCGGCGAGTGGAAGCAGGTTTTCGCGGCGCTTTTGAAGCAGCTCAATAGTGCGCACGTTCCGGAAACTTTCTGGGAGGACTTCGGGCATACTTGCGATCAGCTGTGCACCCGTCATCTGTATTCGGAACTTAAACCCGACGCCGACGCCATCGTTCGAACTTATCTCCACCACAATGGCACCTACCGCTCGAACGCCATATTGCAACCCGCTTATGCTGCCATCGGTGACCCGGTATCAGCCACAGCGTGGCTGCTCGATGATTCCGCGGCGGCGCAGGATCCCACACAGATTCTGGCTGATGTCATCGACGCGCCCTGGATTCCGCTGCCCCAACGCGCGTTAATCTATCAGCGTATTCTCCAATCCAAGCAAGATGCGCTTGTAAGCCTAACTGGCCTTGAGCGCGACAACGCTCAGCAAGCCCTCCGTTCCTGGCAAGTGCGCTCGATCAAGTACCTCATCCTCACCAAACAGTATGCGTCCGCAGCCGATGCCATTGCGGCTTTATCAAAAGAGACCCGCGAGGCGGAGTCCGCCGCTCTGGTTCCACTCGATCTGCAAGTAGCTGCGCAGCTGGGAACACTGGACTCTAAAATCGCCGGGTATCGCACCGACCCGCGGAACACTCCCGATTCAAGTCTGCTTCGAACCGCGGCACGGCAGCTATTCGAGGCCGGAGACAAGCAGTCCGCGCGCAAGATTCTTGAATTCGTATTTGCTCGCGAGATCGATGAGCACCAGCTCAACGCCGCCAACTTCATGGGCCTCGCGGAGATTCGCCTTGCTTCGGGAGACACTTCTGGTGCGCTCGATCTGCTGCGCCGCTTGGTTCTGGTCGTCGGGAATCCGTTCGAGAACCTCGATCCCGCTGCGGCTTTGCTGGAGAAAACCGGCCACAATGCTGAGGCTGTCGAGTTTCTCGATCAACTGGTCACGTCGGCGCCTTGGGACCCTTCTTACCGTTTGCGTCTCGCCAAAGCCAGAGCGGGCGCGGGGCAGAATGCCGTCGCGCCCGCTGAGGCTCTCGTCCCGATCGCGGCGGGATTGGAAGTTCCTTATGATCTCCGTCTCAGAGCTGCTTCTGCTCTCGCGGGCCAGCGGCACTCCGATCTGGGAAGCGGCGAACTGAACCTGCTTGCCGGAAACGCATCGGCCATCTCTCCAACCGCCGCCGACAAGTTCTACTTCTACGAAGGTCGCATCAAGGCCGCGCAGAACATGGCCGACCCGCGGGCGAAACTCGAACTGCTAAGCCACTGCATCATCGATTTTCCACAGCGAGACGAAGCTCGCATACCGCTGTTCCAGGCGGCGGCGACTTTGCGCTCCGATGAATTTGCTGTTGGAGTTCTGGAACCGCAGCTACAGAAGCAATTCCTCGGCAGTGCTACTGTCTCCGGAGCCGAGTACGAAGAGGAACAAATCACTGCGTCCGACAATGACGAAGCAGATGAAAGCGAATCTACAAACAGCGCTATTCCGCAACCGGCCAAATTCTCCCGTGCGCAGCAAGCACAACTGGCGCAGATGGTCGGCGACGTGATGACGCGCCTGAATCGGCTGGCTGAGGCCGTATCGTATTTCGAAGTAGCGCGTCGCCTGGCGGATTCGCCGGAGCTACGCAAGGAAAGTAGAAGAAAGATTGCAGACCTAAAGGCCATATTGCGGATGCAGCAGCAGAACGCCGGGCGCCATCCCCTGCTGCATGAAGCTCTGGAGCAGGATCGCATCGTTCGGCCGCGGTTGTTGGCTCGCTCCGCTCCTGGGCCTAAGGCAGTCACTCCGAAAGGAGGCGTGAAACCATGAAACGCATCGCCATATTCCTCATCATTGCTAGCGCGTGCGCGGGCCTCGGCTGGACTGGTTACCGTGGAGCCAATCCGGCTGAGGTAACACCACTCTCGAAATTCGTCTCTGCTGGCCCGTTGCTTTACCTGGAGGCCAAGGATTTTTCCGCACTCCTTGCGGACTGGAACGCTTCGCCGCAGAAAAAGCAATGGAGCGAAAGCAGTAACTTCGAAGTCTTTTCCCGCTCGCGCCTCTTGTTGCGCCTTAACGGTGCGGGTGGTCAGTTCGCTGCTGCTGCCGGACTTCCCCCCGACATGAACTTCCTTTCCCAGGTTGCCGGAACTCGCAGCGCTCTGGCCCTGTATGACATCGGGAACCTGCAATTCCTTTACGTCACTTACCTGCCGTCCGCAAAATCCATGCAGACGACGCTCTGGCAGACTCGCGCCAAGTTCGAGCCACGCAGCGCCGGCGGCGTGAACTTCTACGTGCGCCGCGATCCCGAGTCGCAAAAGGAGGCCGCCTTCGCGGTTTCCGGCGACTACTTGCTGCTTGCGACCCGCGAAGATCTTCTGGCGGCCGCTCTGCAATTGATGGCTGGAAGCCAGGATCGCACGGTCGAAAGCGAACCGTGGTGGACGCAATCGATTGCCTCTGCCGGAGAAGCCGGCGACTTGCGGATGGTTCTGAACCTCGCGAAGATTGTTCCCAGTTCGTACTTCCGCACCTACTGGGTACAGCAAAACATCACGGACCTGGGGCAGTACTCCGCAGAGGTCTCCGATTTGTTCCGTTCCAGCAAACAAGACCGCGAAGAGCGTGTGTTGATTCGGAAGGCCGCACCGGACGCGGCGCCGTCTGCGGATGGGCTCGAAGCCGCCGCCGACCTCGTTCGGCTCGTTCCCGACGGTACGGGAATTTACGAAGCGAAGGCGCATCCCTCGGCCGATTCGTGCTTTGATTTGCTCGAGACCAAGCTCCTCGCGCCACATCTAGGCCCGGCACCTGCCTCGCAAATCGCCCCGCAGGTGCAGCTCACTTCAGGTGAAGCGGGTGCAGGTTCCGATCTGGAAACCCGAATTGATCAGTCGCCCGTGCAGCGCTCCATCACGCCACCAAATACATCGGGATTGAAGGATTTCCTTGCCAAAACTCAAATCCTCGCCTCACTTGAGGTGCAATCCACCGAGCGCGACACGGCGGGTGTCTTCGTAAGAATTCATTCCGCGGCTGTGCTTGTCGCACCTTCCGACTGGAACGAGGCAACCGTCCAATCTGCGCTCGCCGGTTTTGTGCGTCCAGGCCTCACTGCCAGCGAACTTGGTGTAGCGTGGCAGCAGAAATCTGGCTATCAGGAACTCGACGGCCTGTGGCCTCTCGTCGCCTCAGTTCGCGGCAAATATCTTCTCATCTCTGATGATCCGAACTTGATGACGGCAATGTTGTCCAACTTCGACCTCAAATCGGATGCGCAACCCGCAGTTTTCATCGCCGGATTCAACCATTCTCATGAGCGCGCCAACTTCGCGCGCTTCGCGGGCGTAGTCGACCGCCCCAACCGGGCTCAATTCAACGTGCCGGGCATGGAGCGGCAACCGCAATTCTTTTCTGAAAACATGGCCAGCCTGAGTTCGACTCTCGCCGCTGTCGGCGCAGAACGCGTCACAGTTCGCACCGATGGCGCGAAAGTCTTGCAGACGGTAACTTACGAATGGTCGCAATGAGAAATCTGGCGCTGCTACTAATCGCGAGCCTGCTGACGACGTCGTCTTCCGAGCGTGCCGCCGTTCCGACGCCGGAGCGCGAGAACCTTCCTCGGAACTTGTTGTTTGCCCAATCGGCCAACCAGATGTTGAATCGGGATTTCCCTAGCAGCGATATTTCGTTTCTGCTACTCGACGCGTCCACAGGCAGAGTGCTGGCCTCGCGGTGGGAAAATCCTGAAGCGCCCATTCCTCTTGGTTCGCTTGTGAAGCCGTTCACCGCGCTGGCATATGGTGAGCATCACGCATTCCGCTACCCGGCGCACATTTGCCGCGGAACCGCTAGCGGTTGCTGGTTTCCGCGTGGCCACGGTGAAGTCGATCTTGTGTCCGCGATCGCATACTCCTGCAACTCTTATTTCAGAATGCTGACCGCAGGAATGAGCGCCCCCGATGTATCGCCCACCGCTACGCGCTTTGGCCTCACACTTCCCGCTCCGGAGACCGCGGGGCCTGCACTTGCGGGTCTCGGCAATCGTTGGCGGATTTCGCCGATGAGCATGGCGCGTGCTTATTTGGAATTGGTCCGCTGGCGCGATCAACCCGGTGTGCGGGAGATTTTCGCCGGAATGGCGCAATCGGCGAGGGAGGGAACCGGATCCGGAGTGGATCGCGCTCTGCCATTTCCCGACGCCCTGACGAAGACCGGTACGGCGCAGTGCACTCACCTTCATCGTGCTCCCGGCGACGGCTTCACCATCGCGATGGCGCCGTCTGACAATCCCCAACTTCTGCTCATGGTTCGCGTGCATGGTGTTCCCGGGGCCGAGACGGCTAAGATTGCAGGACAGATGTTGCGCCGACTTGAGAAGTGACTGGCCTTGCACGGATGAAAATCACAATCGCATTCTTCTCGCTGATTTTCGTAAGTTCCTCGGGTGTAGCCCAGGACGTGCGCGTCGGTGTGTTCGGCCTGTTCCATCCCGATCGACTTGTGGTCAGCGCTCGAACCGGTTCTGCAGTGGTTGTGCATGTCGCAGAGGAGTCCTTGGTGCTGGAGGAAAGCTCGGGTGTGAACATCGCCGACATCCGCGTCAGCGGGGACAACGTTGTTCTGCGCGTTGGAACCCGCATCTTCCATAACCCAAGAATCACCGTTACCAGCCGCAACAACGGCCCCGCCGACTTCAACCTCGCCATCGCCGGTAGGATCACGCGGCACTATCGCGGCACGCTCGAAGTGAAACCTTATGCCCGAGCGCTTACGGCCGTTGTAACCATGGATCTGGAAACCGCCGTGGCCTCGGTTGTGGCTGCCGAAAGCGCGAGCGACACGCCAGCCGAAGCGGTGAAAGCTCTGGCCGTGGCGGCACGATCTTATTTCGCTGCCGGAAAAGGCCGCCACCACGATTTTGATTTCTGCGATACCACTCACTGCCAGTTTCTAAGAGCGCCGCCGGCAAACAACTCCTCCGCCGCGCAGGCGGTCGATGCCACTCGGGGATTGGTGATCGCTTACCAATCCCAACCTTTCGCTGCGATGTATACGCGCAGCTGCAGCGGGCGTACGCTCACTCCTGATGAACTAAGCCTGCCTCCCGCCGCTTATCCTTACTACTCTGTCGATTGCAAGTATTGCCGCGAGCACCCATCGCAATGGCAGAGCCGGCTCTCTTCTGAGGATGCTGTGGCCCTGCGGGGTTCGAACGAGTCTTCGCGGCTAAGCCTCGACCGTCGATTAGGATGGAGCGCCGTCCCAAGCAATACCTTCGTTGTCCGAAGAGAGGGCGAGCAAACCATCCTGCGGGGAGTCGGCCGGGGACACGGTATGGGCCTCTGCCAGGCTGGGGCCAAAGCAATGGCCGAAGAAGGCGCGACTTACCGCGAAATCCTTGCTCACTATTATGCGAATACAGACGTCATCCCGCTGGGCGGTGTTCCGCCACCGCGTCGATTGACCGAACGCTCACGATCACGGCAATTCGACGGATTATCTGTACCGCTAAAGAAGTGATCGCTCGAATTCAAATTGTTGATTCCATGTCCCCACCGACAAATCTGAGGGAAGCGGCTAAGTCATTTTTCTGGTATTGGTTGCTCGCCGTAGGTCGAGATGAGCTCCGGATCGCTCGCGAACCATCGTGGCGGGTTCTTCAGCTTTGCAGCGCCGACGCTGCAGAACATCATTGACGGAGAGACGCAGAACGTCCTAAACTTTAAGCGTTGTGACTTTGCTGAACCATCACGGCCACCATCATCACCATCATGCGATAAGCGTGTCGGTGGAGCACTTCGGATGACGGCCTAACAGCACTAATAGGAAATCCAAGCCCGCTGATGCGAACCTCGCAACAGCGGGCTTTTTGTTTTTGCCGCGAGCGCTCGACGCTCAGGAGATGGACGAAGAGAAGGAGGTTTGGAATGGAGATCGACTTCGACAAGATGCAAGGCCTGGTGCCTGCGGTGATTCAGGACTGGGGTAGCGGAGAATTGCTGATGGTGGGTTTCATGAACCGCGAGGCGCTGGAGAGCACGTTGCATAAGGGTTTCGTCACATTCTACAGTCGCACTCGACAGAAGCTATGGACGAAAGGAGAAACCTCCGGCAATCGTCTGGAAGTTGTGGCAGCGCTCACGGACTGCGACCGCGACACAGTGTTGTTGCGGGTTCGTGTGCTCGGCCCCGGCAAAGTTTGCCACACGGGGTCGAGATCGTGTTTCACGCAGGAACTGCCGTTGGCCGCAGCGTCACGGACTGTGGAAGAGGAGATGCGGCGATGAAACTGCGTCTGGGTATTCCTAAGGGAAGTTTGCAGGAGGCGACGCTCAACCTATTCACGCGCGCGGGGCTGCGCGTCTACACGAGCGCGCGCTCATACTTCGCGGCCACCGACGATCCTGAGATCGAATGTCTGCTCATTCGCGCGCAGGAAATGGCGCGCTACGTCGAACACGGTGCGCTCGACGCGGGTTTAACCGGCCTCGACTGGGTGCTGGAAAGCGGTCTCGATGTGGTCAGCGTCACCGACCTGATTTATGCGAAACAAAGTATGGGTAAGGTGAAGTGGGTGCTGGCCGTGCCGGAGGATTCGGAATTCCAGAAGCCCGAAGACCTGGAGGGACGGATCGTTGCCACTGAGCTGGTGAGCTTTACGCGGAATTACTTTGCCAGCCGCAACGTGCCGGTGCGGGTCGAGTTCTCCTGGGGCGCGACTGAAGTTAAGCCGCCGCTGCTGGCGGATGCCATCGTAGAGATAACTGAGACTGGGAGTTCGCTGCGTGCCAATCATTTGAGAATTATCGAAACCGTGCTGGAGTCGAATACGCAACTGGTCGCGAACAAGGCGGCCTGGGCCGATCCTGAGCGGCGGCAGAAGATCGAAAACCTGGCGGTGATGTTGTGCGGAGCCATGGCTGCTCTGGGCCGCGTCGGACTGATGCTCAACGTGCGGAAACCAGATTTGGCCGCTGTTCTGGGCCTGCTGCCTGCGTTGAAGAATCCCACGGTTGCGCCCTTGGCCGATGGAGAGTGGGTCGCGGTCAATACGGTCATCGAAGAGCACACCGCCTGGTCGCTGATTCCAAAGCTCAAGCAAGCGAACGCGCAAGGGATCGTCGAGTATCCGCTGAACAAGGTGGTGATGTGATGCGGATTCGCATTCTGGACGGACCTAAGAGAGACCGGTTCGTACGGGCGCTGGAGCAGCGCGGCGCGAACGATCTCGCCGAAATCGAACCGGCGGTGCGACGCATTGTAAACAACGTCCGGCGCGACGGGGATCGGGCGTTGCGTCGTTATGCAGAGCGCTGGGATGGGTTGGGAAAAACCGAACCTGCGCGCGTGCCCGAGGCGGAGTTACAGGAGGCCTGGAAGCAAACCGCTCCGGAACTGCGGGACGCCATCGCGCAATCCGCAGCGAACATTCGCCGCTACTGCGAGTGGCAGAAGCCGGAAGAATGGCGGCGCGAGATTCAACCCGGAGTTTGCGTAGGACAGTTGGTGCGTCCGCTGGAATCGGTGGGCTGTTACGTGCCCGGTGGCCGCTACCCACTGCCCTCTACCTTGCTGATGACGGTGATACCAGCGCAGGTTGCGGGCGTTCCGCAGATTCGAGTAGCGTCGCCGCACCCGGCTCAAGCGACTCTGGCGGCTGCCGCATTTCTCGGCGTGCGCGAGTTCTACCGCGTGGGTGGGGCACAAGCAATCGCAGCATATGCTTATGGAACGAAGAGCGTTCCGCGCGTGAACAAGATCGTCGGTCCCGGCAACCGGTACGTGACCGCAGCCAAAAAGCTGGTTGCATTCGATTGTGGCATCGAATTCCTTGCGGGTCCCACGGAGGCGGTGTTCATCAGCGAGACCGGCGATCCAGTTCTGATTGCCTGCGATTTAATCGCGCAGGCGGAACACGATCCCGACGCGCTCTGCCTCATGATTACGAATTCGCGCCAACTAGCTAAAGGTGTGCAGGCAGAGGCGCAGTGGCGAGCGCAGGTTAATTCAATTGCCGCTGAATCGCTCGCCCGTCGCGGAGCTATTCTTTTGGTTGAATCTCTCGAGGCGGCGATCGAGATTGCGAACCGCATCGCGGCCGAGCATCTTACTTTGCCCGCGGCCCTGGCGCAGAAAGTTCGAAATGCGGGTTCGATTTTTCTGAACGAGTTCACCCCGCAGTCTGCGGGGGACTACATCTCGGGTCCGAATCACGTATTGCCGACGGGAGCGATGGCACGCGTGCGGGGCGGCCTGAGCGTGTTGGATTTCGTTCGCGTTATTTCCTGCCAAAAAATCTCTCGCGAAGGGATTCGCCGCATCGCTCCACCGGCCATCGCGCTCGCCGAAGCCGAGGGCCTCCGTGGACACACGGAGTCACTGCGGGTGAGGTGCTCGAATGCTTGAAGCCCGCTCGGCAGTGAAGAGTTTGCATGCCTATCGGCCGCCGCTGGCTGGACGGCAAGGACTGCGTCTTGATTTCAACGAGAGCACGATCGGTTGCTCGCCGCGCGTGTTAGCGCGGCTGCGCTCCCTCGATGCCGAACTGCTGGCACGTTATCCCGAGCGTGAGCCGGTGGAGGCCGAGGTCGCCGATTTTTTCGGACTCGATGCGGCGCAGGTTCTGCTCACGAACGGAGTGGATGAGGCCATTCACCTGCTGTGCGCGACTTATATCGATCCCGGAGACGAAGCGATTATCGTAGTACCGACGTTTGCGATGTATGCCATCTTCGCGCAGGCGGAAGGGGCTCGCTTGATCCCGGTTCATTCACGCGATAATTTTTCCTTTCCCTTGGAAGAACTGCTCTCGCGAATCAGCGCACGTACGCGGCTGATCGCGGTGGCGAATCCTAACAATCCTACGGGCGCGGCGGTTAACTGCGAAATTCTGCTCCAAGTCGCTCATGCGGCGCCGCAAGCGGCGGTGTTGGTGGACGAAGCCTATTTTGAATTTCACGGTGAGACTATGCTCAACCGTTCCGCGCGACCGCCAAATCTCTTCGTAGCACGCACATTCTCCAAGGCGTACGGATTGGCTGGTCTTCGTATCGGCGTTCTCGTTGGAGATGCGGAACAGATGGCGATGGTGCGCCGCGTCGCTTCGCCGTACAACGTGAATGCGGTTGCGTTGGCGGTGTTGCCGGAGGCGCTTCGCGATCAGAAATACGTCGAACATTATGTTGCCGAAGTGGAGAACGGCCGCGGAGTGTTGGAGCAGGAGTTCAAGACTCTTGGCCTCCATTACTGGCCGAGCCGAGCCAACTTTGTGCTCGTGCGCGTTGGTCCAGCCCACGCGGAATTCATGCAGGCCCTGCGGGCGCGGGGAATCCTGGTGCGCGACCGGAATTCCGATCCGGGATGCGAAGGCTGCGTGCGCCTGACCGTGGGTTCAAACGAACATACGAGAACTCTGATTAACGCGCTGCGCGATGTGGTCAGGGAACTCAGGGACTATCGCGAGGTGGGAGCGTGAGGAAGGCGAAGCTGCACCGCAAGACCGCGGAAACCGAGATTCGGATTGCGCTCACGATTGAGGGCCGAGGAAAGTACGAGGTATCAACCGGAATTCGTTTTCTGGATCACATGCTGGAACTTTTCACCCGGCACGGCGGATTCGATCTGAAACTGGCAGCAGTGGGCGATTTGGACGTGGATCAGCACCATACCGTGGAAGACGTAGGGATTGCTCTCGGTGAAGTCTTTGACCGCGCCTTGGGAGATCGCCGAGGAATTTTGCGCGCGGGTTATTTTGTCATGCCGATGGATGAAACTCTCGGTTTGGCGGCGGTCGATTTCGGCGGACGGTCGGCCGCGGTCGTCGACGCCAAAGTTCGTGCGGCGCGCGTAGGAGATCTGCAAGTGGAATTGGTGAGCGATTTTTTCGAAGGCTTTGCGCGCGGCGCACGCGCCAATGTTCATGTGCGCGTGCTTTATGGGCGCTCCAGCCATCACAAGATTGAAGCTATCTTCAAAGCTTTCGCACGGGCTTTGCGCGCGGCGTGCTCGCGCGATCGCCGCCTGGGCTTGATGCTGCCGAGCACCAAGGGACTTCTATGATCGCGATCGTGGATTACGGCGCGGGCAATCTGAACTCGGTCAAGAAGGCGTTTGATTTTCTCGGGGCTGACGTTGTGGTGACGGACCGGCGCGAGATCGTGGAGAACGCGGACAAAATCGTCCTGCCTGGGGTGGGACATTTCTCGTCTCTGCAAACTCTGAGCCGCACGGGTTTGTGGGACGCCCTGCTGCAAGCCGCTTTCGCCGGCAAACCATTTCTCGGAATCTGCCTGGGAATGCAATGGCTCTTCGAAGGGAGCGCGGAGTGCAACGACATCACGGGAGCGGGTATCTTCACCGGCCGATGCCGGCAATTTCCAGCAGCTATGAAGTCGCCGCATGTCGGCTGGAATTCGCTGGCCATTCAGCCGGGCTCACGGCTGCTGCGAGGCGTCGCGCAGGAATCGTTTGTCTACTACACGCACAGCTTTTATGCGCCTGTTGTTGAAGCCACGGCTGCCACCAGCGAATACGGGCTGCCGTTTGCCGGCGCCGTGGAGCGAGGCAACATTTTCGGAGTGCAGTTTCATCCGGAGAAATCAGGTGACGTCGGTCTCGCGATCCTGAAGAATTTCTGTGAGGTCTGAGGTGTTGACCAAGCGCATCATCGCCTGCCTGGATATGGACGGCGGCCGCGTAGTGAAGGGCGTGCGGTTCAAGAATCTCCGCGACGCCGGCGATCCGGCGGAGTGTGCAGCCGCCCACGCCCGCAGCGGCGCAGATGAAATCGTGCTCCTTGACATTACCGCGACGAGTGGCAATCGGCACACCCTGCTCGAAGCGGTTCGCGGGACGGCACGGTCGCTGTTTGTTCCGTTTACGGTAGGCGGAGGAATTCGACAGCTCGACGATGCAGCGGCGGTTTTCGATGCGGGCGCGGACAAGATCGCCATCAACTCAGCTGCCGTGCGCGACCCCGCTTTGATCGGAAAGATTGCGGGGCGCTTTGGTTCGCAGGCAGTTGTCGTGGCCATTGATGCAAGAAAAAAAGAAGACGGATGTTTTGAAGTGTTCGTTGCTGGGGGACGCGTGCCCACGGGTCGCGACGCGATTCAATGGGCACGGGAAGCAGCCGCGAGCGGAGCGGGGGAGATCCTCCTGACCTCGATGGACAGGGACGGAACTCAATCCGGATTTGACTGCGGATTAGTGCGCGCGGTGGCTGAGGCTGTCTCGATTCCTGTGATTGCTTCAGGCGGCGCTGGATCAGCGCGCGACTTCATCGAAGTCTTTCACGAAGGTCGCGCAGACGCGGCTCTGGCCGCATCCATCTTTCATTTCGGCATCGAGAATATCGCGGAACTGAAACACGAGCTGCGCGATGCCGGCGTACCGGTGAGGTGGCCATGCTGATTCCGTCGATCGACCTGATGGGCGGCAAGATCGTGCAGTTGGTGCAAGGTGAGAAGAAAGCGCTGGAGTTCGACAACTTCGAGTACTGGATTGAGCGCTTCTCGAAGTATCCGCTCGTGCAGGTGATCGACTTGGACGCGGCTCGAGGTACCGGCAGCAATCTGGCAATCGTGAATCAGATTGTTCAGAGGCTGAACTGCCAGGTAGGCGGCGGCATTCGCACTCTCGAAGCGGCACAGAGAGTCCTGAATTTGGGTGCGCGCCGAATCATTCTCGGGTCTGCGTTGTTGGAAAGTGGCAAGATCAACACGCAGTTCGCCGCGAAGTTAGCAAGTACGCTGGGTACGGCAGTGCTGGTGTTCGCCCTCGATTCGCGAGGCGGGCGGGTTGCGGTCGATGGGTGGCGCAAAAACACTGACGTCACTGCGTTCGAAATGATTCGTTCCCTCGAACCATTCTGTGGCACTTTTCTCTATACGCATATCGAGACGGAGGGGTTAATGGGCGGAATCCCGATGGAGACCGTATGCGCGATCCGGCAAGCCACTTCGCGGCGGCTGGTGGTCGCTGGCGGTATTACGACACAACAAGAAATCGACTGCCTGGACGCACTCGGAATGGACGCCGTTGTCGGCATGGCTTTGTATTCCAGCAGGATTTCGGCGTGAAGGGATCTGGACTTATGGAGTGACTGTCGCTGCAGCACCTTTGATTTTGCAGATGCTGTGTGTTCGTTCTACGTAACCTAATCACTGAGGTTGCGCTTCGAGCAGAAGATGTTTGTCGAATCGCGCAGGAACGGTAGCAATGGGGCCGTGAACGATGCCGAAATCTTTGCCGTTCACATAATCCACAACGTGATAGTTGCGGTCCTGGAGACCGCGCAGTTCAACGGAGCCGGTCCAATGGCGGGCGAAGAAGGCATAGTACATCTCTCCACCTTTGCGGATCGCGTGCGCCTCCGGAAGATCGAAGCCGATGTCGTAAAGATCTCCGAGATACTCTCCGCGCGAAAGCATTTTCTCTTTATAGATGCTTACCCATTTGGCAAAGTATTTCTCGCGTTCCGGAGTGAGGTCAAATTTGCTGCGTTTCGACACCAACTTCGGAAGCACGAATTGCGTGCCCACAACTCCCCCGACGCCTACGGTGGAGGCGAAATCGTCTGCCCCGTCGCTTAATTCAACGTGGTCGCCAAAGTAGGGTATGTTGTCGCCCATCAGCGCTTTCAATGTCTTGCCTTTGGAACGAACCTGGAAGGAACTCTCAGGATCGGATGCCACCGACATGTTGAAGTGCGGCATGGTGAAGAACGAATACGCGGTACCGCAAGGGCAAAACTCAACCAATGCGTCGGGTTTCACGCTGCGGGCGGTTTCGTACAGCTCACGAAAGAAATCGGGCAGCGCTTCGACAGAATCCTCGGGGTGCTTGTGATGATGCGCGGGATTGTAGCAAGGGGGAACTGCGTTCATGTGCTGGCCGTCCAGTTTGAGACCGTCGAATCCCCAATCGCCGAGGATCTTTCGCACCAACGCTTTGTGGTACTCGATGACTTCCCGGTCAGCGGGGCAAAGATAGTCGGAGTTCCACCAGGAAATTTTTCGCCGGGAGCCGTCGCGATTGAGCAGTGCGAAATCAGGATGATCCTTGAGCAGCTTGGAATCGGGGACAGCACTGAGAGGCGACCACCAAAGTTGGGCGCGAAAGCCTTCGTCATGAATTTTCTGGACGAGGGCTTTCATGTCGGCATCGCCGTGAGGAAACTTCTTCGGATCGAGCTCCCAATCGCCGTAGTTATTCTGCCAGCCGTCGTCCAGCGTTACCCAGGAAAAACCCAGCTTCTTGGCCGTGGGCAGCGTGTCGTAGACCTGTTTGAGTTGGACGGACCGGCCATAGCCCCAGGCGCACCAGATCGGCCCGAAAGCGCTGTCGGGCGCGGATGCCATTTGAAATCCCTGGCGCATCATCAGGCGACGGTATTCGGTAAGGGTGCGGAAGTAGTCTCCTTGATGCACGGAGACGAATGTCCGCAGAGTATGAAAACTTTCTCCCGGTTCCAGCGTTTGCTCCCGATTCGACTGCACCGCCACGCGAGCAAGGCCGGCGTCAGACATGGAAACGGGAAGCGAGACAAGCCGCGGTACCGGCTCGACGTGCCCGACCGCGAGTCCAACATCCTTCCTCCAGACATCGACTATGGGAGTGCCGCCACCGTAGTCGCTGGCATTCATGCCGAGATAGTTCCGCTGATGAAATCCGGGGCGCAATGGCACCACCCAGTTGGGCCGCTTCTCGTACGAGCCACTCTGGTAAGACCAGAATGCAGGACCGGTTTTTGCGTTGCCGCCTTTCGCAGGCAAAGATCGCAGCAGATATCGATTGTTGGCCCATCCGTGGACGGTGAGCGGCGCGCTGCCTTCGTTTGTGTACTCCACATCGAAAATCGCCATCGAAGGAAAGTCGTCGTAGACGGTGACCGATACCTTCTTGCGTAGAGTTGTGGAATGGCCGGTCAGCCACAGGCGCTGGCCGGCGCCAAAAACGTCCGACACTTGCTCCCGTTGGCTCGAGTTCAAAGCAAAGTCCTTGAAGATGTGACCAGCACCAACCAGCGTTTCTGAGGCGGAGAAAGGGACTAGGGCCAGCATCTTCGAGGTTGCGCCAAAGAGTGGAACAACTCGGCTGTGCAGCTCCCGGTCGAATTCGATGCGCAGGACTGGACTCTGGAGAACGTTGCTCTGTATCGGGCTTTGGATCGGCAGATTGGCGGAGGAAGCGCTGGAAGCCGGAGAGGACTGAGCACCCGCGCCACTTTGCTGAGATTTCCAGGGGGTCGCCCATCCAAGCAGAGCAAGGCCGGCTAACGCGAGTGCCCGCAAGCGCGTCATGACCGGAGGATACCATCGATGCATTTCGATCGGAGTTTCATGCTCTTCCCTCGGCTCGCTTTCATCTTCATCCAGGGCCGCTTGCCGAAAGCCGGAACTGTGACGTATATTGCGAACGATTACATTTACTTTCGTTTCGTTGAGATTGTCAAGAGAATTTGCAGCCAACTAAGGAGATCAGTCGCCATGTCCGTTAGACCGATTCTGTCATGCTTTGTATTTCTGGCGGCTTTCACGTGGTCCGCGGCTCAGAGTGCACCCCCTCAACAAGACCAGTCGCAGGGGCAGATCGGTTACAAGTCCGCCGCCGGGGCGGACGCGAAGAAAACCCTGCTGCTGAAAGACTTCCACCCCGTCCCAATGCTGCATGCGCCGGCCCACAACGTGGACCGGGCCAAGTATTACGTGATCGACGTTCATAATCACGTGAACGACGCTATGCGAATCGACGATCACATGCCGCCAGAGCGCGTGGTAGAGATCATGAACAACACCAACGTCAAGACGGTGGTGATCCTCACCGGTATGTGGGGCGAAAAGCTGCAGGCGGTGATTGATGAGATGGTCAAACCCTATCCGGGACGCTTCATCGTCTTCAGCCAGATTGACTGGAGCAAGATCGACGACCCGAACTTTAGCCAGGAGATGGTGGCGCAGCTCGACGACGCCGTGGCGCGAGGGGCACGCGGTCTGAAGCAGTTAAAAGACCTCGGCCTGGGAGTGCGCGACAAGTCGGGGAAATTGATAGCGATCGATGACCCGCGCCTCGATCCCATCTGGGAGGAATGCGGAAGACTGGGCATTCCTGTCTCTATCCACTCTACCGATCCTGAAGCGTTCTTTCATCCCGTGGATAACACGAATGAACGGTATGAAGAACTGACGGAACACCCGGACTGGAGTTTCTACGGGCCGCAGTTCCCTACGAAGGAATCGATTCTGGCGGCACGCGACCGCATGTTTGCCAAGCATCCGCACACGACCTTTGTCGCGCTGCACATGGCGAACTGGCCGGAGAATCTCGATTATGTTTCTCATTTGCTGGACACGCTTCCCAATGTGATGGTCGAGTTCGGTGCGCGGGAAGCTGAGCTCGGCCGCCAGCCCAGTCGCGCTCGCGAATTCTTCATCAAGTATCAAGACCGGATCATGTTCGGCACCGATAACGGCATGGATGAAGAGATGTACCGCAATCATTTCCGCTGGCTGGAGACCGGAGACGAATACTTCGACTATTGGGGATATCCCGGGCAGGGCCGCTGGGAGATATATGGCATGGAGCTTCCGGACTCGGTTTTGGAGAAGATCTATCACAAGAACGCAGAAAGGATTTTTGGGCAATTCCGCGGAGAAGCTCTGGCGCGCGGGAAGGAAACGACGCAGCGGAACTAGACCAGAGTTACCTGGACTCCAGCTTTCTTTAGGGCGGCGAGATCCGGCTTGGGAATACCCCGGTCCGTAATTAGATGGTTTACTCCTGAAGGTGGCGCGATCGAAGATAAGGTGCGACGGCCGAACTTGCTGGAGTCACACACCGCCACTACAGCCCTGGCCACATCCATCATCGCCCGATTGACTTTGGCCTCCAGCAGATTCGGCGTGGTCAGACCATGTTGCACGTCGAAACCGTCCACTCCGAGAAAAAGGATGTCTCCATTGAGCCGGCGCAAAGTTTCTTCCGCGATTGGCCCAACCAGTGAGAACGAGTTCTTCCGCAAGGTCCCGCCGGTCAGAATCACCTCTAACGTAGAACCAGAGAGTTCGGCGGCGATATTTACCGCGTTGGTGATTATGGTGAGGTTTTCAAACCTACGCAGCGCGCGTGCGATCGCCGTCGTCGTGGTCCCGGAATCGAGAATCACTACCTGACCCTCCTGTACCATGCGGGCGGCGGCAGCCGCAATCTGCAGCTTTTCCTTGCGATGCAGTTTCTCTTTTTCGCGCAGAGTCGGATCTTCAAGTGCGCTCTCGCGGGCGGGCAGAGCCCCGCCGTGGCTGCGGTGAATGCGGCCGTGGGCCTCGAGAGCGTCCAGATCCTTTCGGATGGTGACCTGGGAGGTGCGGAATTGCTTTGCCAGGTCGACGACCAGCACGCGGCCGTCGCGATTCAGGATGTCCAGGATGTGTCGGCGCCGTTCTTCGTTCAGCACAGGTCTACTCGGCAAGGCTGGCTTTCGGATGGATATGCATGGCCGTATCTTCAGCCTTTCTTTTTTACCGTGATCGGCTCCGTTTGTCCATGCCAGCAAAATTTTACGCTTGACAGCTTCGTGTAGCGAAAGTAAAAGTTATTAAACGTAATGATACGAAACAAAGCTATTTCGACCATCGCGCTATTGCTTCTGGTTCCGCTCCTGCCAGCGACCTCCGATTCGGTGGAGCAAGATTGGACCCATTACGTGCGCATCGGCGCCTATGGGCTAGGCAGCGACAATGCGAACCGGATTGTCCGGAGCGCGCAGGAAGACGGCGTATTCGGCATCGAGGTCGACAACGACATACCCGGCCGCTATGAGAGTTTTCTCAACCCTGACGAAAAGCTGAAGGCAATCCGCGATGTCGCGGAAAAGGCACACGCAGCAGGCAACCGGGCGTTCGTTTACATCGCCGGAACCGAGTGCATCACGGCCAACGCCGACAAAACTCCCCATACCCTCGCCAAGGATCATCCCGACTGGCTCCAAAGGAAGATCAGTGGAGACCCTGCGGTCTTTGGAGGCGGCTCTGCTTTCTGGATAGCGAAGGGTGACGAGGATGTGTGGGTTAGCCCGTACGCGCCAGCCTGGCGAAAAACTTACATGGAGCGGGTACGGCAGATTGCGGCCACGGGAATCGACGGAATTTACGTGGACATTCCCTACTGGATGACCCACTTCGATGGCTGGGAAGACAGTTGGGCCAGCTTCGACGATTACACGGTGGCTGCGTTCAAAAAGGAGACGGGGCTTGATGCGAAGAAAGACCTGAAGCTGGGAGACTTTTCGGACCCCAGTTTCAGAAAATGGATCGATTTCCGAATTCAGACGTTCACCGATTTCATGCAAGAGACTGACCAGAACGCGAAGGCGGTGAATCCTTCCATCAAGACGATTCCTGAAATTTACCCCGGTATTGAGGAAGAGGCCGTGCGCGTCGGGGCTGATGTTTACAGTTTGTATGCGGTCGTCGACGCCGTTGCCCATGAATATGAGTTCGGAAGTGGCGACCACATGGCCTCATCCAGAAGCGCGCTGGATTGGTTCAATTATCAGGTGGGGATGCAGTCGTTTCGCACTTTCGCGCAAGGTAAGGCGACTTGGATATTGAACTACTCCTGGGACGGCGATCCCAAAGTGGATCGGCGTGAGGCCATGATGAATCTGGCAGTCTCGCAGTTGATGACGGGATCAAATTTCTGGGACGCGCCCGGACATTCGATGGCGGGATCGAACGACCTTGCAACCCGGAAGCGGATATTCTCCTGGATCAAAGCGCATCAAGAGACTTTCTACCGGCCCCGGACTGCAATCGCTCCCATTGGCGTCTACTTTTCTCCCGCTACGCGGAATTATTACGCAGAAGAATTTATCCCGTCCTATCGCGGAACTCTTATCCTTCTCATGCAGAAGCACCTGGAGTTCCAGGTCGTCACCCCGCGCACCCTCTCGGAATTCCACGGAAATACTTTGGTTCTGCCTGACGTGCGGGTGATCAGCGAGGGCGAAAGAGAGTGGTTGCGCAAGTATATGGATAGCAGCAAGACGCTGGTGATCACGGGAGAAGATGCTACGCAGTTAGGTTCTGCCGCGAACGTACTCCGGTTCAGTAAGTGCCCCGGAAAGGATTACTATGCGGCGCTGCAGACCAGCGTCGAGGAAGCGAGCCCAGATCGAGAGCGCGACTTTCTGCAGAGTTTGAAATCCGAGACGCCGGTTCGCGTGTCCGCCTCCTCCATGATCGCTACGTCAATCGCCCAGGTCGACGGAACGCCTCACGTGTTTTTCGCGAACTTCGCCGGGCTGAAGGGTGGGGCGAACCCGATTCAGACGCCGCAGACTGACGTTCAAGTCACGGTGACGGGTGCAACCAAAGGACGTGGATTCTTTCTTCCGTTTCTCGGAGATGTACGGCCACTGAATGGCACTGCGGAAGGCGCAAATATCAGTTACAGTCTTCCGGCGATTGAAAAAGGCGGGGTATTTTGGTTTGAGCGGTGACGGCTGAATGCCGGGCCGAGCGATGCCGCGAAGGACTTGTCGCATCAAGGAGGTTTTGAGGGTGAATGCCCTTGCTGAGTTGTTGAGTCTTCCGGACAGTGACAAAAATGCTCGTGGGTTGACTCACACCCCTGCGGAAATCGCGCAGCAGCCCGACGCATGGCTATCTACGTTCGAATTCTTTCGAAGAAAACAGGCCGAGATCGCGGAATTCTTATCGCTAGCGGGACTAGACGCAAGTCCAGAGTTGAGACCAACGGTTTTCCTCATCGGCGCCGGGACTTCCGATTATATCGGGCAATCCCTGGCCTATCTTCTGCGCAAGCAGTGGCAGTGCGACGTGATTGCCGTCCCCAGCACCGACCTGCTGACACACAGGGATGAGTTGTTGCTCCCGGAGAAAGAGTATCTCTGGCTCTCTTTTTCGCGCTCAGGGGACAGTCCGGAAGGAGTTGCGGTGCTCGAAAGCGCTCGCAAGAGCCGCCCGGATATTCATCACCTCGTGATCTCTTGCAATGCCGCAGGCCGCATGATCTGCGAAAGTTCAGACTCGCCGCGAGTATTGGGTGTTTGCCTGGATGATGCCGTTAACGATCGAGGATTGGCCATGACCAGCTCTTTCTCCAACATGGTGATCTTCGGTCAGTGCCTGGCGCACGCGAACAGCCTTGTTCGATATGAGGAAGTCCTGTCGCAACTGGTTGAGGCGGGTAGGAATTTTCTGCCGGTTGCAGCAGACTGCGCGTCCACGCTGGCGAAGGGCGCGTACACCAAGGCTTGCTTTGTCGGTTCAGGCCCCCTGAGGGCGGTTGCGAAGGAGTCTGCTCTCAAGCTGCTGGAGCTGACTGCAGGAAAAACCTTGACCATGTCGGAATCGGTATTAGGACTCCGCCATGGCCCCATGGCTGCGATGGATGAAGAAACGCTATTCGTTTGTTTTCTTTCGGGAAATCGGCGGGTTCAGCAGTACGAGCGAGATTTGCTCAATGAAATCGGAAAGAAGGCGTTGGTTCGGTCCAGGGTTGTTGTGGCCGGGAGCGAAATCTCCAGCAGCGACTCTTTCGCCGAGTACTATCTGACGGGCAATCTTTCGAGCGCTATAGGCGATGACTACCGGCCCGCGTTGGACGTCATCTTCGGGCAATTGCTGGGGTTGTTCTTTTCACTGCGATGGAGCCTACGGCCCGATTGCCCAAGCCCGAATGGAGCCATCAGCCGAGTGGTGCAGCATATCAATATTCACTAGGAACCAAGTGTGCCGTCGCACTCCAGAACGCGAAAGGAGTACTCAGTGAGCGAGGTTTGCGTTGTCGGAGAGATCAACTTGGATCTGATTCTTTACGGTTTGCCCAAAGATCTTCCGCCCGACAGAGAAGTGCTGGCCAGCGGCCTGGCGTTCACGCTGGGAAGTTCGTCGGCGATCTTCGCTCATAACCTGCATGTGTTGGGCACGCAAGTTGGTTTTATATCCAAGATCGGCGGCGACCCTCTGGGAAAAATGGCGCTGGATCGTCTGTCCGTTGTGGGTGTCGATACCAGCTGCGTAAAGCAAGGAACCAGCAAGACATCCACCGGTCTCACTGTAGTGCTGCCGCATGCCCATGATCGTTACATGTTGACGTATCCGGGCACGATGTTTGAGATGCAGTATTCAGATATCGACATGGACTACGTCCTCGGCGCTCGGCATCTGCACCTTTCCTCCTTCTTTTTGCACCGCGCCTTGCGGCCGCGCATTCCTGACTTGTTCCGGCAGGCGAAGGAAGCGGGTCTCACCACGTCTCTGGATACGAACGATGATCCCGAAGATTTATGGGGGCTCGACCTGAACGAAGTTTTGAAGTATGTCGATGTTTTTCTTCCCAACGAGCGCGAGGCAAAAAAAATTGCACGGACGGAGGATCCTTCGCAGGCGCTCAATCAGTTGGCTGGGCTTGCCAAAGTAGTCGTAATCAAGCGCGGCTCAAGCCCCTCCCTCTGCCGCTCGGGGAATCAGGAGTGGAGCTGTGCGCCGCCGTTTGCCGAAGTTGTCGACGATGTCGGTGCAGGCGATACGTTCGATTCTGCTTTCGTTCATCTGTACCTGCGCGGGGCAAAGCTCGACGATTGCCTGGCTTTTGCGAACATCGCAGCCGCGTACTCGGTTACGAAAGCGGGCGGCACGGAAGCATTTCGAGACCGCGCGGACCTGTTTAGCTTTATGCGGCGGCAATGGGCCGCTATGGGCAAGGGCGCTTTTCCTTTGCACGATTAGGCCGACTACGAAGCTGGATTTCTCCTCGTTCACTGGCGAAGTCTGAAAGTTGGCAGGAATCGCAGGATGGCGCCATGGACATGTTTATGACTAAAACCGCAAGACCTGAGATTTTCGATTCCGGCGTCTTCCTTCAACCGCCGGCGTGGCGCGCTCACTGCGGAAAACACCACGTACGCCCAAAGCAAAGGGAGGATTTTCATGGGACCGATTGAACGGCTTTTCTCTTGCATCCTGATGGCGTGCTTTCTTGGAAACTTTGCGCTGGCACAGGGCAGCTACCGGGCACAGCTTCGCGGTGTGGTGTCCGACGCAACGGGAGCGGTTATTCACGATGCGACCGTAACCATCACGGACGTAGGAACCAATATCTCCAGCACCGCTCGCACCGACGACAAGGGCGAATACTACTTCACTGGTTTGCGGCCATCCACCTATACGGTAAAGGCTGAGCTGAAGAGTTTTCGGACCACAGAGCGTACGGGTGTGGTGCTGGCCGTCGACCAGGAAGCCTCGCTCAATTTCACTCTGACTCCCGCCAGCGTAAGTGAGAGTGTTGTAGTCACCACGACCGCGCCGCTGCTGGACACGGACAACGCGACGCTGGGTACAGACATCACCCACGAGTATGTGAACGACATCCCGTTGCTCAACCGGGATTACTTCGGGCTAACTTTCCTGGCGGCCGGCGTCACCGAGGTGGCAGGGTCAGGCACAACGGATAACTATCCGTCGGGAACAAACTTCACTTCCAACGGGCAGCGCAACGCGACCGCCGAGATACGGTTGGACGGCGCCTTGATCAGCGCTCCGGAACAGGGTGAGGGCGGAAACTCCAACGTCTACTACGAGCCGTTGCTTGACTCCGTGCAGGAATTTAAAGTGCAGAACAATAGCTTCTCGGCGGAGTTCGGCAACAACGGTGGCACGGTCGTAAACATGGTTTTGAAGAGCGGGACCAACGCCTTTCATGGCACCGGCTGGTATTTCCTGCAGCGCCCGGGAATAGACGCTCGCGATTTCTTCAATCCAGCGCCCAGTCCCAAACCAGACAGCCGGCGCGACCAGGGTGGCTTTTCGCTGGGCGGCCCGATCAAGAAGAACAGAACATTTTTTTTTGTTGACTTCGAGAAGGTGAGAAGCTCAAGCGCGGTCAGCGGGCTCGTGACCGTACCCACCATGGCGGAACGGCAAGGCGACTTCTCAGGACTTGAGAATAACATTTACGACCCGAATGTAAATTGCGGGACGGCGACGAATGTCATCCGGCCGCAGGTTGGCCTTAACTGTAGCGGCCAGCAGATCGGACCTCTCAATCAAATTCCAGCAGCTGAAATTAACCCCATCGGACTAGCTGTGCTCAATCTCTACCCGCAGCCCAGCAACTCGAACGAATTCGATAACTATAACTACACAACGCTGACGCAGGCTCCGGATTACCAGTTCGATATCAAACTAGACCACCAGATCAACGACAAGAATCGCATCAACGGCCGCTACAGCCGAAGCTGGAGCAACTACACAACTCCGCTCACCTTAGGCGATAGCTTCGATAATGACGGAATAGCGAGCGGTGTGACCGTGGCGCAAAACGGCTCGTTCGAATATTCCTGGACGGTGAACCCGCGGATTATCTGGACCAGCCACGCGGCGGTCGACCGAGTGCACGAATTGTCGCTACCCGGTATCCCCACGATTTCCGGTTTCAACGCCTCACTGCCCGCGGGAACTCAAGGATTGCCGCCGGTGTTCCAACAGGCCAACGGGATCGATGAGATGCCGACGTTCACGATGCAGGGGAATCTGCCGTGGAATGACCTTTACGATCAGTGCTGCATCTACACTAAATTCGGCCACACCCTGGTGAGCTACTCGTCGCAGCTGGTGATTTCCCGGGGATCGCACCTGATCAAGGTGGGCGGGGAACAGAGAATTTTCTACAACAATTTCTGGCAGCCGAACAACCCGACCGGGCTCTTGACTTTTACGGATGAAGTCACATCTCCGACTCCGAACAGCGACTATGATGCAACTGGACTTGTCACCACGGGCAACCCACTGGCCAGCCTGGCTTTTGGATACGGCGACAACATCAACGCCTCGAGTCAGCTGATCGTGACTCCCTCGGTGGCCAACCGGTCGTTGGAGACAGGGTTTTATATCCAGGATGACTGGAAGGTAAGCTCGAAGCTGACGGTGAATCTGGGTCTGCGCTACGAGTGGAGTTCGCCCTACACCTCGCGCAATAACCAGCTCGAATTCAGCAATTTCACGGCGGATTCTGGCGTAGGCATCAATCTTGCGAGCCTCCCCAGTACTGCGCCTGGGGGCACTCTGAGCGCGCAGGCGACTATGCAGAGTATCCCCGGGCTGAATCTTCCGACGACGCAGGAGTTGTATGGCACGACGCAGTTCGCCACGTCCAGCATGAGGACGGTTCCGACGTACCGCAAGGACATTGGACCGAGGCTGGGCTTTGCCTATGCGTTCGATTCGAAGACGGTGGTGCGCGGCGGAGTCGGCGTTTATTTTGGAATGAGCCCGGCCACAAATTTCCAGTATCCCGGCTCCGCGTTCCGCAAAACGGCCAACCTGTTTTTTACCAATGACGATTTTGCCACGCAATCGGCGACTCTGGAAAACCCGTTCCCCAACGGCTTTACCGGTCCGCAGGGTACGCAGTATGGCCAGTTTGCGAACTGGGGCTATCAAAACCCGAACGATCTGGGCACGACCGCGGCGCGGGACGCCGACATCTACCAGTGGAATCTGGGAATGCAGCGAGAGCTGCCCAGCGAGATCGTGGTTGGCGTCGACTACGTTGCCAACCGCAGCACCCATCTACCCTGGTCTGGCACAAACAACCGGGCTTTCATCCCATCGTCTTTGCTGGGGCAGATTTCACAGGCTGTGCATTACGACAGCGACGTCACTCAAGGTAACGGCATCGGGAACTGCGATGCCAACAGTTGCGTAACCAACTTTCTTCAGACCCTGGTCGGCAACCCATTTTATTCCATGTTCAATACCCCTTGCACATCAACCCCTTCCAATCCTTGCTTCAATGAAGTTAATTCCAACTACGGCCAATCGACGCTGCCCTTGTCGAATCTGTTAAATAAGTACCCGCAATTCGCCGGCGACTTCGAGGGCCTGATGCTGGAGAGCGCGAATTCGTGGTACAACGCGATGCAGTTTCGCTTTCAGAAGCGCACGACGCACCACGTTAGCTTCGAAGGTAGCTACACGATCTCGAAGGAGACCGATTATTCTTCGGCAGGTCGGAACAATTGGGTGGGAGCGCTCGGTCTGGGCCTTCCGCAGCAACTGGATAACCTGTCTGCGGAACACAGCATCGGTGCCAGCGACGCGCCACAGCGGCTCGCGGCCGCCGTGGTTGTAGACCTGCCCGTCGGCCGCAAACAATGGATTGGCGGCGCTATGAACCGAGCGGTGGATGCAGTCATCGGAGGCTGGTCGGTCGCCACGATGATCACCCAACAATCGGGGCAACCCATGGCCATCGGCCTGAACAACCCGCTTCTGGCCAACGGCAGCCAGCGTCCCGATGTCGTCTGCTCCCAGCTCAAGAGCGGGACCAGCATGCACGACGTGGCCTTGGACTGGGAGAATGTGGGATCGGCGGCGAGCCCAACCTCGTATTTCAATGCGAATTGCTTTGCGGACCCGGGCGACCAGATTCCGGGCAACGCGCGACGCTATTTTTCCGGCTTACGCGTTGACGGCATCCACAACGCGGATCTGAACCTTTACAAGTCGTTTGTGCCCAAAGAAGGCATGCGGCTGGAAGTGCGAGCGGAGGTTTTCAACTTCACCAATCACCCGCGCTTTGGGCAGCCGAATTCGGCCGTGGGGAGTGGGCCTGCGGGAAGTTCGACTCAGACGAATCCGTTTTTCGGGACGATTTCCGGCGACGCTATTGGGGAAACGCCCCGCTTCTTCCAGTTTGGCGTGCGGTTCGAGTTCTGAGGCGTGGGCCGCAATCAATGGGTTGGCGGCAATATGAACCGCGCCCTGGACGCCGTCGTTGGAGACTGGTCAATCTCCACCCTGATGACGCAACAATCGGGCCAGCCCATGGCGATCTCGGATAGCTTCGGACGATTGGCGAATGGCAGCGAATAGCACCCTTGGGCCACTCATTCCCGGATCGTGCCATTGCCACGGCGCGACTCCGGCCTGAGGATACTCGTGCTTGGGAAATGGCACTCTAGATTGAATGCTATTTCCGGCGGACAAACGAGAGCGGATCAAGAGAATCAAAATGCTGGAAATGAATTCAAGAGCGGCGCTGGCCGGACCTGCGATGAATCAGGCAAACCAGCAACATCGTCGGCTCCTGGTCGCGCTCACCCTTCTGCTCGTTGCTCTCGCCGTTGTTCTGGTAAAAGACCGCGACTTCTGGTTTGGCTCGGACGACGCGACTGACTCTGAAGCCGCGAGCTCGGAAAGCTTTACGAAGGCTGCGGCGGTCGCTGTGCCAGCCAAGACCGGCGAAGCTCCCGCGTCGCGCGCAGTGATCGCGAAGAACCGGATCGCTTCGAAGACGGCCACCGAACTGGCGGCCCAAGAGACATTAAATCAAGAGACGTTCCATAAAGAGACATTACATAAGGACGCTGCTGCCCAGGACTCGCCGGTAGTCGCAACCAGCCGGGTTGTCCTGCCTCCGCTGGATGTCGAAGTGGTTGCCGGCGACACGCACCGCACTGTTCATCCGGGAAGCAGTTTCGCAAAAGTGCAGATTGCCAGCGACTCAACCCGCAACTCAACCGTCAGCGCATCAGATGTGACGCTGCCTTCGAATGCAGCCGAGCGCGAGCATCTTTCTACCGCGAGTATTCCAGAACAAACGGTTGACGCCTCGTATCCCTTGCTGGGGCAGCACGCTCGAGTGCAGGGTTCGGTGGTGTTGCAGGCGGTAGTTGGCGCCGACGGCACAATCGAAGACCTGCGCGTGCTGAGCGGTCCCGCCATACTCACTGCTGCGGCGCAGCAAGCAGTCCGCCAGTGGCGCTTCAAGCCCTATCTCCAGAACGGACAGCCGGTCGAGACCAAAGCCAGAATCACCGTCAACTTCTCGATTCGGATCTCCGACAACCCTCCCCAAACGAGCTAGGCCGCCGAGTCGAACCTTCGCATCCACCCCAACTGACAAAATTGTGATACTTAGTATCGAAATTATTCATGAACAGGGCACGCAGTGGTAACTTGACGCGGTAGTTGGTTCGGCCTACTATCTTCGTAGAATGATACATTTTAGCAGTCTTCGCCAGATGTGTATGTGTGCATGTTGTTGTGCATGCGTGTGTTCTGGCGCAGGGAGGCTGCTGACTTAGAAGTTTCATAAGCATCATCAGCAATCATCACCCACCGCCAGAGAGCCTCTGGCGGTGGTTTTTTTTGCACCTCAAGTTGAGAAGGTCAATTTATGGCAAGTCGTCCTATGGCAAGTCCAGTCAAAGAAACCAAGGCGCAGAAGTCGGAACGCCTGAAGCGCGCCATGAACCCATGGGACGGTCTCTCCGAAATTCGCCGCTTCGCGCGAGAAGGCTTCTCCTCGATTCCAGCCGAGTGGATCGGCACGTATTTCCGATGGTGGGGTGTTTACACGCAGGGTGATGGAGCGGGGGTGGTCGGCGGCAAGGATGGCCAGGGATTGGCGTTGCCGTTCTTCATGCTGCGAATTCGCATTCCCAACGGCCTTTTGCGGTCGGATCAGCTACGAACCATCGCCGATCTTACCCGCCGTTATGCGCGCGGAACCGCCGATCTCACGGTGCGGCAGAACATTCAGTTGCACTGGATCACGATCGAAGCGCTCCCGGAAGTGCTGGAGCAACTCTGGCGGGTGGGTCTGAATACGACCGGCTCCTGCGGCGATGTCACCCGCAACATTACGGGCTGCCCCGTCGCCGGCGTGGATGCCGATGAAATCTGCGATGCTTCATCTCTTGCCTTGGAAGCCGATCGTATGCTGGCGGGGAATGCCGAATTCTACAACCTGCCCCGCAAGTTCAAGATTTCCATCACTGGATGCCGCGTATGGTGCCCGTACCCAGAGATCAACGATGTGGGCTTCACTGCGCTCCAGCGCGTGGTGAATGGAAACGCTGAGATTGGCTTTGCCTTGCGCGTAGGTGGCGGACTTTCCACTGAGCCTTACCTGGGCGCACCGCTGGATGCTTTCGTCCGCTGGAATCAGGTGCTACCGGTAATTCGTGGAGTCGCCGAGCTGTTTCGCGACTCCGATCAATTGCGCGAACATCGCGAACGGGCGCGGCTTAAATTTCTCTTTCTGCGACATGGCTGGACGGCACACGAATTCCAAGAAGAACTGGAGCGGCGGATCGGATTTCAGCTTGACCCTGCCGAGCCCGAACAGGCGCCGGCAGACGTCTACCGGGATCATATCGGCATCCACGCACAAAAGCAGCCTGGTTTGTGCTATGTGGGGGCCACGGTTCTGCGCGGCAGGATTACGCCCGAACAAATGGACGCAGCGGCCAATCTGGCCGAACGATTCGCGAGCGGCGAATTACGAACTACCAACATGCAGAACCTCCTGATCGTCAACGTCCCTCGACCGCAGGCTGACGAGTTAGCCAAGGAACTGGGTGCGATAGGACTGCCGGTTAGCGGGTCACCGTTCTGGCGCGGCGCCATCGCTTGCAGCGGCACGGAGTTTTGCAAGCTGGCGATTACGGAAACGAAGAGCTTCTCGCGCTGGCTGGTGGAGGAATTGGAAGAACGTCTGCCCGGTTTCGATCAGCACCTGAAGCTGCACGTCACCGGCTGCCCCAATAGTTGCGGGCAGCACTGGATCGCCGACATTGGAATTGAAGGCAAGAAGATCAAGGTCGATGGGCAAATGCTGGATGCCTATTACTTCTGCCTGGGTGGAGCGCTCGGTTTGAATCAATCGATTGCGAGGCCGGTCGGATATCGCTGCCTCGCCACCGAGGTTCCCGAAGCCATCGAGCGGCTTCTGCGCAGGTACCTCGCCCAGGGAAGTGCGAGCGAGAATCTCCGGCACTTTTTTGCTCGCCACAGCGATACCGAATTACGCGATTACCTGGCCGGACAATCGATCGATCCCGTCGCCCGTGATGTGCCCGAGGGACGCGTGCCGAGCGGAGTGGAAGGTTAAGAAACGATGAGCAGCTCATTTCCAATGTTTTTGAAACTCGAAGGCAAGCGTTGCCTTGTGGTGGGCGCCGGCAAAGTAGGCGAACCCAAGATTCTCGGTCTGATCGACACGGGTGCATCCATCCACGTGCTTGCTTTGGAAGCGTCCGACGAAGTAAAGGAGTGGGCAAGAGCGGGGAAGATTACGCTCGAACTCCGCCCGTTTGTCGAGACAGATCTCGCCGGAGTATTTCTGACTGTGGTAGCCACAGCGTCACGCACCCTGAACGAGTCGATTTATCGGGAAGCGCAACGGCGTGGAGTTCTGTGCAATGTGGTGGACGTTCCGGAATATTGCGACTTCTACTATCCCGCCGTTGTGCGCCGGGGCGATCTGCAGATTGCAATCTCCACCAGCGGACAAAGTCCATCGCTCGCCCAAAAGCTCAGGCAGCAGATCGAGCGGCAATTCGGCCCCGGATATGCGTCATGGGTCGCAGAACTGGGAGCCACGCGAAAGCTCGTGCTGGCCAGTGACCTCAGTCCCCAACGCAAAAGCGATCTGTTGCACTCGTTGGCCAGCCGTCAGGCGCTGGAAGCCACATTGATCGAAGAGTCCACCGACAGAGAATCCGCGAAAGAGGACAGGAGGGTAACCGTATGAACGGCAAGGTATATCTGGTGGGAGCGGGCCCGGGCGATCCCGAACTGCTCACTGTAAAAGCTCTGCGCTTGCTTCGGAGTGCCGACGTGGTTCTTCACGACGATCTCGTCCCTCGAGAAATATTGAACTTGATTCCGCCAACCGCTCAAGCGCGCAACGTTGGCAAACGTTGCGGGAGCAAGACCATGCGGCAAGAGGAGATCAACTTCCTAATGGTGACGCTGGCTGGTTCTGGATTGCAAGTAGTACGGCTGAAGAGCGGAGATCCGCTGATCTTCGGCCGGGCCGGAGAAGAGATCGAAGCGCTGCGACGATCAACCATCGAATATGAAATTGTTCCCGGCGTCACCTCGGCCCTAGGAGCGGCCGCAAGTCTCGGAATTCCGCTCACCCATCGGAAGATGTCCTCCACGCTTGTGCTGACGGCTGGCCATCGGGCTCCCGGCAACGACGACGAGGATTGGAGCCACTTTGCGTCGGACGAAGCGACTCTTGTCGTCTACATGCCGGGTGACAGGTATGGCGAGATTTCCAGCAGGCTGAAAGCCGCCGGATTCCCGGGCGAGACACCTTGCGCCATTATTTCCCGGGCGACGACTCCAGAGCAGCGGATACACAGCACATCAGTTTCGGATCTGCATCGAGCGCCGAGGCTCGCGTCTCCAACGCTGCTGGTCGTCGGCGAAGTAGTGAGATTTGCCGCTCATGATTTATTCGATCGGGGTTTCGTCGAGGCTACGGCGACCTTCCCTGAACTGGAGCCGGGATTGGCAACTGCGCTGGCGCGACGGGTTCTTTTGCCGCCCGAAATCTTGAGAGCAGATGAGGAACACTTGTCATGAAAGAGCAAGTTGTGGAGCTGCAGATCCCCGCGGAAGCCTGGTCACCTGAGCATGTTCTCCGTTGGGCGTTCGATAACTTCTCAAATTCGGTTGCGATCGCCTCGGCTTTCGGCGCCGAGGGGATGGTCCTTATCGATATGGCGTCCCGTGTACGCCAGAGTTTTCGTCTCTTCACTCTGGACACCGAATTTCTTTTTCCCGAGACCTATGACCTGATGGACCAAGTGGAACAGAAGTATGGCGTCGTGATTGAAAGGGTTCTTTCGCTCGCGTCGCCGGAGGAGCAGGAACGAGCTCATGGTCCGGCTCTCTGGCAACGGAACCCCGATCAATGCTGCAGCCTGCGGAAAGTCGAGCCGCTGCGGCGCAAGCTAGGAGAACTGCGCGCCTGGATCACCAGCATCCGCCGCGATCAAACCGCAGCGCGCGCCAGCGCCAGAAAGATCGAGTGGGACGAGAAATTTGGCCTGGTAAAGATCAACCCGATCGCCGACTGGACTTCAAAGCAGGTATGGCGACACATCTACGAGCACGACGTGCCCTACAACAGGCTGCACGACCGTGACTATCCCAGCATCGGCTGCACTCATTGCACGCGCGCCGTGCACGCAGGCGAAGACCCAAGAGCGGGACGATGGTCTGGATCTTCTAAAACGGAGTGCGGGCTGCACATCCTCCAGCCTTAATCGCGTTGCCCAGAAGCTTTGCTCGCCTGATGTATCCTCAAGGTGTGCTGGCCGGCGAAGAATACAAACAGTGTCTCAAAGACCGCGAAAATCGTGTCGCTCGCCACGAAGCAGTTCATATTCGTCTGGGTAATATCCGCTTGGTTCTCGTCATTGTAGCCGCGGGCATAGCTTGGGAATCTCTGAGAAGGCACAGGCACACACTCTCGCCCTGGTGGATGGCTGTGCCACTGATTCTGTTCGTATTCGTCGCGGCCTATCATTCGCGCGTCCTACGAGCCCGCGACCTCGCCGAGCGTGCGGTCGCCTTCTATCGCAGAGGATTAGCCCGAATCGAAGACCGTTGGCGGGGCACCGGTGAGGCCGGCGAACGTTTCAACGACCCTCATCATGTCTACGCGGCCGACCTCGATTTGTTTGGCCGAGGCGGTTTGTTCGAACTTCTTTCCACTGCGCGCACGCGCATCGGCGAGGAGACTCTCGCCAAGTGGCTGCTGTCGCCTTCAGCCGTGAGTCAGATTGAAGAGCGGCACGTTGCGGTTCGTGAGCTGCGTGATCAGCTCGATCTCCGGGAGGATTTGGCGGTACTCGGCGAAGATGCCCGCGTGGGAGTGTATCCGGAAGCGCTGTTGGGTTGGGCTGAGGCGCCGAACCAGATGAAGCCAGAATGGATTCAATGGTTGGCGCCTTTCCTCGGAGCAGCGGCACTTGCGGGCGCCGTGGTTTGGGGTCGCTTGGGAATCGCCACTCCGTTTCTTTTGATTGTCCTGATCGAGGCACTCATAACCTATGGACTGCGCAAGCCGGTGGGTGAGGTGCTGCATGGTTCGGAGCAGGCACTGCGTGATCTGGGCTTGCTTTCGGGCCTCCTGGCGCGAATCGAACAGCACACCTTTCGCGCGCCGCGGTTGCACTCGCTGCAAAGCGAACTTTCTTCGCATCAGCTCCCAGCTTCCCGCGCAATCGCCCGCCTGAGAACCATCGTTGATTTGAGCGATTCGCGCGACAACGTGTTTGTCCGCCTACTGAATGTCCCGCTCCTGTATTCGGTGCAGGTGGCGTTTGCGGCCGAACGATGGAGGCGGGCGCACGGCCACGCTGTGCGGTCCTGGCTGAGTGCGATTGGCGAAATCGAAGCGCTTCTCTGTTTGGCTGCCTACAGCTATGAACATCCTGACGATCAATTCCCCGAGTTTACGGAGGGGGTTGCATGTTTCGATGGCATAGAGATCGGACACCCACTCATCCCGGCCGGAACCTGTATTCGTAATAATGTGCGCCTATCCGATGGCAGGCACGTCCTGCTCGTCAGCGGTTCGAATATGTCGGGCAAGAGCACGTTGCTCCGTGCGGTCGGAATCAATGTCGTGCTCGCAATGGCCGGTGCTCCGGTCCGCGCTCAGCGTCTTCGACTGACGCGGCTTCAAGTGGGTGCCAGCATCCGCGTGAACGATTCTTTGCAGGAGGGCAGTTCGCGCTTTTATGCGGAAATCACCCGGCTCCGTAAACTTTTCGACTTTTCCAGTGATGCTCCGCGATTGCTATTCCTGTTGGATGAACTCTTGCAAGGCACGAACTCAAACGACCGCAGGATTGGAGCAGAAGGGGTTGTTCGCGCGCTGCTGAACCGGGGAGCGATTGGATTGGTGAGCACTCACGATTTGGCCCTGGTCGATATCGGCGGCTCACTGAGTGGTCAATTGTGCAACGTCCATTTTCAGGAAGACTTTGAAAACGAAAGGATGCATTTCGATTACAAGTTGCAGGAAGGGGTGGTCACGAAGAGCAATGGACTCGCTCTCATGAGGTCGATCGGGCTCGACGTGTGATCGTGCCGCTCACCATTCCCCACTCTCGTCAGGAGGAGCCACCATCGGCGAAATGCACGAGGACTCGGTTTTCTCTTGACATCGCGGCCGCTTTAAAACACCATAAGCGGTCCCTTTGAAGCGATCCACTATACCCCTGAGTTTGTGGCCTTTCCGAAGCTCGCCCGGACTCGGATCTGTGGGCGGCGGCCGGAGGCCCGACTGTCTACAATTCATCCGTGGTGAGTTGATGTCCATTCTGGCGAGCGGGAGCAACTGGCCAAGAAATGGAGATAGGACCATGAGTTCAAAGTCTGGTGCGATGTGCGCGTTGTCCTTTTTTGTTCTCGTCGCGCTGCCACTCTTCGCCCAGACCTCTGGGTCCATCACAGGCACGATCTTAGACAATACGGGCGCGGCGGTTTCCGGGGCCGGGGTTTCAGTGAGCGAACCGGCAACGGGCTTTCGCCGCAGCGCTACATCCAATGCGGACGGCGAATATTTGGTCGCCGGTCTCGGAGCCGCTACTTACGACATCACCATCACGGCGAAGGGCTTCAAGACATTTGAAGCCAAGCGGGTGATTCTCCACGTTGGCGAAAAGCTGAGAGTGGACACGAAACTGGTCATCGGCAAAGTCACGAGTGAGATCGTCGTGGAAGGAAGCTCGGTCGGCAAAGTCGAAACTCAGTCGTCGGAACTAGCCGGCACCATTAGCGGAGACCAGATCAGCCAGTTGGAGTTGAACGGACGCGATTTCACTACTCTCATCAAGTTGATTCCGGGAGTCAGCGATCAGACGGGACAGGATGACGGAACAGTGGGGCCGTCCGGCAGTGTCTCTTACGCCGTTAACGGTGGCCGCACTGAGTTCAATAACTGGCAGATCGACGGTGGCGAAGTTCTTGATACGGGCAGCAACGCAAATATCAACGTCTACCCTAACATTGACGCACTCGCCGAGGTTCGGGTACTCACTTCCACCTACGGCGCCCAGTACGGACGCAACGGATCCGGCACCATTGAAGCCGTTACGAAATCAGGCACCAATCAGTTTCACGGCGAAGCCTTCGAGTTCATTCGTAATGCTGCGTTCAATGCGCATAACTATTTCGATCAGCCCGGCACATCGAAAACCTATTACAACAAGAATGACTTTGGATATATCGTCGGTGGCCCCATTAAGAAGGATAAGATATTTTTCTTCTGGTCGCAGGAATTCCGCCGCGAAAATGTTCCGTTCGTTTATAACAACCTGAACGCGTATCTTCCCAACGCAACAGAGCGAGCGGGGGATTTCAGCGACGTCTGTCCCGCGCCTGGTACGCCGTTCGTAAGGGCGGGCACCACTCCTGGAGGGAGGGAGGTGGTTAGCATCGATTGCCCGGCATACACCGGGGGAGTGGATCGGGCGGGCAATAATTATTACCTTGGATTCCCCGACAACACCATCCCCGCAAGTCTACTCGATACCACCAATACCGGCCCCATTCTTGCGAATGTTCCGCTGCCGAACGTCGGGCACGCATTTGTGGGGACTATTGCTTCGCCCACCAGTTGGCACGAAGAACTGATCAAGGTAGACGACCAGGTTACTCCCAAATTGCGGGCGAACATCCGCTTTATTCACGATTCCTGGGCGCAGAATTACCCGATTTCGCCCTGGTCGGGATCGAGCGTGCCGGCAATCGGAGGGACGCTGCAGGGCCCCGGAATCAGCGTGGTGACAAGTTTGACCGCCGCGCTTTCGCCCACGCTGCTCAACGAATTTGTCTTCAGCTACGCCGCCAACCACTTGCATCTGTTTAATACAGGAACCGCATGGCAGCGTCGGTCCAGCATGACCATGACTGGGATTTTTGAAAACGGTTTCAACGGAACCATTCCGGCTTTTGGAATTGGTGGTCCGAGCCATTTCAATTTCTCCGTCGATCCGGGTTATCTACCCTGGAATAACTCCAACCCCACCTATAGCTTCCATGATAATTTGACCAAGAACATAAGGCGGCACAACTTACAATTCGGAGGCTACTTCGCTGCGATCGAGAAAAACGAACCAGCGGAGGAAGAACCGAATGGAAGCTTGGGTTATTACTCGAATCCGAACACGTTTTATAACCAGCCCAACGCCTCCACTGGCCCCTATTCCAGTACGGGTAATGGTTTCGCGGACATGCTGGTGGGGTTTATCAACACGTTCGCTCAACCTAACCTGAACCTGAAGTACTACAACCGTTACAAGGTATTTGAGCCATATTTTCAGGATGATTGGCGGGCCACTAAGAGGCTAACGTTGAACCTTGGCGTGAGAGTAAGCTTATACGGCAGCTATTATGAGCGCTACGGGAACGCTTACAATTTTGATCCCAATGCCTATGTAGCCGCCGATGCCCCGGTGGTTGATCAGAATAGCGGGGCCCTTGACTTCGGCCCGGGACAAAGCGTTTACGACATGACCGGAATGGTGCACTGCGGGTACAACGGAGTGCATAGTAGTTGCATGTCCGGTCACTTATTCAATCCGGCTCCGAGAATTGGCTTTGCTTTTGATCCGAAGGGAGACGGTAAAACCGCGATCCGCGCGGGTTATGGGATCTTTTTCGAACACGCGAATGGCAACGACGCCAATACCGAATCGCTCGAAGGCAATCCTCCCAGCATCATTGCGCCGGTTCAGTTCTACATCTCCGGCTACACGAATATAGGGGGCACGGCCGCGAGCGGACAGTCGCTTCTGTATCCGCTGGGCGGCGGTGACAGTCAGTTGACCTCCATTACCACCACGACGCAGTGGCCCTACATCCAGCAATACCATCTCGATATCCAACGCGAACTGGCGCGGAATACCTTACTGACTGTGGCTTATGTCGGCGCCAAGGGGACTCATTTATCGCAGCAACTTGATCGCAACCAAATCCATTCCACTCCGGCCTCGCAAAATCCGTACCTGTCGGGACAAATCATTACCAGTAGTGACTGCAACAACGTATCGAATAGCCCCCCTACCCTCGGCAATGGAACTACTCCAGTCACCGGTCAGGCACTTATTAATCTCAACGTTGCCTGCGGCAATGTAAATCCCGACCTTTTCCGTCCCTACCAAGGTTATGACTCGATTTACGGCATAATCGGGGGAGCTAACTCGGAATACAACGCGCTGCAAGTCTCAGGAAGACGGAATGCCGGTGGATTGCAGCTCACGCTCGCCTATACCTATAGCCACTCGATTGACAATTCGTCGGATCGCTACGATTCCTCGTTCGTCGACTCTTACAATCTGTCTTCATATCGTGCCAGCTCCTCCTATGATCAGCGTCATATCTTAACGGTGAGCTACATCTACGATCTGCCAATTCTGCGGCACGCAATGGGCTTGATGCAGTCGCTGTTGGGAGGCTGGCAGGTTTCGGGAATTACCACCGCTCAGACGGGCGAGCCGGTAACTATCGTAAATGGCGGCACCTATGACAATGCGGGAGTTGGCAATGAGGTGGGATCGGGTTCCTATGCCGATCTGGTCGGAGATCCGCACGGCTCGAAGCCTCAGTTTAATCCGGTGCCGAACGTTGTGTATGGTCCGCTGCTCGACAATCCCGGAGCCTACTCGCAACCCACAGGGCTTACTTTTGGCGACTCGGGTCGAAATTCCCTGGCCGGACCGGGCCGCCTCAATTTTGACATGGGATTGTTTAAGCACTTCAAGGTAAAGGAGTCGATGGCGTTGGAGTTTCGCGCCGAAGCTTTCAACATCTTCAACCATCCGCAATGGAATGGCATAAACAACACCTCTTGTGGGTTGGAAATTAACTCGGGTGCGGACGATTGTGTGAACGGCGACGACGTTGGAGATGCTCCCAACAATTTCCTGCATCCGAGTGGAGCCCACAATGGCCGGATCGGTGAATTCGGTTTGAAGTTCATCTTCTGAGCCCTTACGGTAGATGGCATCCCCCTGGGCTCTAAGCGAATCGCGATTCTCTGAGAAGAGGCGTGCCTCAATGTTGCGAAGCGTCCAGCAACTCCTTCAGATACTGCTCCCATGCCGCTGCCCACGTGTGCGTGCCGTGGCCGTGAGTTTCCTCGGAGATAGGAAGCAGGACGAAACGACCCCTCTTCACTCGTTTGATTTCGCGCTCTGCGATCCCTAGCTCCGGAGGGTTGATGAAATCGTCCGCCGAATTGACGAACATCACCGGGGCGGTGATTTTCTCGAGCTCGGGCGAAGGATCGTAGTTCCATGACGCATTCAACGCGTAAAGCAGGTCGTTGGCGTCGTGGTCCGCGCTGAACCGCTTCACGTAGTCCGCGCGCGCTGCATCGGTAGCGTCGCGGGTCGGAAAATTTCTCTGCATCTGCAGAGATGAACCCGCGGCCATGTAGAACATCTCTGCCCCAATCTTCAGACCTGCGAGAGGTTGTGCGGCATACTCTCCGCCCTTCCAATCAGGATCGTCGCGAATGGCGTCGATCACCATCTTGCGCCAGAGTCGATTCCGCCCCGCGATCTGCACCGGCTGGCAGGCCAAGGGCATGAGTGCGTCCATAAAGTCGGGGTAGGTCTCGCCCCAAACCCAGGAATGCATGCAGCCCATGGATGTGCCCAGGATCAGGCGCAGATGGTTCACTTTGAGTCCTTTTTCCAGCAACTCGTGCTGCGCCGCAACCATATCTCTGTAGTCGTACTGTGGAAAGTGAGCATGCATACCGTCGCTGGGCTTGCTGGATTTTCCGTGGCCGATGTTATCCACCAGAATAATGTAGTAACGGGTAACATCGAGAAGCTGTCCCGGGCCAAATAGCACGCCCGCAAACTGTGGCGCGAGAAACTGTGCGCCGGACCCGGTCGTGCCGTGCAACAGCAGGATGGCATTCATAACTTGGCCGTTGGTGTTGCGCACGGGAGTTCCGAACGTCGCGTAATGTATACGCAGCGCAGGCAGCGTCGCGCCCGATTTGAAATGAAAATCGGGAGAGACGTAATCGCCTTCCTTGGGCGCGGGCAAATTACTTGGCTGTTGCGCCGAAGAAACCGCTGCGCAAGAAAGTAGGATGGCTAGAAACGCAAACCAAGACGTTCGAATGGAATATCCCATAGCTTGCACCGTCCTTCCGATCTGGCGCGTTGCGCCCGAGAGTCTTTACTGCGTCTTGCTTATCCGCGCAGCTCATACCCTGCGGCCTGGAGGCCGCTGATAATGCGCTCGCGCGCTGAATTCACTTCCTCGGTGGCTAACGTGTGATCGACCGCGCCCAAAGTTAGACGAAACGACACGCTCTTTTCGTTCGAAGGTAAAGCGTATATTCCAAGAAATTCCAGACTAACCAATTCGGCGCTACCCAATGCGTACAGTTGTTTGGCGAGAGTTCCGACAGGTTGCCGATCTGGCCCCACTATGGAAAGATCAAAGTTGCTGGTCGGAAACCGTCGTAACGGACTGTACATCTTGGCATCGGGAAGGACTGCCTTCAGCGCGTCCATCCCAACTTCCAACAACACCGCGTGCCCGCGCTCAACCAGCGCAGGACGCAGTTCAAACAGTCGACCCACCTCGCTGCCGGAACAAATGAGCAGTCCAGCCCTCTCCGGATGTTCGTAAGGGCGGGGCATGTCAACGGGGATCACTTCCATTTGCGGCACGATATATGTCGCTACCCGCTTTAGCTCGGAAATGCCTGCCACGCCGTCGCCCTCCAGGTCATAAATAGCGGCCGCAATCTGCAGCTCCTCTTTCACGTCCGTCCTTTGGACACGACGGTACTGCTTCCCTATTTCAAACAAACGAAACGAAGTGAAAAATCTGCTGTTATCAATTATGTTTGCCCAGATTCCCGGAATGAGGCTCGGTCTAAGATGACCTTGACCCGAATCAATCGGGTTTACAACTTCGAGAATCTCGCCTGAATCAAAACCAAATGCGGCTAAAGCCGCACTCCCTATGAAAGAGTAATTCGAAACCTCGGTGAATCCTTGTCCAGCAAAAGCCGCTCGAATGTCGCGCTGCAGGTCGTGATCCCGATTCCGTGTTACCGGTGCAGACGGAATTAGGGGAGCTACTGGATCGATCGATGCATATCCAACGATGCGGCCAATCTCTTCCACTAAGTCCTCAGGAACCGAGATATCCTTGGTCGCTCTCCAACTGGGCACGTCGACGATCAGCGTCGTGCCACCCTTGTCGGTGACCTCAAATCCGAGAGCGCGAAAAATATGCACCACCTGATCTCGACTTACCTCCTTACCTAACTTCATCGCCGCCCACTGTAAGTCGAAAGTGATCTTGGGACACGTAAGTTCTTTCACATATTTGTCGCTGTAGGCAGTTAATTCAGCCCCATGGTCAAGACTATTCAACAGCGAGGATGCCCGGTTGAGGCCAACAACTGTATTCTCGGGATCCTGTGCTTTCTCGAAGCGCATAGACGCCTCTGTACGAATCCGAAGGCGGGATGCGGTCTTCCTGACACTGCTAGCCAGGAAGCACGCACTTTCGAACAGGACTCTTCGCGTCTGCAACGTGATTGCTGTTTCACTCCCGCCGATGATTCCCGCCAAAGCGACCGCCCGCTCGCCATCGGCGATCACAAAGTCATCGTCGCCGAGGGAATAATCCTCTCCGTTGAGAGCTCTGAGACATTCACCCGAGCGAGCCCGGCGCACCTGTATTTCACCGCGCAATAAATCTGCATCGAACGCGTGCATCGGTTGGCCGATCTCGCACATCACGTAATTTGTAATATCCACTACATTGTTGATCGTCGATACACCAAGAGAGTGCAACCGGTACTGCAGCCAAAGAGGTGACGGGACGACATGAACGTTCTTGACGAGAGCAGCACTGTATCGAAAACATCCCGACGCATCGATACTCCCGACCAATTGCTCAGCGGAGAACTGAGATAAGTCAACGCGCGGAGGGCTGCTCATCTTCAGGCCGCAAATGGCCGCGACCTCCCGCGCCATCCCAACGTGTCCCCATAGATCGGGCCGATTTGTGAGGGACTTGTTATCGATTTCGATAATCCAGTCGGGTTCCAGTGACCCTTCCCCCTCCCACAATTCGGCGATTCCGGAGTGATCGTCGCTCACTCCTAATTCCCGGGCACTGCCTAACATTCCATCGCTCTCGATGTTATCGATCTGCTTCTTGCCTGCCGGCAAATACAGAGTGCGAACTCCAGCCCTGCAATTCTCTGCGCCGCAAACCACCACTCTGCGTCCATAACGCTCTGTATCGACGACCGCCCGGCGATTGTGAGAGCCAGGGATCGAGAAAGCCTCGACGATCATAGCCGCGCTGGCTTGCGCCAACAGAACACCCACCGGATACACACCATCGCATTCCGCCGTCTTCATCGTAATCTGGCGTGCCAGGCTGTTGGCGTCGAGCGACAGCCCAGCGACGAGATCCCGCAACCAGTTGTAGGAAAATCTCATGATGTGCTTAGAACTGATTCAAGAAGCGCAGATCACCGCTTTGCAACAATCGAATGTCGTCGATGCGGTACCGCATCATCGCCAAACGGGTGAGGCCCAATCCGAAGGCAAATCCATTCCATTCTTTGGGGTCGACACCGCAATTCTGCAGCACGTGAGGATGAACCAATCCGCAAGGCAGCAATTCTACCCACCCACTTTGCTTGCACACTGGGCAACCTACTCCGCTGCAAACCAGGCATCTTATGTCGAGTTCAAAGCCCGGCTCGACGAAAGGGAAGTATCCCGGCCGCAGGCGCACTTCTACGTCCCGGCCAAACACGGAGCTCAGCAGCGCCTTCATGAAATGGAGCAGGTGTGCAACCGAGATGTCCCGGTCCACCATCATGCCTTCCAACTGATAAAACGTGTGCTCATGGGAGGCATCCACTTCTTCGTTTCTGAACACTCTCCCCGGAGCCACCATCCGAATCGGAGGACCGAACTTCTTCAAAGCGCGAACCTGAACCGGCGAGGTATGGGTTCGCAGCAGATGTCCATCCGCCAACCAAAAAGTGTCCTGCATATCGCGCGCGGGATGCTCGGCGGGGATGTTCAGTGCGTCAAAGTTGTTGTATTCGCTTTCGATTTCTGGTCCGTCCACCACGCGGAACCCCATAGACATGAACAATTCTTCGAGTTCGTCTTGAATGATCGTCACCGGATGCCGATGTCCCGCCTGAACCCCGGAAACCGGTATGGTCAAATCGACCCATTCCTGCGCCAGCCGTTCTTGCAACTGCAAGCGTTCGAGGGATTGCTTCCGCGATTGAAATTGACTCTCGATCTGCCGTTTGGCGTCGTTCAGCAGTTGCCCTATTTCTGCGCGATCGCCCGGCGGCACGGTACCGAGCATCTTCGCGATCTGCGCGAAATCCCCTTTACGGCCCAGAACCGCGACTCGGACCCCCTCCAATTGTTCGAGGCTGCAAAGTTCCGCGATCTGGGTTATAGCAAAACTCATCGTTTCGCTAATTCGTTTCTTCAGGTCTTCCATATTGATGAGAATGGCGAAACTTAAACAATAGAGTAGACAGGGTACACAGTCAACGTTCGCGCGTGGCGTCATGGAATCGGGCAACTCCGTGCGGATACGGCGGTCTGGCGCGGGTTATCCGTTGTTCTAGCCGCATCCGGAGAGGGCACGACGGGGAATCGTTCAGCCGCTACCCCTTACTGTTCCGCATCGACTCGACAATTGATGGGTCCCTGGCGCGTCGAAAAGTGCCCGTGTGATACGATTCGAAAATGCCGCGTGTCTTTCCTGCCGCGGTCGTGTTTTTACAGGCAGTGCGGCGTTCTTCTTCCAATTCTTGATGGATTTCATGGAGAGGCATTGATCGAAAAAGGCGGATACATTCGCGATATCCTGGCTCGCGCTCCGGGAGCCAGGATTGATGCATTTGGTTGGGTGAAGACGAGGCGTGATGGAAAAGGAATTCACTTCATTCAGCTTCAAGATGGCTCGTCCTCGCAAGATCTACAGGTAGTCGTAGAAGAGGGGCGAGTTCCCAGCGAACTCATGGCGCAGGTTACGACCGGCGCTTCGCTTCGGGCTACGGGCGAACTCGTGAAGTCGGTGGGCGCGGGTCAGGCGATTGAGTTGCACGCTGACGAACTGCAGGTCTTTGGTTCCTCCGATCCGGCCACGTACCCGCTGCAAAAAAAAGGCCATACGATGGAGTTCTTGCGCGAGATCCAGCATTTGCGGTCCCGCAGCAACACCTTCAGCGCGGTCTTCCGAGTACGGAATGCTCTCTGCTGCGCCATCCACAAATTTTTTCAGGAAAACGGGTTTATTTACTTTCATTCGCCCATCATTGCTACTTCCGACGCTGAGGGCGCTGGCAGCATGTTCACTGCGACCGGTATCGATTTCAATCATCCTCCCAGAACCTCCGACGGGAATGTTGATTTCTCCCAGGATTTCTACGGCAAGCGTGCGTTCCTGACGGTAAGTGGTCAACTGCAGGCAGAGATGGCCGCGCTTGCCTTTTCCAACGTTTATACATTTGGCCCCTGCTTCCGCGCTGAGAAATCCACGACGCCGCGCCATTTGGCAGAGTTCTGGATGATCGAGCCCGAGATGGCCTTTTGCGATCTCAACTGCTGTCAAGTCTTAGCGGTGAGGTTCTTGAAGTTCATTATTGCTGAGCTTTTGGACAACTGTGCCAGCGAGATCGAGTTCTTTAACAAGCGCATCGACAATGACGTTCTTAAGACGCTCGAACATGTCGCCACCAGCGATTTCGCCCACATCACCTACACGGAAGCGATTGGAATTTTGGAAACAGCGATCAAGAATGGTCGAACCTTCGAATTCCCTGTCTTCTGGGGCTGTGACTTGCAAAGTGAGCATGAACGGCACCTCACAGAGCAGGTTTTCCGCAAGCCAGTAATCGTTACCGATTACCCCAAGGAGATTAAGGCGTTTTACATGCGCTTGAATGAGGATGGACGAACTGTCCGGGCCATGGACATCCTGACTCCTCGGATCGGCGAGATCATTGGAGGCAGTCAGAGAGAAGAACGCCACGACGTTCTCGTTTCTCGAATTCGTGAGGCCGGGTTGAATGAGGAGCACTATCGCTGGTATCTCGACCTGCGGAAGTTTGGATCGGTGCCTCATTCCGGATTTGGTATGGGCTTGGAGAGAATGATGATGTACGTGACGGGAATGAAGAACATCCGCGACGTCATTCCCTGTCCCCGATCTTTTGGAGCCGCAAGTTTATAGCGAAACCGTATTAAACAGTTCTCGCGAATCCGTTCTAAAGCCGCCATTGGCGCGGCCTTGAGCGTAGTTGCCGCCAGCGGCCCGTGTCTCCGCGGCTGAAGTTTGTGATAACCTTTAAGATTCGCTGAGCACCGCCGATCACTGCGGCAAAGCCGCGTGTAGTGTGTCTCGTGGAAGATGGCGGATTTGGAAATTGGCATAACGGTACCCGATCAGATGACTGAAACGCAATCCATGAAAAGAACGTTGATCGCCGAAATAGGGCCGCACCTGGGCCAGGAAGTCCGGCTCTCGGGCTGGATGCACACCATCCGGCGTCTGGGAAAGTTCGCCTTCCTGCTTCTTCGCGATGCCTCAGGAGTGGGGCAGATCATAGTCGATTCTAAAGAGCAACTCGCTATTTTGGCGGAACTTCAAGACGAGAGCGTGCTCGAAGTGGTGGGTACGGTAGTGGCCCAATCCAATGCTCCCGGCGGCTTCGAAATCCACAAACCGACGATCCGTCTCATCTCCGCGGTAAAAGATGTCGCCCCGTTTCCGATCAACAAAGCCACGCTGAACGCCAATATCGATACCTTTTTGGATAACGCCGCCTTCGGATTGCGGCATCCTCAGAAGAAAGCGGTATTCACGATCTCCGCCGCTGCCATGGCCGGATTCCGAAAGCACCTCAACGATCAAGGCTTTACGGAAGTCACTACCCCGAAGATTGTCGCCTCCGCCACTGAGAGCGGGGCGAATGTGTTTAAGTTGGACTATTTTGGCCGGAATGCTTATCTGGCGCAGAGTCCGCAGTTCTACAAGCAAATGATGGTGGGTATTTTTGAGCGTATATTCGAAGTTGCGCCGGTATTTCGTGCCGAGCCCCATTCGACAACACGTCATCTCAACGAGTACGTCAGCTTGGACGTTGAGTTTGGGTTCATCGAAGACCATAGGACAGTAATGAAATTACTTAGCGTCCTTATGCGGGCAATGGTCGATCATGTTATGAATCACTGTAAGGCGGAAGTCGCATTGTTGGATATCAAAGCACCCGCAATGCCCGCCGAGTTTCCGACTATTTACTTTCCGGAGGCGTTGGAACTCGTCTACAAGCTCCATGGCGACGACTGCCGCGACGAACCTGATCTTAGCCCACAGCACGAGCGGTGGCTTTGTGAATGGGCCCTCAAGGAGTACCAATCCGAGTTTCTTTTCGTTACGGGTTATCCGTCGTCCAAGCGGCCGTTTTATACGCATCCCAATCCCGCCGATCTGCGCTACACCAACGGCTTCGACCTGCTATTTCGAGGAACGGAACTGGTAACGGGCGGTCAAAGGCTTCACCTTTATGCGGATTACGTGAAAGCGCTGACTGACCGGCAGTTGCCTTTGGAGCCGTTCAGCGGATATCTGGATGCATTTCGCTACGGAATGCCGCCGCACGGAGGGTTTGCGATAGGACTTGAGCGATTCGTTATGCTTTTGCTCAACTACCAGAATCTTCGCGAGACTACTTTGTTCCCAAGAGATCTAAATCGTTTAACGCCTTAAGTGGCTCGTCGACGCCGCATCGGCATTGAGTCCTGCCTCTGTTTTGTAATCACCTGATCTGTACAGGGAACCATGCCCTGTCCTGCTTCACGTTAGCACTGAATCACCCTTCAGTTTGTTCGGCAAACGAAGGCTCGTAGCAAGTCTGCTCTGTAATCCCGCCGTGGCCCTGAAGCTCGTCTTCTATGCCGCAACTAACTACTAGTTCCATATTCGTAACAAGACTAGGGCCGCATCAAACGTAACGCATAAGTCCAGGCCCCGCCATTGTTTGACATCTGGCTCGGTGGTAAGTGCAGGTTATAAGACGAATAGATTATTATAGTAGATAGACTTGCGCGACATACTTGTTTATATACCGTCGTAATTCCTTAAAATCTCCTTGCCTCAATAGTTTACGAAACCCGAAATTATGACGAAGAATATCTACTTTGTTGTTGACACCACCTTGGAATCGCAGTAAGGTGCGTTGCCTTACCTCAGGCTGGTGTATTTTTCACACTGCCAACAGCCTGAGCCTCTTCAGCTGCTATCGGGAAATCAAGGGCCGAGTCCGGGTCAATACACTTATATAGTATCGTTCTAAATCATCGATGGAGGAACGCGTATGCATGAAGTTACGATTCACAATATAACCCCGGAACACTTCGCAAAGGTTAAGGATGCTGTCCTGGGCCCATTCGAAGGGAAGGCAGTAGGTGCCAACGAAGTCGATGTCAAGGGTGCTCGTGCTACTTACACCTACGATCCCAAGGCAAAATCCCTTACGGTAGGCCTGTTGTCGACGCCGGCATTAGTAACCAAAGGTTATGCCTTGGGGCAGCTTTACGACGCGATTGGCCGCCTCGGATAGAGGCTCCCAGCAAGCTTTGAAGATTTGTCTTTCATTCTAAAGGCCGGAATCAAACCGGAGAAAGAAGAGGTCAGCTCGTGACGACGTATTGGGATATGCAGCAGATTGACATTGTCAACAACGCCGGCGCCGATCTTAATGTTTCCAACGTAGGACCGCTGGAACACGGCGAGTGGGACACGTATCCCACCGCTCGAGTGGCCCAGGGGACTACTGCGAGCCCGGCGTTCATCACTCGCAGTGTGAATGCGGCGGAAGTAGGGCCGGGTCCGGGAAGCGTTTCCTACACGCTGCCCGATGGAACAGCTTTGAATATTTCGTTCGATATGTCGTTCGCGGTGTACCAGGTAACGTACTCGCAAGCGACGGCGGGCGGGCCCCGTGGAGGTAATTACACAATTACTCTCGACTGTCACGAAGACGGTTGGCATGGCCAGGGCCGCCGCTACTACGGAACGATCACCATCACAGCCAGCACCAAGGGTCCGAACACGGCGTTATGCAAGGTGACAAACTGACTCTCCAGCAAGCAGCGGAGATCAGCGGGGCAATTCTCGAAGGGGATGGTTCCATCCCCTTGCGAGCTTTGTCTCGCTTGGAAGATGCCGGGGAGGGCGATCTCACCTTTTTCGACGGCAGGCAGAGTGCGGAGCTGCTGGCGACAACCCGCGCCGCTGGCGTCTTGGTGGACCGGCGAGAGCTTCCCTTCCCGTGCGAAGCCGCACTCTTGCGCTGCGACGCGCCGCATCGCGCCTTTCTCGCGATCGCCAGGGAGTTGTGGCGGCGCGAGGCTTTTCTTCCGGCGGGCATCGACGCAAGCGCGAGCGTTCATCCCACCGCGGTGCTCGCGCACGGGGTCCACATCGGGCCGCACGCTGTCATCGGCGCTGGGGTAAAGCTGGGAGAAGGTGTTTCGGTTCATGCAGCAGCCTGTCTCGGCCAGCATGTGAACGTGGGTGCCGGAACCTATCTTGGGGCCAACTGCGTGATCGGCAGCGGCGTCGAGATCGGTGCGCAGTGCAGCATCTTTCCGGGAGCCGTGGTTGGTTTTGCCCATCGTCCTGGAGTGCCTGGAGACGAAGACGATCAGGCGCCGAGTACCGGAGGCGTCCGCATCGCCGACGGGGTGCAGATCGGCGCGAACGCGGTGATTGAATCTGGCGAGTCCTGCCCCACACGCTTGGGCTCTGGCGTACGCATCGGGGCCTTAACCATGATCGGGCATGATGCACAGATCGGAGCGGGCGCACGCATCGGTCCAACCTGCGGCCTCGCGGGCGAGGCAGAGATTGGTGAGCACGCACTGCTTTTCGGACAAGTCGGCGTCAGCAGCCGCGCCCGCGTCGGCGCCTATGCCACGGTTCTGGCCAAGAGCGGCGTCGGCAGAACTGTTCCCGCAGGGAGCGTCTACGCCGGCATCCCCGCGCGCCCGCGGAAGCGTTGGACGTTGGCCATCAACGCATTTTACCGCCTCCCTGAATTTCGGCAGAAGCTGCGTCAAATCGAGGCGGTCCTAACATCTGTGCAGGCGCGCTTGAACTCCTTGCCAACATCGAACAATGCGAGCCTCACGGAACCATCCAGCCCCGTTCAAACAAACGGCCACGATTAGGAGATAGTCATGCCCAGCATTCCCAGCGGAACCTGGCCTTCTACAGACGCCAACGGTATTCAACTCGTAGACCCTGTTACCATCACTCACCAGGGAACGCTGGTTGTTTTTGCCCGTCAGGCAAGCACGCCCGTAAATTTTCTTTATTACAACGTGCTGATCCCAAACACCGCGCAGAGCGCTACGGTGGGCGATTGGCAGGGGTGGAACTATCTGCCCATGACGGAACCCAGCGGCGCCGACCAGCCGCCTCTGCAAGTTTCCGCCGACCAGCAGCCCATGCTCCGAGTTGCCGGCATTGACCTGGTAACCGTCTCTCCCGCTGCGACAATTCTCACTCCGGCCGATGCCGCCTTTCGCGTCATCACCGACGGCCAATACATCTCCTGCTTTCGCGTCTCGACCCTGGCAACACTCTATGTCGACAGGTTTGTGCTCATCCAGAGCACACTGCCGGCGACCGATCCGGAGTCGTCGCCCAGCGGGCAATCCGTGTGGAACTTGCAGCGCGCCTGGGAAGTGCGCTACCGGCGCAGTCAGCGTCGCGATATTCCTGACGGAACTCAGGACACTCTCGATTCGCGTAATATGGTGGACCAACCGTTTCTCGAACCTACGGAGGAGATTTCTGGACTGCCGAATGTTGCGGCGGGGCAATTCGCGGTTGCGTTGACGCCGTCGCTCGACAATGCCCGCCGTTGGAACATCTTCACGGTTGGGAGCAACCTCATCACCGCAACATCCTACCCGTCCGATCCCACCGGGCGCATCCTGGTGGGTGAATCTATCCCATTCTCAATCACCCCCTTGGCCACAATGTCCGACGGTTCAACCCAGCCGATGACCTGTTCCCTGGGCGCGAGCGCAACCACCTATGAAGAGCAGGAGACCGCCACGATCACAGGCGAGGAACCGCTCCAGGTGCGCCGCGCCACCCGGATCATGCTGGCTGTGCCCGCATCGAACGCCGGGATCGGGCTGAGCGCCGCAATGCTGGTCTATGACTTCCTGGTGCAGACGGACGGAACACTTCCGGCGTGGCCGGCCAACATTGGCTGTGTTCCCGTCGATGGCAGTTTCAACAGCAGCAATCAGTTCACGCCCACCCTGGGAGTCCCTTCCTATCCAGTCCCGGATAATGCGATTCGCGTAATCGGCAAAGCCACGGCCATCGGCACTTTGCTGGGCCAGCAAAATGCCCAGGCCTCGCCGACTCTGTTTGATAGTGGCGACGGCCTGGTGCACAACTACTTTGCCGGAGCCAACACCAGTTCGCCCAACCTCTACGTGGCCCAATACACGCCGCTGGTGACTCGGGCCGTCGCCAATTTGCCCTGGCAAACCGCGGGCACTCCGAAACAACAAGGGAATCTCTCGCTCGTGGCGCAACGCAGCGGAACCACTTTCAACGGATTGACCGTCACGGTGGGTGACTGCGCGGGCAACAGCGATCTCTCCAATCTGAGCGTGAATTACGGCTCCGCCGCCGGCGTGCCTCAGGAAACGTGGCTGGGTTTGCCGCGTGAGTTGCGCGCCATAACTGCAACTCTTAACGGCAACGCCTCCAACGATGCCAGTAGCGTGGCCGTGCAATCGGGCGCTTCGCCGTTCTATGACTATTCGGGCTTGCTCAAGCAAATCCGGCTTCCTCTCGGCAACAGCAACCCCCCGGTCAGTTTCCTCACGCTGGTTTCCCATCGTCCGGATATTTTACTGACCAGCGCGAATGTCGCAGCGCCTTCGGGCGATCAAACGACAATGACGCTGACCTATACGACCTCGCAGGGAACAGTAACGCAGACTTGGCAGAACCTGCCCACGAATTCGACTCCGCTGGTCCCTGTGCTCAACGGCGACGCGGCCGCAAGCGTGTATCCCTACACGCCGGCTTCTGGAGACACCGCTATTTATGGCGTGGCTACGGATGGTGGAACCATTTTGCTGGTGGCGGCGCAAAACACGCCGGTTGTCACGATTACGATCAGCCCGGCGTCAAATTTTTCCACCACCGAATGCAATGTGGCGATCCAGGCTGGAGCCAATCCCCAGATTACGCTGAGCAACGTGTCGCGCAAACAGCCGGATTTCATTAAGGCCTTGCAAGCCTACTCCGGCGTGATGGCGCTGTTCTCTTATATCTCCGCGGATCCGGTGGCCGGCCTCGTCGGCAATCAGGCGATTACTGCGGCTCTCGACCTGCGTGGCGGATCGACGCTCTTCGACGTGGTTCCCCCGGCCGCTGCCAGCACTCTCGTTCAAGTGTCACTGACCTCGACGTCCCTGCAAGGACACACGCTCAATCCGCCTCCCGGCACAAACGAAACCGTTCCCAACAACTTGATCGCTCTGGCCGCAATTCCCATCGACCTTCCTCAATTTGGTCAGACCGCCATCGTGCAGGACGTGAGTGCCAAGGTTTCGACGCAAGGCCAGAATGGTGCATGGCTCGTAGCGCACAATCCGCAGGCCTTGAGCCTCAACGGACAGAGCGCGGTTCAGGTCCCGTTGTCCACGCCTGCGGCTCCTCTGCTCACACCCGGCCGCTTCTGGACGCTCGAAGCATGGTGCAATCCCTCCATTGGAGCCGAGTCCAGAGTGCTGGCCTACAACAACGGAAACCCCGCGCAGCTGGGTGGAGTCGTGCCCTCGTATTTCATCGGAACCATCGGTCAGCCTGCGCTCGAATACCAGACCTATACGCCCACGGGGCCTTATCAGTCCAGCTATGTGAATGTACCCGCCGATCCGCAATTCGACATCGCTTCGAGCAAAGTAAGTACTTTCACTTGGGAAGCTCTGGTCAATCCGCAATCTCCACCGTGCCCTTCCGGCAGCGGCGTGTTGGGCTGCGTGGTCGAAGGGCAGGACACCGTTTACCCGGATACCGCGCTGTTTCAACTGGGTCTCGATGCCCAGTTCCATCTTGTCTTCGGTTATCGAGTGAACTCGGGCGGGCTGCCGGTCACGCAGACTTTCAGCTCACCCAAGTCTTTGACCGCTGGTACTTGGACCCACGTCGCCGTCACCGGGCGGAATTCCTCCGCTGGTTGGACCTTCCAGCTCTACATCGACGCACAGCCGGCGGCGCAGCAGACTGGCATCCACATTTACCAGGATATTGAATCGCCGTTTGTGTGCATCGGCGCCAGCGATATCCGCAGCGTCAGCCTCTTCGGCAATATGGCCGAGGTGCGTTGTTGGCAGACTGCGCGCTCGCAGGCCGAGATCAAACGCACCATGAACTCCACCCTGACGGGCTTTGAGCCCGGCCTCTACGGCTATTGGCCCTTGATCGAAAAGCCGGCGCAGGGAGCGGTCTTCGTGAATCAGGCGCAAGGCACTGGCGCTCCGCTCAATGGAGCCATGCAGATCTTCAACCAGCCGGTCACATCCTCGTTGGACGGCGCATTCGTCAGTATATTGACCGGAGTAGGAGGAGCGCCCGCGATTCAAGCCCATGCTTTCCTGCGCACCAACTCGTGGAACCACATCGCCGTAGTCTACGAGGCCACGGGAGCGCTGAACATGAATCCCGGCGACTTGACGACTTCGCGCATCGATTACGGTGTGTGCAAGAATGCCGCGGGACTCAGCTTCCAACAGGCCAATAGCATCGAGGCCTGGGTTCAAATCGCCGCCCCGTCCACTTCGGCGCAAACCATATTTGCGCAATGGGGAACCACCCCGGCGAATCAGGCTTATCAGTTTGGCGTCAGCAACCTGGGCCAGCCTTCCTGCTCGGTCGCGGTCAACGATCCCGTCACGGGCATTCCCTTTGCCCTCACCGCCACGGGCCCAACTTCGGTCTGCGATAGCAAACCGCATCATCTGGCCGCAACATGGTCGATCGCCACCAGCACGGACGCCAACAACAATATTTGGACCACGTGCACGTTGACGCTCTACGTCGACAGCGTCGCCCAAACGCCAGCTCAAAAGAAATATCAGGCGCCGGCCGTTTCCGTGGTCAGCCCAACCGCCACTCCGTTTACGCTGGGCATCAGCGCGTTGCAAACCCCAAAGACGGGCACAGTCGCCATAGAGTCGCAGGCTCCCTTCATTGGTGTGCTGACCGGATTACGCTTCTGGTCGATCACCCTCACCGCCCAGCAGATCTCGCAGGCGAGGACTCAGAATTTCGAATACGACTCGACCAGCGGTGTTACCTCCGCCTGGTGGTTCGACGAAAACAGCGGCATCATTGCGGCCGACACGGCAGGCAGCAATGACATCACGCTCAGCGACACGGATATGTGGGCCGCATTTGCTTCGATCGCCAGCACTACCGTTTATGCCGATGGCGTGCTCGCCGGGCTCACCAGCCCCATTACCGCCTCCGGCTACCTGGGTGCCGGGCAATTCACCGTGGGCGCCTACCAGAACCAGGGCGCCTTGAGTACTACTTTCAACGGTCAAATCGCTGAAGTACGCATCTGGAAGACGGCCCGGGCCCAGCAGCAGATTCAGGGCGGAATGTATCATCCGTTATCCGGCAACGAATACGGACTACAAGCCTACTGGAGTTTCGATGCCACGCTGAAAGATCAGACTGGGCGCGGCAATGACGGAAGCAATATCGGCTCACCTCAATTCACCGCATCCGCCGCCCCTGTCGCCAATGAAGGCCCGGCGGTCCGTAACATCTATAACGGACCGGTAACCGCGTATCAGGAAGCGCTCATGGGCACGGCCGCAATCGCCGAGTACGGCGACACGGGAACCAATCAGGACGGTACTCTTTACGCGGTTCTCTACCGGCGCTATGCGTACACGAATCCCAATCTCAATCTCACGGAAAACTTCAGCGTCGGCGACCTCGACCTCACCTATATCGGCCAGGCGCAGACCAATCCCACGCTGATCGGTTACATCGAAGGCGCGCCTCCGGTGCCGAGCGAGAATCTTACCCGGCCCCTCTACAGCAGCTATCTGGGGTACAACGGATACGCCGACTGCAGCACGGTTGCTCTGGTGCAAGCCGAAACCAGCAGCTTCACCTTCTCGTCGCAGGACTACAAGACCAGCTTCACGATGGATATCGACTTCAAGGCCGGAGTGCTGGCCAGCAACAAACTCGCGGTAGGAGCCGTAGTGTGGCAATCGGAAGCCTTTGTCCAGAAGCTAAAGATCGGCCTCCACACGAAAGAAAGCCTTCTCATGGCTTCGCAAGTGGATGAGAAGCACGTCTCCGCCTGGACCCGCACTTACACCAACCAATTCGGTGTGCGCGGATATTGGGAGCCCCAGGCCACCAACCCCGACGATTATCTGAATCCGGTCGTGGGACGCCGTTACCAGCCTTTGAACATTGGCTACGCGCTGGTCGAGTCGATGACCGCCGATGTCTACATCATGCGCATGAGATCCACCGGCAGCATGGTCGGACGAGTCACGGTGCCCAATCTCGATATTCCGCCGGACAAGAATATTATTCTCTTCCAGATTAATCCCGGCTACACCAAGAACGGTACGCTCGACGGCAAAGTTGGTTTCGTGAACGATCCCAGCTATCCGACCGCGGACACCACGCGGGGCAGTTACTTCAAACCCAAGGAAGCCTATGTGCTCAAGGCTGCCGCCGAGCGGCAGGAGCAGACGCTAAAGACCTACTTCCAACAATTCGATGCCGAAGGCCGGGGCAAGGCAGGAAGCCCTGATCTAAGCGATCCAACCCAGCACATGTTCTACGATTTCAAAACCGAGACGGCCAGCAAAAGTATCGCCAACACTTACGTCTGGAGTTCCAACGGTGGCCTGTACAAAAGCGAGGAGCAGTTCTCCGCCATCTTTGAGAAAACTTTTACCGGCATTTACAACATGAGCTGGTCGCTGGGTCCGTACGTGGATACGGAGTTCGCCGTCAAAATCGGCGTCTTTGGCGGCCTCGACTTGCTGTTCGGAGGACAGATCAAAGTACAGGTGGCCAAGACCGAGACCGAGACGCGAAGCTTCGGACTCAACGTCAACGTACCGGGAGAGCCTTTCATTGCCAGCTACGATCCCACTACGCAGACGTATTCCTATGCGCCCACTCCGGGCAAGGTGCTTTCCTACCGGTTCATGACTTTTTATCTGCCGCCCAGCACGGACAACGCGGATACTTTCCTTGACCGGGTGATCGATCAGAACTGGCTTCACAACAGCAGCGATCCGGACGCCACCGTGCTGCGCGGCGCTCAGATTAAAGGCAACGCCCTCTGGCGCGTCCTGCACCGCGTCACGTTTGTTTCGCGCGTGCCGCCTCCGGCTTCTGGCAATCCCATACAATCGGTCGGCCGGGCGCAACGGCTTGCCATCATGCTGGACAATAATCAGTTGCTCATCGACCTTGTGCAACAAGTGCTGGGCAACAATCATGCGCCAACGGGGGTCGAGATTGGATCCGCGCTGGCTACTATCCTGGCCCCGCCAGACGGCTCAAAGCCTTTGCTCGGCACCATCGTTCCCTGGTGGACGCAATTTGTCGCGTCGGCCACCGGAAACAATCCACCTCCGGCTGCGTCGGCGTTGCTCACGCAGATATTGACTGACGCCTTTACTTATATCCAGGCTGGCTATTCGACGGGAGTGTTGCCCTTGCGGGAAACCAGCTGAAGCAAGCCAAGCAAGATCAATCCGAAGTGCTTTTCCCGGTTGCGTCCCTCTGCGGGTTTTTCGAGAATAGTTTGGTCGCTCTTTTGAGGGCTATGCGCTGGCGAACTCGCTACTGCTTCAAAGTTCCGGTCCAGTTGAGAATGACTTCCTGCGGGTGCGACTGGCCTCCACTTAGCGCTTTCAGAGCAGGAAAGCGCTCGCCCGGAGCGACCGGGCCGAGAGAAGCGAATTCGTTCACGTGGATGGGTAGCGCGCTCGGGGCGCCGAACTGGAAGGTTTCAACGTTCTGAATGGGCACCATCATGAGCTTATCGCCGATGGTGTAGTAGAGCTGTTTGCCATCCGCGCTCCAGGAAGGGAATCCGCCGCCACCGTTGGAGACCTGCCATTTTCCTCCCGGACCAGGGAACGCAATCACGTAGACTTCATACCTTCCCGACTCATCGGATTGATAGGCCAGCCACTTGCCGTTCGGCGACAGAACTGCGCTCGCTTCATTCGCCGGCGATTGGATGAAAGGAGTCAGCTTCTTGTCCCCGTTCAGATCGATGTAGTAGACATCCTGGCGCGTGGCATTATTCTGCACCATGAAGAAAAGATAGCGGCCATTGGGAGACCAGCTGCCAACACTTCCGAAGGTCTTGGGCGTGTCCAATTTTTCCTGCGTGCCCGAGCCGCTGGTAGGCTGGATCCAGACTCCGGCCGAAGCCGTGCCGGCGATGGTTCCGACCGCGATTCTCCTGGCGTCGGGAGAAAATGCGTACGAAACGCTGGCCGCATCCACGAATGTGCTGCGCGACATCGTGTTGCGGCTGGTGTCGACGATCCAAACGTCTCCCTTGCCCGTATCCGGATCGGGCCGCACCAGGCCAACCAGAGAACCATCGCTGGACGTTCGCGGCTCCAGGTAGAGTCCGGGATCGCCAAAACGTCCCACTTCTTTGCCGGTGCGGTCCACCCACATAGGCTGAGTCTTCTGCAGCGAGCCATGACGGTAGACGAGCGTGCCGTGCGCGGCGGTGAAGGCGGCGATGTCGCGAGCGTTCCAGTAGTCGAGCTTCTCGGCCACAGGAGTGGGGTCGCCGCTGAACTTGAGCGCTTTGGGATCGAAGCGCCGCGCCACCAGAACGGTTTCGTGCAGGTACAGGAGATAGCCATCGGAATACTGCACGTTCGAGGCGCTCTCCAATACCTGGCGCGGCTGTTCGCCGGAGAGCGAGGCGGCGTACAACGCGCCTGCGCCAGTGCCTCCCGCACCGACGGCCTCACGATAGGTAAACAGAAAGTGATCGCCGTCCGGCAGAAAGTATGGGTTGCGATGGGTCCAGCCGGGTTTTGCCTCGGTGATCTTCTCGGCCACGCCACCGCCCTCGGGTACTCTATACAAGGGCTCGCGAATGTTAGGCGTGAAGATGATTACGCCGCGCGGACTCCACGATGCGCCGCGGCCTTCCGGGGCATCGCACAGGATCTGTACCGGTCCGCCGGCCAGCGCTACCTTCTTCAACTTGCCAGCCGAAAAGAAGCCAATGTATTTCCCGTCGGGCGACCAGAACGGAAAGCTTGGCCGCTCGACTTCAATCTGTTGCAGCGCGCCTGTGGTTACGTCGCGAACCCACAGCTTTGTTTCAGAAGGATCGCCGGTGAGGAAGGCGAGTTTCGAACCATCGGGAGAAAGTGTCAGAGCGCCGGCCACAACTCCGGTGAAGTCCGTATCGGCGGGTGGGAGCCAGGATGCGGTCATCGGGCGCCGCGCATCTTCAAGCTGGAAGCGGTTCAACAGAAAAACAGCGAGAGCCGCGGCGGCGAGAACCCAGCCCACGGCGGCGGCAATTATCAAGGTGCGCTTCTGTATGGCGCGGCGAGCACGCACCTGGGCGGGGAGCGCGAGCCGGCTGGAAGAAGCTTCCGCAATCCACCGCAACTGCAGCTTCAGGTCGTGCACGGTCTGAAAGCGCTCTTCCGGATCTTTGGCCAGGCAGGTCTTCACTACCTGCTCCAGCGCCGGCGGCGACATGGGCTGGGCCACAGAAATTGGCGGCGGCTCCGAAGCCAGAATCGCCGCCACGATGCTCGCCTGGCTCTTCCCCGTGAACGCCCGCTTGCCCGTTGCCATTTCGTACAGCACCGCACCCAGCGCAAAAATATCGGAGCGCGCGTCCGCCTCTTTGCCTTCGGTCTGCTCCGGGGACATGTACTGGAACGTCCCCACAATCGTGCCCTGCGCAGTCAGCGGCTGATCGGCCGACGGCCCGGAAATCGTCATGGTCAGACTCGAAGCCAATGACGCACCCGCCGGACTGGCTTTGGCCAGGCCAAAGTCCATCAGCTTCGCTCCGGTTTTCGTCAGCATCACGTTTCCCGGCTTCAAGTCCCGATGCACCACGCCGCTTTTGTGCGCTCGCTCCAGGCCCTCGCAAATCTCGATTCCGTATTTCAGCACCTGCTCAGTCGGCAGCGGACCTTTCCGCAAACGGTCGGCCAGCGTCTCTCCCTCGAGAAACTCCATCACCAAAAAATCGATACCATCCTGATGGCCGACATCATGCAGAGTGCAAATGTTGGGGTGGTTCAGAGAAGAGATGGCCCGCGCTTCGCGGTCGAAACGCTGCTTGGCTTCTGGATTGTCAGAAAGATGGCTGGGCAGGATTTTAACGGCCACCGTGCGGTCGAGCCGCGTGTCTTTTGCGCGATACACTTCGCCCATGCCGCCTACGCCGAGCGGCGATTGAATCTCGTACGGCCCGAGTTTCGTCCCCTGCACCAGAGACATGCGCGGCCATTATATGGCACAACCGTGGCCGGGCGGGTAATATGACGATTCCGGTGGTGGGTCAGTTTCATTTCCACAATTGCGGAATTGCCAGAGGCGTCATCCGGAAGTCCCGCGTTTTCAGAGTCTGTTACGAAACTCTAGCGCAATGAAGAGAAGAGTGGGAAGATGCGGGCATGGCATTTATTCAAGGGGAAGCGCGTGGGCAAGGGACGATGTTTCCAGTGACCTTGGAGGAGCTGATTCCAGG
>Ga0302325_10000328_pt1 | contig 135885 bp, 112 predicted proteins | sample Palsa_T0_2_FD_201948 | JGI IMG/M metagenome (GOLD analysis project Ga0302325, IMG submission 201948) | Peat permafrost microbial communities from Stordalen Mire near Abisko, Sweden - Palsa_T0_2 | ecosystem: Environmental > Terrestrial > Soil > Palsa > Peat permafrost | place: Sweden: Abisko...
GTAAAGCACGGCGCGTCCAGCGGCCTGGAGCGGCCAGCCCAGCCCACATAAAGAAATGGTAGCAGAGGCGTGGGTTTGGACGCTGTGGGCAGGTTTCCCCCCATGGCTCCAACGGTCTTTCGCAGCGTGGAGAGTAAGAGATCGCTGCGCTTTTCGAGGCGCGAAACGCTGTCCTGGGTAATCCCGAGAGCTTTCGCCATGCGCGCCTGGGTGAGCTTGCGCGCGTGCCGCAGCTCGCGCAGGGTCATCTCTTCGGCGATCAACTGGGCAGCGCGGGCCTCGGCCTTCTTGCGTTGGGCGGGGCTAAGCGCCGCGATTATTTCCTCAATATTCGTGGGCATGATTATCTGCCTCCCTTCTTGAGGCCGGGGCAGATGAGCGTCGAAACGGTTATCCGTCCCTACGCCCGCGTGGAGCGCGAAGAATTCCGGTTTGAACTCGTCGCCAATTTCGACGAGCCAGGTCACGCGCTTCGCGCCTGACCAGGTCCTTCAATGGCTGGTCTGGTAATGAATCTTGAGCAGGTCCTCGCCGAAGTCCCCGTGGAAGTCGCGCCAGACAGAATGGATATGATTGGCGTTGTTCTGCGTGTCGTCGTACTCGATGAGGATGGCGGGAGTCTGCACGCGGTAATAGTGAGGCTCGCCTTTTTCCACGCCGCCGGCCCAGGCGAAATAAATGTCTTTGCCCGCCTTTTTGATTTGTTCCTCTCGGGATTCCGCCACTTGCTCCGGCATGTTACGCGCATACTCTTCGAGCAACGCCGTCAGTAGGGCGAACTGTTCGGAATTCATTTTGGAGGCCGGCAACCCGGAGGGCTGGCCCTTCACCGCGGCCTGGCGATCGGACCCCGTCAGGATTTCCTTGTACGCTTCCGCGCTCACGATGGCGATCTTACGCTGCTCAGCATCGAGCGACCGGATCACCTCCCGTCCGAGGTCTTCTTCGGCGGCCAGCGTGCGCAGGCCTTTGCGCGGCCCTTCCCGCACTTCGGCGGGGTTCGCGCCGAAGAAACTGGGGGAACCCGCCACACGGCCGTTGACCACCGCATAATTCTGGCTGAGATGGTGGCCCTCCACACGGTAGCCCCAGGTTCCTGTGCGAGAGGGATCGCCGAAGATCGAGAAGTAATACTTCTCCGGGTCCCGCTCCGGACCGGAGCCCTTCTCCAGGAGGCGCAGTACATCCTCCAGACTCATTACCGTTTCCGCCTTGACGTAGCCTTGCTGGCTAAGCCCGGCGCTGAGGAGAACAGAAGCCAGATGCTTTTGGGCCGGCGTCATTTCGCGCAAAGCCAGACCCTTGCGCTCGATCGGAATAAAGTGCCAGTTCACGCGTTCGTCGTCTTCGAAAGTGAAGGTGGCCCTGGCGCGCTGCTCGGGCGTCAGTGACGCGAGCCAGCGATTCGCAGCTTCCGCCATTACCGATGGGGATTCCAGCCGGTGATAGGCGGAGGTCAGTAAGAGGGCACCGACCGCAGCCGCGAGAAGACGCGCAAAAAAGGATTTCATGCTCAGCTCCTTTCCGGCAGGCGCACAATCCTGCTACGGCCGATTCAGAATGGAAAATCTTTCTTGACTAGCTGCACGACTCCGGCTTTGGCGAGATAGTGATACGGATTCATGGGAGTACCGCCTTGCCGGACTTCATAGTGCAGATGCGGCGCTGTCGTCCGCCCGGTGCTGCCCACCGCGCCGATCTGATCGCCGCGCCGCACTTCCTGGCCTTCCATCACGCCGACGAGCGAAAGGTGCGCGTAATAGGTTTCCGTACCGTTGCCGTGATCCACCACGATGAGGTTGCCATACCCATTGCTCCATCCGGTAAACGCCACGATACCGTCCGCCGTAGTGACCACGCTTGTGCCCGTGGGCGCGGAGATATCCACACCAGTGTGCATGGCGCCCTCACCGGAAAACGGATCCGTCCGCAGGCCGAAGCCGCCCATCAGACGGCCTTCCACCGGCCAGATGCTGGGCTGCACATTGGTATGCCCGCGGCGCGCGAAGTTGCTCTCGATGCCGCGGTGAGTACGCAGCAGATCATATTCCGCCAGCGACTCGGGGACCGTCGGCACCAGCCGGCCCTCCGATGCGATACCGGCAGGACCATCCAGCTTTTGCTTGATGCCGTAAGCAATCGAGACCTCGTTGGCGAACAACTGGAGACTGGCCATCTGCTGGTCGGTCTGGTGGACCACCTTCTGCAGCCTTTGATAGCGCGTGCGCAGCGCCTCTACTTCCTGACGCAGCGCATTGTAATTGGCCACTTTCCAGGCCATTCGCGCGTAGCTGGAAATAAAACCGAAGATCGAGAAACAACCCAGTAGAGCTAACCCCATCACGGCGTAGAGCACAGTCAACGGAACGCGTATGCGGCGTAACTTGCCCCGCAGGGAATGGGCCAATACAACAATAAAATAGTTTTGCTGCATAGTCTTCTCTCGCCGGACTTGGCGTACGGATACCGTCGCCGGGGTCCGGAAGGCTATTTCGATTGGCGAACTGTGACTGTAACAAGAGCGACATGGCGATGTCAAGCGCTATGTAAGCTTGCAAGTGATTGAAAAAATTGGTAGTGTGTCGGTTTGAATCGATCTTCCAATCTTCCCGGCGCGCATTTTCTGCGAAATCTGGTGGAACGGCGCAGCCTGCTGTTTCAGCTCGTGCGGCGCGATTTCGAGCAACGCTTCGTCGGCTCGGCGGTCGGCTGGGTCTGGGGAGTGATTCATCCTCTGGTGATGCTCGCGAGCTGGACGTTTGTGTTCAGCATCTGTCTGCATACCCAGCTCGACCCTGGGGAAGTAACGCGCAACTACCCTCTTTTTCTGTTTGCGGGGATGCTGCCCTGGCTGCTCTTCAGCGAAACCGTGCAGCGGTCCTCGTCCAGCCTGCTCGACCAGGCCAACCTGATTACCAAGACGGTGTTTCCGGCGGAGATCGTACCGGTGTCGATTTTTCTCTCTTCGCTGGTGAGTCACTTGATGGCTCTGGGGCTGGTTGTTGCGGCGGTGGGCATCTGGCTGAACCGCATCAGCACCGGCCTGCTGCTGCTGCCGATATACATGGTGCTGCTGGGAATGTTTGCGGTCGGCCTCGGCTGGATCCTGGCGAGCTTGCAGGTTTACCTGCGGGACACCGCGCAGGTATTGACCGTAATCCTGACGTTCTGGTTCTGGCTGACGCCGATTTTCATCGCCGAGAAGAAGTTTCCCCCGCGAGTGCGTTTTCTGCTGGCGGGCAATCCCCTGGCTTACCTGGTACGCGCCTACCGCGAGTTGCTGCTTTCCGCTCGATGGCCAAGCCTGGAAGATTTGGGGATTATGGCGGCCTTCGCCGTAGCGACATTCCTGGCTGGCGGGCTTTTTTTTCGGCACATGAAGCGGGGTTTTGCGGACGTGCTGTAGTGGGGTTGCAGGATGGGTCGCTCGCGGCCGCATCAGACATCGATTGGATGGCCTGTGAGATGATCGAACGGGTTCCCGGCAAGGTATCGGGACGGCCAATCGTCCGTGGTACGCGCATTATGCCCGACCCTATTGTGAACAATCTCAGCATGGCCGGGCGCCGTCTCGCCATTGTGTCCCTGTCCTCCAACGAAGCCGGAAGAATGCGCCGGTGAAAGGCAGCCCACTCGGCAATTCGCCAAAGCCTTACCCGTGATGATGATGGGCGGATTTGCGTGGAATTAACTGGCCGTAATTCCCTGGTGCCCATTACCTCAGCGCAGCCTGCACCCGGCTGTGCTTTTTGCCGTAAGAGAAATACACGACCAATCCGATGACCAGCCATATAATCAGGCGCGCCCAGTTGATCCATCCGAGTTTGTACATCATGTACCCGTTAAACACCACGCCGAGAATAGGGACCAGCGGAACCCATGGCGTGCGGAAAGGCCGGGGCTGGGCCGGATCGGTGTGGCGCAGAACGAGTATTGCCAGGCAAACGATGACGAAGGCCAACAGCGTTCCTATATTGACCATCTTTCCGATATCATCGATGGGTGTCAAGCTTCCCACCACGGCGGCCAGCACACCCACGAGAATGGTGTTCTTCCACGGAGTGCGGAACTTGGGGTGGATCTCCGCGAAGACGCGCTTTGGCAGCAAGCCATCGTTTGCCATCGAATAGAGCACGCGGGTCTGGCCGAGCAGCATCACCAGCATCACGCTCGTAAGACCAGCCAGAGCACCGACGGTAATAATGTGCGACGCCCCTATCAGCCCGCGATCGATGAATGCGCGCGCAATGGGCGCCTCGATATTCACGTCGCGCCAGGGCACCATGCCGGTCAGCACGGCGGCGACCGCGATGTAAAGTACCGTGCAGATCAGCAGAGAAGCAATAATCCCAATGGGCAAATCCCGTTGCGGGTTCTTGGCCTCCTGGGCGGTGGTCGAGACGGCGTCGAATCCGATGTAGGCGAAGAATATATAGGCAGCCGCCGAGCCGATTCCGGAGAAGCCGAACGGTGCAAAGCTGGACCAGTCATGGCCCCAGTTTATTTTGCTGATGTAGGTCACGCCCAGGCCCACGACGAATAAGACCACGGACACCTTGATGGCCACAATGACGGCGTTGAAGCGCGCACTCTCCCGTATGCCGATCGCCAGAATCGCCGTGATCACCAGCGCGATGAGGAAGGCCGGCAGGTTGAAGCCGACCTCGACCCCGAAAAGATGAGGCGCGCTCAATAGTTCATGCGCGCGCCGGATCAGTTCGGGCGAGCCCTCCATTGTGATCGCCGAAACCTTCGCGAGAAAGGCCTGCGTTCCGGGCACGAGCGACGGGTCGGAGGCGTGGGCCATCTGCCGGGCAATAGTCGCCTGCGCCGTGCGCAGCGCCGTCCAATGGTCGTACGCCAGCCAGAGCGGCATTTTCCAATGAAAGATATCCAACAGCTCGATGAAATGATTTGACCAACCGGAGGATACCGTGCTCGCTCCCATGGCGTATTCCAGGGTCAGGTCCCATCCGATAATCCAGGCAAAAATCTCGCCGAGGGTGGCATACGCGTAGGTATAGGCGCTGCCTGCCAGCGGGATCATGGCGGCAAATTCCGCATAGCACAGCCCCGCGAAAGCGCACCCCAAGCCGGACAAGACAAAGGACAACATCAGTCCCGGTCCGGCGTAGTGCGCTCCCAGGCCGGCCATGACGAAGATGCCCGCCCCGATTACCGCGCCGACTCCGAGGGCGGTCAACTGCAGGACGCCAAGCGTGCGCTTCAGGCTGTGCTCGCCCGATTCCCGGGTTTCTTCAAGGAGAAGTTTTAGCGGCTTGCGGGCGAACACGTTGGCCATTCCGGATAAGCTCCTGGTTACCTCAAGATTTCAGGATTCTACCGCACCCGTGTCCCGCGTGGCTAATTTCCCCGGTTTGAAGTTGGGCTCGCCACAGAGGTATATTCAAATTCATTAAGGAGATGCATCCATGATTCGATCCGTGCTGATTTATACGGGCCTTGGCGCCGCAGCCATGGGTTTCGGTTACGCCCAACAGAGCCCTCCGGCCGAGGCCTCCGTTACCATCGGCGGCAAGAGCATTACGATTAAGTATGCGTCGCCCTCCGTTCGCGGCCGGAAGATTTTCGGGGACGGCGGGCTCATCTCGCACGACCCGCATTATCCGGTCTGGCGCGCGGGCGCTAACGCTGCCACAGCCTTGCATACCGATGCCGATCTCGATATAGGGAGCCTGCACGTGCCGGCCGGCGACTATACGCTGTTCGTAGATGTGTCCAACCCCGATCAGTGGACCCTCATCGTCAGCAAAAAAACCGGCGAGTGGGGATTGGCGTACGATGACACGGCGGATCTGGGGCGCGTGCCCATGCAAATGAGCAAGCCGGCGTCGTCCATCGAGAAGTTCAAGATCACGCTTTCGAGCGAGGGAGGCGGCGCGGGCAAGCTCCGCATGGAGTGGGAGAATCACATCGCTTCGGTGACCCTCCACGCCAAGTGATCCGGCTGCCTCTGATGGCTGCAAGTAATTGAGCGCTACAAGGTTGCCGGAACATTTCGTTTTGGCGTAACGTATCCAATTACGGATGCCCTATTGCAGTCAGTGCGGAAACCAGGTAGACGCCGCCGATGTCTACTGCGCCCGCTGTGGCACGCGGCAGCCCATCGCGGCGCCGCCTGCCGGCGATCCGTTCAGCTCCATCTCGGCGCGTACCGCATCGATTCTCTGCTACATCCCGGGTCTCGGCTGGATCGGGTCGATCATCGTGCTGGCTTCGGAAAGATTCCGCAATAACCAGACGGTCCGCTTCCACGCGTTTCAGGGATTGTATCTGTTTGTCGCGTGGCTGATCGAAGACTGGGTGCTTACGCCCTTCTTCCGCGGCATTCCGCATGTCCACGTCGACGGCATCATCAAGCTGGCCCTGCTGTTCATGTCCATTTTCATGATCATCAAGGCCAGCCACGAGGAGCGCTATTCTCTGCCCATCATCGGCGAGCTCGCTGAAAAGTCCGTATCGGAGCGCTAAGCGAGTATAATTGCCATATGGCAAAAAGCAGGGATAAGGGCAACAAGGAAGTCAAGAAGCCCAAAAAAAAGAAGTAGGCAACCAAAGTAAGGTGGGGTGCCGGATACTCTCCGGCACCCGGCACCGGGACTCAAAGACCAAAAACAATGCGCACAGAATGGGTAGTCCAACGGCAGAACGACGCGGTCCGTACGCAGATGTACTACGCCCGCGGGGGTCACACAACCGAGGAAATGCACTATGTGGCGCGGCGCGAAAATCTCTCGCCGGAGCTCGTCCGCTCAGAAGTGGCGCGCGGCCGAATGATCATCCCGGCGAACATACGGCATACCAACCTGGAGCCTATGTGCATCGGGGTGGCTTCCAAATGCAAGATCAATTCCAATATCGGCAACTCGGCGGTTACTTCGAATATCGATGAGGAACTGGCCAAGCTGTCCTACTCGGTGAAGTACGGCGCCGATACGGTGATGGACCTGTCGACCGGTGGCGACATCCCGCGCATACGGCAGGCCATCATCAACGCCTCACCAGTGCCCATCGGAACGGTGCCCATTTACGAAGCGCTCTCGCGGGTGCGGCGCCTGGAAGACCTGAGTGCCTCGGTGATGCTGGAGGTGATTGAAGAGCAGGCCCAGCAGGGCGTGGATTACATGACCATACACGCAGGCGTGCTGGTGCAGCATATCCCGCTGGCGGCGCGCCGCATCACCGGAATTGTGAGCCGGGGCGGCTCGATACTGGCCGAGTGGATGGTGAAGAACCACCGGCAGAACATGCTCTACGAGCACTTCGACGAGATCTGCAAAATCTTCCAGAAGTACGACGTGAGCTTCTCGCTCGGAGACGGTTTGCGCCCCGGATCGCTGGCAGACGCGAGCGATGCGGCCCAATTCGCCGAGCTCAAGACCCTTGGGGAGCTGACCAGGAAAGCCTGGGAATACGATGTGCAGGTGATGATCGAAGGTCCGGGCCACATCCCCATGGACCAGATCCAGCTTCAGGTGGAGAAGGAAAAAGAGCTGTGCCACGAGGCCCCCTTCTACACGCTGGGGCCGCTGGTGACGGATTTCGCGCCGGGCTACGACCACATCACCTCCGCCATCGGCGCGGCCATGATCGGCTGGTACGGAGCGTCTATGCTCTGCTATGTGACGCCCAAGGAGCACCTCGGGCTGCCCAACCGCGAGGACGTGAAGGCGGGCATCATCGCGTACAAGATCGCGGCGCACGCGGCCGACATTGCCAGGCACAGGCCGGGGGCCAGGGACCGCGACGACGACCTCTCGCGGGCGCGCTACAGCTTCGACTGGAACCGGCAATTCGAGCTCTCACTCGATCCGGAGACAGCCCGATCGATGCACGATGAGACGCTGCCGGAGGAGGGTTTCAAAGACGCGCATTTTTGTTCGATGTGCGGCCCTAAGTTTTGCTCGATGAATATTTCGGCTAAGGTGGAGAGCTTTACCGCCGAGGAAGCGGAAACCATCGTGCAGATCTCCAGCACGCACTGAACCAATTATTGAATCAGATACTGTGCCAGTTTTCCGTCCGCATCGGAGAATGTGGTCACGCGCAGCGACTTACCCTTAAACCCGATCTCAAAATTACGGTAAGTCATACCGCCGCGCAGTCCCACGGAGGTTTGCCGGAAGCTCTCCGGGTTTCCCAGCGGCTTCAGGCTGGCGGCCGCATCCTCCAAAACCTGGGGCGTAAAGTATGCGTCCGCGTCGGAGGTCAGCAGCGATCGGTCGATCTTGCCCTCCTGCAGGCCTTCGAAAATGTGGCGCGCCATCTCGAGCCTCTGCGCGGCATACGGATCCTCTGCTTCCGCGAGTAACAGCGGACCTATCTTAGAGGTAATGGCGCCCGGCGCGCTCGAGCCGTCCACATTCGCAAGCACCACCACCGCCGCGCCTTCATCCGGCCATACGGTATTTAGGCTGACAAAGCCCGAGACCGCTCCGCCGTGCGCTAATTTTGGGTGGTCATTGGCATTGGCAACGCCGACCCCCAGCGCATAAGTGGTGGGCGCGCCGTCCTGCAGCCGCGCGGTGGTCATCATCGTATTCAGCGAGCCGGGCTTCAGGATCTTCGGCCGGATCAGCCCTATATCCCACAACGCCAGATCGCGTGCGGTCATGGCCAGCTCGCCGGCGGCGAAGAGCCAGCCGCGCCCCTCCGGCGCAACCGGCCGGGGCGGGCCCAGCCCGAAGCGCGTGTAGCCTCCTGCATCGGACGGGTCAAGAGGAAACTGCGCCAGATCCATCACCGTTTCCATGTGCGTGGGCCGGAATATCCGCGCCTGCAAAAATTCCATGAGCGGTTGGCCGGTCACTTTCTCGATAATCATTCCGGCGGCGACATAGTTTGTATTGCTGTATTGCCAACGCGTGCCCGGATCGAAGTCCAGCGGCTTACGGGCAAACCTGTCCAGGATCTCCGCGGCTGTGACCGGCTTGGCCATGAAGGGCGCCACATAGTCCAGCGGATAGTAATCCTGATACCCGGAAGTGTGTGAAAGAAGCTGCCGTATGCTGATCTCGTTCGCGCGCGTCAGATTCGGCAGGTATCGCCCCACCTTGTCATCGAGCGACAACTTGCCGTCCTCGGCCAGCAGCAGGATCGCGCCGGCCAAAAACTGCTTGCTGACCGAACCTATGCAGTAGCGCATCTCCGGCCGCGCCGGCGTGGCAGGCTCCACACGCGCGTTTCCGTACGCCTTCACATAGGCGATTTTGCCTTCTTTCACCACGGCAATCGAGGCGCTGGGAGTTCCTGTGTCGGCCAGCACTTTGTCCACCTCGGCATCGATGGTGGCCGCGACTGCGGGCGCTAACTCAGCGGCCAGGGGATTCGCGGCAGCCAGCGCCGAAGCGAGAACGAAAAGTGTGCGAAAGCTGTGGCCCATCGCTACGCTTTCCAGGGCTTGGCTTCCCCGCCCACGCCCTTATATCCATTCTTCATGCGCTCTTCGATCTGGGCCCACACTTCAGGGTCACAGCCCTTCCATTCTTCGACCGCGACATTTCCGAGATAAGGCAAGTCCCGCACGCCCATCTTGCTCGAGAAGAACCCGCTGGCAGTCAAATCCCGAAACTTGGTAAAGAAAAGGACCCACGCATGAAGCTCGGGTGCGGCGCGCTCCGGCCATGCCACCCGGTCGAGAATCTGGGTCTGCTGGGCGGGCGCGGCATCCGCGAAATTCTTTCCGCAGAGTTGCTGCGACTCCCTGTCGAGCCACGCCAGACCGCCCAGAATGCCCGCCGCAAAATCGTCGTTGCCATCCTCTCGCGTGCGGAAGTCGAGCCAGTCGTCGATGAATTCCGGTACGCCGGCTTGGGTGGCGCTGCCGCTTTTCTCGTCGGCTGGAATGATCAGATCCGCGAGCACGTGCACGGTATGCCACTGGTGATCGTCGAATACCCTGCGCTCGAATGGCGCGGCGCGATGGCCGCCGGCAGCGTGTTCGGCATGGTCGTGCGGTGTTTGCGCCAGGCCGGACGCGGCGGTAGCAGCCGCCAACGCCGGCACCGAGCCCAACACATGGAAAAGCTCTCGCCGGCTCACCCCGGTGTGCGGCCCGGCGTTGTTCATTTCTTCCTTCGTTTCTGGCATGATGTTTCCTGTCGCTTAAACGGGCAGGTTCCTCTTCTTCACCTGCTCGGCAATATACTCCGAAGTTCGCCAGCCCAGTGCGGTAATGGTCAGCGTGGGATTCTTGTCGGCGTTGCTGACAAACGGCGCGGCATCGGTGACGAAGAGGTTCTTGCAATCCCACGCCTGGCAGTATTGGTTCAGTACCGAGGTCTTGGGATTGTCGCCGATTTTCGTGGCGCCGACCTCGTGAATGATCTCACCTCCTCGCGAGATCCCCCAATTGTTCTCCGGGCCGGAGCCGAACAAAACTTTGCCGCCGGCGGCGATGATAATCTCCCGAAAAGTCTCCTGCATGTGTTTGGCCTGCAGGACCTCGTCCTGGCTCCATTTGAAGTGGAAGCGCAGGACCGGAATGCCCCACTGATCCACCACATTCGGATCGATCTCGCAATAGCTGTCTTCATTCGGAATCATTTCGCCGCGCCCGTCGAAATAAATGTTACAGCCGTAAATCTTACGCAGATTGCGTTTGAACTCCGCGCCGTAACCGCCGCCCAGAATCTCATGGGAACCACCGAACTGTCCGGCTTCCGGCAGTCCGCGCCCGCCGCCGAACTCGATATGATACCCGCGCGAGAAAGGCATCTTGCCGGCCTTCTGCTGCTGGTAGAGCCACCAGGGCATGTACATGTGCATGCCGCCGGTTCCGTCCTCGTTACGCGGCGGCAGGTCCTCGAGTATGGGCAGATATCCGCCCACCGGCGAGCCTACCGTGTCCATCACGTAGCGGCCCACCAGGCCTGTGGAGTTACCCACACCATTAGGAAGCTGGCTGCTCTTCGAGTTCAGCATGATGCGCGCCGTCTCGCAGCAGCTCGCGGCCAGCACCACGATCTTGGCGTAGACCGTTACTTCATTGCGCGTTTTCTTGTCGATGTAGGACACACCCCGCGCCAGCCCGTCCCGGCCCACCACCACTTCCCGCACCATGGCGCCGGTGCGTACTTCCAGATTGCCGGTCTTCATGGCGGGAGCGATGTGCACTCCCGGTGAATTGAAGTTTGCATTCACGCCGCACGCCCGTCCGCATTGCGCGCAGTAGTGGCAGGCCGGCCGCCCGTTCAGCGGACGCGTCAGAATAGCCAGCCGCGACGGGATACAGGGGATCTTCAGTTTGTCGCACGTCATCTTGATGATGCGCTCATAGCAGCGCGGCGCGGGCGCCGGTTGAAATTTTCCGTCGGGCGTGTTTTCAAGACCCTCGGCTGTCCCGAAGACGCCGATCAGTTCCTCGGCTTTGTCGTAGTAGGGCGCCAGGTCTTCATAGGTGAAGGGCCAGTCGAAACCCTTGCCGTCGCGGCTGTACGGCTTGAAATCGTATGGGCCCATGCGCAGTGAGATGCGGCCATAGTGGTTGGTGCGGCCGCCCAGCATACGCGCGCGCCACCAACGCCAATCCGTTCCCGATGCGTTGGTGTAGGGCTCGCCGGGCACCTGCCAGCCGCCCAACAGGGTGGCGTCGTAATAGCCGAAGGGCTTCTCCTTGCTGCCCGCCGCGCGATGCGGAGCGTCGTAGGGCCATTTAAACATGTCCGACTGTTTGGTCCCTTCATACCAGCCGCCTGCCTCCAGCATGCAGACCTTGGCGCCCGAGAGCGTCAGAACGTGGGCGGCAACGCCGCCACCGGCCCCCGATCCCACCACCACCACATCATAGGATTTCGGACTTGCTTGCACCTGTGCCATGGGTTCATTCTACGCCCGCTCGCCCCTGTTGCTCCACATGCACACCTGTGACGCAGCCGCATCGTTGTTCAAGCTGCGCGCATTGGCTAAACTATTGTATTAAGTGATCTGCGAACTGACTCGTTGCGAGTGAAACTGTTTCCGAAAAATCTACGTCTCCGTTACAGCGCAGAGTGGAAAGGTAAGCATTCATGATTCGTTACAGGCGCGCCTGCCTGTCCAGTGCGTTCTATTATCTCTGCGCCGCAGTGGGATGCGCAGCCTGGGCGCAAGCGCCCCCACAGCAGCCGCCCAAGCCACAACCCGCGCAGCAGCAACCTGCTCCGGACCAGCAAAAGAAGCCGCAGAATCCCTTCGAAACGGTACCGGAAGGCCAGCCCGAGCCAGCTAAGCCGCCCCAGCAGCAACCTGCGCCGCAAGCGCCCTTCGAAACACCGAAGACTACGGAAGTGCCCAAGGCGCCGGCCGGACAGGTTATCGAAGCGATCGATTTCAAAGGCGCACGCCGCGTGCCGCCGGAAACCTTGCGCACCCTGATCGACAGCAAGAAGGGCGATATCTACGACGAAGAAGCTCTGCGCCGCGACTTCATGCACCTGTGGAACAGCGGGCGCTTCGACGATATCACGCTCGAAACTGAGCCAGGAACCAATGGCGGCGTCATTGTGACCTTTGTCGTCGCCGAGCGGCGCGTGGTTCGTTCCATCAAGTACGAGGGCGCTAAGTCCGTCACCGTCTCGGAAATCCTGGACCGCTTCAAAGAGCGCAAAGTGGGCCTTTCGGTGGAGTCGCAGTACGACCCGAACAAAGTGCAGCGGGCCGCCGTGGTGCTCAAAGAATTCCTGGCCGAGCGTGGCCGCCAGTTCGCTATCGTCAATCCGGAAGTGCGCCAGGTCCCGCCCGCGTCGCTCGAAATCGTTTTCAACGTGAATGAAGGCCCCAAGGTCAAGGTCGGCAAAATCACCATCGAGAACAACCACGCCTTCAGCCAGCAGGAAGTCATTCGCGCCATGAAAAACCTGCATCCCTTCGGCATTCCGTACTCCATCCTGTTTGAAAACATGTTCGCCAGGACTTACGATTCGAGCAAGCTCGAAGAGGATAAGGATCGTATCCGCGACGCTTATCAACAGAAGGGCTATTTTGCGGCGAAAGTCCTCGACCAGACTACCCAGATGGTGGACACCGGTGGGCACGGTTTCAAGATCCCGCTGATCAAAGAAAACAAGCCGGGCAAGGCCATGGACATCACCATCCCGGTCGAGGAAGGACGCCTGTACCATCTGAACAAAATCAATTTCTTCGGCATCAAGTTATTCCGCACGCCGGAAACTCTGATGCGGCCGCTGTTCGGGATGGCCGAGGGCGATGTCTTCTCGACGAGCAAGCTGCGCAAGGGTCTGGAGAACATGCGCAAGCTCTACGGCGAGTTCGGCTATATCGACTTCGTGCCGGAGCCGACTTTCGATGTCATTCCCGACACCGACAAAATCGACCTCACGCTGACCGCCGACGAAGGCAAACAATTCTTCGTACGCCGCATCGATTTCTCCGGCAACGTCACTACCCGCGACAAGGTTATCCGCCGGGAGATCCTGCTGGATGAAGGCGACATCTTTAACAACCACCTTTGGGAATTGAGCATCCTGCGTCTGAACCAGCTCGGTTACTTCGAGCAGTTGAAAGCGGAAGAAGCCGCCGATATCAAGCGCAACACGCAGAACAACACTGTCGATATCACTCTCAAGGTGAGAGAGCGCGGCAAGAACTCGATCGGTCTCAATGGAGGCGTTTCCGGTATCGCGGGCAGCTTCGTGGGGTTAAATTATTCCACCAACAACTTTCTGGGGCTGGGCGAGACGTTGTCGCTGAACGGGCAGGTGGGCACGCGCTTGAGCAGCATTACGGCTGGTTTCACGGAGCCTTACTTCCTCGACCGGCCTTTGCAGGTCGGCATCGAGGCGCACTTGACGCGCTTCGACTTCAACCAGGGCCGCGAAGCGTCGATTCTGGCGGGCGAAAATCTGATCCCGCTGTTCAACCAGTTAGGAAGCCAGAACCTGCTGAACTACGTGCAGACCGGACATGGCTTTTCGGCTTCCGCCAGTTACCCGCTGCGCCGCAGCTTTTCACGCGTCGGCATTACCTACGGCTACGACGTCTCCAACATCACCGTAGAAACAACCGCCGCCATGGCGTATTTCGATTACATCAACTTCAGCGGAATCGCCGGACCAAACGCCTTGCAAGGCATCCGTACCAGCCGCATCGTGCCATCGTTCACCTACAACACGGTGAACCACCCCATCACTCCCACAGGCGGCAAGAGCCTCTTCATCTCCACTTCGTTTGCCGGCAGCTTTCTCGGCGGCAACGTCAATACCATTCAGCCCGTCATCGAAGGCAAGTACTTCAAGCCGGCGCCCTGGCACCGCAAGCACATCCTGGCTTTCCACGCGCTGGGCTCGCTGATTACCGGTTACGGCGGCAAGGAGATCCCCCCCTTCTCGCGCACTTATATCGGTGGCGAACAGGATATCCGCGGTTTCCAGATCTGGGGCATCAGCCCGATCGCCTTCGTGCCCAGCGAGGCCACCGTCAACGTACTCAACAACGACGGCACGCAGCGCACCCAGCTCATCAACGTGAATGGCGTGCCGACAGCTACGAACATTACCATGGGCCTTCCGATCTATCAGTTGGTATTCCCCGGCGGCGACACGCGCGTGGTGGGCAACTTTGAGTACCGCATCCCCATCTTCGGACCTGTGGTTCTGGCGCTCTTTACCGATGCCGGCTTCAATCGGATCTTGCGGCCCAACGAATTGAACATGGCTCCCAGCCGCGTGGACTATCTCAATACCGAATATCCCGGCGCGGGGTTTATAGGCAAAGCGGTGGTCGCGCCCGGTACGCAGGCGCCGCGCATGTCTACGGGGCTCGAAGTACAAGTGCTGCTGCCCGTGGTGCAGGCGCCGTTCCGTGTCTACTGGGCCTACAATCCGCTTCTGGTGCGGGAATACTTGCAGCCGCCCATCGTGGCCGACCGCTCCTTCTTCCCCAACGAAGCGACCTTCCTCAATGCCATCGCTTCGTTTGGCACGGCCTACCCGTTCTTTGAACAGCGCTCCATGTTCCGCTTCACCATCGGACGTACCTTTTGAAGCTCCGGAACCTGAGATCCGCGCAATATGATAGTATCGAGACAAATTCAAGGAGTTTCAGCTTGACCAAGAATCATTTCGTATATCCCGCTCTGGCGTTGTGCGCCGTCACCCTCGCTCATGCTCAATCCGCGTCGGCCCCGATCGCAACCCCGGTTGCAACCAAGGTCGGCATCATTCACATTCAGAATGCCATCATCAGCACCAAGGACGGGCAAAAGGCGGCCAACGAACTGCAGACCAAATTCGCCCCCAAAAAAGCGGACCTGGACAAGAAGCAGAGCACCATTGCACAGCTGCAAGACCAGCTACGCAAAGGTACCAACACGATGAGCGAGGATGCCAAACAGAAGCTCATACGCGAGATTGATCAGAACACCAAGTCTCTCAATCGCGAGACCGAGGATGCCCAGGCGGAGCTCGACCAGGAACAGAACAGAATTTACGCTGAGTTGGGCCAAAAAATCGTGGCGGTGCTGGAGAAGTACGGCAAGGAGAACGGTTATGCGGTGATTCTGGATGTCAGCTCCCCTCAGACGCCCGTCATGTACGCCGCCAACGGCACCGATATTACCCAGGACATCATCGCGCTATACGATAAGAATTCGACGTCGACAGCGGCCTCATCCGCGCCTGCTGCCGCGCCTCCCGCGGCCGCCAAGCCCGCCGTCCTTCCGCCCCCCAAGAAGTAGCGCCGGCTCCTGCGGGCAACGCTTTTGAGCCTCCTTGCGTCAGGTGTTGTGAGGTGGTGTAAGCTGGTGCTAGGGTAAAGGAGAGGGCGGTATGCGACTCATAGGTGCGGCCATTATCGCGTTTGTTGCCATCGGGCAGGTTTCGGCCCAACAGCATTATGGATCGGCGAGCGGGTTCGGCAATGTAGTCTTCCCTGGATTGGGGCACGCCCCGGTCGGTGGTAATCCCTGGGGCAATGTGGTTCATCCTGGCGTCCCATCCACCGTAGGCGGTGGGATCAGTAGTGGCCGCCGAAGCACGGTTTACGGCACTTATGCCTTCCCCGTCTATGTAGGGGGCTATGGGTACGGCTATGGCAATGGATACGATTCGAGCCAGGCGGCCGAGCAACAACCCAACGTGGCCATTGTTTATCCACCAGCGCAGCCTCCGGTCATCATCAACCAATATCTGGGAGCGCCTCCCGACCAGGGACAGGGGTCCGATACCGCTTCGAACATGCACCTTTACCAGGCGCCTTCAAACGCGGCCGATAGCAGCGCCCCGGACACACAGTATTACCTGATCGCGTTCAAGGACCACACCATCTACTCGGCGGTGGCCTACTACGTGGAAGGCGACACTCTGCACTATTTCACCGAGGGCAACGTTCACAACCAGGTCTCTGTTTCGCTCGTGGACCGCCAGTTGACCGAACAGTTGAACCGCGAGCGCAACGTCGACGTGAAGCTGCCCAGGTAGATCAGCCGGCTGCCAGGCGTTTCACGAATTCTACATCTCCCTCCACGAAAGCGAACTTCGTCAGGAGCTTCGGCTCTGCCCATTGGATCTCTGCAAAGATGCGATTTTGCGGCTCGCCCGAGAATTCAGTCACCGCGTAAAAGATGAGCAGAATCGGCTTCTTGCCGGGATAGCGGAATTCGTAGCGCTCCACTTCCGGTCCGATTCGCGCGCCTATGGCCAGTTCTTCTTCGAGCTCGCGCTGTAGCGCCTGCTCAGGGCTTTCCCCGGCTTCGACCTTGCCGCCGGGAAACTCCCACTGGAGCGGATGCGGTTGATCCGGTTTTCTGCGGCAAACCAACAGGCGTCCGCCGCGCTCGATGAGGGCCGCGACGACCGTCAACAGCATCCAATCTATTGGAGCATAAATGTATTCCGAGCGCCTGCTCGATCACTTCCAAAACCCGCGTAACGTAGGCGAACTGCCGCCACCCGCGGTGACGGTCGAGGTCTCCAACCCCATTTGCGGAGACATCCTGCGTCTGTCGGTGCGGTTAGAACAGGAGCGCGTGGTCGAATGCCGCTATAAAACCCGCGGATGCACCGCCTCGATTGCGGCCGGCTCGGCTCTGACCGAATGGCTGACCGGTAAGACTTTGGGCGAGATCGCCGCGCTCCGTGCCGCGGCCATCGAAGAGGCCCTCGGTGGCCTGAGCCCTGAATCCAAACACGCCGCAGTGCTGTCGGTCGACGGCGTGCGCGCAGTACTAGCGCAATTTGGGAGGCTCTAGTATTATTGAACCCGAGGAGGCGCATGCCTATGCTGCAAATCCGCTCCACGGTCAGGTTCGAGGAGATTGAGGTCGTTCTGAGAACCGCCGCCCAGATGCACAATTCCAACGTCTTGGTAGTCAGCCATCTGGGTACATCACACCAGGAGGAGAGTGCCGAAGGCCCACGCGAAGCGTTCGTTTTTACGCTTTGTCACACCAAGCTTTATACGGCCATGTTAGCCGCCGAGATACGTTTCGCCGGATTTCTGCCCTGCCGGGTGGCCGCCTGGGCCGATGCCGGTGGGGTCATGCTGGAAGCCATGACGCCTTCGGAATACTGCCAGATTCTCGGGCGGGCCGATCTTGTGCCGCTCGCCGCGCCGCTCGAAAAGACGCTCCACGACATTCTCGAAGAAGCCTCACGGCCACTGGCGGCCGCTGCGCGCGGGCGCCCTGGAGCCAGGCCATCCACCTGGGGCGCCACCGAAGACCAGGTAAACATGCGCGCCGCCTTGCCGCAAAGGGTGGATTGCCGCGGAACAAAAGTCGAGGAGGAAGGCGGCACCGGCGCGCATGACGCGCCCGGCGGATAGTAGCTCAGCGCGGATGGACCGTCCCAATGGTGAACCAGGACTGCAGAACTTCGAAGCGGTTGCTGACGATCGCGGTTGCCACAAAACCAGGGTCCGCCGGCGTTCCGAAGCGCATGTCCATGGCTTCCACGCGAGTAGCGCCTTCGGGTTCTCGCGCCGGCGTGGCTTGCTCGAGCGGAAACTGCGAGAAATTGAAGAACTGGCGAAAGACCGGAGTGCGGTTGGCGGCGGTGGTGGCGGGTCCGGCTTCGGCCTTGAATATAGTTGTGCCGCGCGAGGGATCGAACTCGTCCAGAATGTTGAACTCCTGCACGCTGTAGAACTCGCTTGTTTCGGCCAGACCGCGCCACACCAAAGGGTTACCCAGGGTGGGCAGCGCGGCTACGCGCAGCGCTGCCGTGCCGGCATAAATGCGCGCGTTGAGCATGGCGGCCGCGCGCGCGTGCAGCACCGCCCGGCCGGCATTGTAGGCGAGCAGGAACAACAGCGCGAAGATGGCAAAGCCGCGGCCCGGGTGGCGCGAGCGCGCCCCGATCTCCGCATTCACCAGGCGAGCTAATACCGGCCCAAGCAGCGCCACCAGCAGCGCCGCCCAGATCCACAGATCCACTACCGGAGTCAGATCCAGACGAAACCAGCGCGCCGAAAATGGAAGCAAAAAGCGGATGCCGTAGATATTGGTATAGTCGAGCAGCAGGTGCGACGCCACGGCCACGAAGGAAATGCCGTAAGCCGCGCGCCAGCGGAAGGGCTTGCGCGTGAACAGGCGCACGGCGGCCACCGGCAGCAGCGCCATCAGGGGCAAGGCAGCCAGCGAATGGGTCAGGTGCCGGTGGTAATGCAGATAACTCAGCGATCCGCCGAACAACGTCACGATATCGATATCGGGAGCATTGGCCGCCAGCACCAGAATCCAGGGCGCCTGTTCGCAGAACCGGTTCAATCCCGCGCGGCCCAGGAAGATTCCAGTGGCTGAGTGCGTGAGCGGATCCATGTAGCCCGGTGCGCAGCGGCGGCACCGAGGATTGTATCACGAGGCGCGGAGACGCCCTCCGCGCCTCGCCATACTTATGCGGCAGTGAGGTTTAAGGGCGGCCGCAGAATGCGCAGTGCGGGCCGGATGGGAACAACGGTCCGCGAACGCGCCTCGTGGGGCAGCGCGTTGCGGATCGTTCCGCCAAAGTACTCATCCAGGGGGAACAGGCTGTAGGGCTCCAGCTCGCGAAAGACCCGTCCGAGTTTCTGCTCGATCCGGTAGACGGAGTGAAAGAACGTGCCGCGGTCCAGCTCCAACCGCGCGCAGCAAAGCTTCCAATCGGCGCCGAGAAGGAAATGGAAGCGGAATATATCGTATTCATACGGGTCCAGCGTACGGCGGCTGACCAGACAAAAGTCGGCCACGTACTCCTCGCTCTTACGGCCATAGGTCATGCGATTGTCCTTGCCGTGGCCGAATTCGAGATTGACGCGGCTCAAATGCTTTTCCTGGGTGGCCAGCTCGCGGAAGCGCCGGTAGCAGGCGCGAAAAACGGCGCGAAAGACGCAATTGCAAGGAATTTCACGATCATAGCGTCCCGCGCGCAGTCCGTAACCATGGCAATGCGTGCATGTGGCTTTGGCAAGCGTGATTGTTTGTGATCTGTCCCAAGTCATTTTTTTGGAATATCCTCTCGGCGGTCCTTCCATCGATAGGGCCGCAAATCAAACTGCTCTCAATCTAGCGCACGCAAGAAAAGCGTCAAGCGAATATTCGCAAATAATGCCATGTCATAATTGGGTATATCCGGTTAATTAATGGGTATGTTACTCTGTGTTAAGGGCTTAATATAAGAACACGCAAACGGCACTATTCTCATTAATCGTGCATAGTTAATCGTGGATATTACGGACCGATAAGCCCTGTATTTCCGGCAGAAATAGGGTGAGGCGATTGAAAATGGATTTTCAACTCTTGCAAAGCCGCTTGATTGCGCACATCAAGGCGCGCGTGCGCAACGGCGATGGCACCGAGCGAAGCCTGGCCCGGCTGAGCGGGATTTCACAATCTCACATGCATAATGTGTTGAAGGGCGCGCGCATTTTCTCACCCGAATTTGCGGACCAGGTTCTGAACCGGCTGCACATCGACCTGCTGGATCTGGTCGAGAGCGCCGAAGCCGCCGATATGCCGCGGGCCCCCTCTGCGCAGCAGCCGCTCTACCGCACCGTGGCGCTTCTTGGCGGCTATATCGGTCCGGAGCACCCCTATCCGTTGGGCAGGAACGCATCCGGCGGATACCCTTTTCTACAGGATGACCTCCAGGGTCTGGAGTCCCCTGTGGCGGCGCGTCTTGCGCCCGACCCCTGCATGGCGGACCTCTTTACCGGCGGCGCCGTGGTCTTATTGGACCGCTCGGAGGCACGCTCGAGCGATCCCGAGGAAGGTTACTACGCCCTGGACATGGGCGGACAGGGCGCCATACGGCTGGTGAAGCCCGGCATACGCCGCTTGTACCTGCTGGGGCGGGATGCCGGGGACGATCCTCAGAAGTGGCCCTCGATCGCGTTGCCCAATCGCAGCCTGCTGCAATTGATCAAGGGCAGGGTAAAATTGGTGGTCCGCCGCGCGTAGGCCGCATTGCTCCGGAAACCGGCCAGGCATATTCTGGTAGTTGTGAAGGCCAGATGGGGGTTGGGAACGATGGTCGTGCGGAGTTCTTCTCGTGCGCAGAAGGAGCGCCTCAAGAAACTGGCGCAGCGCATCGATGCGCTGGCCGGCAAGGACGAAGGCGTTATCGAGAAGACCCGCGAGATCGCCTCCTTGCGCCGGCAGGCGGCGCTCGATCTGCATGGCATCTGTGCGGATTTCGTGCGCGCGTTGAACGAGTTTCTGGCGCGGACCGGGCTCGCCTTCGATCCGGAGGATTACCATCCCGACAGCTTCCAGGAGCATGGCATTCATCTGTTCCAGATCAATGCGCGGGGCCGCATCCTGCAGATCACCTTTGAAGCCACCGAAGAACTCGTGTCCACCGAGGACTTCCGCGTACCATACATCCTCGAAGGCGCCATTCGCTGCTTCAACCAGAGATTACTCGAGCAGGACCTGATTGAAGAACAGTTACTCTTTTACACCCTGGAGAAGAGGCGTACGATGTGGCGATTCTTCGATGCGCGCACCCATCGCTCGGGAGTCTTCGATGCCGATTATCTGACCAGCCTGTTGGAACAACTGGTCTAGCAGCAGAAGAGGCAAAATACCGCTTACCGGCGTGCGCGGCGCCGTAGATTCAGTCGCGTTACGGAGCCACGACAGTCAGGGAGTGACTTCGGCTACGGGCTACTGGCGGGCGCATCAGGCCTTGGTTTTCTTGAGCGTCGCCTCGATCTTCTTATTCAGGTCGTCGGTTTCCTTGGAAGCCGGCAGCACTTTCAGCGCCTCCTGCGCGCGGCTGCAAAAGATTTTCATCTTATCGGGATCGTCCAGCTTGTTGTGGCTGTAAAGCTGGGATTGTTCATAGAGCGCTGTCGCCATCGCCTGGACAAAGGTGGCTTTGGGGACCTTGGCGGCGCCGCTCTTGAGTAAATCCTGGGCTTTTGCCGGATCGCCCCCCGCGCCCGCGGCGCGACAGGTGGCCAGCAGCACGGCGCGCTCGATGGCGTTTCTCTGGGCCGTCTCGATCTCCGCGGCGGGCGGCATGGCGCCCTGGGCAACTCTGGTCAATAGCACGACTTCAGCGGGGCTGCCGGTCGGATAGGCGAACGATAGCGTCACGGGATCTTCTTTGCTCTGGAAGTTTCCGAAGGTTTCGGCGAACTGCAGAGACAGGCGGCTGGCCGAGCCGCGGTAATCGCTCACGCGGCGATGGAACGCTGTGGCCTGCGCCGGATTGGCGCGCCCCCCGGCCTCAAAGGCATCGGCCAGCTCCATATAGCCGTGCGCCATGCCCGAGGTCAAAATCAGCATCCAGGGCTGCGCGCGCGAGACGTAGTCGTTTTGCGTGGACAAGAGATTGCCCAGATGTTCAATGGTCTTCTGATAATCTCCGGTAGCGTAAGTCTCTTTGGCGGCGGCCCAATAGAAGGCCGGCGTACCGGGTTGCGGAGCATCGCTGTTCGCGCAGGAGGAAAGCATCAGTGTAACGGAAAGGAGGGCCCATACGGCGTTCCCTCGGGTAGCCATTGCGGACATGGGAATGTACCTCAGGGCAAAGGCATATCACAACGAGCCGCCGATTGCAAGCGTGATCCGGGTTGAGTGGCCTCACGGAATCATGATCACTTCCTAACGACTTCCTTATGGACGTGCCCTTATGCTGTGAACAGACGGACATCATGGAGCGCGGAATTGCATGCTGGATCTTTTTTTCGTGGTAATCACCATCGCGTTTTTCCTCATCGGCTGGGCCTACGTACGGGGTTGCGACCGTCTTTAGGAGACCACTATGGAATACATCGTTGCGGCAATCGTAGCCACGGTCGTGGGCGCATATCTGATCTATGCGCTCTTGCGGCCGGAGCGCTTCTAGGGAGAGTCCTCCAATGACATCGAGCGGATGGCTTCAAATCTTCCTGTTTTTCCTCATTCTGCTGGCCCTCACCAAGCCCATGGGCGCATTCATGGCCCGCCTGTTTGAAGGCGAGCGCACCTGGTTGCATCCCGTCGTGCGGCCTGTGGAACGGCTCGTCTATCGGCTTGCTGCCGTGGATGAAACCGCTGAGCAGCGTTGGACTCACTACGCGGGATCTCTGCTGGCGTTCAGCCTGGCGGGTATTTTACTGACTTATCTGATCCAGCGAATTCAAGGATGGCTCCCCTTTAATCCGCAAAGCTTCGGAGGAAAGCTGATTACCCCGGACCTGGCGTTTAACACCGCGGTCAGTTTCGGGACGAACACCAACTGGCAAGCCTATACACCGGAAACGACGGTCAGCTACTTCACTCAAATGGTGGGCCTGGCCGTGCACAACTTTACTTCCGCGGCTGCCGGCATTGCCACGGCCATCGCGGTGGTGCGCGGTTTCTCGCGGCGCTCGGCGCAGACCATCGGCAACTTCTGGGTAGACGTTACTCGCGCGACCCTCTACGTTCTGATACCGCTCTCGATCGTGATTGCGCTTATCTTTGTCTGGCAGGGCAGCATTCAGAATCTCAGTCCTTATTCCAAAGTTGCGACACTGGAGGGCGGCACGCAGACCATCGCCCAAGGTCCGGTCGCTTCGCAGGAAGCCATCAAGATGCTCGGAACCAATGGGGGCGGCTTCTTTAATGCCAACTCCGCGCATCCCTTCGAAAACCCGACACCCTTTTCTAATTTTCTGCAGATGCTGTGTATTTTTGTGATCCCGGCCGGTTTGACTTATACCTTCGGCAGGATGGTGCGCGACACGCGCCAGGGCTGGGCTCTGTTTGCCGCCATGAGCGTCGTGTTCTTCGCGGGAGTGCTGGTCGTTTATCCCGCGGAACAGTCCGGCAATCCCAATCTTTCGAAGTTAGGCCTCGAGCAGCAGGCCACGGCCGACCAGCCCGGCGGCAACATGGAAGGCAAAGAAATGCGCTTCGGCATCCCGGCTTCGGCGCTGTTTGCGGTAGTGACCACGGATGCCAGTTGCGGCGCGGTGAACAGCCTGCATGACAGTTACACGCCGCTCGGCGGAATGGTGCCGCTGGTGAACATACAGCTTGGCGAAGTCATTTTTGGCGGTGTAGGCGCGGGTCTCTACGGAATGTTGATGTACGCGATCCTGGCGGTCTTCCTGGCTGGTCTGATGGTGGGGCGCACGCCGGAGTATCTGTGCAAGAAGATCGAACAAAAGGAAGTCAAGATGGCCATGCTGGCGCTGCTGGTGCTGGCTGCCAGCATTCTCCTGTTTTCGGCCGGCGGTATGTTGGCTCACTTCGCCAAAAACGCCTGGATCAATCCTCCCGGGGCAACCACTGCCAACCTGACCAACCATGGCCCGCACGGGCTCTCGGAGATCCTATACGCGTATACCAGCGCCACAGGGAACAATGGAAGCGCCTTCATGGGATTGAACGCCAACACACCGTGGTTCAACACCACTACCGGGCTGGGTATGTTGATCGGCCGGTTTCTGATGATGATTCCCCTGTTGGCCGCCGCCGGCAGCCTGGCTCAAAAGAAAATGGTGCCGGTCTCGGCCGGTACCTTTCCTACCCATGGCGCTCTGTTCGTGGGCTGGCTGGTGGGAGTCATCCTGATTGTCGGCGCGTTGACATTTTTCCCGGCGCTTTCTCTGGGACCCATTGTGGAGCACTTCCTGATGAACAATGGCAAGCTGTTTTCCCTTACGATCACGGGAGTCTGGAGCTAAGATGCCTGTAATGGAAGCACCACCATCGAGTTCCGCGTATATTACCGAGCCGCTGTTGATTTCCAAAAAGGCCGTCCGCGCGCGGCCGCTGTTCGATCCGCCCATTGTCAAGCGGGCCATACGGGATTCTTTCGCCAAGCTGCATCCGCGGCTGATGATGAAGAATCCGGTCATGTTCGTGGTCGAAGTGGGCGCGGCCATGACCACGCTCGAGCTTTGCAAGGATCTCGCCAGCGGCGCGCCCGGCACAGGGTTCACTTTTCAGATCACTCTGTGGCTCTGGTTCACGGTGCTGTTCGCGAACTTCGCCGAGGCCATGGCGGAAGGGCGCGGCAAGGCGCAGGCCGACACGCTGCGCAAGACCAAGACCGAAACGATGGCCAAGCAGCTCAAGAACGGCAAAAAGTACGAGACCGTTTCGGCTACCGTATTGCGGCGCGGCGATGTGGTCCTGGTCGAACTCGGCGATGTCATTCCGGGTGACGGAGACGTGATCGAAGGAATCGCCAGCGTGGATGAATCGGCCATCACCGGCGAGAGCGCTCCAGTGATCCGCGAATCGGGAGGCGACCGCAGCGCGGTGACCGGCGGCACCAAGGTGCTTTCCGATTGGATCAAGGTGCGCATCACATCCAATCCCGGCGAGACCTTTCTCGATCGCATGATCGCGCTGGTGGAAGGCGCGGAGCGGCAGAAAACGCCCAACGAAATCGCGCTGAATATCGTCATCGCCGGTCTGACCTTCATCTTCCTGCTGGCCGTGGTGAGTCTGTATCCTTTCGCGCTCTACAGCGTGGAATCGGCCGGCAGCGGCCAGGCGCCCACCGTGACCGTGCTGATCTCGCTGCTGGTCTGCCTGATTCCCACTACCATCGGCGGCCTGCTCTCAGCCATCGGCATCGCGGGTATGGACCGGGTGATGCAGCATAATGTATTGGCCATGAGCGGCAAAGCCGTGGAAGCTGCCGGCGATGTGAATACGCTGTTGTTGGATAAGACCGGAACCATCACTCTGGGCAATCGCCAGGCGGTTGAGTTCATTCCTATCGGCGGCGCTACGGAAGCTGAGCTGGCCGACGGCGCGCAGCTTTCGAGCCTGGCGGATGAAACTCCCGAGGGCCGTTCGATCGTGGTGCTGGCGAAAGAAAAGTATGCCTTCCGCGGCCGCGAAGTGGCTCAGCACGAAGCGCACTTTATTCCGTTCACCGCGCAGACGCGCATGAGCGGCGTGGATCTGGACGAGCGGCGCATACGCAAGGGCGCTACCGAATCGGTCATCGAGTTCGTGCAGGAACATGGCGGCAAAATCCCGCCCGAGCTGATCGAGACTACCCAGCGGATCTCGCGCTCGGGAGGCACACCGCTCGCCGTAGCCGACCGTGACCGCGTGCTGGGTGTGATCCATCTGAAGGATGTCGTAAAGGGAGGTATGCGGGAACGCTTCGAGCAACTGCGGCGCATCGGCATACGCACAGTCATGATTACGGGCGACAACCCGCTGACCGCGGCAGCCATTGCCGCCGAAGCCGGCGTCGATGACTTTCTGGCGCAAGCCACTCCCAAAGACAAGATGGACCTGATTCGGAAGGAGCAGGCCGGAGGCCGCCTGGTGGCCATGACCGGTGACGGCACCAACGACGCCCCGGCGCTGGCCCAGGCGGATGTGGGCCTGGCCATGAATACCGGCACGATGGCCGCTAAAGAGGCCGGTAACATGGTGGACCTGGATAGCAACCCCACCAAGCTTATTGAGGTAGTGGCCATCGGCAAGCAGTTGCTGATGACGCGCGGTGCGCTGACTACTTTCTCTGTCGCTAACGACGTAGCCAAATACTTCGCCATCCTGCCGGCTATGTTCATGGCCACTTACCCATCGTTACAGGCGCTCAACATCATGTATCTGCGCAACCCGCAGAGCGCCGTCCTGGCGGCGGTGATCTTTAACGCCCTCATCATCATCGTGCTGATTCCGCTGGCGCTGCGCGGCGTGGCCTATAAACCGCTCGGCGCGGCCGCTCTGTTACGCCGGAACCTGCTGGTGTACGGGGTCGGCGGAGTGCTCGCGCCGTTCCCCGGCATTTGGGTGATCGATCGTTTGCTGGGCCTCCTGCATTTGGCCTAAGGAAGAACTACCATGAAACAGATCCTCATTCCCGCGGTGATGCTGACGCTGGTAATCACCGTCATGACCGGACTGGTTTACCCGCTGGTGGTGACCGGCCTGGCCCAGGTGATTTTTCCCCATCAGGCCAAAGGCAGCCTCGTCGTAGCTAACGGCAACGTGGTGGGCTCAGAACTGATCGGCCAGAAATTTATACGTCCGGAATATTTTCACGGCCGTCCCTCGGCAGCGGGTGATGGTTATGATGCCGCTAACTCCGGAGGTACTAACTTGGGTCCTACGAATCAGGCGCTGGTGGACCGGGTCAGAGACGACGTCAAGAAATTCCGTCAGGAGAATCCCACTTACACCGGCCCCATACCCGCCGATCTGGTAACAGCTTCGGCCAGCGGCCTGGATCCCCATATCAGCCCGGCGTCAGCGTTCGCACAGGTGGACCGCGTGGCTAGGGCCCGAGGCGTTGCTCCGGACGCGGTGCGCCATGCGGTCGAGCAACGCGTGGAAGGGCGGCAGTTCGGGATCCTGGGCGAGCCGCGCGTTAACGTGCTGGCCCTGAATCTGGATCTCGACAGGGCCTTCGGCCAAGCGTCCGTGCGGAAGTAAGATGAAGGAGATGAGGGCGTAGCGAAACGTGGCGGCTGGTATAGACCGACGCCCCAGTCCCGATGAACTGCTGCGCCGCGTCCAGGCGGAGGAGCGCCGGGAGCAGCGTGGCCGGTTGAAGGTGTTCCTCGGCTATGCTTCGCGCGTAGGCAAATCGTTTCGCATGCTGGACGAGGGCCGCAGGCGCAAGGAACGCGGCCAGGACGTGGTGTCGGCCGCCATGCAATCGCCTGTGACACCCGATCTCCAAGCGTTGCTCAGCAAGCTGGAATCCATCCCGACTCTTCAAGGGACGCACGCCGGCAAAGAGTACGAAGTCCTCGATGTCGCGGCCATTTTCCGGCGTCATCCGCAAGTCTGTCTGGTGGACGAATTGGCTTACGACAATCCGCCCGGCAGCCGGAATCCGAAGCGCTGGCAGGACGTGGACAACATCCTCGATCAAGGGATCGCCGTAATCACCGCCATCAATCTGCAACACATCGAAGAGCAGCAGGATGCCGTCGAGCGCATCACCGGTAAGCGTGCCCGGCAAACCGTCCCGGAGTCCTTTCTGCGCTCGGCCGACGAAATCGTGTTGGTGGATGCGGCGCTCGACGACATGCGCAAGCGCGCGGGCATGCTCGAACCGGCGGATGTGCGTCGGTTCGCGGAATTGCGCGAGGTAGCCCTGCTACTGGCGGCTGATGTCATCGACGACCAACTGCTGAGCTACCTGCGGTCGAACGGCGTGGAGCTGCGCTGGGGTACGCAGGAGCGTATCCTGGTGTGCATGACTCCGCGTAGTGACGCGGCCTCCATGCTGCGCAGCGGCCGGCGTAATGCCGACCGCTTTCACGGAGACTTGCTGGTCTGCTACGTAAAGCAGAGTGATCTGAGCCCCAACGATCAGGAGATGCTGCATGCCAACCTGGCCTTGGCGCGGGAGCTTGACGCCGAGGTGCATGTGCTGGAGGGTCTCGATCCCATCGCCGCCATTATGCAATTCGCGCGTGAGCAGCGCATCACTCAGATTTTCGTGGGCCATAGCGCTCCGGATCGCTGGAAGGAGATGTGGTCCCGCAGCCCGGTTGACCGGCTGATCGAAGCGGCAGACGATATCGATCTCCGCATCTTCCCCCATCTGCTCGCCCAATGAACGTTCCCGAAAAGATTCCGGCCGGCCGGCTCAAGATATTCTTAGGTTACGCCGCCGGGGTCGGTAAGACCTACCAGATGCTGAGTGAGGCGCGCCAACTGCGCGACAAGGGCGTGGACGCGGTCATCGGGTACTTCGAGCCGCACGCGCGCGCCGACACCATTGCGCTCACCGAAGGTTTGGAATTCGTGCCGCGCCGGAAGTTCGAATATCGCGGCTCCCCGTTCGAAGAAATGGATACCGACGCGATTCTGCGACGCAAGCCGGCCGTCTGCATCGTCGACGAATTTGCGCATACTAATGTGCCCGGCTCCGAGCGGTTGAAACGGTGGGAAGACGTGCAGGTGCTGCTGGCCGCGGGTATTGACGTCTTCACCACGCTGAACGTACAGCATCTGGAAAGTCTCAACGACGAAGTCTGGCACATAACCGGCGTGCGCGTGCGCGAAACAGTTCCGGATTGGGTGGTGGACGCGGCCGACGAGGTGGTCCTGATCGACCTGACGCCGCGAGCTTTGCAGAACCGGCTGGAGCGCGGAGTCATATACTCGGCCGACAAGGCGAAGAAAGCTATGGAGAACTTCTTCACCGAAACAAATCTGACAGCGCTGCGCGAGATGGCGCTCCGGCACACCGCGCACGAAGTGGAGGGGCGGCTCTCCGATCTGCCTGCAACGGCACTTACGCGGGCTGGGGCCGTGCGGGCGGGGCTCGAGCTACCCGCACGGCACGAGCGCATTCTGATCTGCCTGACCGAGCGGCCCTCCACGGCCATGTTAATCCGGCGCGGAAAACACGTGGCCGACTATCTCCACGCGGACTGCCTGGCCGTACACGTCGAGCGCAACCCCTCCTCCGGCCGGACAACCCGCAGCGAGGCTCTCGAAAAGCATCTCTGCTTCGCACGGGATCTGCACATCGAAACGCACGTCCTTACCGGCAAAGATGTGGCGCAGGCCATTGTGGATTTCGCGCGCGAACAAAATATCACGCAGATCTTTCTAGGCCGCGCCGGTTCAAAGCCGCTCTGGAAGCTGACTGATGGTACAGTGCCTAGAGTGGTGCGCTTGGCGCGCGATCGCGAAATTACCATCGTGGCCGAACGCCGGCGCTAACATGATGTTAGAGACAATGGCCCTACGGCTGCTAGAAGGATACGCAATGCAACGCCTCTCGATTTTGGGGCTGCTGTTATGCTGCCCCGTGCTGGCGGCCGGCGGTGGCGCCTGCGGCTCGGATTCCCCAGAACTCACTGAGGCGTTCGATCGTCTCTACAATTTCGATTTTCCGGCGGCCCACGCCACGCTAGACCGCTATATCAGCGCGCATCCTCAGGAGGCGCTGCCCTATGCGGTACGCTCGTCGGCTTATCTCTTCTATGAGTTGGACCGGCTGGGTATCCTGGAGAGCCAGTTCTTGACCAACGACAAGCGGATCATCGATAAGAAAACACTTCAGCCGGACCCACAGGTACGGGCGAAATTGTTGCAATCCCTCGAAGACGCCCGATCGCGTGCCAATGACACACTGGCTAACACCCCGAACGACCGGGAAGCACTATTCGCGATGGCGATCGTGGAAGGCGTGACCACGGACTACATGGCGCTGGTGGAAAAGCACCAGATCGCCAGCCTCTCCGCAGCCAAGCGCTCCAATGCATATGCGCAGCAGCTCTTGCGAATGACCCCCCCTTGCTACGATGCCTACATGACTGCGGGCCTTTCAGAATACATGGTCGGCAGCCTGCCATTTTTCGTCCGCTGGTTTGTGAAGTTCGACAACGTGCAGGGCAGCAAGGAGCAGGGGATAAAGAATCTGGAGCTGGTGGCGCAAGACGGCCATTACCTCAAGGCCTTCGCCAAAATTTTGTTGGGCATTATCGATCTGCGCGAGAAACGGCCGCGGGACACCGAGAAGCTCCTGGAGGAGCTGGCTCACGATTACCCCTCGAATCCGTTGTTCCGCAAGGAACTGGCTAAACTGACGACGGGGATCTCCAGCGGGCCGGGGCAGAATTAACGTCCAAACAGCCGATTCAATAACGGAAGTGCAGGATCATCTCACTGGCCACCGCTTTGTCATGCTTGCGCGCAGGCGTAAAGCGCCACTGCCGCGCAGCGTTGAGCGATGGTGTAGCGAATTCAGTCTTTTTGGTCAATAGCTGTGCGCGCGAGACATTTCCGGATTCGTCAATAAAGACCTTGACATCTACTGAACCTTCCGCTTGACCGTGCGCAATGGCCGGCGAAACCTTGTGCACGGGCACCGGCGCCACAAAACCGTCCGCCGCCTCACCTTCGCCGAGATTCGAAATCTTGTGCAGTACGCGCTTGAGCGCCGAGCCATGCGCCGGCTCAAAACTCACTTCTGCTTCTGGAGCAGAAGGCATGGTAACCGCCCGGGGCGGCAGCACTCCTACCAGTTTCGGTTGCGACCTCTCGACGGGGGCAGCCAACGGCGGCGGCAGCTGAACATAAACTGGCGACTGATGAGCCACCACGGCCGGGGCCGGCGTGGGCGCTGGAACGATTTTTGCAGGCGCCCGTTTTGCGCGAGGTTTCGGCGCGGTTTGCTCGATCGACACGGGGGACGTTTGCCCTGTTTCCGGAGACTTGGGTTCAACGGCCGCCGTTTGCACTGACTGTTGGCCGGGAACCCCCGGTGCTACTGTGGAAGGCGCCGGCGGCGCATCAGAAGCTACCCATTGGACGGACTTATAGGTTCGATCGGTGAGAGCGAAAACCTGTAGCTCGAAACTTACATTGGGTGAGACGGGTGTGTAGCTGGCGCTTCCGGCGGCCAGCTCCTGCCGGCTCAACTCGCGCCGCTGGCGCTGACCGCCGTCTGTAATCCACAGTACTCCTAGATCTGCCTTATGAAGTGCTGAAGCGTTGGAGTCCCAGTGCAACTGAAGTGCATCGCCGACCTTCTCAGCTTCGAGCGTGAGCACCGGCTCACCCTGGGCAACCGCCTGCGCAACATGCTGCCCTGGGGCCCTGCCGGACTTGGTCGCGTCCCTTTGGGACACAAACAGCCCCGCGAGCAGAAACAGGCCCGCGACGATTGGAACAGCCACCCACGGGATATGTGGCAGGCGGAACGTCCCGGTGCCGTGAGGCTGCGTGACTCGCGCTGGCGCATGCGGCGCTGCCGGCGCCGTTGCCAGCCGGTCCGTAATGGAAAACTCGCCGCCCGCCAGTTGTTCACGGTCGAATGGAAACTGGCGGTAGGGGGCTCTACGGTTGATGTCGCCGTCCTCCCAAAAGAAAAACCCGCCCACCGCCGGACCGTCGGCCGGTGGCCTCACTATTAAGGAGACGTCGGAGGGATCCGCGAAATAACGGCTGATAATTGCAAAGTCGTCCTGATCAAGATAGAGTCCCGGGCGCGTGTGGCTGCGGAAAAAGCCGACCACCTGTTGCCCGGTTCTGCGCCGCGCCAGTTGCGCACTCAAGGTTTCGCGATCTCTCGGAGCAAGTGTGTATGATGCGCCGCGCAGGTGCTGGCAAGGCACCAGTTCGAAGTCCTCGATCTGCACAACACGCCCGTTGCCGGGAACCGTGCGACCCAGTAGAATGCCACCGATCTCGGCTCCGCGCGGTCCCGTTCCCACGCTTTGTCCAACAGCCTCGCCCAGGCGGTCCACGACCTCCAGAGTGATCTGGATCATGATCGAATCGCCGGGATCTTCCCACACGTATGCTGCAGTGGCGCTGGCCACCATTCGCGGACCTCCAAAAACCGCCTCGCAATCTACGGCCACATTGCAAGCGAGGGCTCAAATGTATATTATCGACGTTCCGCGCGACTAAATGGATGCACATATGTTAGTTTCACAACACTTACTCAAGCTTAGTACTTCTAGTCCGCGGATGATAACTCGCTGGGCAGCGAAATCGTGTCATTATTTAGACGCGGCTTAAATGAGGTGCGGACCGGGGAATCAGTCTGCCAGAATGCGGAAGCCTGCGGCACGCATCTGTTATCCTGAGATTTCCCTGTTCCATGGCCACTATTTTTCCCTTTCAGCCGTATCGTTATTCGCCCAAGGCTGGGCCGCTCCAGGACCTGGTCACGCAACCTTACGACAAGATCTCGCCCGAGATGCGGCAGCGCTATCGAGAAGCCAGCCCCTACAACCTGGTCCGCGTGATTCTGGGCGACCGGAACCCGCAAGATTCAGAAAGCGACAACGTCTATACGCGCGCCGCCGCGTACCTGGATACTTGGATCGCCGAGGGCATCCTGGCGCGCGACGCCGGGCCCGGCCTGTTCGCCTATTTCCAGGAGTTCACCGTGCCCGATTCGGGCGAGCGCCTGGTGCGCAAAGGCTTCATCGGGCTGGGGGCCGTCGAAGACTATTCCGCCAACGTAGTCTACCGTCACGAGCAGACGCTTTCCGGCCCCAAGAAGGACCGCCTGGATCTGCTGCGGCACACCCACGCGCATTTCGGTCAATTGTTCATGCTATATCCCGATCCCGCGGGCGAAATCGACGCTCTGCTGGACCAGGCCGCCCAAGCGCTGCCGCTGGGTGCGGTAACCGACGAATACGGCGCCCGCCATTCGTTCTGGAAAATTTCCAGCGCCGAGGCCATCGCCGCCATACGGCAACGCATGGCGGACAAGAAGCTGCTGATCGCCGACGGGCATCACCGCTACGAAACCGCGCTGGCCTTCCACCGCGAAAACCCCGCGCTGCCGGGCGCGGATCGGGTCATGATGACCTTCGTCAATATGCATTCGCCGGGCCTGAAGATTCTGGCGACGCACCGCCTGGTGAGTGGCCTTCCCCATTTCGATCCGGGCGAGTTCATACGGCAAGCCGCGGCGGGGTTCGAAGTGGCGCAGATCCCCAGCCTCGAAGCCTTGCAGCGGGTTTGGACGGATTCGCCGGACCGCCCCATCATCGGAGCCGCCATCGCCGGCAGGCTGTATTTGATCGAGGCGCGCGATTCGGCGGGCCAACTCGACGTTGCCATCCTGCACGATCGTCTGCTGCGCGGCTTGTTGGGCATCGGCGAAGAGGCGGTGCGCGACGAGAAGAATCTGCGCTACATCCGCGGTCTGGACGCAGCCGTGGCCGAAGCGCGTAGCGGCGCGGCGCAAATTGCCTTTCTGCTGAAACCGGTTTCCGTCGAAGCCGTGGCTCGTATCTCGTTTGGCGGCGGAGTGATGCCCCAGAAATCCACGGACTTCTATCCGAAGCTGCTTTCCGGACTGACCATATACAGGCTGGAGCGCTGACGCCAGGACTCGATCGACATGTCTGATCCTTTTGCCAGCATCCTTGATTCCGGCGAACCCGCGCTCTTCGACGTGCGCTCGACTGCGCCAGGCCCACAGGGCTCTGTGCCGATCACAGAGGAGATGCTGCTGGCGCGTCCCTCCGGCGATCTGTTCGGCTGGAGCCAGAATGCCGGCATGGGTTGGGATCCGCGCGCGCTGGGAGGCAAGGAAATCCTCATCCTCAGCACCCACGGCGGCATACGCGATCCCTCCGGCGCCCCCATAGCGCTCGGCTACCACACCGGACACTGGGAAGTCGGCCTGCTTATGGAAGCCGCCGCACGGCAGCTCAAGACCCTGGGCGCGATCCCTTTTGCCGCCTACTGCACGGATCCCTGCGACGGGCGTACGCAGGGCACCACAGGCATGTTCGACAGCCTGCCGTATCGCAACGACGCTGCCACCATCTTCCGGCGGCTGATCCGCTCGCTGCCCACGCGCAGCGGCGTGCTGGGAGTAGCTACCTGCGACAAGGGCCTGCCCGCCATGATGATGGCGCTCGCCGCCATGCGCGATCTTCCCTGTGTACTGATCCCCGGCGGTGTGACGCTGCTGGCCGAGCAAGGTGAAGACGCCGGCCGCGTGCAGAGCGTTGGCGCTCGCTTCGCTCATCAGCAGATCACCCTGGAAGCTGCCGCCGAAAATCTCTGCCGCGCCTGCGCCACGCCCGGCGGAGGATGCCAGTTTCTGGGTACCGCGGCGACCTCGCAGGTGGTGGCCGAAGCGCTCGGGATGGCCTTGCCGCACTCCGCTCTGTCGCCTTCCGGCCATCCTATCTGGCTGGATATGGCCCGCCGTTCGGCCCGCGCCGTCCTTTCTCTCGAAGCGCGCGGGCTGAAGATGCGCGATATCCTCACAGATGCCGCCTTACGCAATGCCATGGTCGTTTACGCGGCATTCGGTGGTTCGACGAACCTGCTTCTGCACCTGCCGGCGGTGGCCCACGCGGCCGGTCTCAGGCGTCCTACAGCCACCGATTGGGCTGCTACCAACGCCCAGGTGCCGCGCCTGGTGGACGCCCTCCCCAACGGTCCCCGCTCCTTTCCCACCGTGCAGGTCTTCCTGGCGGGCGGCGTTCCGGAAGTCATGCTGCACCTGCGCCGCGCCGGCCTGCTGGATGTCTCCGTGCTCACCGCCAGCGGTCAGACCCTGGACGCGGTCCTTGACTGGTGGGAATCTTCCTCGCGGCGTGCACAGTTGCGCCGCATCCTGCAGGAGCGTGACGGAGTGGATCCGGACGACGTAATCATGGATCCCGCGCGCGCCCGCCGCGCCGGCCTGACCTCCACGGTAACGTTTCCGCACGGCAACCTTGCGCCGGAGGGCTCCGTCATCAAGAGCACGGCTATCGATCCGAGCGTGGTCGATGCGGACGGCGTGTATCGCAAGACCGGTCCCGCGCGCGTCTTCCAAACCGAGGCCGCTGCCATCGCTGCCATCAAGAGCCACGGCCCCGGCCGCGTGCGTCCCGGAGATGTGCTGGTGCTCATCTGCCGCGGCCCCATGGGATCCGGAATGGAAGAGACCTACCAGATCACCTCGGCGCTCAAATATCTGGATTTCGGCAAGCATGTCGCCGTGTTGACAGACGCGCGCTTCAGCGGCGTTTCGACCGGCGCCTGCATCGGCCATGTCACCCCGGAAGCGCTGGCCGGCGGTCCCATAGGCAAGCTACTCGATGGCGATATCGTTGAGATCGTGGTCGATCGCATCAACCTCACAGGTTCTGTGAACCTGGTCGGGCATGCCGGCGACTCTTTTGGAGCGGCGGAAGGCACACGCGTGCTGGCCGCCCGTGCGCCGCGCCCCGATCTCGCGCCGGATCCGGCCCTGCCGCCGGAGACGCGACTGTGGGCCGCTCTCCAGCACGTGAGCGGAGGCCCCTGGGGGGGCTGTGTCTACGATACGGCCGCAATTCTCGAAGCCCTCGGTCCGGCGCTCGCAAGCAAAGGTCCCAGCAAAGGTCACGGATAGTTCGATTCCATGTGCTAGCCTAGCGTGAAGAGGAGAAACATTATGAAGAAAATGTTGCCGCTCTTACTGTGCGCAGTTGCTCCGATGTTTGCCGCCGGCGGCAGTATGAGCCCGGCTGAGCGCGCCTATCTGCTGGAACAACTGGAGAGTTCCAAGAAGGAGATGCTCGCCAGCATCCAGGGGCTGAGCCCCGCGCAGTGGTCTTTTAAACCCGCGCCCGAGGTGTGGTCGGTGCAGGAATGCGCGGAGCATATCATTCTGGCGGAAAATTTTATCTTCGGGGGAGCCCAGCAGGTACTCAAAACGCCGGCAGTCGATCGTCCCGAGCGCTCCAACGAAGAGGTGGACCGCAAAATCGTAGCCGGGGTCCAGGACCGCAGCCACAAGGCTAAAGCGCCCGAACCCATCGTACCCTCAGGCAAGTTTGCGACGCCCGAGGATGCCGCCCGCGAGTTCACCGCGCGGCGCGATAAGACTATCGCATACGTCACTGCCACCAACGACGAGCTTCGCGTACATGTTGGACCCGGACCCGCGGGACTCATGGATGCCTACCAGTTTCTGCTCCTGCTGGCGGCCCATTCCGCGCGGCACACCGCCCAAATTCGCGAGGTGGAAAGCAACCCCAACTATCCCAAAGCGGCACAGAGCGATTAGCGCCTGCTTCGTCGGAACTTCGAAAAATATTCCCCCATTTCTCCGCCGCCTGTAGTAGAAACCCTTACCGGAAGGGTCTTAGAGTCGATGGCGGAGCGGCAAATTCCGGGAAAGAAGATCAGTCAGGCGGAGGCGGCGGTCTCCGTGTGCGTCTCGATCGTCACTTACAACAGCCGGCGCTTCATCGGAACCTGCCTGGATACTCTGCTCAGGCAGAAAGCTCCGCCCTTCGAAGTGGTGGTAGTGGATAACGCCTCGACCGACGGCACCCGCGAAGTGCTGATGAGCTTCGGCAGGCGCATCCGCGTGATTTACAACAGCCACAACATTGGCTTTGCCGCCGCGCAGAATCAGGCCATCGCCGCCGGCCAGAGTGTTTGGGTTCTCACTCTGAATCCGGACGTACTGCTGCTGCCCGGTTTCATCGCCGAACTTGTCGCGGCAGGGCAATATAACGATGGCGTGGGCGCCGTCTGTGGAAAACTGCTCGCCATCGGCTCCGACCTGAAGCCACGCTTCCAATCCAGGATCGACTCGGCCGGTATTTATTTCACGCCGGCCATGCGCCATTTCGATCGGGGCTGGCATGAGCCGGATGACGGCCGCTTTCAACGCGTCGAATATGTCTTCGGCGCCAGTGCCGCCGCGGCCCTCTACCGCCGGGAAATGATCGAGGATATTTCCGAGGGCGGCGAATTTTTCGATCCGGACTTCTTCGCTTATCGTGAAGACGCCGATGTCGCCTGGCGAGCGCAGTTGTATGGCTGGAGCTGCCTGTACATTCCCGCGGCCACCGCCTATCACGTCCGCACCATGGTGCCCGGCAATCGCAAAACGGTATGGGCCCGGCTCAACATGCACTCCGTCAAGAACCGCTTCCTGATGCGCGTCAAGAATATAACCTGGGGTCTGTACTGGCGCTACTGGCTGCCCGCCACCGCGCGCGATCTGGTGGTCATCAGCGGGTGCCTGCTGTACGAGCCGACCTCGTTACCGGCCTTCTGGCACATCGCCAAATCGCTCGGCCGCGCATTACGGCAGCGGCGCCTGATCATGAGCCGGCGCACAGCGGATGACGCCACCCTGGCGCGCTGGTTCCAGTTTCAGTCTCTGCCAGCTCCCTCCATCGCTGTCGACAAGCATTCGACTGGCCGGGCGGCCGCGGTCCCGCTGTTCGAATAAGTGCCACCTGTTTGGCGGTCTGTTCTACGGTGTAGTCCCCTCCACATCTCGCGCCCTCTTGATAGTGATGTGCCGTGCAGCTTGACTTTGCTTATGGATTGCACTTTGATTGTACCAACTGCGTATTGGCCTGGCTGGTCTGGACGTTTGTCCCGTCCGGTGTGATCATCGATGTCCCTGGGCCGACTACATCGTTACAATGGACCAGGGAAGACTCATGTTGTTCTCCCCACCGAATGAATCCAGCCGAAGATACTCTCCAGATCGCCGGCCTGAAACACCAGCGAGCCTGGGACGATCGCATCGGCCCCCGCCTCGCGCAGTTGCGGCACAGTGCCCTTGCGAATTCCGCCGTCTGCAATAATAACGACGCGCCCGCGCAGCGAATGCCATTCGAGCAAACTCGCAAGCGCGGCGATCCGGCCGCATGCGTCCGGCGAAAGATCTTTACCCTTCACGCCGATTGCTGTGCCCAGAAGCACGACCGCGTCCAGCAACTCCAGATAATCCGCCACCGCCCCGACCGGCGTCTCCAGGCGCAAGGCCATTCCGGCTGCGACGCCCAAACGCCGTATGCGATCGATGGTGTGCCGGATTTCCGCTTCCGGGAGCTCGCAGTGGATCGTGATCAGGTTCGCGCCTGCCTGCGCAAACCTCTCGACCAGCTTCGACGGCTGCTCCACCATCAGGTGCACGTGAAAGGGAAGCTCGGTGTGCGGCCGCAAAGCCGCGATGAGATCCGGAAAGAAAAGCAGATCGCCGGCAAAATGCGCGTCTGCCACATCCAGGTGAAACGAGTCCGCAAAGGACGATAGCCGCTCGACGGCGCTTTGCAGATTACCGAGGTCCGCGGACCACAGGGAGACGTCCGTCAGGAGCCTGTGGCCCGGTGTGAGGTTCCAGCCCGGCAGAGTCGGCCTGCTTTTACCCTTTGGCCGCGGCGGCTGCACCCTTTTCGATGGCCGCGCCGACCAGGTTGCCCCACTCGGTCCAGGAGCCATCGTAGTTGGTGATATTGTCGAAGCCCAGCAGGTATTTCAGGACGAACCAGCTATGGCTGGACCGTTCGCCAATGCGGCAATAGGTGATTACGGGCTTTGCGCCATCGATGCCCTCAAAGCCATAAAGCTGGAGCAGTTCGTCGGGTGATTTAAAGGTGCCGTCCTCGTTGCAGGCTTTGCCCCATGGGATGCTGCGCGCGCCCGGGATGTGGCCGCCGCGCTGGCAGGTTTCCGGCAATCCGGGAGGTGCGAGTATTTCGCCGGAGAATTCCTGAGGGCTGCGCACGTCCACCAGACCGGCCGATCTTGCCGCGACGGCGGTCTGTACCTGCGGCAGCAGCGCGCGCAGGGAGAGATCGGGATTGGCCGCTTTATAGGTGGCCGGCCTGACCTGGGGCGCTTCCGTGGAAAGCTCGCGGCCTTCGGACAACCACTTTTTGCGCCCGCCATTCATCAGGCGCACATCGCGGTGGCCGTAAATCTTGGCCTGCCACAGAGCCCAGGCGGCGAACCAGTTATTGTTATCGCCGTAAATGACCAGAGTTGTGTCCGGGGTAATGCCGGACGTGGACATCAACTCTTCAAACTGCTCCTTGGAGAGGATGTCGCGACGAACCGTGTCGCACAGTTGCGAGTTCCAGGCCCAGGCGATCGCGCCGGGAACATGGCCCTCCTGGTAGGCCTTCGTATCCACATCTACTTCGACGACGTGTACTTTAGGATCGGTGGCATGCTCCGCGGTCCAGGCGGTGCTCACGAGCGTTTCGGGGTGGGCATATGTTTGCATGGGATTCTCCTTAACCCACTAATTATATCGAGAAATGGGCCATGCTGAAAGACGGACAATGGAAACGTGACCAACTGGGCCTTTGGCCTGCGCGCGCTGCGCTCTCGCAACTACCGATTGTTCTTCAGCGGCCAGACCGTTTCGCTCATTGGCACATGGATGACCCGCATCGCCGCGAGCTGGCTGGTCTACAGGCTTACCGATTCGGCGATGCTGCTCGGCCTGGCCAGCTTTGCCGGCCAGATTCCTGCGTTTTTCCTGGCGCCGCTGGCCGGAGTCTGGGTGGACCGTTGGGACCGTCACCGCACTCTGGTAGTCACGCAAGTGCTGTCGATGCTGCAATCGTTCGCTATGGCGGCTCTGGCGCTGGCCCACATCATCACCGTATGGGAAGTGGTCTGGCTGTCGTTCGCGCAGGGGCTCATCAATGCGTTTGATATGCCCGCGCGCCAGTCCTTCGTTGTCCAGATGGTGGAAAATCGCGAGGATCTGGGCAATGCCATCGCGCTGAATTCATCCATGGTCAACACGGCGCGGCTGCTCGGCCCAGCCTTGGCCGGCATGGTTATCGCCGCGGTGGGCGAAGGCTACTGTTTCCTGATCGATGGGGCGAGCTATGTGGCCGTGATCGCATCGCTGCTCTGGATGAAGCTGCGCGCGGGACCACCCCGCAGGCCGCGGCGCGGCGCACTCGAGGAGTGGCGCGAGGGCTGGCGCTACGTAACCGGATCTGCGCCCATACGTTCCATTCTGCTGCTGCTCGGTCTGGTAAGCCTGGTGGCCATGCCTTACACCGTGCTCATGCCCATCTTCGCTTCGAAGGTGCTGCACGGGGGTCCGCACACGCTCGGGTTTTTAATGGCGGCCATCGGCGCGGGCGCGCTGGGTGGCGCGATCAGCCTGGCAATGCGCAAAAGCGTGCTCGGATTAGGAGGCCGCATCCCGCTGGCCGCCGCGGTATTCGGAGCCTCGTTAATCGCCTTTGCGCTCTCCCGCACGCTATGGCTGTCGCTTCTGCTTCTGCCGGTCACAGGCTTTGGCATGATGCAGCAGATGGCCGCCAGCAATACCATTCTGCAGACTATTGTCGAAGACGAGAAACGGGGGCGCGTGATGGCCTTCTATTCGATGGCCTTCCTGGGCATGACGCCGTTCGGAAGCCTGCTGGCCGGCAGTCTGGCAGCGCGTATCGGCGCGCCGGAAACGCTGGTGCTGGGCGGCGCCGCATGCCTGGCGGGCAGCTTGTGGTTTGCGCGCAAACTTCCGAAGATCCGGGAGGCGGTGCGGCCCATCTATGTGGAGATGGGGATCCTCACGCCGCCGGCAAACTGATCTCCCCACCGCTACGGGTGCGGCGCCATACCGCTTGGCGCGCGTCCGCCACTGCTGTTATAATCGTAGAGATTCACAGGTTCGCAACGATCCAGGAACATCTATGCCCAAGCTGAAGACCCACAAAGGTGCGTCCAAGCGGTTCAAGAAGACGGGTACCGGCCAGGTGATGCGTCACCATGCGTTTGCCCGTCACATTTTGACCTCGAAGACGCGCGGCCGGAAACGAAAGCTGCACAAGGCGGTGATGGCCGATCCGACCAATCAGCCGTCCTTGAAGCGCATGCTCCCCTATTAGGGGAACATCTATGGCGTGTGGACGGAGCGCGTGGCACGTGCCCGATCCACCCCAGAACGACAACTACCGAAAAGGAGCAAAACGTGCCCAGAGTCAAACGAGGAACTAAACGCAGGGCGTCGCGCCACAAGACCCTCGAGCGCGCATCCGGCTATTTTCTAACCAAGAGCAAGCTGCACAGGGCGGCCCAGGAGGCTGTCGAGCGCGCTCTCAAATTCGCCTACGTCGGCCGCAAAAACAAGAAACGCGATTTCCGTTCTCTGTGGATCGTGCGCATCAATGCGGGCTGCCGCCAGGCGGGCATCTCTTACAGCAAGTTCATGCACGGCCTGAAGGCCGCCGGTATTACGCTCGACCGCAAAGTCCTGGCCGAAGTGGCCGCGGCCGATGCGGCGGGATTCGGATTGCTGGTAGAAAAGGCCAAGGCGGCCCTGGAGCACGCGGGTTAATGAATCTCCTGGAACACGATACCGATTCGCTCAGCACGCTGGAAGAACGCATCCAGCAGGCGGTCCAGCTTGTATCCCGGCTCCGTCAGGAAAAAGAAGCGGCCCTGCAGGAGGTCGCCCAGGCACGCGCGGAAGCTGGCCGCCTGTCCGAAGAATTAAAGGTGCTGCACTCCGAGCGCAAGCAGGTGCGCGGCCGCATCGAGAAGCTGCTGGGGCAGATCGATCAACTCAGCGTCGGCTAAAACTGTGGCCGCCAGTCCGCCAGAAAAACGCCCGGTACGGGTCACCATCCTGAGCCAGTCTTATGCGCTGCTCACGGCCGGCGATCCGCGTGAGGTCGAGGAGCTGGCGCGAGGCGTGGACGAGCTCATGCTCTCCATCGCGGCCAAGTCTCCCAATGCCGACTCGACCCGTATCGCCGTGCTGGCCTGCCTGCACCTGGCCGATCGCCTGCACAACCTGGAACAGGATTTGAACCGCCTCCAGGAGCGCGTGGACCGCAAGAGCGGGGAGTTTACCGAGTTGTTGGAACAGGCCCTCGAACAAGGGCAGTGAAGGGAGCGCCGGGTATGCGCCGTTTACTGATTTCGGCCGTTTGCGGCGTTTTCTGCGGGCTCTATGCGGCTTCGCAAACCTACCAGTCGGAAATAACCGAATGGCGCAGGCAGCGGGAGGCCGCGCTCAAAGCCGACGATGGCTGGCTCACGGTCACCGGCCTCTTCTGGCTGCACCCCGGCGCCAACCGCTTCGGCTCCGAATCCAGCAACGAAATTGTTCTGCCGCGCGATCCCGCGCTGAAAAACGGGGGAACCTTCGATCTCGATCGCGGTAAAGTCGTCCTGCGCATGGAAGGCGTCAGCCGCGAGCTACGCGCCGATTCGGCGGGAGCGCCCGATGTGGTCACGCTGGGCAGCCTGAGCCTGTTCGTCATAGAGCGCGGCGGCCGTTACGGCATACGTCTCAAGGACCGCAACAGCCGTCTGCGGAAAGAGTTCACTGGCTTACGCTATTTCCCCGCGAACGAGTCCTATCGCGTGAGCGCGCGCTTTGTGCCGGATGCGGCGAAGATTCCCATTCCCAACATTCTGGGCCAGACCGAAGATATGTCCAGTCCCGGCTATGTCGAGTTCGAGCTGGAAGGCCGGAAGTTGCGGCTGACCCCGGTGATCGAGTCTCCCAACGAGCTATTCTTGATCTTTCGCGACGCCACCAGCGGGCACGAAACTTATGGCAGCGGGCGCTTCCTGCACACGGCCATGCCGAAAGACGGCAAGGTTGAGCTGGACTTCAACAAAGCCTACAATCCGCCGTGCGCCTTTACGCCCTTTGCCACTTGCCCGCTGCCGCCCAAGCAGAATCGCCTGCAGGTTCGCATCCCTGCCGGCGAGTTGAAGTACGGCGAGCACTAGTTCAATTCGATATTGAGACGCCGCGAGACCCGCCCGATGGTGTCGACCAATCGCTCGACATGCCGCTCGGTATGCGCGGCCGTACACGAAATCCGCAGTAGATTCTGTGCCGCCGCGGGACGCAGCACGGGGTTGATATAGATACCCTCATCGAGCAGCGCCTTGCACAACTGGCACAGATCGATTTCATTCTGCACTACCACCGGCACGATGGCCGTCTCGCCTTCGAGTACCGGGAAACCGCGCAGCCGCAACTCGTGGCGCAGCCGTTTCGCGATGTGCAGTACTCTCTGCTGGCGCTCCGGCTCCTTGCGCATCACCTCCAGGGCGGCGCCTACCGCGGCCACCGACGCAGGCGGCAGGCTGGCGGAAAATACAAACGGCCGCGAGGTGTGCTTCAGGTAATCGATCACTTCGGACGTGGAGGCAACGAATCCGCCCACCGACGCCAGCGATTTGCTGAAGGTGCCCATGATAATGTCGATATCGTCGAGCACGCCCAGGTGCTCGGCCGCGCCTGCGCCGGTGGGTCCAAGCACGCCTATGCCGTGGGCTTCATCAATGTAGATGCGCGCGCCGTGCCGTTTGGCGCGTCTTACAATGCCGCGCAGGTCCGCGATATCGCCTTCCATGCTGAACACGCCTTCGGAAACGATCAGGATGTTTTCCTGCGGCGGACAATTCTGCAGGCAGCGCTCCAGGTGATCGAGATCGTTATGCCGGAAGCGCACGGTGCGGGCCGTCGAGCGCAGCGCGCCCTCGACCAGGCTGGCGTGCAGGTTATGGTCGCACAACAGCGCATCGCCTTTTTCGGTCAGGGCCGCGAGCGACGCATAATTGGCCTGAAAGCCGGTGCCGAAAATAATGGCGGATTGCTTATGTACGAAGGCGGCCAGCTCCGCTTCGAGCTTCACATGCAGATCGAGCGTGCCGTTCAGCAGCCGCGAGCCGCTGCATCCGCTGCCATATTTGCGGACCGCCCGCGACGCCGCCTCCGTCACCTTCGGATGCGTGATCAGGTCCAGGTAATCGTTGGAGCCGAACATCAGCACCTTGCGATTACCCATGCTCACTTCGCCGGGGCCGCAGCCGTCGCGGTCGCTAAAAACCTCGAAATACATGTAGAGCCCGGCTGCCTGCAGTTCGCCTGGACGGGTAAAATTCCGGCATTTGTCGAAAAGGTCGTTGGATCGGCCAGGCGGTCCCGCGACCTCCCTGCCTGTTGCAGCGGTAGTTAAAGGGCTGCGCATCGTCCTCAGTTCCATTCGTAGATTCGGTACGTCTTGTACTTCCTGCACCCCAATGCTTGAAGCGACCGGTTCATCAGAACATTATCTTCCAGTATCCAGGACATTTCGCTATGCCCGAAGCCCAGACGCCGGGCATTGCGAATCAGCGCGGCGTAAAAACCGGCCGCCACGCCGGCAGTGCGATACTCCTCTACAACCCCTAAGGCGAGCACCCGCAATTCTTTGATCAATCGTTGATGATACAAAATTTTCAGCAGGCCGAACGGAAACAATTTGCCCCCGGCGTGTTTGAGGGCCAGGTTGATGTTGGGCAGCGCCAGAGCGAAGCCCACGGGGCGGCCTTCCACCTCGCCGACCAGCACCAGCTCCGGCTTCAATATCTGCTTCATTTCTTTGGCCTCGTGCAGAAATTCCTCGCGCGTCATCGGGACGAAGCCCCAGTTGCGGGTCCAAGCCGAGTTGTACAGCTTCCAGATCATCTCGACTTCCTCGTCGAACTGTTGCATGCGTATGCTGCGTATGACCACGCCCTGAGACGCCGCCGCGCGCTCCGCCACGCGCTCCACCTTGGCGTCGGTTACCTTGCTGGGAGTGGACCAGTAGGCCAGCAGATCTTTGGCCTTGCGCAACCCAACGGCCTCCAGCATTTTCGCATAAGACGGCGGATTGTAGGGCATCGTCACGCTGGGGCTCGCATCGAAGCCCTCCACCAGCAAGCCACACTCGTAATTGGTCGAGGGATTCACCGGCCCGCGAATTACCTTCGTCCCTCGCTCCAGGAGCCACTGCCGCGCCGCCTGCATCAAGGCGCGCGTCACTTCCACGTCATCCACGGCTTCGAAGAAGCCGAAAAAGCCGGCTTCTTCTTCCTGGAAGGCATTGAAATTCCTGTCCACAATCGCGGCCACCCGTCCCGATACCCGCCCGCCGCGGCGGGCCAGGAAGCACTGCATTTCCGCATGCGCGTAAAATGGGTGTTTGCCTGTATCCAGTAACTCCTTCTGCGCTATGCGCAGCGGGGGGACCCAATACGGATGGTTGTGATACAACCGGTAAGGGAGGTCCACAAACTGTCTCCAGGACTGCTTATCCTGAACTGGAACGATTTCCACGCCTTCCAACTATGCGGCCCCTTTTTCCAAAGTTCTGTATAAATGCGGTGCGAGCAGTACTAGGAGACCGGCTACGGCAACTCCGGCCAGGATGTCGATTGTATAATGATATCGAAGATAAACTGTAGCAGAAATGATCGACAAGGTATAGGCGCAATAAACCCAAAAAAGCCCCTTTGAGATCCGCCGGCTGCCCCACCAAGCCAGTATGGTCATCTCGGTGTGGCCGCTCGGAAAGCAGTCCCAGGCTTTCGATTCGAGCCGATCGAGGGTGGCTTGCAGCAGCCGCGTCACCCATAAGCCGCGCAAGTCTATGCTTTGCAAATGGCGCAGAAAGAAGCGCGGACCGCGCGCGGGCACCAGCAGATAGCCTAGATACGAAACCAGAAATCCCAGCGCGATTAGAAATGCATAGTAGCGGAAGTCGGCGTAGCGGCGCTGTCGCCACAGCAGGAAGGCAACCAATAATACCACAGGCACGAAGAGGGCGTACACGATCTGCAGATATTCGGTGAGTACCGGCGTCGCCAGACGCTCCAGCCACACCGTGGGATACGCATGCCATAGCCGGTAATCGAGTTGCGCCAGATCCGCGTCCGCGTCTCCGCGGCGAATCGCCGGAATCAATAGCGCCATCTGCCGGTAGCACCACCCCACGTAGGGCAGCGGATACCAATGCCTGAAAATCCAACTGGCCTTCCCGGGATGCCGTATGGCAAGCACCGCTATCAGGATTGCTACAGCATTCACCGCCGCCAGCCAACCGGCGTCCGGCAATCGCTTCCAGAGCCACAGGTCGGCGGCGCAGTTGGCTGCGAAATAAGGCAGCACCACCCAATCGACCGGCCATGGCCCGCGGCTCCCAGCCGGAGTCAGAACTTCAGCCAACCCGCCTCCCTATACCATGTGAGGGTTCGCCGCAGCCCATCTTCGAGGCCGGTCGGTGCGCAAAAGCCGAGCTCGCGGCGGGCTCGGCCCGTATCGCACACCCAGCCCGCGCAGCAGGCTTCGGCGACCTTGTCGCGCGAGAGAATACCTGGTTTTCCGCTCAGCCGCGACCACCACTCGCCGCACTGACCCACCGCGTAGGCGGCCTTTTCCGGGATGCTCAGCGTGCGCAGGGAGCGCCCCATCAGGCGTGCCGCGGCTGCCCCGAATTCGCCCCAGGATACCGGTGTCCGATACGCCAGATAGTAGATTCTTCCGGCCGCATTGCGGTGCTCGGCCGCTGCCAGGAGCCCTTCCACCAGGTCCTCCACATAGATCACGCTGAAACGGCGCTCCGTGCTTCCGATCTGGACCAGCCAGCCTCGCGCGGCCGCGCGCAGCATCTGGTAGACATCCGTATCTCCCGGCCCGTAGACCACCGGAGGGCGCACCAGCGTGGCCCTTTCCCACAGATCCGATTTCCGCACGGCTTGTTCGGCACCCAGCTTCGACCGGCCATAATGGGAAACCGGGTGGGGCGGTTGGTCTGGTTCGGCGTCTTCGGCCAGCGGGCGGCCGTACGTGCTCGGACCAGCCGCGGCCATGCTGCTGACGTGTACAAAGCGTTTGACCCCGCCTGCTACCCGCAGCAGGTTGGCGGTAGCGCCCTGGTTGCCCGCATAGTAACCGGAAACGGTCGTAGCTTTGGTGGTGCCGGCCAGGTGAATCACCGTATGCACACCGCGTGCCGCTTGCTCCAGGCCATCGCCGCTCGCGAGGTCGCCATAGGCCAGTTCAATTCCCGTGCGCGGCAGGTTGCGCAGAGAAGTTGTGCGCCGCACCAGGCAGCGCACCGCACGCCCTTCGCCGGCCAGGCGCGCCACCAGGTGGCTTCCAATAAAACCGGCGCCGCCGGTAACCAGGATCATGATTGAGGAGCGCTGCGAAAGGCCACTTCGCTGAAGCAGCTCTCCGCAAATGTGCCCGTGTGTTGGGTGTTGATCTGCAGCCGGACGCCCTTCACGCGCGGCGCGGGACGCCCGAAGGCTCTTTCGTAGTCCTCCGCCACGTTGTGCGTCTCCCTTAGCCATTGATTCAGATCCCGGCTGCCGGATCGGCAGACCACCACGTAGATATGCATCAGAGGAAGCGAGCCGGCGCTTTCCATGTCTCCCTGAGGAGCAGAGGTGTCCCAGATATAACTCAACACGTGCCGGTCGGTGAAAGCCACCAGCACCTGGGCGGCCTGATCGTCGGTCCTCGAGCGCCGGAAGTCTCCACCGGCCGGGAGTTGTTTCGCCTTCCACTTCCAGGTGAGATACGGCGCGGCCTTGGGATCCACATCCACTTCGCGTTCAACCCCATAGGAAGAGTTGTGACTTTTCAAATCCAGATATTTGTCACGCCCCTCCTGCACCGTGGCGATTTCGGGCGAGCCAGTGTTGATCTTCACCTGCCAGCCTTCGGGCAGATGGCCGGCCGGCCAGTTTATGGGACTCAACACCAGAAAAGAAAACTGGGGGGTATCCGCCACAGACGCCCAGGTCAGGATCATGAACCATGCGAGAACGCGCCGCAAAGAGCCTCCGTTTATCCATGATCGCATCATTTCAGAGGATTTGGGCAAAGGCTTTAGGCGACGATTTGGGCCAGCGGGGCCGCAATGCGTATATCGGCTGTGCAATTCTGTTATAAGTATTGGCGTGATGAATCGCCGCCATTTTATGACCGCATCGGCTTCGGCGGGTATCGCCGCTCTCCCCCTTTCCGCCCAGCAGCACAATGCCTGGTTCGAATTGCGCTACATCCGCATGCGCACCGGAGCTCAGACCGGGCGCACCTCGGATTTCCTGAGCAAGTATTACCTGCCATGCGCCGAGCGCCTGAACATAGGGCCGATAGGATGTTTCAGTGCCATGATCGGCGAGGAAAGCCCCTTCTTCCTGGTGGTGACCAGCTATCCATCCGCCGCGGCGTTCGCCGCCGGCCAGGAGCGTATGGCGTCCGACAAGGATTTCCAGAAGGGCTTCGACGAATACAACTCCATGGAGGAGCTGAGTTATATCCGCATGGAAAACGCTTTGCTGCGGGCTTTCGACAGCGTGCCCGCCATCGCCATTCAGCCCGCCGGTGAGCGGCCGCTGCGGGTCTTCGAATTGCGCACCTACGAATCCAACAACTTGAAAGCCGCGGCGCGCAAGATCAAGATGTTCAACGATGGCGAGGCGGCCATCTTCCAGCGCCTGGGAATGGCGCCCGTATTCTTCGGCGAAACCGTGGTGGGGCGCAACCTGCCCAATCTGACCTACATGCTATCGTTCGACAGCATGTCCGCGCGGGATAAGCTTTGGGGCGCCTTTGGCAGCGATCCGGAATGGCAGAAACTACGCGCGCAGCCAGGATACTCGGATCCCGAGATTGTTTCCAATATCAGCAATACGATCCTGCGCCCGCTGGCCTTTTCGCCGATCCGCTAAGGCGGATAGCGCGATCCGTTCACCATGCGTCATCGTTCGGTATTAACCATGGTCGTCTCGTAGCAAAGATCCACCGCCGCGGTCGTCTCCAAACCCGCCACGATGGTCACCTCGCCTAGATCGGGAAACCCCGGACCAAAGGTCAGGGTGAGAGGAGCCGGCGGGACGGTCGCGGAAATTGGATAGGACCATAGTGACTTCACTGTGCCCCCGATGGTTGTCAGGCTACCGTACCAGGTCGCTGGCGTGGGAATTCCCAATTCGAAGTTCACTGTCAGAGTACGGCTCGCAAAGCTGGCGCTGAGGCCCAAAGCGCACGCTGGGGCGCGCCCGAGCTGACTGGCCGCCCACTGAGTAAACCACAGCGCGCTCTCGCTGGCGGTGATAAAACCGGGCCCCGGACCCGACCCCGGCACCGGAAACTCGGTGATCAGGCCGCCCGTGGTGATCCGCGCGATTTTATTGCCTCCGAATTCTGCAAACCAAAGCGCGTGGTCCGGTCCCACCGCGATCCCCCAGGGACCAGAAGAGGCGGTCGGTACAGGATACTCCGAGATGACGCCGTGTGGGGTAATCCGTCCGATGTTATTGCCGCTGTATTCGGTAAACCAGACAGCGCCGTCCGGTCCTCGCGCGATCCCGGCCGGGTAACTGCTGGCGGTCGGCACCGGATACTCGGTGATTACCCCCCTCGTGGTAATGCTGCCGATCTGATTACCGTTCCATTCGGTGAACCAGAGAGCGCCGTTGGCTCCCTGCACGATTCCCGCGGGGCCGCTATCGGCCGTGGGTACAGGGTACTCCGTGATCACTCCGGCGGTGGTGATGCGTCCGATCTTATTGCCGCTCCATTCGGTAAACCAGAGTGCGCCATCCGGCCCCTCTGTGATCCCCTCGGGTTGGCTTCCGGCCACCGGCAAGGGATACTGAGTGACCACCCCGGATGTGGTGATCCGGCCAATCTGATTGCCTTGTAATTCAGTGAACCACAGTGCTCCGTCCGGCCCCGAGGTTATCCCGTAGGGCTCGCTCGCGAAGGCTTGGGTATAGCCCGGAACGGGATACTCGGTAACTATCCCGGAGTTCGCCATCCGCCCGATCTGGTTGTTGGCGTACGCCGTGAACCAGATCGCGCTGTCCGGCCCCAACGTGATTCCCCAGGGATCGTTACCGGTGGGAACGGGATACGGCTTGATATTGGTCCACGTTTGCCCCCGCGCGCCCGCCGCGAGCATGAGCACCAACGCCAGCGCCCTGCTTACTTCGCATCGACATTGACCGCCTCGTAGCAAAGACCTCTCCAGTGGCTATCCCCAACCCTGAAACTACCCTACCATGACTCTCTCCACCGGAAATGCCAAGGCAGCCGCCAATTTGATAGAAGTATGAATGATGCAACGCCGCCAGTTCCTCGAAGCCGCCGCTGCCGCCCTGGCGTGTTCCGGAGCGCCGGCTCAAAGCCAGCCGAACCCGGGCCGCCCGAAAGCTTCCTTGAAGCTGGGTACCCAAAACGATTCTTCGGACGACGCGCTACGCGTGCTGGCCGCCCTGGGAGTGAATTACATCTGCAGCACTCTGCCCGCCGCGCGGCTGGACGAAAACTGGTCTGCCGCGTCGCTCAGCCGCCTGCGCGAGCGCGTCGAGCGGTTTGGCATTCGCCTGGAAATGGTTCCCCTGCCGCTTAGCTCTTCTTATATCACCAAGTCCGAAAATCCCAACATCATGCTGGGCAAAAGTCCCGGGCGCGATCGTGAAATAGAGGATATCTGCCAGATGATTCGCAATGCGGCGGGCGCCGGCATTCCGGCCTTGAAGTACAACATGTCCATTCTGGGCGTAGTGCGAACGGAACCCACGCCTGGCCGTGGCGGCGCGCATCTCAGCACTTTTGTATACGAAAAGGCTGAGCAGAACCCGCCACTCACCGAAGCCGGCGCTGTCAGCGAAGAAGCCGCTTGGGATCGCATCACGTATTTCCTGAAGCGAGTCATCCCTGTGGCCGAAGAATACAAGGTCCGCATGGCCTGTCACCCGCACGATCCGGGGATGCCACGCGACCGCGGCTTCCGGGGTGTGCACCGCGTGCTCGGAAGTGTGGACGGGCTCAAGCGCTTTATCGAAATCACGCCCAGCCCTTATCACGGCCTGAACTTCTGTCAGGGCACGGTCTCGGAAATGCTCGCCAAACCCGGCGAACAGATCTTCGACGTAATCCGTTACTTTGGCTCGCGCGGCAAAATCTTCAATGTGCACTTCCGCAACATCCGGGGCGGTTTCCTCAATTTCCAGGAAACCTTTCCGGACGATGGCGACGTGAACATGCTCCGCGCCATGCGCGTCTACAAAGAGATCGGCTACGACGGCATGCTGATGCCCGACCACGTGCCGCGCATCGACGGCGACCCCGCCGGGAAACAGGCATTTGCGTTTGCCTACGGGTATATACGGGCGTTGATTCAAATGGTAAATGAAGAAGCGTAAGCGCGTCTTCCTACCGTCGTAACACGCTAAATCCCGGATCGAGCAGTACCTTGACCGGCGCCTGACGCAGGGCCACTGAGAACGTTACCGCGCCCCCGGCAGTCCGCACCCAGCGGGTCATGCTCTTGCCGTGCCCCAGTTGAATCTCGATGGGTACGGGTACGCTGAAGTCGTCGTCTACTTCGCTCTGGGTAACCGTTCCGGAAAGCCGCAGCGCGGGAGCTTTCCCTTTGACTGTATAGCTGAGCTTCAACGCTGGAATTCCCGTGCCATAGACCCATTGATCGAAGAAGTTTTCGAGGTCCGGGTCAGGCGATTGCGGCGGAAGAAAGCGCGCCGCGGTTGCCCGGAACGCCTCTGTCGAGAGCGGCTTCTGCTCGTACTCCTTTCGTAGATCGGCCAGCATTGCGAGAAAACGTTCATCGCCCATGCGCCGCCGCAACATGTGCATAATCCACGAACCCTTCCCGTAGGTGACGAAGTTGTAGGCTTCCGGCGCCTGCGAGTTCTCGAGACGCGGCCCCATCACAATCGGACCGGTGGATTCCACCGTTTGTCCGCCGGCGGTCTTCTGCAGCAGATTGGTTTTATATGTATCGAGAGCCAGCGCCACCGGCTGCGGGCCGTGCTTCTTCTCGAGATACAACAGCGCGGAATAATCGGCCAGAGCCTCCATCAGCCACTCATCGTGATAACCTGCCGCGGTAACTATGTTGCCCCACCATTGGTGCGCAGTCTCGTGAGCGTACAGAATATCGGAGAAGAATAACCGGCCGTGGGCGCTCAGATTGCGAATAGCTTGTTCCTGCGGCGCCAGGTAAGACATCGTGGAAAGATAGATCAGGCCGGGGAAACCCTGCCCGAACCGCCCCGGCACGGGAGCTACGGTCAGGTCGGGCAAGGCGGGCGGACCAAAATCCGCCGCCATGAATTCCAGCGCGGACATAATCTCAGCGGCCAGTTCCTGCAATCGCGACGTGGAGTTGGGAGGCAGCTCAGGCGCCACGTTGACGACCTCGGGGACGCGCGGAAGGGAGTGGGGCGGAAGCGGGATCGGCGCCATGCGCTTGATCCCCAGGGCCGGCTCGGCCGACTGGTTCGCGCACACCTCCACGGTATAGCCGCCGTGTGATGTACGCACGCGCAGATACCGCCCCAGGTTGAAGCCGGCCATGCGTACCGGCGCCGAGGTTCTTCGCCGGGTAATGCGCCACTCGCCCTCTACACGGTCCTCTACCAGGTCGCCCGCCGTCACCAGATCGAGCTCCTTGGGATAGCGGAACGTGAGGTCGAATTTGGCGAGTTGCCGGCCATTTTCCGGAAACCAGTTGGCGCGCGCGCCTACATAGTAGACCTGGTTCCCGGCCTGGAAAATCACTTTGCCCGCATGGTGTACCTCCAACTCGTGTTCTTTACCGGGCGCGAGCGGCTCGGAGGGTACCATCAAAAACATGTCGTTGCCCACGTTGCGCATGAGGTCCGAACGGGCCGATTCGCGCTGGAAAACCTCGGCCGGCTTGCCGTCGATGGATGCCTCGGATACCTTCATCGCTTCGGCGATATCCAGAGCCAGCACCGATAACGGCGCGCTTCCCGCTTTCAACCTGGCGCGCGTGACAACCTCCAGGCCGAGGTTCGGCTGCAGAGTGGCTTCAATCCGGAAATCGTCCATGACCAAATCGGGCGCCACGGTTACGTCGCGAAACGGCCTGGCCACGAAGCTGCTCCACACGTCGAAGAACAGCAGGCCCTCGCGCGAATTCAATTTCCCGATGACGATCTGTTCTAAAGCGCGGCGGTCATAATAGAGATCGAAGTTACCCAGTTTTTTCCCTCTGATCGAGGCGCCGAAAAAACCGGGCCGGTGCGCGTCGCTCGAGAGCAGGTCCAGAACCAGCCGCGTCTGGAAGCTCGCGGAGATATTGCGCACTACCGGTGTCCAGCTCTCCGCCAGGAGCGCGCCCATCTCGGGACTCTTGCGGTTGAACGGGTTCTGCTGAATCTGCTCCGTCAGTTTGGCGTAAGTGTCGTCGGAGAACATCAGCACCGCCGCGGAGAAGTGCTCATCCAGGTTGGGCGCGCCCGTGTGAGCCGCCAGCGACTGCCGCTCGGCGCGATTCGGTGGCAGCAGCAGCAGTTCGGCCTCGCCGCCCTCGACATCGGTCGAGAACACGGCTGCGGTGCGCACGCCGTTTACGGGCTTGGCGAAGATCAGAAAACCATCGGTGAAGAAGAGCCGGATTTCATCTTTGGGCAGCGCCAGCTCGCGCACGCGGTAGCATTCGGCCGGGTCGAGCGAGATCTCGCGTATGTTACGCGCCAGGTCCGAAGCCTTGACCGTGGCGAACGCCAGGCACGGCCATAACAAAGGACATAACAGCAGAGCGCCGGCCCACCTCATTAGTTTGATCTTAACAGCCGTGTCGCGGCCGGCGGGCGGGCGCACACTTACTTGCCGTACTACGGCCGGCCGATATAGAATCGCCTATGCCTGCTCGGCCAAATCGGCGGCCTGAGCCGCGCTGGCCCGCGGTGATGGCGGTCTTGTCGGTCGGTGCCCTGTATTGGGCCATGCCGGAGGCCCTCAGTCCCGGGCCGGGCTGGATGTTGCTTGCGGCGTTGATCCCGCTCTCGACTACCGCGGTCGTCCTCCATAGAACATCGAAGCACGGGATGAATCAGATAGTCGGATACGCGATACTAGTCATTATCACTGCCGCGCTGATCAGTTCACTTGCCCTGCTGATCGCGGCGCTGCCGGATCATAAGGTAGCCCCCCAGGATCTCCTCCGGTCGGCTTGCGCCCTCTGGATCTCGAACATTCTGATATTCGCTTCCTGGTACTGGCGTCTGGATGCCGGTGGTCCCAACCAGCGCGACTTGCGCGCAGCGCATAGTGAAGGCGCATTTCTCTTCCCGCAGATGACTCTCGACGATCCGGATTTTATGCCCGGTTTTATGGATTACCTGTTTCTGGCCTTCAATACCAGCACCGCCTTTTCGCCGACCGATGTTCCGGTGCTGTCCCGGTGGGCCAAAGCCATGATGATGGTGCAGGCCACCATATCGTTTTCCACGGTAGCGTTGCTGGCGGCGCGCGCGGTGAATATACTGTGACGCCGTAGAGCGCGGCGCGGCCTTGGATCTGTGATAAAGTCGGGCGTTGCTATGACGCTGAATGCATACCTGCTCAAAAGCACCGTCGTGGCCGCCCTGGGTGGCCTGCTTTTTGGATTCGATACCGCGGTGATTGCCGGCGCCACACGCGCTTTGACGGAGCTCTATCAGCTTACTCCGAATACGCTTGGCGTGACGGTGGCCAGCGCCCTGTTCGGTACCATTGTGGGCGCCATGTTCGCGGGCATCCCCGCCGACCGCTACGGACGGCGTGACAGCCTGCGCTGGATGGCCGTCCTCTACCTGATCTCTGCCCTCGGATGCGCATTCGCCTGGAGCTGGTCCGCGCTGGTCTTCTTCCGCTTTGTAGGAGGCCTGGGCATAGGCGGATCTTCCGTGCTGGGGCCCATGTACATTGCCGAGATCGCGCCGGCCAAGTGGCGCGGACGTCTGGTCGGCTTCTTTCAATTCAACATCGTCTTCGGCATCCTGCTGGCCTACTTCTCCAACTATGTGATCGGCCTGGCGAACCTGGGCGCAACCGAGTGGCGCTGGAAGCTCGGCGTTTCGGCCATTCCCGCGCTGTTTTTTCTGCTGATGCTGTTCGGCATTGCGCGCAGCCCGCGCTGGCTGGTGAAAAAGGGGCGCATCGCCGAAGCGGCGGAAACCCTGCGCCTCAGCGGCGAGCCGGATTACGAGCGGGAGTTACAGGATATCGTCGCTTCGATCGATCTGGAGCACGGCCATGGAGATGAGGCCCTCTTCACACGAAAATACCGTTTCCCGATTTTTCTTGCCGTTTCGATCGCGATGTTCAACCAGCTCTCCGGCATCAACGCCGTGCTGTACTATCTCAATGACATCTTCAGCCAGGCTGGATTCAGCAAAGTCTCGGGCGACCTGCAGGCCGTGGCCATCGGCGCGACCAATCTGCTCTTTACCATCCTGGCCATGTCCGTGATCGACCGTATCGGCCGCAAGACCATGCTGCTGGTGGGTTCGGTCGCGACCGCCATCTGCCTGGCGGGAGTCGCCGCCATTTTCGCCACGCGCAGCCATCAGGATTTGTTGGTCTGGCTGTTGATTGGCTTCATAGGTTCCTTCGGGTTCTCGCAGGGCGCGGTGATCTGGGTCTATCTCAGCGAGGTTTTTCCCAATCGCGTGCGCGCCAAAGGGCAGAGCCTGGGCAGCCTCACCCATTGGATCATGGCCGCGCTGATTTCGCTCAAATTCCCGAAAGTGGCGGCCGCTTCCGGGTCGGCGCCGTTTTTCTTCTTCTCCGCCATGATGGTGCTCCAGTTCGTGGTGGTGTTCTTCACCTATCCCGAAACAAAGGGAGTGACACTCGAGCAGATGCAGAAGAAGTTGGGAATTGCCTGATGCGAAGCTTTCTGATCGGTTTCCTGGTCGCGCTTGTGTTGACCGCCGCTGGCGTCTACGCGTATTTTCGTTTTGGTTTTGCGCCGGTCGCTACGCAGGCCCCGTCCATGCCTTTCGAGAGCAGCCTGGCCCACCTGGCGCTTCATGCGCGTATAACCAAGGACGGCATCCGCCAATCTCCCCTGCCGCCGGACGAGCCCAATCTATTGGCTGGCGCGCATATTTATCGCGACCATTGCGCCGTTTGCCATGGTCTCGCCGGCCTGCCTGAAACGGCCATCGCGGCGGGCATGTTCCCGCGTCCGCCGCAGTTCTTCGCGGGACAAGGCGTGACCGACGATCCGCCCGGTGAGACTTACTGGAAAGCCGCCAACGGGATCCGGCTGACAGGCATGCCGGGGTTTATCAAGTCACTCACCGGCACGCAGCTTTGGCAGGTCAGCCTGCTGCTGGCGAACGCGGACAAGCTGCCGGCGAACGTGAGGGCCGCCGTAGGTCAGTTGCCGGCCAGGTAGCGGGCGCCCACCAGCATATTTCCCGGGGCGATCTTGTCACTGCGTTACAATAAAGATAATGTCCCAGCGGGAAACCACGCTCGCCCCGCCGGTTCCTTTTGCTGCCCACGCGCTCTCCAGGCTGGCCGAGCTGGAAAACGCTATGCAGTCGGCGATCCGGGGGAAGCCGGAAGTCGTCAGGCTCTCGCTGGTCTGCCTGCTGGCCCGCGGCCACCTGCTCATCGAGGACGTTCCCGGCGTTGGTAAGACCACCCTCGCGCAGTCGCTCGCGCGCGCCGTGGCCTGTAGTTTTCATCGCTTGCAGTTCACCAGCGATATGCTGCCGAGCGACGTGCTGGGCGTGACCATTTACAATGCCCATACCGAAGCCTTCGAGTTCAAGCGCGGGCCGGTCTTCACCAATTTCCTGCTCGCCGATGAGATCAACCGCACCACGCCCAAAACCCAGTCCGCGCTGCTCGAAGCCATGAACGAAGGGCAGGTGACCATCGACGGGCTGCCCCACTCGCTGCCGCGGCCGTTCATGGTGATCGCCACCCAAAACCCTGTGGAGCATCACGGTACCTACCCTCTGCCCGAGTCCCAGATGGATCGCTTCCTGATGCGCCTGCGTATGGGATATCCCGATGCTGCCAGTGAGCGCGAGATTCTGCGTGACCTCGAAATGGCTCCGGGCGAGACGGTGCGGCCGGTACTCGAGGGCGAGGACATTCTCCGCCTGCAAACCGCTGTACAAGGCGTCCTTGTGGATGAGTCGCTCGTCGATTACATGCTGGCCATCGTGGCCAGGACCCGCGCCCATGAATCGGTGACCCTCGGCGTAAGTCCGCGCGGTTCGCAGGCGCTGTTCAGGGCGGTGCAGGCGCTGGCCCTGATCGAAGGCCGCGAGTATGCTATACCGGACGACGTTAAACGGCTGGCGGTGCCGGTGTTCGCGCATCGCGTGGTGGTAAATACGCGCGCGGCTCTGGCGCAGCGCCGCTCGGATCTGGGCGATCGCATCATCGCGGAAATACTGCGCCTGACCGACGTCCCCCTGTAGCCGCCGGCCCATTCCATTATGAAGACTGCCATTATCGGCCTGCCCATGACGGGCAAGACATCCTTGTTCACCATTCTGACCGGGGCCCACCAGGAGGCCCGTATCGGATCCACCTCCGCGCGTATGGGCGTGGCCAAAGTGCCCGACACGCGCCTCGATGCACTGGCCAAACTGTTCGAGCCGCACAAACTGACGCACGCGGCCGTCGAGTATGTGGATATGCCCGCCGTGTCCAAGGAAAGCTTGCGCGATCCAGGCTATGTCGCCAGCCTGCGCGTGGTGGATGCGTTTGCCCATGTGCTGCGCCTGTTCGAAGACGATACCGTTCCGCACGAGAAAGGCAGCGTCGATCCCCTGCGCGATTTGGAAGACGTCGAGACCGAGCTGATCCTGAGCGACCTGCTGGTGATCGAGAAGCGTCTGGAGCGTTTGGAAAAGGATCGCAAGAAGATCAAGAATCCCGAGCTCGATCGCGAATTCGAGCTGCTCGCCAAGTGCCAGGCCGCCGTAGAGGCCAACGCTCCCCTGCGTCAACTGGAGCTCGACCCTGACGACGAGAAGCGCATTCGCGGATTTCAGTTCCTGTCGCAGAAGCCCATGCTGTACGTGCTGAATCTGGGTGAGGCGGACGCTCCGCGCCTGCATGAAAAGGAGCGCGAATTTCGCGAAGGCGCGCTGGCCGGCCGCAAAGGCACCGCCGTGGCGGCCATCTGCGGCAAAGTGGAAGCCGAGTTGGCCGAGCTGCCTCCGGCCGAGCAGCAGGATTATCTGTCCAGTTATGGCCTCGCCGAATCGGGACTCGAGCGGCTGATTGCGGCAACCTACACCCTGCTGGGGCTGATGTCGTTTCTGACCGCGGGCGAGGACGAAGTACGCGCCTGGACCATTCCATTCCACAGCACCGCGGTGAAAGCCGCCGGGGCCATCCATTCGGATTTCGAAAAGAAGTTCATACGCGCCGAAGTGGTGAATTGGAAATCCCTGGTGGATTGGGGAGGCTATGCCGGCGTGCGCGATAAGGGGTTGCTACGCTTGGAAGGAAAAGAATACATCGTGAAAGATGGCGACGTGCTCGTGATCAGGCACGGTTGAGGCGGACTATGAGAGAAGCGGTCATCATCATAATGGCGTTGAGCACGGTTGCCTGGGCACAAGGCGTCGGAATTTCCGGCGAGCGTATACGCGCGCACGTGAAATTTCTGTCCAGCGATTTGCTCGAAGGGCGTGGCGTGGCCGTTCGCGGCGGCGATCTTGCAACCGAATATATCGCCAGCCAGTTTGCCGTCGCCGGAGTCAAGCCCGCAGGTGACGGAGGGACTTACTTCCAGAAGGTTCCGCTGGTGGGCGTGCGCACGGAGAAAGGCGCCGAACTTTCCGCCAGCGCCGCCGGTCAGACGCTGGCCTTCCGCTGGTCCGATGACTTCGTCGCCACCAGCTATTCGCAATCCCCGGAGACCCGCTTCGACGCTGAAGCCGTCTTTGTCGGCCACGGGATCGTGGCGCCTGAGTTTCATTGGAACGACTACAAAGATACCGACGTGCGCGGCAAAGTCGTGGTCCTGTTCACCAATGAGCCTTCCTCCGACGATCCGCAGTTTTTCGGTGGCCGTGCCTTGACCTACTTCGGCCGCTGGACCTACAAGTACGAACAGGCGCTGCGGCAGGGCGCGCGGGCCTGCATCATTATCCACACCACGCCGACGGCCGGATACGGTTGGGAAGTGGTGCGCAACTCCTGGGGCCGCGAGCAGCCCTTCGTGAAGCTGGCGCCCGGTGAGCCGGCTCTCGCGCTCGCCGGATGGCTCACCGCGGATGCCGGCGGAAAGCTGCTGGCCATGGCCGGACACTCTGTCGACAAGCTCTTGAAAGCTTCCGAGTCCCGCGATTTCCGGCCGATCCCGTTGGGCATTCACATTCAGGCTTCGCTCTCGAGCGCCATCCGCGAGATGGACACACGCAACGTGGCCGCCGTGGTTCCCGGCAGCGATCCCAAGTTGAAAGACGAGGCTGTGATCTTCACCGCTCACTGGGATCATCTGGGCGTGGGCCAGCCGGTCAACGGCGATCCGATCTATAACGGCGCGATCGATAATGCGACAGGTTGCGGCATTCTGATCGAGCTCGCGCGAGCATGGGCGGCGCTCGAGGAAAAGCCGCGCCGGTCGGCCCTGTTTCTGGCCGTGACCGCGGAAGAGGGCGGTCTGCGCGGATCGGAGTTCTACGGCACGCACCCCATTTTTCCGGTGGGAAAGACGGCCGTGGATCTGAATTACGACGCGCTGTTCCCGTATGGCCGTACCCGCGACGTGGTGGTGGCCGGCGCGGAGCGAACTACGTTATGGCCCCTGGTGCAGCAGGCCGCCGAGCGCCTGGATCTCATTATCAAGCCCGATCCGCGGCCCGAGCAGGGTAGCTATTACCGTTCCGACCATTTCTCCCTGGCGCGTGTGGGCGTTCCGGCATTTTCGATCGAAGGCGGCACTGAGTTCGTGGGAAAGCCCGCGGACTATGGCACAGCGCTTTTCGAAGAGTACAACTCCAGGCACTATCATCAGCCGTCGGATGAGTATCGCGAGGATTGGGATTTTTCGGGCCTGGAGCAGATGGCCCGCTTCGGCATGTTGATCGGCGTCGACGCCGCCAATCAGGACAAATTGCCCACCTGGAAGGCCGGCGACGAATTTCTGGCCGCGCGTGAGAAAAGCGGCGTGCGTTAGCTTCCCGCCGAACTGTTCGAAGTGCCTGATCCTGCGCTCGACAATGTATTCATGATGATCGCCATCGGATCGAGCGCACCGCTCTGGCTACCGGCGGAGTAGGATCCCGACGCATGATGATGGTGATGGGCTCCTCCGTAAGCCTGCACCATATCGCTGACGGTCGGCATCTGCCCGCTCGTGGAAGCGTTTTGAAAAACCGTGGCAAGCGCATTCAACTGCGTGGCCATGTTGGTGTTGCCTTGCGTTTGAGCCGTTTGTGCGGCGTTTTGCAGGTTCGTCGAGATCTGCGCAGTGACTTGCTGGAACTCGCTGGGGTTTTGCTGCTGCAGTTGCTGCAGCGTGGTCATCATCTGCGCAAAGGGCGAAAGTTGGTGGCTGTCGGCCGGCATGGTCAGCGAGGATGCGCTGGCGCTGGCCGTGCTGCTGCTGGAGCTCGTCGAGCCGGTCGAGTTTGTGCCGCTCGCGGCCCCCGATAGGATCGACTGCAAGTACGCCTCGGAATTCGAAAGAGCGTTGACGTTCATACCTGACTTATCGGCACTTTTACCGCCGGACGCCAGAGCTCCCGGTTCCGCGGCGTTCCACGTCGTGCCGGATGCCGCTTGATTTCGCCCGCAATTCGATGTAGCTTTGGATTTCAGAGCGGTGGAGTTCGCTTAACGCCGTCCAACCCGGCCAATGACTCCTACAGTGGTTTCGGCTGTGGGAGCCGCTCATTCAGCCCTCCTGTAGCGAATCACTTGAGACAGACTGTAAAGGAAGGAAGTTCATACGTTTGGACAGGTATCTGGCAGTGCTGGCGGGCGCCGGACTCGGCGGATTAATGCGCTATCTGGCCGGAACGTGGATCATGTCCCGGTACGGCGGACGATTTCCGCTGGGCACCCTGGTGATCAATGTCAGTGGCTCCCTGCTCATCGGCATACTCATGACTCTGCTGACCGAACGGTTTCATCCGCACCCCAACTGGCGCCTGTTTCTGGTAGTGGGAGTGCTCGGCGGATACACTACTTTCTCCAGTTACGAGTACGAAATCTATCAGGCCATGCGCAACGGCGAACGCTGGCTCGGGATGTTCTATATGACCGCCAGCGTCCTGCTTGGCTATGGCGGCGTATGGCTGGGTACGTTGCTGGTGCGCAACCGCTAGCAGCCGGCGGAAAAAGATAGAATGCTCACCAAAGGACCAGCCAAAAAAGTTACCATTTTCATCAACGAAGATACCCAGCATCACATGACCGCGCTGCATGACTCCATCATGAATTTCCTGCTGCACAAGGGTGTCTACGGCGCTACCGCGACGCGCGCCTACTCCGGCTTTGGTTCGCATCAATTGATGCACACGCCCAAGGTCGAAGCGCTGGCCGAGCACCTGCCCATCCGTATCGAATTCATTGAGACGGCGGAGAAGGTCGAAGATCTCCTGCCCACGCTTTACGAGTTGGTTACCGACGGCTTGATCGAAGTTCAGGACACCACCGTAGTGAGACTCGCAGACCAGTCCGCCAGGCCTGAGCCTAAGCTGCCGCATCAACAACGGCAGTCGCGCGCCGTGTTAATGCGGGTCTTTCTGGGCGAAGCGGATAAGTGGCAGGATGAACCGCTTTACGAAGCAATTGTGAAGAAGCTGCGCATGATGGACATGGCCGGAGCTACGGTTTATCGCGGCATTCTGGGCTACGGCGCCAAGGGTCATGAGCACAGGCGCAGTGTCTTTCATCCCATGCGCGACTTACCCATCATGCTCTCGGTGATCGACGCGCCCGCCAAGATTGCCGCCGCCGCCGATGCCATCGAAGCAATGCTGGAAGACGGCCTGATCGTGACCTCCGATGTGGAGATCGTCAGGCTGGTTCGCGGACAGGATGCCACGGAGGATTCGGGTGCAGACCGTACAACCCGCTAAGCTCCTGCGTATTTATATTTCCGAAGCCGATAGCTGCGATGGAAAGGCTCTCTATGAAGCCATTGTGAATAAGTGCCGCGAGATGAACATAGCCGGCGCCACCGTCTTCCGGGCTCTGGAAGGCTTTGGCGAGACCGCCGAGATACATAAGTCTCATATGGTTGGCCACCATCAACCCATCCTGATCACCATTGTCGACACACCTGACAATGTCACTCGCCTGGTTGCGGTTGTCGGGGAGATGATGGACACCGGACTTATAGCCGTTTCCGATGTCAAGATGAGACGCGTACAGAAGAAGTAACACACTTGTTGCCCTACCTACTGATCCAGCATCGGCGAGCAACATGGCTTCTCCACAGGCTTCGGCTCCATTAACTCCGCGCGTGTACCATTCGGATCGTATAAGTTGAGCTGCCACTTACCATCCCGGCCAACCTTGGGCTTCTCCGGAGTGAGCCCCCGTTCCATCACCGTGCGATAACCAGCCTCCACGCTCGGAACTCCCAGCGCCAGGTGGTGCATGACCCCCAACGTATGCGGCGATGGATTATGCACGTTGAGCATATACTCCAGCCAGTCCGTGCCATCCGGCACACGCATATCCACCCAATCCGTGCGGTCGTCTTTCATGCCGCCGTGCCAGATTTCGTGAAAGCCCAGAATCTCTTTATAGAAGCGGTCGGCCGCCGCCTGATCCTGCACAGTTATGCCCACGTGGATAATGTGTTCGGATACGCGCGTGTCCGGGAGAAACTTGCCGAAATTGCGGCTGTGCAGCGAGCCCGGGCGATACTCGACGAATTCCACGTTGTGCCCGTCCGGATCTTTCAGCATCATACTGATGTTGCCGTCGAGTCCCGGCTTCAGAGTATCCGGCACCTTCACTCCCCGCCGTGCCAGGTAATCCCGCAGTTGTTGAATGTTGGTAGTCTCGAAAGCGATGTGTGACAAACGATCTTCGGCGTCACTCTTCAATTCAGGAAACACTTCGATGTACTGATGGTCGTTCACTTTGAAATAAGTCACCATCAGTCCGCCCGAAGGCTTATCTACAGTAAATGGCTCCTGATAGCCCAGCACGTGACCGTAGAATTGGCGCGCAGCCGCCAGGTTATCGGTCTTCAGGCCGATATGTGCGACTCCCACGATAGGCGGGCGCTGCTGTGCCCAGCCGGGCAGAATCGCCACCAATAACGCCGCCGCAAGATAACGCATGTAGTCAGCAGTAACATCTTTCGCCGGAGCAATCAAACGGCCTTCCGGCGGGCGAACAACATAGCGCTCCAGGTTTCATTCACCGAGCAGATCTTATAATCCACCAGACCCACCGCCGCGGCTGACTCGCGCAGGAACTGCTGTGTAACTCCCGAACGCTTCCCTGCCGCAGCCTTCCCCCACAGCACCCACAGTTTGGTGTGAGCCGCAAGCCCGCGCATCCGCGGCAGCGCGGCGCGGCAGGCCGCGGCATCGGCTACGAACCAGAGCGTGACAGGGCAGGCAACTGCCGGTGCCTCCTCGAGCCTCGCACCCTCCGGCAGCGTGCCGAGGACGGTCGCGTAATTGCGCGGTGGATCGATCAGCGCGGCCGTCGCGCCTGCGCCAATACCCAACTTTTGAGCAGCGCTGCTTCCGGCATAGCGCTGCATCATCTGCACCGGCACCACCGGATTGGCCGGCTGCCTGATCAACGCTTCGCGCACGGCCGTCCGCACCCCCGCCGTCGAAACATATAGCGCATCCGGCAGCAGCTTGCGTACCCCCGCGACCTTGGCCGGCTCGCCATCCACGAAAACCAGCGGCACCGGCCGCGTGGCTTTGTGGCCGCGCAGAAACGTAGCAACTTCCCGCCCATGCGAGGGCAGGCGCGAAAGATCGATGACCACGGCATCGGGTGGCGACTCCCGCATCGCGCGAAACGTATCGCCATCGAGCTTTTCGTCGTAATCCACCGTGTGTTTCGCCGCGCGCAGCGAGCTGACGAGCGCCGCCGCCTCGCTTGCCTTCCAATGCACCAGGCGGACCCGCGCCATTATCGAACCACAGGCAGGACTACGTGCGATGGGCTGCCGGACGACCGGAATACCCTCTGCGTCGCTTCTTTAAAATCGGAGCGCCGCGCCTGAAAAATATTCTCCACATACGTTTGCGGGTTGCGGTCGTAGAGCGGGAACCACGTGCTCTGCACCTGTACCATGATGCGATGCCCCTTCAGAAAGGCATGATCGTCGGTATGCAGATCGATCCTGTAAGGAGTCACCTGGTTGGGCGTAACGGCCTGGGGATGTTCGAAGCTCTGGCGAAAGCGCCCGCGCAAAATCTCGTCCGCGATCATCAGCTCGTAGCCGTCCAGCGCGCGATCCTGCGCGTTGAACTCCGGATAAACATCGATGAGCTTCACGATCCAGTCGCTGTCGCTCCCGCTGGTCGAGGCGTACAGCTCCGCCGCAATATCGCCCGCGATCTTCAAGTCGTCTTCGAGCGGTTCTGTCTGCCAGGTGAGCACGTCGGGACGGTTGTCCACGAAGCGCTGATCTTCCACCAGCCACGCCGGCCACCCGCCGCCTGGATAAGTCGGGCTGATCGGCCTGTGACGGTACGGCACGGGATGCTCCGGGTCTGAGACGTAGCTGTCGAATGCCTCGCCCTGTTCAGCGGGCGCGTCGAAAGACAGCCTGCCCTCCGCGCGCAAATAGAGGTTCCGGTTGCGTGCATCGCGCGGCGGCCAGGAGTCGTACTGCTCCCAGTGGTTCGAGCCGGTCTGAAACACCTGGGCCTCGGGAAAATTGCGCGAGCCCTTATCCTTGAGCCAATACGCAAACCACGGCGCTTCGATGTTGGTGCGGTAATACTTGCTGGTGGCCGAGTCGAAAGCAATGTCGCCCAGCCTTTCGCCGTCGGTACGCGCCCAACCGCCGTGATTCCAGGGGCCCGCCACCAGGTAGTTGAGGTGCCCCGGATCGTTCTTTTCAAACAGTTCGTAAATCTTCACCGGGCCATAGAAATCTTCCTGGTCCCACCAGCCCGCCACGTTCAGATTGGGGACTTTGGGCGTGCCGATATAGGGCGCGAAAGCCTGCTTCTGCCAGAACTGGTCGTAATTGGGATGCTTGACAAAGTCATTCCAGGTGGGCAGCTTGCCGTGGAAGTACTTCTCGTCTGCGTTCGATAGCGCGCCCAGGCTCAAGTACCACTGATACGTGTCGGCGCGATTGAAATCGAAATTGGTGTTGGATTCCTTCGCAGTTTCGAGCAGCGCGGCGTATTCGAATCCGTAGCTGAGCCGGAATGCGCCGTTGTGATGGAAATCGTCCCCCAGGAACATATCGGCCGGAGAAGCCTGCTCCGAGGCCGCCTTGAGCGCCGGATGCGGATCCAGCAGGGCCATGGTGGTGAGCCAGCCGCCGTAAGAAATTCCCAATATGCCGGCGCGCCCGTTGTGCCCCTTCACGTTGTCTATCAGCCATTGAATGGTGTCGTAGGCGTCCGTGCTTTCGTCTATCGCTTTAGGATCGCTCTTGTCGCGCACCTGCCGCTGCATCACGAACTCGCCTTCGGATTTGAAGCGTCCGCGGATGTCTTGGAACGCAAAAATGTAACCGTCGGCCACCAGGTGCCAGTATTGTTCGCGCAGACTCTTTTCGACGTCGAGCGCCCCGTAAGGCGTGCGCACCAGCAGTATCGGCAGCGGCTCCCGCGCCCCATGCGGGACGAAGATCACGGTGTGCAGCCTGGCGCCATCGCGCGTGGGAATCATGGCCTCGCTTTTGATGAATAGCGAATCGGCGTTCGATGCTGCGGGCTGGCCGAGCATCCCGGCCGAGAGCAGGCAGGCGATTCCGATACCGGGCGTTTTCATATTTGTTCAGATTACCGGAACCGTACGGCCGGCGCTATGTTATCGTCATTTTCGTGACCCTTACCCGACGCAGTATTCTTGCCGCCATGCCGGCAGCCGCTGCCGCCTACGCGCAGCGCGCCCATGCCCCCAACTGGAAGCCCAGGCTCGGCGTCCTGTGTGAGTTCTCCGATGCCAATCTGGCGTTTGTGAAGGCCGAAGGTTTTACCAGCATGCAACTGCGGCTGGATCCCAATCGCCTGGACGACGCCGCCATCGCGGTGATTAAGGATAAGATTCAGCAGTCGGGCATCTACGTCTCCTCACTGGCCGTCGATGGTAATCACATCGATCCCGATCCGGCCCGCCGCGCGCGTCAGAATGAGTTCGCGGCCAAGTGCATCGAACTTTGCGGAAAGCTGGGCATCCCCAACATCGGCGGTCAATCCGGCACCATCAAGGGCCGGCCGCTGGCCGAGCAGGTGGACCAGATCGTCCGCGTCTACCACGAGAAATATTTCCCGTTATGCGAGCAGAACCACGTACGCATCCTTTGGGAGCCCTACGCCGGCGGCCCCAATATCGCCACCGGTCCGGTGGGCTGGGAGGCGCTGTTCAAGGCCTTCGACAATAGTCCCCATGTCGGCCTGCAATTCGATCCCTCCCACCTGGTCTGGCAGTTTATGGATCCGGTGCAGGCGGCGCGCGACTTTGCCGACAAGATCTACGACGTGCATCTCAAGGACACCGAGATTCTCTGGCCCATCGTGCGCCGCGGCGGGATACAGCCGGTGAACAATGCGCAATGGTGGCGCTTCCGCGTGCCGGGCTACGGATCGATGGATTGGAAGGGCTTCTTCTCGGTGCTCGCCGAAGTGGGCTACTCGGGCGCCATGAATATCGAAAACGAAGACGAGTTCTACTATCCGGCCTACAACCAGGGAAACTTCACCGAGCCGTTCAAGCGCGGCTTCCACGTCGCGCACGAATTTCTCAAAACGCTGGTGCCGCCGGTCACCGTGTAACTACGGCGCAGCGTTATACCGCGCACTCGCCGCGGCCCAACTGCAGCGAAAACGGCGTATCGTCGCCCCAGTCCTGATAAATCTCGGGATAGAGTTCCGCCGGCTTGGCCAGGTCATTGGTGAACGCGCGGAAAGTCTCCACTTTATAGCGCATCACATACTGGCGAAACGTCTCGCCGGCAGCGCGATTGGCAAGGTAGTGTTCGAGCACTCGCGACACCGCCTGGGGCGCCAGACGCGCCGGCACGCTCTGCACTGCCAGACCGAAGCGTATGATCCCCTGTTCGTCGTAACCGCCGCCCAGCAGCATCTGGTAATAGGGCACTTCCTTGCCGTCGATCTTGCGCGCATTCCCATAAAAGCCGAAGTCGGAGATCCAATGCTGCCCGCACGAATTCGGACAGCCGCTCACCTTGATCGACAGCTTGCGCACCGCCGGGTCGTCGTACTGCCGCGCGACCTCCTGGAGCGCCACGCCCAGGTTCATCGACTTGGTCAGCGCCAGGTTGCAGGAGTAGGCGCCCGGACAGGTGGTCACATCCGCAATCTCGCCCGCGCCCGCCGAGCCTAGCCCCAGCGAGCCGAGCGCCGTATACAGGCCGCGCAGCCTGCCCAGCGGCACGTACGCCAGCAGCAGATTCTGGTCGATGGTGATGCGCAGCATTCCGTCGCCCGCATCCGCCGCCAGCCGCGCCAGGCCATGCATCTGGTCGCTGGTGAGGTTGCCCTGATCCACTCTCACTACGACCGCCGCATATCCGGTCTGCTTCTGCTGAATAATGTTGGTCTCGAGCCAGCGGTCATACTCCGCGTCGCCGCTCGCGCTCGGGCCGATCACCGGCAGCAGCGCTCCGGTGCCTAACGGTTGTGGCCGCGACTGGTATCCACCAAATCCTTCCGGCGCCATCTCCGGCCAGGCGATCCCGCCATTCTGCAAAATATCCGCGTAGGCCCGCTCGATCTGTTCCCGCAGCCAGTCTATGCCGCGCTCGCGCAGTACGAATTTCAGGCGCGCCTTGTTGCGGTTCTGCCGGTTGCCGTATTGATTGAACACTCGAATCACCGCCTCGCAGCGGTTCAGCAGGCGCTCCTCCGGTAGGAACTCTTCGAGCAGTTGCGCTTCGGTAGGCAGCGGTCCCAAGCCTCCTGCGATCAGCATGCGGAATCCGCGCCGCCCGTCCCGTATTTGCGCGCGCAGGCCAATGTCATTGATCGCGCCCGCGATGCAATCCCTATGCTCGCATCCGTCAAACGCGATTTTGAATTTACGCGGCAGATTGCTGGTGAGATCTTTCCGCAAAAACGCGTAGGCCAGCTTTTGCGCGTAGGGCCTGACGTCGAATACCTCATCGTGGCTGAGGCCCGCCAGCGGACACGTGGTGACATTGCGCACCGTGTTGTAGCAGGCTTCGCGATTGGTAAGTCCGGCGTCCGCCAGCATGTGCATCAGGTCCGCCACGCGCGCCAGCGGAACGAAGTGATACTGCAGATTCTGGCGGGTGGTGATGTGGCCTTTGCCGCCGGCGAAGGACTCGCTGATCCTGGCAAATTGTTCCATTTGGGCCGCGCTCAGCAGGCCCCCCGGAACCTTGCAGCGCACCATTTGCACGCCGGGTTGGCGCTGCCCATAAATGCCATGCTTCAGGCGATAAGGCCGGAATTCGTCTTCCGGAATCTCGCCCGCCAGAAAAGCGTTCGCCTTCACCCGGAAAGTCTCGATCTCTTCCCGGACCACTTTATCGTGCTGCCGCTCGAAATCCTCGCGCACGCTGAGGAGGTCTTCAACTGCCGCCATACCAATCTCCGTATTCCCTATAGACATTAGCATGATTGCCCTCAAAAGGCAAGGGAGTTTCGCTTATGCTCACCTCCAGCATAGCTGATTGCCCAACCTGCACAATCACGCACAACGGCCTTGCACGGAAAGTTTTTGCGAACTGAACCCAATTACCCTCTATCCCCAGGAACCTCAATTAAATACAAGCATTTCTATTCTCCGTACATCCTTTCGCCCATTCGAGCGTCAAATGCTTTGAGTACGCTATACTTAACCTAAGGACGGTTTTCCCGGATGGCCCAAAAGCGGCGTTCTTTCATGTTCTTTCTGTTGGTTCTCCTCTTCTGCTCGATTCTGGGTGGAATCTACGGACCGCAAGTCCAGGCGGCTGCCACCGTCGGCGAAGGTGACGAGATCGGCGCCAGCCTGAAATCCTTCACCAGTGTCTATGGATTGGTGGAACAGAACTTTGCCGAACCCGTCGATGCCGACAAGGCCATCTACAAGGGCGCCATCCCCGGGATGCTGCGCACCCTCGATCCCCACTCCAACTTCTTCGATCCGCGCGATTACCAACTTCTGCGGGAAGACCAGAAGGGCCACTACTTTGGCGTAGGAATGCAGGTGCGGCCGTTCAACGGAAAGACCATCGTGGTAGCGCCATTCCCCGCTTCGCCGGCATATAAGGCGGGCTTGCGGCCGGGCGACATCATTATGAAGGTGAACGAAAAGCCCACCGACAACCTGACCACCACCGAAGTGGCCGATCTGTTGAAAGGGCCGCGCGGCACGCAGGTCGCCATCGTAGTCTCGCGCGAAGGCAGCGACCAGCCCCTCACCTTCACCGTGACCCGCGACGAGATCTCACGCAATAGCGTCGGCGAGGCGATCTGGCTGAAGCCCGGCATTGCCTACGTGGCGATCGAGCAGTTTAATGAGACCACCAGCAGCGAGCTCGATCACAACCTCAAAGCGCTTGGCGAAAACAATATTCATGGCCTGGTCCTCGACCTGCGCGGCAATCCCGGCGGCCTGCTCAACGAAGGCGTAGCCGTAGCCGACAAGTTCCTGCAGAAGGGGCAGACCGTCGTCTCCCATCGCGGCCGCTCGCAGCCGGAGAAAACCTATGTGGCGAAAAACGGCAATAAAGGGCACGACTATCCCATCGTTGTGCTGGTGAACCGGAACTCCGCTTCCGCGGCCGAGATCGTTGCGGGCGCTTTGCAGGATCATGATCGCGCCTGGGTGCTCGGCGAAACCACCTTCGGTAAGGGACTTGTCCAGACCGTCTACCCGCTCTCCGAGAATACCGGACTGGCTCTGACAACCGCTCATTTCTACACCCCCAGCGGCCGCCTCATTCAGCGTGACTATTCCAATAAGTCGTTTTTCGATTACTACTACCATCGGGACGATAACGCCAAAAACCAGCAGGACGTGAAGATGACCGATAGCGGCCGCACTGTCTACGGCGGCGGCGGCATCACGCCCGACGAAAAATACACATCACCCAAGCTCGATAAAATGCAGACGGAGCTACTGGTGAAGTCGGCCTTCTTCAACTTCGCCCGCTACTATTTCGGCCAGCATGAGGCCAAGCTGCCGGCGGGCTGGGCGCCCGATGCCACGGTGCAGAACGAGTTCCACGACTATCTGTTGAAGGAAAATTACGACTTCACCGAAGCCGAATTCGCCCAGAATACCGACTGGATCAAGCGCAATCTCAAACGCGAGATGTATGTCACCGCCTTCAATCTCGACGAGAGCCTGAAGGTGGCCGCCGAAACCGATCCCGAAGTGGAGCGCGCCATTGACGCCATGCCCAAGGCCAAAGCGTTGCTCGAGACCGTCCACAAAGTTGTCGTGGAACGTATGCAGCCACAGCCCGTACTGGCCAGGTGAGCTCCGCCGCCCAGATAGTCGTCCTGGACGCCGGCGGACAGTATTGCCATTTAATTGCACGTAAGGTGCGCGATCTCGGCGTCTATTCCGAGGTGCGCCCGAGCGAGACAGCCGCGGCTGAACTTGCAGGCGCAAAAGGGCTGATCATTTCCGGCGGCCCCAGCAGCGTCTATGATTCCGCAAGTCCCACCGTCGATCCCGGCATTTTCAACGGTGCTGCGCAGGTGCTGGGCATCTGCTACGGGCAGCAGTTGATGGCGCACCTGCTCGGCGGAACGGTACAACCAGGCGAGAAGGGCGAGTATGGGCTGGCCACGCTCGACCTGGATGGCACGCATAGCGCACTGTTCGCCGGCATCTCCGGCAGACAGCAAATCTGGATGAGCCATCGCGATCTGGTGACTCGTGTGCCGCAGGGTTTCTCCGTATTGGGTAGCACCGCTACCTGCGCCATTGCCGCGATCGAGGCGCCCGCGCGCGGCCTTTACGCCGTCCAGTTTCACCCCGAAGTGGTCCACACCACCAGGGGCCGCGACGTCCTCGCCAACTTCCTGTTCGGCATTTGCGGTTGCCAACGGGATTGGGATCCGCGCCACCGCATCGCTGAAATCGAACAGGAGATCCGCCGCTGTGTCGGCGGCCGCAGCGTCTTCTTCTTCGTCAGCGGCGGAGTCGATTCCACGGTGGCTTGTGCGCTCTGCCAGCGCGCTCTCGGCGAGCAGCGCGTGCGCGGCGTTTATGTCAATACCGGACTCATGCGCGAAGGAGAAACCGATTATGTGCGGCGCATGCCGGGTCTTTCCGTCGAGTCTGCCGGGCCCCAGTTCCTGGGCGCGCTGGCCGGAGTTTGCGATCCCGAGCGGAAGCGCCACATCATCGGCGAGGAGTTCGTCCGCGTGCAGGAGCGCATTATCCAATCGCGCCATCTGATGGACGACCACTGGATCCTCGGCCAGGGCACCATTTATCCCGACACCATTGAATCCGGCGGCTCGCAAAAAGCCGCGGTCATCAAGACGCATCACAATCGCGTGCCGGGTATCCAGAGGTTAATGGATGCCGGCCGCATCGTCGAGCCGCTGCGTAGTTACTACAAAGACGAAGTACGCGAGATCGGCCGCGAGCTCGGGCTTCCCGCCGGGGTGCTCGATCGCCATCCGTTCCCTGGCCCGGGCCTGGCCATACGCTGCCTTTGTGCGGAGACTGAAGCCGCTGTAGAAGCAACCTCCGAAGGCTATGTCCTGCCCATACGCTCCGTGGGAGTGCAGGGCGACAGCCGTAGTTACGCTCAGGTGTTGTCAATTGATTCGCTCGGGATTGATTCGCTCGACCAGGCCCGCGCCTCCGAGCTGACCAACCGCATCGCCGGCGTGAACCGCGTCATCACCTGCATCGAGGCCGCTTTGCCTGTGTCCGACATGCGAGTGCGTCCAGCCTCGCTCACCCCCGCGCGCATCGCCCGCCTGCGACGCGCCGACGCCATCGTACGCCACCTGTCGCACCAGAGCGGTTTCGACCGCCGGATCTGGCAATTCCCCGTGGTGCTGATTCCGTTAGGGTCGGATGCAGCCCCGGACTCCGTGGTCCTGCGTCCTGTCGATTCGGTGGACGGCATGACCGCGCAGTCCGTCTCCATGCCCGATAGCCTGCTGCGCTCCATCTCGAGCGCCCTGCTCGCGGTTCCGGGAATAGCCGGGGTATTCTACGATCTCACCCACAAGCCACCCGCTACTATCGAGTGGGAATAGCGGCAGGCCGCGTGGACCCGCCGCATCTCCAAGTTGGCAGAGACTAATTCGACGCCACCCAGGTATCCGAGAAGCTCGACCCGTCGGAAGACAGGATCGAAGGAATAGCCTTCGGGTTGTGGGAACTGTCGACCATGGTGATCTGGAAGAAGCTGGCGAACGATCCAATCGGTCCGGATGCCGAACCGATGGCCGCCGCGCAGGTCTTGCCGATGCCGGTGTTGTCCTTCCCGAACAGCATCGTACCGAAGTCGGACAGTGGTAGAACGCCGCCGCTGGAGGGCGCCTCAGCGATCCATTCGGCCGAACTTCGCTGCGCCCCGCTGATGGTGCCGGTCTTGGTGTAGCTCAGTGACGTGGTGCGATCCGTGATCGAAAGCGTAAAGAGGGACCCGCTGTAAGACACCGTCGCCGACATAGTGTCGCCGGGCTTCACCGGAAGGCTTGGAATCGTGATCTCTGGCTCTATGCAGCAAAACTCGTACCACGCATGATAGCTGGGCGTCTTGCCCGTGCAATCGGACTCTGTCCCGAGTTGCTCGACGGTGCTCGAATTATAGCCATCGATACCCACCCAGAACGACCCGTATTGATCGCCGGACGTGCACGTCACCGCCGGCACAATCCAGGAACCCGTGACCACGGTGACGCCTGTACCGGTCACCGCGTAACCGCTCCAGTTTGTGCTCGTGCTGGTGCTGTCTGAGGTGTCTTTGACACGTCGGTTTATGTCGTGGAAGCGAGGCCGCCTCGTAATAGGTGCGCTCTTTTGCGGGAGCGAGGAGCTGGGAAGCTGTGCGACAACTGCCGCCACAGCGACCCCTCCTAAAATTAACAACCGTTTCGTTAACATGAATTCTTCCTCTCGATCGATACCCGGCAATGCCGCCGGGGTTCCGTCCAGTATACACCGGAGCTGTTGTCCGCTGAACATCGCCGTCGCGTGTGCTACACTTTGGCCAAGGTGTTAAGGCAACACGCTGTACATAGTTGCCGTTTCCGGTAATCGTCACTCAGACCAAACCGACTCATCGCTGGATTCGTTGTACTGCAACCCTTGTAGGAGAACCCATGAGACGTCGTCAACATTGCTTTCGCATCTATATGCTTCTTCTGGCCCTGGCTGCTGGAAACGCTGGAAACGCTGTGGCCCAATCCACCATGGAGCCGTGGCTCACCCGCTCCGCCGATAACTCGAGAAGCGGTTGGAATCAGCACGAGACTCAGTTGACCCAGGCTTCCGTCGAGTCCAGGGGAATTATCCGGGCGACCATCATTCCGGTGACAGGGGATGCGCGGGGCATGGAAGCCCAGCCACTGATCTTGCCGAATGTGCAGACTGCCCGCGGAACCCGCGATGTCATGGTGCTGCCGTCGATGGCCAATGTAGTGCGCGGAGTTGACGCCCATGATGGCTCTGCTATCTGGCAAGTCACTTTGGATATGCCCGTAACCAGCTCGGGGCAGATTGACTCCAAGAACATCAATCAGCACTGGGGCTGCCTCTCCACCGGAGTGATTGACCCGGATACCAGGCGCCTCTATCAGGTCTGCTGGGTCTCCAAAGACGGCACCGGTAACCCACAAACGGCAAGATACTACATGTACGTTTTGAGCGTGACGGATGGAACTCAGGTGGTTCCGCCTGTCCTGATTCAAGGTACCAGTGGAACACAGGATTTCAACTCCCAGATGCGCAAACAGCGGTCGTCTCTCGTCGAGACCAACGTCAACGGGGTGAAAACGGTATTCGGATGTGCCGGGACCGTCTACGAAACTGCCGCCGGTTCTGCCGGCTTTTGCTTTGCGTTCGACGCCGCGAGTAATCAGTTGAGTACCATGCTGGCGCTGACCGCGGGCGAAGGTGCCGGCGTATGGATGGCTGGGCAAGGCATCGTAGCAGATCCCCAGGGCGACCTTTACGTTCTCACCGGAAATGGCGATTTCGATGGTGTGACGCAGTGGGGTGAGTCATTCCTGAAACTGAGATACTCGCATTCTTCAGGAGCAAATCCAGCCACCCTTAAGGTCGTGGACCACTGGACGCCGTGGACTGACTTCGCCAGAACCGGTCAGAAGCCCGCGCCGGCCGTCAAGATGGCCGGCATGAGTGCACCCTCGGAAGCGCTCAAGCGGCCTGTCGGCGGAGGCATGAGCATGTCATTGAAGGATGCAAAACTGGTGCCGATGGTAAGCGAACGCGGTGTTCCCATACTCCTCGTTTACCCGAAGATGGCTTCCGGAAATTGGTCCGATGAGGATTGGGGATCGTCGGGTCCTGCCTGCATTTTCTCCATCGGTGTTTGCATTGCAGCCGGAAAAGATGGAATTGCGTATCCGATCAAGACAACCGCACTGGGAGGGACCACTAAAGCAGACCTCAACAACCCTGCGGCAAACTGCGCCAAACTGGCAGCGCCCCCTGTCTGGCTCACCATGAGCCCCGGTCCGGTGAATCCCTGCCCCGCCGATCCTCGAACGTTGAACTTCTTTCCTTGGGGCGACACCGCCCATCTCCACATGACGCCGGTGCAGTTCCATGACCCTGTGCTCGAATCCTGGACGATCTTCGCCTGGGGTGAGAATGCGCAGCTTCATAAGTGGGCCGTCGGTTCAACGGGAAAGCTGACTTATGTCGCGGAAAGTCACGAGTACGCGAGCGCGGACGTAAGAGGAGAACCGCCGGGAGGAATGCCAGGTGGATTTTGTTCCGGCTCGAGCAACGGAGCTGACCCGGACTCAGCCATCCTCGTGTGTACCATCCCCTACGGCGATGCAAATGCTCAGGTAGTCAACGGTCGTTTACTGGTCTATGACGCCGTACATCTCGCCGCTGACGGGTCGCTCAAGGTTCTATGGGATTCGCAACGGTGGGGTGTACAGTTCCTGTTCAACAAGTTTGATCCCCCGGTTATTGATGGCGGTCAAATCTATGTCCCGAATTACAACGGCGGAGTCGATCTTTACCGGCTGGCGCAATAAGCGCACTCCATCCGGAAAGCTTACCGAAGCTTGCTGCGCAGCTCCCCGGCGTGGCCGGCATTGGCCCAGGCGCGGTATTCTCCAGGCGGATGTCCGAAGGTTTTTGCAAACAGCGCTGTCATATACTGGACCGAGCTGAGTCTGTTGTTGGCCGCAATCTCCTTCAAAGGCAGATTCGTATCGGCGACCAGCCGCCGCACTCGTTCCATTTGGACGCGGCGAATTGACCCGTGAATCGTAACGCCCAGCGAAGCTTTGAATCTGACTTCGAGGCCTGAGCGCGACATGGCAACCGCCCTCACCACATCTTGCACTTTGAGGCCTTCGCCGGCGTGATCCCGCACGAAAGCCATGGCGCGCGCGACTTTGGCGTCCCGAATGGCCAGAACATCGGTGGAGCGCCGGGTCGCGATTCCTACCGGATCAATCACCGCCTGCTTGCAATGTGGAGTCTGGCCCGACATGATCCGGTCTAACAAAGCGGCTGCCTCGTACCCTATGCGCTTCGCCCCTTGCTCCACGCTGCTGAGCAGTGGCGTGCTGAGTTGGCAAAGCAATTCATCGTTATCCACTCCGATCACGGCAACGTCCTCCGGAACTTGCAGCCCGGCGCTGCGGCAGGCCTCCAGCACCTGCCGGGCACGATTGTCATTGGCCGCCATTAACGCTGTCGGTTTGGGAAGCGACTTCAGCCAGACGCGCAGCGACTGTTGCACAGAGGCCCATGCTTCGTTGCTGTGCACCGCGCGAAAGATACGGCACGGCAGCTTGCGGCGTCCGAGATATTGTTTGAAAGCGGCTTCGCGCTCCTCGGACCAGCCGTTGATGCGCGTTCGCGGGTAGCCGCAATAGGCGAAATGCAAGAAGCCGCGATCGATGAAATGATCCGCGGCCATGTGTGCAATGCTTCGGTTGTTGGTGAAGAAATAGGGAACGTCGGATGCCGGCGCGTACCACCCATAGCCGCTGCCGAAGGCCACCGTCGCGAGTCCGGAGCGCGCCACAGTCCTGGCTATTCCCGGGTCATCGAAATTAGCGATGACGCCGTCTCCCTGCCACGAACCAAGATTGGGAAGCCGCTGATCTTTGAGCGCGCTCTCCCCCAGATAGACGCTCCACCTGGCGCCCTCCTGCAGGTATCCGGCAACACCGGTCATCACCTTAAGGTCGTAGGCCCGCGTAGCATCGTAGATCAGCGCCACGCGGCGCAGTGTCCCGCCGGCAAGGAATCGTGAATTCACGTGACTGGCAAATATTATAAATCTATTGTCTAATTCTGTAAAATCGTTCTCTTGCTCTGCTTGGCTTCTAATGCTAAAGCTTAATGCAAGCATTCAGAGCGGCGCTTTTCGCGGGAGAACTTTCCGGCGCCTTACGGTATCGAGGTGAACCTATGTCCCTGAAAACGTTGTGGAGCGGCCTGACATTGGCAGGAGTGCTATTGGCGGGACTACTCGCAAGCGGCCATCCCGTTTGCGCCCAAATCCGGTCCAGCACCATTACCGGCATACTGCACGATGCCAGCGGCGCCGTGGTTGCCGGAGGCGATGTCGCATTGACTGACACCGACACCAACATCACGGTCCACTCGACCACTACCGATGCGGGTCAGTTTACCTTTCCCTACCTGCAGAACGGTACCTACGAAGTGTTGGTGAAGGTGCCTGGCTTCACGCCTTATCGCGAGACGGGGATTCGCGTGGAGACCAACCAGACAGTCAGGATTGACGTCGCCCTCAAAGTGGGATCGGTCGAATCCGCCATGGAGGTGCAGGCGCAAGCCGTGCAACTGGAGACCGATAGCAGCACCGTCCAGGACTCGCAGCAGGCCGAAGCCATCAGCTCACTTCCCAACATTACGCGCAATCCTCTCTACTATGCCGAACTCGAGGCGGGCGTGGTCCCTCGCGGTGTCTCATCGCTGACCATGCAGACCAGCTGGATGAACTCCTTCGGCATCGGTTTCTACGGCAGAATGAATTGGTCTGCCATGGGGATCAACGGCGGCCGGGCTTTCACCAACGACATTCAGTTGGACGGGCTTGCGGTGATGTCCTCGGGTTATAACGAGGTTTCGGTAGTGCCCAACACCGAAGCCTTGCAAGAGGTTCGCGTCATCAGCAACAACTTCACGGCGGAGTATGGACGCGGCCAAGGGGTCATCTCCATGATCACCAAGTCCGGCACTAATGCATATCACGGCGAGCTGAATTACCACCTTCGCAACGATCTGTTGAACGCGAATTCCAACTACAACAATACCTGGGGCTTCCAGAAACCGCCTTTCAAGCTCAATGATTTCGGCGGCGCGATCGGTGGTCCGATTAAGAAGAATAAGTTATTCTTTTTTACCAGTTATCACTACATGCGATTTAATCAGGGAATTCCGTGGCTGGAAACCGTGCCGACCGCGCTCGAGCGAGTGGGTAACTTCAGCCAGACTAAGATCGCTGACTACAGCGGCCTGCCGGTGGCCGCGCAGATCTTCGATCCCTTTAACGTGACCAAGCTGGGTCCCAACCTATATCAGCGTACGCCCTATCCGAACGCGATTATTCCCAACCCCAACCCTTACGCCGAGCATATCTATAGCTTGTACCCTTTGCCCAACCGCGCGCCTTCGGACGACTTCGGCGACAATAACTTCGGCACCACCACCGCCAAGACCTATCGCAAAGACGATAACAACACCCGGGTGGACTACAAGGCCGGCGCTCACTCGATCTACGCGAGCGGCGGTATCGGATACGGAAATATCTTGACGGCCAGCCCTTGGGGCGCTAACTCGCTCTATTCCCCGGGTGGCGACCGCCAAACCCGCGATTTCAACCCCTACGCGCAGATCGGCGACATCGTCATCCTGAGCCCTTCTCTGGTTCTGGATGTGCGCTACGGCGCCAATCGCATTAACATGATCGAGGAAGGCGGCTCGACCTCGGGCTTCTCGGATTACAACGGTTGGGGTGTCCCGTCGAACATTCAGGCCATCATGCCGGACTACGGCGGCACGCCGGATGTCTTGCCCGGCGGTAACTGGACGCCGCTCAACAATGCCACTAACAATAACAAGCACGAGTGGCAGTTTAATCAGGTACTATCGGCAAGCCTGACTAAGTCTCGCGGCAAGTGGACCCATAAGTTCGGCGGAGAATTCCGCGATATGGTGGCGGTCTGGCAGGACTACTATCAACTCTCGACCGATATCTCGGCGAGTAACTTTACCAGTGAATACGTCACCGCCAATGGGACCAACGCCTCCCAGAATACAACTGCCCCGCAGCAAGGCATTACTCCCGCGTCCCTTCTAGCCGGTGCGGGGTCGTGGGATGTTAACCCGGGCCGCAATGTACGGCCGGTTCTCTCAGCCAGATACCTGGCGCTATACAGCCAGAATGACTGGCGCGCTACCTCCCGGCTGACGCTCAATCTGGGACTGCGCTGGGATCTGCAGCCCGGACCCACTGAGCGCCACAATCGCATGTCCGCGTTCGATCTCTCCGAACAAAACGCATTCGGCTCACTGGGTACCATCGTCTTTCCGGGAGTGAACGGCTATGGGAGCAGTATTTGGAATACCGAATATCATGATTTCGGACCGCGTGTCGGAGCGGCGTACCGGCTTTCGGATAGCCTCGTAATGCGCGGCGGCTTTGGTATCAGCTATCTGCCCAGTAACACGGGTAACTACAGCAGTCAGTTGCTTTACAATGAAACGCCCTTCACCGCCTATACTAATGCGCAGCCATTTGGCACTAATCCGCAGGGAGTCCCTGTCGGCCAGTTCTCGGATCCCAATGTAGTCCAGATCGTACCGCCGGTCGGCGCCAATGCGTCCTCCCCTTATGCGTACTCGCCTGGCAGCGCTTTCATCAATCACGAGCCCAACGGGCGCGCCATGCAGTGGAACATCACGCTGGAGAAGCGCATTTCGTCCAGTTGGTTCGCTTCGGCGGCCTATGTCGCCTCTTATGGTTCTCACCTGCAGACCAGTTGGCTCTCGTTCGAAAATTTGCAGAACCTGCCTGCTTCGACCCTGTCGGGCTGGCGCAGTCAGTACATTGCAAGCAATGGCACGCTCGATCCTTCGCAGGAGCTGATTCCCAATCCTTACCAACCTGCCAGCGGTCCTCTGCTGCCTTTTGGAGGGGCGCTGGGCGATCAGACCATTCCCCAATATATTCCCCTGCTGCCTTACCCGCTTCTGTCGCAATTATGGGCGCTGCAGGAGAATCTGGGCGCCTCCAATTACAATGCGCTGCAGCTCCGTCTGAAGCATGCCTTCTCCAACGGCCTGCTCCTGGATGCGCACTACACCTGGTCTAAGGCGCTCGATGATACCAGCACCATTGCGGAAGACACGCAGGGAATTAACAACGGCAGTGACAGTGGATCGTGGGACTTACATAACCTGCATAACAACATGAAATACTCATTTAGCGATTTGCCCAATCAGTTTACCTTTAGCGCGGTCTACGATCTCCCGTTCGGAACCGGCCGGCCACTGGAGATTCAAAATAAGGTCCTGCGAGCGGTGGCAGGGAACTGGCAAGCGAGCGGTGTTTGGATCTGGCAGGACGGCTTTCCCTTTGGCCCTTCCGGCCTGAGCGACGGCGCCGCCTATACTCAGCCCAACCGGATCGCTGGTGTGCCGATTCAGGTGCCCAAATCGTTGCAGCATTGGTATAACGGTTCCACCAGCGTGACGTTGCCTTGCGGCCGCGTGGTCACTCCTCCTGCGAATACCTTCCTGATCTACAACCTGTGCGCTTTCGACGGAGACGTGGTCACTACTCCGAACGGGAGCGTGGTGCCGGATATTTATTGGTACGGAGATGCGGCGGCTACCTACGGTGACATGCGTGGCCCCGGTCGTTTCAATGTGGATATGAGCCTGAAACGAACTTTTAGGATTCGGGAGAGCATGAATTTTCAATTTGGCGTCGATGCTACTAATCTGCTGAACCATACGCAGTACGTCTCAATTCCCGGCCCTACCATCCAAAACTATCTCGGAAACACAAACACCGTGACCAATTCTTCGGTGGGGCTCGCGGCGGGTCAGGGTACCAACAGCGCCTATGGCACCATGGGACCATCTTCCTTCGATCCCAGGGAAATTGTGCTGAATCTGAGGTTACTGTTCTAAGTGCTGTGCCTCGCTCCTTGAAGCGCGCGAGAGTCACGCTGGTTGTCCGCCTCGCGGGCTTCTCGTTATTCTTATGGGTTGTTTTACATTCACGGCATTTAACTACGCCGCTCGCCGCGCAAGATCCCGCCAGCCGGAACGTTGAAGCGTTTCGCGCCCGCGCCATTGCTGTCACCTTACTGGATCGTTATCCGGAGGCCGCCGATGACGCCTCGCGCGCAGCCCTGCGCAAGGCCATCGCGGACTATGATCGTGGCTGGGCCACCATCGCCCAGGTAAATAACGATCGTCCCAATCTCAGCGCTGAGCAGGTGCGCGCCGGTCTGGCGCAGGGAGATGAGCTGTTCGAACAGTCCACAGATCAGATCGTCGCACTCCTCAATGGCCTGCCCATTCTCGATGTGGGAAATCCAGCAGGCGCGTCCCGTGCAGTCTCGATCCCATTTGAGCGAACCGCGTTGCTGCTGAGAAGGCGGACCGGTGAGAGTGGACTGCGGTTCCTGATAAAACAGGTTGACCTGAGCTCGAGCAAGCCGGCGTCAATTGATGTGGAGGATCGCGGAGACTTTTATTGTCTGTTGGAACTTGCCCATCCGCCCGAAGGTGTGACGCAGTCCGAGGTGCATCTTAGCGCGGGAGCGGATCCGCTGGCTAAGATCGATCTCTCGGTTACAGTGCCGGCCAGGAATCCGCTGCAGGTTAAGGTTGTGGATGCCGAAGGTCGTCCGACAGAAGCCGCCGTTGGAATTTACTCAGCCGGCAAGAGGCTTCTCGTCCCGCCAACAGCTCTTGATTTTTCCGCGGGTGGCTATTATTACAGGCCCGTGCGCTACCGCGAAGGCAACCACACTCGTTATTGGCCCGGCGGCGAAGACTATTCGCGTTACTTTTTCGTTCGCGGCGGCCTGAGCATCCAACTGCCCGTGGGGAGTTACCGGCTGTTAGCAGCCAAGGGACCGGAGTATCTGCCAATCGATCAGCAGATTACTGTCTCTGCGCATGAGCCGGTCTCTCAGACGATCGTTTTGCGCCGCTGGATCAATATGCCTGCCCGCGGCTGGTATTCCGGTGACACACATCTGCATTACGCGCGTCCTACCCGCGAGGCCAACCAACAACTCTGGCTGTGGACGCAGGCGGTCGACCTGTCGATCAGTAACATCCTCCGCATGGGCGATGGCGAAGAAACATATTTTGAACAATATGGTTTTGGCCGGTACGGACGCTTTGTTCGTCCACGTTTCGCTCTCGTACCGGGTCAGGAGGACCCGCGCAGTGGCCTGATGGGACACGCCATCGGCCTCAATCTTCCGCGGCCGGTTCGAAATCTGGAGCGTGGTTACTACCTTTACGGCGCCGTCTTTGATGACGCTCACAGGGAAGGCGGACTCGCCGGCTACGCCCACGTGAACACCTACGCGCGTAGCTCCGGAGTCTATCGCGATATGACCATTAATGTGGCGCGCAACAAGGCGGACTTCGTCGAGATCTGTGAGTTCGGAGAAGTAGATACCGAAATCTACTATGACTTTCTCAACCTGGGGTTTCGCTTAACCGCGGTAGGTGGAAGCGATGTTCCCTGGGGAGGCGACGCGGGCGATTCGCGAGTCTATGTATATGGCGGGCGCCCGTTCAATCCCGACCAGTGGTTCGATGGCATTAAGAAAGGTCACACATTTGTCACTGTGGGACCGATGCTTGAGTTCACCGTCTCCGGCCGGCTTCCCGGAGATGGGATCGTGGCCCGCAGAGGCGAGCAACTGAAAATTCGTGCCAGGGCCGTAGTCGGCTCCGCCATTGTGCCGATCGGGCGACTGGAAGTAGTGGTGAATGGTCAAGTATTCCGGTCGGCCAGTCCCACTGGAAACACCGCGTTGCTCGAGTTCGACCTGTCCGCGGATCGAAGCATGTGGATAGCGGCGCGAGCCACCGGCGCTCATACCACGCCCATCTACGTGACCGTGGATAACCAGCGGCATTGGCTCGAGAATGCCGTTCCCGCGCTTCTCGACGCGCGTCTGAAAACACTCGACGAGATCGACAAACTAATCGACCAGAGGGGGGCGAATATCAAGCCCAACCGCGCACCCGTGTGGGAAAATGCCGATTCCTTCAGGCGGGGCGAGGAGCAGTTGCGGAGAGACGTGCGCGAGGCTCGCACCGTCTATGAAAACCTGCGAACTTCCCTGCGGTGACTTTTCTGTAGTAGCATTGCATACAGAGATAGTAGAAATCCATGGCCACACCCAGGTTCACCCCGCTCGAGCTGCAGATCATGCAAGCGTTATGGGACCGTGGCGCGATCTCCATTCGAGAGATTCAAGAAGCCTTTCCGGACCGGCAGCGTCCTGCCTATACCACCGTGCAGACCACCGTTTATCGGCTGGAAGGAAAAAAGGCGGTGCGCCGCGTCAAGAAAATCAGTAACGCTCACATCTTCGAAGCCGTGGTGTCGCGCGACGCCGCGCAAGGCAGGCTGATTGACGAACTGCTGGGCTTGTTCGGGGGCCGCACGCAGCCCATCATGGCGCATCTGGTGGAATCCGGAAAGCTCACGCTGGCAGACGTCAAAGAAGCCCGGAATGCTCTTCGAAAACTGGCTAAGGAGGACAAATCGCAATGATTCCGGTTTCCTTTGCTGCGGCATTGGCCAATCACTTGTGGCAATCGACCTTGTTTGCCGGCATCGCGGGACTGTTGACTCTCGCCCTACGCGAGAATCATGCCCGCACGCGCTATCGTCTCTGGTTGATCGCTTCGGTGAAGTTCCTCCTCCCGTTTTCGCTGTTGTCCGCCCTAGGTAGCCGGCTAGGATGGTTGACTGCCGGTCGCGTGGCCTCGCCTGGGCTGTCTGTAGTGATGGAACAGATCAGCCAACCGTTTCCGCGCTTGCAGTCACCCGCAGTTGTGACCCCGGCGCTTCTCGCTCACCACGATAGCTTGCTCCCATCGCTGCTGCTGGCTATGTGGGCGTGCGGTTTTATCGCCGTGGCTTGCTCCTGGTGGCTGCGATGGAGGCGCATCCGTGCGGGCGTGCGCGCGAGTGCGCCGCTGCATTTGGAAATCGCTCTCGCATCCGATCTGCCAGTGCGCACCTCGCAAGCCATGCTGGAACCCGGTGTTTTTGGTATCTTTCGCCCGGTGTTGCTGCTGCCGGAAGGCATCGTGGAGCGCCTCGCTCCGGCGCACCTCCAAGCGATCCTGGCGCACGAAATCTGCCACGTCCGCCGGCGCGACAATTTGTCGGCGGCCGTTCACATGATCGTGGAAGCGATCTTCTGGTTTCATCCTCTGCTGTGGTGGGTGGGAGCGCGCCTGGTGGAAGAACGCGAGCACGCCTGCGACGAAGAGGTGCTGCGCCTCGGCAGCCGGCCGGACGTTTATGCGGAAGGCATTCTGAAGACTTGTCAGTTCTACCTGGAGTCGCCCCTGGTGTGTATGTCAGGGATCGCCGGCGCCGACCTCACCAAGAGAATTACCCGAATCATGACGCAGCCATTGGCAAAGAAACTCAGCTTAGGGAGAAAGGCCCTGTTGGCTGCCGCCGGGATGGTAGCGGTCGCCGGTCCTATTGTGTTCGGTCTGATCAACGCACCCCCAGGCCGCGCGCAATCGCAGCCGCCTGCCGGCACGACTGCCCCCGCATTCGAGGTTGCATCGATTAAGCCCGACCACGGCGGAACAGGTCTTTTCAGGCTTGGCGCAAACGCCGGAAGGTTCGCTGCCGATAACGTCACGCTGAAATTCCTTCTGCAATTCGCATACCACGTAAGAGAATCTCAGATCTTGGGAGCGCCGGGCTGGATCGACTCGGAGCACTACGATATCGAGGCCAAGGGGGACGATTCTTCCGCCGCCGCGCCCCGGAAGCTTCCCTCCGATGAGGAGGAGACGCAACTGAGGCTGATGCTACAGTCCCTGCTCGCGGATCGATGCAAACTGACGCTGCATCATGAAACCAGAGAGCTAGCGATCTATGCGTTGGTACTCGCCAAGAGCGGCTCCAAGTTGCACGAGTCGGCTGTTACACCGGACGACGCGGCGCCGCCAGGCCCGCTAACGCCAGACGGACCACAACCCATACACAGCATACGCATGACAGGCAGGGGCAGCCTGAGTGTCAGCGCGGGGAACCTTGATACGTTCGCCGACCTGCTCTCGCACCAGCTCGGCCTCATGGTCGTAAATAAGACCGGCCTGAAGGGTGCTTATGACTTCACGTTAAACTGGACGCCCGACGAAGGCCAGAGTCAAATGCACGGCGCGCCCCCTGGGGACGCTGCGCCGCCACCGTATGCGTCCGGTCCATCGATCTTCACCGCCTTGCAGGAGCAGCTCGGGTTGAAACTCGAATCGCAAAAAGGCCCGGTGGATACGATCGTGATCGACCGCATCGCAAGGCCGTCCGAGAACTAGCGCTACATCTTCAAACGGCAAACCACTCCCACGTCGTCGCAGTACCACAAGGTTCCTTGCCAGATGCTCATGCCGTGCGGCAGCGGATCGGAATCAGCCAGTTGTATCTTCTCTATAACTTCGCCTGTATCCGGATCGTGCTTGAAGAATGCGTTCCAATTGGAGTCGGTGACCCAGAGGTACTTGCCCTCCCATCCGATCCCATGTGGCCGGTTGCCCGACGTACTGAACCGCTTCTCCACGATCCACGTTTTCGGGTCGAGGCAGAAGACCATGCGCGCCGGAGGCACTGCCATCCAGAGCTTGCCCTCCCGCACCTCCTGGCCATGAGCGCCGGTCCCCAGAGCGCGGCTGTCGAGCAAGCGACCGGCCTGGAAACCTCCAACCTCGTTGGGGTTCACCTTTTGCCCTGAGGTCTTGGCCTGATCCGGCTGCCGCTTTGGCGCAAGCGGACTGCTGCGTGCCGGAGGATCTCCCACCATCTGGTAAATCACTCCAGCCCCCGGAGTGAAATGCCTCTCCAGCGTCTTGCCGGACATGGCCTCGCAGCGAACGATTTCGCGGCTATAGGTCGAACCGATCCATAGCGTGCCGTCGTCGAACGTGATGCCGCTCGGGCGATCGGTCTCGGTTCCGAAAGAGCGCACCACCTTGCCATCGTCGTAGTTGACCAGGTACGCCCTGCTGCCCTCGCTTTGATCGATGATCCAGAGGCCATCCTTCGTCGCCTGCAATCCATTCGGCTTCGAGCCGGCCGGCGATTTGAAAGCGATCTCGACTTTTCCCACCCGGCGCGTTTTCACCGCGCGTGCCGCCGCACTGGTCATGCCAGGGGCCGCCGCTCCAAGAAGTAGAAACCGTCTTCGATCTAACATGTGTTTCCCTTTAACGGTACGTGACCCAGATCGGCGAGCTCCACGCCAGATTTCGGTCTATCTGTATGGCGCGGATGTAATACCAGTTGGTGCCCTCTACCGGCGCCGTGTCGCGAAACTCAAACTCGGCATCCTTCTTGCCGTCGCCCGAAACACTATAAATCACCGCGCCGCTGCGGATCAACTCGACGCGCGTGAGTAGGTCGGTTCCCTCCACCTTCACCCGCAATCGCAACCCGCGCGAAGCGGTCAGGATGTCGCCCATCAGGTGCGCGCTGCCGTCGGCGTCCAGCGCCTGGAAATCGAGAACGATGTTATCGGTTGCCGCATAGGCGTGCCGCTGCCGCATCTGCTGTACGATTTCGTCGCGTTTCACGCTGGGCGTCAGAATCATGGCATAACTGACGTGTGTGGAAATATGATCGGAGCTGGCCTGCACGCCTAACTTGAACCCCTTGTTCAGCGCATTCCAATAGAATCCCGAAGGCTCATAGGTGCCGTGTACCAGCAGATGGTTGTTCGCGCTTTCCGCGCGCGGGCCACCCTCGAATTCATAAGCCGCATGATAGCCCTGATAAATTTCCACCAGCGGCTCCAGATCGGGATCGTTGTCGCGCCAGTCCGTTCCCTGGCCTGTGGCGAGGGAATGCTCCATGCAGATTCCCCGGTTCTGCCGTAGATATGGATACAGAATTCCGCCGCTGTTCACCTGCCCCCGGTTTTCGTCGGCGCCCACCGGCAGCGTCCGTACGCCCCTGTGATCGAATACCACATTGCGATGACCATTCGGGTAGCTCACGCTGCGTTCATAACCGAAGAGCGGGGTAAACCGGCCTGGGATCAAAAAGAGGTCGTAGAATTTCTCGGTGCGCCACCAGTTATATTCGATGTCGCCGCCCATGTTGTGATCGGTGACGATGCCTGTATCCATCGCCGCTGCGTCGAGCATGTAGCGGTAATAGTCTTCGAGCGAGCCATCCCCGGCGCCATCGTTCGAGATATCGGTATGGCGGTGAAAGTCTCCGCGCAGGATGCGGTATTCGGCGCCCGCGACATTCATGCGGTAAGCGCGCACGCGCCGCACATCCTCGCGCTCGCGTGGATGCATCACCTGCGGCGCTCCGCCGCCATCGGTGTAGGCGGTGAGGAGAGCATCGCCGGAAGGCGGCGGCGCGGAAGCTTGCGCGGCGAACACATCGTAATGCACCATCGTGCCGGCTTGATAATTTCCGCTCGATTTTCCGGGATCGCGCCCATCTGTGGCCCACGCCATCCACACGCTATACGCCGCCGGCACGATCTGGAATGGAGCTTCGTTGCGCCCGGCCGAGTCGGGCAACATGGTGGCCGGCTGCCAGACGCCGTGGTCGATGCTGGTGAGATAGAGATCCCAGCATCCCGCGGCCGCCCAGTAGTCGATGCGTTGCAGCATCGCGCTCGTGCGAATCTGGAATAGCGCCCAGATCCGGCCCGCCTCGTCGGCCGCCAGGTGCGGAAGCTGCCAGTAGCGCCGCAGCCGGTCGGGCACGGCGGCAGCCAGATCCGGTCCCTCTTTCCACGCTCCGCTATCCTTCACCAGCACGCGAATCGACCGGTCTTTATAAAGGACCGTCGAAGGGTTCTGATCGTCGTGGCTCCAGTCCTTTCCCCAGTTCGCGCCCGACTGGTCCCAGGCGAGCCACGGCCTCCCCTGGCCATCTATGGCGAGCGAAGGATGCGCGTCGAACCCTGGCGATTTGGTCAATTGCTCGACGGCGCCGGGCGTGCCGTCCGCCCCGATGCGGCGGTAGAAGATGTCGTAATTGCCGTCTTGATAGCTGTCCCAGGCCGTGTGCAGATTGCCGTCGTGATCGAACACCGCATCCGGATTCCAGACGCTCGGCCCGCCGATCCGCTGGGGCTCGGACCATCCCGCGGAGCGCTTGTAGAATGCCCTATAGAGAAACGATTCCCCGCCTTCGTGGGCGATCCAAATCAGGTCCAGGTCGCCGCGGCCCGCGACCAGCTGGTGATAGATGTTGGGCGGATTGGTTCTCGTAATCTGTGCCCGTTCCGACCAGTCGCGGCCGTCGAATACGCGCTCATACAGATTCCATGCCTCCCCGGACCGCTCCGACCACACCACGTGAACTTGCCCGTCCGGATCTTCCGCTATCGATGTGCGGAAGAGGTCGCCCTTGGCCGTAGTCAGACGTACGGGCTCGCCTCCCTGGCGCCGGACATACACATGATCGCCGCGATCCTGATATGCCTGCCAGGCCGTCCATACCTCGCCGCTCCGAGTCACCGCAATTGAAGGATAGTCATGCTCTTCTGCGTTTTTCGGTGAAATGCGTAGAGCCGTGGGAACCCGTTCGACTCGTACATCGTGGTCCAGATACCATAACTCCCGGCCGTACGACAGATCCGCAACCCGAACGGAGAAGGCGCCCTGCGAGGTTTGAAAATCGATTGACGAAGCCGTACTGTCTACCGTCACGAAGATGCCTGCCGGAACGATGTTCTGTGGAAAAGGTCCGCTCGCCATGGTTTGCGGCGCATCCGGCTGGTTCTCGAAAACGGTGCGCCGGATTTGCAACTTCCAGGAATCCGGCCCCGTGATGGCGTCGTCCTGCAGGAACCGCCACGGCTCGATTCCGCGCAGCGCTCCAGCCTTGACGCGGAGGTGGCCATCATAGGTCTTCACCGCGCTGCGTTGATAGCCGAAGACCACACGGGCGGTGATGGCATCGGGCGCCGGGCGAGCCGCCACGGCTCTTGAGCGTTGCAACTGGCTGTAAGTTACCAGCGTCAGAACCGTTGCGAATCCGGAGAGTACTCCAGCAGCGAATCGCATATCGCCTTATTTTAGTTCTGAAACGCTGGACGGTGAAGAATCCGGGTAACGTGGCATAAAGAGCATCAGCGACGCGCCCCCCAGTGTGACGAGTGAGAGGACCAACAGCAGCCCCTGATAGGATCCCGTGACATCGAAAGCTTTCCCCATGATCACCGGGCCAATGGCTCCGGCGATCGCATAGGCAGTCCAGGTAAATCCATATAAGGTGGAAAAGGATCGGAGACCGAAGTATCTCGAGATCAGGTAAGGAGTGACGTCGGCCTCGCCGCCCATCCCGGAGCCTATAAGAGCGGCAGCGGCAACGCCCGCGGCCATGGAGTGGGCGCCGGATAACAGCAAAGCGCCGAGTGCGGATAGCACCAGCAGGCAGAAAGCCACGCGTGGCGCGAAATAGCGATCCAACAGCCATCCGGTGATCACGCGGCCGGCGAGGGTGGCGCCCCCCAGGGCGGAGACGGCCAACGCCGCGTGTACCGCCGGGATGCCACGGTCGGTGAGCAGCGCGGCGAGATGCGCAATAGCTCCATTCTGTCCGATCGAATTGAAGAACAGCACTGCCACGATAATCCGGAAAGCGCGGGAGCGCAGACCCGCGGCCACGGAGACTCCCCTGTTCGACTGGCGCGCCGAGGATGTAGATTGCGGACGCTCCCGCACCAGCAGAGCGAGCGGCAGGCCGACCACCAGCACCATGGCGCCGAGAATCGCAAATGCACTGCGCCAACCCACGGCCAGTATGAGCGATTGCGCGAGCGGGGGCAGGGCAATGGCGCCCATCGCGCCGCCCGTCATCAACACGGCGAAAGCCGCGCCGCGGCGCGCCACGAACCATGTTGAAAGAGCTCGTGAGAAGGCCAGATGCGCTGTGCCATTGCCCACTATGCCCAGCAGCAGGAAGACCGCGTAGAGATGCCATAGAGGAGGCCTGAGCAAGGAGAGCGATGCAAAAGCCGTGCCAAAAATTGTCAGGCATGGCAGCAGAATACGGCGCGCGGGAAAGCGGTCGAGCAGCAGGCCCAGCGGAGGGGAACAGGCCGCCACTGCCAGCGCAGCGATGCCGAACGCAGCCGAGATCGCCTGCCGGGACCAGCCGAATTCGGCGGCGAGCGGCTTCAGGAAAACGCCGAATGTAAAAACCAGCAGTGAGGCGAAGCTGACAAATACGCAGGCCGAGGAGGCCAGCGCCACCTGCCACCCCGGGTAGCGGAGATCGTTTTCGGTTACTGTGGTCTCAGCGACCGGATTCTGATCGAGCCGTTTCAATATATCCCAGAACGCCCAGATAACCGTCCCGGGCTACCTTGGCGGCACGTTCGCGAAAACCCGCCGCATCGGTCGGCGTCCACGTCGCCAGACCGTCCACATAGCGGTTATACATGCAGAAAGCCGCTGCAATGAGTACAGTGTCATGAATCTCCAGATCGGTCGCCCCTTGTTGCCGGGCGCGCTCAATATCTTCGGGCTGGACATTCTTTCCGCCGCGCTGCACCTGGCCGGCGATCGCCACAAGCGCTTTAAGCTTGCCGGATATGGCGGCATGCTCGAAATCCAGTTTTACCGCGGAGACCAGATCTTCGTCGCCGCCCAAGTGATGCGCCGCAATCGCGCCATGGGCGTTCTGACAATAATAACAATCGTTCTGCGAAGAGACATAAGTTGCAATCAGTTCGCGCTCGGCGGGCGATAGCGTGTGAGGCTGATGTAATAGAACCTCCGCAAGCTCCGATAAGGGCTGGGCCGTTTCCGGGCGATAGGCAAAGAGCCCGCGGATGCCGGGCAATCCTGCAGGGAGTGTGACATGTGGCATGTTTTTTCCTAGCTGGCGCCGGCCGTTGCCGTAGCCGGCAATTCCTTGGTGGATGCGATGTATCCTTCGCGGGCCAGCCGCGCTCCCTGCTGCCGGTAGGCCTCCGCGTCCATCTCCGGACGAAAAGCCATCGGTCCCAGAATTCCGGGCAGTCCTTCTTGCAGTTTAATGTGCGGCATAGTAATCCTTATGACTCATGGTGACTCATGAGCTCTAATCAGAAGATCAACTTTAAGGCCAGTTGGAACAAGCGGGGCGGACCGGCCTGCAGAATCTGGCCGAACGCAGGTGACTCCAGGTCATTCTCCGGCAGGCCGAAGTTCGGATGATTTAAGGTATTGAAGCATTCGGCGCGGAACTGCACGCGCTTGGACTCGTCGATGCGAAAATCCTTGAACAGCGAAAGGTCCACACTCTCGATGCCCGGACCGCGCACCACGTTGCGGCCTTCGTTGCCAAACTGGCCGGCCTGCGTCACCGGATTCAGTTGCAGGAAGGCCGACCGGCTCACCCACTCGTTGGGCGTATGCGGGCCATCGTTGGGGTTCGAAATCAGATCGGGCCGGCTGGAGTAAAAGCCCGTGATTTCCGGAGCGCTGCCTTGGAGTGACACGTTGGCGCTGTCGTAGACGGTGAAGGGCGTTCCCGATGAAAGGCTCGCAATGGTGTTGAACTGCCATCCGTTCAGCATGAAATCCGCGGCCCGCGAAGCGTTGCGCCAGCGTGGCAGGCGATAGCTTCCACTGAACACAAAGCGATTCCTGGCATCGAATAGCGAAGGGCCGTGCTCGGCTTTCAAGTCGAAGGGGTTCTGTGCGAGATCGTTCTCGCCGGCCACCAGCGTCGGCGCGGAGCCGGCTACGTTCAGCGATGAGATATAGTCCAGGCTCTTCGAATACCAGTAAGATGCGAGAAAGCTCAGGTTACTGGTGAACTGGCGCGAAAAAGCTACTTGCAGCGCATGGTAAGTGGAACTGGAATCGTCAGCGATGAGTCCCACCGAACCATAGTCGCACACCCCCGCCGCGTTGCAGTCGGCATACTCGCGGCGTTGCTCGGTGTTCTCGGCGGTGGCTCCCGGCCCGTAAATCGAAGGGTTAGCTTCAATGAAGCGCGGTAGATGCGTACCTTTGTTGCCGACATAGCGCACGTCCAGCAGATAATCTTTGGCAAGCACACGTTGGATGGTGAAGTTCCAGTTCTGGGAGTAGGGCGGCAGCATGCCCTGCTGCACGGTCAGGATGGTTGCAGGTTGAACGAACTGCTGGTTCGCGAAGGGCGGTGTCTGCCCGCCGTATGGGTTAGCCAGACTGAATCCCGGTCCGGCCATCTGATAAGCCTCCGTCCAGGGTAAAGCGCTGACGGCAGCCTGTAGAGGACCTCCGACACCGTTGGTAAAGCCGTCATAGAAAATGCCATAGGCCGCCCGAATGATGGTCTTGCCGTTGCCGGAAGGGTCCCATGCCACCCCCACACGCGGCATGAACTCGTGATAATCCACCGCGGCGACGCCCGGCGGCACGCCCTTATCTCCGGGGAAGAGCAAGCCGGGAGGCGCGTCCGGCATCACTGTCGATTGTTGGCCCGGCGCCCATTCATTCATCCTGTTGCGTATGTCGGTATAGGGCGTATTCACCTCGTAGCGCAGGCCATAGTTGATGGTGAGTCGTGGAGTGATCCGGAACTCATCCTGCGCATATCCGGCCGCGATCCACTTACGAAGACCGCGGTTGAAGTCGCCGCCGCCCTGAAAAAACTGCACCGATTGCCCCAGCAGCAGGCTTGCAAACGCATCGCTCGCCGGAAACGGCGCGAACACGAAGAACCCATTGGTAGCGATGCCAAGCAGCACGTTGATCTGCTGCCGGTCCAGGTCGGCGCCGAACTTAAGGTTGTGCCGCCCGCGCGTCGTGGCAATCGAGTAAGATCCCTGATAATCGTTCTGGGCCGTGTTTTGCGGACCGGTAATGGGGTTACCCACATTGGCGTAACCACTGACAATCAGAAATGGGACGCCCGAGTTAGTGCCCAGCGTGGGTTGATATCCAAAGCCCAGACTGCTGCCGGGTGTGTGATTCTGCGCGTCCTCATAGATGAACACATTGCGGAAGAATGCCAGCCGCACCGTCTGTACAGTCTGGGACGAAATCAGGTGAACGTGGGATACGGTGAAGGAATTAGTGGTAATGGCATTCGTTACCGGGAAACCGGGAACATTCGATCCATTGATAGGGAGCGGATCGAGCGCGCTCAGAGAACTGGTGGCATAGCGCGCGAAGATCTGGTCGTTGTTGCCGAAGTAGTGATCCAGCCGGAATCCGCCTTGGTTGTAATTGCTGGATTCTATCTGCGTACCTTCGTAAAGTGACGGCGAGACGTTCCCTATTGGATACAAGCCCGCGGCCTTGAGACCGATGGGATTGAGCAGCGCGGCGGGGATCTGATTGCCGGGGAATGGTTGGCCGGTAAACTCATTGATCAGCGGCACCGGCTGGCCCGTGCCGGGGTCCGTGAGCCCCGAAAAATTTCCGGTGCGCTCGGCTGGGGTCGGCACAATAGCCGCTTGCGTCTCGCCCTGGTAATCGCGCTGACCCTCGTAATACGCAAAGAAAAAGTCCTTGTTGTTGCGGATCGGACCGCCAAAAGTCGCCCCGAACTGATTCAGGTGCAGTGGTTCGGTGGTGGTGGCGAAGAAATTGCGCGCATCGAAAGCGTTGTTCCGGAGAAACTCGTAAAGGTCGCCATGAAACCTGTTACTACCCGACTTTGTGACCACCGACGTGGTGGCGCCGCTGGTCTCGCCATACTCGGCCGGTGCGTTCAATGACAGAATGCGAAACTCACTGATGGCGTCGACCGGCGTTCGCAGCGCGAATCCTCCATTGACGCTGTCCACGTTAGTAACGCCATCCAACAGGTATCCGTTTGATTCGGGCCGCTGTCCGTTCACCGCGAATGTCTGTCCGCTGCGTAGAATCCCGCCGGCTTCGGACAGTCCCGCAGTCATAGGCGCCACACCCGGTTGCAACAGGCCAAGCTGCATCAGATTGCGTCCATCTAAGGGAAGATCCGTGGCTTCGCGTTCCGAGATGACATTTCCCAGCGCGGAGCTGGTGTCCACCGTGGCCGTCTGGCCCACTACGCTGATTTCGGTATGACTGCTGGAGATCTGCAACTGTATAGGGTAATTCACCACGCGGCCCACGTCGATCCGGATGGAAGCGGCGGAGAAGGTCGCAAAGCCGTGAGCTGTTACGCTCAAGGCGTAGTCGCCTACCGGCAGGTTGGAAAAATGGAATTCTCCCTGGCGCGACGTGGCCGCTGACTCACGCAAGCCCGTCTGCACGTTTTGGACGGCTACCTGCGCGCCGCTGACCGCCGCGGAAGACGGATCTGAGATGTGCCCTTCTAGAACGCCAATCGGGTCCTGTGCGCGCAATAACCCACACAGACAGACCATTGTCACTGCCATAGTGCGCATAAATGTCTCTTTACCCTCTGAGTATTGGTTGGAGTGTATGGTCTCTCAGGCTCTATGTCAATAATGCAAATTAACTAATCGGAGCAGAAGAGCGAATGCGTGTAGTATGTATCGATTATTGACGCGGCTTAGAGGAGATGTGATAATCTTCGGATTGTCTTTGGCCATGTCGAACGAAAATCCAAAAATGAAGCCCATGTTTCTGCCCGGTGTGGAAAATAACCCGCAGCCGGGACCCTATGCGGACAATATCCGTACCATGCAGGCAAGCGGATCCGAGTACCCGCAGATCTGGCACATGTTTGCGTATCTGCCCAAAGCCACCGAGCACCTCGCGCGCTTCACGCAGGAAGTCCTGCGAGGGGCGGGAGCGTTCAGCCCGGGCATACGCGAACTGATTGCCGCCTATACCTCGTATCACAACGATTGTCCTTTTTGACTGAAGTCGCACGCCGCGGTCGCGGCGGAATTATTGGGAGACGAAGAACTCGTTTGGGGCGTCTTGCAAGACCTGGAAAATTCCAAGCTCGACCAGAAGCACAAAGCCTTGTTCCGGTTTGTCGGCAAGGTCAATCATGACTCTCCACGAATCACTGCCGAAGACATGCAGCCGCTCTACGCCGTTGGTTGGGAAGACGACGCCATCTATCTCGCTATCACGGTATGTGCGCTGTTCAACTTCTATAACCGGTGGATCGACGCGAGCGGTGTCCACGCGCTTTCCGATGAGGCGCACCGCGTGGGAGGCAAGCGCACGGCCCTGCATGGCTATGTCCGAAGTTAGGGCGTTGTCCTCACGTACCGCGCCCGGGGCCCGATTATTGAACGTCTACTTTCACCCTTTCGATCTTGCCTGTGAAGCGGAACGGGCTCGCGTGATCGGAGCTCACCGGCGTACCCAAGTCCGAGCCGACATCCAAAGTCTTGCCGAATGCAGCCGTGCTATAGCCACTCAGCTTAAGGATCGCGGCGCTTCGCGGCCGCCGAAAGTGGAGATAGCGCCGAAGCCCACATCGTCGAGCAATATCAGGACCAGGTTGGGAGCGCCCTTGGTAACGTGAGGGCGCTGCGGCGAGTCCGGAGACATCCCGTTTGCCAGATGCTTGTCAAATCGCTTACGCCAGAAACCGGTCGAGCGCTTCCAGATATTCGGAGGTCCTGCTAAATGCCGGCGCATGTCCGCCGCCGTGGAAAGTGTAAACCGGAGCCTGCGGATAAGTGTCGCGCAACGCCTTCCGCCGTTCCGGGCTGAAAATATCATTGTCCGATTCGATGACAAAGATCTTTCCCGGCCACGCCGCAAGATCTTCCGGCGAGAAGCGGTAGCGTGCGTGATATTCAAGCTGATTGCGCAAGTTGGCAAGCACATCGGCCTTGGTCAGCCGATCCCGGAACAGTTCCTTGAAATACGTTTTCCAAAACGGCAGCTCATCCTGTGGCGCGCCCAATGCCTTGAGCAGGCTTCTGGTTAGTAACACCCGCAGTACGGGCCCCGGGATCGCCGCCAGTGTCGCGTTCACCCTCTTTCGCGTGCGCACCAGATACTCCTGCGGCACGCCGGTGTTCGATAGAATCAACCGCTCGATTCTTTGGGGATGCCGCCGAACCATGCACTGCGCCACCGCGCCACCGAAGGATGCTCCCAGCACCCAAACCGGCGGCGTATTTTCCGCGGTCAGAATGGCGGCGACTCCGTCCGCCAGCTCGGCCAGTGCATCCGCGCGGGGATAGGCCGGATACACGATGCGAAACCGCTGCGCCAGCCAGGCGGCCAGATCGAAGGCCATATCGTTTACCAGCTCGCCCCCGGGGAGCAGCAGTAAAGTTTGTTTGCCCTCGCCGAAGATCCTGTAGTGCCACTGCCGGCCGCCGAACGTGAGCGATCGGTTCGGATAACTCGCGCGGAACGCCTGCAGCCTTTCGTCATTTCTCATGGATGGCTCATGGATGGCCCGTGTAGTGCTATTCTCTCAGATCGTCCTCCATGAGCGATGCGCACCGCCAATTGTCTGTCTTTCTGCGCGGCGATATCACCGGCTTCATCCTGAGCTTGCTCATTCTTTTCGTCGGTATCGCGGGCCTGGCGGTACACCTCCTGCGCCGCAAATTGAAAGACCGTGGTCTGCTGTGGTTCGGGCTGTTCGTCGCCCTCTATGGATTGCGCGCGCTTTCACGGCACGCCATCACACGCGCGCTATTCGATGCGCCGTCGGCCTTCTGGCCGTATTTCGGAGAAATTATTAGCGACGTGATTGTCATGCCTGCCCTGCTGTTTCTCGAAACGGTCTACGGTCGTGGCTGGAAATCCACCCTGCAATGGCTGTTATGGGCGCAGGCAGTTTGGGCTGTAGTGGCAATTGCAGTGAATGCCGTTTCCGGAAGTCCTACGAAGGTGCCCGATCCCTCCACTTTGCTAATCGTCGCCATTCCGGTGATCCTCATTGCCGGTTATGTGAAAGGCTACCGGCCGCCGCAATCCGCCATGGCCGGTATTGTCTTCGCCGGCGGTGTGATCTTCCTGCTCTCCGTGATCGTTGACCATCTGAGCCGGGCACGACTGCTGCCATGGATCTTCCCGGTTGAGCCCTTCGGGTTCCTGGTCAATTTGGGCTGCCTGGGCTACGTCGCTGTGGAACGGTTCATCGGCAACGAGCAACAACTGATGGCCATGGCCGAAGAGATGCGATCCGCCAGCCGTATACAGGCCTCCATACTGCCCCATGGAGTCCCCTTCGCGCCGGGACTTCAGATCGCCGTCCGCTACATCCCCATGACCGCGGTCGCCGGCGATTTTTACGACTTTGTGGCCGCCCATGGTGGCGGCGTCGGCATCCTGGTCGCCGACGTGACCGGACACGGTGTGCCGGCCGCCCTGGTGGCCTCTATGGTGAAGGTGACGGTCTCCTCGCAGGCCGCCAACGCGCACGATCCCGCCCCGGTCATCGCAGCCCTTAACCAGATGATCTGCCGCCAGGCGCAAGGCCAGTTCACTACCGCGGGTTATTTGTTTGTGGACGCGAAAAGCCGCATCGCGCGCTACGCCGGCGCCGGGCATCCGCCGCTGCTACTGTGGCGTAAGGCCGATCGCACGCTTCGCGAATTCCGTGAGAACGGCCTCCTCATGGGCATTCGGCCGGCCGAAAACTATGCGAATACGCCCATCGAACTGCTGCAGGGCGACCGCTTCCTGTTATACACCGACGGAATTCCCGAAGCGGCCAACAGCAACGATGAATTCTTTGGCGAAGAGCGTTTGAAGGCTTTCCTTGCAGATCACGAAAGCCTGGCGGCGGATGCTTTTGCCGACGCGCTCCTGGCGCGGCTGGCTCAATGGTCGGGTTCGCCGCGCGGCATGCAAACCGACGATATCACCCTCGTTATTGTCGATGTTCTATAAGCTTGCGGAGGCTTCCTCAACCGTGGGGCAAAAGCGAAAAACCGTGTCCAGGCGGGTGACGCGGAAGCATTCGCGAACATAGCCCTGCGCGCCCGCCATCAGCAGCTTCCCGCCGTTTTCCCGCACTTTATTCAGGCTGAATATGAAGCGGCCGATGCCGGTGCTATCGATGCGCTTGACGCCGCTCAGGTCGAATATAATGTTGCGATACCCCTGGCCCAGCAAACTGTTGAGCGCCGTCTCAATGCGCTCGCCCTCCGGTCCGCGCATAACGCTGCCCTCGAGCGAGATGACCGCGGTGCCGGGCGCGACTTCCTTTTGTTTGATCTCCAATGGCATCGGGCGTTGTCAGAATCCAGTATATGCCGGTATCATTCCGTATTTCATCCTGCGGGAGCCGCTGATGAAGCCGTGCCCGCATTGCGGCACACCTGTGCGGCCAAACCATCCCTTCTGTCCGAACTGCGGCACGCCGCTGGCGCATGTCTGCCCGCAGTGCCGCCATACCGTCGAGCCCGGCTGGACGCATTGCGCCAACTGCGGCGCCGCGCTCAAAGCGGCATAGGTTATGCCACCCGGATGCCTTGGCGCTCGGATTCCTTTCTCAATCGGGAGTCGGCGGTGAGGAGGGTGGCGTCCTCGCGTCGCGCCAGGGCCAGGTAGAACATGTCGTACGCGGGCCGGCGCGAAGTCCTAGCCAGAAGGAATGCCTCGCCATAAATCTCCTTTGAGGAGACCAGCGCATCTACCAGACCGAGAGCGGCTTCGAGAGCACCATCGCACGCATCCAAGCTCAAGTGTTCAAACTGGTGATACTTCCAGATCGTGTTGACCACCTCGGCCACAAAGAGGTCGGGCGCCAGAACCACATCCGCCTCTTCCAGAGTGGCTCCGAACCTGGCGCCGCGGTCGCGCTGGAGGACGATTTCGATGGCGGCACTGGCGTCGAGAATCACCCTCACCGCCGCCGGTCCTCGCGAATCAGCCTGGCGGGATCGCTGAGCTTGCGCGCCTGGACCCCGGAACCGGATCGCAGGGTTTCGATCAATGCCCGGCGGCGCGCCTTAGCGTCTACTTCAACCTGAAGCCCGCGGGCCAACACAGCCACGACCTGCTGAGCGAGGCTGCGGCGCTCCCGTTCGGCCTGCTCGGCCAAAAGCCGGTAGATGTGTTCCGGAACGTCGCGCACTTGAATCAGAGGCATGCTATTGTCCTGATTCTGACACAGAATGCATCTTGCTGCAAAGTGCCGCCGCGGATGCCACGCCTCGCTTACCGCATCGCGGCCCGATCAACGCTCCAACGTTGTATTCAAGCTTACTAGTATTTACAAACAGTTCACATCTGTTCCTATTACCTTGCGCTTATCCTTTGGGAGGAAGCAAAGATGATCCGGATCAATATTAAAGCTCGATTGGTTTATATCGCGGTAACCTTGCTAGCGCCGGCGTACGCGCAGACCGGAGCCTGGGCTCTGCCCGTAGCGCTCAGCACGGGCGGTCAGGGCTGGGAGGCAGCCGCGGCCATGGACGGGAATGGCAACTCGATCGCGCTCTGGGATGAGCGGACCAGTCAGGACCACATCTGGTCACGCTCGAAATCGAGCGGCGGCACTTGGGGGCGCGTGACGCAGGTCTCGTCCGCACTCGAGACAACCTCCGTCTTTCCCGTGGTGCGGATGAGCGCCGCTGGATTCGCTACAGCCGTATGGACCGATGCTAACGGCGTGTGGACAGCCGATCGCCCGCCCGCTTCGAAATGGAATCCGCCTCAACTTCTGGTCCCTGGCGCGTCAGGTCCGATTTTCGTAATGAATTCGCTAGGCGATGCCGCGGTGGCCTGGACTGTGGGCGGCCCCACAGATCCCAACAGCATCGTCCTTGCTGTGGTGCGGCCGGCTGGGGGCTCCTGGACCTCTCAACAGACGGTCGCCAGTGGCGTGCACATTACCGCCGATCACGCAGCAATCGGGGAAAACGGCGCTGCGATCGTGACCTGGGAATCCTACACTGCCGTTTGCAGCGAGGGATTCTGCGAGCTCAGCAACTATCTTCTGTATGCCGCGCGGCAGGATGCGGGGACCGGCGTCTGGGTGAACTCCGGCACGCTGTTGGGGCCCGATGCCAATTCGCATGACGCGCGCGTGGCCCTGGATTCCAACGCGCGGGCGATACTAGTGGGGCTGAGCGGTTCGGGAGCCTATATCTCCGCCACGCAGGGCGTTGCCGGCGGCGCCTGGAGCCCGTTCAACACGGTTGTGGATGTTCAGGACATCGCGATTGTGTCCGATCTGGCGAGCGACCATGCCGGGAACGTGACGATGGTCTACGAGGCCATCGGCTTCTCCACTTCGCAGGCGCTGGCGGTGAGCGGCACCATTAGCCAGAACGCGTGGTCGCCGCCTGTGGTTCTGTCCGGCAGCGACACCAGTGTCGGGCAAGTATATTTCGCTCTCGCTCCCAATGGCGCGGCGCTGGCAGCTTGGTTGTCAAGCAGCGCGACTCCTGAAATCCATGCCGTCATGCGAGCCACCGCTGCGGGGACCTGGAACAGTCCGGTCACTGTCTCTCAACCGGGCAGCACCGAAATCGGGCCGGAAGCCGCCGCAGTGAACTCCTCGGGAAACGCGATCGTCATCTATTCCGGCTACAACGCCGCCGATGTGCACACTGAGTATGCCGTGAACTATCAACCTTAGTGCGGCCGCAGCCACAGATGATACACAGCCGCCCCCGCGCCAATGGTGGCCAGCGCGGTGAGCGACGCCGCCGGCTGCAAAATGATGCCATAGCCGATCATGCAGACCCCCACCAGGATGTAGGAAAGCGGGATCGCCGGAAAGCAGAAACTCACCGGACGCAGCTTCTGCCAGCCCGGCCGACGGCGGAAAATGAACAGCGATGCCACCGACATAACGGTGAAAAACGTGAGGCTGAAGCCGATGTAGAGCACCAGTTGCGGAAACGGCGTCAACGTCATCAGCATGGCACAGATGCCCTGGCTCAAGATGGCCACCACCGGGGTGTGCCACTCGGGATGCACTATCGCGGCGGCCTTGAAAAACGCCTTGTTCTTGGCCATGGCGTAGTAGACTCGAGGCCCTATGGTCACCTCGGCGTTCACCGTGGCCATGAGCGAAACCGCCATCAACGCCGAAAAAGTTCCGGCCACCTGTGGGCCGAAGAGGTTGGAGGCGGCCAACGATCCGACCGCCAGCACTCCCTTCATGGACTCGAGCGGTGTCGAGTAAATAAAGATGACGTTGAGTCCGATGAACAACGCGGTCACCAGTAACGTTCCGGCCGCCAGCGCCGCAGGCAGCGTGCGTGCGGGACGCCGCAGCTCTTCGGCAACATAGGTAGCGGCGTTCCATCCGCTATACGCCACCATTGCCCAAAGCAGGCTGATCACGAACTGCGCGGGCAGCGGCGCGGTGGACGTGCGCACGGCCCGCTCGGAAAAGTGCGACCAGCTTCCCGTACCGATCATGAATCCCAGTGCGATAAACCCGACAATCACCACCAGCTTGGTTGCGGTAAGCGCGTTCTGCACTCTGGCGGTGCGGCGCACTCCCAGGCAGTTCAGAATGCTGAAGCCCGCAATTAACAGGCAGGCCAGCGCCTGTCCCGATCCGAGACGAATGGAAAAGGCGCCGGAGCCGAACACATAAGGCGCATTGGCCTGCTTCAGCGATGGATAAAAATACCCCAGGTAATCCGAGAAGGCCAACGAGGCCGCGGCGATCGGCGCGGAAAAGCCGGCAAAGAAGGAAATCCAGCCGGTCATGAAGCCCCAGGCCGGACCGAACCCGCGCGTGAGATATACATATTCGCCGCCGGAGCTCGGAAAGTTGATGCCCAGCTCGGAATAGCTGAGGGCGCCTGCCAGCGCAAACAGGGCGCCCACCAGCCAGACCGCCAGGATCAGCGGCGCGCTGCCCAGGTCTCCAGCCATGAACCCTGTGGCGCCGAAGATGCCCATGCCCACCATGTTCGAGACCACCAGCGCCGTCGCGCTGACGAATCCGAGTTGGCGGAGCAGTCCCACTTTCGCCTGAAGCTGGGTGGCCATCTTTAGTTAACGCCTGCGTAAGGTTGCTTATGGTCATTGTATGTCACTTGGCGGGGTATCATAGAGGAGAAGGCCTACCTGCAACATGCCACAGAAAACCGATACGGATTTGGGTGTCAATAGCTGGCTCGAAGACGAGCTGTATCAACAGTATCTGCACGACCACGCCGCGGTAGACGATAGCTGGAAGCGTCTGTTCGACGGCGCACCCAACGGCCAAACCCCTGTGGCGCCGCCGCCCGCCCGCCCGGCCGCCCCCGCGCAGGCCGTCCCGCCGTCCGGCGCGCAGATACAGCCTCTCCGCGGCATCGCCGCCAAAATCGCTGAAAATATGAGCGCCAGCGTGGCTATCCCGCTGGCCACTTCGCAGCGCATCATCCCGGTCAAAGTGATGGACGAGAACCGCCGCATCATTAATCAGCACCGCACGCTGGTGGGCAAGAGCAAAGTTTCCTACACTCACCTGATCGGGTGGGCCATCCTCAAAGCGCTCGAAAATTTTCCCGGGTTGAATGACGCATATGGCGAAGTCGCGGGCGAGCCTGTACGCGTCGTGCCGCAACAGATCAACCTGGGCATCGCCGTGGATGTCGCCGGCAAAGACGGCAACCGTAACCTGCTGGTGCCCAACATTAACAACGCCGGCCAGGTCGATTTCGCGGGATATGTCACGCTCTTCGACGGCCTGGTGGATCGTGCGCGCAAAGGCAAACTGTCACCCGGCGATTTCCAGGGGACCACGATTTCGCTCACCAATCCCGGCACGGTCGGGACCATGGCTTCTAGCCCGCGGCTGATGACCGGTCAGGGCGCCATCATCGCCGCCGGCGCCATAGACTACCCGGCCGAATTTCGAGGCGCGGCGCCGGAAACGCGCTCGATGCTGGGCATCGGCAAGGTCATGGCGCTTTCCTGCACCTACGATCACCGCATCATTCAGGGCGCCGAATCCGGCATGTTCCTGGGCAAGGTGCAGTCCTTGCTCGATGGCAGCGATGGCTTCTACGAAGAAATCTTCGCGCACCTGAAAATGCCCCACCAGCCGGTGCGTTGGGAGCCGGATCGCCAAACCGCGCTGGCGGGCGGGACAGGTCCCACCGCCGAGGTCGCCAAGGAAGCCGGCGTACTGCAGCTCATCAATGCGTATCGCGTGCGCGGGCACCTGATCGCGGATCTCGATCCGCTGGGCGGCGAACCCAGCTATCATCCCGAGCTCGACCCGGTCACCTACGGCCTGACCATATGGGATCTCGATCGCGAATTCCTCACCGGCAGCCTGAGCGAAGCGATCGGTGGCCATGGCCCCAAGCCAGTGGCCACGCTGCGCGAGATCCTGGAAACACTGCGCCAGACTTATTGCGGCAAAATCGGCTGCGAGTACATGAACATACAGCACCCGGAGCAGAAGCTCTGGCTGCAGCGCCGCATGGAGCCGCAGGCCAACAACTGGCCGCTCGACCGCGCCACGCGCCTGCGCATCCTCGAGCATCTGCTCGAAGCCGAAGAGTTCGAGCATTTCCTGCATGCCCGCTTCGTGGGACAGAAACGCTTCGCCCTGGAGGGCGCGGAGACGGCCATCCCGATTCTGCAGGAACTGCTCGAGCGCGCCGCCAATAACAATGTCCACGAAGTGGTGATGGGGATGGCGCATCGCGGCCGCCTGACGGTGCTGACCACGGTGGTGGGCAAACCCGTGGCCGAAATTTTTGCGCAGTTTGAAGGTGAGCTTGATCCGGCCAGCACGCAAGGCTCGGGCGACGTGAAGTATCACCTGGGCGCCCGCGGCGTGCATCGCTCCACCACCGGCCGCGAAATTCTGGTCTCGGTATCCCCCAATCCGAGCCACCTCGAAGCCGTCGATCCGGTGGTCGAAGGCATCGTACGGCCCAAGCAGGATCGCCTCGGCGACCGCGAGCGCGCCCGCGTGATTCCCCTGCTCATTCACGGCGATGCGGCCTTCGCCGGGCAGGGAGTGGTGGCCGAAACGCTGAACCTCTCACAGCTCCATGGCTATTGCACGGGAGGCACGCTCCACCTGATCATCAACAACCAGATCGGCTTCACCACGCTGCCCGACGAGGCCCGCTCCACCCCCTACTCCACCGATGTCGCGCGCGGCGTGCAGGCGCCCATTTTCCATGTCAATGGCGACGACCCCGAAGCCGCCATTCGCGTAGCGCAGATCGCCTTCGACTACCGGCAGCAGTTCAAAAAGGACGTGGTCATCGATATGTTCTGCTATCGGCGGCACGGGCACAACGAGGGTGACGACCCCAGCTACACACAGCCGATTCTCTACCGCAAGATCAAGGACCATCCTTCGGTGGGCACGTTATACGCGGAGCGCCTGGTTCGCGAGGGCGTCCTCGGCGAAGAAGACGTGGCCCGCATGCGTAAGGGTTATAACGCGGCGCTCTCCGCGGCTTACGACGCCGCGCAGAAGAGCAGCAACCATTTTGTCGGACAGGAATTGGCTGCCGTACCCACTGAAGAAATTGGGAGCTACTGCCCTCGCACCGCGGTGAATAAAGCCGCCATCGACCGCGTGATTACCGGACTCACCACGTTCCCCGAGAATTTCCACCTGCATCCCAAGCTGCGCAATCTCATCGAACGCCGGCGCGCGGTCATCGAGAAAGGCGGCCCCATCGATTGGGCCTTCGGCGAATCGCTCGCATTCGGCACCCTGGCGCTCGAAGGAACTCCCGTGCGGCTCAGCGGCCAGGACTCCGGACGCGGCACTTTCAGCCAGCGCCACCTGGCCTTCTGGGATTCTGAAAACGGCCACAAATATACGCCACTGCAGCATATCTCGCCCGATCAGGCGCGCTTTGAAGTCTTCGACAGTTCGTTGAGTGAGTACGCCGTGCTGGGATTCGAATTCGGCTATAGCGTGGCCGATCCGCTCACGCTGGTGATGTGGGAAGCGCAGTTCGGCGATTTCGCCAACGGCGCGCAGATCATGATCGACCAGTTCATCTCCAGCGCCGAATCGAAGTGGGGCCAGCCGAGTGGTCTGGTGCTGCTGCTGCCGCACGGCTTCGAGGGCCAGGGACCGGAGCATTCGAGTGCGCGCATCGAGCGCTTTCTCGTATTGTGCGCCGGCAACAATATGCAGGCGGTCAACTGTTCTACCCCGGCTCAGTATTTCCACCTGCTGCGCCGCCAGATGTATGGCGGCCGGGACCGCCGCGGAGTGCGCAAGCCGCTGGTGGTATTTACGCCCAAAAGCCTGCTGCGTCATCCCAAGGCCGTATCGACCGTCGCCGAGCTGACCAGCGGCGGCTTCCGCGAAGTGCTGGCGGAGAGCGGCACTGCCGATGCGGACCAGATCACACGGGTAATCTTCTGTTCCGGCAAAATCTACTACGATCTGGCCGCCGCGCGCGAAGAGCGCAAAGCCCATCACGTGGCGCTGGTGCGCATCGAGCAGTTGTATCCCTTCGCCGAAAGCGACGTCAACGATGTGCTGATGCGGTATCCGCTGACCGCCGAAGCGGTGTGGGCGCAGGAAGAGCCGCGTAATATGGGCGCGTGGCGGTTCATCGCCGAGCGGCTCCAACCACTGCTGAATCCCAGCGGGCGCGAGGTGCGCTACATAGGCCGGCCCGAGAGCGCCAGCCCCGCTACCGGATCGGGCAAGCGCCATCAGGAAGAGCAGGCGGCGATCATGTCTGAAGCCATGGAGGAAACCCCCGTGCTGCAGGCCCGCCGCGTGCGTCTGATTTCCAGGAGATGATTCCGGGGCATGAGCAAGGAGATTCTCGGCATACACCACATCACTGCCATCGCCGGCCATCCGCAGGCGAACATCGATTTCTATGCCGGGCTGCTCGGGCTGCGTCTGGTCAAACTCACCGTAAACTTTGACGACCCGGGCACCTATCATCTCTATTACGGAGACGGTGCGGGGCATCCGGGCACCATTCTCACGTTCTTTCCCTGGCCTGCGGCCCCGCGAGGCCGGCATGGCACCGGTCAGGTGACGCAGGTCGCCTTTGCCATTCCTGCCGCCGCTATCGACTATTGGAAAGACCGGCTGGCCAGTCACCAGGTTGCAGTGCAAGGTCCATTTGACCGGTTCGGCGAACAAGCGATCTCATTCCCAGATCCTGACGGAATGATTGTCGAACTGGTCTCGACCGCCAGGGTAAGCGGCGACCGCGCTTACCAGGCCGGACCTGTTCCGTTGCAGAATGCCATTCACGGATTTCACAGCGCGACACTCTCCGAAGAAGGCTATCAGAAGACGGCCGCTTTGCTAACCGATATTCTCGGATTCGAGCTCGTTCGCCAGGAGGGCAACCGCTTTCGTTATGCGATCGGTTCGGGCGGCCCCGGCGCAATGGTGGACGTCATCTGCGCGCCTGAAGAACGGCGTGGCAGCGTACTGGTGGGGACCGTGCATCACATTGCCTGGCGCACGCCGGACGACCGGCAACAGCGCGAATGGCTCGCCGAGATCACCCGGCTGGGTTATAACGCATCGCCGGTGATGGATCGCAAGTATTTCCACTCCATTTATTTCCGCGAGCCCGGTGGCATTCTTTTCGAGATCGCGACCGACCCGCCCGGCTTTGGAGTAGACGAGCCTATGGAAGAGCTGGGGTCGAAACTGGTGCTTCCACCGTGGCTCGAGTCATCGCGCGCGGAACTGCAGGCCGTCCTGCCGCCGCTTCGCCTGCCCGCCGTGGCGCAGCCAGCCTCATGACCGAAGACCTGGGGTTCATTCACCGCTTCATCCCGGCTGCCGGGCGCGACCACCCCAGCACTCTGCTTCTGCTGCACGGCACCGGAGGAAATGAGCAGGACCTGATCCCCCTCGGGGAGGCGCTGCTCCCGGGCGCGGCCATCCTCAGCGTACGCGGTAAAGTCCTGGAGCGCGGTATGCCAAGGTTTTTTCGCCGCTTTGCCGAAGGAGTCTTCGACGAAGAAGATTTGAAATTTCGAACTCTCGAGTTGGCCCAGTTCATCGATGCGGCGAGCCGCCAATACTGGTTCGGCGCAAACATCATCGCCGTAGGATACTCGAATGGCGCGAACATCGCCGCCAGCATGATGCTGATGTGTCCGCCAGTGCTGGCTGGCGCGGTCCTGTTCCGCGCAATGGTGCCCTTTGTTCCGGAGGCCTCGCCCGATCTGACCGGAAAACAAGTTTTTCTTGCCGGCGGACGGCAGGATCACATCGTGCCTCAAGCCAGCACGGTGAAACTGGCGGAAATGCTGGAAACTGCCGGTGCGGCCGTCTCGCTATACTGGCATGACGGTGGTCACGAGCTCGGGCAAGACGATATCGCCGCCGCCGGGCGCTGGATGGAGCTCTTCCCCGTCTCACGATAGCAGCGGATGGTGATGAATCGTGCGCGGTGGCGATGAAGGAACCTGCAAGTGCTTGAAAGCTTGTGCGGACTATGCCGATTCAACTCGTCGCATTGCAATTCAAATTCAACGCCAAACACCTATTCTTCAAATCGATTCGGCATAGTCCGGGATTCGGCATCGCGACGTGCCCTTAGAATTGCAGCTTCAGCGCCAACTGCCCGATGCGCGGGTCACGCGCGGCCGTCACCAGGCCAAAGTTGCTGGAGTTAATGTCGCCGCCCGGGTTCATGAACTGTGCATGGTTGAAGATATTGAAAAATTCGGCGCGAAATTCCATGGCCGTTCTCTCGGTGATCTGGGTGAGCTTATGCAGCGCCAGGTCTGTGTTGTTCAAGCCAGGACCGATGAAGAAGCGACGGTTCGCAGTACCGAGAATTCCTAACTGAGGCGTAGAGAAGTTACTCGTTGAGAAGAACAAATGGTTGTTGGAACTGCGTGGATTATAGAACTGGATCGGCTGGCCGTTGAAATTTGGAAAGTCCGCACCGCTGCAACCGCACAGGGACGGATCGGCGCTGTCGGCCAGCAAAATCGGGAGGCCGCTGGCGAGGCGGGTGATGCCACTGACCTGCCAGCCTTCGACGAGGCGGTGCTTGCCGAACCATTTCGCAAACGGAAGATCGTAGGCATAGCTCGCCACGAAATTCTGTGGGATGTCGAATGCCGAGAGCGAGCGGCTCAGCCTGTGATTGTATGGATTTATGTCAACGTCGCCAAATCCGGAGCTGTCATCGATGGATTTCGACCAGGTGTATGCGGCTAACAAGTGCAGGGCGCCGATCGTCCGATTAGCACTGATCTGTAGAGAGTTGTAATCGGAATTTGCCCACGTCTCCATCCACTGGACCTCGCCAAAATCGAGGATGCCCTGACTCAGATAGCGGCCCGATGTAACGCCGTACGGCCGCGTTCCATAAACAGTTTGGCCGTCAGCCAGGTGGTAGATCGTATTCTCGCCAAACGGCCCGCAGCCGGGAGTCTGCAGACAGAGTTGCGGATTGCCCGGGTCTGCCTCCACCTGACTCAACAGATGACGGCCGAGGGTCCCCACGTATCCCACCGTAACGATGGCAACATGCTCGATATCCCTCTGGATGGTGAAGTTGAAGTGGACGGCGTAAGGCAATACGTTGTCGGTCACAAAGCCCGGAACGCTCTGCACCGGCTGAAAAATTGCCCAGTTGGTGGGCACGCCCACAGGCGGCTGCACAAATGGGAAGCGCTGGCCGGGGTCCGGGGCATTGCGGCCCTTGAATGGTTCTTCCATGTAAACGAAGGTGGGGCTTTGCCAATACTGCGCGAAGGGCGGATTCCCCAGTTCGAAGTTGTTCTGAATCTGCTCGAAGGCGGTGGTGTAGATCCCGCTCGCCGCGCGGATGCTGGTCTTACCCGGTCCTCCAAACAGCTTACCAAGCACCCCGTCGCGGAATCCCGGCGCGTAAGCAATTCCGAGGCGCGGATCGAAATTCTTGTACCGGGTCGGCGCCAGCGTCGAAGGTATCCCGGGATCACCCGGGTACACCCACCCCTCCGGACTGTTCGGGTAAAGAGTAGACTGCAACCCTGGCACGAAGGCTTGCAGGTGATTATACTTGTCCGACCACGGCTGGCTGAATTCCCATCGCAAGCCATAGTTGATCGTCAGATTCGGCTTGATTCGGAAGCTATCCTGAATGTAAAGGCCTGCGTAAGTCGAGCGCGCGTCCAGATTTCCAGGGCTCGCTTGGATGAACAGATCGGGCGCCCCGAGCAGGTAATCGGCGAAGTCGTTTCCGGTTTCGGTCCCCGAGAAACCGAACGTACCGTTCATGTTATAGCGCCAGCGCATATTGATCTGGAACTTGCGAACGTCGCCCCCGAATTTGATCGTGTGTGGGCCGACGATCTTGGTGAAGTTATCCGAGAGTTGATAAGTATTGTTGAACTGCCATGTGCTGCTGGGCACGCCAAAGTTGACGCCGGTTGAGTTCAGGCTGATTTGTGGGACCCCTTCCAGGTCCTTTACCGATGGGATTAAGCCGAGTCCGCCTTCTTGAAAACCGAAGCTCGATACCGACCCCAGACCGGATCCGGAAGCTGCGCCTAAGCGCAAGGCGTTGCGCGTGTAATTCAAACGCAGTTCGTTGACCGCCGACGGGCCGAAAATTTCCGTGTTGCTGACGTTTGCCTGCTGCGCGCGCGTGGGTGTGTCGGAAGGGAATCCGGGGACGTTTCCGCCGGCGAACGGATTGAACACGCCGGCATCGTCGAAGTGATAATAAAAGGCCCAATCACCCGACTTTTCAGTGTGCAGATCAATTCGCTCGGCCCATTTGTCGTCACGCAACGTGCCTGGGTAGGCACTTGTCGAATAATACGGCTGCCCGTTGCGATAGCCTGTCGGATCGGGAATGAATTTTAGCGTGCCGAGCGCGGCCGGAGACATGGCTTTCTGCGGGATCACCTGATTCGGGAATACGCATATTCCATCCATAGCGGCCTGCAAGGTCGTACACCCGGGAACCCAGTAAGGTTCCCCATCCTTCACCGTGTAGCCCAGCCGTTGCGTCAGCACTTCATTCATGCTTCCGCTATTAGGGGTGTTATCGCCGCGCACAACCCCGGTCAATGCCGGGAATCCAGTCGTGCCGACATCGGAGAAATTCCCGGTCCTCTCCAATAGCGAGGGTACCGCGGTGATCCCACTGCTTTGGCTGCGTATCTGCCGGGTCCCCTGGTAATCCGTGTAGGTGAACAGGCGATTCTTTTTGATCGGGGCGCCGATGCCGCCGCCGAACTGGTTCTGCTTGAAGGCGCCCTTGGCGCTATTAGGAATCTGCTGACCCGTTGCGGGATTCACCTGGTTCTGATCGAAAAAATTCCGTGCATCCAGCACGTTGTTGCGCAGAAACTCGTAAGCCGTGCCATGGATCGAGTTGGTGCCGCTCTTGGTCACCACGTTTACGATTGCGCCCGTGAAGCGGCCGTATTCGGCATCGAACGAGCTGGTAAGCAGGCGGAATTCCTGAATCGAGTCGAGTGTGGGCACGATGGAGGCCCCGTTGTTGGTTCCTTCCTCGACGTCGCCTCCATTTACCAGAAAGGAGTTGCCCGATTCCCGCATACCGTTCACCGACAGAATACCCGAGAACAGGTTACCCGAAGCGCTATGGTTCGAGAACGACGCACCCGACGTCACCGGTACCACGCCCGCTTGCAGCCCAAGCAAGTCGATGTAACTGCGGCCGTTGAGCGGCAGCGTCGTCATCTTTTGGCTGTCAATCACGTCGCCCAGTTGGGTGCTGGTCGTTTCCACCTGCATCATCGCGGCCGACACCTCCACGCTCTGCGCCGCGGTACCTACCTGGAGCTGAAAATCCGCTCGGAAGGACTGATTTACCTGTAAGCCGATACCGCTCTGCACGCCCTTTTGGAATCCGGAGGCTTCCACCTCGACGACGTAATCCTGGCCCACGGGAACCTGCAGAAACTGGTAGTTGCCATTCTGATCGGTGCTGGCCGCACGGGCCAGCCCTGTATTTTGATTCCGCAGCGACACGCGCGCCGCCACGATCACGCCACCACTCGGATCGGCAACAGTTCCAAGGATTGCGCCAGTCACATCGGCGCGAGCCAGCGAAATGCCTGCGAGCGCAGCTAAAGACACCAACAGTCGAGACCGACAGATTCTCTTCATACGCGACCTCCCTGTGATTCCGAAAATATTCTCATAAACACAAAAAGATGTCAAGACGAAAATAAATATTCCATTAGACAAATAGCGGCGCGAGGCCAGCGGCAGGAAAGGTCTCTCCCATCGGTGGCGAGTTAGGTGCCGTCCGCAAAATCAATGACCGCCGGCCGGATACGGAAGCCGCGCGTTTTCAGGGCGGTCCAGGCGAGGCCCGCGGCGAACCACAACGCGCCCGCTATCATCGACTGCCGCGGCAGGCTCCACCAGATCCAGACGCAGAAGAGGAAACCAAGCCCGGCGCACACTGATGCGGCTAGCGGTTTCGGCTTGGACCGGATGGCCGCCAGGTTCACTCCCATGAACGCCAGGAACGCACCGAAATTGATCAGCTCGGCCGACCGCTCGTAGCTGAGGACCAGCGAACCTGCCAGCGCCAGAGCGCCGATGATCCAGATGTTGATGGCCGGTTGGCTTCGCTTCGTATCCAGCCGCCCGAAGATTCTCTTGGGCAGCATATCCTCCCGCCCCATGGCGTAAAGCAGGCGCGCGGCCGCGGCCAAACCCGTCAGCCCGCTGCCAAAGCAGGCCACGATCAGCACGGCCGCCATGCCCTGGAACAGCAGAACGCCGCCAGCGCGCAGCGTGACGTCGAGAAACGCGGTCTCTAAATTAGGAAAGGTGCGGTAATCCGGCCAAATGCGCTGCGCGAGGTAGATCTCGACGGCGCTGAAAATTCCGGTAATGAGACAAACCAGCACGGTCGCCAACGGAATCGTGCGCCGCGGATTGCGGGTCTCCTCGGCCAGCGTGGTCACACCGTCGAAGCCGATATACGTCAACGCCGCCAGGGATGTGGCGGTCATCACCGCCCGCACATCGAACGTCGCCGGGTTATAGAAGGGTTCGAGCGAGAAGATGCCGGTCCAGCCGCTCCGATGCAAGAGATAGCGCACCGCCAGCAGCACAAACGCCCCTACCACCGCGAACATCGCGGCGAGCAGGATGGTGTTGGCCCGGGCGAGCGAGCGCACGCCCCGCAAATTCAGCACGGTGATGCCCACGCCAAAGACACAAGCCCAGATCGCATACGGAACTTCCGGAAGGAGCCGCTTTATGGTCAACGCACCGTAGATCACGTTCACCACGGGAATGATCAGGTAGTCGAGAAACATGGCCCAGCCGACCAGGAATCCGGCGTATGGCCCGAACCCGTGCCCCACGTAAGTGTATGCCGAGCCCGCGGACGGGTAGAGGGCGGCCATACGGCCGTAGCTTACAGCGGTCAGCATCATGGCTACCATAGCGATCAGGATGGTAGTCACGGCGTGGCCGTTGGAAATTTTCAGCGCCAGCCCGAAACTGCCCACCGGGGCGATGGGCTGGATCAGCACGATCCCAAAAATCACCAGGTCCCAAAGAGTCAGGACACGGCGGTTCACCACGAAAGAAAACCACCGTCCAGGATCAGCGCCTGTCCGGTCATGTAGTCGGAGGCCGAGGAGGCCAGATATACGATGGTGCCTTCGAGTTCTTCCAGTTTTCCCATGCGCCCCATGGGAACCTTTGCCAGAAGCTTCCCACCCAATTCCTGGTTCTGCTCGAAAGCCCAGATGGTCTGGTCGGAGCGAAAAAATCCCGGAGCCAGCGCGACCACTTGCAGGCCGCGCGGCGCCCACTCGACCGCCAGCTCGCGGGTCAAGCCCAGTACGCCGGCCTTACTCGTCACGTAGGAGGCTTGGGAAACATAACTGGAGGCGCTGATGCCATACATGGACGCGATGTTGATGATTTTCCCGGAACCCTGGCTGAGCATATGCCGGGCAGCACACTGCGCGCAGAAGAACAGCGCGGTCAAATTGGTATCGATGACGCTATGCCACTGTTCGCGCGTCATGGCATCCGCCTCCGCCACTGCCGAGATCCCGGCGTTGTTGACCAGGATATCGACTTTGCCGAATTCCGCGATCGAGCGCTGCACCATGGTTTCGACATCCTGCTGCAGCCGGATGTCGGCTTGGACCGGCACAACGCGCCGACCGTATTGCTCCAGGTCGCGCGCCACCTCCCGCTGTTGGCCGCCGTCGCGTGCCGCAATGATCAGGTCGCAACCTGCTTTGGCCAGCCCGCGCGCAAAGCTCACACCAAGCCCTCGCGAGGCGCCGGTCACAATCGCCGCTTTGCCGGTAAGGTCAAACTGCGAAAAAAGGCTCGGATGCATGGTCAATAGGTCACCTTTACGGGCTCCCGATTGGAAGCCGACTGCATGATGGCAAGAATCACGGTGGAAACGCGCATGCCGTCGTCGAGCGTGGCCGCCACCGGCTGGTCGTCTGCAACGCAATCGACGAAGTGGCGGATGCTCTCGTAGACAAAGCCCACGTGACGGCCGCGGATGAGCGGAGCGTCCAGAACGTCGGGGCGGTCGCAGTGACTTTCGAGGTACCTTTCGATCAACTGATTGTGCGTGAGATCCATGTTGAACATGCCCTTGCTGCCGACCACGCTGACTTTGAAATCGTTGTACGACGGACTGGTGTCCGGCATGATCCAATGATTCTCGATGGTGGCGATCGCTCCGCCGGCAAATTCGAGAATGGTCTGATAGATGTCGGGAACGTCCACGCCTTTGCCCCGCAGTACGCCGGAGCGCGAGACGGAATACACGCGGACGACTTCATCGCGCAGCAAGAAACGGAGTGCGTCGACGGTGTGGCTGCCGAGGAACCAAAGGATAGAGCTTTTGCCGGACCAGGAAAGCATTTTCAATGGCACGTAAAGCGTGTTGTTGAGGCGCAGGTAGGCAGAGACGATCTCCCCGATGGCGCCGTTTTCGATGTCGGTTCTGGCGACTACCAGCGGCGGGCACCAGCGGCAATGGAAGTCCACCATGAATTTCACGCCGGCCTTGGTCACGGCTTCCGCGATCTGCTCAAGATCCTGGCCGGTGGTAGCGAGCGGTTTTTCGACGATGATGTGCTTGCCGGCGCGCGCCGCGGCGACGATGGGCTCGCGGTGAGCGAAGTCGGGCGTGGCGACGGCCACGGCGTCGATATCCGGGTCGCGCAGCATCTCGCGGTAATCCGTGTAGACGCGGCGCGCGCCCCACTGGTCCGCAGTTTTCCGCGCGCGGACTCCATCGAGGTCGCAGACGGCGGCCAGCGAGGCACGGTGATGGGTGGCGTAAACTTCCGCGTGGACATTGCCCCACGTTCCGGTACCGATCAGTCCGAATCTTACTGTTTCCATGGTTCTCACGCCGGCAGGGCACGCTTGAAGATACGCAGCCAGTTGCCGTGCATTATCCCTTCAATGTCCGATTCCGTATAACCGCGCGATTTGAGAATGGCCGGCAGCTTTTGCAAGTCTGCGATGGTATCGACGTCGTGGGGCGTCTGTTCGGTGCCGAATTCGCCATCCAGATCGCTGCCCACCGCGACGTGGCGCGTATTTCCTGCCAACTGACAGATATGATCGATGTGATTGACGACATCTTCGAGGCTTACGACGGAATTGGGCGTTGCGCCGGCCACGAATTTCGGATAAAGCATCCAGATATCGAGTACCGCGCCGACGACGGCGTCACGCTGGATCAGGCAGCGGAGCTGGTCGTCGGAGAACTGGCGGTCTCCGGGAACCAGGGCCCGGCAATTGTTGTGGCTGGCCCACAGCGGACCGTCGAAAATCTCGATCGCCTGCCAGAACGCATCGTCGGCGAGGTGGGTCACGTCGAGCACCATGCCGGCCTCGCGCATGGCCCGCAGCAGATCGGGGCCGCGGGCGGTCAGGCCGCCCGGAGAACCCGTGCCATGAGCGTAGCTGCCGACCCCGAAGTGCGAGATGCCGGCCGCTCGCAGACCGCGGTCCCACCAGAAACTGACGTGGGCCGGGGAGAGGATCGGATCGGCGCCTTCCATGCTGAGGATGTAGCCGAGCGGGCAATGCTCGGGATGGGCGCTCCACTGCTGCAAGTGAGACTCGACGTCGCGCCACGTTCGCAACTGCCTGAGCTGGCCCTGCGATTCCAGAATGTTGTAGTAGGCGAGCTGGCCCTGCGCCATGGCGGAAGCGATGGCCTGGTTTTTGAAATCGATGTTGGTGCATCCGTGTGGATTGGAGCGGGCAAGTACGGTGGCGATGCAGATGGCGACTTCGCCGCGCCGCATGTCGGGGAGAGCTACGGTATTGGCGGCGCGGCCCTGACCAGGCATTCCATATTCGGCGCGGCGGATGTCGGCGGCAGGGCGAGTCAGATCGCGGTTCCAGTTGACCGCGTTCAGAGACAGGTCCAGATGAGCGTCAACCAGGAGCATGGCATCACGCGCCGCGGGACCTGCCGACACCATGGTCGCCAATATCTACCGGGTAGCGCATCGCCAGGCGGCGCATATCGTAATTAAATTTCATAAAGAGCTTCTCCCATCGTTTGGCCTGCGAGGGGGTGTATTTATAAAACCCACGTCCGCTCGAAATCCCGCGCCCGCCCGATTCGACGACTTTGCGCATTAGCGGCGGAATTCGCGGACTCGCGCTCAACTCCGGGAGCAGATCCTTCATCACCTTGTAGTAGCCTTCGACACCCATTAGATCCATATAGCGGAAGGGCCCGGCGAATGGAATCCACCAGCCGACATCGTTGCGCAGGGAGCGATCCACATCCTCGACGGTAGCAACACCGGAATCCACCAGCGAGCAGGCCTCCCGGAACATGGCGTAGGAAACGCGATTGGTGATGAAACCGCGCACGTCCCGGCGCACCAGTGACGGCTCCTTGCCCCAATACTTCGCCAGCGCCATGACCTGTTGCGCGGATTTTTTGGAAGTGCGTTCGCCGGCGATGATCTCCATGAATCGCGTAATGTGGGCCGGTTCGTCCCAGTGAATACCGACGAACCGATCGGGATGCATGGCATCGCGCTGCAAAGTGCTCACCGGTATGGCTGACGTATTGCTGCCGATGATGGTTCGGCGCGCCACTACCTTCTCTACTGCGCGATACGTGTCCTGCTTGGCAGCGAGATTTTCGATGATGGACTCGATGACGATGGCGCACACGGAAAGCGCGCCGACGTCCTCGGAGAGAGTCAAGCGGGTGATGAGCAGCGCCGGATCGGCGTCAAGCAGCCCTTCGCGCTGCATCTCGCAGAGAAGCGCGGAGACGCGGCGGCGAGTTCCACGATGCAGGCTTAGCTTGCGCGTCAGGGCGACCACCGGATGACCGGCGGCGAGCAGGCAGGCGATGATGCTATGACCCATCAGCCCCAGGCCGATCACACCGGCGGGAATCTCATTGGGATAGATGCGTTGGGGGATCAGCGCCTCCAAGGAGGGCAGTATGTCACAGCTCGCGCGCCAGTGTCAATTCGAAAACGGGCGCGTCATTAGGAAGATATCGGCGCTTTGGGGCGTGACGCCGAAAACTCCGGCCTGCGGCTGCACTGCTGCGAAATGGCATCTGTGGCGCGCAGCAATCCTTCGATCACGCGCTTGTCACGCCTCGGGTTAAAGCGCGAACACGGACCGGAGATGCTCATGCCTGCGACGGCGCGGCCCTGCGCGTCGCGAATGGTAGCAGCCACGCAGGTAGCCAGCAGCGTGGTCTCCTCCCGATCGAAGGCGTAGCCGCGTTCCTTAACCCGGCGTAACTCGTGGCGGAACTCTTCGGCGTCCGTGATGGTGTGCGGAGTCAGAGCGGGAAGCTTCCGGTAATCGAGAATCCCCGCCACTACATCGGGTGGAGCGGCTGCCAGAATACACTTGCCCATGGCGCTGGCGTGTGCCCAGACCGACGCGCCCGGCCGCTCGTTCAGCCGCAGCGCGTACTCACTCGGCACGACCTCCAGATAGACTACCTTGTCGAGATGCAGGCGGCCGAGATTTACGGTTTCGCCGAACTCGTCGCGCAGGCTTAACATATGGGGCAGCGCGGTGTTGCGGAGCGCTTCGCCGCTGGCGATATCGTTGGCCAGGTCGGCAAGGTTGGGGTTGATGGCATAGGTCCGCTTGCTCTCCTCGCGCTGCACGTAGCCGAGATAATGCAATGTACTCAGGATGCGGAAAACAGTGGATTTTGGTACACGGGTGCGTACTGTGATCTCGTTGAGGTTGAGGTTCCCCGAACTGGATAACTCCTCCAGTATTCGAAAAGTGCTGCGCACGACCGGCACCAGATACCGGCTGTTGTTGGCGCTGGCGTGGCGCCCAACGTTCTTGGCCCGCATACACCAGACAGTATTGCATGTTTCAATGGAGAAACGCAGCCGAACGGAGCGGGAAACATGCCGATGGTGAAGTGGGTTGCCGTCGCCGGGTTGGTGACGAGCGCTATGGCGCAGCAGGTGGCGGAGCCGGTCCGCGTGGAGGCGCGCGATCATAACCAGAAGGGAATCGCGTTTGCCCGCTCGGGCAACCAGGCCGCGGCGGTAAAGGAATTCCGGGAGGCGGTGGCGCTCCGGCCGGATTACGGGGAAGCGCACTTCAACCTGGGGGTCTCGCTGACCCAACTCGGAGAGGCGGCTGCCGCGGTGGACGCGTTTCGCTCGGCGGCGCGGCTACGTCCCGATTCCGCCGTCATACGGCTGGCCCTGGCATCGGCATTGTTCGAGCGCGGCGAGACCGAGGACGCCATTGCCGAGTTCCGCCAATCGATACTCCTGGATCCTTCTCTGCCCGGCGCGCACTACAATCTGGGCCTCGCATTAGGACAAAGCGGCCGCCTGGAAGAGGCGGTCCGCGAGTTTCGGAAGGCACTGGAGATCAATCCGGAGATGGGTGTTGCGCGATCGCGGCTGGGAATCGCGCTTCGTAGTCTGAATCGCCCCGGTGAGGCGGCCGCCGAACTGCGCGAGGCCGTAAGGCTGGCCCCCGGTGATGCGGAGGCGCATTACAATCTCGCGCTGGCGCTGCACGCTAAGGGTGACCGGGAGGGGGCGCTCGGCGAGTTCGAAGCGGCGCTGGCCATCCGGCCCGACTTCCAGGCGGCCCGTTACAATCGAGCGCTGATGCTGCGTGAAATCGGCCAGACGCAGGCGGCCGCCGCTGAAATGCGCCAGATCGGCGCACAGAGCCGCTTTCGTACGGACCTCGCGCAGGTGAAAGTTCTGCTGGACTCCGCGGCGCGCCACTTGAACCGCGGCGAGGCCGAGGCCGCCATTCAGGACGCTCAATCCGCGCTGAAACTGTGGCAGGAAGATCCGGTGGCTTATTATCTGCTGGGCCTCGGCTGCGAGCAAAAAGGTAACGCCACCGAGGCGCGCTCCGACCTCGAGCAGGCCATCAAGCTGGCCCCGGATTACGCCCCTGCGTGGAGCAGCCTGGGTCTGCTGCGGTGGCGCAACGGGGATCGCGCGGGTGCGAGAAAGGCTTTCGACCGGGCTCTGGAACTCTCGCCGGAACTCGCTGAGGCGCATTACAACCGCGGTCTGGTGGCGACCGATGAAGGGGACCTCGCGCGCGCGGCGGCTGAGTTTCAGGACGCTCTGGCACTGAATCCGGAATATCTCGAAGCGCGGCTCAACCTGGGGCTTGCGCTACAGCGCCAGAAACAACTCGAGGCCGCCATAGCGCAATTTCGGGCAGCGGTGAAGCTGCGTCCGGACTTGGCCGAGGGCCATAACGATCTGGGGCTGGCGCTGCTGGGAAACGGGAACTCCACCGGGGCGATCGAGGAACTGCGGCAAAGCGTGATGCTGAAACCGGAGTACGCCGAGGCCCACTACAACCTGGGCCTGGCGTTGCGCGAAGCCCGGCAGGCGGATGCAGCGCGCGCGGAGTTTGCGCTGGCGCGGCGATTAAACCCGCGATTACCGGCTCCCTGACTTTTCAGGCCAAAATTTCTTTGACCACACGGCACTGGTACTGCGAAGTGAGCTTCTCTTTCAGCCCGTCCTCCTCCCACGCCAGCCGTTGGTAGTCCATCCCTAACTGGTGCAGCACCGTGGCGTGCCAATCGGCCACGCTGACCGGATTCTCGGCGGCCGAGAACCCGAACTCGTCGGTCGTTCCATAAGTGATCCCCGGCTTCACACCGCCTCCGGCCATCCACAGCGTGAAAGCTTTCGGATTGTGATCGCGGCCGGCTTCCGACGGATCGCCCTGCAACTGCGCGATGGGCATGCGGCCGAACTCCCCACCCCAGAGAACCAGTGTGTCGTTCAGCAGACCGCGTTGCTTGAGATCCTGGAGAAGCGCGGCGACGGGTTGATCGGTGCGCGCGGAGGCCGAGCGAATATCGGCCTCGAGATGGAAATGGTTGTCCCAGATCTGCGCATTAATGTAAAGCTGCACATAGCGAACGCCGCGTTCGATGAGACGCCGCGCCATCAGGCATCGCCGGCCGTAGGAATCGGTGGGTTGCTGGCCGACGCCGTACATCGCGCGGGTGGCCTCGCTCTCCTTGGAGATGTCCAAGGCGTCGTTGGCGGACAACTGTAAGCGGGCAGCCAACTCGTAGCTCGCGATACGCGCATCCAGCTCCATCTGCCCGTAGTGTTCCCGTTTGTGTATATCGTCCAGGCGGGACAGCAACTTCCGCCCGGCCTGCACCAGGGCGTCAGGCTCCGGCGTGTCGGCCTGCAGATTTAGAATCGGTGATCCGAGCGTGCGGATGCGCGTGCCCTGATAGATGGGCGGCAGGAAACCCGATTGCCAGTTTTGCACCCCATTGATGGGCAGTCCCAGGGGATCGTCGAGCACTACGTAGGCAGGCAGGTTCTGGTTCTCGGTGCCCAATCCGAAAATGGTCCAGGCCCCCATGGTCGCCCGTCCTGGAAGGGTGCGGCCGGAATGGATGACAAACAGCGCCGGCTCGTGGTTGGAGTGCAAGGTCTGCATGGAGCGGATCATGCAGAGTTCGTCCGCGTGCTCCGCCAGGTTCGGCATCAATTCCGAAAACCACATTCCGGATTTGCCGTGCTGGCTAAACTTAAACGGGCTGCGCATCAGGCCGCCTGCCTGGGACGTGCTGGTGACTTCGCCGGCTACCTTGTCGAAGTAGGCCTCGCCGTTATGCTTGTCGAGCATCGGCTTGGGGTCGAACAGGTCCATCTGGCTGGGACCGCCATTCATGAAGAACTGAATCACGCGCTTGGCTTTAGGTTCGAAATGCGGCGTACGGGGCTTCAGATCGTAGAATGGCCGGTGCCCGGCGGGCAGGTCACCTTCGGCGATCGGCAAAGTGGTGGCGCCAAACACATCCTTGTTGAGCAGGCTCGTGAGAGCAACGCCGCAAATACCATCAGCCATGCGTTCGAAGAAGCCGCGCCGCGTCACGTGACGCGGAGCAAAATGATCGCGGCCGTTAGCCAATCCCGAATCAGACATATTCAACCTCAATCGATATAGATAAACGCCGCCGAATTCATAACCATGTGACACAATTTCGTCAAGGCTTTGTGGTTGACCTCTCCCGCGGGGGTTCCAGCCTTCCCCTCGATCTCGCGGAAGTTGAGCAGGCCATCTAGCGCGGCTTTCACTTCCTGATCTTCCGGCGGGCGGCTGAGGGCAATCCAGTAAACTTGTTGGATATCCCTTCCCGGGTCGTTCCCGGCCTCCTTCTCCACTCTGGCCGCAAAGTACTCCGCCAACTCTCGCACCATACCGTCGTTCAGTAAATTGAGCGCCTGGGGCGCTACATTCGAACGGCTCCGCTCCAGGCAAGCGGGACTCAACTGCGGGAAGTCGAAGCTTTCGAGGATAGTGGATGTCTCCGAGCGGCGCTGCTGCACATAGACGCTGCGGCGCCAGCCGTGCTGTCCCTCAATCGGATCGACGAGGCCATCATCGCGAACCATAACGGGGTCGGGCGGTCCGAAGCGGCGCTCATCCAGCCGGCCTGCCACAAGGGTCATGGTGTCGCTCAAGACCTCGGCTTCCATCCGCCTGAGCGGCATGCGTGAAAGCATCTTGTTCTGCGGGTCGGCCTTCTCCACTTCCGGCGTGACTTTCGAGCTCTGGCGATAGGCGCTCGAAGTCATCATCATCCGATGCATGGCCTTCATGCTCCACCCTCGCTTGACGAACTCGGCCGCCAGCCAATCGAGCAGTTCCTGATTCGACGGTCCAGTGCCGGCATGGCCGAAATTCCCCACTGACTTGACAATGCCCGCGCCGAAATGGTTTGCCCACATTCGATTGACCATGACGCGCGCAGTCAGAGGGTGATTCGGTTGGATCAGCCAGCGGGCCAGCGCCAACCGCCTGCCGGTCGATTGCGCCCCGGGCCAGGGAGGCTGAATCTCGTATGGCTTGATACCGTCCAGCAACACGGAAGGCGGGCCGGGATACACCAGCGGACCGAAGCTGGCTGAATTGCCGCGGCGCAGGAGGTATGTCGGCGAAGGCTGACCGCGGTCCCACAGCGCCCGGATCATGGGCTCCGGTATCACCGTCGACTCCAGGATGCGAACCTGCCTCTCGGTATCTTCCCAATCTTTGCGGTAACCGGCATCGGCGGCTTTCAGATCGGAGGGTTCCACCTTCAAAACCGTCTCGAACTTGGAGGCCAGATACTTCTGCAGGTCGCTGCGTTTATCCGCGGGCGTATCGAGCACCGCCCGCAGATCGTCCTGTATCGATTTCGGTAACTGGCCGAGCCGCTGATCCAGAATTCTTTTCTTGATCGGCTCCGCCTTCTCGTCCAGGGCGGACTTGATCGATTTAACCTGCTTTTCAAGCGCGAGATTGTGCTCTTCGCGCCGGCGCTCCCGCTCGGCCAACTCGAATGGAGTGGCATTAGGGTCGATGTAGGGAAGCAGCCGTCCCGGATCGCGATCCTTGAAATGCAGCGGACTGATCCAATCGTGCTCGTCGTACGCGCCCTTGAATACCGCGATCATCCGGTAGTAATCGCGATGGGGAATGGGATCGTACTTGTGGCTGTGACAGTGCGCGCACTTCATGGTCAGCCCCATCACTGTGGAGCTGAAGACATCGATCTCGTCCGCCATCACGTCCAAACGATCGTCCACGAAATTCACCGGCGGCTCGTTGGTGGAATCCTGAGCCATGCGCAGAAAGCCGGTGGCGACCAGGTCATCCATCATCTCCTGGGTGACTACTTTGGCGTGCTTGACGTCCACCAGTTCATCGCCGGCAATCTGCTCCAGCAGAAACCGGTCGTAAGGTTTGTCGGCGTTCAGCGACTGAATCACATAATCGCGATAGCGCCAGGCCAGGGGACGCGGATCGTCGCTGGTCATTTTGCCGCCTTCGGAATCGGCATAGCCGGCGGCGTCCAGCCAGTAGCGGCCCCACCGCTCGCCATAGCGCGGCGAGGCCAGCAGGCGATCGACGAGGCGATCGTACGCATCCGGGCTGTTATCCGCCAGAAAAGCTCTGACTTCGGCCGGCTCAGGCGGCAGGCCGGTGAGATCGAAATACGCGCGGCGGACCAACGTCAGCTTGTCGGCTTCCGGCGAGTAGCTCAGTCCCTTCTGCTCGAGTTTAGCGAGGACGAAAGCATCGATCGGATTGCGAACGCGATCCTCGTGCCGGACCTTCGGCGGCTCAACGGCTTTGGGCGGCTGGAAGGCCCAGAACTGGCGGTCCTTCCCGGAGACCAGTGGATCGGAAGGCGTCGCGGCGAGATCCGGGGGCTCGGGCGCCTCGGGCGCGCCCTGGGCCACCCAGGTGGCGAGCTTCTCCACCTCTGCCGCCGACATGGGCTTTACCCGCGCCTCGCTAAGCATCTTCTTGGGAGGCATTTCGCCGGCACGCACCTTTTGGACCATCAGGCTCTGATCGGGCTTCCCGGGAATCAGCACCGGGCCGGATTTGCCGCCCTTCAGCATGCCGGCCCTGGTGCGCAGATCCAAGCCGGATTCCTGGCGGCGCAAGCCGTGGCACTCGGTGCAGTGCAGGTACATGATGGGGACGATATCGTCCTGATTGAGCTTGGCCTCTGCCAAATCCCCGGCATTTTCGGATGCCGCCCTGGCCCCGCCTTCGATCCAGGAACGAATGACACCGATGTCGCTCTCGCTCAGGCGGATCTTCCCTCCCGGAGGCATGAGGCCATCGCGAACCACGTGATAGAGGCGGCTCTCGTCGGGCTTTCCTGGGATAACAACGGGCCCAGACTCGCTGCCTTTCTGCAGCCCTGCATATGTGCTCAAATCCAGGTCTTTGGTTTTAAGCGATGGGCCGTGACACCCGAGACATGTGTTGGCCTTCCAGATGGGCAGGATGTCCTTCTCAAAAACGGGCGGCTGGGCGGAAAGTGCCCCGGCGGCCAGCAGAATGGCTGCGGCCCACCTGATGCAACGTGTGTCGTTTCCGATGGGCACCGTACCGCTTCTCCAGTGAATTTAGTATGTCATGCCCGCCGGAAAAGTGTCAATCCGAAGATCTAAATCTCAATAGGCAATTTTGAGACTCGCGGGAAATCAGTCCGCGCGAGGATCTCGTTCGAGAACGATCGGCGGGAGTTATGGCATAATACCCTGAAATATGTCACAGCACAGACCGAGGTTTTATTAGGAAAATGGACTCCCCGCCTTCCTGCGCAGCGGCCGCCGCACCCGTTGCCTACTCTCCGCTCCGGACCCAGGCTAAGATCGTCGGCCTCATGTTCGCGCTGAGCGCGATGAACTACTTCGACCGGATCGTCATGTCCATCGCCGGACCGGGCATTATGAAAGAGTTTCACATCTCCGAAACCGGGATGGGGACCATATACTCGGCTTTTATTCTGAGCTACACGGTAATGATGACACCCGGCGGCGCGCTCGCGGACCGCTTCGGAGGGAGGCGGGTGCTCACCGTCGGCGGCCTCGGCGCAGCCCTCTTCACCGGCCTGACCGCTCTTTGCGGCCCGGGTGCGCTCGGAGCTTACTTTGGCGTGATTCCGGCATTCATCGCTATGCGCCTTGCCTTCGGTGTGTGCGCCTCGCCGCTCTATCCCTCGACCGGAAGGATTGCCGCGGCCTGGATTCCACCCAGCGGACAGGCGCGCGTGCAGGCCATTATCATGAGCGGCGCGGCGGTGGGGTCGGCCCTGGCCCCCGTGTTCTTCTCCCGTCTCATCGCGGCCTACGGCTGGCGCGGAGCCTTTTGGATCGCGGCGGCGCTCACGGCCGTGCTCATAGCAATCTGGTACACCTGGGTGCAAGACCGTCCGGCGGGCCAAGCCGTGCCGATACCCGAGCCGGCCGCCAGGACCGCCGCTTCCTGGCGCGCGCTCATCGGCGACCGCCACGTACTCCTGCTCACCGGCTCGTATTTCGCGCTGAACTACTTCGAGTACATTTTCTACTACTGGATCTATTACTATTTCGGAGAGATTCGGCATGTACCGCACGAGCAGACCGTTTATGCGACCACCGCCATCTTCATCACCATGGCGGTGATGACGCCTCTCGGCGGCTGGCTCTCCGACTGGATGCGCTCGCGCTTCGGGCCCAGCCGTGGCGCGCGCATCGTGCCCATCGGCGCCATGACAGCCAGCGCCGTGCTGCTTTACATCGGAGCGAGCGGTCTGGGAGTTTTCCTCACTGTTGCGCTGCTCTCGCTGGCAGTAGGCTGCTCGATGGCGCCCGAAGGCACGTTCTGGTCCACCGCCATTCACATGGGCAACAAGCAGGTGGGCGCCGCTTGCGGCTTCATGAATTTCGGCGGAAGCGTGGGCGGCATGCTTGCGCCCATTCTCACTCCGCTGATTGCCCAACGCTTTGGCTGGGCCGGAGGATTGTACTTCGCCAGTGGGATCGTCCTTCTGGGTATGCTGGCGTGGCTGGTTCTGGAACCGACGCATCAGGTCCGGGACGCTGTGTGATGTGGTGTTTTGAAACGATATGCGTATTATGAGCAAGACTGATGTTTCTATAGAGACAAGCAAATCCGCTCCCTCCGCGGCAGCTCAATTTCATGCCGCCGAGCGCGAACAGAGCGTACGCTCGAAAACTGCCGGTTCGCTCGCCCGCTTCGAACGTTCGCGGCGATCGCTGGCTGGCGGCGTCTCGAGCGGCATCCGGCGCGCCATGCGGCCCTATCCCCTGTTCTTCTCATCCGGCCATGGCGCCCGGGTCACTGACGTCGATCAGAATACTTATGTCGACTACGGTCTGGCGTGGGGGCCGCTGATTCTGGGCCATACTCCGGCCGAAGTCGTGGAGGCCGTCAGCCGCCAGATCCGGCGGGGTTTCACCTTCGGTGCCCAGCATGATCTCGAGTACGCGGTCGCCGAGCGGATGACCTCCATAATTCCGTGCGCCGACGCGGTGTGCTTCGCCAACAGCGGCACCGAAATCGTGCAAGTGGCGCTCCGCCTCGCGCGTGCCGCCACGGGGCGCCGCAAGATCCTGAAGTTCGAAGGACATTACCATGGCTGGAGCGACGGCATCCTGGCCAGCTACCACTTTACTGAGGAGCAGCTCGCGGCATCCGGCGGTCTCCCGATACCGGTCTCGCTCGGCCAGTTGCCGCCCCAGGAGACGCTGGTCGCTCAGTGGAACGACTTAGATGCCGTGGAGCGCATCTTCTCGGAGCGCGGTGCGGAAATCGCGGCCATCATTTGCGAGCCGCTTCTGTGTAACAGCGGTTGCATTCCCCCGGACCCGGGATTTCTCGAACGCTTGCGCGGCATCACTCGCGATCATGGCGCGCTGTTGATTTTCGACGAGGTCATCACCGGCTTCCGCGTGCACCTGAAAGGCGCGCAGGGGCTCTACGGCATCGAGCCCGACCTTGCTACTTACGCCAAGGCGATCGGCGCCGGGACGGCACTCAGCGCTTTGGCCGGCAAAGCCAGGTACATGAACCTCATCGCCTCCGGGCAGGTTTTGCATGGGGGCAGTCTGAACGGCAACCCGATTGCGCTGGCTGCCGCGGACGCGGCACTGAACATCCTTGCACATAACGATGGCGCGGTCTTTGCCGATCTCAACCAGCGCGGTGATCGCTTGCGCTCTGGTGTGGAGAAGCTTCTGCGTTCCCGCGGCTATGAAGTGGTGACCTCCGGTGTCGGTCCAGTCTTCCAGGTTTCGTTCATGCCACGTCTGCCGCGCAATTACCGCGATACCCTGGCCGCGGACGCAGCGCGTTACAGTGACTTTGCCATAGGCATGTTGGACGAAGGCATTCTGTTGCTGCACGATGGCCGTTGGTACATTTCTACCGCCCACACCGACGCAGATATCGACTTCACTTTGGCGGCCGTGGAACGCGTGCTGGCCTGATGGCATTCACTGGCATGTCACCGTGAAACGCTGCACCGTATTCCCCGGCCATCCCTGCGGCGAGCCATAGGTGAAAAAGACATAGAACTCCTCCCCCAGGGTGTTTGGGTCGCCGCCCGTCCCGACAGGCACTGCATAATCGAAGCTCGTTTGGCTATTCTCATCTTGCGCCAACAGAACCGGGAGCGTCCAGGACAAACCATCCTTCGATTCCACATAGGCGATGTGCTGCGTATCATCGGTGATCATCACGTAGCGGCCGAACGCGCTGTCGTAAGCCACGTTCGCCGAACCCGCGTAGCCGGCATTCGGATTCAAGTCGGTAGATAATCCTCCGATCCCGGGCTCGCTCCACTCCCCTTCGTAGTACTTCTTAAACGCCGCCGCATGCGGATGTTCGCCAGACGCCGCTTCCAGCACGGATGCAATCGGCGCGCGCGCTACCGAGACGATCGTTGAGGTAGTTGGCTGGGGCGTTCCGTTTGCGATCCAATCGGGAAAGTACACGTAGAAATACTGCCCGCCGGGAGAGTCCACCAGCCGCGGGGACCCTATATCAAAACCCGCCAGGTCGGCTTTGTAAGGCTGGTTCGGCCGGATGATTTCGCCCAGGTCTGTCCAATGCAGGCCGTCGTCCTTCGACAGAGCCAACCCCAGCAAGGAGTAGAAACTAGTGTCGGTGTTGATTTCGGCGTGATACACGTCCAGCAGACTCCCCGCCCCTGGCCTGCCCTCGGAGACGCGGTAAATTCTCCCGCCGCCCAGATAGGTATAAGCGCCATAGTTCGGATTCACTGCCGGATCCGGATTGGGATGGATGATCACGTCAATTGGCGGCGCCGTGCCCACCGGATTGTCCAGCGTGCCGAATGTGCGCGTCACCGACCCGTATTTGTTGTTTTCGTTGTGATGCGCGCCGTCGCTGGCAAAAAACCAGTAACCCGCATCCGTCCGGAACACTCCAAATTCCGAATCCGGCCACGCGAAACCAAACTCGAGATCGGTGATCGGTGGCATTGCCTCATTGCCCGCCGACGCCCGCTGGGCCGCGGTTACCACCGTTTTCAGATTGCCGGCCACCGGCTGGCAAAGCGTCGTGCTCTGCGCCGCGGCCCCGCTGGGCCAGACTCCCGCAACGCACACGAGTATCAGACTCCACCCAAACAGCTCGATCAAAACCCTGGCCACATCTGTCTGAGCACAGAATTCACGATTCCGCATGGTCAGCTCCTCTGCCCGCAAAATATCACGCTCAATGGATGACCGTGCCGGGGGTCGCCTCGCGCTTCTACTGTGCGTCGGCGAGATGTGTGGTTCTCTTACAGGTCGCCCCGGAAATCATAGAAGACACGAATGAGGTTGTCATCCAGATCGGCGGCCATAAACTCACGCAGCTTCCACGGTTTGTCCTCGGGCTCGGAAACGATCTTCGCTTGCGCGGCCTTCCACTGTGTGAAGAGTTCGTCCACCTCAGCCTTGCTGTCGAGATTGAGCCAGAAAAGGATTGGGCCTATGTTGCCGTAGGACTCTCGGAAGGAGCGATTGGTGATAAACAGTCTGCAATTCCCCCTTGAGATGCCTGCGATGCCGCCTTGGTCGTCCCCCCAATCGAAGGCGAAGCCCAGCTTGTTGACATAGTAGGCTGCGGCTTTGTCGACGTCGGCCGCGGGGATTTCCGGGACAGGAGCGGGGAACGTCATGGGGTTGTTGGGTTCATCGTAGCACGAGCAGTTCGTATCACCCCTGCGACCACTCAGCCGCGGCGGTGTATCCACCATCGACAACGAGTGACGTACCTGTGATACCGGAAGACTGATCGCTCGATAAATAAAGTACGGCGTCCGCGATCTCCTGGGGAGCGAGCGCACGCCCGATGGGAACGCGAGCGACCCGCTCCCGCAGCGTTCGTGCAGGGTCGGCGGTGCTGTCTACGTGAAAGCGGAACATGGGCGTGTCCGTGATCCCCGGGCATACGCAGTTGACGCGAATGCCATCTGGAGCAAGGTCGAGGGCCAGCGCCTTCGATAACATCAATACGCCTCCCTTGGACGCTACGTACGCCGGTGTGCGTTGCTGGCCGATAAACGACGAAACCGACCCGATATTCACCACCGTGGGCGCGGGCGAAAGGCGCAGCCATGGCAGCGCATATTTCGCGGTAAGGAAGACCGATTTCAGGTTTACCTCGATCACGCGGTCCCACTCTGCCGCCGTACACTCTTCGATTCCCTTGACCAGAACCATGCCGGCGTTGTTCACCAAATGATCCATGCGGCCAAAGCGCGCCGCGACTCGCCCGAGTGCCGCAGCCACTTCCGATTCCGCCGCCACATCCACGGGAAAGAATTCGCAGCTTCCACCGGATGCGCGGATTTGCGCGCTGGAGGCCTGGCCGGATGGTTCTTCCCGATCGAGCAGCGCAACGTGCGCGCCTTCTCCGGCGAACCGTGCTGCGATTCCGAGTCCGATTCCGGAAGCTCCGCCCGTGACCACGGCTACGCGGCCTGCGAAGCGGCCAGCCATCAGGCGAGCACTCCACCGGGATGCCGCACGAAGACTTCGGGGTCGTAAACAGACGCGACAATCTGGCCGCGGCGGCGTATGCGCGCCCAAGTCGCGTCGGCCTCCATCATGCTTTCCATGACCCCCAGATAGCGCCCCTGCTCGAGATTCCCGTACTTGAAAAATGAGTCGGTAAGAATCACCCGTCCCTTGGCCGTAGCGATGCACACGGCCAGTGACGAGCGGTGATGCACGCCGGCCCAAAATACGTAGACACCCTCGTAAAGGTCTTCTTCATCGCGCAGCAGGTGAACCTTTTCCCATCCCTCATTCTGCAGATAATGGTTCACCTCCGGCGGAATCCGCAAATGCCGCGGAACGTGCAAGTGGTAATACGGAGCTTGAAAATCCTCGATCCAACCCTTTCGTGAAATGCAGATCCGCGCGTTCCGGAACAGGTGGATATTGGCAGTAGCGTAAGCCTGCAGGGGCGTCACAATGACGGTGTCGATATCGGCGGGGGTTAATCCCTGCGACCGCAGAATGTTCTGCGGCAGTTGCGCTTCCGTCCGCACGATTTGCGCTTCCGGGTAGCCAAAGAACTTCAGCCATGCCTGGTTCAACTCAGTCAGATCCTGAGGCGGCCCTGTATTGATCAGAATATTGTGGCCACCACCGCGAACCAAATAGAGGATGACATTCATCTCCTCGCGCGTATTCCAGTTTTCCATCCAGTAGACTTCCGGACCGGGAACCCAAAAGGTGCCCGCGTTGAACGCCTGTACCGTGTAGTTCATAACCGCGACACCCCTGCCGTCTGAGCCAACTCCGGGACACCCTCGATCACAGACTGGCGGAAGCTTCGCACCCCATTCAGAAACACGCCGATGTCGCTGCCCAGACTGATGGCGCGGAAGCCCTTGCGAATCCAATCCGCCGCGCTTGCGGGTGTCGGAGGCAGAAAACCGGGAGCCACCCGGTAGCGCCGGCAGCAGGCCACCAGCGCGTCCATTGCATCCAGGAATCGCGGATGCTCAAACTGTTGGGGAATGCCCATCGAAACGGTCAGATCGTAGTGCCCCATCCAGGCGATGTCTACACCGGGAACAGATACGATTTCCTCCAGATTCTCAAACGCTTTTGCCGTTTCAAGCAGCAGGATGACAATGGTGTCTTCATTCGCCTGGCTGAAAAACTCGGGGCCCCCCGCGCGATACAGATCGTGCGCCACGCCCAATGCCACACCTCTTCGGCCGGCAGGCGCGTACTTCAGCTCCGCGACAATTTCTTCGGCCTGGGCGCGGGTCTCGACGCGTGGAACCATCACCCCTCGCGCTCCAATGTCCAGCACCCGGGAAAGGGGATGGAAGTGGATATCGGGCACCCGCGCCAGGGGGACAATCGCGCTTCCCCTGCAGGATGCGACCATCTCGGCCAGCAGCGCGAGATCGCACCTTCCGTGTTCCATATCGTAAATTACGAATTCCATCCCGGAAGCCGCCAACATGGGGCCTATGCCCGGGGTGAAGAGCTCCAGCACCATCTGGCCGAACACCACTTCGCCATCGTGCAACCGCTTTCGCAATCCGGTCATACCTTCTCTCCCGTACCCTGCTTGGTAGCCGTCGCTTTATAGGCTTCCAGCTTCCTTCGAAAGCCTGGCCGTTCGAGGACATCCCGGTTTACCACATAGGGCGGCGCCTCACCGCGCTGCACCGCGAGAGCGCCCTCACAGTCCATGCGTCCCATGTCGCGAAACAGCTCCGTAGTCCACGCGATGGAGTGAGACGTGAGAATAACATTATCGAGCGCCATGAGGCGGGAGTCGGATTCGAGCGGCTCCTTTTCGAAGACATCCAGGGCCGCTCCGCGTATGGTTCGGTTCTCGAGCGCGTGGATGAGGGCGCTTTGATTGACGATAGGACCGCGCGCAGTGTTCACCAGGACGGCTTCCGGTTTCATCAGCCCCAGCTCCCGCTGACCGATCAGCCCACGCGTTTCATTGGTGAGCGCGCAATTGATCAGGACATAATCGGACTCGGCCAGCACCGTATCCAGACCGGCCATCTCCACGCCGAGTTCCTGGGCTCTACCCGCCGGAGCATACGGATCAAACGCCAGAAACCGCGCAACTCCGAAAGGACGGAGAAGTCGAATCGCTTCGCCCGCTATATTTCCAAGGCCAATCGTCCCGACCACCCGGTCCCTCGGCTCACCGCCCAGCTTGCGCGTGCTCTCAACCCAGCGAGCTTGCCGCACCAGCCGGTCTTTCAATACCAGGTTGTGAGAAAGAGCCAGCACAAAAAGTACGATAGACTCGGCAACCGGACGCATTACCGCGGTAGGCGTGATGAAGACGGCGATGTCGTTCTCCGTGCAGGCCGCCAGATCCACGTTATCGTAGCCGACCCCGCACCGCCCGATTGCCGATAGACGCTCCACGCCCTTGAGCGAATCGGCGGTGACGCGCGGCTTCAGAGAGATCACCACATCATAATCGCGGAGCTGTTCCGGCGCATACTCCGCGCGATACTCCGCCAGGAACTGATGCGAGAGGCCCGGCGCGCCATCCAGCAGAGAGAGTCCTATGTCAGGGAAAACAAGAACACCCTGTTCGTCCAGGAAATCTTTCGAAAAGCCTACAAGGAACTGATCATGACTAACGGTGGCCGGCACACGACCATTATCCAACACCGAACTGGCGAAGATTTGGCGTGCTACAATCGTCCGATGATTTGGCATTATCGGCCCGCTATCGCGCCACGGCCGCTTATTTTTAGTCCCTCGTTACTCATCTGGGGGCTGGCGGTAATGGCGGTAATGGATATTCCTTTGGGGGCGCAGCCGTGCATGGCAACCAGCCCGCCATGCGTCACAACCTCGCAGTACGGCAATGCGCGGAACGGTTATAACGGCAACGAGACCGTCCTCACTTCCACCAGCCTGGAGTCCGGTACTACTACCTTAGCCCAGCTCTCGCCGCTTATGGTGGACACGCCGCCGTCCGGCATCAGCTCGACTAACCCGATCTATGCACAGCCCTTGTATGTCACGGGTATTTCTTTGAGTCCTGGTGCGCCCTCATCCAGCCAGCGATCTTGCGCCAACCTGAGTATCAATAGTCAGCCGGCCTGCAATATGTTGCTGGCCGCAACACTCTATGGCAGCATCTGGGCTTACAACGCCGACACCGGAGAAACTATCTTTTCACGGACGGCGCTGTGGAACGACTGCGGGCCGAATAGTACGATCCCGGTGTACGGGCAAGGCGGACTTGGAAGCCTGCCCTTTGCGGGTATTGTTTCGACGCCGGTGATCGATACTACTCTTTCGCCGCCAGCGATGTTTCTAACCAGCTTGTGTGCGGATTCGCAGGGCGTGTCACACTGGTATCTGCACGAGGTCGACCTGACCAATCAACTCCAGGATGTGGCCGGTTCCGGTTCGCCCCTCGAGATCACGGGTTCTGCCAACGGTGGAACTTTAGCCTTCGCGCCAGGTGACGTGCTGCAACGAACCGCGCTGCTGGAGGTTCAGAATGTGAACGGAACGCCGGCCAACGTGATCTACATAGCCTTCGGCTCAGCGGTTCCGGAGACTCCCAACCCGGCAACCGGCCAAAGTTATCCCTACCACGGCTGGATTTTCGGATATTCCACCTCCGGCCCGGGTAACGCGCTGGTGGAGGACTTTGCCTTTTCCACCTCGCCGGCAGGTGGAGCAACATCGGGCACGCCGGACTGCAATACCAATGGCCCGCTTTGTGGAGCCTCCGGATGCCAGACAGGAGAATATAAGAACGAGCCAAACTGGTGCGGACACGGCGGCGGCATTTGGATGTCGGGGCGCGGCCCCGCTGCCAGCGCCGCGAACGGTGTCTCCAAGGCGTTTTTTGGTGCAGGCAACGGCGGATTCCAGCCCAGCTCCATTAATTGGGGCTCGACCATTCTGGATTTTTCCTCCTCGGCGTCAGGCGGCGTCGGAGTATCTCCGTCCGACTCGTTCACTCCGCAGGGAGGTCCGAATCTGCCATTTACAACGCCCATGCTGGCCAATAGCAGTTGCCCGTCCAGTCCAGGCGGAGCTCCCGCAGGGTGCCCATACACCGTGGATGTCCTGAACCAAAACGACTGGGATGTTGCGGTAAGCGGCATCCTTCTGTTTCCGCACGGCAATCAAGGGAACTGGCTGGTAACGATTGATAAGGCAGGCAATGGCTATTTGCTGAATTCGAATAGTCTGGGTGGATTCAGTCAGAACGATCCCGGCAACATATTTCCTTTCGCTGCGGTCGCTTCTCCATGTTGGGCATCAGGCAACGTGAACTCTTCCGATTGCCATCGCGTAACCAGTCTCGCTTCATATGTGGACACGGCCGCTTCGCATAAGCCGCGCTACTTGTTTTTCTGGCCTTTTCAGGAGCCGTTGACGAGCTTGCAGTTTTCTCAAAACGTGCTGAACAACGGAGTCGGAACAATTGCGGCATCGGGGGCCGCGGCTCCCTTCACCACGGTGAACCTCACCACCGCATGCACCGCCCGCAGCGTATCGACGCCTTGCCTTGACGGTCAGATGGTCGCGGGAGATACCCTCACTGTGGGTTCCGAATCGCAGATAGTAACGTCGGTCAGCGACACAGCCCTGACTGTCAGCCCTGGATTCAGCTCCGCCATCAATACCGGCAGTTGGACCTACAACGGTTACTTTATCAAGCCGCTGTCCGGCAACTGGCCGCTGTCAGGCACGGATGTGTCGTATCCAGGCGGTTCTGTAATTGTCACCGCCAACAAAGGTACCGGGGGATTAGTCTGGACATTAGCTACGATTGAGACCGCTCCGGCGAATCCCCCCGCCCAGACTTGTCCGATACTCACTGCCATGCTGACTGCCTATGACGCGCCAACTCTAAGCAAGATTTGGTCCAGTTATAATACTAACAACACAACTGGCTGTAATGGCCCATGCTTCACCGTAAACCCGCCGGCCCCCGCTACTCAGTGCTCCACCCCCGCCGGATCGTTTGCCCTGCCTACAGTAGTGAATGGAAGTGTCTATGTCCCGACTTATAGCATCACCAGCACCAGCAGGAACGCCGCCTGTACCGCGGCAACTCCTTGTTCCGGGTTGATTGTATACTGTGGCATCGGAACGACAGCATGTAACGGGAAATGGCAACATTAAATGACGCGTCGCGCGATGGCCGCCAGGGCCTGTTTCGTGACAGCTCTCTCGCTGGCTATAGTAGCGACCGGCGAGACTCTTGTGTCCGCGGCGGATCAGGGAACATTTCGAGTCATCCCATATACCGGCCGGTACGGGCCTCCCAACGGTTTAACCGAAGGCTCGCCGGGGGTTTTTTACTCCAATGGCGGTTCCTCCGATCAGGCCATATTTTCAATCACTCCGCAGGGTACGGCTGCTATCCTGGCGGCCTTTCCGACCAGTCACTACATTCAAGCTCCGCTGGTAAGTGCTTCTAACGGCCGCTTCTACTCCGCCGTCTCAAATGGGCACAACCCCGTAAAGGTATTTTCCGTCGGACCTGCTCCGGATAGTCTGCAGCTCTATCCGGCTCAGAGTATCGATCCCATGCCCACCCAGAATCTTCCCGACGGCAAGCTGCTGGGTGTTGCAGTAGCACTTGGACCCAACCCTGCCTACTACCTGGTCAAGTGCGACTTAGAGGGTAACATTACAACGATCTACAACTTTCCGGCCGGCGAGAGCCTTCCACATACCGCCATCTACGCCCGCGATGGCAACTACTATGGAGTCTCCGTATCGCCGGACGGCTCCGGCTATGTCTACCGCGTGAATCCGCAAGGTGCTTTGTCCAAGCTGTTGGACTTCCCGCCCAACAGCTTTCATGGCACCCCGGTCTACGTGCCGCTTGTCGAAGCCGGGGACGGCAACTTATACGGGACCACTGCCAGCGGCGGGGCAAACGGGAAGGGTACGATTTACAAGCTGACCCTGGCCGGCCAATACACGCTGCTCTATACATTTCCGAAAGTCCGATTCTCGTTCAGTCCCACCGCTTTGATTGAGGCCAGCGACGGAAATTTATACGGAGCCACATTGGGTGTCGAGAGTCAGCTATTTCGCATCACCAAGTCGGGACAATATACCTTGCTCCATGCCATGAACTCCTATACCGACGGTCAGTGCCAATGCCAGTTGATCCAGGGCAGCGATGGGGCGATCTACGGCACCGCCTTGCTCGGCGGTTTGCGCGGTGTGGGTAACATTTTCGTTTGGAATGAAGGGCTCCCGAAACCACGCCCCAAGGCGCTGCGCTTCGGTCCGCAAGCGGGTCCGGTGGGAACAAAAGTGCTCATCTGGGGATTCGATCTGCTTTCGGCGTCGGTCGAGTTCCACGGTAGCCGGGCGACTGAAGTGTCCAATGGAGGACCGAATTACATTCGGGCGACCGTTCCCCGGGGAGCGGCCACGGGAGCAATCAGGATTACGACGCCTGGCGGCGCCGTCACGACTGACACCAGCTTTACCGTGCAATAATCAGTTTTCAAGCTCCTCGATGAGCCGCATTCCAAAAGACTTTTGAAAATCTTTACAATTCCGCAACATGGGCCCACGGCGCGACGCGTACAGTAAGGATATGCATACCGCAGAGGATTGTGCCGCACCAAGCGTCACCCGGCGGAGATTCCACATTGGCTTCATCTACGGCCTGTGGAGCGTAATTGCGGCGGCGCTGGGCGTCCCGGCGGCACTCTACCTGCTGCTGCCGCCCAAACTGCGTAAGATGCCCAATTGGGTGACTGCCGGCGACGTTTCCAAACTCCAGACGGGTGACCCCGTCGAAATGATCTTCCGCCAGAACCGCGTGGATGGCTGGAAAATACTCAGCGAAAAGAGTACTGCCTGGGTAGTGAAACTTTCCGACTCCCAGGTGGTAGCGTTCGGGCCGCAGTGTACGCACCTGGGCTGCGCCTATCACTGGGACGAAAACAGGAGCCAGTTTTTGTGCCCCTGCCACAACTCCATTTTTGCGATTGATGGCACAGTAGTCTCCGGTCCGGCGCCGCGGCCGCTCGATCGCTATGACACGAAATTAGAGGGCGGCAAGCTGCTACTGGGCCCGTTGCAGGAATCCAAGGGGCAGGCGTGAGCTGGCTCGATCACCGTACGGGAATCGAAACCGCCATACGGAGTTTTCTCTACGAGGAGATTCCGGCTTCGAGCGGATGGCGTCACGTTTTCGGGAGCATGGCCGTGTTCCTGTTTATGGTGCAATCGTTCACCGGCGCGCTGCTGGCCTTCAACTACGCGCCGACGCCGGGTGACGCCTATAACAGCCTGCGCTACATCCTGACTGAAGTGACCGGCGGGCATCTGATCCGCGGGCTGCACCATTGGGGCGCGAGCATGATGATCGTGGTGGTGGTGCTGCACATGACTCAGGTGTTCCTCTATGGCGCATACAAGAAACCGCGTGAGGCGACCTGGATGGTGGGCGTGGTGCTGCTGCTGCTGACCATGGCTTACGGCCTCACCGGATATCTGCTGCCCTGGGACAATCGCGCTTATTGGGGCACCGTGGTCTCCACCCGGATCGCAACCGGGATTCCGCTGTTGGGGCCGTATCTGAGCCGGCTTTTGGGCGGAGATAATGAGGTGGGCGTGGTGACCTTCGCGCGCTTTTACGGCCTGCATGTACTGCTGCTTCCGCCGGCGACAGCACTGCTGATGGCCTCGCACATTTACCTGGTCCGCAAACACGGCGTGGCGCCCGCGCCCGGCGATGAAGTGAGAGCCAAAAAGAAGTTCTATCCGGAGCAGGTGTTCCGGGATACGGTCGCGATCTTCATCGCGTTCGCGATATTGTTCGTGATGGCCGTGGTGGTGCGCGTGCCGCTGGAGCGCCTGGCGGATCCCACCGATGCGACCTATGTTCCGCGCCCGGAGTGGTACTTTCTGTTCCTCTTTCAAACGCTCAAGTTCTTCGATGGACCATTGGAAGTGGTCGGTAGCGTGGTCTTGCCTGGACTCGCCGTACTGGCGCTGATTCTAGTTCCGTTTGTGGACCGCGGCAAGGTCATGCGGGTAACCCGCCGGACGGTTGCGATCGGAGTAGTGTCGCTGGCTGCGCTGGGGTGGACGGGCCTGACGGTGGCGGCTAGAATGACTACGCCGAAGGCCGACGAAACAACAGATGTTGACTTCGGCGCGCCGACCGATTGGATGCAGCTTTCGCCGCAGGAACTGGCCGGCGTGGGCTACTTCCGGAAAGAGCATTGCGACAGTTGCCATGGGGTGGTGGAGGACAAGCCTGGCATCGGTCCGGACCTGGCGAACGGGAACATACGCAAATCGGCTGCCTGGATGATCGCGCACTTCAAGCGGCCGGCCTCCATGGTGCCTGGCACCTCCATGCCCGCGATTCAGTTAAGCGACTCACAACTGAATGCACTGGCAGCCTTCCTGCTAAAACTAACTCCGCGCAATGCAGCGGCGCTGGGAAACGCCCCGGATTTTGCAGTGGAAGCCGCGCTGCTGTTTCAGGCGAATAACTGCGGAAGCTGCCATGTGGCGAATGGAGTTGGAATGCCGATCGGGCCGCCGCTCA